>ODAJ012158751.1_pt1 | contig 142252 bp, 117 predicted proteins | sample 1539241 | NCBI WGS metagenome assembly ODAJ01 (sample SAMN02144231, study PRJEB22623) | gut metagenome | biome: sheep rumen | host: Ovis aries | place: New Zealand | reverse complement strand
ACTGTCAGCCATGACAGATATTAGCAGGCAGTCACTGTCGCTGTATGCGAACAACGAGAATAACCCGCCATATGAGAATGTAATGAAAATCGCGAAAGAACTCGATTTTCCATATGACTACTTCATGGCAGAAGATCTGTGTACAACTGTAACCGATAATACCTATTTTAGGTCACAGGCAGCGGCAACCAAAAAAACACGCAAGGCACAGATTATACGACTTGAATATGTGGCGAAGATGTACGAGGTGCTTCTCGATTACGTTGATTTCCCGGCAAAGAGCCTTCCGATAGTTTCCGAACTACAAGTCGCAAATGACCCGTTAAAGCTGGAAACAGAAGAGGGACTGCGTGAGATCGAAGCAATCGCATCTCAGGTAAGAAAGCAGTGGGGGCTTGGTAAGGAGCCTATAGATAATCTTCAGTATGAACTTGAATCCCACGGCATCGTGGTAACAGGCTTCCGTAATGTTGATTCTAAAATCGATGCTTTCAGCCAGCGGATAAGGGTAGAGGACAGCGGCAGCATTTTTATTATTGCACTTGCCCTTGGTGAAAAGCCAAGAGAGAGACTCCGGTTCGATATGGCACATGAACTTGGACACATACTGATGCATGTCTGGGGAGAGAGCAACGAGGATCTCGATAAGGAAGAGTTCAATCTGAGGGAAAAACAGGCCAACATATTTGCAGGGGCGCTTTTGCTGCCTGCTGAGTCATTCGGAAGAGATGTAGAGCCATATGCAACCAATATTGAATTCTACCGTTCACTCAAAAAGAAATGGGGCGTATCCATGCAGGCAATGATGTACCGGGCAAGACAGCTGGAAATCATCAGTGCAAATCAGTTCCAGTATATGATGCGTCTTATGTCGAAGAGGGGACACAGAAAATATGAGCCGGGAGATGTGCCGGGAAAACTGGACAACACGATTTTCCAGGGAGCAATAGACCTGCTCATTGATGGGGAGTACAAGACTGCCGATGATATAAAGGCAGCTTTCGCAAGATACGGTATCATACTGAGCCAGAAGGACATGGAGGATCTGATGGGGCTGAGAGCAGGAACGCTCAACTCCGAAGCGAAGGTCATCCCGTTCCTGAAAGTCAGAAAAGAACTGAGATAAAAGTAACGGACTACAAACAGAGGAATGTGCTGATAATCGACCAAGCACTATGATGAATTGTGCTTATACACTCAAATCGGTGTATTCGGAGGTTCGCTTTTAAGCGATGGATATCGTATGACTCTATATGAAGAAGTTGAAGACCTGATCATTATGCATCAGGAAGGTGCATATTGGGATTTTAAGAAAGAGTGGTATGGAAAAGATAAGGATTCTGACCAGTTGTTTGACATCATCTGCATGGCAAACAATATGTCGAATCGGGATGCTTATATAATCATTGGTGTTGATGAAGAGAATAACTATGCTGTTTGCGATGTTAGACAGGATCCTAATCGCCACAACACGCAGATGCTTACAGATTTTATCAGAAGCAGGAAGTTTGCAGGTGATTTTCGCCCGGTTATTAAAGTTGAAACATTACAAATGCAGGAAGGTTGGATCGATGTAATAGTTGTCCAAAACAGTACGAACACGCCATTCTTTCTTAAGGAACGATACAAAACTGTTAATGCCAACAATATATATGTTCGTTTGCAGGATAGCAACACTCCATGTGACAGATTAGCAGACCTCCATCAGATTGAATATCTATGGAAAAAGCGTTTTGGAATGTTGCTTACACCTATAGAAAAAGTAAAACTATAGCGGAGAGAAGTGCAGGAGCATAAAGTCGTTAAATATGATTTCCGACCGGAACAGAATCTGAGGATGGTTGCAGAGAAGACTGTGCCGTATGTAAAGAAAGAGGATTAACTATGATCTTAGGCTGGATTCTATTAAAAACCGAAACGGGTAGAACTCTGAATTTCATAAAATAGCAAGCCATAGGATACAGGGATTAAGACGCTTGTGTGGAGAATACTGAAGATGACTACGATAACAAAAAAAGAAGAAGGCCTATTTTTACTTCTCTTTGTTAGAGATGGGTATGTATTGGATTTTAATAATAATTCATTTGATGTGTTTACTACAGCCAGTGTAGGCGAACCAATACAGACAAAATACGGACTTTCCAAAGGCAAGTCCCTTGTAGCATACCTAAATGAGGCCAAAGATGCTGAGAGGACTAGGCTCCTTATAGACTTGTTTTATCACTACGAAGAAAACATGGAATATGAATACAATGAGGATTATGAAGACTATAGCTTGTATGGCAACTATTCTAGATATAATGAAAAGTATGCGAAGTTATATCTAAAATGTAAAGGAATCATTGATAAGTTAGAGGGAAGTGCAGTAGTCATTGCGCAGACTGCTGAAGATTTGAAAGCAAAGTTTTCAAGCGAATACTTATCCCGGCAAATTGATTTAATGGTTCAGCTGCAAGATTCAGATCCGACCAATGCGATTGGAATGGCAAAAGAACTAATAGAAAGTTGCTGCAAGACGATTTTAGATGAAAAGGAGATTGTATATTCAAAGAATGATGATGTCCCACAGTTGGCTGATAAAACAATGAATGTACTTAATCTTCTTCCAGCAAACGTTCAGTCTACAGATCGTGGTGCAGATGCTATACGGGCTGTCCTAGGTAATCTAAGAGCTATACCAAGTAAATTAGCAGAAATCAGGAATCCATTTGGAAGTGGACATGGTAAAAGTGCATCATTCAGAGGCCTTGAGGTAAGACATGCAAGGCTTGCTGTCGGAAGCAGCATAACATTTGTGGATTTTGTGTGGAATACCTATGAGGCAGCTAAAAAGGAAAATGTATAAAATGACATTCATCAATATAACAGGTGCATAATGGGGAAGAAGAAACCGCGAGGTGTCTGCAGGATTTGCGGAGAATACGGAAAACTATCATTTGAACATGTACCGCCTGGAGCAACATACAATAAACAGGCTGTACAACTCGTTAGTGTTAGAGATTACTTAGAAGCTGAAAAGCGGCAAGATGCAATGCCTTGGGAATTAGGAAAGATTAAAGGCAAAATCAGTCAACGTGGTAGAGGCGATTATTACATATGTGAGAAATGTAATAACGATACGGGCTCTTGGTACGGTGCTCACTATAAAAAGTTTGTCGATGTTTTGATGTACGTTATGCATCATGAGTCAGGAAAAGAATATAAAAGCGTAACAGTTGAAGTTAGAGAAATGCGACCTTTGCCTATCATTAAACAAGTGATGACTATGTTCTGCGACATAAATGGGAACTTGACGGCAAACGATCCGGCATTGAAATCATTTATCATGGATAAGACAGATCAAGGCTTGGATACAAACAAGTACAGAATTTTTATGTATTTACTCAAGGGAGGCATCGAAAAGACAGCACCATTATCAGCATTGATTCGTTTGGGAGAATCAGAGCCTGTTATGGTATCAGAAATAGCAGCTATCCCGGTCGGATTTGTTTTGTATGTTGACCTACCAGCGGACTATACTCCACAAGGAACAGAAATCACGAACTTCGTTCATTGTGGGTATGATGATACTTCCACAATTACTTTAGCTTTGAACATTTATGAGAATAATACATGGCTCCCGATAGATTTCAGAAGTAAGGAAGAAATCAAGGCGACCATTGAAAAAAGCAGAAAATGGGAAGAAGAACATGGAATCCGAACATAACGCCTTTTGCTTTAATTGCGGTGTCGTATCGTTTCCAAAAGGGTATTATACTATTCGCAAAGAGAAATATGAGATCGTGCTGGAGAGTGTTTGCGATAAGTGAGGTGAAAGAATCGCCTGAGCAGTGAATTGAATAATCAGGATGGTTATCCTTTTAAGGAAAGGCAGGTAATTGTATATGAGTCAAGATCTGATGATTACAGACAAGAAATACAGTGAATGGATCGAGAATCTAAGCAGTCGATACCAGCGTAGCCAGATTAAAGCGGCAGCATTGGTAAATAGCGAGATGCTCCATTTCTACTGGTCGCTTGGTAGAGATATTGTTGAGATGGATGCTGAAAATATTTACGGTACAAGTTTTTTCAATAAACTCAGCACTGATTTGAAATCCGCTATTCCGAATGCAAAAGGGTTTTCTCCAACGAATCTTCGATATATCAAGAACTACTACTTGATGGAGAGATCTTTGAGTGAGATTTACCCTCAACTTGAGGGAATATTGCAAGGCTCTGGCTCAGACGAGAAATCCCCCCAAGTTGGGGGAGAATTGATGAGTATCCCATGGGGGCATATTAAGCTGCTGATTGATAAGTGCAGTGATGATCCTGAAAAGGCTTTATTTTATGCACGCCAAACGCTGATAAATCATTGGTCCAGAGCAGTGCTTCAAAACTTTTTGGATACAGACTTGTACGAACGGCATGGAAAAGCTGTCACAAACTTTGCGCTTACGCTGCCGGAACCACAGAGCGATCTTGCGCAGGAAATGACAAGAGATCCCTACAACTTTGATTTTCTGACAATCCATGCGCGTTATGATGAAAAGGAACTGAAGGATGCACTTATGGATAATGTTCAAAGGCTGCTTATGGAACTCGGGTCAGGCTTCGCTTTTGTTGGCCGCGAATATCGCTTAGTTGTAGGTAAGACAGAGCAGTTTCTGGATCTGCTGTTCTACAATTTCAATCTTCACTGTTTTGTAGTAGTGGAAGTGAAGGTAACTGACTTTGATCCTCGAGATATGGGACAGCTCGGTACATATGTCGCTGCTGTAGACGGCATTATGAAGTCTGATGATGATCAGCCGACAATCGGACTTCTCATATGTAAAACAAAAGATAACGTGCTGGCGCAGTATGCAGCAAACGTTCTAAACGCTCCAATCGGTATTTCTGAGTATCAGCTTAATAAGATCCTGAAAGAAGAATTCAAGGGATCTCTGCCAACGATCGAAGAAATTGAACAAGGGTTGAGTGAAAAAGAATAATCAAGGGTTAGTCCCAGCTTGTTCCCTCATAGGGATTAAGCTGGGGTATAAGTCGTGTATTTAACAGCTTTGCAATTTTCCCACAGGCTTCGGTCTGTGGGATTTCTCATACAGAAGGGAGTGATGCCTATGATTCGGTCTACGGCGCTGCAGTAATGACTGCCGGCGCCATAACCAACAAACCGTAAAACTGAATAAAACGAAGGAGGTTGATAATCATGATATCATTCCAGACTTATCAGAAGATCCAGGAGCACAAGGCCTACGGTGCTAGCATGCTCCGGACTTCGCAGATCATGGGCCTGTCATATAACACCGTGTATAAATGGTGGGATCTGACGGAAGATGACTTCCATGCCTTTGAGAGCAGGCATGAATTTGTCCTGGACAATTACCGCCAGTACTTCATCGAGCAGCTAAAGATCACGCCGCAGATGAACAACACGCTTCTGTACAAACGGCTTAAGGATGATTTCGGCGATGAGATAGAAGTCCCAATCTCCACGTTCCACAGGTACATCAAAAACCTTCGGAAGCAGACCGGATATGTGAAACCGCAGAGAAAGACAGGCCTGCGTGAAGACCCGGATCCGGGATATGAAGCCCAGGTCGATTACGGCCAGCATGTCATGAAGTCCATGTACGGAAACAATGTCCGGGTGTACTTCTTCTGCATAGTCCTGTCCTACAGCCGGATGAAGTCCGTGTATTTCTCGCCGGAGCCGTTCGATGCGGAGCGGACCATTGAAGCTCATATGCATGCTTTCAATTACTTCGGCGGCAGACCGCAGATGATCGTCTACGACCAGGACCGCTGCCTTTGCATCGATGAGAACTTCGGAGAGATCGTATTCGTGAAAGAGTTTGAAGACTTTGTCCGGGAGACCGGATTCTCCATCTACCTCTGCCGCAAACATGATCCGCAGACCAAAGGTTATGACAAGTTATTCGTTATGTAAAGAAGTGTGCTGCCATGCCAGAGTTCATGCGGTTATGTCATCAGATTTCTTTACATAATAGTTTATGGCATACTGTTATCACTTTGGAAAGGAGGTTTTTTTATGATAACAGATGTCAATGAGTTAATACGAGTTTGTTCAAATGAACTGGAGGACAGGCAGTATAAAGCTGCTTATATCCGACTGCTTGCGGAGCACTGGGAATCTCTCTCTCACTGGATGGAAACAAACAGCTTAACCGCATTCACAGAATCGGTAGCATACCAGTACTGCGATCTTCATATAGGAAGTCATATCCTGACAGAAGGAATGGATCTGAAGGCTAAGCAGCACTTAAGGGCAATTCGCATGCTTGTTTCCTACCAAAAAGACGGAGAGTTTGAATTCCGTTCACCACGCAAAGAGTATGTTTTTTCAGGACAGACTGGTGACCTTATGTTTGAGTTTTTTGATTATGCAACTGATAAACTACATCGGGCTGCTTCAACCGTTGATTCATACCGATTCACCTTAAACATGTTTAACCGTTATCTGGAACAAAGAAGCATGTCTGTGCATGAAATCAAAACCGATGTTATTGAAGATTTTTTGAAGGAGTGTAGTTCTACTGCAGGAGTCCGGCATAATCGTGCGAACAGTCTCAGACAGTTTTTCAGGTTTTTGTATCATCAGCATTACACTGAAACAGATTTGTCAATTTATGTTCTGCAAGATAACCATAATCGGCATAGTAATATTCCGACAACATATACAGAAGAAGAAATACGGCGGATCATTGATGCGCCAGATCGGTCATCAGCTATAGGAAAGCGAGACTATCTTGTTCTTCTCCTTGCCGCAGAGTATGGATGGCGCAGCGCTGACATAACCGGATTCAGGCTGGATCAAATCGATTGGGAACGGAACATAATACGCTTTGATCAACAGAAAACGGGGATGGCTGTTGAATATCCACTCTTGTCTTCTGTTGGAAATGCAATCATTGACTATCTAAAGCATGGACGGCCTGAATCAAACAGCCCGGAGGTTATCCTGTCAGCGGAAAAGTCGAAGAATGGAACCCGACTAAAATCGCCGACAATACATTCAATTGTCGCAAGGTATATGAAGAAGGCGGCCATAACTGGGTGGAAAGAGAAAAAACATGGTGCACACTCCCTCCGACACAGTCTTGCTACAAACATGCTGAAGAAAAATACATCTCTTCCCGTTATCAGCACGGTTTTGGGGCATCAGTCAACAGAAACTACAAAGATTTACCTAAAAGTTGATACAGCCAATCTCCGTTTGTGCACATTGAAAATGCCGGTCATTTCAACACCTTACTTCCGAAGGGCAGGTGATTGAAATGAGTAAGTATGTATTTCAATCCGGCATGGCAGAACAGATGGAAAGTTTTCTTGCGTATAAAGAAGCTGCCGGATATCAACGCAGGTCTTTCGAAAAAAGACTGGTCCAGTTTGATCGTTTTTGTATGGAAAGAAACATAACAGACGTCAGCTTTACAAAAGAAGACGCTACTGCATGGAAACAAAAAAGAACATGTGAGGCAGAAACCACACACTATAGCAGGGTTAATTTTGCGAAGAACTTTCTTGTTTATCTTAGCAGAAAAGGATTTGATGTCTATGTGCCGCAGAATGTTAAATCGATTCCTACTGATTTTAAACCGCATATTTATACCGATGATGAGATCATTCGCTATTTTTACGCTGTAGACACGTACTCTCCGGACAAAGGCAATAAGAAGAATCTTATTCAATTGCCGGTTTTATTTCGACTTCTTTACTGTTGTGGTACCAGAATCAATGAAACCCTTGGTATTCGAAAAAAAGACGTGGATCTTGAGAATGGAATTATAGCCCTTTATGAAACAAAGAATGACTGTGCTCGGTACATAGTATTAACAGACGAATTGAAAGATCTGATGGCTCAGTATGCGGATAAGATGTTTTATTTACTGGAAGATACAGGGTATATTTTCACAACCGCAAATGGGAAAAGGCTCTCTGGTGAATCTGTTTACGAACTGCATCGAAAGTTCCTGAATAAAGCTGGAATTCCTTATATAGGGAATGGAAACGGACCGCGAATTCACGACTGGCGCCACACCTTTGCAGTCAGGTCTTTTAAGCAGATGGTTGATAGTGGGATCGATCTGTATGTGGCGTTACCGGTTCTTTCAACGTACCTGGGCCATAAAACCATATATGCTACAGAGAAATATTTGCGCTTGACCGTTAGTATCTATCCTTACATTGAAAAGCAGTGGGAGGCCAACATAAATGATATATTTGGAAAGGCGGTTGCTTATGAAAAGAACTGATTTTGCCGTCTTTCTGAACAAATATCTCACGGATTACCTGGTAAACACTCGGGGCAGTACAGATAAAACGATAGATTCCTATCGGTATGCCTTTGTTTTTCTGTTGGAGTATTATTCGGAGATTCTAAAGATACCTGCAGATAAGATTTGTCTTGCGGATATCACTTATGACAATATATCTGGGTTTTATAAATGGCTTCAGGAAAGACTGAACAACGGGATTTCAACAAGAAATCAGCGACAATCGGCTATCAACAGTTTTATGCGTTTTCTTATGTATGAGCGGCCGGAGTTTCTTTCTGAATATCAGCGCATCCTTGGAATTCCGCAAAAGAAAGCTCCCCAGAAAGAAATCTCCTATCTCAAAAAAGAAGGCATGAAGTTGCTGATGGAACAGATTCCAACGGATTCTGTTCAGGGACTGAGAGATTATGTAATTCTCATGCTAATGTATACTACCGGTATCCGAGTCAGCGAACTCATTGGCATAAAAGTAAAAGATCTATCCCTTGCATCGCCTTGCACCTTACTGGTGTTTGGAAAAGGACAAAAAAGCAGGTTTGTTCCTATAAATAGCCGTGTCGTTCCATTGATCAGGCAATATTTGAAGGCTATGCATTATGATAATCCAGTACGTTTAGATGAATGGCTCTTTCTCAACCACATGGGAAAGCCCTTCACACGGCAAGGAATCTGTTACATTGTACAAAAGTATGCAAAAAAAGCACATGCAATAAATGCTGAGCTGATACCAATGGATATGAGTCCTCATAAGATAAGACATTCGGCAGCAATGAGTCTTGTATCTTCTGGAGTTGATCTTATATATATAAGAGATCTCCTCGGACATGCCAGTGTAAAAACTACTGAGATCTATGCCAGAGCAGACGCAAAAATGAAACGAGAAGCCATCGAGGCAGCCAGTAAAGAACTTGTACCAAAGGAAGATGCTCAATGGGAAAGCAACATATCTTTGCGGGAATGGTTAAAAGAGTTCTGTAAGGCGACAGAATAATTGAAATGTTATGTAAAGAAATTTGATGTCATAGCCGCATGAAATCTGGCATGGCAGCACATTTCTTTACATAACAAATATCTTGTCATAACCTTTGTTATGTAAAGATTTACATAACAAAGGCAAAGTAGAGAATGCCGTGGGCACAGTCAAGAGAGATTTCCTGGACGGTCGGGTCTATCACGGGATCGATGAACTCAACATGAGCTGCCTCGCCTGGCTTGACAGCTTCGGGAATGGGCAGGTCAATGAACGGACCAAGAAGATCCCAAGGGACATGTTCGTGAATGAGTATCTGAAACTGCAGCATGTCTACGAGCGGAAGAACGATGATGTCAGGTACTTACGTCGGATAAGAATGTCATCGAGTTCAAACGGAACTGGTATGAAATTCCGGCAGACAAAGTCCATGAAGACGATCGGGTCAGAGCAGAAAAGCACGGCAGGACGCTTCTCATCTATCACGCACTGACGAACGATCTGATCTGCAAGCATGCGATCCCGGACGGCGAGGGCAATTCCGTCACTCTCCCAAAGGCTGAGAAGGCTTTGTCCATCGAGGAAGAACTGCTGCTGGATTACAAGGACTATCAGGTCGCAAAGGAATTCTTCGCGAAACTCCGGAAACGATCCCCGCGGTACGTCTATCCCCAGTGCAACCGGATCCGCAGGATGCAAAAGTATTACATAGAGGAACAGATCGTGGATGGCTTTGAGTTCTGCGTGGCGGAAGACATCTGCTCCGTGAAGGAACTGACCGCATTTCTCCTTTGCCGCTACGGGGAAGAGACAGCACGGAAGTTCGTTTCAACCTATTCCTACCGTCATTACAAAGACCGCGCGGAGGAGATCAGGGAGGAGGTGCTGAGGTGGCAACGGTAACAGAACTGCGTGAGATGGCAAGGACGCTCGGCCTTTGGAACACGGCAATGGGCAGGATCGACATCACGGATGAGACCGTTTCCAACATGGAGTATCTGTATAATATCTTCCATACTGAGATCGAGATGCGGAAAGCCAAAAAGAAAGATACCCTCCGACACGAATCCCATCTGCCTGACAAGACCTTTGACCACACCACTATCACCAAAGGCTTGCAGTGGCAGCTGCAGAGGATCGAGCAGATCGATTTCAGAAACATAATGGAGAACTTCGTGATCGTCGGAGACTGCGCGACCGGGAAGACATCCCTTGCAACTGAGATCGGCGGGTATGCTTTGGTAAAGCTGGCGAAGGTCCAGTACATCACACAGGAGGATCTGCTCCTTGCGATCCGAAATCAGAGTCCGCAGTGGAAGAAGCTCCTTAAGAGCGACATGATCATCATCGATGACGTGTTCTACCTTACACCGACAGATGAAGAACTTACGACATTTTACAAAGCAATTACATTTCTTTCTGAAACACACAGTCTGGTCATCGTGACCAACAGGAAACTTTCCGAGTGGAAAGACATGGGTGCGGACAGGCACCTGGCGGAGACGCTGCGCAAACGCCTGATGGCAAACGCACAGCTGATCCATCTCAAATAACTAAGAATCGATTTTGTTGGCATTTTCGTGCCAACTCCTATAATTACCTAATTGATATTGAAAGCAAGAAATCTCAGGAAATGATGAATGATTCATCAATCGGTGAGATTTTTCATATAGATGGCCAGGGGGGATGTACTTTTCCAGGGGATACCAGCTCGGGTACGGTGCCGGCCCGACGTGCGCACAAAAGGCGAAATCAAAAGGGTGGCCTCCCTTGCCCAGCAGGAGAGCCAGTCCCTGTCACAGAACGTCAAACTGGGGATGCAGTACCGCTACCAGAAGGGGAAAGTACAGGTCAATCATAACCGGTTCCTCGGGTATACAAAAAATGAGGAAGGTGATCTCATCGTGGACAAAGAGCAGGCAGCGGTTGTCCAGAGGATTTATTATGAATTCCTTGATGGCGCAACCTACAGGGAGATCAAGGCGGGCCTTGAGGCCGACGGGATCCTGAACGGGGCAGGGAACAGGACATGGACCATTTCAAACATCCATCAGATCCTGAGCAATGAAAAATACATTGGAGATGCCCTGCTCCAGAAAACATATACGGTCGATTTTCTTTCCAAAAAAAGAGTGAAGAACAGCGGCATTGTTCCACAGTATTATGTGGAAAACAGTCATGAAGCGATCATTCCAAGGGATGTGTTCATGAGAGCCCAGGAGGAAAAAAGGAGACGTTCGAACCTCAGGAGCTGCGGCGGAAAAAAAAGGAGAAATTACAGTAACAAGTACGCTTTATCGGGAATCACCTTCTGTGAGAAATGTGGTGATACCTATCGGCGCGTAGCCTGGAAGAGTCATGGAAGACACAACGACGTCTGGAGATGCTGCACAAGGGTAGAGCACGGACCAAAGAAAGGCTGTGACGCTCCGACCATCAAAGAAAAAGTACTGCAGGACGGAGTGATAAGGGCTCTCAACAAATTATTGGGAAAGAGATCATCGGTCCTGGAGGGACTTAAAGAGAGCGCGACTTCAGTCATCACGGAGGAAAAGACCGGCAGACTGGAGGAGATCGAAAGTAGGCTAAAGGAATTGCAGGAGGAACTGCTCAGCCGTACAGCGGATCGTCTGGATTATGATGAACTTGCTGATGAGATCCTGCTCTTACGCAAAGAGAAGCAGACGATCCTTGCCGGATGTGCAATAGAGAAAGGGAAGGAGGAGCAACTGGAAGATCTGATCGCATTCCTTGATGAACAGGAAACTGAGGTTTTGGAATGGAACGAGAAACTGGTACGAAGGCTGGTCGGAAAAGTCACTGTCCGGGAAGGTTGCCTTACGGTTATGTTGAAATCCGGGACAGAGATAGATGTTGAGATTTGATGTTACGGAAAAGGCTCTCTTTAAAGAGAGCCTTTTTTTATTTGAGAGGATAAATAAAAGGGTTGGCAGCTACAAAACACACTGTTATACTCGATATAGGTATGTTTTAGATGTGCAGCAGATAAAAAAGCGATGTAAAACTTAACAACGGGCTGTCTTTTGCGGAGGGCAGTCCGCATCATCAAAAAGAGTGATGATTCTTGCAACACTCGGACAGCATTCTTGTAACACCCGGACAAGGATTCCTAAAACATCCGGACAGATGACATCTCCATATGGCTTCGTTAGAATGTATGAAATACATTCTAAGGAGGTCCTGAAATGAGGTGTCTGGAAACAATGAAAATCGTAGAAATCCTTCGTTTGAGGGAAATGAACTTTAAGCTCCGCGAGATCTCTGACGCTGTGGGGTGTTCTAAAACAACAGTCGGCGAGATTCTGAAGAGATGAAAAGCCTGTGATCTCACATATGAAGATGCAATAGTGCTTCCGTTAGATAGAGTTAAAGAATTGATCTACCCTGAGTCTTTTGGCCGCAAACAGGTCAAAGAAGAACCTGACTGGGAAGCGATTCATGCACGGCTACAATCCAGCAGGCGTATCAATCTTCAGTATATCTGGGAAGAGGAATACAGACTTGCTAATCCCGAAGGTTACAGTTATAGTCGGTTTTGTGCCAAATATAACGACTGGAAAGATGCTACCGGTAAAAACGTCATCATGGCTCAGGAGCGGGAACCCGGAAAAGAGTTGTTCATCGATTGGATGGGCGATACCCTTGACTGCGTAATGGATTACGCTACCGGTGAGCTCCATAAAGCACACTTTTTTGTGACCACGATGGCCGAAAGTTCATATCCCTTCGTGGAGGCTTTCCCTGACGAGACCCAGATGAACTGGAATCAGGCACATCTGGACGCTTTTGCCTGGTATGGCGGTCTCCCGAAGATACTTGTCCCGGACAACTGTAAAACGGCTGTCATCCATACAAGCCTTTATGATCCGCAGATCAACCAGGCATACATGGCTCTGGCCAGACACTATCAGGTGGCGATCATACCCGCAAGGATCCGGAAACCCAAGGACAAGCCCGCTGTAGAATCCGGCATCGGCTGGCTTGAGACCTGGCTCCTCGAATGGCTGAAAGGAAAGATCTACTACAGCTTTGAGGCACTGAACCATGATGTGCGTGAACGGATCCTGAATCTTGCCAAAAAGAGTTTCAAGCACAGGCCTGGTTCCAGGGAGAGCGTGTTTGAGGCATTGGATAAACCGTTGCTCAGACCGCTCCCCAAAGATACATTCGAGTCGTTTGAAACGGTGCCGGTACCAAGCGTCAATAATAACTACCATGTTCGATACGACGGGTTTTATTATTCTGTCCCATACATGTATTACAAACAGAGCGTGTTCATCCATGCCTATGCGAAAAAGATCGAGATCTTAGACTGCATGAACAATCGGATTGCTATCCACCAGCGCCGTTTCAGCGGCAGACGCTATGCGACCCAGTTCGAACATATGCCGGAGAATCACAAGGCCGTGGCAGAATTCAATCGCTATGACGGTGCCTATTATCGCCGCAGGGCTCAACAGATTGGCAGGAATACAGCACGCTTTGTCAATGCGCTTCTGGACAACGCAGAGTTCGAAGAACAGGCGTATAAATCCTGTATGGCGGTGATCAACTTCAGCCGCACCTACGACAGCGTCCGCGTTGAACGTGCGTGCATAAAAGCGTTATCCCTGAATTCAGTCACATATACTACACTCAAGAATATCCTGAAAAACGGTCAGGATAAGCATCCCGTAAACGATAGCTCCGATGCGGACACTCCAACTCCATACCATGAAAATCTCCGTATCGGAGAATGGAAATGAAAAGGAGGACACATCATGAACTATCAAACAGCAGAGCAACTCACAGGTATGAAGCTGCATGCCATGCGGCTGGAGTACGCCAGACAGGATGAGCTTCCTGCTTCGGAAGATCTTCCCTTTGACGACCGTCTCGGGATGATCGTCAACGCCCAATACACTGCAAGGCAGAAAGCGAAGATCAAAAGATTGATCAAAAGGGCGGAGCTCCGTGATCCAACAGCCAACCTCGCAGAACTGGATTACGACCCGGTCCGCAAGCTGAAAAAAGCCGATGTCGCAAGACTATCTAACTGCGAGTGGGTAAAAAACGGCAGCAATCTCATCCTCACAGGTGCAACAGGAGTGGGGAAGACCTATCTTCTTTCCGCATTTGGCCGTGAAGCCTGTGTGAGGGGATTAAGCGTCAGGAGCTACCGTGTCACCCGTCTCCTTACAGATCTCATGATCGGAAAAGGCGACGGGTCATACAACAAACTGATGAAGGATCTTGTAAAACCCGACCTCCTGTTGCTGGATGATTTCGGTATGAAACAGCTGGATCTTGGAATGACGCAGGATTTCCTGGAGGTCGCAGAAGAACGATATTTCCACCATAAATCCATAGCAATCTCGGCACAGCTTCCCGTAAAGGAATGGTGTTCAGTTTTCAAGGACCCAACAATTGCAGATGCGGTCCTGGACCGTATTGTACGTAACGCATATCGATTTAATCTTAAAGGGCCATCCCGCAGACCGGTAGTGGAGTTCAGCCCGGCTGACGCCGAGGATGACAAGCCGGAGGAAAACGGCTATACTAATAAATGATGTCATCTTGTCAGCTTGGGACAGGTATCCTGTCCGGATAATACAAAAACTATTGTCCGGATAATGTAGGAACCACTGTCCGGAAGTTACAGGATGTTTGTCCCAAACTGACAAGAATCAGCAAAAGAGTGATTTATGAGGTGAGATTGATGATCGTGATATATAGTCAGGACAAGACAATAATCAGAAAAAACGCAGAGGATGCAAAAGGTAAATTACTGGAATTGTATGGAGAAAAGCTGGGAATGGAGGCTTATAAAGCGGTCAACAGGGCTCCTGTTGGGGCCTCTTACCGGAAATACGGCGGCCCTTTGGTCCAGGTCGTGACAAAAGAAAAAGCTGAGTGGATCCGTGATAAAGAGAAACAGGTTTCTTCCATATAAAAAGGATTTATGGCTAAAACATTATATGATGATAAAAAAAGCACTACCATAAAAATGTTCTTTGGTAGTGCTATTATTTAGAGATTTAAGCTAATAAATAGAGTTTTCCAAGATGAGAATCGGGTATCTGATCAAGTAGCCTTTCTGCCCAATCATCCTGGTTGCATCCTATGCCCTCAGGAGTTACACAATCTTTGTATTCTTCAAGAAGATCCCTTAAGGAATTTACGAAGGTCAGCCATTTTTCGGGTGACTGCTGGAGATATCGCATACAGCATAATACACCGTAAAGTCTGGAATTATCTACACCTTTATCCTGCTTTTTTTTGTATAACAGAGGTTTCTTTGTAAGATTCTTTTTATAAAGTCTGTTAAAATGTGAGCAAAGATTTCTTACATATCCAATACTGACCAGCCAACTCGATAGGTATTTTTCATTTACTCCTTTATACATAGATGCTATGGCTATTCGATCTTCTTTTTTCATGGCCTTATAAAAACGGGCAAGTGTGCCAAAAGTAAATACTTCAATTCCAGCATATAGAGGAACTTTTGAATCCTTATAATTCTCCTGGAAGTTTTTTATGATGGGAGATTCTTTTGACAGTTCGTAACCAGTATTGATTCTAGCTTTCAGTGAACTGTGTGATGCATCCTCATCAAAATTAGAGGCATCAAGATAACCTAGAGAACCATATTTGACACAAAAATAATTAGATATCTGACATCTTAAAGTTATCTCTATTTCCTGCAGATATGGCATAAGAAGGTGTCTGAGGTGATCATCAAATTCATAAACCCTGTAAATCTGATTGAAAGTTGTCCCTGGACGAAAAACGCTACTATATTTTCCTTTGAAGTAAGGCCCATATGCTTTGATAAGCCGATAGTAAGAGATTCGTTGAAGGATAAGAGTCGCTTCTGCTTCATCTTCTATAATGAGTTTATTTTCTTTCAGATTTTCAATTTGTGCCGGGATATCCATGGCTGGAGAATGATCTTTTCTAAGCATAATTATTTCCAAAAATTAAAAAGACCCGACGTGGTACGCAGTTCTGCGAGATGCGTGTCGGGTGCAGATATCATTATAAAGCTAAAAAAGGCATAGCAAAATGCTTTTGCTTTATCTGTGCCTTAACTATACACCGAGGAACTATGGTTTGTAAAGAATTTTTTTAAAATAATTAAAAAACGATTTCTAACATACCCGTTATAAATAAGTATACATTAAATATATATTGTAGTCTATGGCGGTTACAAAAGAATTTCTGATTTGAACTGTAGTTTCAATTGCTAACTTGTTGTTTTGAAAACGTTATTTGGCAGAGGGCTCTAAATAATCTCTGAATTTATTTACAAAGGCTTTGCGTGAGTTCACCCTGGTGTAAATGTATGAAACCCTGTCATATATTTCGTTATCAAATACAGCCTCTATAGGTGTAATTTTTTTCTTTGCTGCTTCTCGTTGGAACATATCTATTTGACCTGAATTTGCCAGGTACTTTGCTGTAAGATTTTTAGTCAGATCCATTTTTTTGATTAGTTTAAATAGTCTTTGGTATATTCTTCTTCCTATGTACTTTTTTTGTACATCACGACCAGTATCCTTGAATTTGATTACGGTATCTAGATGCTCACCGTAAACTTCCCAGTAGCGGCCAGAATCCATAGTATATGTTGTTTGTCTTGAACTCTGCTCAGCATAGAAGACAAGTAAAGGTGATACAGGAAAAGTCCTTCCACTGCAAGTGTGCACAACGTATTCGTTTTCTGAAATTTTTTCAAAATCCGAATATCTAAGATTGAGGATTTCTTGATAATCTTTTCCCGCAATGCCTTCAAAGATGCATAGAATCAAAAATTTGTCACTTGGTTCAGTGAAAATCGTAATACCCTGTTCAATATCTTCCCTGGTTATGATCATGCCATCAAGCATTGTTCTGTTCACACATTCATTAACAATAGTTTCCCTTGTGATTTCAAGGAAATGGTTTTGATTATCAACACTCATGCCCCGCTCAATACAGTATTGTGTATAACTGCGGAATATTTTGTTGATGCCTATGAGAGTTGAATCCGCAACTACATTCAGATACTTAAAATAATCGATTCCTTCAGCAACTGTCCAGTTACAAATATCCTTCCCAAGCATTTCTTCGTATGTTGTAGCTTTTGAAAAAATATTCTCCATATAGTTTGGGGCATAAATAGTAGTTGCCTTTTTTTGTCTTATATAGTCTTTTTTGATCTCTTCGTTATAGAATACATATTGGGCCATTATAAAAAACACTTCTCTTTCTAATTAGTATAGGCATTATTCTCATAGAACTCATCAATTATCTTACCATAGATATTTTGCAGTTTTCTGCTGGTACCTTTATTATTGATAACAAACCCTTTGTTTAACTCTTCGGATCCTTTTTTTAATAAAGGAATCAGTTGCTGATAATCTTTTTTTGGTATTTTTTTCGCTATCAGATAAATAGCTGCCGCGATCGTCCTGTAATCCCACTCTTCAAGGTAAGCTGAATCTGTTTCAGTTAAGTAATTGAAACTTTCTTTTAAGGTTTTTGTAACAGAGATTACTCTCGCTTTGCCTTCTGCCTTACTGATTTGGCCTCTAAACCAATATTGGGCTATTAGAACACTCAATTCTGCCGGATTTATTATTCCGCCATTCATGATAAGCGATCCACTTAAATTGCAAGTGGGGTCCCCATTCAGTCTTGCGATAACTTTGTTAGCGTTGTCTGTTTGATCAAAATATTTACTGTCTAAAGACTTCATTTTAGTTTTTTGGTCTTCCTGGAAAATCATTTGTTTTGCTTTGTATTCAGGAAAACATACGATGCGTAATTCCATAGGATAATCGAAAGATGAGTCTGTATTAAATTCATTGCTCATAGCTATATAACGGTGATAGCCGTCTAAGATATCAAAATATTTGATTTCTTTTATGATTAAAGTACAGGTATCTTCATCATAACTAAAATCCGTTTCTTCAGGCATATTTAATGTAATCGTATTGGAAATGAACGTCTTATCGTGCATATTATTTTGTATAGACTTAACAGCCGAATTATCAAGCGTGATTTTCCATTGTTTAGTCTCCCCCCGGATTACCAGTTTCATGGTTCGCTGAGTGTTTGTATTATAATTGATCATTTGCGCATCACGGTATTTCATCAGTTCTTGTGCGGATATCTTTCCGATATACTGATCATCGGTAATCTGTATAGCCTGAATCCGTAATGGGAATTCTACTTTAGGTTCTTCATACCTTTGATGACTGTAAAAGTCTATTTCTTGTTTCGTAAAAAAGTCTTCTGGTTTGAGGTTACCAGAAATTCTCTCAAAAAGAGCGAATTGGATGAATCTGCTATATCCGGCTGCACCTTCTCTACACATGATGTCACTGGTCACTCCAATGGGAATATTATACTTACTTTTCAAATATAAACAGACATTTTGAGTTTCTTTACGATCCTCTGCGATTCTCATTCTTCTAGAATCCAAATATTTGATTAATTCTTCTTTACTTTTTATAGCCATAAACTAAACCGCCTTTATATAATAATGTGAAAACTATATTTATTTTATCACTTTGGTATTATTAGATGCAATATTAAATGATGTTTAAAAGGTAGAAAACTTTAATTTTATATTGCACCTTGGAATGGATATGTTACCATAATAAATGATAATGTTAATGAAAGGGTTAAAGAGTGGGTGGAAATATCCCTATAAAAAAGGGTTATACCCGAAGTTCCATCGAGCCACGTGGAGACAGTGTGCCTCTTGAGCAACTGAAAACCTGACTCATATATGCGCCTGAATCTGAAGATGAAAGATTTTTATCGGATTAAGGGATGCTAAAAAGACTCAGGGCTTAGTGTTTCTGAAAGGATCGGGAAACCGGTCCTTTTATTATGTCTGGAGAGAGCTGGTCATTTGTATCCGGTCAGCAATGCTTCCCATTACTTATTACAATATGATATTCTGAAAAGGAATAGTAGGATATTCATTATAACCATTAGCAGAATATGTTGCAAAAAGTTATGATAAGACCTGTAAAGAGAAGCAAAAAAAGAAAAGACAGGAATGCTATGGATCTTGAAAAGCTGAGATAATTATTATTGGCGGGTGCAGATTGAGATGACCTGTACCGGCTTTTGGAAAAGGAGAATTAAGGAAATGAAGATAACAGTTCTTAACGGGAGTCCCCGGCTTAAAGGAAATACGGCACGGATGGTAAAGGTTTTTAAGGAAGCAGCCGAAGTGGCCGGCCATGATGTCAAAGTCTTTGATGTATGTAAGATGGAAATACATGGATGCCTGGCATGTGAATATTGCCATGGAAATGGACAGGGAGAGTGTGTTCAAAAAGATGATATGCAGAAGATATATGCCGATCTTAAAGATACGAACATGCTGGTAATTGCGTCCCCAATCTATTATCACAATATTTCTGGACAGCTTAAATGTGTGATAGACCGCTTTTATTCCGCACTTTATCCTAAGGCACCAACAGCCCTTAAGAAGGTAGCAATGTTTTTAAGCTCAGGGGATCTGGATATGTATGACGGTGCGAAGTTTTCTTATGACGGAGATTTCCTTGGATATCTCGGACTTGAAGACATAGGTATTTTTACTAATTACGATAGAAATGTGACGGAGAAGATTACAGAGATGGCCAGGAGGCTTTAGTTGAAATTTTGTCGGGTCTGGTGGCTAGGTTCCATTGACAAGAATCCAAATGCTCGGGTAAACTCAAGTCAAACACTATTTTGGCAGTCTTCCACGTGAATATTTTGATAAAAGTCTGGTGATGTTTTTATGAATATAAAATACAAGAAAATCCTTGAAAAAACACATGACCTTGGTGATCTTGCCATGGACTATGAAGTAGCCGTCAAACCCCTGTTTGAGGAAGATTACCTGAAGGAATTCTATGATTTCTACGAAATTAAAGACAGAAAGCCGGAGCTGGTCACGTCGGAGCAAGGTCTTGATGAGTCCTTAAAGGACCTGAACGGTGAGTACAGATGGGAAGCGATTGCTGAGAAGACCAGGAGTCTGTTTGGTTTACCAGTCCGTATTAAGGTTTTTAAGATTGAAGATCTGGAAGGTTTGAAGGAAGAGCTTGGAGGCCCCCGGGGGCTTTCCTCTTTCTTTTTTGTTTTTGATCTGATGTTTTGCGAGTATGAGGACTTTACGCTGTGCTTTATTTCAGGATCTAACAATTAGAAAAGTAACAGCTGATATAACTTGTAAATATATGTAAGAGGCCCTTTTCATGAAGAGCCCCAGGATCAGAAAGAAAAAGAGAGATAACCGGGGCAGCTGCCAGTCAGGAAGACCTGAAAACCGGTAGCAGCCACAGAAGCAGGCAAACCGCCAGGGTAATCATTTCCGATAAGGAATGGCAGAACCACAGCAAAGACAGGCCTGCGGCAGCCGGCAGGATCATTATGGTCACCGCGGGGAGAAAGAAGCCTCTGAGTGAGGAAAGAAGCAGGGCCCTGCCGGGAGCCTGGATGGATTGGAAGTAGGAGATCATCAGGATATTAAGTCCCGCACAGAAAAATCCTGCAAAATACAGCTTGCTTTTTCCGGCCGCGTATGTGGCAAGGGCCGGATCTCCAGGTGTGAAAACCCTGTAAAAATAAATAGAGTAGAAGTAAATAAGCACATAGCTGACCAGACCCAGGATCAAAAATACAGAGACGGCGATCCGGAGCAGGCTGGAAAGCTTTACTTTTTCGGAAGCGGCATGAAGATAACTGAAGACAGGCTGTAAGCCCTCTGCCATGCCCAGGAAGAGGGTGAGGATGATCAGCATGAAGTAGCCTATAATCAGGTAAGCGGCCAGGCCCTGGTCGCTAAAGCCATACCTGATGATGCCGTAATTCATGAAAAAGGTTACCATTCCGATGCTGAATTCCATGACAAAGGAGGGGAAGCCCAGGGTGAAAAACCATTTCAGGGTTTCCGGCCGCAGCCTGTCTTTTTGGAAATACAGGTAGCCTTTTTTCATAAGGAAATGTGGAAGAAGAATCAGGACACTGATGACAGGGCCGACGGCTGTTGCCAGGGCCGCCCCGCCAATCCCCATGTTGAGAGGATACATAAAAATATAGTCCAGCAAAATATTAGACAGGGAGCCTATGGCCAGGGCCGCCATGGCAAGCCTGGGTCTTCCGTCATTCCGGACCAGTCCGCCCAGCAGGTAACTGAATAAAAGGAAGGGGGACAGGCTGACAATATAGCGGAGATAGGTTGCCGTAAGGCTGTGAATATCTGCCGTGGCTCCCAGCCGGGAGCAGAGGGGGTGAAGGAACAGATTGCCGGCCAGGGCAATCAGCAGAGACAAGCAGCCCTGGACAAGGAGGGCATGCATGAAAGCACTCCGGGCTGCCCGGTAATCTTTCGTGGCCAGCCTGCTGGAGATTACTACACCGGCCCCCGAAGTCAGGCCTATGCTGAGGGCGATGAGAAGTTCGACCACCGGTACGGCAACACCGGCGGCTGCCAGTGCCTTACTTCCCAGCCGTGTTCCGATAAAAACCCCGTCAACAATGATATATATGGAGTTGAACAGGAGTCCGATCATCTGGGGAATGGCATATTTTATAAATAATTGTCCTGGGGATTTCTGATACATATACACCTCTAAATATAAATCTTATTTGTACAGGCCGGTATACAGGCCGGTAGCTGTATTCACAAGAGCCGGGCGTCCGTCCCGACGTTGTAAACTAAGAAAAGCCTGGAAGACCTAATGATCTCCCAGGCTTTTGTCCTTCCGTGTCAGGCCGCTATCTCCGGCCTTGTTTTATCTTGGACCAGACCGGCGGCTGCCGCGGAACCCTATAAAACCTGTCCCAGTATAACACGATAAAAACAATTAGTAAATATAAAATAAATCACCAATAATATAGAAGTAAAAATCTGTTGAACTTCCTGACTGAGGAGGAGCGCGCCGCCCAGGACAAGACCATACAGGATCTCATTGATAAAAAACTGCCTGAGACCGATGACCTTGAGGCCAGGTATCCTGTTCTTTACCCAACTACCATCGATACGGAAATGGGAGAGAAGATGAAAGCTGCTGTCATAAAGGATTTTGAGAGTTGGAACAGTGGTTATGATGCCTGGACTGCATGGACGGATGATTTCTATACCGAAGACCTGCAGTATGATTACCGGGACCAGGTCTTTGACCTCGCCGGTCTGAAAACAGCCATGAAAGACATGGTGGAAAGCGAGCAGCGGGTGCAGATCAATAATATTCTGATCAGTGAAGACTGGGCAGCTATCCATTTCTGGAATGTGGTTACAGATGCTGAGGGTAATAAGGATGCCTTTAACCATATGCAGTTCCTCCATTTTATTCAGACTGACGACGGGCTCAAAGTAGATAAATGCTGGGCAAAATAGAAGCTGGGCAAAATAAAATCTGACTGTTTAAATTAGTTTATTTCTTCCTGTGAATTACAAAAAAAAATAAAATAGCCACTTGTATCGATATGTGAACGGTGATATAATAAATACGTAACAAAATATCTTTACTAATAGGAGGGAAAACTATGAAAAAATTAACCGGTTTCTTATTTGTTTTAGTTGCTGCAGTTATGCTTATGGCTCCTGCTAAGGCTTCTGCAAGTTCAATTACAACAGATGCCAATCAGCCAGGATTCAGACAGTTTACTTTAACTCCCGGCAACTTTAAGACATTCTTTGCTCCAAAGAAATTTGTTGATTTAGACGCTTTTGATGAGTATGATGGCTATTATTTTACTTTCTGTAACAAGTTTCTTAAGAATGGTTACTATATGATTCCTTTTGGAAAATTTGAATATAATAATTTTGGAATCAAGTATACTACTCAGCAGAGATTTAAGTACAAAGCAGGCAAGAAGTGGAAAAAGGGTAGCGTTTCACTGAGAAGGAAATCTGATAGCATGTATATGAATGGCACAGAAGTTTATACTCAGAATTTTGCCCAGTATTATAGTTATAATGCTGATGCTTACAAGCTTGGTTATGGTAAAGTTACCAAGTGTAAAGTTAATTCTGTTAAGGGTAATGTTGTCTTTGTTGAGCCGAGTAATATAGAGAAGACTGAGACTGAAGTCGGTAAGTATGTCGTTAATGGTCAAACAAAGTATTATGCTTACACTGAAGTAACTCTGAAGAATCCTTATGTTGAAAAATTTATTGATGATGAAGGAAAAGAGCATACTAATGAGATAAAATATTTTACAATTAATCCTAGGAACTATGAGGATGTAAATAGATAATCCAGAGTTATTTAGATTTTGATAACTATTTATAACTATAAAGAGGAGGCAAGCCTGAAAAGGGTTTGCCTCCTTTTGTGAGCTTTGATTTATAAAGATGGAAGTTTGACAGATTCTGTGTTATCTTATATGATATGCTTTGTATGTCTGAATCCAAGGCAGAATGTTCACATTAAAGCAGTAAAGGGAGATCTATATAATGCAGGAGATAATTAAGGCGATAATATTTGGTATTGTTGAGGGGGTTACAGAGTGGCTTCCTGTCAGCAGTACCGGGCACATGATTATTCTTAATGAATTTCTAAGGCTGGATGTGTCTGAGGAATTCTACAGTATGTTCCAGGTGGTAATCCAGCTGGGAGCGATCATGGCTGTCATCATCCTCTTCTGGAACCAGCTATGGCCTTTTGGTAGTAAGAATAACAGGAATCCTCTCAGTCGGACCGGTTTGGGAAGCTATATCAAAAAGGATATATTTATTCTCTGGTTCCACATTCTTGTGTCCTGTGTGCCGGCGGCCATTGTAGGAGTTCTTTTTGACGATAAGCTGGAGGAGCTTTTCTATAATTATACAACCGTAGCTATCATGCTGATTATCTTCGGTATCGCTTTCATTATTGTAGAGACCATGAATAAAAATGCCGCTCCCAGGATTAATTCCATTGAAGAAATTACTTACACCGTAGCTTTTCTCATTGGTATATTCCAGCTGATTGCCGCTGTATTTCCCGGGACTTCCAGGTCGGGCGCAACCATAGTCGGTGCCCTGCTCATTGGTGTTTCCAGGACTGTGGCCGCCGAGTACACTTTTTTCCTGGCAGTGCCGGTCATGCTGGGAGCCAGCCTGCTCAAGATCGTCAAGTTCGGTCTGGCCTTTACTGTCAGTGAGGCTGTGATTCTGCTGATCGGGATGCTGGTGGCTTTTCTGGTTTCCATGTTTGTCATTAAGTTCCTCATGAGCTATATTAAGAAGCATGATTTCAAAGTTTTTGGCTGGTATCGGATCATTCTTGGTATTCTGGTCCTTGTATTGGGCCTGACCGGAGTGATCGGCTGATGATTATTATTTTATAGTTTATAATGTATATTAACTGGAACTCTCTTGAAGGGGTGGCCTGGAAGCCTGGCTTTTATTTATCCCCTGCAGGGGAGTTCTTTGCTATATGAAAACCAGAAGAATGCTGGATAAATCAGTGTAGTTTTCAAAAGTGAGGAAAAAGACTAAGACTATTTATGCTGAAGCAGACTTCGCTATCAAATCCGGATTCAAGTCGTGATTGAAGGAATGTGCTTCTAAAGATCAGTGGGTAAGAGGGCTGAATCCGGTAGGCTTTCCCTGGAAATAGATTTATGCTATAGTGAAGAATAACTATCTGAGGTGAAAGCAACGAAAGGTCAGGTCTGACAGGCTGTCAGATATCTGATCAGCACATTTTTTCAGGAGGAGGATATAATATGCCAAAAAAATTGTTAGCTCTATTTAGTGTATTGCTACTGACCTTGAGTCTGCTGGCCGGCTGCGGCGGCAGCGAGCCGGTCACAGCTTCATCCCTGATGGAGGAAGCCCAGAAATATACAGATGAGGCGGATTCCATGAAGACCCATATGCTTATGGATATGACCATGAGTGGTGAAAGCCTGCAGACAGTGGGCGGCTCTGTTGAGATGGCCATGGACATAGACATGGACACGGTCAAGGATCCCCTGGCCAACCATATGACCGGCAAGGTTAAGTTCCTTGGTATGGATATGGATTATGAGGCCTATTCGGTGCTGGAGGATGACCAGATGTGTACCTATTCCAAGGTGATGGGCAGCTGGACCCTGCAGAAGACGGACTTGGACAAGGAAGCCCTTGAAGAGATCAAGAAGGGAAGCTCAGCCCAGTTTTTCAGTCAGAATGATCAGTTTACATTACAGGAGGAGACTGAGGACGTGGACGGAACGGAAGCTTACATCATTACAGGAACCCTTGAGGGGGAGGATATTAAAAGTCTGATGGAGAATTTTTCCGGAGCCCTTCCTGCCATGGGCATTGACATGAGTGATGTAGATTACAAGGATGTATCTGTCGACATTAAGTATGCCATTGCAAAAGAAGACAGGAGACCTGTCTATGTGGACGCTGATTTCAAGGGTATGGAGAGCATGATGGGTGACGCGGCAGAAGGAATTACGATCGATAAGTTTACCCTGCACCTGGATTATCTGGACTTTAATAATGTGGATAGTATTGAAGTGCCCCAGGAAGCCATAGACCAGGCGGTCGATAGTAGTGCCGCCAGCAGTACTCAGACCCAATAATCAGACTAAGTACTCAGACTAAGTACTCAGACCCAGTACTTAGACCCAGGAAAGAGAAAAATTATTGTAGAGTTCTTTTTTCGTGGACCGGTTTGCTGCCGGTCCGCTTTTTTTGCTGCATTATGGCCTTACAAGATATTTCTATAGTAGTGGATGGATTTTTGCTTGCTTACTGGCCAGGCTTGTAGTATTGTAAATATATAAAAGGGGAGCTTGCGCAGGCAGGCTGAGAACGGGAGGTATGTCCCGGACCCATAACCTGATTTGGATAATGCCAACGTAGGGATATAGGAAGTGTGACCGTTCCAGGGAACAGTTTTATCAGCAGATATGTCTACCAGGCATATCTGCTTTTATTTAATTATATTTATAAATCAAGCCAGCCGGCTCCGGCTCTGCCAGACAGGCAGGAGACCGGGAGAGGGACTGGCAGATTCAGGAGGAACTTATGCTGGGAAAATACATTGAGAATGTCAGAAAGAATGCACCGCTGGTCCATAATATCACCAACTATGTGACGGTCAATGATGTGGCAAATGCCCTGCTGGCCTGTGGGGGAAGTCCCATTATGTCCGATGAACCCGATGATGTGGAAGATATCACCAGTATCTGCGGGGGTCTTAATATCAATATCGGTACCCTCAATAAGAGCAGTATTATAGGCATGTTCCGGGCGGGAAGAAAAGCCAATGAGCTTGGGCATATCCTTCTCCTTGACCCGGTGGGTGCCGGAGCTTCTGCTCTTCGTACCGACACTGCCGTGGAACTGATGGATGAGCTTAAGTTTACAGCCATAAGGGGTAATATTTCTGAGATTAAGACCCTGGCTCTGGGCAGTGGAACTACCAAAGGGGTGGATGCGGATGTGGCAGATGCCGTCACAGAGGATACCCTTGACAGCGCGGTAACATTTGCCAAAGAACTGGCAGGGAAGACAGGTTCCATCATCGCCATTACCGGGGCTATTGACCTTGTGGCGGACGCGGAGTCTTGCTTTGTAATCAGAAACGGCAGGCCCGAGATGGGAAGGATTACCGGTACCGGTTGCCAGCTTTCCGCGGTAATGACAGCCTTCCTGGTGGCCAATCCTGACAGCCCTCTGGAGGCGGCCGCAGCCGCTGTCTGCACCATGGGTCTGGCCGGAGAGATTGGTTGGTCCAGGATGCAGGAGGGAGAAGGTAATTCGACCTACAGAAACCGCATTATCGATGCCATCTATAACATGGATGGGGAGACACTGGACCAGGGAGCAAAATACGAGATCAGATAAGGAGAAGATGATGAGTATGGGACGGAACAAAAAAGAGAAATTGGCGCAACAGCTCCTTCTTTATGCGGTTACGGACCGGCACTGGCTGGGAGACCGGACCCTCTATGAGGTGGTCCGTGACAGCCTTGACGGTGGGGTAACCTTCCTGCAGCTGCGGGAGAAGAACCTGGATGAGGAGCATTTTTATGAGGAGGCCGTAAAGCTGCAGGCCATGGCCAAGGAATATGGAGTTCCTTTCGTGGTCAATGATAACGTGGATATCGCGGTCAGAATGGATGCCGACGGGGTTCATGTGGGCCAGAGTGATATGGAAGCCGGGGATGTCCGGGCCCTGATCGGACCGGACAAGATCCTGGGAGTGTCTGCCATGACTGTGGACCAGGCTGTCCTGGCCGAGAAGCGGGGAGCCGACTACCTTGGTGTAGGCGCCGTATTTCCCACCGGGTCCAAGGATGATGCGGAGGATGTCTCCTTTGAGACCCTCAAGGCCATCTGCCAGGCTGTGACCATCCCTGTTGTGGCCATAGGGGGTATCACCCTGGACAATACTCCGGAACTTGCCGGAAGCGGCATATGCGGCATTGCTGTTATCAGTGCCATCTACGGACAGGAGAATATAAAGGAGGCTGCCGCCTCCCTGAAGAAGGTTACCCTGGACATGGTAAATGCCTGACCAAATAGTATTTATGAAGGCTGCAGACAGTAAAAAGCAGAATTATGGGGCTGTAAACTGGTTTGACAGGTGAGTGAAAAGTTTTTTAAAGAAGATCGGAGAATTCATGATATTTGGGAAAAATATTAAAGGCATCATATTTGATATCGACGGAGTCCTCCTCGATTCCATGAAGATTTGGAGAGATCTTGGCGCCAGGTACATAAGCAGTCAGGGCGGGGAGCCGGAGCAGGGACTCTCAGACCTCCTTTTTTCCATGAGTATGGAGCAGGGGGCTGACTATATCAAGGATCATTACCTGCCTGACCGGTCCCAGGAAGAGATCATGGAAGATCTCCAGAATATGATTCGGGATTTTTACTTCTATGAAGTGGAGGCAAAAGCCGGATCGGAAGACCTGCTCAAGGCTCTGGGAGTTTTGGGAATCAGGATGACGGCTGCGACCTCCAGTCCCAGAGAGCATGTGGAAAGGGCCCTGGAGAGAAACGGCCTCCTCAAGTATTTAGAAAAAATATTTACCAATTCTGAAGTAGGTTCCAGCAAGCACTCCCCTGAGATCTATGACGCGGCTGCCGCTTATATGGGCCTGACCAGGGAGGAGACCTGCGTCTTTGAAGACTCTCTCTATGCCTTGAAGACAGCAGCAGATGCCGGCTATCATACGGTCGGTGTCTATGATGAGCAGGGAGAACCGGATCAGAAGGGGCTGAAGCAGGCAGCGGAGATTTATGTCAGAGCTAATAAAGAACTGATGGACCTGCTTTGACTGTCCCAGTTGGATTAGTCTGCAGTACAAGAGGTTAACAGTAAGACAAGCCTGTCTTAAGATTAGTATGCAGTATTAGAGGATAATAAGAAGACAAGTCTGTCTTAAGATTAGTTTGTAGTATTGGAGGATAATAAGAAGACAAGTCTGTCTTAAGATTAGTCTGTTGTATTAGAGATTGGCAATAAGACAAGTATGTAATACAACAGATTCAAATGAAACAAATTTAATGGCCAGTAATATTTACCAGCGGCAGACCGGGGGCACCACTCTCTGTCGCTATAGAAAAGTGAATGCTGTTCAGAAAGGAGAAGACTATGAAAAAAGCATTGACAATCGCAGGATCTGACTCCTGCGGAGGCGCCGGTATCCAGGCAGACATCAAAACGATGACTATGAATGGAGTGTATGCAATGAGTGCTGTTACAGCCCTCACTGCACAGAATACGACCGGCGTCACAGGTATCATGGAAGCATCCCCTGACTTTCTCGGGAAACAGCTGGATGCGGTATTTGAGGATATTTTCCCTGACGCGGTCAAGATAGGGATGGTTTCCTCATCAGACCTCATTGAGGTCATTGCAGATAAACTAGACCAGTATGGGGCCAGGAATATCGTGGTAGACCCGGTGATGGTGGCTACCAGCGGTGCCCGCCTGATTGAAGAGGCGGCTGTGGAGACCCTGAAAGCCAGGCTTCTGCCTTTGGCTACGGTGATCACACCGAATATACCAGAGGCAGAGATCCTTACCGGCATGACCATCCAGGATGAGGCCGGCATGGAGCAGGCTTCAAAAGCCTTGTATGACCGGTATGGCTGTGCTGCCCTGGTCAAGGGCGGCCACAGGATCAACGATGCCAATGACGTGCTGTACAGTGCTGAGAGCAAAGACCCTGTATGGTTTAAAGGCCTGAGGATTGACAATCCCAATACCCATGGAACGGGCTGTACTCTTTCGAGTGCTATTGCTTCCAATCTTGCAAAGGGATATGGATTGGCGGAATCAGTAGAGAGGGCCAAGGGCTACCTGTCCGGAGCCCTGGCTGCCATGCTGGATCTGGGAAAAGGTTCAGGACCGTTGAAACATAATTTTGCACTGAAGGAGGAGGCTTAAACATGGGGACAAAACAGAAATTTGATGGCTATGCGAGCCAGTACGACGAATGGTTCATGAAAAACGACAATCTCTTTACCAGTGAGCTGAGACTATTTAAAAAAGTACTGGGAGATATCACAGGTAAGAAACTATTATCTGTGGGCTGTGGCAGCGGTCTTTTTGAAAGTTATATAGACTGCTCTAATGTAGAGGGAATAGAGCCGTCAGAGGATATGGGTAAAATTGCTGAAAAACGCGGTGTAAACGTAATTAAGTACGGAATGATTGAAGATGTGGATCTGCCCGAAGCTGCTTACGATATCATCTATTTCAACGGGAGCTCCAGCTATATGGAGGACCTGACCCCGGTCTATGAGAAGAGCCTCCGGGCTCTAAAGGAAGGCGGAAAGTTGATTCTTCTGGACGTTCCCAAGGAGAGTGCTTTTGGTTTTATGTACCTGCTGGGCAAGAGCTTAGGCACCTATGACCATGAATATCTGAAAGATACCATGCCTGAACTGCCCTATCCCCTGGCTCTGGCCGCCTCGGGAGTATGGCATTCCACGGAGGAGAAGATCAATGTGCTAAAAGATCTCGGTGTGACCAGATTCGATTTTTACCAGACCCTGATCAAGAATCCTCTCTACACTAATGAAGAGCCGGAAGAGGTGGCAGAGGGCTATAAGAGTGGAGGCTATGTGGCCATTATCGCAGAAAAATAAAGAGGCTATACTATGAAGCTGTCAGAACGCTTATATGACCAGGTAAAAGACCTGTGGAAAGAGGCTGCCCGTAAGCCCTTTGTCCTTGCCATGGCAAAAGGGACTCTGGACCAGGACCGTTTCCGCAATTATATGCTGCAGGACTACCTGTATCTGCTGGATTATATCGATATCCTGCAAGCGATCCTAAGGCTGGCTCGTGACCCGGACCTGCAGGCCTTTCTGGAAAATGTCATAGAGGATACGAAGAAAGAGACTTACAGGGTCCATGTCCCCAATATGAGAACAATCGGCATAAATGACCAGGAGATCAAAGAGACGAAAATGAATCCGGTCATCGGCGAATATTTAAATTATATGCGTCAGCAGGTCCATGACCAGGGTCTCCTGGCCGGTCTGACAGCCCTGCTCCAGTGTTCCTGGGTCTATGCCTATATCGGCCAGGTGATGACGGAGAAGTATCCGGAAGAAATCAGCAGGTCTCCCTATAAGAGCTGGTTCGACGCTTACGCCTGCCCGGAATATGTGGAGTCCAACCAGAAGTGGATCGACTTTGTGGACCAGGAAGCCCATGGTCTGAGTCAGGATGAGGTGAAGAGACTCTGCGCATGCTTTGAGACCTGTGCCGGATATGAGAATCGTTTCTGGGACAGCTTATATGCATACAGGTCTTAAGTACGTCCATAATTTGCAATAAGTCTTAAGTATGCCCATAATTCGCAATAAGTCTTAAGTATGCCCACAGGTTGCAATAAGCTTTAACTATGTCCACAAGCTGCAATAAGCCTTAAGTATGCCACAATCTGCAGAGTTGGCAGGCTACCGGACTGAGTTGATTTAAGCAGGCCTGGCTGCCCTGGCTTCAGGAAGAACTCCTTGCCGGTGCTTTACAGGACTGGAAGAAAAAGGCTAAAAGAAATATATCTATAATTGCGATTTTTGCAGAAGGATATGCTACAATGGGATTGATGGCTGCTGCCTGGCCAGGTAGTGCCATTGATCTCATTTTTTAATAATGATTATTTAGGTGCGGGACTATGAAAAGAAAAAATGCAAAGGAAATACTGGCAGAATCTTTCCTGGAACTGGCTAGGAGCAAGAACATCGATAAGATTACGGTCAAGGATATCACGGAGAATTGCGGTTACTCCACGGCAACCTTCTACAGGCAGTTTAATGATAAATATGACCTGATCGCCTGGTCTTATACCTGGGGGATATCAGGGATTATGGACCGGATCGACCAGGACCGTTATGAGAGGAGGCAGAGCCTCCTTGACGGAGCCCTCTATTTCCAGGAAGAGGCGGAGGTGCTTAAGAATCTTTTCCTCCACACCAGCGGCCATGATTCTTTTATCCATTATATGTCTGATATCAATAGCAGTGAATTGACCCGGTTCATTCTGAGGGTCACCGGGAAAAAGAGCCTGGACCAGAAGACGGAAATGTATGTGCGTCTTTATTGCATGGGGACGGTTTCCCTGACCTGTGAGTGGGTTCTTGGAAGGTATGATGTGACAGCGGAGGAACTGGCAGAGGTTTATGAGAAGTCGCTGCCACTGCCCCTTCACCCCTATCTTTTGTAATATGAGAGATTCTTAAGGATTTATCTCATTATGAGAAGGATAGGGATGATTATGAATTGAAAGTTCTCTTGTTTTGAGTAGAATGATAGTAAAGGTTGCACACAATAATATTGAGTACAATATAAAACATACTATTCTTACAAGGAGGATTTTATAATGACAAAAGTTGAATTTTTACAGGAATTAGCAAAAGGATGGTTTGGCAATTCACAGCAGCACTCTATTCAGGCCCAGCTCTTAAGACAGCGTGGATTTGGAAAGCTGGCTGACAAGATTGCAGAAGAGTCTGATGAAGAGTGGGAAGAGGCTAAGAAGGTCAATGCCCGCCTGATTGAGATGGGTGTTACTCCTAAGGTTGAGCTGGTAGAGTATCCGGTATTTACAGATATTAAGGAAATGCTTGAGTATGACTGCAAGGATGCTGCTGAGGCTCTTCCCGAGATGAGCAAGGCTCTGGCTCTTTTCGATGATGATTATGTAACCAAGAGCATGATCCAGGAATTCATCGTGGATGAGCAGGACCACTTCAACTGGGTAAGACAGCATCTTTCCCTGATGGAAGAGATTGGCATGGAGAACTATCTGATCGAGCAGCTGGGATAATGACATTTTAGTTTGGATTAAAGGATTTGAGGCCGTCTTTCAACGTAAAGGCGGCCTTTTCCAGATATTAAATGGCAGCGGCAGACTCATGTAAAGGTAGATGCAGGCTGTCAAGAGATGTTTATGGGGAGTACCAGAAGTGTTGATCACGAAATCTGGTTGGGACTTTAATCAGATTGACTGAAACAAAAGGACGTTTAACAAGGGAATCAGGAAGAAGTTTTATGATAGATATTACACAGGATACCGGCAGTCCCTATGATTGTATCCGGCTTGAAAACCAATTGTGCTTCCCCCTCTATGCCTGTTCCAAGGAAGTGATCCGCCTCTACAGAAAACCTCTGAAGGAATTGAACCTGACTTATACCCAGTATATTGTCATGATGGTTTTGTGGGAATTCGGAGAGATGACGGAAGGCCAGCTGGGGGAGAAGGTCCACCTGGACTCGGGAACCCTGGCCCCTCTTTTAAAACGGCTGGAAAAGCAGGGATTGATTTACCGGATCCGGCCCGCCTCCAATGAGAGGAAGTTATATCTTTCCCTTACAGAGGAGGGGGAGGCCTTGAGGGAAAAGGCATTGGAAGTTCCTTCTTTAATGCAGGGATGTATTGACCTGCCTAAGGAGGAATTGTTACAATTAAAGTATCTTTTGGACAAGGCATTATCAAGGATGGAGGAATGAATATGATATACGACTATAAGATTACCAGTGGAGATGGACAGACTGTAGGCCTGGCTGACTACAAGGGGAAAGTGATCATGGTAGTCAACACAGCCACTGGCTGCGGTTTCACACCCCAGTATGCCCCCATCGAAGAAATGTTCAAGAATTATCATGACCAGGGACTGGAGATTCTGGATATTCCCTGCAACCAGTTTGGGGGCCAGGCTCCGGGTTCAGATGAGGAGATTCATGAGTTCTGTACCATTCATTTCAACACAACATTTCCCCAGATGAAGAAGGCTGATGTGAATGGGGAGAATGAGCTTCCTCTCTACACTTATCTTAAGAGCCAGAAGGGCTTTGAGGGCTTTGGTGAACACGAGTATAAGGCCCTGTTGGAGAAGATGTTCGCGGAGGCAGACCCGGAATGGGACCAGAAGCCGGACATTAAGTGGAACTTCACCAAATTCATCATCGACCGGGATGGAAATGTAGTGGCCCGCTTTGAGCCCACGGCCGACATGGCTCAAGTGGAAGCCTGTGTAAAAGCTTTACTGTAAAAGGGATATCATGCAGCTGAAAGATTACGGGAAGACAGACTGGGAGTGGTCCCTCTTCGACCCGGAGGCCAAAAAAGCCCGCTATGAGACAGTATTTCCCCAGGAATGCAGATTAATCTATGAGAAAGGCGCAGGTTTGGTCAGGAAATAAATCCTTGGAAATAAAGCCTGGGAAATGGTTTTGACCGGATGCTGTGACAGGGATTGTCCTGGCGGCAAGGGATCTGTTCCTTTGAAAATCACAGGATTCCTGGTTCCGGCTTATTGAAAAACCGGCTCAGCCGGAGTATAATGTTTATGAAGCAGACAAAGGCGCCTGATGACGTCGGTGTCTGCTTTTTTTAATCTATAAAAGATTCCTTGATTCCTTATAGATCAAATGAATCCCTATAGATCAAATGAATCCCTATAGATCAAATGAATCCCTATGGATTAAATGAATCCCTATGGATCAAATGATTCCCTATAGATTAAAAACCTTCCTGGAGATTAGCACTCGCGTGAGAGGAATTATGTCACTGGCGTGACTTTACCAGACGTGGGAGCCCACAAGTGGACTATTTTTTTATATCAGCTGGAATAGAAGAAGGAGGTGGCTGTCTTGAAGCCGGTTATTGGAGTGATGCCCTTATGGGATGAGGAAAAGGAAAGTATATGGATGCTGCCGGGATATCTGAATGGAATCCGCCGGGCTGGGGGAATCCCTGTGATATTTCCTTTATCACAGGATGAAGAAGAACTGAAGAGACTGGCAGGGATGTGCGATGGTTTTCTCTTTACCGGTGGTCAGGATGTCTCTCCGGACCTCTATCAGGAAGAGCTTCTGGGTGAAAATGTTATCACATGCCGGGAGCGGGACCAGATGGAGGCTATAGTACTTAGAGAGGCTCTTGGGACAGGCAAGCCAGTTCTGGGAATCTGCAGGGGGATCCAGTTTATCAATGTGTATTTTGGGGGAACCCTGTATCAGGATCTGCCCCTGCAGCATCCGTCAGAAGTGGACCATAACCAGCATATTGCTTCCCATCTTCCTATACATGAGGTTAGGGTACTAAAAGACAGCCCCTTATATGAATTGTTGAGAACAAACTTCCTGCCTGTTAACAGCTACCACCATCAGGCGGTGAAGGACCTGGCCCCGGGCCTGAAAGCCATGGCAGTCTCCAGCGACAGAATCATAGAAGCGGTATACATGCCTGACCACCCCTTCCTGTGGGCCGTCCAGTGGCATCCGGAGTTTTCCTGGAAAACAGATGCTGTCAGCAGACTTATTTTTGATGCATTCATTAGGAAAATGCAGTAAATACAGGCATGTATATTATTCATTAGGAAAATGCAGTAAATACAGGCATGTATATTATTCATTAAGAAAATGTAGTGAATACAGGCATGTATATTATTCATTAAGAAAATGCAGTGAATACAGGCATGCATATTATTCATTATGAGAATGAAGTGAAAACATAGATTTATATTCTTTTTAGGAGATTGCCGTACTCAGTGATCATGGAACCTGCTAGCTGCAGATTCAGATCAATATCTAAGTGCGGCAAAATTTTTTGAAAAAACATGTAATAAAATTGTTGATAAGTTGGTTTTGGAGGTATATATTCAATCATGTAATATAAATAATTACAAGTTTAGGAGGCTGGAATGCAGATAACAAGCAGATTTACCATAGCCGTCCATATAATAACGGCAATAGACTATTTCCAGGATAAAGCCACCGTTACCAGTAAGTTCCTGGCAGGCAGTGTGGGAGCCAATCCGGTCATCGTGCGGAATGTGATGGGCCAGCTGAAGGAGGCCGGCATCATCATCAGCAGCCAGGGCAGGAGCGGTATAGAACTTAAGAAGGACCTTAGTGAGATCAGTTTTTATGACATTTACAAGGCTGTGGATTGTGTGGATGAAGAAGGACTCTTCCATTTCCATGAGAAGCCTAATATCCTCTGCCCTGTGGGCAGGAATATCCACAAGGCCATGGATGACAAACTGGGCCGGGTCCAGGAGGCCATGGAAAAGGCACTGGCTGGAATCAGCCTGGCTGAGGTGGCCCAGGCCGTGAACAGGGAACTGGCTGAGGAAGGGAGCTGAGTGTATGAAAGAGAAAGATATACAGACCAAATGGGACCAGGCTGGGAGCCGGCTTAAGGAAGGCCAGGCGACTGCAAACAGGATAGAGGAGGACCAGGCGGCTGAAAGCAGGATAATGGATGAGCGGCAGGCCGCAGGGGGGATAGCGGATGACCAGCCAGCTGGAAACAGGATAGTGGATGATCCATCGGACGAAAGCAGACAAGGTGAGAAGGGTCAGGAAGAGAGACTGGATTACCTTGTGGAGGAATTCAAGGCTGATTCGGAAGACTATAAAGACCTGGAGACACCGGAGGGCCGGGAAGAGAAGCAAAGGCTGCTCCGGTCTCTCATGAATATCCGTATGCCCGGTAAGATGCCGGAGCCTGTATTAAAGGTCCAGGATGACTATTTAAGAGAGCGGGCCAGGGAAAAGGGCCTGGTGGAGCTTTCAGACATCCCTGAGATCAGGGATGGCCTGTCCATCTGGCAGGGAGATATCACCAGGCTGGCCGTGGACGCCATCGTCAATGCGGCCAATTCCCAGATGCTGGGCTGTTTTGTGCCCATGCATGCCTGTATCGATAACTGTATCCACAGCTTTGCCGGCGTTCAGCTGAGGGAAGAATGTGGCCGGAAGATGAGGCAGCTCAAGATAAGATATGGCAGGGATTATGAGCAGCCCACGGCGGTTCCCATGCTGACGGAGGCCTATAATCTCCCGGCTAAAAAGATCATCCATATCGTGGGACCTATCGTTTACGACCGGCTGACCCCGGACCTGGAAGAGGACCTGGCAGATTGTTACAGGAACAGCCTTGACTTGTGCCTGGACCAGGATCTGAAGACCATAGCCTTCTGCTGTATTTCCACAGGAGTATTTCGTTTTCCCAACAGGAGGGCGGCAGAGATTGCAGTAGAGACAGTGTCCCGGTGGATGACAGACCATCCCGGGCAGATAGAAAGGGTGATATTCAATGTTTTCAAGGAAGAAGATAAGATCATCTACGAAGAACTTATATGATGATATGCCGAATGGTTATCTGGAGACCATAGAGCAGGGGATTCGTGTCGCAGGAGCCCTCAGCAGACATATGTCCCTGGGAAAAGGAACAGAAGAGGAGAGGATTCTTAGGCTGAGGGAGGAACTGCAGCAGGCAGATGCCCTTGTAATCGGGGCCGGTGCCGGTCTGTCCACCTCGGCAGGATTCAGTTACAGTGGTGACCGCTTTGATCAGTGGTTTGGGGATTTCGCGGATAAATATGGTTTTCAGGATATGTATGCCGGCGGTTTTTACCCCTATTCAAGCAAAGAAGAATTCTGGGCTTACTGGGCCCGCTATATCTATGTCAACCGTTATCTGGATCCGCCCAGGCCTGTCTACCGGGACCTCTACCAACTACTTAAGGACAAAGACTATTTTGTCATTACTACCAATGTGGACCATTGCTTCCAGAAGGCTGGATTTGATAAGGAAAGGCTCTTCTACACCCAGGGCGACTACGGTCTTTTCCAGAGTGTAAACCCGGCTATCCGCAGGACCTATGACAACAGGGACTGGATTATGGAGGCCATGGAGGCCCAGGGCTATGTCAGGGGAGAGGATGGCATATTCCAGCTGCCGAAAGACGGAAGGGTAAGCATGGCTATCCCTGAAGACCTGCTGCCGGTCTGCCCTGATGATGGGTCTGATTTCACCATGAATCTGCGGTCTGACGATTCTTTTGTGGAGGACCAGGGCTGGCACAGGGCTTCGGCGGCTTATGCTGAATTTCTCGCCGGCCACCAGGGTCAGCACGTCCTTTTCCTGGAACTGGGTGTGGGTTCCAATACCCCGGTTATCGTTAAGTATCCCTTCTGGCAGATGACCCTGGAAAATGACCAGGCAGTTTATGCTTGTGTTAATTATGGCCAGGCATTCTGTCCGGGGGGGATTGAAGAAAGATCAATCTGCCTTGATATAGATATAGGCCGGCTGCTGGCGGAAATAAAGAAGGAAGTGGAAGGATAAATCTAAGTTTTCCCCTAAGTTTAGTGTTTATGATAATAGCTTTTTATTCCCATGGAGGCAGGTTTAAACTGGTCTTCATGGGAATTATTTTGTTTTAGGAAACCTCATCTTATAGTATAATAAAATATAGTAATAAGAGTAAAATAAATCTTAGAAAATGCATATTAGTAAAGATTAGGTTATCAATTCTTAGCTAAGGCCTGGTAAGCCAGGATCGTTTATCAAAGCATGGCAAATTATTGGAAGTGGGGAAGCAGGGACTTAGAAAAGAAGGACATAAAGATGCAGAAGAAAAAGTGAAACGAAGATGCAGGAGAAAATGGATAAGAAGGAGAAGTGGGAGAATAATATGAGAGAAATGGAAAAAAGCAGAAATAAAAAAGAAGCGGAGAAAAAATCGGAGCTGACATTTATTTTTGTCCATGGTTTGACTGGCTGGGGCAGCTATGACCTGCTGGACCAGGCCATGCCTTACTGGGGATTTTTCGGGGGCAATGTCATTAATTATCTCAAGGAAGAAGGCTATGATTGTTATGGGGCTTCTGTAGACCCTTATGGTAGTGCCTGGGACCGGGCCTGTGAGCTCTATGCCCAGCTTGCCGGCAAGGTGGTTGACTATGGGGCGGAGCACTGTAGCAGGAGTCATCATGAGCGGTTTGGAAAAGACTATTCCACCGCGCCCCTCATAGAAGATTTTGACCAGGCCAGATTGGTCCTGGTGGGCCATTCTTTTGGCGGAGCCACAGTACGTCTTTTCTCAGAATTACTGCGAAATGGTTCTGAGGAAGAAAGGGCGGTGACGGCCCCTGAAGAACTGTCAGATTTTTTCAAGGGGGGAAATGAAGATAAGATTTTTGCCCTGATCACCCTGGCAGCCCCCACCAATGGGACGACGGCCTATGACCTTTACGACGATGTGACCTTTGACGAAAGCACAGTGATCCTGCCCAGGGACCTGGATATCAGGACCTGGCCCAAGGAAGGCAACTGGCTCAAGAACCATATGAAGAAGAACCATAAAACAAAGGAGTTGTGGGATTATGCCGATTATGACATGCACATCGATCATGCCCTGGCCCTCAATTCCCGCATTTCCACCTTTGATAATATTTACTATTTTTCCTATCCCTGTTCTTCTTCCATTAGAAACAGGGAGGGACATATTGTCCCGGACCTGGAATGCACGGCGGAATTCTTCCTGGTTACTGCCTTTTATATGAGCTTTTATATGGGCGCAACGGCAGGAGGGTTGAGGATTGGCGAAGAATGGCAGTCCAATGATGGCCTGGTCAATGAGATTTCGGCCAGAGCTCCCTTTGGCCAGGTCAGTGAGCCTTATGTGGAAGGCATGCCGGTGAAAACAGGAATCTGGTATGTGATGCCTACGGTCAAGGGGGACCACATGCATCTCATGGGCGGAGTGACTTTCCATACCAGTGTCAACATCAGGCCTTTCTTCGTCAAGTTTCTTGACGATATTATCAATCTGGATGAAAGCAAATAAAAGACGCAGATATAATTGGCCTGATTATACGGGACCGGACGAAAAGTTGCTGATTATTGCAGTTGCAGCTTTTGGCCGGTCCTTTATTCATCCCAGTCTTCCTTCCACAGATTTCCCAAAGAGAGACTTGAGGGTGGCTGAGAGGAGGGTAGACTCTTTTTTGCGGAACTGGAAATAGGCGATGGCCAGGCTGATGATGGCATAAATGGCCCAGGCGTGAATGCCATAATGGAAAAAGGAATATTTGAAGGCGTCACGGAGGGCTTCCTGGCTATAAAGGGCCGCTTCCGGTGCCTGGATGGCATAGTGGGACAGGGGTTCTGCCGCACCGTAAAATACCAGGCCTATGCCCATGCCTGCTGAAAAGAGCATGGCAATCCAGGAGACGGTGGAGTACTCAGGTCTTGAACCGGGATCGCCAAGGCGGATCTTGCCCGCCGGACTGAGAACCAGCATAAGGCAGACTCCCACCAGGGTCAGGACAGTCAACAGATAAAACCAGCCGCAGTTTCTACTGATGGTATTACGGAGTGATCCGGTGAAAGATTCAAAGGCTGATGAAAAGATTAGAGCGGCAACCACTACGAGGCCTACTGCGACCAGAGCGACCCAAAAGGCCAGGGTTACTTCTGGTTTTTTCTGTTTAAACATAATGGTTCTCCTTTTTCTGTGTAAATTGTGGGGAATCTCTATATTTTCCGCTTTATAATTGGGACGATGCAGGGATTAAAGTCCTTTTGATCAGTGGGATGCTGCAGGGATTTAAAGTGATTTTGATTAGCGGAATGTTGCAGGGATTTAAAAAGCTTTTTGCTTTAAATCGGCATGATTCAAAAATCTATTCTTAAGGATTTGAATATAAAAGAATTTCAAATAAAAATGAGCATGATTCCTATAAAATAAATGGGTAGGATTTCGTGAAATGTTTTTGGAATTTAAAGAAAATTATTTATAAATTTATATATATAGAATTTTGGGTAAAAGGAAGCAGTCTTTGACAGTAAGTCCATGTCAAAGACTGAAATTCTTTTTTAAAATAGTGGGTTTATCTGATAAATATGATAAATATTGACCAAAAAAAGACAGATGCGGCCTGGCCGCTTAAGATAAGAATTTAAACTAGAAACAGAGGTGAATACCGGGCAGCTGTCCTTACAGGGACAGGGCCCGCTCCAGCTTCTTGGTCATTTTAGCACTTTCCCCGGGGCCGAAACCAATCTCATCATACATGGCCTTGGCTTCCTCCCAAGGCAGGACGTCAATGGATTCCTTCAGGTATTCAAGAATATCGGCGATACCCTCTCCTGTGTAAGCACTGGTAAAAAATATTTTCTTGCAGCCTGCGATCCGCAGCCATTCTGCTGCCTGCTCAGGGTCAGCAGCCCAATGGTCAATCTTGGTTACAACGCCTACGATATCCCGGTTGCTGACGGATACTACATTGGGAGGGTAGAGGGAGTAAGGCTCAGTGGCACTCATCAGAAGGCCGATTACATCCGCCTCGGCTCCGTAGATGGCCAGAGCGGAGGATAATTCCTTAGTTTCCGCATATTCTCCGGGCGTATCTATTACTACGTCATAATGATTGATATACTGGGTTTTATGGTAGACGATCTTCTCACCCTTCATGGCCTGCATGATCGTTGTTTTACCTGATTCGCTGCGTCCGACAAACATAATCTTACGCATGGTAACCTCCTTAATTATGATAGCTTCTCCAGACTATTCCCTATTGCTTTTATTATAGTACAATAAAACTGCTATTTCAATGTGAGAATAAACATGTATTGTGGGACAGGATCATTTGCCCGGGAGTTTATGGGGATTGACCGGGAAATCATGATGATATTTTTTCCCTGTTCCCGTGATATATATTTTAAGACCTTATGTGATAAAAGGGCAGGTAATCTGCTATAATATTTTTTAAACTTGTGTATATCAGTATTAGTCTTAGACAATATAATCGGGAAGGCATGAAAAGAGGTGGACCTATGAAACTGCTCCTGGCGGAAGATGAGAAAAGAATGGCTGAAGCCCTGGGAGAAATACTGGCCCTGGAGGGCTATGATGTGGATCTGGCAGCTGACGGGGAGGAAGCCCTGGCCGCAGCCCGCAGGGGCGTTTATGATATCCTGGTTCTGGATGTCATGATGCCGAAAATAAATGGCTTTGAGCTGACGGCCCGGCTCCGGGCCCTGACCAGGAGAAAAGAGGACTATCACAGAAACCTCTTGTCCTACGGCGATATTGTCCTCAATCCATCAACGGCAGAATTAATCTGTAAAAGAAGTGGGCAGTCAGTGAGGTTATCCCGGAAGGAGTACCGGATCCTGGAATATATGATTGCCAATCAGGGGCTGATCTTATCCAGAGAGCAGCTGGCTGTTAAAATCTGGGGCTATGATTCTGAGGCGGAATATAATAATGCGGATTTCTATGATTATGAGATTGCTGCCGGGGCTGTAGGTGTCTATAAGGATAGTGAAGGTAACTATATCAGCAGTGTGACCATAGATGGCAATGAGGTCAGCCTGTCTGACGGTCTGTGGGGAGCCATGCCCTACAGTGCCATCACATCCCTGGCAGAGGCTGACATGGCCCTGGCTTTTGAGTATTACCTGAATCCGGACTACAGCTTTAATACGGATTTCCAGAAGCAGACGGCAGAGTATCTGGCGGCAGAGTACATGGAATATATCAATGGCAGGAAGCTGTCCGTCAATGAGGCTGCCGTGGGATTTGACCTGAACGGTGACGGTGAAAAGAAGGATGACATCGCCCTCACCATCGAATATGATGACAAGGGCCATGAGGATACCAATGGTTATTATGGAAGCTATGTGGACCTCTATCTGGCTGAATTTGAGCAAAGTCTCAATGACTATATAGCCCGTCTGGACTACACGGAGGACTGGACCTGGTTCGGCAGTGATGGGCAGGCTCTCTCAGACAGCCAGGTTGCTTCCATGACCACAGAGGACCGTGCTAGGGCTTTTATTGAAGGACGCTATGCCAAGGGTAGCACAGGAAGTGACAGTGGTATGGGTGGTCCGGGAGGCAACGGTGGTCCCCCTGATATGAATGGCGGGGGTCCCGGCGGTTCTGACGGTGACAATGCCGGAGGTCCTCCGGATATGAACGGCGGTCCCGGCCAATCTACAGGCGACAGCGACGGTGGTTCTACAGACATGGCCGGTCAGAGTTCAGAGGCTGGTAATACAGAGTTAGTAGGTACTCCTGACGCCGGCACGACCCAGTCCGCCGGCAGCAGTGTGGATTCTGCCAACTATACTTCCTTTGAAGAAATGCTGGCCGCCTACCAGACGGATATCGCTGAGCTGGAAGCGGGAGATGCTTACGGAAACAATATTGTTGACCTCTATAATCCTATCAATTATATCGGTGCCGAAGGGACGGAAGGCCCCACCTGGGTGCGGATTCTTATGGGAGCTTCTGAGGGGGACATTTCCATGATGAATTCCCTCAATATGCAGATCGGCTGGCTTGCGGCAGGTACGGACGCAGAGATAGAGTGGCAGTGGGATGGAGGTCATGTACCCTCTGAGATTCTGGGAGATTCCCTTCCCCTCTATGTGGATATGATGTATGGCAAGTACGTGGATGGTGCCGTGGAAGTGACCAAGGCGGCCGCAAAAGGACAGACCGCCAACGGTACGGCCACGGAAACTGACGGTACGGATCTCTCCGGCTGGGTAAGCTATGATGCTGACAAGGGAGCCTCCTTCAGCCTGGCCGATGGGGCTGCCTACCGGACGGCCGGTGCCAGCAAATCCATACCGGGCTTTGACGTGATGGATTACGGCCAGGAGGATTATGTATTTGGAAGTTCAACTGCAGATGCACGTCATTGGAGCAGGTATGTTCTGGATGTTTTTGAAGCCAACCAGGATGTGCTGGCCGACTTGTTTAATTAGGCTATAAGTCCAGGTCTTTCATGATAAAATCAACATGGAGAAGCCACAGACGGATTAGCTCTGCCCTGGTTTTCAGGAAGTAGGGCCCGATTTTCAGATTCTGGTCGTGGGCATAGCTGACAGCCTCTTCGGTCAGGTCCTCTGAGTAGAGACAGTAAACTGCGTATAATGTATTCTCTCTGGCCCAGTCGATGGCTTTCACAGCCTTGTCTGTGCCGCCGGAATACATGATACCGGCCCGGATGTCCTCATATTTATTTACTTCGCTGATGGAAGGGCGGTTGCTGGAAAAGATAACCGCCTTTTCCTGCAGCTCATATTTCCGAACCAGATCCACAATCTTCGCAATCCCTTCCGGACTGAAAGTGCCTTTACTTTTTAAATGGATATAGATGATGGAATCGTTCTTTTTTGCCAGCTGCAGGACTTCCTCCAGAGTGGGAATGATATAAGTCCTGTCTCCTCTGATGATGGGGAAACTGGTCCGGTCCTCAGCGCTTAGATCGGTTATACTCATATCCTGCCCGCATGTTTTTAAGAGGCTTTCATTGTGGTGTACCAGCAGGTCTCCGCTTTTGGTGTACCTGACATCGCATTCAAAGCCGTCAACAAGGTTTCCGGTCGAAGCTTGAAAGGCTTCCAGGGTGTTTTCCTGGAAGGTCCGCCACTGACCACGGTGATTGATGAGGGGGATGGCCTTAGATGACCCGGGAGCAGCCTGGGCAAGAATGATGCCTGCCAGGAGGAAAAGACTTCGTATATTCATAGGGGGCCTCCTCTAATAGCTAATTACTGGATAGGTTGACAATGTTAATATTATAGAATTATGGTCATTTTGGCAAGAAATTATGGAGGAGGAGAATTATTTAATTTACCCTTTGATAAAGAGCCGCTTTTGTCCTATACTGGTATAACGAAATGATAATCCGGACATGGCAGAAAGGGAGGGCCCTGCCCTATGGCAGGGAGTCCTTAAAAGTGGGATCATAGTCTGAAACAGAATGATTATCTAAGAAACAGGATAATTTGCAGGATAGTGAAGAAGTAAGAAGTGGCGGGTAAAAAGATATGATAGGGACGGGAACTTTAATTAACAGTGGGGCCATCCTGGCAGGGGGCCTGACAGGGCATCTTGCGGGCAGACTCTTTGACCAGGACCAGCAGGAAGCGCTCAATAAGGCTTGCGGGGTCAGCGTTATATTTATCGCTGTGGCCGGAGCCATGGAGGGCATGCTGAAGATTCAGGGGGAGGCCCTGGTAAGCGGCAAGGCCATGCTGGTCGTCCTCTGTCTGGCCCTGGGCACCATGATCGGGGAGATGTTGCATATTGAAAATGGTTTTGAGAGATTCGGCCAGTGGCTCAAGGTGAAGTCGGGCAACAGTGGGGACAAGGAATTTGTCAATGCTTTTGTCACCTCCTCCCTGACGGTCTGTATCGGTGCCATGGCCATAGTGGGTGCTATCCAGGATGGGGTCATGGGGGATTATTCCACGCTGGCCGTCAAATCGGTCCTGGACTTTATCATCATTGCGGTGATGACCTCCTCTCTGGGCAAGGGCAGTGTTTTTTCCGCCATTCCCGTGTTTCTTTTTGAGGGATCTGTCACCCTGCTGGCCAGGCTGATCTCTCCAGTGATGACCCCCTTGGCTGTCGCCTACCTGTCCCTTATCGGTTCAGTGATTATATTCTGTGTGGGTCTCAATCTGGTCTGGGGTAAGATGATCAGGGTAGCCAATATGCTGCCGGCAGTTCTGCTGGCCATCGCGGCCGCCTATCTGCCCTGGAGTTTTTGAAGGGAAATGAGAAGAGGCCCGGTCTCCTGAAAGAGAGGAAAGCTAAAACAGGAGATAAAAGAAAAGACAGAGAATTTGAATTGAAAATATAACTTAAGATAAGACAAAGAAGCCATCGGATGGGTGTCCGATGGCTTCTTTGCCTTAGGTTTTAAATGATTAGGGGTGGGTAATTTCATGGGTACAAAGAGAGATCTTTCTATGAATGTCAAAGGAGGAGTATCTTCTTAATAGAGGTTCGGTCTTCAGGGGATTTTTGTAAATCAATCGTCCTTTTTGGAGAACTTGCTCTTATCTACACAGCAAAGGGGACATACCCAGTCATCTGGAAGGTCAGCGAAAGATGTTCCAGGATTGATACCGTTGTCGGGATCTCCCTTTGCCGGATCGTAGATATATCCACACATATCACAAATATACTTATCCATAAAAAATGCCCTTTCTTGAAATAATTGTTTTTCATGGTTCCATTGGTCTCAGGTACGTCTTATTTAATATTAGTATAATATTATTTATATAGAATAAAATATAGAATAATATCACTAAATTTTTTAATTATTTCTTTATTTACAAATAAATAATATTATGATATATGATATATGTAAATGTAGATTATATATTATATTAGTAGAATTATCTATTGGGAATTATTATTTAGAGAGGCAGCGATGGAAGAAAGTATGAGTCCGAAGGGGAGAGAAGAGGTCCTTGGCCTGGAAGAGCTTCCGGTGGTCCTGGAGCAGAAGACGGTGAGCTGCAGGTCCCACCATGAAGAGCTTTTGCACTGGCAGGATAATGTGGAGATTATCCTGGTCCAGGAGGGAACTGTCCACTGCCATATCAATGGCACTGACTTTGTTCTCAATCCCGGAGAACTATGTTTTGTCAACTTTAATGTTCTTCACCGTATTTATAATACCGGTGATTCGGATGGGGTTATGCAGGTCCTGAAGGTGAAACCGGATATGCTGGCAGATAGTAAAGAGATCTATGAGAAATATATTATTCCGGTTATCCATAATCAGGATTTTTCCCATATCCAGATGGATGGAAGGAATAGTTATGCCAAGTTGATTTCTGATATTATTGACTCCATCTATGAATTGATTTCAGACAAGCCCCTTGGCTATGAGCTCGATACCATCGCCTATATTTATATGCTGTTCCGAAGACTGTATCTGGTTTACATGGCCCAGGAGGAGCTGCCTGTCTCCTACACCAGCGACACATCCCTGCAAAGACGGATGTCCACATATATTTACGAGCATTATCAGGAGAAGATCAGTCTTGACGATATAGCAGGTGCCGCGGGAGTGAGCCGGTCTAAGTGCGCCAGCCTCTTTCGTAAATACACCCAGAAGACCCCTATCAGCTTCCTCAACAGTTACCGGCTGGAGATGGCCAGCATGCTGTTGGTCTCCACCGATGAACCGATTTCCTATATAGCCCAGGCCTGCGGGATTGGTGAGCAGAGTTATTTTAACCGGCTTTTTTTGAGAGAGTTCGGCTGCACGCCCATGGAGAGGAGAAGGGAAGGAAGGGGGCAGTATGATAAATGATGACAGGACCTTAAGGGCATCTGCATATATTGACCATATGAAGTAAGGGTTCCTCTATTCCCTTGTTTCACCAAAGTCTCGGGCGGGTGAAGCAGGGGTCTCTTTTTTATCTGCTGATAAATCCCCGGAAATATAGTATAATAATAAAATATTTCCAGTGGATTCCAAATACAGGCAGGCTGGCAAAAAGGCAGCTGACAAGGGTGGCCGGCCATTCCTGCCGGGCTTGCTGGTCTATTGAAATATTGAAAATAGAGAGGATTAATATATGTTCCGTAAAATAAGAAGAGTAAAAAATGAAATTCCCCTGGAGGAGGCTAAGGATTTGCTCCGCAACAATAAGAGAGGAGCATTGGCCGTTCAGGGTGACCAGGGCTATCCCTACTGTATCCCCATCAATTTTTATTACGATGAGGCTGATAACAGAATCTATTTCCACAGTGCCAAAAAGGGACATAAGATTGATTCCATCAAGGCCAATGATAAGGTGTCTTTTACCAGCTGGGATGATGGCTACCGGGAGGAAGGTGACTGGGCTTATCATGTCTCCAGCTGTGTCGTTTTTGGCCGGGCCTGGCTTGTGACTGACCTGGATCTGGCTAAAGACAAGATCAGGCGCTTTGCCCTTAAGTATTATCCGACGGCTGAGGAGGTTGACCAGGAGATCGACAGAAGCTTCATGGCCGTCCAGATGGTGGCCATTGATATCGAACACATTTCCGGGAAAAGGGTTCATGAGAAATAGGATGAAAAAAGAATCTTTCCGGGAGAAGGGAGACTGTATTCGTGTATATCAGAAAATCGACAGAGCAGGATTTTGACAGAATTATGGAAATCTATGCATATGCCAGGGATTTTATGGCAGAGCATGGGAACCCACTCCAGTGGGGTCCCACCCATTGGCCTCCCCAGGACCTGATTCATCAGGATATCAGGGACGGAGCCAGCTATGTCTGCGTCAATGACCAGGGGAGAGTGACCGGGACCTTTTTCTATATTTTTGGCAAGGATATAGAGCCGACCTATAAGAAGATTACAGAGGGAGCCTGGCTGGATGACAGTCCCTATGGGGTGGTCCACCGGGTTGCCTCAGACGGTTCTGAGAAGGGAACCGGGTCTTTCTGCCTGGACTGGGCCTACAGGCAGTGCGGCCATCTCCGTATCGATACTCACGGGGATAATACTGTCATGCAGGCCATGTTAAAAAAACTGGGCTTCATCCACTGCGGAACTATTTATGTGGAAGAGGATGATTATCCCAGACTGGCCTTTGAAAAATCCGGAAAGACGGGTTCCAAAGAAGAGAGGGCTTTTTAAAATGGGTCGGGACCAGGCTTGAAGAAAGAGATTAAGCCGAGCGGGCGGGACCCAGGCCCAAAGAAAGAAACCAGGCAAGCGGACCAGGATAGAAAAAGAAACCAGGCAAGCGGGCCAGGATAGAAAAATAAACCAGGCAAGCGGACCATGATAGAAAAAGAGACCAGGCAAGCAGACCAGGCTTGAAGAAAGAGATTAAGCCGAGCGGGCCAGGCCCGCTAAAGAGAGGAAGACCACCATGCTGACATATGATATGAGTCATGCCGATAAAGCCCTCTATCTTTACTTATATGAGTGTATCAGGAAGGATATCCTGGAGGGGGAATTGAAAACGGATGAAAAAATGCCTTCTAAAAGGACTCTTGCCGAAAATCTTGGCATCAGCACCATCACAGTGGAGAATGCCTACGGCCTGCTGATTTCCGAAGGCTATATGTATACTGTTCCCAAAAAAGGATACTATGTTTCCAGGATCAGCCGCCAGCAGTTAAGCAGCCAGCCGGCGGCCAAAAAACTGGATATCGATAAGAGGAGAGTGGATGAAGAGTATAGCTATGATTTTTCTTCCAACAGGACAGAGAGGTCAGACTTTCCCTTTTCCATCTGGGCCAGGCTTATGCGGGAAAACATTTCTCTCAAGGAAAAGGAATTGCTCACCGTCTCTCCCTGCGAAGGGATTGCCGAACTTCGGGAAGCAATAGCTGACCATCTCAGGTCTTTTAGAGGAATGACTATTGACCCGGACCAGATTATTGTCGGGGCAGGAACCGAATACCTTTATGGCCTGCTGATTAAACTGCTGGGGGAAGACAAGGTCTACTGCGTGGAAAACCCTGGATATAAAAAACTCTTGTCCATCTACAGGAGCAATGGGGTGGAATGCCGTTATGTAGACCTGGATGACCATGGCATGAGGGTGGATATGCTGAGAAGCTGTGGTGCCCAGATTATCCATATTTGTCCCAACCATCATTTCCCCACAGGGATTACCATGCCGGTCAGCAGAAGGTATGAGCTGCTGGCCTGGGCCAATGAGGATAAGGGAAGGTATATCATCGAGGATGACTATGACAGTGAATTCCGGCTGAAGGGTAATCCCATCCCACCCATCCAGAGCATCGATGCCTGTGAGAAGGTTATCTATATGAACACCTTTTCCAAGTCCCTCACTTCTACGATTCGTATCAGTTATATGGTGCTGCCAGAACATCTGGCCAACAGGTTTTTTGAGAAACTGTCCTTCTATGCCAATACGGTTTCAACCTTTGAACAGTATACTCTGGCTGCCTTTATGAAGCGGGGTTATTTTGAGAAGCACATCAACCGTATGAGACTGCGCTACGGAAGGAAACGGACGCAGATTCTGGACCTGATTAAGAAAGTTCTGGGCAGTGAAGACTGCCGTATCATAGAGAATGAGTCAGGCCTTCATTTTGTTCTGGAATTCAATACGGACATAGGGGATGAGGAACTGAAGAAAAGGCTGGCCAGGAAGAAGATCCGAATGGTCAGTATCACGGATTTCTATATGGATGAACTGCCCAGGGACCGGCATCAGTTCGTCCTCAATTATTCCGGCCTCAGCATGGATGGCATGGAGGACGCCTTGAGGGAGATAAAGAAAGTCCTGGCAGAGGGCCGGAAAAAGGCATGACGGGGAGCCGGCCAGGAATTGATACTGGAATCGGCAGAAGACTATTCAGAATTTAGAATCGATGCTGGGATTGGGAGAGAAGAATTTAGTGTTGACACCGGGATCAGGAGAGAATCCTTTAGAATTTAGAATTGACATTGGGATTAGGAGAGAAGAATTTAGTGTTGATACCGGGATCAGGAGAAAATCCTCAAAATTGAAAATCATTTAGATTCGAAATAAGGAGAGAGGACGAAAGGTCCCCGGGCCGGCTTGGAAGCAGCCGGCCCGGGGACCTTTTATCACCTTTTATCATTGTTTTAAAAAGTCTTTTAAAAGTGGCTTTAAACAAGGATCACAGGGAAAAGAATCTTTAAAAAACTGACTAAAACAGGACTCACTGGCTGAGGAGCCTTTTTAAAAAGTCTTTTAAGAGGGCCTTCTCCTTGTCGTCCAACACATCGAAATAGGCCTGGCTTCTGCCAAAGCGATAGAGCCTGTTGCTGCTTTTGTGCAGAAGTAAGGGCAGATCGTCAGGGATTTCCTGGCCGGCCATGGCCATACCCTTGGCACACTGCATTGCAGTGAGGGGGCAATGGTTGGCGCAGCCATTACAATGTCCGGTTCTGGCAGAAGTCATACTGGTATCCTCCTATAAATCTGAGCCGTTCCCGCGGATGATCCGACTGTACCACTGGGCACTATCCTTGGGAATCCGCTGGAGATTTCTGTAGTCTATATAGATGAGACCAAAACGGTCGTCATAGCCACTGTGCCATTCCAGATTATCGGTAAAGGACCAGTGGAAATAACCTGTGACAGGAATTCCTTCTTCCACGGCGGCTTTCAGTTCCAGGAGATAGCGGTGAAGAAAATCAATCCGGTCCGGATCATGGACCTCCTCGTCCAGAAAGATCCGGTCATTACAACTCTGGCCGTTCTCGGCAATGACCATGGGAAGGCCATAGCGCTCGTAAATCAGACGGGGACCCCAGTAGAGGACCTCCGGTGTCACCGGCCACTTGAGGGCTGTCCGGGGATAACCCGGATACTTGTCCACAGGGACATAGGCCAGGGCTTCTTCCTGCTTTCTTTTAGTCTTCGGCTGATGTTCTGGTTCAGCCTCTGCCTGCTTCCTGTCTTCCCGGTCGTCTGTACCGGGATCGGGTGCTGCCGCCTCCATCTCAAAGCCGTTATAGATGTTGAGGCCGATAAAGTCGATGGGGGCAGAAATGGTCCTGAGGTCCTCTGCCTTCACCTTGCGGGCGTAAGGGTAGCAGGGTGAGACCGGGTCCTTTGGGTAATGACCCAGGCATACCGGATCCAGGAGCCACTGGTGGTTAAAATAATAGTTGCCGCTAGCCTCCTCTCTGGAGGTGTAGAAGCTGGCCCTGCTGAGGTCCTCAGGGCTAGGGATATCCTTTCTGGAAGTATAACCTAGTTTGCCTGTGGAAGCAAGACCTATACTGGCCTTAGGGATGGCAGCCCGAATCGCCTTGACAGCCAGACCGTGGGCCAGCAGCAGGTGGTGCCAGGACAGAAACATATCCTCGTCTCCCAGCCGGGTGCCTGGAGCGTGGACAGCGTCCAGGTGACCCAGACCGATCACACACTGGGGCTCATTGATGGTCATGAAATGTTTTACCCGTACTGAAAAATGCTTGGCCACGATGGAGGCATAGCGGGCGAAGGCATGGGACGTATCCCTGTTCAGCCAGCCGCCCTTCAGGTAGAGGGCCCTGGGCAGGTCCCAGTGATAGAGGGTGATCCAGGGGGTAATATTCCGCATAAGACACCCATTTACCAGCTTATCATAATAGTCCAGGCCGGCCTGGTTGACCTGGCCGCTTCCGTCGGGAATGATCCGGGCCCAGCTGAGACTGAACCGGTAATTCCGGATGCCCAGTTCCTGCATCAGGTCCAGGTCTTCTTCAAAACGATGGTAGGCATCGCAGGATATGTCTCCGTTATGACCGTTGAAGGTTTTGCCCGGCCGATGGCTGTAGCTGTCCCATATGGACAGACCCTTGCCATCTTCGAAAGCCCCTCCTTCAATCTGGTAGGATGCGCTGGCCGCACCCCAGGAAAATGTTTTGGGAAAACTCATTTTACTCCTCCGAGAATAACTTTGACTTCAAGGGTTTTGCCTGCCTGGGGCAGGGGAATGACATTGCCGTCCACCGGCTGGCCGTCCACAGTCATGGCAGCGATGCCCTTCTGGACGCCGGCGGAATTATCTACATGGATATGGTAGGTGGAGCCACGGTATTTTCTGCTACAGGAGAAGCCCTTCATGGTATCAGGGATGCAGGGGTCTACTTTCAGCCCCTCTAAGGTAGGCTTGATGCCCAGAATATCCTGGCTCATGCAGGTAAAGGTCCAGGCTGCGGTGCCGGTCAGCCAGCTGTTCTTGCCTTCCCCGTGGTTGATGGCATCTCTTCCGGCTACCATCTGACAGTAGGCATAGGGCTCGGTCCGGTGGATGTCACTGATCTCCTCCAGGTAGACAGGGCAGGTTTTCCTGAATACGGAGAAGGCCCGGTTGCCATGGCCCAGAACTGTTTCAGCTACGGCGATCCAGGGGTTATTGTGGCAGAAAATGCCGGCATTCTCTTTGTAGCCCGGGGGATAGGAGCTGATTTCGCCCAGCTCCACATGATAACGGGTGTAAGCAGGCTGGTTGAGTACGATGCCGAACTCGGTTTCCAGACGTTCCTCCACGCTTTGCAGGGCCCTGGCCGCCTGTCCGGTCTCTACTCCTATGCCGGCCATGACACACATGCCCTGGGGTTCGATGAAGATCTGGCCTTCTTCACATACCTTGCTGCCCACAGGATTGGAGTAGGCGTCATAGGCTCTGACAAACCAGTCTCCATCCCAGCCGGCATCAAGAACAGCTTCTTCCATGAGGCAGATCTCTTTTTCCGCCTGGACAGCCTCCTCATCAAGGCCCCTGTGCCGGCAAAGTTCGGCATATTCTTTCCCGTATTTGACAAACATTCCGGCGATAAAAACACTTTCAGCCACAGGACCTTCACTGGGGCCTGTGGTCTGGAAACTCTCACCAGGCTCCTCTGAGAAGCAGTTGAGGTTGAGGCAGTCATTCCAGTCCGCGCGGCCAATGAGGGGCAGCTGGTGGGGACCCTTGTGGGTTACGGTATAGTTAAAACTACGGCGCAGGTGCTCCATGAGGGGAGCGGCCTTGCTGCTGTCGTTATCAAAATCACACATTTCATCCAGGATGGAGAAGTCTCCGGTTTCCCGGATATAGGCGGCCGTTCCGGCAATCAGCCAGAGAGGATCGTCATTGAAGCCACTGCCAACGCCCATATTGCCTCTCTTGGTCAAAGGCTGGTACTGGTGGTAGGCACTGCCGTCTTCAAACTGGGTGTTGGCAATGTCCAGAATTCTCTCCCTGGCTCTTTCCGGAATCAGGTGTACAAAGCCCAGAAGATCCTGACAGGAGTCACGGAAGCCCATACCCCGTCCCATGCCGCTCTCAAAATAGCTGGCGGACCGGCTCATATTAAAAGTAACCATGCACTGATACTGGTTCCAGATATTGACGATCCGGTTCAGCTTGTCATCATCGGTTTTGATCTGGTAGATAGACAGGAGCTTGTCCCAGTAGTCTTTTAAGGCAGCCAGAGCCGCGTCAACCTGGTCGTCGGTCTGGAATTTAGCCAGCAGACGCCGGGCAGGTTTCTTGTTGATGATACCGGGAGCTTCGAATTTGTCATCGGCCGGATTCTCACAGTAGCCCAGGACAAAGATGAAGGACTCGGAGGCGCCGGGGTCCAGATTACAATTGATCTGGTGGCTGCCTACCGGGGCCCAGCCGTGGGCCACGCTGTTGCGGCAGGAACCCTCCAGGACAGCCTGGGGCTTGTGGGGTCCGTTATAAAGACCCACAAACTCATCCCTGCTGGTGTCAAAACCGTCTATATCTTTATTGACGGAAAAGACGGCATAATGGCGGCGGCGCTCCCTGTACTCAGTTTTGTGGTAGATGCTGCTGCCTGAGATTTCCACCTCCCCGGTAGAGAAATTACGCTGGAAATTGGTGGAGTCGTCCTCGGCGTTCCAAAGACAGAACTCTACATAACTGAAGAGCTTGACTTGTCTGGCCCGGTCACTTCTGTTGGTCAGGGTAATCCTGCTTACCTCACAGGTTTCGTCTATGGGAACAAAAACTTCCTGGATGGCCTCAAGGCCATCCTTTTCCCCGGTGATGATTGTGTAGCCGAGACCGTGGCGGCAGCTGTAGGAGTCCAGATCAGTCTGGACCGGCTGCCAGCCCGGGTTCCAGATGCTGTCGCCGTCCTTGATATAATAGTAGTGGCCCCCGCAGTCCATGGGGCTGTTGTTATAGCGGTATCTGGTCAGGCGGAGAAGCTTGGCATCTTTATAGAAACAGTAGCCACCGGCCGTGTTGGAAATCAGTCTGAAAAAGTCCTGGGATCCCAGGTAGTTAATCCAGGGGAGGGGAGTTTTAGGAGTAGTAATAACATACTCTCTTTTCTTATCGTCAAAATGTCCATATTGCATGATATCTGCCATCCTTTCTTAAACTGATCCGCAGGCTTGATCCATCTTGCGGTAGTCTGTCCGGCAGCTGAGTACAGATTTTCTGCTTCTTTCCTGGCTGTATTCCAAGTTGGAAAAGGGTTGCAGCCGGCAAAATAATTGCCGGCATCAGCTGGTCTGCCCCCTTTTTTCCAAATACAGGAAACTTATAGAAAAATTATCCATCCTAAGGCCTGGTCCAGAACCAAAAAAGGAAACTTCTGTAAATTAAGCGGAAAAAGAAACTGAAAATAACTCTAAATACCGGACACTTAAAAGTAAATTTAAATAATTATCCGAACTAATACGTTTTCGTAATGATGTTTTTATTATATGATGAAGACCAGTAAATTGTAAATATAAAGATGGGACTACCGTATAATTTTATGGATATTGCATAAAAATATATGACAAATCTTGTTAATTTCAATTGTTGACGGAAAAGGGAAAAGTAATTACAATGGAATTACGAAAACGTATTCGAAACAAGTTTCGTGATGCGCAAGAAAGTAATTAGGAATGCTGTAATGCGGACCCGGCAGGGCAGGTTCATGGGAAAGGAGACGAGGATATGGTTACCATTAAAGACATTTCCCGAGCATGCGGTGTTTCCCCGGCGACAGTCAGTAAGGCCCTGAATGGTTATGGTGATATCAGCGAGGAGACAGTAAGGATGGTCAAGAAGGTGGCTAAGGAGATGCATTATCTTCCCAACTCGGCAGCCAGATCCCTGAAGACCAACACTACCCATAATATTGGAGTTCTTTTTGTCGATGAAACCTCCAGTGGTCTGACCCATCAGTATTTTTCCCTGATTCTCAACAGTGCCAAAGAGGAGGCGGAAGCCCACGGCTATGATATCACCTTTATCTGTCAGAACCTGGGAGGGAGGACGGTGTCCTTTCTGGAGCACTGTCTTTACCGGAAGTGTGATGGCGTATTGATCGCCAGTGTCAATTTTGATTCGGAGCCGGTTCATGAACTGGTTCACAGTGAAGTTCCTGTGGTTACTATCGATTATTCCTTTGATAATGTCAGTTCAGTGATGTCTGATAATGTGGAAGGTTCCTATGAGCTGACCAGACATCTTATTTCTCTCGGGCATGAAAAGATTGGCTTTATACATGGGGAGCTCACCTCCGTGACCAATAAGCGGATGCGGGGCTTCTTCAAGGCTCTGGAGGATTATGGTATAGAGGCCAGGGATGATTATATCATCCAGGGACACTTTAATGATCCTTCCAGCGGGACGGAGGCGACAGATCTTCTTCTGGATCTTCCGGATCCTCCGACAGCCATCATGTATCCTGATGATTTCACTTACCTGGGCGGTATGGCTGAACTGAGGAGGAGGGGGTTATCGATACCGGAGGATATCAGTGTTACCGGGTACGATGGTATCAGATTATCCCAGGTGCTCACCCCGGCTCTTACCACCTGGCACCAGGATGCGGAGCGGATCGGCAGAGAGTCAGTGAGAAAGCTGATTGAAACCATTGAGAATCCCAGAACCTGTGAACCAGAGCAGATCATGGTATCCGGCAGTTTATATTCCGGATGTAGTGTACGTAAACTCGTAAATTAAATGAGGAGGTAAGGATTATGAGGAAGTACGCAAAAACATTATTAAGTCTTGCATTAGCAGGAGCAATGGTATTTTCGGCAGCCGGCTGCGGCAGCTCAGGCCCGGCACCGGAGGAAGAGACAGGATCAACAGAAGCTGCAGTATCCGCTGACCACGTATTGAATATCTGGTGCTGGAATGATGAGTTCCAGAGCAGATTCAATGACTATTACCCGGAAGTAAAAGAAGTCGCTGCAGACAAGTCCACTACAACCCTCAATGACGGCACTGTTGTAAAGTGGACCATTAACCCCAACGAAAATAATAATTATCAGAACAAGCTGGATGAAGCACTTCTTGCCCAGGAAAGCAAGGACGACAATGAGAAGATAGATATGTTCCTGATTGAGGCAGATTACGCTTTGAAATATGCGGATCCCGAAGCCGGTGCCGCTATGCCGCTGGCTGATATTGGTATCACAGATGCAGACCTGGCTGACCAGTATCAGTATACCAAGGACATTGTTTCCGTGGATGGTGTTCAGATGGCAACATCCTGGCAGGCAGCTCCCGGCTTATTCGCTTACCGCAGGTCCATCGCTAAGGATGTACTGGGAACAGATGATCCGGCAGCAGTACAGGAAGCCCTGTCAGACTGGGATAAGTTTAACGCGGTTGCCGAGCAGGCAAGCGCAAAGGGCTACAAGATGCTCTCCGGTTATGATGATTCTTATCGTACATTTTCCAATAATGTTGCCGCTCCATGGGTAAAGGATACCACTCTTACTGTAGATCCTAACCTCATGGCATGGGTTGAGCAGACCAAGGAATTCACAGATAAAGGTTACAACAATAAGACTTCTCTCTGGGATGACAGCTGGAACGCAGACCAGGGCGCAGATGGCAAAGTATTTGGTTTCTTCTACTCCACATGGGGTATCAACTTTACATTAGCAGGTAATGCCGGCGACGAAGGCAAGGGCGACTGGGCTGTATGTGAAGGACCTCAGCCCTATTACTGGGGCGGAACATGGCTCTGTGCCGCTCAGGGAACCGACGATGCTGACATAGTTAAAGACGTTATGCTTAAGCTTACATGCACAAAGGACATCATGAAAGAGATGACTCTCAACCAGGATATCCAGGATTACACCAACACAGTAACCGGTATGGAAGAGATTGCTAACGATCCCGATTTTGGTTCCGAATTCCTCGGCGGACAGAACCATATCGCTCTTTTCTCCAAGGTTGCCCCGACAATCGATATGAGCAATGTGAGCGCCTATGACCAGGCTTGTAACGAAGAATTCCAGGCAGCATTCAAGGATTACTTCGATGGCAATGTAGATATAGACACAGCTAAGGCTAACTTCGAGACTGCCATCAAGGAGAAGTATCCGGAGCTCACAGAGATTGTATGGCCTGAATAAGCATACAGTCTAATCTGATTAATAAATTGAGTAAGGCTTTGTGGCAGAAGTGTTTGATTCGTAAAGTGAACGAATACATAGATTGCTGGAAGGGTGGGGGTACCCACCCTTTCTTTTTAAAATGACATTTATAAATAGCTGGGAATTCTGGAAATAGCTGAACTGATCTTCCCAGCTTGTAGAGAAAAAGAAAAATGGTGTATTAAAATAAAAAAAGTAAACAAAAGAAGCGGTATATTTAAATAAAAAGATAAAGAAGAAAACGGTATATTTAAATAAAAGAAGTTAAAAAGAAGCGGTATATTTAAATAAAAAGAGATAAAGAAGAAAACGGTATATTTAAATAAAAGAAGTTAAAGAAGAACGGTATATTTAAATAAAAGAAGTAAAGAAGAAACGGTATGAACCAATAAATGCAGGCGGCGGCTGTCAAATAAGAACGATAAAGGGTACAGCCGCAGCCAGCATAAGATAAAGAGAAACGGTATATTTATATATTTATAAAACTCGGATTATATTTTTGAGACAGTTTGATTTCGCAGAATTATCCATAGAAGGGAGGAGTTTGATTATGAAAGGCAGGTCCGGCAACAAGGGTGTCAGCTATGCAAAATGGGGATACATATTTATCGCTCCCTTTTTTATTGCTTTTTTTATTTTCCAGCTGATCCCTCTGGTGTCCACCATCTACTACAGCTTTTTTGAATATTACCGGAGCGGGCTGAAGATCATCGGTCCCAATCCGGTTGGATTTGACAATTACAAGGCGCTTTTCGACAGTGACTTTCTCAAATATATGGGGAATACCCTGATCCTCTGGATTTCCGGTTTTATCCCCCAGATTTTTGTTTCCCTGCTTCTGGCGGCCTGGTTCACAGACCTTCGCCTGAGAATCCGGGGAAAGCAATTCTTTAAAGTGGTTATTTACATGCCGAACCTGATTATGGCCTCGGCCTTTGCCATGCTTTTCTTTGCCCTCTTTTCAGACAATGGACCGGTAAATGGTTTTCTCATGTCTGCGGGCATCATAGATAAGCCTTTCCGCTTTCTCTCATCAGTGGTGGGAGCCAGAGGCCTGGTGGCACTTATGAATTTTCTGATGTGGTTCGGTAATACGACCATCCTGCTCATGGCAGCGGTCATGGGTATCAACCCGGCTCTTTTTGAGGCAGCTGAGCTGGATGGATGCAGTCACCTGCAGATGTTCTTTAAAATTACACTGCCTATGATACGGCCTATTCTGGTCTATGTATTGATTACTTCCATGATCGGCGGTCTCCAGATGTTCGACGTACCCCAGATTTTAACCAATGGTAATGGTAACCCCAACAGGACGGTTACAACCATTATTATGTATCTGAATAACCACCTTTACAGTAAGAACTATGGTATGGCCGGTGCGGTATCCGTAATCCTTTTCCTGATTTGTGCCGTTTTATGTATCGGAGTATATTTCTCCCTCAACAGCGGCGATGACGGTATGGGAGGAAAGAAAAAGAAGAAAAAGAAAGGAGGCGTTTCTGTATGAGAGAAACGAAAGAAAAGCGGGGAGTCGCATTTACTATCTTCGTTCATATGGTCCTGATTTTTCTGGCTTTCCTGTGTCTCTTCTTTTTTTACATTTTGATTATTAACTCGACCAGAGACCACTATCAGATCCAGAAGGGCTTCTCCTTCCTGCCGGGAACCCATTTTATGGAAAACCTGCACAATGTTCTCAATGATGCCAACATACCAGTGGTATCCGGAATTAAGAACAGCCTGCTGGTATCAGTGGGGGCGGCTGTTCTGGCAACCTATTTTTCGGCCCTGACAGCCTATGGTCTATATGCCTATGATTTTAAGCTGAAGAAGCCGGCCTTTATCTTCATCATGCTGATTTTGTCCATGCCTACCCAGGTGTCTGCCCTCGGTTTCGTCCGTCTGGTGGAGAAGATGAATATGATGAATACCCTCTGGCCCCTCTTCCTGCCCTCCATTGCAGCACCGGCAGTATTTTACTTTATGTACAGCTATATCCAGGCCAGTCTTCCTATGGAACTGGTAGAGGCAGCCCGCATGGATGGCTGCAGCGAGTTCGGGACCTTTAACCGCATCGTGCTTCCCATCATGAAGCCGGCCATAGCGGTTCAGGCCATATTCACCTTTGTACAGACCTGGAATACCTACTTTATTCCAGCCCTTATTATTTCTGACAACAGCAAGAAGACCCTGCCGATCCTCATCGCTTCCCTGAGAAGCGCGGATTTTCTCAAGTTTGACATGGGTAAGGTGTACATGCTGATTACTGTGGCCATCGTTCCTATTATCATCGTATACCTGCTTCTATCCAGGTTTATAGTAGCAGGTGTCACCTTAGGTGGTGTGAAAGAGTAATGGCTGCAGGTGCCTGGATAGGATTGCAGAGCTGGGAATGTATGGAAACGGATATGGGAGGTAAACAGCTATGGCAAGTATAAGCTTTAAACATGTAGTAAAAACTTATGATAACGGGGTGACAGTAATCCCTGATTTGAATTTGGATATAAATGATAAGGAATTTGTAGTTCTTGTAGGGCCTTCCGGCTGTGGTAAATCTACCACCCTCAGGATGATTGCCGGACTGGAATCCATCTCTGAAGGCGACCTTTATATCGGGGACCGGCTGGTCAATGACGTGGCTCCCAAAAACAGGGATATCGCCATGGTATTCCAGAGTTATGCCCTTTACCCCCATATGACGGTATACAAGAATATGTCCTTTGCCCTGGAACTGAAGAAGACTCCGAAGGAGGAAATAGATAAAAAGGTTCATGAGGCTGCCAGGATTCTTGAACTGGAACCTTACCTGGACCGCAAGCCTAAGGCTCTTTCCGGAGGCCAGAGACAGCGTGTGGCCCTGGGCCGGGCCATGGTCAGGGACCCGGAGGTATTTCTCCTTGATGAGCCCCTGTCCAATCTTGATGCCAAGCTCCGTACAGAGATGAGAAGTCAGATCGCGGCCCTCCATAAAAGACTGCAGACCACCTTCGTCTATGTTACCCATGACCAGACGGAGGCCATGACCATGGGAGACAGAATTTGTGTAATGAAAGAGGGTGTGATCCAGCAGTTTGATACTCCCCAGAAACTCTACAATAAACCGGACAATATGTTTGTTGCCGGCTTTATCGGGTCTCCCCAGATGAATTTCCTTCCTGCCCTGGTGGAGAAGACCGGAGAGGGCTTTATGCTCTCTGTAGACAGCTGCCGTGTGCCGGTCTCTGTCGCCGGACTGGCAGATTATGTGGGTAAGGAAGTAATTCTGGGTATCCGGCCTGAGGATCTTCATATGGAAGCTGACATGGTGGAAGCAGCCGGCCATGCCCTGATTGAAGCCCGGATCGATCTGGCGGAGATGATGGGATCGGAAATCTATCTTTATTACCAGTTCGGAGGGCAGAAAATGATCTCCAGAATCCCATCCAAGTACGACGTTAAAGAAGGAGACCGGGTCTGCCTTGCCCCGGACCTTGAAAAACTACACATTTTCGACAAGGATACAGAGAAAGCTATTCATTAGACCCTATCAACCTGATCCTTCTCATTTTTTCAGCCTCCCGCCACATATTCCGGCAGCCAGCGCTTTTGCGGATAAGGGAGGCTGTTTCAGTGTGAGTGGAAAGAGACCGGCCCAGGTAAAAGATATAAGAGATCACAAAGGAGGAAGCTTATGACTCAGGTAAAGAAAATAAGAACGGATGCCAATGGAATAGATTTTTTCAGCCTGGAAAATGATTATGTCCACATGACCATTGCCAGCCTGGGCTGCCGGATCATGACCCTTGAGACAGAGGATAAGATGGGACACTGGGATGACATTGTACTGGCTCACCGGGATGTCAGTGACTGTCATTTTGACGGGAGCATGCTGGGTGCCGTGGTGGGCAGGGTAGCCAATCGGATCGGGCAAGGAGTCTTTTGCCTGAATGGGAAAGAGTACAGGCTGGCCCTGAATTGCGGCCCTAATCATATTCACGGAGGAAAAAATGGATTTGACCAGAAAAATTTTAATGTAAAGATGGTGGAAGAGGGGCTGGATCTGCACTGCCACTCTGACCATATGGAAGAGGGCTATCCCGGCAATATGGAAGTGACGGTTTCCTACCGGCTTAGAGGGAGGACTTTTTCCATGGAATTACAGGCAGTCTCTGACCAGGAAACTTTGGTCAATCTGACCAACCACAGTTATTTTAACCTGTCGGGCAGGAATCCTCTTGCCTGGAAGGAGGGGCAGGAAGCCTTCCAGGAGAAAATTTATGACCATCAGCTTAAAATTGCCGCGGACAGGATTGCCTGTGTAGACCAGACAGGTCTGCCTCATGGGGATTTTCTTGGCGTGGAGGGAAGTCCTTTTGATTTCAGAGACTTCCATTCTCTGGGCCAGAGGATCGGCCAGGACCATGTTCAGCTGAAAAATGCCGGAGGCTATGACCATCCATATATGCTCTCATCCAGGGCAGGTTTTGAGAGTGGTGTAGAACGGGCCGCAGCCCAGCTTTGGCATCCGGGAAGCGGCCGGCGGATCAGTTTTCTGACAGACTGTCCGGTTATTCAACTCTACACGGCTAATTTCCTGGCTGGCGGCCGGCCGGGAAAACACGGAAGACCTTATAGGAATAGGGATGGGGTGGCCCTGGAATGCCAGTACCTGTCTAATTCTATCCAGATCGAGAAAGATTCTCCCATGATTCTCAAGGCAGGAGAAAAAAGGATTGTCAGAACTGATTGGGTCTTTGATATTTTGTGAAGCCTATAATCAACCATAATTATTAAAAATCAGCCGCATATAAGAAAGAGATATTATTAACCATCTGTAAAAATTTATCCTTTTCACAGATGGTTTTTATTATTTAATTATAAGAAAATGCTCAAAAACAAACATAAAAGGTAAAAAAATATCAAAAAGTAACTCTTTGGTTTTCCTCAAAATCATGTTATAATATTAAAATATATGATAATATATTGGATTTCCTGATAGTACTTCCAAAGATAATTTGGCAGTATACCGGATAAAGGTAGAAACGCTAAACAGCATATGTTTTCTGAGGGACTATTTTCGGTAGATTGGGTAAAGAAGAAAAATTGCAAGAGGGATATAATATGAATAAGGAGACTACCTTAAGATACTTGTTCGATATTTACTATCGTCATGCAAAAGAGATTAAATATGTCTGTGATAAGCTGTGTGCAACTGGAGAGAATGGCGTTTTGATCAGGTTATTTATCCATGGAGGACAGATGTCCTCAGGAGAGTTGGCCGATTCTATGGATTTGACATCCGGAAGGATTGCCAATATTTTAAAAAGCCTGGAGAAAAAAGACCTGATCGTCAGGGAGAAGGCCCCTGGCGATAAGAGATATGTCATAGCCAGGCTCACCGATAAAGGCCGGGATAAGATCCGCATAATCGATGAGGAGAACAAAGAACTTGTGATGTCTTTCATAGATGAAGTGGATCTGGATGCCATGTGGAAATCTATGGAGTTTTTTGAGGATACGATCTGCAAGCTGGAAGAAAAACATGCCCACCATATTCATGAGGAGGATGCGGATTTAGACTGATGGAAGTTCGGTAATCCATTCCATTAATAGAATCCGGTGAATAAAAAAACTGATTAAATATAATTGATAAATAGACAATGACAAATAAACACTGATAATAGAAATCGATAATAGAAATAGATGAAAAAAAACAGCAGCGGCCCCAGGGCTGCTGCTGTTTATAATTTCAGCGGTGTTTTCGTTTCAGTCGTATCGTGCTTCCACCTGGAATTATGATGGCGGACAGTTTAAATTGCTTTGTCTTCGGCAGCCATATTCTTGATGGACCGGAATGCCACGATATCAAGAATAATGACATAGACAAAGAAGACCAGAATCAGAATGTCATAGCCTGTGGAGAGGCAGAAGTCATAAAGACCATGGAGCAGGACCGGTGTAAAGATAGACAGGCGGAGGTGCCTGCTCTTATTGGCCTCATCCCCCAGTTGGTCATAGCGCTTGGCAAGTCCGTAATGATAGCCCATGTAGATACCGAAGATACAGTGGCCCGGTATGGAGAGAACTGCCCGCATCAGGGCTGTGCTTACACCGCTCTCTATGACATAGAAAATATTTTCCAGGGCCGCGAAGCCCAGGGATGAGGCAACGGCATAGATTACACCGTCAAAGGTGTAGTCGAAGGCAGGATTATTCCAGGTCAGCTTTTTGAGGACGAATCTCTTGAGAAACTCCTCAGTACCGGCAACGATGATGAAATTCTCGATGGCGATATAGAGGATGGATGAAGGATTAAGTATAGATCCCAGAACAGTGTCTGAGAGGAATACTTCGATGATCATGGCAGGAAAAACCATGAGTGCGCCGAAGATAAAAAGACGAACCAGCAGACTAGTCGGCTCTTTCTCGACCTTGTCAAGATCATAGATCTTTTTCAGCAGGTAAATGGGTGGCAGCACAGCAATCAAAATCAAAAATGTCATAAGTTGTCCTTTCTTTCATACAGTGTAATAATGAATAAATATTTCTCTTCCTCCCCAAGATGTCTTTCATTGTTAATGACTTTCCCACGCATGAAGAAATATGATACAATAACTACACTAAAAACAACTTGAGGGCAGACAGGCCCGATGGATGACTTGCTTATAGGCTCTGCCTGTACTATATCCTTGCCTATATGATATCATTGGAAGAAATTCTTGGCAAATAGATGTTAGGGTGATTTTTGAAGGATGGCCGTCCGCAGCCATAGAGCGGACCTGGCGGCCTGGCCGGAAGATTTAGTGTATAGAGACCGGAGGTTATTATGGCAAAAAGGGCATTAATAGCGATGAGTGGAGGAGTCGACTCCTCGGTGGCAGCCTATCTGATGAAGGAGGCAGGCTATGACTGTATTGGCGTGACCATGAAGCTTTATGACAATGAGGATGTGGGGCTCTGCCGTGACAAAACCTGTTGTTCCCTGGACGATATTGAGGATGCCAGGAGTGTGGCCTTCAAGCTGGGGATTCCCTACTATGTCTTTAATTTTAAAGAGAATTTCCAGGATAAGGTGATAAATCCCTTTATCGACAGCTATCTGCAAGGCGCCACTCCCAATCCCTGTATAGAATGTAACCGTCATCTGAAGTTTGAACAACTCTACAAGAGGGCGCAGACTTTAAAATGTGATGTGATTGTTACCGGCCACTATGCCCGGATTCTGGAAAGGGATGGGAGGTATGAGCTCCACAAGGGACTGGACGCCAGGAAGGACCAGAGCTATGTCCTCTACTCCATGACCCAGGACCAGCTGGCCCACACCTGCTTTCCACTGGGTTTTTACCGCAAGGATCAGATCAGGGCCATAGCGGAGGATCAGGGTTTTTTCAACGCGGACAAGCATGAGAGCCAGGATATCTGCTTTATACCTGACGGAGATTATAAAAGCTTTATAGAAAAGACCAGAGGCTGCCAGGCAGGACCCGGTGATTTTGTGGACCGGCAGGGAAAGCTGGTAGGCAGGCACAAGGGCTACTACGGCTATACCATCGGCCAGCGGCGGGGACTGGGCATTTCAGCGGCCAGCCCTTATTATGTGACGGATATCATTCCCGGTGAGAATAAGGTGGTTGTGGGCAGTAATGAGGATCTCTTCTGCCGGGACCTGCTGGCGGAGGACTTTAACTGGATCATGGAACCGGTGGAGGGAGAAATCGTAAAGGGCAGGATCCGTTACCATCAGGAGGAGAAAGAGGCCATTTACCGGCTTCTGGATGACGGCCGGGTAGAGATTCATTTTACAGAAGCCCAGAGAGCCATCACACCAGGTCAGGCTGTGGTTTTGTACCAGGGTGATTCGGTGGTGGGCGGAGGACGGATTGTGACCGCTGTCCGACCTGATTAGAGTTTGCTTTGTTACCAGTAAAGGTGTTGAGTCTTATTTGTAATAATAGCTGTTCAGTGTTACAATAATAGGAATGGATATTTAAATGGATGTGGCCCTGGCGGACCTGCCGGGGATGCTACAATGATGATATATTTTCGGAGGTGGGGTCTATATGGAAGACATGATAAATGCATTGCTCGATGTGGTGAGGGCTCAGCACACAGCAGCTGAGGGGACTGATACAGCACCCTTTGATATGGATGATATCGTTGATATGGCCTTAAATATCCTGGGCAGACCTGACGAAGAAGAGGAGCGCAGGGAAGTAGTGGGTAATATTGAAGATATGGTCCGGAATCTGGCCCCGGATATATTCCCTCCTAAGACCTTTGAAGAGCTGGATGACCAGGAGAAGATCCAGTCCGCCGCCAGCATGATTGAGCAGAGTCTCAGAAGCGGCACAGTCGGCAGGGCTGGAAAGGTGTCCATTCCCCGGGGAACAGATATTAAGGCCGGCATAGAGCCGGCTGGCGGGACCGGGGACAATAGTCAGGATTCATCGCCCTATTTTGATGCCGGCCAGGTGGCTGCCTACATGCAGGATGAAGAGGCGGACAGCCAGGAGGAGGACTTCGACCCCCATCAGACAGCGGATCTCAATGATCTGATCTACAATAATTTCATGCAGATGATGGGTATGAAGGAGCCCCAGGTGGAATATCCCTTTGACCGGTCCCAGGTTCGTTATGGCAGGGAGAAGACTATGACTGAGATGCTGGCCGAGGAAGAGGAGGCCAGAGAGAGGGCGGACAGAGAGGAGAAGGAGACCAGACGGAAGCTGTCAGCCTGGGAGCTGGCCCAGAATGCCGTGGACAAGGATGAGGCGGCCCATCAAAAGGAAGAATACATTCCAAAGCCCATGGAGATGCCCTCCACCAAATCTGCTTCCCAGATGGCTGCGGAAGCGATCGCCCGGTCCAGAGAGGAAGATAATATGAAGACAGAGGTTGAGAGAAGAGCGGAGCAGATGATGGAGGAGGCCCGGAAAAGGGGCATGGATCCCATGGCTTTTGCTCTCCATCAGCAGGAGATTCTCCGCTATATGGAAAAGAACAGCGATGAATTGGTTTCCTTTGAGGATTTCGAGGATCTCTCTCCCGAAGAGAAGTATGAGATTGAACAGAAGATGGAAGAGGAGAAGCGCCGGGAGGCTGAGGCAAGCATGGCCCGGGACCAGGAGGCAGCTGTAGATACAGCCGGGCCGGAGACTAGAACAGAGCAGAATGTTTCCCCGGCTCCAGCCCCGGCAGCCCAGGTCCAGGATTCTGAGGCTGGCCAGGAACCGGCCCCTGCTGACCAGGAGCCGCCGGCCCTGACAGAAGAGATGCTGATCGCTCTCAGCCAGGAGGTTCTCCGGGAAAATGCTGATATGATCCTGGCGGATAATGCGGACGAGGATATGGAGAGCCTGAATCAGATACTCATGGAAAATATACGGAAGATGATGGCAGGAAGTGGCGTGCCTGTCAGCCAGGATTCAGTGGAAGAACTGCTGGACCAGGTGGATAAGAGATATGCACAGGCAGCGGCTGCGCCGGCCGCTATGGAAGCTGGCCCGGAAGCAGGGAACAGTGGACAGGCTGAGACAAGTCCGGCTGCCCCAGCTTCGCCGGAGTCCGCTCCGACAGGAAGCGAGTCTAATCTGCAGGCGGCATTGGCTTCTGCCCTGAATCCGGCAGGAATAAATGCCGGCCAGGTGACAACAGGTGTCGGCGGCGGACAGGGTCCGTCCCAAGCCGGCCGGGATGGAGGCCCCATGTCGGCGGCAGACCTGGCCAAGGCTGCCCAGAGGGCGGCTGGAATCAAACAGCCGGAAGACCCTGTGACTACTAAGTCAGCGGCTGAGATTGCCAGGGAAGCCCAGGAGCGCAGCAGACAAGACCAGGCCGCAAGCCAGGCCGGGGAGGAAGGAAGCGGGGAAGCATCTGCCAGTCTTACGGATATGGATGCCCTCACTACAGAACTGGCCAGGGCCATGGAAGAGATGGGCGGTGAGCTTAATGAAGAGCAGGCCATAGCCCTCCTCAAGCAGAGACTGGAGGCCATGGATATGGATGAGAACTCCCTGAACCTGTCTGAGGACGACCTGGATATGCCGGATATGGAGATCGCTGAGACTGACAAAGTAGACCAGGCCGGGACGATGGCTGGAGGAAAAACCGAAGAAGCGAAACCGGAAGGCGGGGAGACAGGCCAGGTCCAGTCTGAAAAGAAGAAGACTGAAGACCAGACTCCGGCCCAGGAAGCCGGTTCTCCTGGGAATACAAGTGCCAAAGACCCGGGTATGGAAGGGGCCAGGGATGACCTTGGCCTGACAGATTTAGACGAATCCGATCTCGATCTGGCAGACCTGGATGAGGATGATCTGTTCTCGGAAATGGATGATATGATAGAAGACAAGACCGATCCCAGGGCAAAGACAGAAAAGAGTCTGTCCGGAGAGGCTGAGTCTGATGAAGATAAGACCGGGGAGGAGATTCAGGGAGGAAATGAGGACAAGCTTGTCATGGATCCTCCTGTTGAAGAGGCAGGTCCTTCCCAGGTGGAAGGCCTTAGGATTCAGTCTGGAGAGACTGCATCTGAAGCTGCCGGCAATGGAGAAGACCCTGCTGATGGCGGCCCGGAAGAAGGATCGGGCGGAAGCGGAGATGAGCCGGCTGACCAGTCTATGACTGTTTCTGGGGAGACTGGGACTTCCGGGCAGGATCGTGACAGTGCCATGGACAGCCAGGAGGAAGAAAGCTTAAGCTGGGCAGTGGAAGACCAGGAAGAACCTGTTAACAGTGACCAGTTTGTCCTGGGAGAGCATACCCAGGCTGAGATTGATGAAGCCATCGAGAATCTGGATACCCTGGGTCTGGAAGGGGAGGTCTATGAGAGGGCCAAGCGCCTGCTGCTTGTGGAGATGGCAGGATCTGAGGAAGCTTTGGATCTCTGGCTTAAGGAACAGGAGGAGGCCACAAGAGAACCGGCTCCAAGACTTGAGGACGACCAGCTCGATGATATTGAGGTCCTGGATGAAGCCCAGCTGGAGGAAGAATTGAAAGAAGCCCTGGATGATGATTTCGGGGAAACAGCAGAGGAGGAGAGCGAGAAGGATTCCGGCCAGGAAGAGTCAGCTTCCGGAGAGACATCAGAGCCTGTATCCGATGCTGGATCTGAAGAGGAACAAAAGGATTTTGGCCAGGAAGATAGTCCGGCAGTCCAAGCTGTGCACATAGAAGAGGTTATTGTGGAAGACGACGAGCCGCAGACTAGGGACAGCCGGGAGGAGACCGGGCCGGAAGAGCCCGGCCAGGAGCCAGGGCAGCAGAAAGCGCAGGCCGGCGGACCAGGCTCCAGAGGCCGAGGCAGGAAGGACAGGCATGTTGTCCGCAAGAGAGACAGAAAGGCTTCGGAAAAGACAGAACAGGGAAGCCGGGAAGAAGGTCCGGCCGGCAAAGAGCAGGCAGGGTCTCCGGATTCCAAGGAATACCAGGTCAGTGTGAGAAGTCCCTTTGTCCTGAAGAATTCCGCCAGCTTCCTGGATAAATTTGAAGAGTATATTGTGGATACCCAGGAGAACCGGAAGCTGAGTACCGGCTTTAAGAAGCTGGACAGCATGCTTCGCTACGGACTCCATAAGGGAAGCTATTTTATCGATGCGGAACCCCAGTATCTGAAGAATGGCTTCATGCAGCAGATCGCTGACCATTCGGCAGAGAGCGGTGTGGATGTGTTATACATTTCCACAGAACTGTCCAGGTATGATCTGATGGTGGAGACGATTTCCCGTCTGAGCTATGAGATCCATGGCAGGGACGTAAATAAGGCTGTCTCCCCCATGGATATTATGACCGGCCAGGACGGTGCAGATCTTGCTTCCCTGAAGGATGAGCTTAACTGGTACCGGGGCAGGATCAGTGAGCATCTGTTTATTCTGGACCAGGAGGCCGTGGAGGAATTCACCATGGATATGGAGGACGTATCCGCCGGTGTTATCCTGGAGGAACTGATCAGGTCCATAGTGAGGGAGGGTGCCCACAAGCCGGTAGTCTTTATCGACAACATTGAGAACATCCTTTCCGCCGAGGATTCCGAGGCCATGAAGCCCCTCATGGAGGGCATCCGTATGCTGGCCAGGGAGCTTGGAATCCCCATTATTATGTCCTATGGCTATGCCCAGGCAGAGAGTGAGGAGACCCTCTATCCTTCCGAGAAAGAATTCCATGAATCTCTGGGAAATATGTGTGATGTCTACATGGAGCTCCAATATGCCGACATGGTAACGGAAGACTTTGAGGAGCTGTCCGAGGATGACATTCTGGAGATGATGGAGGCGGGAGACACCCTTCTGATCGATATCTATCTGAAGAAGAACCGCCGGACTATGAAGGCCTCCTGCCAGATCCAGGCAGCCCCCAAATTCAATTTCTTTGAAGAATAGGACCAGGGGCCAGTCCGGCCGGGACCGAAGACCTTTTCACAACTGGTATTGTAAAAAAGATTAGTTAGAAAATATGTAATAAAAGAAAGGCGTCGCAGTAACGTTCCCGCCAATTCATAAAAGAATGGGCGGATCGTAACTGCGACGCATTTTTGTACGCATTTTCAGCTTATTTCTGTCGGACACGATATCAATCCTGGCAGGTCCGCGCTATCCGGAAGGCTGGTGTCAGTAACCCAGCTCGTCGGTGACCCGTTTTACCTTCTGGCCGATCTTTTCCAGTTCTTCAGAGGCCTGGTAGTTCTCCGTGCCAAAGAGATACTGGTGGGCCAGGGCAGCGTTATAGACCACCCCGGAGGAATAGTCTTCCAGACTGTCTGAGGTCCGCAGGGGGAAGCCATAATAGATTCCGTTGTAGCGGGCGTCCACCGAGTGGAAGGGGTAGCCCTGGGAATCACTCAGGTCCATGCGGATGGCTGACATGGTCAGCATGGCCAGGTCTCCGTTGGACAGGGAGGTTTTGATCTGGGGCAGGACCTCTTTCATCAGGGCAGGCATCTTCCAGGGTTGCTGCTTGAGCTTGTTAGCCAGGCCCTGGAGTACCAGACGCTGGTGGTTGGCCCGCTCATGGTCTCCACCTTCCATGTAGCGGATCCGGGAGTAGGCCACCGCCTGGTTGCCGTCGAAGGTATAGGTTCCCAGGTCGTCAAATTTGGGAGAGTCACCCCCGTTAATCTTATTCATGTTGCCGATGTAATCATTAAGATTATCCAGTTCCTTCTCTGTCTTGATCTCCAGCTCGATACCTCCGACAACATCTACAGCGTCAGCCAAAGCCTTGAAATTAATGGTGGCGTAATCCTTGATATTCAGATCCAGGTTCCGGTTGATGGTCTGGATGGCCATCTCCGGTCCCCCGTAGGAATAGGCAGCGTTAATCTTGTCATATTCACCATTGATGCTGACATAGGTGTCGCGGTAGATGGACATGAGCTTGACATCCTTAGTGGACTTGTTGATACTGGCCACAATGATGCTGTCAGTCCGGGACCCTGTGTCGGAGATGGAGTTATCCTGGTTATCGACACCAAAGAGGGCGATATTCTGATAGTGTCCCATATTCTCATCCAGGCCGGAAACAGCGAGCTGGTCCTGGTCCAGGTCAGATTTCTCCACGTTGCCGTACAAGAGACGCAGCCCCCCAAAGACCAGGGCAAAAAGGATCAGACAGAGGCAAAGGATAGACAGCAGGGGTTTCAGACAGCCGCCCCGCTTCTTTTTAGATGGCCGGGTCCGGCCGGACCCTGACCAGTCCCTGTCATCGATCTGCCGGTAACCGGGATCCCTGACCGGATCCTGATAACCGGAGCCGGCTCTTCTCTTCTTGCGCTGGTGGGAGGATCCATCACCATAGCTTACACCCGCATGTTCGGCCCGCCTCCGGCGTGCCTGTGTTTCTTCATCTGAGTCAAATCTAAGGTTATTGTTCATAAAAGAACCTCCAGAAAATCATAAGCTTCTATTAGTAACTAGTAAGATCTTAGGAATTAGCTTGCTATTAATAAATAAAGCATCTGCAAAGCGGAATGCTTTTGCAGATGCAATCATAACTTGTTATAACTTTTCTGTCAAGGGACAGGGACCGTCTGTCTTTACGGATTCTTTCACAATGGGATATTCCGGAAGTCCTGTGGGGACTTACTGGATTGTCAGTAGGCATTTTTGTTGACAAAGCCTTTGAAGACGGTCAGGAAAAGAATCTTGATGTCGAAGCCCAGGGTCCAGTTTTCAATATAGAAGAGGTCGTGCTCGATCCGGCCTTCGATGGAGGTATCGCCGCGGAAGCCGCAGACCTGGGCCCAGCCGGTCATGCCTGGCCGGACCTGGTGCTTGATCATATATCTGGGAATCTCTTCCTTGAACTTTTCGACAAACTGGGGCCGTTCCGGCCGGGGGCCGATCAGGCTCATGTCTCCTTTGAGAACATTAAAGAGCTGGGGCAGTTCGTCCAGACTGGTCTTGCGGATTACCCGGCCCACCGGGGTGACCCGGGGATCATTGTGGGTGGTCCAGCCGGCAGCTTCTTTGGAGGCGGACTGAACACCCATGGACCGGAACTTATACATCTTAAAGGGTTTGTTGTGCAGGCCGATCCTGGTCTGGGTAAAGATGATGGGGCCCGGAGAACTCTGCTTGACGAGAACCGCAACCACAGCCATGATCGGGGAGAAAAGAATAATACAGATAATAGATCCGACCAGATCCATGGTCCTTTTGACATAGCGGTTGACCGTGTTGGTCAGGGGAACATTTCTTATATTGACCACGGGCAGACCATCTAAGTCCTCTGTGACCGGGTTGGTAGAAATAAACTTATAGTAGTCCGGGATAAACTTGGTGTGGACACCGGATTTCTCACAGATGGCCACGATGTCCGCCAGCTTGAAATACTCCCGCAGACCCAGGGCTATGGCCACCTCGTCCATATTGGTGTGCTGGAGGAAATGTTCCACGTCACTGATCTTGCCGATGCAGTGAATATTCTTATAATTTTGGTCCTCGGACATATTGTCATCGAAAATACCGTGGATCATATAACCCCACTGGGGATTGGCCCGGACCCTGTCTATGTAGGCCTCGGCTGCCGTGCTGAAACCGATGATGATAATATGCTTGAGGTTGTAACCTCCCCGCCGGCTCCTCTCCAGGATGGTCCTTATGAGGACCCGCTCCAGCATGCTCATGCCCATGGAGATAACGTAGAACATAAACAAAAGACTTCTGGGTACATGCTCGAATTTGAAGAAGACGATGCCCAGCAGCAGAACTACCATACCCAGGGTATGGGCCTGGATGATCTTCCGGTATTCCCAGAACTGGTTACGGTATCTCTTGGGTGTGTATAGATTCAGCTTTCCATAGATGATCAAAAATATGGGTACGATGATCATCAGCATCCGCTGGTACTGCCACAGCTTCCTATAGTAACCTGTCGTGGGGAAAATGTCCCTGAAGAAGCTGCATTTGAATCTGAGATAATAACTCAGACAGAATGCGGCATAGATTACAAGACCGTCCAGTATGATATGAAGCCGGTTAAAGTATTTCTGGTTCTCTCTTATCATAATCTGTCTCCTGAAAAACGTATGCCTGAATCCGGGAAACGGGCATAATAGTACAGATAATAATAACTGTATGTTTTGATGCTCATAAATTGTGTTGTCTTATTTTATCCTATTTACAAAGAAAATTAAAGTAAATTTTACAAAAAATATGTTCTTTTGTTAAATATCAAGAATTTTTTTGTGAATCTGTTATGTATTAAATGATATGAATATATTATGATTGCAGAGGCCGGGCCATTTGCCAGGCTTATTCCTGATATAATATCAATCCTTTTATACATCTGAATGACTGTGGGAAAAAGGCATATTATTTCCATGGTTTTGACACATTTTCTTCACAGAACGTTGTTAAGATGAATTCCGAAAACAGGACAACAAGGAGGTCGAAAATATGAGTGATTTCTATGATTATGATAATAATGACAGCGGTTTGGACAAGCCGGACAGCCTGATTGTTCCAGAAGCCGGTTCCCAGAGCGGGGCCGGGAGTCCGGACCAGCCTGTTCTGTCTGATAATCTTGATTTGATCGATTTTGAAAAAGATATTACCAAGGGACAGGATTTTGAGAGTGTCCATGTGAATGAAGCCCGGGATCCTTCCTACCAGGCACTGTCCTCCGGTGACAACTACAGAAGCGGCCGGACAGATGGCAGCTACAGGCAGGGGCAGGATAATAATTACAGAAGCAGCCGGACAGGCGGCAGCTACACAGAGGCCCGGGACGGCATTTACAGAAGTGCCGGGACCGACGGTGACCCCGACCAGGGAGAGCGGAATGTAACTGTGGAGAATAGTTACAATAATCAATATGATTCAGCTGCTGAAGGCGGGGATATTCCCAGGAATAAAGGAAGATACAGTTATAGGAGTGGTGGCGGCCAGACCGGAGGTTCCGGCGGTGGTCCCAACGGACCTGACTACCGGAACTATAACAGGATGCCAGATGATCCCGGAAGGAAGCATAACAAGAAGAAGTCTCCTGTTCTAGGAGTAGTCAAGCTGGTGGCAAGCGCCCTGGTCTTCGGCATCATCGCGGGAGCCACCATGGTGGGTATCAACAAGCTTTCCGGCGGTTCCTCCTCAGCAACGACCAGCCAGAAGATAGAGACGACAACAGATTCCGCTTCCAAGGATAGTGGTTCAGGAAGCACAGCAGCCACAGGAACTGAACAGACGGTCAGCAAGGTTGTCCAGCAGGTGATGCCTTCCGTAGTATCTATTACAGGTACCTACCAGACCCAGAGTTTCTTCGGCTTTGATTCCGGCGAACAGCAGGGAGCAGGCTCCGGCTTTATCATCGCCCAGAACGATGATTCCATCCTGATTGCCACCAACAATCACGTGGTTCAGGATTCCACGGCTCTAACAGTTGGGTTTATCGACGGAAAGTCAGCCTCCGCCACCATCGTCGGCACAGATTCTGAGGCAGACCTGGCAGTCATCGCAGTTAAGGCCTCGGACCTTAAGAAGGATACCCTTTCCAAGATTAAGGTAGCGGTTCTGGGTGACTCAGATAACCTGGAGGTTGGTCAGACTGTGATCGCTATCGGTAATGCCCTCGGCTATGGCCAGTCAGTTACCACCGGTGTTATCAGTGCCAAGGACCGTGAGGTGTCTTTCACAGACGGTACCATGACTCTCCTGCAGACTGACGCGGCTATCAATCCCGGCAACAGCGGCGGTGTTCTCTGTGATACCAGCGGCAAGGTCATCGGTATCAATAACGCCAAACTGGAGGATACTTCCGTAGAGGGTATGTGTTATGCGATTCCCATTACTACAGCTAACACGATTCTGACAGATCTTATGAATGCGGAAAGCATTGATGAGTCCGAAGCTTCCTATCTGGGAATTGTTGGTAAGACCATCGATTCCAGTACATCTGCAGCTCTGGGCATGCCCAGTGGTGTATATATATCCCAGGTGGTTGCCGGATCTCCGGCAGAGACAGCGGGCATCTCCGCAGGTGATGTGATCACAGGCTTCAACGGTAATAACGTATCCACCATGGACGGACTCAAGTCTAAATTAAGCGCCAAAGCGGCAGGAACAGAGATTACCCTGACGGTCCAGAGGGCGAACCAGAATGGCGAGTACGAGGAGAAGGATATCAAGGTTACCTTAGGTAAGAAGAGTGATTACGAAGATGAGATCTCCGGACAGCAAGACCAGCAGGATCAGCAGCAGAATGGTAATTCTGATGGCGGCCAGGGAGTAGATCCCTATGAATATTTCTTTGGCAACGGCAATGGCAATGGCCAGAATGGCGGTCAGAACGGTGGCCAGAATGGTGGCCAGAATGGTGGCCAGGATGGAAGCCAGAACAATGGTTCAGATTCCGGTAATCCTTTCGAGTATTTCTTTAACAACTATTAATTGAAGTATTCATTCTGATAATTATTCACACAGGATGATATTTTCATAAGACCAAGGCGTCCCGGTTACGATCTTCCAATCCATTTTGAATGGGGGAAGGGAACTAACCGGGACGCCTTTTTTCAGTTAATGAGGCCACCCTATGGAGTCGGCCTCATATGTATTAACAGGCTGTGGTACTAAAGCGGCGGGACCTTTTATTTGGTAAGAATGGCCAGAATCTGGTTGGACCTTGCCACGAAGGCGGTCATCTCTTCCGGCTTCAGAGGATGGTTGGCAATCCGGGCCAGGTCATAGATCTGCTGGCAGATCAGATCAGTGTTGTCGCCTTCCTGATTGTCAAGGACATACTGAACCAGGCTGTTGTTCATGTTGAGAACCAGGGTCTCACCCTGGGCACCCATGCCTGTCATGCTCTGGCTCATACCATACATTTCCATCATTTCTGCCATACGTCTGGTCTGCTCGGAGACAGTAATCATGGCTGGCGTGTCAGCATTTTTCAGCTTCTCCACCTTGAGGATCAGGTTCTCCTGGCCTGTAGCTTTCTTAAAGATGTCAGCCAGTTTCTCTGTCAATTCCTTGCCTTCTTCCTCACCGATCTCTTCCTTGAAATTATCAGTCAGGTCAGAGTCGATCCGCATGAACTTCACCTCTGGATTCCTTTGCTCCAGATGAGTAATGAAGGTGGTATCAATAGGATCTGTCAGATAGACCGCATCCATACCCTGGTCCTTAAACATATTGATATACTGGGACTGGGCGATGTCATCTGTAATGTAGAATACCTGGTTTTCATAGGCTTCCTTGCCTGCCTCCAGATAGTCTGGTAAGGTGACATACTTGCCTTCCATGTTCTTGAAGATGATATAGTCCTTCATCCGGTCATTGAACTTATCGTCCCGGATGCAGCCATACTTGATGAAGGGGCTGATGTCATCCCAGTATTTCTCATAGTTTTCCCGGTCTGTCTTGCACATGCCGGACAGCCTGTCAGCTACCTTCTTAGTAATGTAGTCGGAGATCTTCTTTACAAAACCATCATTCTGCAGGGCACTTCTGGAAACATTCAGAGGAAGGTCCGGGCAGTCGATACAGCCCTTTAAGAGGAGCAGGTACTCCGGAATGACTTCCTTGATATTGTCCGCGATAAATACCTGGTTATTATATAATTTGATGGTTCCCTCGATGGTCTCATACTTGGTATTAATCTTGGGGAAATACAAAATACCCTTTAAATTGAAGGGATAATCCATGTTCAGATGGATCCAGAACAAAGGCTCCTTGTAGTCATGGAAGACATTGCGGTAGAACTCCTTATAGTCATCCTCGGAGCAGTCATTGGGATGCCTGGTCCAGAGAGGATGGATCTCATTGATGGGCTTGGGACCCTTGTCTTCCTCCTCTTCATCCTCGTCCATATCCACATCATCAAGCTCGTTGTCTTCGTCTTCCTCGCCCTCAGCTTCCTTGCCGGAATCTTCCTGATCCTCGTCGGCTGTGTCAGCTGCCTCGTCGATGGTATCCGGGATCTCCTCTTCGGGCTCCTCAACCTCTTCTTCTTTTGTCTCATCGGAAAAGTAGATCTCTACAGGCATGAAAGAACAGTACTTGTCTAAGACTTCACGGACCCGGTATTCATTACAGAACTCATAGCTGTCTTCATTGAGGTAGAGGGTGATGGTTGTACCCCTTTCTTCCCGGTCGCCGTCTTCCATCTCAAACTCCGTGCCGCCGTCACAGGACCAGTGTACCGGAACAGCGCCCTCTTTATAGGAGAGGGTGTCGATGGTTACCCTGTCAGAAACCATGAAGGCAGAGTAGAAACCGAGACCGAAATGGCCGATGATCTGCTCTTCATTGGCCTTATCCTTGTACTGGGACAGAAAGGCCTCCGCACCGGAAAATGCGATCTGGTTAATGTACTCATCTACTTCATCCTCTGTCATACCAAGACCATTATCGAGGAACTTGATGGTTTTCTCCTCAGGGTTGACAATGACGTCTACTCTGTACTTTGTTCCTTCCGGCTCGTCGAACTCACCCATAACTGCCAGCTTTTTCAGCTTGGTGATGGCGTCACAGCCATTGCTGACCATCTCTCTTACAAAGATGTCATGGTCGGAATAGAGCCATTTCTTAATAATAGGAAATATGTTCTCACTGTTGATTGATAAACTTCCCTGTTTTGCCATAATGCAACACTCCTTTTTCTTCGTTTTTCAGAATCTGATTTATATTCGAATGGTCGTAAAAGTCTGATTAAGCTTTTCGATAGTAAATATACTAATACTTTCCACAAAAGAAGTCAAGAAAAAATTAGCACTCATTTAAAACGAGTGCTAATAAAACCTTAAGACTGAAAAACAGAACAAATATTCGATAAGTCTGTACTTTTTTTTCTACTTTTGCTATAATACACATCAAAATCAGCCTATAGGCATATGCTCTGTTTTATTTCCTGCAGATATCCAATACCCTGAAAAGTCCATACGAACAACAGTATAACGGTTTTCAGATGAAGTAGCTATGGGAATAAACCAACTATACCTGCGGATTTTCCTGCGTAGCTATTTATACGCGCCTCCTGCAGAACTCGCCTGCTAAAGCAGGCTCAGACATGCTGCCCGGCGCGAAAGCTAACTTGGAAAATCCTTGGTATATACGCCATGTTTTATTTCCCATAGCTACTCAAAACTGAAAACCGTATCTAGTGTGTTAGGATAAGGACTTTTCAGGGTGGATACCAGCAGGAAATAAAACAACTATAAACGTGGGTGTTTTGTAAAGAGATGCTTATGATTGCAGTTTTTGAGTAGCATGCCTTATAGTAGGTGAGAGGGAAAGATAATTATCGGAGTTTATGATTTGTTCTGGTTTATATAACGTGATAAAAATAGTGTTATGGTGAGAGGAGGGTCATGGTGGACCATTTTGAATTAGTATCGGAATTTCAGCCGACCGGTGATCAGCCGCAGGCTATTGAGGAGCTGGTGGAAGGTTTTAAAGAGGGCAACCAGTTTGAGACTCTGCTGGGTGTTACCGGATCAGGTAAGACCTTTACCATGGCCAATGTCATCCAGGCTCTTAACAAGCCTACTCTGATCCTGGCTCATAATAAGACGCTGGCGGCCCAGCTCTACAGTGAGTTTAAGGCCTTTTTTCCCCATAATGCGGTGGAGTATTTTGTGTCTTACTATGATTACTACCAGCCGGAGGCCTATGTGCCTTCGACGGATACTTATATTGAGAAGGATTCCTCGATCAATGACGAGATTGATAAGCTGCGTCACAGTGCCACGGCTGCTCTCATTGAGAGGAAGGATGTCATTGTGGTGTCCTCTGTGTCCTGTATCTATGGCATCGGCTCCAGGAAAGATTATGAGGAGATGATGATTTCCCTGCGGCCGGGTATGGAGATGGACCGGGACCAGCTGGTCCACCGGCTCATTGATATCCAGTATGTGAGGAATGAACTGGATTTCAAGCGGGGGACCTTCCGGGTCAGAGGAGATATCCTGGAGATTGTTCCCGTATCTACCTTTGAGAATGCGGTCCACATTGAGTTTTTTGGAGATGAGATTGACCGGATCCTGGAGGTGGATGTGCTGACGGGAGAGATCAAGGCCAGCCTGAATTTCGCGGCCATTTTCCCGGCTTCCCACTATGTGGTTCCGGAGGAACAGATTGAGAGGGCCGTGGGGACCATCAAGGAGGAGCTGGCTGAGCGGGTGGCCTGGTTTAAGGAGAATGACCAGCTGCTGGAAGCCCAGAGGATCTCTGAGCGGACTAATTTTGATATGGAGATGCTCAAGGAGACCGGCTTTTGTTCCGGTATAGAGAACTATTCCAGACACCTGACAGGACTGGCGCCGGGTGTGGCGCCTTATACTCTGATTGATTTCTTCGGGGATGATTTCCTCATGATTATCGACGAGTCCCACATTACCATACCCCAGGTGAGGGGCATGTATGCCGGGGACCGGTCCCGCAAGCAGACCCTGGTGGATTATGGTTTCCGTCTGCCTTCGGCCCTGGATAACCGACCTCTTAATTTCGGGGAGTTCGAGGAGAAGATCGACCAGATGCTTTTTGTGTCTGCCACCCCCAATGTCTATGAAGACCAGCATGAACTGCTGCGGGCGGAACAGATTATCAGGCCTACCGGCCTGCTGGACCCCATTATCGATGTGAGACCGGTCAAGGGTCAGGTGGATGACCTGGTGACGGAGATCAATAAGGAGACGGCTAAAGGTCATAAGATCCTGGTCACAACTCTGACCAAGAGGATGGCCGAAGACCTGACTGCTTATATGAAGGACCTGGATATCAAGGTCAAATACCTCCATTCAGATATTGATACCCTGGAGAGGATAGAGATCGTGAGAGATCTGCGTATGGGTGTCTTTGATGTCCTGGTGGGAATCAACCTGCTCCGTGAGGGTCTGGATATTCCCGAAGTTACCCTCATTGCCATTCTGGATGCGGACAAGGAAGGCTTTCTCCGGTCGGAGACTTCCCTGGTCCAGACCATCGGAAGGGCGGCCAGGAATGTGGACGGTCATGTCATCATGTACGGGGATACCATCACAGATTCCATGAGGGCGGCCATTTCCGAGACGGAGCGACGGCGGGCCATCCAGATGCAGTACAATGAAGACCATGGGATTACTCCCACTACCATACAGAAGGCCATCCGGGATATCATTTCCATCAATAAGGAAGAAGACCGGGAGGCAGAGATGGCCGGCCGTCTGAAGAAGGATATCGAGTCCATGAACCGCAAGGAACTGAAGGAAGAAGCGGCCCGGCTGACGAAGAAGATGAATAAGGCAGCGGCAGAACTTAATTTTGAGGAGGCTGCCGTTTTGAGGGATGAGTTGAAGAAATATAAAGTAGCCCTCAGGGATTACGATAAATAAATATATTGATCCGGCCCGGCCCTTTTGACGGCTGGCTTCCGGGTTATCGGACAGATTACAGCAAGGATGAAATATGCGAAAAGAGAGAGAGTTTATTAAGATCAGAGGTGCCAGGGAGCACAATCTGAAAAATATAGATATCAATATTCCCAGGAATGAGTTTGTGGTCCTGACCGGACTGTCAGGCTCAGGCAAGTCCTCCTTGGCCTTTGATACGGTTTATGCCGAGGGGCAGAGGAGGTATATGGAGTCCCTTTCTTCCTATGCCAGACAGTTCCTGGGCCAGATGGAGAAGCCGGACGTGGATGATATCCAGGGCCTGTCCCCGGCCATATCCATAGACCAGAAGTCCACTAACCGCAACCCCCGGTCAACGGTGGGTACGGTGACGGAGATCTATGACTACCTGCGTCTGCTCTATGCCAGGGTGGGGATTCCCCACTGTCCCAAGTGTGGAAAAGTGATCGAGAGGCAGACGGTGGACCAGATCGTGGATACCCTCATGGCCCTGCCGGAGAGGACCAGGCTTTTGCTGCTGGCTCCTATCATCCGGGGTAGGAAAGGAGAGCATGTCAAGCTGCTCCAGGATATGAGAAAGAGTGGTTTTGCCAGGGCCCGGGTGGACGGGATCATGTACGATCTGACAGAAGAGATCAAACTGGAAAAGAACAAGAAGCACAATATAGAGATTGTGGTAGACCGGCTGGTGGTCAAAGAGGGACTGGAGCAGAGACTGGCAGACTCCATAGAGACGGTTATGAAACTGTCGGGAGGCTTGATGATCGCGGATGTGGTCGGAGGAGAGCCCATCAATTTCAGCCAGAGCTTTTCCTGCCCTGACTGTGGCATCTCCATCGATGAGATCGAGCCCAGAAGCTTTTCCTTCAACAACCCCTTCGGGGCCTGTCCCACCTGTTCCGGTCTGGGATTCAAGATGGAATTTGACATCGACCTGATGATACCGGACAAGAGTAAAAGTATCATGGACGGGGCCATCACCGTGATGGGCTGGCAGTCCGCCAATAATAAAAAAAGCTATACCTATGCCATTCTGGATGCCCTGGCCAGGGAGTATGGTTTTGAACTAAACACGCCTTTTGAGGATTATCCTCCGGAGATCCAGGATGTTCTGATTTATGGTACCGGAGGCCGGGAGGTCAAAGTTTATTACAAGGGCCAGCGGGGCGAGGGTATCTATGACGTGGCTTTTGAAGGCCTGATCCGTAATGTCCAGCGCCGCTACCGGGAGATCAGCTCGGAAAGGCAGAAGGCCGAGTATGAGAATTACATGGCAGTGACTCCCTGTGAGTCCTGTCAGGGAAGGCGCTTAAAGCCGGAATCCCTGGCGGTGACTGTAGGAGATTATAATATTTATGAGATGACCAGCCTTTCCGTGAAGAAGCTTTACAATTATTTTATGGAAGGACTGGAACTGACAGACCGCCAGAAGATGATTGGCAAGCAGATCCTCCGGGAGATACGGGGCCGGGTGGGCTTTCTTAATGATGTAGGCCTGGACTACCTGAGCCTGTCCCAGCCCACGGCAACCCTGTCCGGCGGCGAGGCCCAGAGGATCCGTCTGGCCACCCAGATCGGGTCCGGCCTGGTGGGTGTGGCCTACATTCTGGATGAACCCAGTATCGGCCTCCACCAGAGAGATAATGATAAGCTGATCGAGGCTCTGAAGAGGCTCCGGGACCTGGGCAACAGCCTGCTGGTGGTGGAGCACGATGAGGATACCATGCTGGCGGCGGACTATATCGTGGATATTGGGCCGGAAGCCGGCTCCAGTGGCGGAGAGATTGTTGCCGTGGGAACGGCCGACGATATTATGAGGAATCCGGACTCTATTACCGGAGCCTACCTGAGCGGCAGGATGACCATACCTGTGCCTGACAGCCGAAGAAAGCCCCAGGGCTTCCTGACGGTCAAAGGAGCCAGGGAGAACAACCTGAAGGACATTGATGTCAGCTTTCCTCTGGGAGTATTTACCTGCGTGACCGGTGTGTCCGGTTCCGGCAAGAGTTCCCTGGTCAATGAGATTCTTTACAAGCGGCTGGCCTGTGTCCTCAACCGGGCCCAGATCAAGGCCGGCAAGCATAAGAAGATTCTGGGGACAGAGAACTTGGACAAGATCATTAATATCGACCAGTCACCTATCGGAAGAACCCCCAGGTCCAACCCGGCCACCTACACCGGTGTCTTCGATCAGATCCGGGAATTATTTTCCCTGACCAAGGATGCCAAATCCAGGGGCTATGACAAGGGCCGGTTCAGCTTCAACAAAAAGGGCGGTCGCTGTGAGGCCTGCGCCGGAGACGGCATATTAAAGATCGAGATGCATTTCCTTCCGGATGTCTACGTTCCCTGCGAGGTCTGCCACGGCAAGCGCTATAACCGGGAGACTCTGGAGGTAAAATATAAGGGAAAGAATATTTTTGATGTTCTGGATATGACGGTAGAAGAAGCCTGTGATTTCTTTGATACCATCCCGGCGATCCGGCGGAAGATGGAGACCCTGCGGGATGTGGGACTGGGCTATATTAAGCTGGGTCAGCCTTCCACAACCATTTCCGGTGGTGAGGCCCAGAGGGTCAAGCTGGCCACGGAATTGAGCCGGCAGAGCACCGGCAGAACCATTTATATCCTGGACGAGCCCACCACCGGCCTTCATTTCGCCGATGTCCATAAACTGGTGGATATCCTGCAGCGATTGACGGAGGGCGGCAACACGGTGGTCGTGATTGAACATAATCTTGAAGTGATCAAGAATGCGGATTACATTATTGACATGGGTCCGGAAGGCGGTGAAGGCGGTGGAACCGTAGTGACTAGTGGCACGCCGGAAGAGGTGGCTGCCGTGCCGGGATCCTACACAGGCAGATATCTGAAGAAGTATCTGGACCGGAGGAATGGTTAAGGTTTTCAGACCGGATAAAAAGTGTTCCCAGCAATGGAACCGGTCTGACATATCTTAGAAAACAATAGAAATAAATCTGAATTATCTTGAAAAATAATAGAAGTGAATTTGAATTACTTTGAAAATAATAAAAGTGGATCTGAATTGCCTTAAATCGTGAAAGTAAAGGATTTCTATATGGAAAAGAATCAGGAGAGAACCAAGGTTCTTTTGGTGGGAGTAAATGTGAATAGTGACCCGGACTTCGAGTCAGGCCTGGAAGAACTGGCCAGTCTGGCTGAGGCCTGTGATATGGAGGTTGTCGGTGTCGAGACCCAGAACGTGGCCCAGGTCAACACGGGAGTTTATGTGGGAAAGGGCAAGGTGGATGAGATCAAGGCCGTGGCCCATATGCTGGAGGCAGACATGGTAGTCTTCGATAATTCCCTGTCCCCCATGCAGCTGCGTAATCTCAACGAGATTATTGAAAGGCCTGTCATTGACAGGACCAATCTGATCCTGGAGATATTTTCCACCAGAGCCAGGACCCGGGAGGCCCAGATCCAGGTGGAGACAGCCAGACTCCAGTATGAACTGCCCAGACTGGCCGGCCTTGGACAGGTCCTGAGCCGGCAGGGAGGCGGCAGCGGCGGCGGTTTTGCCAACAAGGGAGCTGGCGAGAAGAAGCTGGAGCTGGACCGGAGAAAGATCCGCCACCGGATTTCCGAATTAAAGAAGGAACTCAAAGAGGTGGAGAAGAACCGAGCCACCCAGAGAAAGAGGAGATTATCCCAGGGCATCCCCCTGGTATCCCTGGTGGGCTATACCAATGCCGGCAAGTCTACCCTGATGAATGCCCTGATTGAGCACTACGACCTGACGGAGCAGGAAGCTGGCCCGGCAGGGTCAGACCTGGATCAGAATCAGGCCGGTCAGGAGAAAAAAGACCACAAGAGCCGCAAGGTTTTTGTGGAGGATATGCTCTTTGCTACCCTTGATACCACGGTCCGGAAGATCTCCCTTCCTGACAAGAAGGAATTCCTGCTTTCTGATACTGTTGGTTTTATCAACAAGCTGCCCCACAATCTGGTGGAGTCCTTCCGGTCGACCCTGGAGGAGGTCAAGTATGCGGATCTTTTGATAGAGGTGGTGGATTATTCCGACCATAAATATGAGGAACAGATGGCTGTGACGGCAGAGACCCTGCGGGAACTGGGGGCTGAGACCATCCCTTGTATCCATGTCTTTAATAAGTGTGACCTGGTGGAAGCCAGGGAGCCGGACAAGGTCCCCTGGAGCCTTCCCCACAAGGGTCATAACTGCATTTACATGGCCGCCGGCCGGAAGGTCGGTTTGGACCAGCTGACGGATATGATTTCTGAGGCTGTATTCGGGGATTATATTGACTGTACCATGTTGATTCCCTATGACCAGGGTGCCCTGGTTTCCTATTTTAATGACAATGCCACGGTCCTGGAGACGGAGTATCTGGCAGAAGGGACCAGGATGCGTATGCAGTGTCTCCTAAAAGACCTGCAGAAATATAAGGAATATGTCCTGCTATAAGTGAAAAAGGAAATATGGCCAGTTTTGGGACTAAGATAAATGAAAATTCAAGCCAGTCCTGGGACTAAGATAAGTGGAAATGCAGGTCAGACCTAGGATATAGAGACAAGTGGAAATGCAGGTCAGACCTGGGATAAAAATAATAGAATTACAGGACTGTCCGGATGATTTTGGGAAAAGGCGAAGCAGGCCTGGCAGGAAATACTGAGAAGTATCGAAGAGATATTAATTTAGCTATAAAAGAAAATCATTTTTTCTCTCGCAGTTTTCCGTGATATAGTATAGGCAAACACAAAGAGGACCGGCAGGGTAAAGAGAAGCTGCCGGGACCGGAGTGTCATATGGAGGAGGGATGCTATGCTGAAATTCACTTTGATGAGAAATCTGTTCAAAGAATTGAATCCTGCCAGGATGGAAGGGGTTTTCCAGAAGAGGGTAAGGGATGTTTTCTCCAGGTCCATGCTTGTTGACTATGAGGAAGTTCCGGAGGTCCGGGCCTTTACCATGCAGGAGAGATCGGTATCCTACGGAGTTCTCTATTATCTTTTTATCAATGATGAGAGACAGGCGGCAGACCTGGAGGATTTAAAAGTGAAGAAATTCCTCCTGGCCTTTTACGGAGACCATTTTCCCTCTTACCTGAAGGAAGAATATCAGAAGCTGTCGGAGCTTGAGGAAGATGAACTGGAAAAGCTGAACATACTGGACTGCTTTCTTCCGGACAATATGCCTGGCCACCATGACGGCTATGCTTTTAAGGAACTGCAAACCCTGGAGGATATCCGGGCAGGGAGAACCGGAGATGAAGACAAGCCTAAATACGGCTTTCCAGGTCTGATTTTCGCTAAGAAATACGATCCGGAAAACAAGAAGGATTGACAGCAGTTATGACTGACAGCAAAAAAACTGTCAACAAAAAGGATTAACAGCAAAAAGAACTGGCAATAAAAAGGACTGGCAGCAAAAAGGATTGACAGTAGGAAGACCAGGCCAAGTATATATTGAGAAGATACAAGCAAACCATAGGTTGGAATGATAAAGAAAGGAAATAAGAGATGAAAATAGTTTTTCTTGATGCGGCAACAGTAGGTGAAGACCTTGATCTGTCGGCTTTTTCCGGGCTGGGTGAATTTGTAACTTATCCCTTTTCAACCCCGGAACAGGCGGCGGAGAGAACGGTGGATGCGGATATTATTATTGTTAATAAGGTACTGGTCAATGAGCAGACCATTGGAAATGCGGACCATCTGAAGTTGGTCTGTGAGGCGGCGACAGGGATCAATAATCTTGATACAGACTACCTGGACCAGAGAGGGATACCCTGGAAGAATGCGGCCGGCTATTCCACGGAGCCGGTGGCCCAGCATACCTTTGCCCTGCTTTTCTACCTTTTAGAGAAGCTGTCCTATTATGATCAGTTTGTCAAGTCCGGCAAGTATGCGGCCGGGCCCAACTTTACCAATCTTGATGAACCCTACAATGAGATCAAAGGCAAGGTCTGGGGCATCATCGGCCTGGGAACTATAGGAAGAAGAGTGGCCCAGATTGCCGAGGTTTTCGGCGCTGAAGTAATCTATGCCTCTGCTTCAGGAGCGGCTCCCCAGGAAGGCTACCATCAGGTAAGCCTGGATGAGCTTTATGAGAAGGCTGATATTATCTCCATTCATGCCCCCCTCAATAAATATACAGAAAACCTGATTAATAAAGACAGTCTGGCCAAGATGAAAAAGTCCTGTATCCTGCTGAATCTGGGAAGGGGACCCATCGTGGTGGAGGAAGACCTGAAGGAGGCTTTGGAGCAGGGCCAGATCGCCGGGGCAGGCCTGGATGTTCTGGTTAAAGAGCCCATGGATGAAAAGAATCCTCTGCTGGAGATCCAGGACAGCCGCAGGCTGATTATCACTCCCCACATCGCCTGGGCCAGCCAGGAAGCCAGGGACCGTCTGATGAAGATTGTATACGATAATATTTGCCAATTCCAGAATGATATGGTAGATTAAAACTTCCGGTAAAACCAGTAATGGACCGGTCTAATCCAGGCCGGTTTTTTCATGAAAAACTATAAAGTGATGGCCGGTACTTTAGCGACTGGCAAGGATCAAGATGAGGAACATAATATAAGGAGGAGTACCATTGTCCAGAGAGAAAGTCATCGTAATAGATTTCGGAGGACAGTACAACCAGCTGGTGGCCAGGAGGGTCCGTGAGTGTAAAGTCTACTGTGAAATCTACTCCTATAAAACAGATTTAGGGAAAATCAAGGCCTTGGAGCCCAAAGGGATTATCCTTACCGGAGGGCCCAACAGCTGCTATCTGGAGGGAGCGCCCACTTGTTCAAAGGAACTTTTTGAACTGGGGATTCCGGTTCTGGGACTTTGTTACGGGGCCCAGCTCATGCAGCATGTCCTGGGCGGCAAGGTGGAAAGAGCCGACAAACAGGAATACGGAAAGACAGTTGTTGAGGTGGATACAGACTCTCTTCTTTTTAAGGACATTCCCCGGGAGACCATCTGCTGGATGAGTCATTTCGACTACATTTCCCAGACGGCGCCAGGTTTCAGGAGTATCGCCCGGTCTAAGGACTGCCCGGTAGCAGCGGCGGAAAATACGAAAGCCCGGCTTTACGGGATCCAGTTCCATCCGGAGGTTCTTCACACGGAAAAAGGCAAGGAGATTCTTCATAATTTTGTTTATGAGATCTGTGGCTGCAGTGGTGACTGGAAGATGGATTCCTTTGTGGAGTCTTCCATCAAGGCCATTCGTGACAAGGTGGGAGACGGCAAGGTGCTCTGTGCCTTGTCCGGCGGTGTGGACTCTTCGGTGGCAGCGGTCCTGCTGTCAAAGGCTGTAGGCAGTCAGCTTACCTGTGTATTTGTAGACCATGGCCTGCTCCGGAAAAATGAAGGAGATGAGGTGGAGGCAGTATTCGGACCGGAAGGAGATTACGACCTCAACTTTATCCGGGTCAATGCCCAGCATCGTTTTTATGTGAAGCTGGCAGGTGTGACGGAGCCGGAAGAAAAAAGAAAGATTATCGGTGCGGAGTTCATCCGCGTTTTCGAAGAAGAAGCAAAGAAGATCGGGGCCGTAGATTTCCTTGCCCAGGGAACCATTTACCCGGATGTGGTGGAGAGCGGCCTGGGCGGAGAGTCCGCTGTCATAAAGTCCCACCACAATGTGGGTGGGCTGCCTGACTGTGTGGACTTCAAGGAGATTATTGAACCCTTGAGGGACCTGTTTAAGGATGAGGTCCGCAAGGCCGGACTCCAGCTGGGCATTCCCGAATATCTGGTTTTCCGTCAGCCCTTCCCGGGACCGGGTCTGGGAATCCGGATTATCGGCGATATCACCGAGGATAAGGTCCGCATCGTCCAGGATGCAGATTACATTTACAGGGAGGAGATCGCCAGGGCAGGTCTCGACCAGGATTTCAACCAGTATTTTGCTGCCCTGACCAATATGCGGTCTGTGGGTGTCATGGGAGATGAGCGTACTTATGATTATGCCGTAGCCCTGCGGGCTGTGAATACGGTAGACTTTATGACGGCAGAGGCAGCCCAATTGCCCTACGAGGTCCTTAATAAGGTCATGAACCGGATTATTAATGAGGTTAAGGGCGTCAACCGCGTCTTCTATGACCTGACCAGTAAACCACCGGGAACGATTGAGTTTGAATAGTAGACAAAACCCCCTCAGACCGTATGAATACGTGGTTTGAGGGGTTCTTTTTCCTCTGTGATACTATTTTGATAATCATTCGATATCAACTTTTACAGACTTTGTTTCACAGTCTCTTTTCTTCACTAACATATGCTTCAATTGCTTTCTCCACGGTTCGGTTAATGGATTCATCAGCTTTAAAAGCTGCGACAGCAAGAGCCCTGTGTAATTCTGGACGAATTCGAATATTAAAAGATCCTTTGTATTCTTTCTCTGGTATTTTTCCTACTTCTTTACAGAATTCCAAGTAATCATCCACAGCTAAATGAAACTCTTTTTCCACAAAACATGGTATTGAATATCGGCAGTGGGCCGGCAAAGTTTCAAATGTTGTGATAGAGAGAACTTATCACTGACGATAATATCAAACGATTTTTCAAATTCATAGTCAGATGATAGGATATAGCTATCATAATTAGTAAGGAATTCCTCCAACTCCCAGATAACACGGAATGAAAAGGAGAAAGATATCATGAGTGAATACAGATTTGAAACATTACAGCTGCACGTAGGACAGGAACAGGCAGACCCGGCTACCGATTCCAGGGCCGTACCCATCTACCAGACCACATCCTATGTCTTTCATGACAGCCGGCATGCGGCAGACCGTTTTGGCCTGGCTGACCCCGGTAATATTTACGGCAGACTGACCAATTCTACCCAGGATGTGCTGGAGAAGAGAATCGCTGCCCTTGAAGGTGGAAGTGCCGCCCTGGCCCTGGCCTCAGGATCCGCCGCCATCACTTATACCATAGAGGCCCTGGCTGCCAATGGCGGCCACATCGTGGCCCAGAAGACCATCTATGGCGGCAGCTATAATCTGCTGGCCCACACCCTGCCCCAGTACGGTATTGAGACCACTTTTGTAGACGCCCATAACCTGGAGGAACTGGAGGGGGCCATCCAGGATAATACAAGGGCCGTTTATCTGGAGACCCTGGGTAATCCCAACAGCGATATCCCTGATATCGATGCTATCGCTGAGATTGCCCACAGCCATGGGCTTCCGGTGGTAGTGGATAATACCTTCGGGACACCTTATCTGATCAGACCTATTGAGCACGGGGCGGATGTCGTAGTCCACTCAGCCACCAAGTTTATCGGAGGACATGGTACTACCCTGGGAGGCATTATCGTGGAGGCCGGCAAGTTTGACTGGAAGGCAAGCGGTAAATATCCAAATATTGCTGCTCCTAATCCCAGCTACCATGGTATATCCTTCTATGATGTCCTGGGACCGGCAGCCTTTGTGACTTATATCAGAGCGATTCTTTTGAGAGATACGGGCGCGACCATCTCACCCTTCAACGCCTTCCTTCTTTTACAGGGTGTGGAGACTCTCTCCCTTCGCCTGGAAAGGCATGCGGATAATACAAAGAAGGTCGTGGATTTCCTGAAGAACCATCCCCAGGTAGAAAGAGTGAATCATCCTTCCCTGGCTGATCATCCGGACCATGCCCTCTATGAGAGATATTTCCCCAATGGAGGCGCATCCATTTTTACCTTTGAGATCAAGGGCGGTCAGGAGGAAGCCTGGAAATTCATTGACGAGCTCCAGATCTTTTCCCTGCTGGCCAATGTGGCAGATGTAAAGAGCCTTGTCATTCATCCCGCGTCCACAACCCATTCCCAACTTTCTTCTGAGGAGCTTTTAGACCAGGGAATTAAAGCTAATACCATCCGTCTTTCTGTCGGCACGGAACATATCGATGATATCATTGCAGACCTGGAAAATGCTTTCTCAGCCCTCTGATACTGATTATTGATTATTATGGAGTCAGCAAAGGCAGATAGGGCTGCTTTCTGACCTAAAAAATATATGAATGCTTTCAAAAAGTGGAGTCCTTTTATGGGGGCTCCACTTCTGTATTATACAGCCGGTTTTCAAGGCAGGGGATCCAGACTACTGTAGTAGGGGAAGCTGTGATTGCCCTCATAGTTTCTGCAGAGGTCGATGAATTTCCTGGCTGAGGGCATGAGAAACTTGTCTTTGTGGTGGATGATGTAAAAGCTGCGGCGGAAATCCAGGCCATCCACATCCACGGTGACAATAAGGCCGCGGTTTAGTATGGGCTTTATCATTCTCTGTGGCAGGACAGCGATTCCCAGGCCGGTGATGACGGCATTGACCAGGGCACTGGTACTCATGGCTTCCCAGGCGGGAACCACATGGATGCCGGCGTGGCCGATCACCCGCTCAAAAACTTCCCTGGTACCGCTGCCGTGCTCCCTGAGGAGGAAGGGCTGGTTTTTAAAATCCTCTATGGAGATGACCTGGCCCTGCTTCCAGCCTTTTTTTGCTGAGCAGACGACACAGAGCTGGTCCTCCATATAGGCCTCTGAGACCAGCTTGGGGCTGTGGGGGATGCCCTCGATGAGAGCACAGTCCAGTTCATTGGTCAGTATTTTCTCTTCCAGGTGGTCAGACTGCTCGATAGAGACCCTGATATCGACACCAGGGCAGAGCTCTGAAAATGCTTTGACATAGCCGGGCAGGAACTGGGAACCTATGGTTATGCTGGCCCCTACCCGCAGGATGCCCTTGGAATCCCAGTCCCTTAGGCCAGTCTCCATGTCCCTGAAAAGGTCAGAAATCAATATGGCATAATGCATGAAATGCTGGCCGGCGTCGGTGATCTTCAGGCGGCGGCCTATACGGTCAAAAAGTCTGACTCCATAATAGTCCTCCAGCTCTTTGATGGCCAGACTGACAGCCGGCTGGGTGATATGGAGGGTCTTGGCAGCCCTGGTGGAATTGTAGCCGGATTCACATACGGTGCGGAATATAATCATATGGCGTAGGGTCATGATTTTCTCCTTAAATAGATTTTATATGGTTCTTATATAGAAATACTTATTATTTTAGTTAAAATATATTATTTAAGTTATTTAAAGTCAAGGAGTATAATGTGTTTTGATGCGGAATTAAAAAGCAATATTGAGAAATGACTACACAGCAAGCATCAGGACTGTGTTATGAAAGGATTGACATGGATACTTTAGAGATTTTAAGGAGCTTGGCCATCATTATTCTTAGCGCAAAATTTTTCGGTCTGGTAGCCCGCAGACTGAAGGCGCCCCAGGTGGCTGGCGAGATCGTTGCGGGACTTATTATCGGGCCGTCTCTTCTTAGTCTGGTTCAGGATAGCGATTTCCTGTCGGGTATGGCGGAGATCGGTGTCATACTACTCATGTTCAGTGCCGGTCTGGAGACGGATATCGAGAAACTGAAGAAATCAGGAATTAAAGCGACGATCATAGCCTGTGTCGGCGTTCTGCTTCCCCTGATTTGCGGAACCATCCTCTATATGGCCTTCTATGGATTCGCTGCCTATGGGTCCCCTGAATTTATCAAGGCAGTATTCATTGGAACCATACTGACAGCCACATCGGTCAGCATCACCGTCCAGGTCCTTAAGGAGCTGGGAAAGGTTTCCACGGAAGTGGGAACGACCATCATGAGCGCAGCCATCATAGATGATGTACTGGGTATCGTTGTTCTGACAGCCGTCCTGAGCCTGAAAAATCCCAACGCCAACCTGGGTCTGGTCTGTATCAAGACCATGGCTTTCTTTGGCCTGTCCCTGATTGTTGGCATTATCATATTTAAAATAATGGAAGTCATTGACAGAAGATGGCCCCATACCAGAAGAATTCCTATCATGGGCATGGCTCTGGCCTTTGTCATGGCCTATGTGGCAGACAAGTATTTCGGGGTTGCCGACATTACAGGCGCCTATGTGGCAGGAATCATTTTATCCTCCCTGGATGATTCCGAATATATTGACAGGAAGATGGACATCAGCTCCTACATGCTTTTCGGTCCCATTTTCTTCGCCAGCGTCGGTCTGCAGACCAATTTAAGAACGGTGGACATGTCAATTTTTGCCTTCTCCGCGGCCTTTGTCATAGTAGGCCTCCTGGGAAAGGTGGTCGGCTGTGGTCTCATATCCAAGCTTTTGAAATATAATAATTCAGACAGTTTAAAGATTGGAGTAGGTATGATGACCCGGGGCGAGGTGGCTCTGATCGTGGCTCAGAGAGGTCTGAAGGCGGGAATCATGGACAGTAAATATTTTACAGCTGTCATTTTGCTGATCGTAGTCAGCTCCATTCTGACCCCGATCTGCATGAAGGCCATTTATGCCGCTGACGGGAGACAGGTTAGTCCCGTGGCCGAATGTTAAAGCAGGACGGGTAAAATACTTGCCCTATAGGATATATTATATATTTTTAATACTAGTGATATGCAGAATCCGGGAGGGTTCTGCATATTTTTTTAGACCCATGACGGTCGGCAGACCCCAATGCCGGGATGGGGAACCTTGAAATGCCCCATGGTCCTTGATAGAATAGAGAAAAGACAGGTTATAAAGACTTTTTGGAATAAATGATAAGAGGAATGGTATAAAAACCATTTGAAAGGTTAGTCAGGGATAGAGGAGAAGGATGATGAAGGAATTGAAACTGGCTCTTTTGGGCTTCGGTGTGGCAGGGAAGGCATTTTCCCAGATACTGCTTGACAGACATGACGCGATTTGGGAGGATAAGGGTCTGGATGTCAAGGTGACCGCCATCACAACCGGCAGGTCAGGATGTCTGGTGGATCCGGAGGGAATCGATCTGGCCCGGGCCCTGGAGCTTATGGAAGCCCGGGGGTCCTTCCAGCCGGGGGATCCCGGCTACAGGGAAACAGACAGTCTGACGGTAGTCAGGGAGGGGGATTACGATGCCCTCATTGAGATGACACCGACCAATATAAAAAATGGTCAGCCGGCTATAGATTATCTGACCTGGGCCCTGGAGCGGGACAAGCACGTGATCACGGCCAACAAGGGACCGGTGGCCTTTGCTTATGGACGGCTTAAAAAGCTGGCCAGGGAAAAAGGCAGGTGCTTTTTCTATGAAACCAGCGTTATGGTGGGGACCCCCCTTTTTAATATGGCAGAGACCTGTCTGCCCTACTGTAAAGTAAAGGGTGTCCGCGGTCTTTTAAATGCCAGCTGCAATTATTTTCTGGAGGAGCTGGGCCGGGGCAGGTCCTTTGACCATATTATGGAGGAGGCCAGGCGGGCAGGCTTTCTGGAAGCAGATCCCTCCCAGGACCTGGATGGCTGGGATGCGGCTGTCAAGTTAACCGCTCTTATGAATGTCTTTATGAATGCGGAAATGGACCCGGCCCGGGTGGAGCGGACTGGAATCAGAGGGGTGACCGCTGACCAGGCCAGAGAGGCCTTGGCCCGGGGGAAAAAGATCCGCCTTCTCTGTCAGGGTCACATGGATTGTGAGGGAAGGCCGGTGGCTGTCGTAAGGCCGGAGGAGATTCCCTTTGATGATCCCCTGGCCGCTTCTGATCTTGTGGCCTGCCTGAGGCTGGATACGGACCTGATGGGCCCCATTAGCATCGGCCATCACAAAATGGAGCCAGGCCAGACCGGTTATGGCCTTTTCTCGGATCTGGTCAGGCTGGTCCGGCATGTGGCGGAGACTCTCTGAAAGGAACATAGCAGAAAAGCCGGGTATTTATTTTTATAAAGATTTAAGAATTTGAAAATATTTTTACTTTAAAAAGTTGACAAATCAACTTTGCAATGCTAGAATCCCAAATGTCATTTTTCAACAGATTATGGATAAATATAGCATTTCCAACAGGGAGGAAAGTAAAAATATGAGCAGTCAGAGTAAGATACAGGTGATTATAGATTCAACGACAGATATAGGGGACCAGTTCAGGGACCGGGTGGAGATTGTACCACTGACGGTATCCTTTGGTGACAGGGAATACTTAGATGGTATTGATCTGACCAGGAATGACTTTTACAGCAAGCTGGAGTCAGAAGAACTTCTGCCCACTACCAGCCAGGCTCCTCCTACTGCCTTCGAGAAGGTTTTTTCCCAGGTCCGTCGGAATGGGCAGGAAGGAATTGTCATCACGGTGGCTTCTGAGTTTTCCGGAACATTTCAGAGTGCCTGCATAGCAGCCCAGGATTATCCGGAGATCCGGGTGGTTGACAGTAGGAGTGTGGCCATTGGCGCAGGAATTCTGGCTGAGTATGCTATCCGTTGTGTGGACCAGGGCATGGGTTTGGACCAGTTGGTCGGAGAACTGGAAAAGAAGAGGGAGAAGATCTGTCTGGTAGCCATGCTGGATACCCTGGAGTACCTGAAGCGGGGCGGCAGGATTTCCAAAACCGTGGCCTTTGCCGGAGGAGTTCTCAATATTAAGCCGGTGGTCACGGTCAAGGAGGGGGAGATCCTGATCCTTGGTAAGGCCCGGGGAGCTAAAAGGGCCAATAATCTCCTGGTAGAGCAGGTGGAGAAGAATGGTGTTGACTACAGTCTGCCGGTTCTGCTGGGTTACACCGGAACTTCTGATGAATTACTGCAGAGATATATCCAGGCCAGCGGCAGTCTCTGGGAAGGCCGGCTGGAAAGGCTGGACCAGGCCCAGATCTGCAGCGTGGTCGGCTGCCATGCCGGCCCGGGAGCCGTGGCAGTGGCATTTTTTAAGGCTTAGTTCCGGAAAGAGGCAGGCGGCAGGAACTGCAAAAAGAACTGACGGCAGCAGATAGCAAAAAAGAGCAGACAGTGACAGATATGGAGAAGACAGAAGAGAGGAGAAGGCAGCAAAATGGATAGGTTTGAACATTTTACCCTTTCAGTGTTCAGCATCACTCATTACTGGAACAAGATTGCTACTGATGGGATGAGACAGCTTGGTATGAAGGGGGCCTATGCCCTCTATCTGGTGATTCTGGCGGGAGCCGAAGAGGGTCAGGAGATTACGTCAGCCCGGCTGGCAGAGATGGCAGGGAGAGACAAGGCTGATATTTCCAGGGCTATTTCGACATTTCAGAAAAAGGGTCTGGTAGAGCCCCATGGGACCAGCCGTTACCGGGCTCCTATCCGGCTGACGGATAAGGGCCAGCAGCTGGCAGACCAGATCCGGCAAAAGGCCAATGAAGCCTTGAAGGCGGCCGGCCAGGGCCTTTCTGAGGAGATGAGGTCCCACATGTACAAGTCTCTGGATATCATCGCTGATAACATGAAGGAGATCTGCCGGGACCTGTAATTATATGAATTGGTTTTATGACCTGCGGGAGGTTGAAATGAATCCAAAATGTGAGATGTGTTTTGGGTTTATTTCAGCTTCAACCCGCAGGTTTTTTAATTCCTGGGGTTTTTCCAGTCTCCAATGTCGCTGCCATGACCACCTCCGGCGGGGAGGCCGCAGGCAGACTCTGTCTAAATTTCAGCATTTTCCCGGAAATATAATGAAAGAGGTTGTTTTTGGGGTCTGTAGAGTGATAAAGTACATAGTGATAAAAGTTATGGATAAAGCTGTGAAAATAGCGTAAGGCACAGTTTACAGAAATCCCTGTCAGGGGAAATGTGGACTGATGACCTCTGGGATTAACAGCTTTCCTGATAAAAGGGAGAAAACGATGGAAGAAAATAACCAACAGACCATATTCCGTAAGGAGACTATGGACAGAATCTCTTCGCCGGACCAGCTGACAGACTATCTCCGGGTGACCAATCCGGGAGTCTGGATGTTGCTGCTTGCAGTTCTCGTACTGCTGGCAGGCCTGATGGCCTGGTCGACGGTGGGAACCCTGGAGACAAAAGCACCCGCCCAGCTTGTGGTAGAAGATTACAGGGCCCGGATCTACGTCAGTGGTCCGGGATCCGTGGAGGCTGGCATGCCCCTGCGGATTGACTCCAACGAATACACCATAGCTTCGGTGGACCAGGATGAGTATGGAAGAACCATAGCCTTTGCAGAGGTGGCCCTGCCTGACGGAGCTTACAGTGGAGAGATCATCCTTGAAGAGGTTCATCCCATCAGCTTCCTCCTGGAAAGCAGGTGACCGGCTTATGGGAAAGAAGAAGAACATTCCTCTGACTAAGGGGGTTGCCAGGGTCCCTGTGATTATGCAGCTGGAGGCTCTGGAATGTGGAGCCGCCTCCCTGGCCATGGTTATGGCCTACTATGGAAAATGGGTTCCTCTGGAGCAGGTGAGGACCGACTGCGGGGTCTCCCGTGACGGGTCCAATGCAAAGAATATTTACCTGGCCGCAGAGAACTACGGCTTTGATGTGGAAGCTTACCGGATGAGTCCCGAAGAATTGAGAGAGGGCGGCCGGTTCCCCTGCATCATCCACTGGAATATGAATCATTTTCTGGTCCTTGATGGCTTTAAGGGGAATAAGGTCTACCTCAATGATCCGGCCCGTGGGGCCCTGAAAGTGACCTGGGAAGAGTTTGACCGGTCTTTTACCGGTGTAACCCTGATTCCTGTTCCCTCTGAGAACTTTGAGCCAGAAGGAAGACCAAAAAGCACCCTGGCCTTTGCCAGGAAAAGACTGGCCGGGGCTGGGGCGGCAGTGGTTTTTGTGATGCTGGTCACGGCAATTTCCTACCTTTTTGGCATAGTTAATTCGGTGAATTCCAGGATTTTTATGGACAGGATTTTGTCCGGCCTCAACGGGGACTGGCTCTATCCATTTATCTATCTTTTGATTTTGCTGGCGGTCCTTCAGCTGATGGTAGCCTGGGCCCGGGCCATCTATTCACTCAAAATCAACGGAAAGATGGCTGTGGTGGGCAGCAGCAGTTATATGTGGAAGGTTCTCCATCTTCCCATGGAATTTTTTTCCCAGAGGCTGGCCGGGGACATCCAGTCCAGGCTGGAGCTCAATGCAGAGATAGCGGGCACCCTGGTGAATACCTTTGCCCCCTTGCTTTTAAATACAGCTATGATGGTCTTTTACCTGTTGCTGATGATCCGTCAGAGTCTGCTCCTGACGGCCGTGGGTCTGACAGCCTTGCTGCTTAATATGGTCCTGTCTGCTGTCATCTCAAAAAAGAGGATCAATATTACCCGGGTACAGATGAGGGATGCCGGCAAGCTGGATGCCGCGACAGTCACAGGAATCAGCATGATTGAGACCATCAAGGCCAGCGGTGCCGAAAATGGCTTTTTCCAGAAATGGGCCGGTTATCAGGCCTCCGTAAATGCCGCAGTGGTCAGGGAGGAAAGGACCAATCAGATCCTGGGAGCCATCCCGGCCTTTCTGGCCATGCTGGCCAATTACACGGTCCTTATTTTAGGAATTCTGCTGACCATGGAGGGCCGGTTCAGTCTGGGAGCGGTTCTCATGTTCCAGGGCTTACTGACTTCTTTTATGGAGCCGGCCATGACCATGGTGGAGGCCGGCCAGACCATCCAGGAGATGCGGACCCAGATGGAGCGGGTGGAAGATGTCATGGACTATCCCGAGGATCCTGTCTTCTCTGGTAAACCGGCCGGGAATAAGACGGTGGCTGAGAGACTGGCTGAAAGCACAATCAGGACCGGCGGCCTGCCGGTGAATGCAGAATTAAAGAAGCTGGGGGGAAATGTGGAGCTTAAACATATCAGCTTTGGTTATTCCCGCCTGGCGCCTCCTTTGATTGAAGATTTTTCCCTGTCTTTGAAAAGTGGGCAGAGGGTTGCCCTGGTGGGCCCCTCCGGTTGTGGCAAGTCTACCATCTCCCGTCTCTTATCGGGCCTTTACCAGCCCTGGAGCGGTGAGATTCTTTTTGACGGGAAAGCCCCTGACGCCTATCCCCGGGATGTGCTGACAGGGTCCCTGGCCGTAGTGGACCAGGACATTATCCTGTTTTCGGACACGGTGGCCAATAATATAAAAATGTGGGATGAAAGCATTCAGGATTTTGAGATGATTCTGGCAGCCAGGGATGCCCAGATCCATGAGGATATCATGGCTCTTCCGGGGGGCTACCGGCACAGAATGACCAATGGAGGGAAAAACCTTTCCGGCGGCCAGAGACAAAGACTGGAGATCGCCCGGGTCCTGGCCCAGGACCCCACCATTATCATTTTGGATGAGGCTACTTCCGCCCTGGATGCCAGGACGGAATACGAACTGGTCAATGCCATCAGAGACCGGGGCATCACCTGTATGATCATTGCCCACCGGCTGTCCACAGTGAGGGACTGCGATGAGATCCTGGTTATGGACCAGGGCAGGGTAGTGGAGAGAGGCCGCCATGAAGATTTGATGAAAAAAGGCGGTGCCTACGCCGATCTGGTGACCAGTGAATAGCAATCCGCTGTGACTGCAAAGAACTAGTACCAAGGAAAATAATTGCTTATAAAAGAAAAGCCTGCAATTAATTAAGAGCTAGCAGTTGATCAAAGAAACCTTGAATAATCTGTGGTTTGTAAAAAATGCAGAGAGCAGAAAAGTATGTCAGGATGACAGGCAGGAAAAAAACATGTAGATGGAAAGGAGGAAGAACTGAGAATGTTTCTGTGACCTGAAGGCCAGGCCCGCCGGTGACGGCCTGGCTGGAAAGAAACAGGGCAGAGACCAGGGACTTATGTCTTTATGGGAGCAGGCTCAGTTCGAGACGACGTGGGATGGTTTGAAAATCAAATCGAAGAACGGCGCCGGGCCGACCAGCAGATGCTGGAGGACTCCTTTGTACGTGCTGCAGGTGTAGTGATGGGAGCAAGGTCCGCCCGCAAAATCGGTGACGAGCGGATTATCACTAAAACTGCCATAGATGAAATTTTGAAATATTATCATTTCAAAGGGGCAGACATACCGGAAAGTCTGATCACTGTCGAGGACCAGCTGGATTACTGCCTGAGGCCTTACGGTATGATGCGGCGGAAAGTTGATCTGACAGAGGGCTGGTATAAGGATGGCTACGGGCCGGTCCTGGCCTTCTGGGCGGAAACCGGAGACCCGGTTGCTCTTCTGCCGGCCAGTTTCAGCGGCTATTTCTATAAAGAGCCGGTCACTGATAAACATATAAAAATAGATGGAAGAACAGCCGGCCTTTTTGAGAGGGAGGGAATCTGTTTCTACCGCCCCCTTCCCCAGAAAAAGCTGGGCATAGGGGACCTGTTGGTCTACATAAAGAATTGTCTGTCTCTGGGCGACCTGGCCCTGCTGGCAGCCGCCACCCTGGCGGTAACCCTGGTGGCCATGCTATTGCCGGAAATCACAAAGATCCTGACCGGGCCTGTGCTGGCCAGCGGCAGGACAGAAGCCCTGACCGGTATCGGTATCTGTCTGGTATGCATAGCCATATCCAGCCAGCTGCTGGCCAGTATAAAAGGCCTGCTTCAGACCAGGATTAATACCAAGACTTCCATGGGCGTCCAGGCCTCCATGATGATGAGGATCATGTCCCTGCCGGCCAGCTTTTTTGACCGTTACAGTCCGGGTGAACTGAGGAGCCGGTCCATGGCTGTTAACCAGCTTTGCTCCATGATGGTGAATACCATACTGGCAGCGGGCCTGACTACGGTCTCGTCCCTTCTTTATTTCGGTCAGATTTTCCACTTTGCTCCTGTTTTGCTGCTGCCGGCCCTGCTGATCCTTTCACTGACGGTAGGCTTTACCATAGCCAGCACCCTGGTCCAGGTCCGCCTTGACCGGAAGAAAATGGATCTGGCCGCGAAGGAATCGGGCATTAGCTACGCATTGATTACAGGAGTGGAAAAGATCAGACTGGCCGGGGCTGAAAAGCGGGTGTTTGCCAAATGGCTGACTCTCTATGCCGATGGTGCGGAGCTTAGCTTCAATCCACCCCTCTTCCTCATAATTAACGGGGTAATCAGTATGGCCATAGGGCTTTTCTCCAATATCATCCTCTACTATCTGGCGGCGGCTAACCAGGTCGGTCAGTCTTCCTATTTTGCCTTTACGGTGGCCTATGGAGCCTTAATGGGAGCCTTCATGTCCCTGTCGGGGACAGCCCTGACTGCAGCCCAGATCAGGCCTATCCTGGAAATGGCAGAGCCCTTCCTGAAAACAGAGCCGGAAAGCTCGCCGGATAAAGAAATCGTTACGCGGATTTCCGGCGGAATCGAGCTGGATCATGTGTCCTTCCGTTACAGTAAGGACGGGCCCTATATTTTACAGGACCTGTCATTGAAAATCAGACCCGGCGAGTATGTGGCCCTCACAGGCAGAACCGGCTGTGGTAAATCCACCCTCCTGCGGCTGCTGCTGGGCTTTGAGAAGCCGGAAAAAGGAGCCATCTACTATGATGGAAGAGACCTGAACGGCTTAGACCTTTCTTCTCTCAGGAGGAAAATAGGCACTGTTCTCCAGGATTCCGGCCTTTTCCAGGGAAGTATATACTCCAATATTGTAATTACAGCTCCTGAACTGGGATTGGATGCAGCCTGGGAGGCAGCGGACCAGGCAGGAATTGGTGATGATATCAGGGCCATGCCCATGGGCATGCACACGGTCATAGGTGAGGGCCAGGGAGGTATCTCCGGCGGCCAGCGGCAGCGGATTATGATTGCCAGGGCCATAGCACCTAAGCCCAGACTCCTGTTCTTTGATGAGGCTACTTCTGCCCTGGATAATAAAACCCAGCGGCAGGTGGCTGAGTCTCTGCAAGACATGGGCTGTACCCGGCTTGTCATTGCCCACCGGCTGTCTACCATCCGTCATTGTGACAGGATTCTGTTTCTGGAGGATGGAAGAATTAAAGAGGAAGGGACTTATGACCAGCTGATAGATTTAGCCGGCAGCTTTGCCAGACTGGTAGACCGGCAGCGGCTGGATCAAGAGCCCAAAGAGCAGTAACGGAATCCGGCCACCTATCAGTGATTAAGGAATATCTGCTGGAATATTTTCTGTTAAGAACGGTAAAGATATAAAAATATAATATATTGATATAATTAGATATAGGAGGGAAAATGAATAAAAACTCAGAGCAGGCAAAGGAAGAAAATATGAGACAGACCGGGATGAAGGAAAAAGAAATCCCTGTCACGGAAATTGGTCCTATCCACATTGGGCAGACAGAAAATGCTGAGGCAGGAACGGGCTGTACCGTCCTGATCAGTAAGGAAGGGATGCCGGCCGGTCTCGATGTCCGCGGCGGTGGTCCCGCTTCCCGGGAATCTGAATTGTTAAAGCCTATGGCGGCAGCCTCACAGATTCATGGACTCGTCCTGGCAGGCGGCAGTGCCTTTGGCCTGGGGGCAGCCACTGGAGTAATGCAGTACCTGGAAGAGAAGGGCATTGGCTATGATACCGGTATCACCAGGGTTCCCTTGGTTGTCCAGTCAGATCTTTTTGACCTGACGGTGGGAGACGCTTTTGTAAGACCTGACCAGGCCATGGGTTATGAGGCAGCCCGGCTGGCCCTGGAAGCCCCCAATTACCGGGATGGAAACTTCGGGGCAGGCTGCGGTGCCACCGTAGGTAAGATCTGTGGCATGGAGACTTGCATGAAAACCGGTATAGGCAGTTATGCCATCCAGCTGGGAGACCTGAAGCTGGGGGCCCTGGTGGCACTCAATGCCCTGGGAGATGTCCATGACTGGAAGACAGGAAAGAAAATCGCCGGCCTGCTTACGGAAGACAGGACAGGCTTCCGGGATACTATAGAGTACATGAAACAGAGTATAGCGGTAAAGGAAAACAAATATGTAACTAACACAACCCTGGGGGTTATCCTTACCAATGCTTCTTTTAACAAGACTGAGCTTTGCAAGATCGCCGGCATGGCCCACAATGGCTATGCCCGGGCCATCTGGCCTGTCCATAGCAGTGCCGACGGGGACAGTATTTATGCAGTCTCCCTGGGTTCGGTCAAGGCTGACTGGGACCTGGTGGGAACCCTGGCGGCTGATGTCATGGGCGAAGCCATAAAAAGAGCGGTCTTCCATGCGGAAGGGGCCTACGGTTATCCCTCGGCTTCAGACCTGAAGAACCTGACGGGTATCCCGGACTAAAAAAATTAAAAAAACAGTACAAGTTAAACGGACCTGTTAAATGGAAAAATAAAAAGAGCAGTGGCGACTGGACCTGCGGTCCCCTTACTGGTTTTTCAGTAAAGGGCCTGCAGGGGCCGGGCATCACTGCTCTTTATTATGTCAGCTGTATAAAATATCAGCTGTATAAAATGTCAGCTGTATAAAATGTCAACTTTTTATTATGTCAGCTGTTTATTATGACAGCCACTGATCATTCTCCGTCAAAGCTGGCGGAGACAGACTTCATCAGGTCGGCAATCTTCAGATTCTGGGGGCAGACACTTTCACAGGCCCGGCAGGAGATACAATCTGAGGCTCGGCCGTAGCCTGCGTAGATATAGTTTTCATAGTAGAGGTTTTCCTGGGACCAGCGGTTTCCTTTGACCGCCTCAGCCTGCTTTTTCACATTATAGAGGGAAAAATAGTTGGGGATGGCCAGGTTCATGGGACAGGTGTTGGTTTCTACACAGTAGCGGCAGGAGGTACAGGGGATGGCATACCAGCTCTTGAGCAGGTCCCTGACCTGCCAGAGGACATTCAGTTCTTCCTCGTTAAGGGGCTGGAAATCCTTCATGTAGGAGACATTATCCTGCATCTGTTCCAGATTGCTCATGCCGGAAAGGACAACCATGACATTTTCCAGGGAAGCCGCAAAGCGGATGGCCCAGGAGGCCGGTGACCAGTCGGGGTGCATAGCCCGCATCAGGTCTTCCGCTTCCTTGGGAAGATTGGCCAGGGTTCCTCCCTTGACAGGCTCCATGACCACGACCGGCTTGCCGTGTTTTACACAGGTCTCATAGCAGAGCCTGCTCTGGATATAGTTGCTTTCCCAGTCAAGATAGTTGATCTGCAGCTGGACGAATTCCAGCTCCGGGTGCTCGGTCAGAATCCGGTCCACCACAGCCGCATTGTCATGGGTGGAGAAACCAAGATAGCGGATCTCCCCAGCGGCCTTTCTTTCTTTGAGATAATCAAAAATCTTCAACTTCTCAGCCAGAAGATATTTGCTCAGGGTCATATTGTGAAGGAGATAGTAGTCGAAGTAGTCGACGCCGGTTTTCTCCTTTTGCTCCTGGAAGATCTTTGGAACCTGATCAGCATTTTTTATGAGGGAGAGGGGCATCTTGGAGGCCAGGGTAAAGGAATCCCTGGGAAATCTTTTCACCACATTGCGGCCCACGGCCCGCTCACTCTCGAATTCATGGTACATATAGGCAGTGTCATAATATGTGAAGCCCTGACCGGTAAAGAGATCTGCCATCTCCTTCATGGTCTCATCATTGATAGAGGTGGGATTATCCGGATCAGTTATAGGAAGTCTCATACATCCAAATCCAAGTTTCAGCATAGAATGCTCCTTTCTTTTTTAAAGACAAATAGATGATTAAATTATATCATCTGGGATAGAATTTGCTAGATAGAAAAGTTATAAATATGTTTTATTTTAGAAACAGTCAGACATGGGCAGGGCTAGGTTCCTGAAAATCCTGGGAGAGGAGGGCTGTCCTGCCGGATCCCCACCTGTAAGTAATAGGTTGTAAGCCTTGAAAAACAGGGCCAGGTCCGATAGAATGGGAAGGACAGAGGTTAATCTTTATCATTTAAAACCTTGCAGGAAAAAAGATAAGATCCTTATTTTACAGAAAGGAAGGACTTGAGATGCCAAGAGGAAGAACGGAGGCCTTCAGTGATGGTGTAATCGCTATTATCATTACTATTATGGTATTGCAACTGACACCGCCGGCGGGGGAGAGCCTGGCAAGCCTGAAGAGCCTGCTGCCTGGCTTTATCAGCTATGTGGTCAGCTTTATGTTTGTTGGGATGTTTTGGAATAATCATCACCATTTGTTCCAGGTTCTGGATAAGGTTAATGGAAAGATTCTATGGTCGAATCTTTTGCTTTTATTTTCTCTGTCCCTGATTCCGGTCAGCACCGACTGGGTCAGCAGGACCGGTTTCGGACGCCTGCCAGTGACTGTTTATATCATCATTAATATGGCCGTGACTTTCACCTATATTCTGCTGCAGTATATTATCGTCCATGCAACAGACTGTGTGATTATCAAAAAGGTGGTAAATGAGAGTAAAAAGGAGGCCGCCACTGTTTTCCTGCAATTGCTGGCCCTGGTCCTTTCTCTGTTTGCTCCTGATCCTTACCGCTATCTCATCCTGCCCTGCCTGGTTGGAGTAATTCTGCTTTGGCTGATTCCTGACCTGAGGATCGCCCGGGCCATCGATGACCGGGCCTGCGAGATCGGTGAAGGTCCGGAAGAGAAATAATGAATAACAGAGGATATTTTTGAAAGGAGTTCCCATGCAGCTGAATTGTCAGGATTGTGCTTACTACGAATATGACGAAGAGGATGATGCCTGGTATTGTACTGCCAATATCGATGAAGATGATTTCGGCAGATTGTTTGAAAGCAAGTTCCGCAATTGTCCCTATTATAGGAGGGACGATGAGTACCAGATTGTAAGAAAGCAGATATAATTGAAAAAAAGAGAACTTGAATTGATGGTAACTTTACTGCTGGTCATGCTTGGGATGACCAGCTTTTTTCTGTTTCGATATCTCCTATTTTACTGATATCATTTTCTCATCTGAAGGTCCGTTTTTTATTTATAATAAAATTAATTATAGGATGCCAAGGTGGGTTTTTCAGTAATAGCAGGGGAGGTTATTATGTATATTACAAAAGACATCAAATACGTCGGTGTCAATGATCATAATATAGATCTGTTCGAGGGCCAGTATAAGGTGCCTAACGGTATGGCTTATAATTCTTATGTCATTATGGATGAGAAGGTGGCCATCATGGACACGGTCGATGTGAATTTCGGCACCGAGTGGCTGATTAATATTGAGAAGGTTCTTCAGGGCAGGCAGCCGGACTATCTGATCGTCCAGCATATGGAGCCTGACCATTCAGCAAATATAGCTAACTTTATGGATGTGTACAAGGATGCCAGGATCGTTTCTTCCGAGAAGGCCTTTGTCATGATGAAGAAGTTCTTCGGCACTAATTTTGCCAACAGGCAGGTGGTCATTGAAAATGGTTCCACCCTCCGCCTTGGGGCTCACACTCTGGCTTTCGTGGAGGCACCCATGGTCCACTGGCCGGAGGTTGTAGTTACCTATGATATCCTGGATAAGGTCCTTTTTTCCGCAGATGGCGTAGGCAAGTTCGGGGCCAATGACGTGGAGGAGGATTGGGTCGATGAGGCCCGCCGTTACTATATCGGCATCGTCGGTATGTACGGCAACTATGTCCAGGATCTGCTGAAGATTGCCGGATCCCTGGATATCCAGGTAATTTGTCCCCTTCATGGACCGGTTCTCAGGGAGGACCTGGGTTATTATCTGACTCTCTATGACAAATGGTCTTCCTACACACCGGAAGAGGAAGGTATTGTTGTGGCCTACACTTCCGTTTACGGCCACACCAAGGAGGCGGCCCTGGCCCTGGCAGAGAAGCTGCGGACCAAGAAGGCGCCCAAGGTTGTTGTCTATGACCTGGCCAGGGATGATATGTCGGCGGCGGTCAGTGACGCTTTCCGTTACAGCAAGCTGGTGCTGGCAACCACTACCTACAATGGAAGTATCTATCCCTTCATGCATGACTACATCAACAGACTTGTGGAGCACAAATACCAGAAACGTACGGTTGCGCTCATAGAAAATGGATCCTGGGCTCCCCAGGCCTACAAACTGATGAAGCAGCTCTTAAGTAAATGTGAGAATATTACATATACAGAGAATAATGTTCATATCGATTCTGCTCTTGATGAAAAGAACTATGAAGAGATTGAGATGGTGTCCTATGAACTCTGTAAAGAGTACCTGGATGCGGCAGTCAAACCTTCCGCCATATCCAAAACAGATCCCCTCTATACTGACGGTTATGGGATCTATACCGTGACGGCAAAGGATGGGGACAAGGATGCGGGCTGTAGCTGTAATTCAGTGATGATGAATGAGGATGGCCTGATGGAAGTAACCATCAACAAGATCAGCTATACCCACGATGTGATCCTGGCCACCAGGAAGCTGAATCTGGGCCGGCTCACGGTAAAGGCTCCCTATGACCTGCTCAAGACCTTTGGCCAGAAGACCGGCCGCAAGGTAGATAAGTTCGCTCAGTGGCCCGCCAAAAGGGCAGAAAATGGCATCGTCTACCTGGCTGATTACCTGAATGCCCTCATTATGCTGGAGGTTGAAGCGACTGAGGACCTGGGAACCTACACCAAGTTTATCTGTAAGGTTCTTGATTCTTGCACTATATCCATAGATGAGACCATGACCTACTGTTATTACCAGGAGCAGGTAAAGCCTGCCCCGGCAGAAGGGGAGGCTGGCAAGCCGGCAGGCTATGTCTGTGAAATCTGCGGCTACATCTATGAAGATGATGAGCTGCCGGCAGACTTTACCTGTCCGATCTGTAAAGCACCGGCATCCAAATTTAAACCCTTGTAATCAAGTGCGTCAATGTGACATGCTTCCATAATACAATACTTAAAAAACTGCCCTGCAGGACCTGTTGTTTATCAGGCCCTGCAGGGCAGCTTTTTTGTTTTGTCTGAAAGCTTAATATCTAACTGAAAGCGTAATATCTAACGGCTTTCTCCGGCATGGGGGATGTTAGTGTACTTAACGATATCCGGATTCAGGGTTACCAGGTCATCCACGCTGAGATCGTGAACGGAGGTGTGGCCGGTAATCCTGGCGAACATGCGGAGCTCTTCCGTGGAAACATTCAGGAAGTTAGCTACTCTCTGGGCGGATGCATCCACCTTGAGGCGTTTGCGCAGGTCTGGATCCTGGGTGGCGATACCCACAGGACAGTTGCCGCTGCCGCAGATCCTGTACTGCTGGCAGGCAGCTGCGATCAGGGCTGCAGAAGCGATGGCCACTGCGTCAGCTCCCATGGCCAGTGCCTTGGCGAAATCAGAGGAAACCCGGAGGCCGCCGGTGATTACCAGGGAGATATCTGACCCTACGGAATCAAGGTATTTCCTGGCCCTGTGCAGGGCAAATATAGTAGGAATGGTGGTGGATTCACGAAGGAAGTAGGGGCTTGATCCAGTTGCGCCGCCCCGGCCGTCGATGGTGATAAAGTCGGGACCTGCAAATACGGCATGCTCCATATCCTGTTCGATCTTGCCGGCAGAAAGCTTGATACCGATAGGCCGGCCGCCGGAACATTTTCTAAGCATGTCTACCATGTCCTTGAGGTCTTCCTTGGAATTGATTTCCGGGAACTTGCTGGGACTCTGGATATCCTCTCCCACCTTCTTGCCTCTCAGTTTGGCAATCTGCTCTGTTACCTTTTCTCCTGGCAGGTGGCCGCCCATACCGGGCTTGGTGCCCTGGCCGATCTTGATTTCGATGGCATCGGCCCTTCTCAGGTTCTCATCCGTTACACTGTATTTGTTAGGAATGTATTCAAAAATATACTTGTAAGCATTATCTCTTTCTGCGGGAAGGATACCACCTTCGCCGCTGCACATGGCCGTCTTGGCCATGGCTGAGCCTCTGGCCAGGGCTGTCTTGATCTCTTCAGAGAGAGCTCCGAAGGACATATGGGAAATGTAAATCGGACTCTGCAGGATCATAGGCTTTTTGGCATGCTTGCCGATGACAGTCACTGTGTCCACCGGATCCCCATCGTTTAATGGCGGCGGATTCAGCTGGGCCCCCATAAAGAGAATGTCATCCCAGCCGGGCATGGGCATAAGGGTTCCCATGGCGGCATGGATGCTGTGGCCTGTGACAGCAATCTCATGGATTTCACTCATAAACCGGGCTGTCGGGTCCTCCCTGGCAAAGGTGGGATCGTAGGCCAGGTCTCCCTCGGCCACAGGCTTCTGCATGGGGCAGCCGCCCCCTGCCGGTTCGCCGGAAACCAGTGTGAACTTGGATATGGGCTGCTTGCAGACCGGACATCCGTCTAATTCGCTTAAAGGTTTGCCTTCTTTTTCTTCATCATAGATATAACCACAAATGCTACATGAATATACAGCCATATTTATCTCCTCCAATAATAATATTTTAACCCTGTTCCTCAATAGTCTGATGCTGCATATAATCTGCCTATTATCCTTAGTATATCCTTAAAATCAGACCTGCTTTAGGAATATTCAAGTCATGATTTAGCAAATTATCGCCTGACCTTTTTGCCTGATTTTTCTCATTAGAAAGTAGTCATGCCATTGGCTTTTCCAGCCTGCAAAATGGGAGAGCCCATTTGGAGAATTAGGAATATACAGGATTGAGATTATACAGGTTTAATATTATACAGGATTGAAATCATACAGGATTGAAATGAGGAAAGGCTGTAGCAGGAAACAGGGAAGTTTTTGAAAAAAACAGGGAAGGATACTTTGAAACAGGGCTTGGCAGGAAGAGATCAAAGCTATGAACCAGGCCATGGAAGGAAGAGGTGGAAGTTCTAAAATTATTTATTTAGAATTAGGAATTTATGCTATACTATATGATGTTAGAAGAAACTAATTATAGTACGTATAGACGAATTCCCTATAAGGTCATGATGACCAGGCAGGGGATTCCTTGAGTACAGCCGTCCTCCAGAAAAATTTTGAGACCGGGATGGCAGGACATTTCACAGGGAGAGCATAAAGATAAAATGACGAAAGGGAGTGAAAAATATGGCAAAGACAGCAGAAGAGTATAAAGCCCTGTCCATTAAAGAGTTTACCAAAGCGGCAAGAAGATATGAGACCGACCGGGCAGGAATCTACAAGATGTGCCGGAAGGATTATCCGCCTATTCTGGAGGAGATAAAGAAAGAGAATTTTGATAGTCTTCTCGATGCAGGCTGCGGAACGGCTCCCATGCTGTCTCTCCTGACAGAGCGGTATCCGGATAAGCATTATACAGGCATCGATATTACTCCGGAGATGATTCATAAGGCCAGGGCCAAAAAGCTGCCCAATACCAGTTTCCTGGTGGGAGACTGTGAGAATCTGCCCTTTAAGGATAACAGCTTTAACGTGGTGATCAATTCCCAGAGCTTCCATCATTATCCTAATCCCCAGGATTTTTTCAACAGTGTGGCCAGGGTATTAAAACCTGGCGGCAGGCTGATTCTCCGGGATAATACAGCTCCGGAGGCGGTGGTCTGGCTGGCCAACCATGTGGAGATGCCCCTGGCCAACCTGGTGGGTCACGGAGATGTGGCCATATATAGCTTGAAGGAAATCCGTGGCTTTTGTGCCAGGGCCGGGCTGGTGCCGGAAAAATGCGAGAGACAAAAAGGCTTCCGGCTTCATCTGGTGGCCAGGAAACCCCAGGTTTCCTGACCCTGGTTACCTTTTCCTTGTAATTCCTTGTGATATGTTTTATGGTATAATCATTAGCAATCCGTATCTTAAAACATTACCAATTAAAATATTAATAACCGGGGATCACCCATTGCCCTTCGCAGATTACTTTCAGCATGTTAACTAAGGGGCTGGCCCCGCAAGGAGGAAGAGCTTATGAAGTTAGGGATTATAGGAACCGGGAAGATTATCCACGAAGCCCTTCCGGCCATGGAGCCGGTAAAAAGCATTGAGAAAACCGCGATCTTTGCCCGTCCCCACAGCAGGGAAAAGGGGGAGAAGCTGGCAGTCAGCTATGGGATTTCAAAAGTGTACACGGATTATCAGCAACTGCTGGCAGAAGCAGACATTGACTGTGTCTACATTGGCCTGGTCAACAGCGCCCATTATTCCTATGCCAGGGAGGCCCTGCTGGCAGGCAGGCATGTGATTCTGGAGAAACCTTTTACCTCCACTGTAGCAGAGGCAGAGGACCTGGCAGCCCTGGCCAGGGAGAAAGGGCTCTTTATCATGGAGGCTGTGACCGTTCTCCACAGCGACCTTTTTGATAAGATGAAGGAAGCGGTGGGCAAGCTGGGACCCATTAAACTGGCTCATGCCAATTATTCCCAGTTCTCCAGCCGTTACACTAATTATAAGGCGGGCAAGGTAGAGCCGGCCTTTGACCCGGACCTGTCCGGTGGTGCCCTCTATGATATCAACCTTTATAACATCCAGTATCTGACGGCCCTCCTGGGCAACCCTCAGAAGGCAGAATATTTCCCCAACCGGGGCTTTAATGGCATTGATACCTCCGGCATCTTGATCATGACCTATCCGGAATTCACTGTGGCATGTACAGGGGCCAAGGATTGTGACGGTCCTTCCGGCATAAGCCTGCAGGGAGAGGATGGCTATATGAAGCTGGATGGTAAGCCTAACGTACCAAACAGCCTTTATCTGGAATATATTGATCCTGACCATCCGGAATTGGTGGAGAGTCCCTCCGGCGGTATGGACCGGGCTAAACTGACTTTCAGCTATGAGGCCCCTGAGGTTCATCATCGTATGACCCGGGAGTTCGAGGACTTTGCCAGGATTGTTGATACAGCTGATGCCGGAGAGGCAGAGGCCTGTATCAACCAGACTCTCAATGTCATGAGAGTTTTAGAGCAGGCAAGAAAGGGCGCCGGCATCCGCTTTGGAGTGGACCAGGATTGAGATGGCCGGCATCCGCTTTGGCGTGGACCAGGATTAAGCTGACCAGGGAAGTTGAAAAAAACATGGTGGTCTTTTGCGAAATGTGTTTGCATTTTTTCTTATTTCAAAGTAAGATAGGGAATACAAACTTTATAGCTATAGTTAAAGAGAGATGGAAACCCTCATAAGCAGGGCAAGCTACATGAATAAGGAGGATATGATTCATGGCAGATGCAAGAAGCGAGTACTATCTTGACAGTGAGAACATTCGTCCGGAGACGATGGAAAGAATTGAGACAAAAGAACAGGCAGACGCATTTATCGACAGTCAGGTAGAGGCACTCCGGAAGCAGATTGGTGACGGCAAAGTGCTGCTGGCCCTCTCAGGCGGCGTGGATTCCTCTGTGGTGGCAGCCCTGCTCATTAAGGCTGTGGGCAAGCAGCTTACCTGTATCCATGTGAATCATGGTCTCATGCGTAAAGGTGAGAGCCAGATGGTTATCGATGTATTCGAGAAGCAGCTGGGTGCCAACCTGATCTATATCGATGCCACAGACCGTTTCCTTGACCTGCTGGCAGGAGTTACAGATCCGGAGCAGAAGAGGATGATCATCGGCGGCGAGTTCATCAAGGTCTTTGATGAGGAGGCTGCCAAGATCAGCGGTGTCGGCTTCCTTGGACAGGGAACCATTTACCCGGATATCCTGGAAAGCAAGGATGGTATCAAGGCCCATCACAATGTAGGCGGATTACCTGAGGAAGTGAAGATGGAGCTGGTTGAGCCTTTAAAGCTGCTCTTCAAGGATGAGGTTCGTGTGGTAGGTTCCGCCCTTGGCCTTCCCGATGAGATGGTTAACCGCCAGCCCTTCCCGGGCCCGGGTCTGGGTGTGAGATGCCCCGGCGCCATCACCAGGGACAGGCTTGAGGCAGTTCGTGAGTCCGACGCCATCTTAAGGGAAGAGTTTGACCAGGCAGGCCTGGCCGGCAAGGTATGGCAGTATTTTACGGTAGTTCCGGATTTCAAGGCCACCGGTGTCAAGGATGGCAAGCGGGCCTTTGAGTGGTCCTGCATCATCCGTGCGGTCAATACTACAGATGCCATGACAGCAAGCATCGAGCGGATCGACTGGGAGCTGCTGGAGAAGATTTCCTACAGAATCACCCACGAGGTTCCCGGTATCAACAGGTGTCTCTATGATGTAACCGCCAAGCCCACAGGAACTATTGAATTCGAATAAGAAAACGCCCGAAAAGAGGCCGGTGATAATGCTGGTTCCAAACAAATTCCGTTAAGTACTGGCAACAGATTGGCAACATTTCTTTCATACGGATAGCGTAATCTTTCATATTTACGATCTAAAAAACCTTACTGATCTTCAGAATCAAACTGGAGAATCGGTAAGGTTTTTCTTTTACTATACTGGAAAAAGTATAGTGGGAGCCTGCTTCTTTGTTATATAAGTATTTTTCATTTTTCATTCAGGGGATTTACTCAGTATCTATACAAGATTTCCCAATTTGTATCAAATTTTTATCACTTTCTTTTTATATAGTATTTGTAAATCGATTAATGTTTTTATTAATTAATGTTGTTATCATAGGAAGACTCTCGGAAGGGGCCTTGGAGAAGAGACAAGTAAGAAGGGATAGAGATGCCGGAGGTTCAGGATTTGAAGGATTATACAATACTGCTGGTGGAGGATGATGAGAGGTTGAGGATGACCATCGAGGACTATCTGTCTGAACATGATTATAAGGTGATCACGGCCTTTGATGGTCCCGGAGGACTTGAATCTTTCTACTCTCACGAGAAAGAGATCGACCTGATTCTCTTAGATGGTATGCTGCCGGGCCTGGATGGATTTGATGTATTGAGAAGGATACGGGAGGAAAGCTTTATACCGGTAATCATGCTGTCGGCCAGGGAGACAGAGTGGGACCAGCTGACGGGCTTTGACCTTGGTGCTGACGTATATCTCACCAAGCCCTTTAAACTCAGTGTCATGAAAGCCCAGATCCATGCCATCCTGCAGAGAAGCCAGGGCCATGAACAGGGTATAATCAGAGCCGGGGCCCTAAGCATCCATACGGACAGCCGCCGGGTTTTCCTGGATGTAAAAGTTCTCGAAACAACGCCCAAGGAATTTGACGTCCTCCTCTTTTTTATGCGTAATGAAAATCTGGTCCTTGACCGGAATACCATACTGGATCGTGTGTGGGGAGTCGACTATTTCGGGGATGACAGAACCGTGGATACGATTGTAAAGCAGTTGAGAAAAAAGCTTACAGACCGCTATCCCTATATTAAATCGGTCTATGGAGTTGGTTATTTTTTTGAAGTCTGAAGGGAATGATACATATGTTCAAAAAAATATCAGTGAAATTTGCCTTCTGTATCATTATATGTATAGCCTGTCTGACCTTTATTTTTATTCCTCTGTATTTTCAATAAGAGAGGAATATTTTTATCAGCTATGAAAGGTCCAGGATGTTAGCCTTTGCAGATGCCCTGATTAAATATATGGAAGACCCTTCCTACAGTGTCCATAATCTCAGTGATTACATTGAGGAAAATGAAGGTGAGGAATATGAGATCCATCTCCGTGACCAGAAGACGAATCTGCTGTTCTCATCGAGAAGGAAGCTGCATGGGGACATGGAGACACAGGATTCGGGAAGCAGTAACCCGGGTTTCCAGCCGGAAAAATATTCTGGGGACGCGGAGCCTAAAGAAGACAAGGTGAAAAAGAATATTACCCTGAGGAAAAAGTATAATTTTAAGGGCGGTGAAAACTTTACCATACCGGCCCGGGTGGTCAATGCCAGCTTAAATGGGAAATATCTGGAATTGAAGCGCCTTTTAAACCGGGACCCTCAGTTTGGTGTGACCCAGAGTTTTGTCCAGAATCTGATCCTGCAGGTTATGCGCGATAATCAGGATACGGCCAGGCTGGATATGGGCATTTATTACAAGGAAGACCACCCCTTTGCCTGAAAAAGTGGTGCGGAAGCTGAAAAAGATCTGCAGGCAGCTTCTTGGCCGGCCGGTGATCTTATAAAATGATTCTTCTTTATGAAAAGAACGAAGGTATCCGGTAAAGACCTTGCCGGATAACCTTTTTTAAGGAAATAAAAAAATTTTTAAAATAAACGTTGACAAATCAACATCATGGTGCTAGAATCCCAAATGTTGATAAATCAACGTTTTATTTTTGCAAAAAATCATAAATAAAATGTATTATTGCTATCTAACAATACAAATCATGTTTATGATTAAAGCAGGGATTCTCATATCCCGGGTTTAGGCAACGATTTGTGAAAAATGACAGAAAGAAAAAGTCAGCTGCAGGCAAGATGACATCAGCCAGGAAAGACAGTGGAAGTTGCCGTCTGACACCCAGGCGGATCCAATTGCAGGATTCGTGCTTTACAACTCTGATATTCAGACTTGGTAATTTTTATCGAGAAATCAGGAGGTTTTTTATGATGGAAAAAGTAAAAGGAACAATCAGCAGAGACCATATCGTTTATAATGACCTGGGCAATCCGGAGATTCATGCAGAAGATGTAAAGACAGTATATGATATTACCCAGAAGGCCGGGGAATTATTCGGCGACAAGGTATTTTTACGCTATGAGAGAGATGACGTAGTTTATGAGAAGAGTTATGCCCAGTATGCCCAGGCTGCTAAGGCCTTTGCCGCATGGGCTAAGGATAAAAGCCAGGAGCTGGGCCATCCGGTACGGGTTAGCCTGGTAGGCCAGAAGGGTTACACCTACCTGGCAGTTCTTTTTGGTATTACGGGAGCCGGCGGTGTATCCATTCCCCTTGATGTCCAGCTGGCCAATCCGGTTATGGCGGATACCATCAACCGGGCCGATACCGATGTAGTATTTTATGACTGGGAGTACGGTTCCCAGATCTCCTACATGCAGGATAACTGTCCTGGTGTCAAGGAATATATTTGCCTGCAGAGGATGAAAAAGGAGGCTTCCGCAGGCAGCATCCAGGATACTTACGAGGGAGTGGACTTCACACCGGAAGCTAAGGAAGACCAGTGTGCCCTGATCATCTATACATCGGGAACCACAGGACTTTCCAAGGGCGTTATGCTGTCTCACAGAAACCTGGTATCCAATGTCTTCTGTAACGATGAGTTCGGTGACAGATTCAACGAGATCGCTTTGGGAGCCCTGCCCATCAACCATGTTTTCTGTATCAATGAGATCCTCATGGTGATGAGGTACGGCTGTACCTTCTGCCTGCTCAATGATATGAAGAAGCTCTTCCACAGCTTAACCCTTTTCCAGCCCCACTATATGAGGTCGGTTCCCATGGTACTGAAGGCCATCAACAGCAGGCTGCAGGTGACGGAGAAGCGTAATCCGGGTCTCAGCAAGGATGAGGTCAGGGAAGAGGTTCTCGGTAAGAATATGTATAAGCTGACCGGTGGCGGCGGCTACCTGGCACCGGAGCTGGCAGAGAGTCTTAAGGCTTATTCCATCACAGTCGGCCAGGGCTACGGTATGACAGAGTGTAGTCCCAAGCTGGCAGTGCCGGACTATGGCTGGGATGAGAAGCTTTCTTCTGTAGGCTATGTAGTCCGGGGCGTGGATGCCCGTGTCCAGGATGGTGAGCTGCAGGTAAAGGGACCCAATGTCATGATGGGTTACTACAATGATGAAGAGAGAACGGCAGAAGCCTTCACTGAAGACGGATATCTGAAGACCGGAGACCTCTGCTACATTGACGAAGATGGATTCGTGTTCCTCACAGGACGTAAAAAGAACCTGATCATCTTAAGCAACGGGGAAAATGTTTCCCCGGAGGCCATCGAGAACCTGTTCGATTCTGATGTGCTGATTTCAGATATCATGGTTTACGCCGAGGATGAGAAGATCCTGGCGGAAGTATATCCCAACTATGAGTACGCTTCAGCCAATGGCATTAAGGATATTGAAGGAGCGGTCCAGACCATCGTGGACGGCCACAATGAGGATATGCCTACCTATTCCAGGATTGCCTCTGTCAAGGTCCGTCAGAATCCCTTTAAGAAGACGTCCTCCAGAAAGATTCTGAGAGATGCCGTATTTACAGAGAAGAAAGAAGCCCAGCGCAGGGAGCAGGATAAGAAAAAGCCTGAGAATGAACTGCAGCAGACTCTTTACGATATTATTTCCGAGATCCTTGGCAATGACAAATTTGGTGTAGATGACAACCTGAATGAGTGTGGTATGGATTCCATGAGTTCCATCCTTCTTATAGAAGAGATTGAGGCCAGAACAAAGAAGGTTATCTCCTATAATGATCTTGCCAGCCACAGGACGATCCGGGAGCTGGAGGCCCTGCTCCGGTCCTTGGAAGACCAGGAGCAAGTGGTTCACGAAAAGCTGGAGGTCTATCCTCTGACCAGCATGCAGATGTATTTTGGTTACATCATCAAGGGTAATACTACCGGTAACCTGCCCTTTACCTTTGCCCTCCATGAAAAGACTGACCTTGAGCGCCTTCAGGAGGCCATTAAGACAGTCATTAACGCCCATCCCGGTGTCAAAGGTATCATCAAGCCCGATGAGAAACATATCCTCTGGCTCCACCGCAGGGATGAGGATGAGGTGGATGTGCCCATCATCAAGCTGACAGAGGCCCAGTGGCAGGAAGAGAAGGAGAAGATCCTGGTACCCTTTAAGTATACCGAGGATGACCGGCTCTACCATATCGCCATCTATGAGACAGAGGAAGGCAAGTACCTGCTCTTTGATGTGGCCCACATCATGGGTGACGGCATCACCATGAACATTCTTTTAGAGGATGTCAGCAAGGCTTACCAGGGTCTGCCCATCCAGGAGGAGAAGTATACTTTCTACGATTACATTCTTGATGAGAGGGCAGCTATTGAAGCAGGAGCCAGAAAAGAGACCACAGACTATTATGACAGTCTCTTAAACGGCAGCCGCTTAAACCGCAGCGTCCTCAACAAGAAGGGCAAGCAGAACCTCAACCATGCTGACCAGGATGCCATCCGCAAGGATTTTGACAAGCTGACCATGCTGAAGGTCAAGTATTTCTGCCGGGAAAATGGTATTTCTGAAAATGTCCTTTTCCTGACTGCCTTCAACTATACGGTAGGAATCTTCAGCAATGAGAAGGACCTCTTTACCAGTTCCATCCACAGCGGCCGGACCAACGGAAGCTGGAGAAGGCTGGCAGGCCCGCTCTTTAAGACTTATTTTGTAAGAACCATTACAGTGCCCCATGAGACCACTATCGCCTACTTAAAGAGGATTGGTAAGCAGGTCATGGACACCATGCGCTGTCCGATATCCGTACCGAGAGAGGGTGAGATGTTCTTCCAGTATCAGGGAGATATCATCAATATCCACGAGATCGGAGGACTGCCGGCCAAGCCCATCCACCTGCAGCTTGACTCCCTGCCTTTCCATATGCAGGTAATGGCAAGGGATACTAATTATTTCACGGAGCTGCGTTTCTGGAAGAACCGTTTCGATAGAGACCAGATGGACCTCTTCCTTGACTGTTATGAGAGCGTAGTGGATGCTATGCTCAGCGAGCCGTCAGCCCGCTGCCTGAAGAAGCACCTGCCCGAGAAAGCCTTCCCCAAGCACTACTATGTGACAGCCGGTGAACTGAACCGGGAGGCAGGTTTCGAATTGATTCCGGATGCCGCCGATGATGAGAAGATCAAGGCCTATGTCCTGGATGACCGCTATGCAAGGAAGCCTTACGGCGCCTGGGGTCGTCTCTATATTATGGACAGGGAACCTGCAGGAGTTAAAGATACGGTCAATAATCCTTTCAGGGATGACACTACCCTCTATGATACCGGCCTTGAGGCCAGAATCATGCTCAATGGGGAGATCGACTTCCTGGAGAACAGCGGAAGAACAGTCCTGACAGATGGTCATTTAGGCCGCCGTTACTATGACCTGGGCCAGCTGGAACAGGTTCTTGGCATGATCCCCCAGGTGGGACAGGCCGAGGGAAGCCTGGTCTATGACAGGAACTTAAATGAAATGAAGCTGGAGATGAACGTCCATACAGCCCAGGATTCCTTCATCAACATGATCCGGAATTACGCCGGTGAAAAATGTGGCCAGGACATGGTTCCGGCCGTAGTCAATATCATGAGCGAAGAATAGGGTAGACCAGGATGGCCTGGAAAGATAAACCTGACAGAGCCTTTGACAACTAGATAATACAGAAAAAAGGCTGTCTGATCTGATCAAAAACCAGTCCCGGAAGCAGAGTATAGCTTTGTTTACCGGGGCTGTTTTTTTGTTTTGATGAAATATTTTTTGACCCGTAATGATATTGTAAGAAGAAATGGTCCTGGGGACCTTGTATATATTGACTGAAAACATTGAAAAAAATATTTTGTTTTAGTATAATTAAGAAGGAATATTTTTTTGACTGTACAAATTAATACATGTGATTGTAGCAGATCACTGGAATAACAAACTAACCAATTAACAATCAGGAGGAATTTGTAATGGAATGGAAAAATTTCAGTAAGTTAGCAACTTACAAAAAACTGGCAGAATTTGGTACACCGGTAGACGTTAAGGAAGCTATGGCAGGCGAGAACGGGGCAAAGCGTGTTGCCGAATACAAGGTTCCTATGTCCAGCGGTATGGTTTACAGCTATGCGTCCAAGCAGGTAAACGATGAGCTGCTTGACCTTTTACAGGAGCTGGCTGACGAGGCGGCTTTAACAGAGAAATATGCAGCTTTATATAATGGAGATATCATCAACACAGGTGAGAAGCGTCTGGTTCTTCACCAGCTCTGCCGTGGCCAGCTGGGCGACGACGTTGTAGTGAACGGTGAGAATAAGAGAGACTTCTACCTGGCTCAGCAGGCAAGGGCAGCAGAGTTTGCCAACAAGGTTCACGCAGGTGAGATCGTGAACGAGGCAGGCGAGAAGTTCACCACAGCCGTTCAGATCGGTATCGGCGGCAGCGACCTGGGCCCCCGCGCCTTATATCTGGCTCTGGAGAACTGGGCCAAGGTGAATAATACCCTCAAGATGGAAGCCAAATTCATCAGTAACGTAGACCCGGACGACGCTTCCGCAGTCCTGGCCAATATTGACGTGGCTCATTCCCTTTTCATTGTAGTATCCAAGTCCGGAACAACTTTAGAGACTCTGACCAATGAAGCCTTTGTCAAGGATGCCCTGGAGAAGGCTGGATTGAATCCGTCTAAGCATATGCTGGCAGTTACCTCCGCCACATCTCCTTTGGCCAACAATCCGGCTTACTTAGACTCCTTCTACATGGATGACTTTATCGGCGGAAGATTCTCCTCCTCCTCACCGGTGGGCGGTGCTATCCTCTCCCTGGCCTTTGGCCCGGAGATCTTTGACCGCATTATGGCCGGTGCCGGAGCTGAAGACATCCTTGCCAAGAATGCGGATATCCGCAAGAACCCGGCCATGCTCGATGCCCTGATCGGTGTTTATGAGCGGAACTTCCTCGGCTATAATACCACAGCTGTTCTGCCTTATTCCCAGGCTCTGAGCCGTTTCCCGGCCCACCTGCAGCAGATGGATATGGAGTCCAATGGTAAGAGTGTCAACCGTTTTGGTGAGGAAATTGATTACCAGACAGGTCCGATCATCTTCGGCGAGCCAGGAACCAATGGACAGCATTCCTTCTACCAGCTGCTCCACCAGGGCACAGGAATTGTTCCCCTGCAGTTCGTAGGCTTCAAGAACAACCAGATGGAGAATGATGTTGTCATCGAGGGAAGCACCAGCCAGCAGAAGCTGTCTGCCAACGTGGCAGCCCAGATTGTGGCTTTCGCCCTTGGAAAAGATGACGACAACAGAAACAAGTATTTCGCAGGAAGCAGACCGTCAAGCATCATCGTAGGCGACCAGCTCAATCCTGAGGCTCTCGGAGCCCTCCTGGCCCACTTCGAGAATAAGATCATGTTCCAGGGCTTTACCTGGAATGTAAACAGCTTCGACCAGGAAGGCGTACAGCTTGGTAAGCTCCTGGCCAAGAAGGTTCTTGCCAAGGATACCGACGGCGCCCTGACTGCTTACAGTGAGCTGCTGGGCATCTTCTAAGACCCTGTAAGAAAGCAAATACAAGTTTTTCCAGCGGGAATGGAATCCTCTTATCAAACATTGATAATATTGTCATACATTGATAATATTGCTATACATTGATGATATTGTCATACATTGATAATGTTGGTTCTGTTGTCTGCCTGGCATAGTAAAAAGATAAAGGCTCTGGGATCCATGGATTTCGGAGCCTTTGGTAAATGTAGCTTTTTATAAATACATATTAACTTTCACAAATACATATTAATGGATATGGAGAAGTTTTCCTGAAACTATTGAAGTAGAGGCGGATCAGGTTGACGACTATAGGATTAGGTTGACGACAAAAGAAAAGAAACAGCTGGGCAAGATAAGAAAGGGAGGGTAGTACTATGGATTTAAAATGTCAGATGGTTGAATACACGGCGACGGTTTCCATGGAAGAATATCTGGAAGACTGCGTGGATGTGGATCAGTTCCTGGGCTATTGCAAAAATTGCTCCAATTATTCTAAGGTCTGGTCCTGTCCGGAATTTGACTTTGACCCGGTGGATTACTGGAAGGCCTATGACTCTCTTTATATCCTGGGCAGGAAATTAATTCTGCCGGAGGAGCTCCGGCTTCGGATCTATTCTGACGATGAGAGGGAGAAGGTCCTGACGGACCTGCTCAAAGAGCCTAAGATGCAGCTGGACCGGGACCTCCTGGCCATGGAGCAAAGGACACCGGGCAGCAGGGCCCTGTCAGGCGGTTCCTGCCTCTACTGTCAGCCGGGTGACTGCGCCAGGATCCATGCACTTCCCTGCCGTTTCCCGGACAAGATGCGCTACTCCATAGAGGCCCTGGGAGGAAATGTGGGCAGGACCCTGTCCAGATATCTCCACCTGAAACTACTCTGGATGGAGAAGGGCAGACTGCCTGCCTATTTTATTATTGTCGGCGGTCTGCTCCAAGAAAATGATTCCTGAGGTCTGACTCACTGACGGAAGAGATGTCCTCCGCTTCCGGGCCGGAAGTGGAAATTGAAATGATATAATTGGATATGTAAAAACTATCTATAAAACCGGTTTCTGGATCCAGGGTATTGATCGATGTAAGCCCCTCCGTGAGACCGGTTCCTTTTCTTTTCAGCAGGGCCTCCTTGCGGGTCCAGACTTCAAAAAAGCGACGGTCAGAAGCTTTTGCCGGTTCATAACCGGTCTGCATCTGTGAGTTGCCGGCAGAGCTTTCTTTGATTGAGGAGGAAATGAAAGCTGCCTGATTCCATGAATCCATGGTTTCCACGTAGGCAATCTCTGCCGGGTGGAAACAGCGGGCCATGACAGACCAGGGGGCCTGGCGTATCTGTTCCACATCTACCCCGATCTCCTGGGCAAGGGACAGGCCACATAGCAGGCAGTTATTTGTATGAGAAATATTGAAAAATATGGATGTATTGAAATGGGGATCTGCCAGCTCTGGTTTACCCCGGTCACTGATATGAAATTGCAGATGGTCACGGGGAACCCTGGCCAGGTCCACCAGCATTTGTCTGGCTAATAAGGAGGCATAAAGAGAGAGCCGGCGGTCCTTGTCGAAACGGTAGCGGAGGACCTTTTCCCGGCGGCCGGGGGATATATAGTTAAGAAGGACTTGGTCCTCAGGGAGCCACTGGTCCTGTAAGAATAGATATCGAATATGCATAAAGTCTTTTCCTCCTTTTTTGCTGCCGGTTAAAGGTGGTTGGCCAAAAGCAGTTAACTATAAGCTGCCGGCTAAAGGTGGTTGGCCAAAAGCAGCCAACTATAAGCTGCCGGATCAAAGTAGTCGGCCAAAGCATCCGGCTTGAACGATTATATAGTGGCAGGACCTGGGGTTAAATCAGGCAATCAGGACCTGGATATGCATGGATTCCAGGTCAGCCTTGACTGGGTCCGGCAGCCGGTCGTCGGTGACCACTGCGGTTATCTGGCTGCCCAGGTTGAGGGGGACTACCCCTTTTCTCTCAAACTTTTCACTCTCGGTAAGGATGATTACATGTTCAGCCTGTCTGGCCATGTCCCTGACCGCCTGGGCTCTCAGCTGGTCCCGGTTGGTAAAGCCCCTTCTGGATGAGTAGCCGTCGGTTCCTATAAAGAAATAGTCTACATAGAAGTTCTTTACACAGTCGTTGACCAGGGGGCCCACCATAACCTGGCTGTCCTGTTGGTAGATTCCTCCCAGGAGGAGAATCTGGAAGCCGGAGCTACCTCGGATATAGTCTGCAATGAAGGCACTGTTGGTGATGATGGTCAGGTTTTTCCTGGTCTGGGCCAGGGCCTCGGCCAGCAGGGCACAGCAGCTGCCGTTCTCGATCATCAGAGTGTCTCCGTTCCGGATGAAGTCGACAGCCCTGCGGGCTATCACTTTTTTTTGCTCATAATGATAGGCGATCCGGTTGTTGAGGTCGTTCTCGCTTTTCAGCAGGGCATAACCTCTCTCCCGCTGGATGATTCCCTTTTTCTCCAGTTCGTCCAAGTCCTTGCGGATGGTGACCCTGGACACACCGATCTTCTCGGCCAGGTCTGCCACCTCTATTTTCTTTTCCCTGGTCAGGACCTCCAGAATCTGGTTGGTCCGGTCTGTTTTAATCCTCATATTTTTTATCCTCTTTCAGAAAAGTATTTCGTTCTCTGCAGAAAGCTGAATAAGGTCTGGCCATTGTATGCCGGCATTACAGTTTAGTTCCTGAATGTTGGCGGTAAAGTCAGGTTCCAGAATGTTGGCATTAAAGCCTGTTATCTAAGGTCTGGAACAAAGTCTGCCACTAAGCCGGGCAGCCTCTGCCTGCATGGTCTGGCTAGAAAAAAGCCTCGATGCCCTGGTCTATAAAAATCTGCCGGTAGCTGCCAAGGTCCTCAGGGTGGAGGGCCTTCTGGTTTTTCATCTTATAGTCCCGGTTCAGGAATTCGTATTTGCGTTCACCCATCTGGTGAAAGGGAAGCAGCTGGACCTGGTTGAAATCCATTTCTTTTAAAAGAAGGGCCAGGGCTCTGGCATCTTCTTCATCGGCGTTAAAGCCGGGGATGACGGGAATGCGGGGAAGAATGGGCAGGTTTTTGGATCTGGCCCAGACGAGATTCTTAAGGATAAGATCATTTCCCACACCGGTTCCCTGCCGGTGTCTGACCGAGTCGGCATGCTTGACGTCAAAGAGCAGGAGGTCAAAGCAGGGAGCCAGCCTGGAAAATATGTCTTCCCCCACGTGGCCGGTGGTTTCAATGGCCGTATGGACACCGGCTTCTTTAAGAAGGGTCAGAAGCTGTTCCACAAAAACCGGCTGGCAAAGGCCTTCCCCTCCGGAGATGGTGACTCCTCCGCCGGATTCCTGGTAGAAGTCCAGATCCTGCATACAGATAGCAAATACTTCCCGGGCGGTCATGAGCCTGCCTTCGCTGGTCAGGGCCTGGCCGGGACAGTTGGTTACACAGACCCCGCAGCCGTCACAAAAGCTGCTGTCGATGAAGATTCCGGTCTGGTCCTGAAGCCGGATGGCCGCCCTGGGGCAGGAGACGCTACAGCTGCCGCAGTGGAGACATTTACTCCTGTCATAGAGAATCTCCGTCCGGGTCTGCTGGGATTCCGGGTTGGCGCACCAGGCGCAGCGCAGGGGACATCCCTTCAAAAAGACGGTAGTCCGGATTCCCGGGCCATCGTGGATGGAGAATTTCTGTATATTAAATATCATTCCTTTTGCAGTCATGGCAATACATCCTTTCCGGGGGACCTAAGACCGGCTGTACAGGGAAGAAACATCTTGTCCGGTAACAAGTATGTTCCAGCTTCCCTGAAGGCTTTTCTTTTTAATAAGTATACAATATAGATTCTTAATACACAAGATAAATTTCTTAAAAAGGATTATAAATTACGTAAATAATTTATATTGACGCTTAAATGAAATAATGTTAGAATAAAATATAAAATAGGCTAAGTGGCATTTTGCCCTTTTCCCCATAAAAAATATGATACAGCAGACTGCTATGAGCCGGCCCTGATAAAAACCAGATGGAAAGGGACGGAAGCAGCCTGATAAAGACAGGTTGAAAAGTTTGTTACAGGTTGGCAGAGACAAGCTGGAACAGGCGGGAACAGACAGTGATAGATTCATCGGAAGAGACAGGAGGAGACCATGGAGAATAAAGCGCATTTTGGTAGCTTGACCCCCAGGATGCAGCGTTACAGGGAAAGTGTTCTGGATAAAAAACCCTATATTGACGCCCAGAGGGCGGTGCTGGCCACAGAAAGCTACAAAGACCATCTGGACCAGCCGCCGGTGATGAGGCGGGCCCTGATGCTGCAGCATATCCTTGAGCACATGGATATCTATATTGAGGAGGAGACGATCCTGGTGGGCAACCAAGCCTCCGGCAACCGCAATGCTCCCATATTTCCGGAATATACCCTCCAGTTTGTAATGGATGAACTGGACCTTTTCGAGAAGAGGGACGGGGATGTATTTTACATTGAGGAAGAGACCAAGAGACAGCTCAGGGATATCGCTCCCTTCTGGGAGAAAATCTGCCTGAGGGCTAAGGGGGAGAAGCTGATTCCTGAGGAAATGAAGCCCTACATGGATACTGGTTTTTTCGGTATGGAGGGCAAGCTGAATGCGGGAGATGCCCACATTGCAGTGGATTATGAGGGGGTCCTCAACCGGGGCCTTGTGGATTATGAAAGAAGAGCCAGGGACTATAAGGAGGCTCTGGATCTGACAGACCCGGAAGCCCTGCCTAAATACCAGTTTTATAAGGCGGTGCTTATCACCATCCAGGCAGTAAAGGATTTCGCCCGCCGCTATGCCTGCCTGGCAGTCTCCATGGCTGACGGGGAAGAGGCTCAAGGTCTTGATGACCACAGAAGACAGGAACTGCGGGAGATTGCCCGGATTTGTAATAAGGTGCCCTATCAGCCGGCAGAGACCTTCCAAGAGGCGGTCCAGTCCGTCTGGTTTATCCAGTTGCTGCTGCAGATCGAGTCCAACGGACACTCTCTCTCCTACGGCAGATTTGACCAGTATGTCTGGCCCTTCCTGAAGGCAGACCTGGAAGAGGGGAGAATCGGGGAAGACCAGGCAGTAGAGCTGCTGACCAATCTCTGGATCAAGACCCTGACCATCAACAAGGTCCGTTCCCAGGCCCACACTTTTTCTTCGGCAGGCAGTCCCATGTACCAGAACGTGACCATCGGAGGTCAGACCAAAGAGGGAAAAGATGCGGTCAACCGGTTGTCCTTCCTGGTACTGCAGTCAGTGGGCCAGACCAGGCTGCCCCAGCCCAATCTGACCGTCCGTTATCACAGGAATATCAATCAGGCCTTTATGGAGGAAGCCCTGGAACTTCTGAAGCTGGGAACCGGCATGCCGGCCTTTAACAGTGATGAGGTTATCATCCCCTCTTTCATAGAGAAGGGTGTGGCCAGGGAAGACGCCTATAATTACTCTGCCGTAGGCTGTGTGGAGACGGCCGTTCCCGGCAAATGGGGTTACCGGTGTACGGGGATGAGTTATCTGAATTTCCCCAGGATCCTGCTGGCAGTGATGAATCATGGTATAGACATGACCTCCGGCATCCGCTTTGTATCCGACCAGGGCAGCTTCCGGGACATGACCTCCTTCGACCAGCTGATGGCAGCCTGGGACCAGGCGGTCCGGGAGATGACCAGGGCCAGTGTGGTCATAGAAAATGCTGTGGACCTGGCCAGTGAAAGGGAGGTTCCGGATATTCTTTGCTCCACCCTGACTTTTGACTGTCTGGGCCGGGGCAAGACCATCAAGGAGGGGGGAGCCTTCTACGATTACATCTCCGGTCTCCAGGTGGGGATTGCCGATATGGCCGACAGCCTTGCAGCGATCAAAAAGCTGGTCTTCGAGGAGAAGAAGATCTCTCCTGACCAGCTCATGGATGCCCTGGAGTCAGACTTCGCCGGCCAGGAAGGGGAGAGGATCTGCAGGCTGCTGGAAAACCAGGCTCCCAAGTATGGTAATGATGATGATTATGTGGACACTCTGATTGTGGATGCCTACAACAGCTATATTGATGAGATGAAAAAGTACCCCAACACCAGGTACGGCCGGGGGCCGGTGGGAGGAATCCGCTATGCCGGAACGTCCTCCATCTCAGCCAACGTGGGTCAGGGGCTGAGTACCATGGCCACGCCCAACGGTCGTCATGCCAGGGCCCCCCTGGCTGAGGGTTGTTCTCCGGCCCATGGCATGGACAGAAAGGGGCCGACGGCTGTGTTCAAGTCGGTTAGCAAGCTGCCCACCCATGAGATTACCGGCGGAGTTCTTTTAAACCAGAAGGTAACTCCGGCCATGCTTTCCACAAAAGAGAATACCAGAAAGCTGGAGCTGCTGATCCGGACCTTTTTCAACCGGCTGGAGGGCTACCATGTCCAGTACAATGTGGTGGACAAGGCCACCCTGCTGGATGCCCAGGCCCACCCGGAAAACTATAAGGATCTGATCGTCCGGGTTGCCGGCTACAGTGCTTTTTTCAGTGTCTTGTCCAAGGCTACCCAGGACGATATCATCGGCAGAACCGAGCAGACCCTGTAAGCAGGGTCCCGGGGTCGGTCATTGCGGCTGATGATCCGATTATTATGGCAAGGATGGCATGTATGTTATAATAGTTGGAAGGTACTAGATGATATCATAGCAGGAGATCGTAATAGACCATAACAGGCAGCTCTTAATAAATAGTTTCAATAATAGTTGAGATAAAAACAGAGATAAAAATAGAGATGGAGGAAAAACCATGAAGTTTTGTATCGATCACGCAGACCTTGATGCTATCCGGAGAATTTATGAATATTATCCCGTAGACGGGGTTTCCACCAACCCTTCCATCCTGGCCAAAACCGGCCGGGATCCCTACCAGGTCTTAAAAGAGATCCGGGAGATCATAGGAGAGGACGGGGAACTCTTTGTCCAGGCCGTGTCTCCAGAGGCAGAGGGCATGGTCAGGGAAGCACGCCGCATCGTAAGGGAGCTGGGGGACAGGACCCTGGTAAAGATTCCGGCGACACCGGAGGGCTTTAAGGCCATGAAAATGTTGAAAAAAGAGGGGATCCGCTTTATTGGGACTGCCATCTATACGGCCATGCAGGGCTTCCTGGCAGCCAAGTGCGGGGCAGACTATGTGGCTCCCTATATCAACAGGATTGACAATATGGGTTTTGACGGAGTCCAGGTGGCCAAAGACATCCATGACGCCATCAAAGCCAGTAATTATGACAGCGGCCTCCTGGCAGCAAGCTTTAAAAATTCCCAGCAGGTGCTGGAACTGACTAAATACGGGGTCAAGGCGGTCACGGTGGCCCCTGATGTCATCGACGGTCTGGTGAAAAATGCTGCCATAGATAGTGCGATCGATCAGTTTACAAAGGATTTCGAGGGCCTTGTCGGTCCGGGAAAGACCATGGAGAGCCTGTAATTACAGGATTGAAGAGATAACTAAAAATAATCTGAAGAGATAACTAAAAATAATCTGAAGAGATAATTGAAGATAGTCTGAAGAGATAATTGAAAAAAGGGGCAGGATGCTGACTGGAGATATGCTTCATGCCGGGAATACAAGCTTTTCCTACTTGTTTGTCTACCTGGAAGGGAGCATATTGAATCAGAACTTCCTGCCCTTCTTTTATGTTCATTTCGTCTTTTTGATAATGGTTGGATTATTTTAGCGCACAGCCCAGCGCAGCTTGGTGGACCGGGCCCGGGGGTTGCGGTGGCATTCCTGGGCCGTTGGCCGGATGACGTTTCTGGAAATTTCCGAGTAGAGTCCTTCTTTAAGCCCCCTGGAAAATGCTTTTTTTACCAGCCTGTCTTCTCCGGAGTGGAAGGTGAGGATGGCGGCCCGGCCGCCTTCCCTGAGGGCCAGGGGCAGCTTGTCCAGGAATTCATAGAGGACTTCCATCTCGCTGTTGACGTCTATGCGCAGGGCCTGGAAGGTCCGGGCACAGGCCTTTTTGACTGCGTCCTCCCTGGACCTCTCCATAAGCATTTTCTCAGGAAGACCCCTGACCGTCTCTTCTATGATCCGGCGCAGATCAGTGGTTGTGCGGATCGCCTGGCCCTTCTTCCGGACCTTTACAATGGCCTGGGCCAGCTTTTGGGCATAGGGCTCATCGGAATTCTCATAGAGCAGGGAGGCGATCTCATCCCGGGACAGGCTGGCCAGCCGGTCAGCGGCGGATTCCCCTTTTTCCGGATTGAAGCGGAGGTCCAGGGGACCGTCCGTCTTGTAGGAGAAGCCCCGGTCCGGGTTGTCGATCTGCATGGAGGAGACACCCAGGTCGGCCAGGATAAAATCGAAAGGACCGTATTCTAAAGCGATGCGGTCTATGTGGCGGAAGTTGCTGTGGATGGCCGTAAATAAGTCCTGGCCAAAGCCCTTTTCTTCCATGCGGACCCTGGTTTTAGCCAGTTCGATGGGGTCGGCATCCAGGGCATAAAGATGTCCCTGACCTGCCAGACAGGCAGCCATTTTTGAACTGTGGCCGCCATAGCCCAGGGTACAGTCCAGCCCCTTCATGCCTGGTCTGATCCGGAGAACTTCAAGGATCTCATCTACCATGATGGGCAGGTGCATGCCGGCAGGGGTACTGCCTTTGCTGATTACTTTCTCGATGGTATCCTTATATTTTTCAGGATTATGCTCCTTGTATTTCTCTTCATATTTTCTGGGATAGCGGCCGCTGTAACGGGGACGGCGGCGGTGGACCCTGCCGCTGTTTTCCTTGTCTTGATTTTGATTCTGATTCATGGGAGTATCCCTTTCTGGATGGGTTTCTGCTAAGGAGGATGGCCGGAGGATGGAAGCCGTCAAAGCCCTGGCCGCCAGGCCTAGATTAACTGGTTCAGATCATCATTGTGGACAGCTACCAGAAGATGGAGGTTGGCAGAGAGGACCTCATCGGGGTCAGCGATATAGTTAACCTTGTCCTCGTTGATGACGGCAACCACATTGATCCGGTGCTTTTTCCTCAGGTCCAGCTGGCGGATGGTTTTTCCAATCCATTCTTTTTTGGGAATCATTTCCACGACACTGATATTCTGGGACAGGTCGAAAAATTCGATAAAATTTGAGGACAAAAGCTTCCTGGCAGTCAGAATACCCTCCTCAACCTCAGGCTGGAAGACCTTGTCCGCTCCCACCTTAAGGTAGATTTCCGCAGACCGGTCACTGGGTGCTTTGGCGATAATCTGGGGGACACCTTCCTCCTTGGCAGCCATGATGCACATGATGGAGGCTTCCAGGTATCTGGACATACATATGATTACGGCGTCCATATTTTTAAGGCCCAGCTCTTTTATGGCGGCAGTGTCACTGAGGTCAGTAGTGACGGCATAGGTGACATCCGAAGCAATCTGGTTGATCAGGTCTTCATTTTTATCGGCCACCAGGACCTCCACATTGTGGGCCATGAACTCTTTTGCGATGCTCTGGCCGACCATACCCAGGCCCAGGATGGCGGCAGCCTTTATTTTACTCATAGGGTTTTCCTCCTTTGGAAGCTATATTTATACTAATTTTATTTTTTTGTGATTCTTATGGCAGCCTGCGGCTGTCTGTCCTATTGTTGTCAGCGGGCTGTCTGTCTTATCATTATCAGTCAGCCTTATGTCCTGGCTGGTTCTGATGGTCACCAAAAGACTGTCCTCTATCCGATATAGAATTTCCCTTCCGCATGCTTAATCTTACTGGTTTGGGACCGGTTGGTACTGAAGAAGAGGGCCATGGAGATGGGACCGATCCGGCCAAGGTACATGGCCAGGATAATAACGACCCGGCCTATGGTATTGAGGCTGGCAGTGACACCCCTGGAGAGTCCTACGGTTCCTGCGGCACTGAAGATCTCATAGGCAGCGGAAAGCATGGGCAGGTGGTTGGTGGAGACCAGAAGGATCAGACCGGTCATGGTGGTAAAAAAGCTGACCATGACGATGGCCGCAGCCTTGGTGATCATTTTCTGGCTGATGCTGTGGTTGTAGAGTACGGTTTCATTCTTGCCCTTGATGAAAGCCCTTACATTCAGTAAAAGAACAAAGATGGTCACTGTTTTAACACCTCCGGCTGTTCCTATGGGAGAACCGCCTATGAACATGAAAAATAGACCGTAAAGGCAGGTGAGGGGCTCCAGATTCTGCTGGGGCACCGTACAGAAGCCGGCCGTCCTGAAGGTCATGGACTGGAAAAGGGCAGCCATCACCTTTTTTCCTGAGGAAAAGGGTCCCAGGGTTGCCGGGTTGTCTCCTTCTATGACCAGAACGATGAAGGTCCCCAGGAGCAGCAGGGAGGTGGTCAGGGTGATGACCAGCTTGGAATGTTCGTTAAGCCTGTGCCAGATGGCACCGGGCCTGTCATGGTTTTTCCTGCATTGCTTTATGGAATTGTGGAGATCGAACCAGACCACATAGCCGAGACCGCCCATGACAACCAGGAGGGTGGTGGTCAGGTTGATGATGACATTGCCGCTGTAGCGGCAGAGACTGTCGGGAGCAATGATATCGATACCGGCGTTACAAAAGGCAGATACCGAAGTGAAAACCGAGAACCAGATCCCTTTTAAAAAACCAAATTCAGGGACAAATACCAGGCTGTAGAACAGGGCCCCAAACCCTTCTGCAAGTAGGGTGCCGGCCACCACCTTTTCCATAAAATGGACGACACCGTTTAGGGAGGTCAGGTTATAGTAATCCTGTAAGAGGATATTCATTTTCAGGGAAAAGCGCTTGTGGATCAGCATGATTCCCAGAGAGTAGAGGGTGATCACGCCCAGGCCGCCAACCTGGATCAGCAGAAGAATGATGACCTGGCCGAAGAGGGACCAGTGGGCATAGGTGTCTACCACCACCAGGCCAGTCACACAGATGGAGGTGGTGGATGTGAAGAGGGCCGTTAAAAAACTGGTCTCTCTGCCCGGCTGGCTGGCAAAGGGCAGCATAAGCAGCAGGGCTCCTATGATAATGGCCCACAAAAATCCGAAAATGATAATTCTCGTGGAGTTAAGCTTGATATTTTCTTTTAGAAATTGTTTGATAGAATTCATCGTCATGTCCTTAAAAATCGGGGTTTATGTGTTTGTTCTCTGGCTAAGCTGCCGGCTCATATGCCGGAATGCATGCAGACTTAATAGGCGGTGGATTATTCCGCCGCGGGTGAAGGTCATACATATCCCTGGGGGCTTGTTTGCCTGCACTTACTATACCACAAATTCTCCCTGGTAAAATAAGAAAATCAAAAGGGACGGATGTCTTTTTACTCTGTTCCAAATCATAAGCCGGATTGCCGGAAAGGGTATTTTACAGGGAGGGAACCCGGTCTGCTGTAAGTCCTGAAATCATGATTAAGGTCTTTCCCTATGAGAGGACTTATTTTATAATAGAGGAGATAAGGACAGATTTGGATGGCATCTATAAATATAATTGTAAAGTGAGAAGAGACCGCAGGGTCTGGATGCTGGCAGAGAGGTAGGAATTATGAGAATTGCATTTGTCGGGACAGGAATCATGGGAGCTTCCATGATCATGAATCTTATGAAGGCAGGTCACAGCCTGACCGTATATAACAGGACCAAAAGTAAGGCGGATGGGGTAGTGGCTGCCGGAGCCGTCTGGAAGGACAGTCTGGCGGAATGTGTCCGGGAAGCGGAAGCCGTCATTACCATCATTGGTTTTCCCAAGGATGTGGAAGAGGTATATTTCGGACCGGAGGGGATCCTGGCCCATGCCCCGGAGGGAGCCATTCTGGTGGATATGACCACCACCAGTCCCAGGCTGGCCAAAAGGATTTTCGAGGAGGCAGCCAGGCGGGGCCTGCAGGCCTTAGATGCCCCAGTGTCAGGAGGCGACCAGGGGGCCAGAGAGGGGACCCTGTCTATTATGGCAGGTGGGTCCAAGGAGGCCTATGACAAGATGTTGCCGGTATTCCAGGCCATGGGCAGCCGGATTAATTACATGGGTCCGGCCGGGTCAGGCCAGCATACCAAGATGGCTAACCAGATTGCCATAGCGGGAGCCATCAGCGGAGTATGTGAGGCCCTGACCTACAGCAGGAAGGCGGGCCTGGACCTGGAGGGAGTCCTGGCCTGTATCGGGGCGGGAGCCGCTTCCAGCTGGCAGATGAACAATCTGGGACCCAAGATGGTCCAGGGGGATGACAGGCCGGGCTTTTTGATCAAGCATATGCTTAAGGACCTGAAAATTGCCCTGGAGGAGGCTGAGGCAGAGAATCTGGATTTGCCGGTTCTTGCTCTTGTGGAGGGCATGTACGAGACCCTGACCGGCCAGGGCCGGCAGGAAGAGGGAACCCAGGCCCTGATTCATTATTTTGAGTAGATCGTCAAGCATTTTCCCATTGGAAAAGGTTTTTGCCGGTCTGGAAATGAGATTGTAAAATGAGACTGTAAATAAAAATGGACCGGAGGGCCTGGCTGGACAGGCCTGGCTGCCGCTAAAATTCCTGCCGGTGTCCAAAATTCATAGAAATGAAACATTTACCATGTATGATAAGGCAAAGCCGGACAAGCAGGTCCGGAGACCAGATAAAAGAGGAGGAAGTCCATGAGTGATTTTAAGGTGTATACCAATCCCAATTTCAAGAAAACAAGGCCGGTCCAGAAGGTGGAGGAAGTGGAGCTGACCATGCTGCCACCGGAGAAGCTGGTAGACCAGTATTTTGCGTCTGCATTTTTCTTTCTTGCCATGAAGGACCATGGCGGCTGGTATGTGGCAGAGGAGATCCCGGAGGAGGAGGGTCCTGTGCCTGAGATGTATCCCCTGCTTGAGAGGAATCTAGAAGAACTCTACAAGGGAACCAGGGAGTACCGGGAAGCAGGCCAGGTATCATTCGGAAGTCTGCTCTATACCTATTCTGAAGAGGAACAGGATTTTCTTTCCCTGATCGGGGAAATGATATTTCCTTCTTTTATAGAATTTCTCCGTCAGGCCCTCTTGATTCTCAATGAAGACCTGATCTACCATCCTGACGGTGAGCAGATTGTGGGAGCCTATTTTGAGGAGATCTCTGAGAATGGAGACCTGGATGAGATGATGCAGAGGGTTATGGGGATTCTGGACGAGCCTGATAATGTCAGACACATGCTTTTTGAACTTGTTGAGGATGAGGAGGAAGAGATATGGTAACAACTTATAAAGAATATCTTGGGAAAGATTCCGTGTTAACTTTTGAGGATATGACCAGGCTCCATGAGGCCATGCTGCAGGAACTGCAGGGTGACCCGGAGGCGGAGGCTCTCTATGACCGGTTGGTCCGGGCCGGGACTCTCTATGTGGAGACCAGGGCAGGCTGGAAGCTTATGGCCAAGGATGTGCGCCGGGAGCGCAATGACGAGAGGACGGCCAGACATAACAGCGTGATAACAGGCCTTGATATGCTGGCAGACTACCTGAAGGAAAAAGGAGCCTCCACAGACTGGAGAGATGAGATCGGCTATGAGGCAGTGGACAAGGTGAACCGGAAGCGCTGTGGCGATTTCGGCTGTTACCTGGCTTTTATCAATGCCATCAATGCCCGCTAGTCACCAGCAGATATGAGGACTGGGTAAGGCCGCAGCCAGGTCTGTAAGCCTTTAATACATGGCTTTGGAAGGACTTTGAGACAGGTTGGCCGGACCGGTCCCCGGGAGGAAAGTATATTATGGATCTATTTGGAATGTTGAGGAGAAAGGTTGCCATTATCGGAGCAGGATACGTGGGTTCGTCCATAGCCTATGCTCTGACCATCCGCCAGCTGGCCAGAGAGATTATCCTTATTGATATCAATGAACAGAAGACAGAGGGAGAGGCTCTGGATATCCAGCACGGAATTCCTGATATGGGGATTTCTTCTGTCCGGGCGGGTTCCTATGCTGACTGTTCCGGCTGTGATCTGATTATTATCACGGCGGGCCGGAACCGGAAGCCCGGGGAGACCAGGCTGGACCTGATTGAGGCCAACTCTGCCATCTTAAAGGATGTGACAGACCAGCTGAATAAATATTACACCAAGGGAGTCATCATGATAGTCAGCAATCCGGTGGATGTCCTGGTTTACCAGTGCAGCCGTTGGATGGACCTGCCTAATGGTATGGTCTTTGGGACCGGATGTATACTGGACTCTTCCAGAATGACCCGGCTTATCGCCGACTATACCCGGCTTAACACGGAAGTGGTCAAGGCCAATATAGTCGGTGAGCACGGAGACGCCCAGATTCCTATCTGGAGCAGGGTTTCCATCGCCGGAGTTCCCATTGAGGAATACTGTGAGAATGTCCACCTGGTCTGGAACCAGCAGGTGCGGGATTATATCAGTAATAAGGTCAGGACCATGGGGGCAACCATCATTAAGGACAAGGGAAGGACCCACTATGGTATCGCGACCTGTGTCTGTTATCTGGCCCAGGCCGTGCTGAACCAGAGGCTTACCATAGCCCCGGTTTCTACGGTATTCCAGGGCGAGTATGGCATTAGAGACGTCAGCCTCAGTGTCCCTTCCATCATCGGTGTCAACGGCGTCCAGCAGAGACTGGAGGAAAGGTGGGCTGAGGAGGAATTCCAGGCCTTCCGGCGGTCGGCGGCAAAGATGGACCAGGTGCTGAGAAAGCTGAGATAAGATTTAAGATATGACAGGAGACAGGTGAGGATGGGTTGGACCGGAAGGGAAAACCCCTTCACCGCTACAGGCATGAAAATGGATAGAAATGGAAAAAGATACCGAAGGGCCTCCGGGGAAAAATCCGGGGGTTCTTCGGGTGTAAAAAACAGAAATCGTAAAATAGCCGCCTTGCTGGTGCTGGTTTTTCTGGCGGCAGCAGGGATCTACACCATGTATTCTTCCATAAAGCCGGGGACCTTTTCCATGGTTATGGAGCCGGGTGGCAAGAGAAAGGTGGGTGGCGATTATAAGGACTGGGAGTCCAGTAATCCGACCGTAGTCGAGGTGGACCAGAAGGGAAACCTGTCTGCCCTTCGTGTGGGCCGGGCTACAGTGACTGCCCAGGGAGACTGGGGCCAGTCCTACAAGTGCCAGGTGACCGTCTGTGCCATCAATGAAAAGAACCTGACCATGGCTGTCGGTGACAGTTTCCAGCTGCAGCTTGAGGGAGCCCAGGGCCAGAAGGTCCGCTGGGAGTCAGCAGACAAGAGAGTGGCTTCTGTGGATGACCAGGGCCTGGTGGAGGCCATCAAGGGAGGGTCGGTACTCATTTTCTGCCGTGTCGGGGATTATGAGATAAAATGCCGGGTAAATATCCCTTCCCTGGCCCAGGATACTCTTGTTCTTTCCAGAAAGGGTTATGGTCAGATTAAGATTTTAAATGGCGGGGAGGAAGAGGTAAGCTACTGGTCCGGCGATGAATCGGTCGCCCGGGTTTCCGAGGATGGTGTAGTCACTGGCCAGGAAGAGGGGATTACCACTATATACTGTCAGCTTGGCGACGTAACCCTCAATCAGGAAGTGGAAGTGACGGCCATGGATGAGGCCAGCCTGGTCATCACTCCTGGCCAGACCTATAAAGTAAATGTGAATGGAATTGTTGGCGGCAAGTGGTCCAGTGAGGATCCCTCCATTGCCCGGGTAGACCAGGATGGAAGGGTTACAGGCCTTAAGCTGGGTCATACCCGTGTCAAAATGGTCAAGGATGGCTCTGCCTTTATCACTGACATTTCCGTGGTCGGGCTGGAGGAGACAGAGGTCACCATAAGCCTGGACGAAGGGACCTATACCCCCCAGCTGATAGGAGCCAGTGGTCCAGTGGATATTACCGTGGAAAAGGAAGAGGTGGCTGAAGGGTCCCAGGGCCAGATTATCTTAAAGGGAGCGGGAGATACCCTTGTTTATGTCACTTGCCAGGAGGCGGTCATGGAATTTGTACTCCATGTTACGGTCCCCCAGAAGCTGGTGACCAAGATGGCTGACCTGCCCATGGAGACCAGGAAGGCCAGGGTTACAGTGACCATCCACTCCTATCCTGAGGACAGGACTTACACCGTTTTCAACCAGGCCGACGGCAAGAACAAGACGAAAAAGTTTCCCCACTATATGCCTGCTCATGGTTGTGCCGCCTGTTCTACTTCCGTGGTATTGACAGGCTATGGCATTCCCGTGACTCCGGCAGATATGGTAGAGAAGGTGGAGCGGGTAGTGCTGGGTGATAAGTGGGAGAAGAATTATTCCAAGGACCACAGGCACCGCATGCCCATGACCTTATATGGAATTACCAGGGTCTTAGACCGCTATAAGATCGCCAATACTTATGTCAGGACATTTAAGGACAGCGAGGCCAAAAAAGAGATTCTGGATCATCTGCTGACCGGCAAGCCGGTGATTTTTGAGGTAAAGAATTACAACCGTTACAGGAAGGAAAATAGTACCAGGTGGGCTAATTCCTACCATACTATGGTCTTTTTAGGAGTGACTGATACAGGGAAGGTGATCGTGGCTGATCCGGCCAACCGGTCTTCCAAAACCTTCGGGACTATGGGCAGGCTCAAATATGTGGATATCGATGAGGTGCTTCCCTACATGTTTTCCTGTACATCGGCAACCAAACACAACTATTTCAGTACTGGCGCCACCGCAGGAGGCTACATATTGATCGACCAGTAAGGAGTTTTGCCAGGGTTAAGCTGTCAGGTCTCTGGCTTATGCATCCGGACTTATCCTGCTAGCAAAAATCGGAAGGTAAAACAAGGGACATGAAAAAGGGATTGGCGCACTTAAACGACAATCCCTTTTTTAAGCTGTATTATGTTATTTTGCCGGGGGAGGGGTCAGATGCGTGCCGCTCCGCTTTTCCTGGCTGCTTCCATGGTGGCCCTGGCTACGGCTTCCTTGACTCTGGGATCAAAGGCCTTGGGAAGGATGTATTCGGCATTGAGTTCATCGTCGCTGACAAGACCGGCTATGGCATAGGCGGCGGCAATCTTCATCTGGTCATTGATGTCGGAGGCTCTCACGTCCAGGGCTCCGCGGAAGATGCCGGGGAAGCAGAGGACATTGTTGACCTGGTTGGGGAAATCAGACCGGCCTGTAGATACCACGGCGGCGCCGGCTGCCAGAGCCTGGTCCGGGAAGATTTCGGGTGTGGGGTTGGCACAGGCGAAGATAATGGGGTCTTTGGCCATGGTCCTGATCATATCCTGGGTCAGGGTTCCCGGGGCCGATACTCCGATAAAGACATCGGCGCCCTTGATCACGTCTGCCAGAGAACCGGAAATCTTGTCTTTATTGGTTATGGCTGCCATCTCCTCCTTGATGGGGTTGAGGCCCTCCCGGCCTTCATAGATGGCGCCCTGACGGTCGGTCATAATGACATTTTTAAGACCCATGGAGATGAGCAGACGGATGATGGCGATGCCTGCGGCGCCGGCTCCGGAGGTGACGATCTTGATCTCATCAATGTGCTTGCCTACCAGCTTGAGGGCATTGATCAGGCCGGCCAGGGTGATGACGGCGGTTCCGTGCTGGTCATCGTGGAAAATGGGGATGTCGCAGCAGGCCTTCAGTTTTTTCTCGATTTCAAAGCAGCGGGGAGCGGCGATGTCCTCCAGGTTCACTCCGCCGAAGCTTCCTGCCAGGAGGCGGACCGTCTTTACGATTTCATCTACATCATGGCTGCGGATGCAAAGAGGAAATGCATCCACATCACCGAATTCTTTAAAAAGGACGCATTTACCTTCCATGACCGGCATGCCGGCTTCCGGACCGATATCTCCAAGGCCCAGGACAGCGGTTCCGTCCGTGACAACGGCAACAGTGTTCCAGCGGCGGGTGAGCTCATAACTTTTGTTGATATCCTTCTGAATCTCCAGGCAGGGTTCTGCGACACCGGGTGTGTAGGCCAGACTCAGTGCTTCCTCGGAATCGACAGGAGCACGGCTGATGACCTCGATCTTTCCCCGAAGTTCCTGGTGCATTTTCAAAGATTCTTTCCGGTAATCCATAGTAACTTCCTCCTGATGAAATATATAGGCTCTTTATTTGGATAAATTGGGTTTAATAAACGGTGTATTGTGAAACGGACTTTATAAACTATATTTATGATTTGTGCTATATGAAGTATTTCCGCCAGTCCCTATCCGGTGGGGTTAGCAAGGATTCTTCTTTAATTATGTCATACAATTATTTCATACAAACTCAAATTATAAATGGAATGGACTTATAAAGCAAGTAAAACCGAAAAAATCCTGAATATTTATTCCGTTTCAGCTTCATTTTTCCAAAGACCGGGCTCAAGAACATGGTAGATGATTATTGTCTTATGGCCTGTTTTTTGGTATATTTATGAAATAAAAGACTTATAGAATTGACGTGCCGGACTAGAGTTTCCGGCATGGCAATCCTGATTTGATTTAGACTTTGTAATTTATAGAAAGAGGAGAAAATGAGCAGAACAGGATTTGACAATGAGAAATATCTTTCCATGCAGTCTGAGCATATCAGAAGAAGGATGGAACAGTTTGGTGGAAAGCTTTATATGGAATTCGGCGGCAAGCTTTTTGACGATTATCACGCGTCGAGAGTGCTTCCGGGTTTTGAGCCGGACAGTAAGCTGAAGATGCTCCTCAAGCTGAAGGAACAGGCTGAAATCGTGATCGCGGTGGGAGCCGGGGCCATAGACAGTAACAAAAGAAGGGGAGATATCGGCATTACCTACGATATGGAGGTCCTGAGACTGATCGATCTCTTCCGGAGTGTAGGCCTTTATGTGGGCAGTGTGGTTATCACCCGCTATGACGGCCAGAAGTCAGTGGACGGTTTTGTGAACAGGTTGGAGAGTCTGGGAGTAAAGGTATATAAGCATTATCCCATTGCCGGCTATCCTTCCAATGTGCCCCTGATCGTCAGTGAGAATGGCTACGGGAAGAATGACTATGTGGAGACCAGCCATTCCCTGATTGTGGTTACGGCTCCGGGACCGGGAAGCGGTAAGATGGCGGTCTGCCTTTCCCAGCTCTACCAGGATAACCGGAGGGGGATCAAGGCTGGCTACGCCAAATTTGAGACATTTCCTATATGGAATATTCCTCTCAAGCATCCGGTGAATCTGGCCTATGAGGCGGCCACAGCCGACCTTAATGACGTGAATATGATCGACCCCTTCCATATGGAAGCCTACGGTAAGGTCACTGTTAACTATAACAGGGACGTGGAAATTTTTCCCGTGCTGAGGGCCATGTTCCAGCAGATCTACGGGTCCTGTCCCTACAAGTCACCGACAGACATGGGCGTCAATATGGCTGGGAACTGTATCTATGATGACTTTGCCGTATCCGAGGCGGCCCGCCAGGAGATCCTGCGCCGCTATTACAAGGCCCTTTGTGAGAAGAAGAAGGGTATGGAAAAGGATGGGGAGATCAGTAAGCTGGAGATTCTGCTTAACCAGGCAGAACTGACCCTGGATGACCGGGCTGTGGCCAGGGCAGCCAGGAAGAGAGAGGAGGAGTGCGGCGAGCCGGCAGCGGCTATTGAGCTCCCTGACGGCAAGATTATTACCGGCCGCAACAAGGACTTACTTGGTGCAGCCAGTGCCATGCTGCTCAATGCTCTCAAGGTTCTTGCCGGGATCCCTGATGACGTATACCTGTTGGCAGCCGATGTCATCAGGCCGGTCCAGGAGCTGAAAATTAATTATCTGGGCAACCGTAATCCCAGACTTCACACCAATGAAGTTCTGGTAGCTCTCTCTGTCAGTGCGGCTGATGATCCCAACGCCAGGAAGGCCATGGACTGTCTGCCCATGCTTCAGAACTGCGATGCCCACTGTTCGGTTATGCTGTCTCCGGTAGACACGGATATTTTCCGGAGACTCCGGATCAATATGACCTGTGAGCCCAGGTACCAGGACAGCAAGCGGATATTCTATCGCTAACCGGCCTGCTTGAGACAAAATTACATGAGTAACCAGGCTTAGGCCTGTTTATACAAAATAAATCTAAAATGGAAAAGTAACCAGCTTTCAGCTAACCGGGGCCTGACCTTCCACGAACGGACAAGAATGGTCTGTTTGAGGAGGGGCCGGTGGTCCGGATGATAAAAGACAGGGGGTTCACTATGATAAAAGATAACAAAGTATGGATTGCGAATACGACCGACGGACAGCCACTGTCCATTTTCCCAAAGATGGCAAACAGGCACGGCCTGGTGGCCGGAGCCACCGGAACCGGTAAGACAGTTACCCTGAAGGTGATGGCTGAATCTTTCAGTGATATCGGAGTCCCTGTTTTCCTGGCAGATGTCAAGGGAGACCTGGCCGGAACCATGACGGCGGGGACTGATACTGAGGATATGCAAAAGAGAATAAAACGCTTCGGTCTGGCGGAGACCTTTGCCTACAAGGGTTATCCTGTGACCCTGTGGGACCTTTTTGGTCAAAAGGGTATTCCTTTGAGGACCACGATTTCTGAGATTGGTCCCTTGCTCTTATCCAGGGTTCTCAGACTTAATGATCTGCAAAGTGATATTCTGACCATCGTCTTTAAGATAGCCGATGACAATGACCTGCTGCTGGTTGATACCAAGGATCTGAAGGCCATGCTTCACTATGTGGAGGAGAACAGTGAAGAACTGGCGCCTCAGTACGGTAAGATCCGGGGTGCATCCATCGGAGCCATTACCAGGGCCCTGGTGGGCCTGGAGCTGGACGGCGGTGATATATTCTTTGGGGAGACAGCCCTCAATATCGGTGACTGGCTGACCACCACCTACGACGGCAAAGGAGCCATTAATATCCTGGACTCCGAAAGTCTGATCAACAACGGCCGGCTTTATTCCACCTTCCTGCTCTGGCTCATGTCCGAACTTTTTGAGAGACTGCCGGAAGTAGGTGACCTGGACAAGCCCAAGATGGTATTTTTCTTTGATGAGGCCCATCTTCTTTTTGATGATGCCTCCAAGGAACTTCTGGACAAGATCGAGCAGGTAGTCAAGCTGATCCGGTCCAAGGGAGTGGGCATCTATTTCTGTACCCAGAATCCCAGAGATATTCCTGAGGGAGTGCTCTCCCAGCTGGGAAATAAGGTCCAGCATGCCCTGAGGGCCTACACACCGGCAGACCAGAAGAGGGTTAAGGCTGCGGCCGAATCCTTCCGGGCCAATCCGGATTTTGATACCGAGGAGGCCATATCCAACCTGGGAACAGGGGAGGCCATCGTCTCCTTCCTCCAGGAGGACGGTATCCCGGCCATAGCCCAGAGAGCTTTTATTCTTCCGCCCCAGAGCCGGATGGGTCCCATCAGTGATGAAGAGAGGTCCCAGGCCATCAGCGGCAGTCTGCTTTATTCCAAATATGCCCAGGCCCATGATCCGGATTCCGCTTATGAGTTCTTCCTGAGAATGGGAGCAGAAGAGGAAGAGGCGGCTAGGGCCGCCGAGGAAGAAAAACTCCGCGAGGCTGAGGAAGAGAAGCGGCGGAAAGAAGAGGAAAAGGAAGAGGCAAGGAAGGCTCGGGAAGAAGAGCGGGAAGCCGCCAGAAAGGCCCGGGAGGAAGAGCGGGAGGCTCAGAGACTTGCCAGAGAAGAAGAAAAGAGGAAGAAGGCCGAGGAGGCCAGAATCCAGAAGGAATACGAGCGTCAGCAGAAGGCTGAGGAAAGAGAAAGAGAGAAGGAGGCTAAAAAGAAAAAGAAGGCCATCAAGTCTGTGGGTAGTTCCGTAGTCGGAACCGTGGGCCGGGAGGTCGGCAAGACAGTCGGTGGTACCTTCGGCAGCTTCGGTAAAAAGCTGGGCGGCAACCTGGGAGCGTCCCTGGGCCGGGGTATCCTGGATACTCTTTTTAAAGGCTGATGGGGAGGCAGGGAATTACCGGCATGTCGCTAGTTCAAGGTCTTAGTCCCATTTCAATAGCCATAAGCCTTTTAAAGTAAGTAAAGAAATGGACAAAGCCGGCCCCATCCGGGCCGGCTTTGATAGTTTTATCATTATATTTGTTTATTAGTATATCTATTTATTATCATATTTGTATCATAGAAGAGGAGATTAAGATGTCGGTTGAAAAAGTAAAGAAATATTTTCAGGGAACGGAAATGGAGGGCAGGGTCATTGAACTGGCCGAGTCAAGTGCCACAGTAGACCTGGCTGCCCAGGCCTTAGGGACGGAGCCGGACCGGATTGCCAAGACTCTGTCCTTTCTTATAGATGACCAGCCTATTGTCATCGTCGCTTCGGGAGAGACCAGAGTAGACAATAAGAAATTCAAGCAGTATTTCCACAAGAAGGCCAAAATGATCCCCTTCGAAACTGTGGAGGCCTGGACCGGTTTTGCCCCGGGCGGGGTCTGTCCCTTTGCCCTCAAGGAGGGAGTCAGGGTGTATCTGGACCAGTCCCTGAAGAAATACGACACGGTCTTCCCTGCAGCAGGCAGCGGCAATTCAGCCATAGAGATGACCATGGACCAGCTGGAAAGGTTCAGCGGTTATCAGGAATGGGTAGACGTGGCCAAATAAGAGCCGGAGAGTCTGGAGTTAACAGTCAGAGTCCTGCCGGAACTCAGAACCCTGCCGGGGTCGGGACTGGGCTGGCCTTGCCGGCAAATCCAGGGTCCAAGGTTCAGGCGGCCTATAAGAATAATTTCAGCAGTCTGGTCTGGTGAAGGATGAATATGGACAGGTCCATAAAAAGGTGGGCAATCAGAGTACTGACGATTACTCCGTTGGACGTCAGAAGGAAGTCCACATGGAAGCCGTACCAGCAGACGATGCCTGAGTAGC
>ODAJ014735148.1_pt1 | contig 144048 bp, 134 predicted proteins | sample 1539241 | NCBI WGS metagenome assembly ODAJ01 (sample SAMN02144231, study PRJEB22623) | gut metagenome | biome: sheep rumen | host: Ovis aries | place: New Zealand | reverse complement strand
AGGTCTGAAAATCGTACATTACCGCGAAGCGCCAAATCGTAAATAAATCGTACATCGTACATCAATAAATCGTAAATAAACACAGAAAAATCGCTCCAATCGGGGCGGTTTTTCTGTGTTTTATTTGCGTATGTCAAAAAAAAGCAGTATTTTTGTAGCGGATTTGAACCCATATGCTTATTCTCTCTGAATATACATTATATAATTATATAAAATGCAACAAATCAAGACCATCTTTTCAAGCCTGTTTGTTTTTACACTGAGCTTTCTGTCTTTCGTGAGCTGCGGGCAAGCGCCGGAAGAGCAGCACACCAGTTACGAAACCCTCGTCCTCGCCCGAGACACCGCCACTGCCCGAATGGCCTGGAGCGCCTCCATACGCGGAAAAGGCGATGTCTCCATAGTGGCCCGCTGCACGGGAACACTGCAGGAGATTCTTGTCAAGAACGGACAGCGTGTGAAGAAAGGCGATGTCCTCTTCCGTATAGACAGCCGTAGCGCGGAAAACGCCTTGGAACACGCCCGCGCCAACCTTCAGACGGCCATCGCTAACCGTGACAACGCCGCTCTGGAAGCGGAGAGCAACAAGGAGCTGGCAGCGCAGGGTATAATAAGCGACTACCTGCTCCGTAAAAGCGAGAACACACTCCAGTCCGCCGAAGCGCAGGTGGCGCAGGCACGCGCCGCTGTAAGGGATGCGGAACTCAACCTCAGTTACTGCACACTCACCAGCCCCGTGGACGGACTGGTAGGCGTGATAATGCCCCATGTGGGCGATGTGGTGGCGGAAGGAACACTGCTCACACGAGTAGCAGGGGTGATCGAGATGGAAGCCGGCTATTCGCTCACCGAGAGCCAGATACACGCCTTGGTGAGGGAGTTCGGAAACCTCGATAACGTGATCAAGATAGCACCACCGCTGACATTGCGATTCAAAGACGGCACCGAATACAGCGAAAAAGGACATATCGCCAGCCTATCCGGCATGGTGGACCAGCGCACCGGGTCCGTAACCTGTAACGTCATCTTCCCCAATCCCAACGGCGAACTCTTCTCCGGTATGCAGGGGACGGTGGTAATGCCCGTTCTGTGGGAAGACGTCATGCTCGTGCCGCTGACGGCACTCGTCCGTATCCAGGACAAAGTGATGGTCTATAAGGTCGGAGCCGACAGCCTGGCGACAGGAGCGCTCGTAGAGATCGAGGAACTGGGGGACGGCGAACGCGCAGTAATACTCTCCGGCGCAGAACCCGGAGAGACGATTGTTGCCAAAGGAGCCGCCAATGTGCACGAGAAGGACAGAGTCTTGTGGTAATTTACCATTTGGACATTTACCATTTACCATTTATCGGGTTATTTAATCATTCAAGCATTTATGGCAAAAGGAAATATATTCGTAGATAGAAAGGTGATGGCGGTGTGTATCTCGCTGCTGATTGCTTTGATAGGATTCATATGTCTCCGGACACTGCCGGTCGAGCAGTACCCGGACATCGCACCGCCAACCGTGATGATCACAACCTCCTATTCCGGCGCGGATGCCAACACCGTGATGAAATCCGTTGTCATGCCTATCGAGGAGGCGGTCAACGGCGTGGAAAACATGGCATACATGACATCCGAAGCCAGCGCTACCGGCGATGTCAATATCAATGTCTTCTTCAAACAGGGCACCGATCCCGACATGGCTGCCGTCAATGTGCAGAACCGTGTTTCGGCGGCCTTGGGATTGTTGCCGCAGGAGGTGACCCGTGTGGGCGTCAAGGTGGAGAAACGGCAGAACAACATCCTGCAGATAGCGGCTCTCGTGAGCCGTGACGGCAAGTTTGACAACGACTTCATCGCCAACTATATTGACATTAATGTCAAACCCCGTCTGCTGCGTGTGACGGGTGTAGGGGCGGTGCAGAACTTGGGTAACACCTATTCGCTCCGTATATGGCTCAAACCCGACGTCATGGCTCGTTACGGTCTGGAACCTCAGGATGTTTTTGCCGCCGTGGGAAACCAGAACATGGTGGCTGCCACCGGTTCCTTAGGCGAGCAGAGCGGCAATACCTACCAATATAATCTGGAGTACAAGGGGCGTCTGCAGTCGGTCGAGGAGTTTGAGTCGATCGTGCTCCGTACGGCAGGAGGAAACGTGTTGCATCTGGGCGAGGTGGCGGATGTCGAACTCGGAGCTCTCTCCTATAGCTTCTCTTCGCGTGTGGACGGACAGCCGGGCGTGGCGTTTATCATCAACCAGGCTCCCGGTGCCAACGCCACCGAGGTCAATGCCGCCATCAATGACATATACAAAGATCTGCAGAACACCATGCCGGCAGGGCTGGAGTTTACCGTCCTGCAGACCTCCGACGACTTCCTCTACGCCGCTATCCACAATGTGGTCGAGACCCTGATTATCGCTATTCTGCTGGTTATCCTGGTGGTGTATTTCTTCCTGCAGGATTTCAAGGCGACGCTTATTCCGTCGATCTCCATCATAGTGTCTCTACTGGGTACCTTTGCCGTGGTGAAAGTGGCGGGGTTCTCGCTTAATATCCTCACCCTCTTTGCGCTCGTGCTGGCAATCGGTACGGTTGTCGATGACGCTATTGTGGTCGTCGAGGCGGTGATGGCGAAGATGGAGGCGGGCTACACATCCGCCTATAAGGCTACCAAGGATGCGATGAGCGAGGTATCGGTGGCGGTTATCAGTTGTACGCTTGTCTTCATGGCGGTGTTCATCCCGGTGACTTTCATGCCGGGCACGAGCGGCACATTCTTCACCCAGTTCGGTATTACCATCGCCAGTTCGGTAGGTTTGAGCTGCATCTCCGCGCTCACGCTCTGTCCGGCGTTGACAGCTGTACTCTTCAAGCCGTCATCCGCCTCCAATCAGCCCTCAGCCTTCAGACGACGGGTGAAACAAGCCTACGAGGCTGCATACAATGCTATCTTGGGCAAATACAAGAAGGGCGTGACAAAGTTTTTGCATAAGCCTCGTCGCGCATGGCTTTGGCTGATAGCCGCTGTGGTCGCGATGGTGCTTGCCATGCGTGCATTGCCGGCAGGACTGGTGCCACAGGAAGACCAGGGAGTTATCTTGGTGGACGTGACAGCACCCGCCGGTTCGCCTCTGGTGGAGACAGACCGCATTATGGCACAGGTGGAGGAGCACGTTCTGCGCCTGGAGGAGGTGGAGAGCTATGCCAAAATCTCAGGTTTCGGACTCATGTCAGGAACCGGAGTCAGCTATGGTACACTCGTCGTCCGACTGAAACCTTGGGACAAACGAAAGGGGGCGGAGCATTATATCGACAATGTAATGTACAAACTCTACCTCTCCTGCGAAGATATCAAAGAGGCGCAGATTATCCCATTCCAGATGCCACAGATCCCCGGTTATGGTAACAGTAATGCCATCGACCTGCAGATGGAAGACCTTCAGGGCGGTGACATGAGCCGCTTCAACGAGGTGGTCAACGACTTTATGGCAGAGCTGCAGAAACACCCGGAGGTGCAGATGGCGATGTCACTCTACAGCGAGTCCTTCCCCAAATACAAAGTGGAAGTCAATGCCACACAGTGCGACCGTGCCGGTATATCCCCGGACGTGGTGCTCAATACCCTCGGGGCGTACTGCGGTAGCGCCTATATTTCCAACTTCAACCAGTATGGCAAGGTCTATCGCGTCATGGCAGGTGCCGCACCGGAGTACCGGCTTGACCCCAATTCGCTCAATAACATCTTCGTCAGGGTAAATGACCAAATGGCAAATGACCAAATGCTAAATGACCAAATGGTAAATGACATGGCTCCTATCTCGCAGTTCGTGACCCTGACTCCCGCTGTAGGTTCGGCTACGCAGAAACGCTTCAACCTCTACCAGTCCATCGCCTGCTCCGTGCAACCCAATGCCGGCTACAGCGAGGGCGACGTGCAGCGCGTGATAGCCGAGGTGGCGAAAGATCATCTGCCTGCCGGATACGGTTACGAGTACGGAGGCATGAGCCGTGAACTGGAAGCCAATAGCAAATCCAATCTGACAAGCTTGATTTATCTTGTCTGTGTGCTGCTTATTTATATGATTTTGGCTTCGCTCTACGAGTCGTTCTTTATCCCGTTGGCGGTGCTTCTGTCGGTGCCGTTCGGTCTGATGGGGTCGTTCGCTTTCTCATGGCTCTGCGGACAGCAGAACAACATCTATCTGCAGACCGGTGTGATCATGCTCATCGGACTCTTGGCAAAGACTGCCATCCTCATTACGGAGTTCGCAGTGGAGAAACGCAAGCAGGGGGTACCTGTCGTAGAGGCGGCTCTGGGTGCGTGCGAGGATCGCCTGAGACCTATTCTGATGACCGTCGTAACGATGATCGCCGGCATGCTTCCCCTGATCATCGAAGGCGGTGCCGGAGCCAACGGTAACAGGGCACTGGCTATCGGGGTCACCGGCGGAATGGCTGTCGGAACCCTTGCACTCGTCTTCGTGGTACCGGCTTTTTATATCATCTTCCAGAAACTGCACGAACGCTTCCAAGGAGAGATGGTTCCCGTTGAAAATCCTACAGCCGAAGGCGGTCCGTCAGCGAAGCGGTCTGTCAGTGTTAGCGGTCTGTCAGTGCTGATCCTTATCAGCACGGTCTTCTTTTCTTCCTGCGGTGTGTTCAAGAAATACGAGCCCTCACCTATGCCTGCACAGGACAGCCTGGTGACGGCGGTCAGCAGATCGGAGTGGAAGACCTATTTCACCGATCCGGTGCTGCGCGAACATATACAAACGGTCTTGGACAACAATGTGGATTACCGCTCGTCGCAGAGGGCTGTCAAAGAGGCGGACGCACGCCTCCGTGCCGCCAAACTGGGGTTCTTCCCGACCTTGGCTCTGGCTCCCGCTTCGGTTGGAGTGTCCGGCACTTACACACCGGGCAGCGGCACCTCCGGCGCCGTACTCTCCTACCATGTGCCTCTTGCCCTCAGTTGGGGTGGGGAAGGATTCGGTACTGTCACTAACCGCAAACGGCAGGCGCAAGTCCTGCGCGAACAGGCGGACTACAATGCCGCCGCCATGCACGCCAACCTCGTGGCGACCGTCGCCAGACTCTATACCCAGTTGCAGCTGCTGGATTATCAGGAGACAATCCTGGACAGTACGGAACTAATCTGGCAGCGCGTTCTCGAGGTGCAGAAGGTTCTGGTCAAGAACGGACAGGCCTATTCCCCTTCGGTGGGGCAGATGGAGGCGTCGCTTATCAATGTGCAGATCCAGCGGAGAGAACTCCGGGAGGAGATACACGTGCTGGAACTGGAACTATGCCTCTTGCGCAATGAAGAACCTCACCACGTGGCACGATCGCCTTGGAAAAGCTATACCTTCAATACATGGAATATACAGCCTGTCCCGGCTGCACAACTCAGCAACAGAGCCGATGTGCGGGCGGCGGAGAGGAATGTGGCGGCGGCGTTCTACCAGACCAACATGGCGAAGGCGGCTTTCTGCCCTTCGCTCTCCCTGTCGGGACTGTTAGGATGGACCAATAACGGAGGAATGGTTGTCAATCCCGGACAACTGCTGATGAACGCCGTCCTGGGCTTGTCACAACCCGTCTTCTCAGGAGGAAAACTGAAAGCCAACCTCAAGATCGCCAAACTGCAACAGGAGGAAGCGGCTGAACGCTACGTGGAGGCAATGCTGAAAGCTGGCAGCGAGGTCAATGACGCTATCTTCCGCTGCAGAAGCGCACAGGAACAGGACGCTCTCTACCAGCGCCTTAACGACACCCAGAAAGAAGCTTATCAGGGCACTTGCGAACTGATGAGAATGGGAAAGGCTTCCTATCTTGAAGTCCTTACGGCGCAGGAAGCTTACCTCAAAGCACAACTGGCGGATGTCACGAACCGATATAACGGACTCATCGCTTTGATAGACCTCTATGCGGCATTGGGGGGCGGCACCGCCATCTGACAGAATACTGACCGCTGTGCAGAAATAATGCGGAGTTGAATAACTCGGAAACTGAAAAAGTGAAAAAAGTTTCCGAAAAATTTGCATATGTCAAAAAAAAGCAGTACCTTTGTGCCCGATTTCGAAAGAAATGGCAAACGAGGTACAAAAAGATATTATAACCAAAGCCGGAGAAATGTTCTTCAGGCTGGGTATCCGGAGTGTCACAATCGATGACATCTGCCGGGAATTAGGCATCTCCAAGAAGACGTTCTATGTCTATTTCGCTTCCAAGGACGAACTGGTGGCGAAACTGCTGCATGCCAATATCACGCACATGGCGGACAAGATGCAACAGCTCCTTGACTCGCAGGATTTTCTCAAACTGCTCAAGAAATTCGTCTCTTTCCAGTCCAAAGAGGAGAAGGATGTAAGGCGAGTGCCGCAACTGGTATATGACCTCAAAAAATACTACCCACGACAGTTCGCGGATTTCCAACACGAGTGCTTCATTACACAGAAAGACTATATACAGGCCTATCTCGAGTTAGGGCAGCGGCAGGGATACGTGCGCGCGAACCTTAATATAGCACTGACTGCCACCCTGTTTGCCAAAATACACAGCGACGCACTCCGGGATCTGGAGGAGATAGAGTCCCACGGACTGAATATGCACCAGCTCGGACACACCGCCATGGATGTCTTCGTACGGGGCGTACTTACGGAAAAGCTGAAAGTTGAAAGTTGAAAGAATAATAATGAATATCGGATATATGAAGAAAGCATCTTTTTTAATTGCCGCATTGGCGCTGGGAATGAGTCTGTCGGCTGCAAACGATTCTGTTAAGAACAAGTCGAACTGGATTATGGAGCACGACTCGGTGATGATGGCTACGGTCAATGTGTACGCCGATAGTAGCCGGGCAGTGCCTTCTTCCCTTACCCTCTCCGTCAAGGAGGCGCAGGACTATGCGGTGAAAGCCAACCGCTCCCTGCGCAACTCCTCCCTTGCCGTGCAGCAGGCCTACGCACAACGCTGGCAGACCATAGCATCGATGTTGCCGCAAGTGGACGGAAGCTACAGCTATAGCAACTATCTGGGATACAGCGCTACGCTCTCGATGGGAGGGCAGAATGTGCAAATTAACATGCCTAACCAGGGCGCGTTAGGTATTACCGCCTCCATCGGAGTGAACGGACAAGGGATAGTGGGGGCTCTGCTGCAGAACCTGGCTATCGACATGCAGCGACTCTCGCTGGAACAGTCGGAGGATAACCTGCGTGCTAATGTCAAGACCTCTTACACCTCCATATTGGTGCTGCAAGATGTGGTGAAACTGCTGGACGCCTCCTTGGCTAATGTCAACAATATTATAGAGATCACCCAGCACGCGGTGGACTTCGGCGCTACGGAGCAGACGGTGGCAGACCAGATTGCCATCCGTGCCAATACGCTCAAGAACAGTATTATGAGCCAGAAACGCGCTATCGAGTTGGCTACCAACAGCCTGAAGGTGCTCTTGGACGTGCCGGCAGAGACCTCCCTCACGCTGACAACAACGCTGGAAGAATTGCTCTCCGGCGATGAGGTGTTGGCGCTCCTGGGAGAGGAGTTCGTCAAAGAACACAACCTCAGTTACCGACAGCTGGAGAAGAACTTCGAGATAGCGAAGATGAACATGCACATGGCTGGCTGGGCATATGGCCCGACCGTGAGTCTCGCCTATAATTACTCGAACCAGCAGTACTACGGAGAGGGAGGTATGCGTATGACACCGCCTAACGTGGTGCAGGTGAGCATCCGCATGCCGCTGTGGTCAAGCGGAAAACGCGCTGCCGGGGTCGTGGAGAAGAAGATAGCCTTGGAACAGGCACGCAACACACTGGCAGAGACCTCCGACCAACTCGGTATCCAATACCAGCAACTGAGATTCAACCTCCAGAATGCCTACGAGACATACCTCACGGAGCAGGAAAACCTCAAAGTGGTGAACCGTGTGTTTGAGTCGGTAAGCAACAAATACCGCTACGGCACGAACAGCAACCTCGAACTCGTGAACGCCAGCAACGATGTCATCTCGGCACAGTCGAGCTATGTACAGGCGGTCTTGAGCCTGATCAACGCCGAGGTGGAGTTAGATAAGTTTTTGAATAATAATTAGTATTTAATATGAAAAAGAATCTATTATTTGTTCTCGCAGCCTTTGCACTCATAGGCTGCAGCAGCAAGGAAACCACCGCTACGGAGGAAGAAGAACGCGTTGAGCAAGTGCGCACAACGGTTCTGCAACCCCGTGAGATAGAGCGTGAGATCTCTGTTTCCACCAACCTGCAAGGCTACCTCACACAGAATGTCTCCCCGTCTCTGACAGGCAAGATCGAGCATATTTACCGCGAGGTAGGCGATCATGTGTCCAAAGGCGGCGATCTGGTACGTATGGACCAGACCCAGTACAAAACCACCAAGATCTCCTTGGCGGAACTGGCTGTCGAGAAGAACAGACTGGAGCAGTTGCTGGAGACAGGGTCGGCTACCCAACAGCAGTTGGATCAGCTCACCATGCAGTACAACACGACACAGGAGCAGCTTGAGTTCCTGGAGAAGAACACCTATGTCAAGGCGCCTTTTGCCGGAGTAATCTCCGCCAAAACGTACGAAGACGGCGAGTTGTACGGAGGACAGCCCATTCTCGTGCTGACGCAAATCGACAAACTGAAAGCACTGGTTGCCATTCCGGAGACCTATTTCCCGAAACTGAAAGCCGGCATGAAACTGACCCTTACCACCGATATCTATCCGGAACAGGTGTTCCCTGCCACGGTGGAGGTGGTCTATCCGACGATAGATCCGGCAAGTCACACCTTTCAATGCAAGGTGGTGGTGCCTAACGGCAAAAACCTCTTGCGGCCCGGTATGTACGTGACAACCAAAATCGGTCTGGGAAAGGACTACGCCATGGTAATTCCTTACCAGTCGGTGGAGAAACTGGTGGGCGCCAATGACCGCTATGTGTTTATCAACGAGAAGGGCAAAGCCAAACGTGTGGCTGTAGAGCTGGGACAGCGTTTTGATCAGGACGTAGAGATCATCGCCCCGGAGATAGTGAAAGGCGTAGAGGTCGTGACCACCGGTCAGCACAAACTCGTGGACGGCGTGAAAATCGAAGTAGTGAAATAATTTATCATTTGGTCATTTACCATTTATGTACTATTTGGCGATTTAGCTAAATGATTAAATGAACAAATAGATGACCAAATCGTAAATGACAAAATCGTAAATAGTTTTATGAGCATTTATAAATCAGCAATACAAAAACCGGTTACCACAGTCCTGATCTTCGTGGCTGTGATAGTGATCGGTATTTATAGCTTCCTGCGCTTGCCGGTGGACCAGTTCCCGGAGATGGATCCGCCTTATGTGACGGTGATGACCACCTATCCCGGTGCTTCGGCTTCCGAGATAGAGACCAATGTCACCAAGATCATGGAGAATGCCCTGACTTCGGTGGACCACTTGAAACACATTACTTCGCAGAGTAAGGACAACATCTCGGTGGTGACGCTGGAGCTGGAGTGGGGTGCCAATATGGACGAGGCGGTCAATGACGTCCGCTCCTTCGTCGATATGGCGGCTAACAACCTGCCTGACAACTGCGCCAAGCCGGTGATCTTCAAGCTCTCCACCTCCTCCATGCCTATCTGCCAGTACTCCATTACGGCGGATGAAACCTATGCCGGACTGGACAAGATCCTCAACGACGAGGTGGTGCCCCAGTTGAACCACATTGACGGTATCGGTAATATCTCCCTCTCCGGTGCGCCGGACCGCTATGTCTATGTCAATATCGACCAGGAGAAACTGGATGCCTATGGTCTGACTCTGGAGCAGGTGGGGCAAGTGGTTGCGGCGAACAACCTCAACCTCTCCTCCGGTACGATCAAGATGCCGCAGGAACAGTACCAGATGCAGGTGCGCAGCGAGTATATCGAGTCCTCGGAGATAGCCGACCTGATGGTGACGATGACACCGCAAGGGCAACAGGTCTTCATCCGGGATATAGCTACAGTCAAAGATACCATCAAAGATCTCTCGCTGGACGAGAAGACCAATGGTCGCGAAGCCGTTCGTCTTATCATCGCCAAGCAGACAGGTGCCAATACCGTACAGGTCTGCCGCGATGTGCGCGAGGAACTGGCGAAGATCCGGAAACAGTTGCCTACCGACGTGAAGATCGAGAAGATCTACGACTCGTCAGAGAATATCCAGAACTCCATCAACTCCCTCGAGGAGTCGGTGCTCTACGCTCTGCTCTTCGTGGTGCTCGTCGTGCTGTTCTTCTTAGGCAGATGGCGTGCTACAATCATTATCGGCGTGACTATTCCTATCGCCCTGATTGTAGCGTTCATCTACCTTGGCATGGCAGATTCGAGTCTGAATATCATCTCGCTCTGTTCGCTCACCATCGCTATCGGTATGGTGGTGGACGACGCAATCGTGGTGCTGGAAAATATCACCCGTCACGTTGAGCGTGGTGAGGATCCTCAAGAGGCGGCTATCTACGCCACCAACGAGGTCTGGGTGTCTGTCATCGCAACGACCTTGGTGCTCGTAGCGGTGTTCGTGCCGCTGACAATGCTCTCCGGCCTCGCAGGTATTATGTTCCATGAGTTAGGATGGATAGTCACGGTAGTGTGCTGTACTTCCACGCTGGTGGCTATTACATTGACTCCTATGCTGTGCTCCAAACTGCTGAAGGCGAAGCATGTGCACGTGGATGAGAACGGAAACCTGGTTGATGACGAGGCTGGCAAGAAGAGCTGGTACGAGAAGACGGTGGTTCGTCTTCTGGACAAGATAGACGAACTGTATGCCAACTCCTTAGGATGGTGTCTTCGTCATAAGACGGTGACGCTCTTGGTACTGCTGGCAATGTTCGCCGCTTCGCTTGCACCGGTGTTTATGGGCAAGATCGGTACCGACTTCATGCAGCAGCAGGACAACGGCCGTCTCTCTGTGACGGTCAAACTGCAACGCGGTACGCGTATTGAGGAGACCTTGAAGACAGCCCGCAAACTGGAGACCCGTTTCGAAGAACTGGTGCCGGAAATCGAGTTGATCAACACCTCTGCCGGTTCGAATGACGACGCCTCTATCGCGGCACTCTTCTCCTCGACGATGAACAACAAGATCCAGATGACCGTCCGTCTGCCCAAGAAATGGGAGCGTGAACGCGATATATGGACTATAGCCGAAATCTTGCGTGAGGAGATGGCACACTATCCGGAGATAAACGAGTACCAGTGCGTCGTTTCGTCCGGAGGTCCCGGCGGTAACGGCAATACGGTGGATCTGGAGATCTATGGTTATGACTTTGACAAAACAAGCCAACTGGCAGAGCAATGCCGCCAGCTGATATCTCAACTGCCGGGTGCACGCGATGTGAACATCTCTCGTGAGGACGACCGCCCGGATATCAAGATCACTGTTGATAAGGAGAAGGCTTCGCGTCTGGGGCTTAGCTCCGCTACGATCTCTACCTATCTGCGTAACCGCGTAGCCGGAATGGCGAGCGGCTACCTCAAGGACGACGGCTCCGAATATGACATCGTAGTGCGTCTGGAGGAAGAAGACCGTAACTCGATCTCGGATGTGCTCAATCTCTCCCTGCCGACAGCTACCGGAAAGACCGTCAAACTCTCGGAGGTGGCTACTGTGGGCGAGTACTGGGCACCGCCGACCATCGAGCGTAAGGCGCGCCAGCGTATTGTGACCGTCAAGGCTACGCCGTACAACACCACGCTGGGTGAACTGGCGCAAGCCATCGAGGCGGAAGTAGTGCCGCAACTCGACCTCCCTGTAGGCTATTCCACGCACATCGGCGGTAACTATGAGACACAACAGGATACCTTCCGTGACATGATTTTGCTGGCAGCGATGATCATCTTGCTGGTATATATCGTAATGGCTTCGCAGTTTGAGTCTCTCCGCATGCCGGGAATTATCATGTTCACCGTGCCGTTTGCCCTTTCCGGTGTGATCATCGCCCTCTGGCTCACAGGCCGTTCGCTGGATATGATCGGTGCGCTGGGTCTGGTGCTGCTGGTTGGTATCGTGGTGAAGAACGGTATCGTGCTGGTGGACTATATTAATCTTATGCGTGAGCGCGGACATGAGCTGAACGAAGCTATCCAAATGTCCGGCCGTAGCCGTATCCGTCCTGTGCTGATGACCGCTTTCACTACCATCCTCGGTATGGTGCCGATGGCTGTTTCCAGTGGTGAGGGTGCCGAAATGTGGCAGCCGTTAGGTATAGTGGTGATTGGTGGTCTGACGGTAAGTACCTTCCTGACGCTATATATCGTGCCGGTACTCTACGGTGTAATGTCGCGTCACGGCGATAGAGACAAAAAGGAAAAACTGCGTAAGAAATTTATCTTCATGAACCTCAAAGTGAAGAAAAGTAAAAATTGAAAATTGAAAACTGAAAGGTTATGAAATCTGTAATGATTGTATTCAATCAGGCCAATACCGGTCGTGTGGAGTATATGCTCGATGTGCTGGGGGTGAATGGCTTTACTTTCTTTGAGGAAGTGCAAGGCCGTGGCACCAACGGCGGCGAACCGCGTCGCGGTACCCATGCCTGGCCTGAAATGAACAGCTGCGTGATAACCGTTGTAGAGGACGAGCAAGTGGAGACGCTTCTGGAGTCTGTCAAGAAACTTGACATGCGTAATGAAGAGGTAGGCGTCCGTGCTTTTGTATGGAATATTGAAGCTACTGTGTGATTGAACCAGATGATAGGAAAACGATCAATTATAGCTTGTCTGCTGTTGTTGTGCTGCACTGTAATGGTGTCAGCACAACAGCCGGTTAGAACAAGTATCTCCGGCGTGGTGGTCGACGCAGAGACAGGAGAGACCCTGCCTTTCGTGCAGATCTACTATCTCAAGTCCACAACAAGCCAGGGAATGGTGCCCTCCGGCAAGGGTACGACATCCGACATGGACGGAAACTTCCGTATCTCCAGTTCGGAGGGATACACGACTCTGACCTTCCAGATGTTGGGATACAAGACCGAGATGGTAACGCTCCGCAAAGGGCAGACACGCACCAATGCCAAAATTAAACTCAAGCCGGATGTGTACGGTTTGCAGGATATTGTGGTGACTCCCAAGAACCGCAAACGCGATTATAAAAGGCGCGGCAATCCGGCAGTGGAACTGATCAAGAATGTGATCGCCCGCAAGGACTCGTTCTGCGTGGAATCGGCTGACCAATACACCGCCAAGACCTACGCACGTATGTCCTTTGCCCTCGATAATATCAAGATTAACTGGACGAAACCTTTCTGGCGCAATTTCTCTTTTGTGCAGAAGTATATGGACACAACGGGTGTCTATCCTTCGGTGACGATCAGTATCCGTGAGCATATATCCGAAGAGTATTACCAGCGTAAACCGCACCGCGAGAAGAAAGTGTTGCGTAAGAAACGTATCTTCGGCGTGGAGGATATTATCTCCTCATCAACCTTTCAGGAGAATGTGAACGCCATATTCAAGGACGTAGATATCAATGACAATAACATGAATCTGCTGTTCAACCGCTTCGTCTCGCCGCTGAACTCCTCTATTGCCGTTACCTTCTACCAATACTATATTATGGATACAATCATGGTTGACGGCTATCCGTGTATAGATCTGGCGTTTGTGCCGGTTAACTCGGAGAGTTATGGTTTCACGGGGCACCTCTATATTGTCAATGACTCGACCTACAGGCTCAAGAAATACGCGATCAATGTACCGCCGGATATTAACCTCAATTTTGTGAGCAACTACTCGGTGGAGCATAGCTATAAACAGTTGGAAAACGGGCTCTGGGCTCCAGACCGCACAACGACCTACGCCAAGTTCTATATAATCAATAACAAGCGTGGTATGTTGGCACGCCAGACAAAGATCTATACCGACTGGGATCTGGAGACACCAATCCCCAAGGAGACTTTCTCGGCCTTCTCCAATGACGTTGACACCGATATCAATGACACTGCCGGAGTGGCGCGGGCACCGCGTAAGGAAACCATTGCAGCCGTCGATTCGCTGCTGCATGACACTTTGCCGATCGACACGCTTCGGCGTGACACCTTGGCGATGGACTCGCTTCGGCGTGACACCTTGGCGATGGACTCGCTTCGGCGTGACACCTTGGCGGCAGACTCACTCCGGACGGATAGCCTTGACGCTGTGGTGGAGACCAACGATACGACGGCTGTGCGGCTCGACGCTGACGCATGGGAGACTCTGCGCCCCGAACCGCTCACATGGTACGAGAACTCGGTGGTGGATCTGGTGCATGAGTTTACCTCTACGCCATTATTCAATTCCCTTGCATTGTTCGTCAATGCCGTGACCACGGAGTTTATTCCTACCAAACCCTCTGCCGTAATGTACGACAGTAAGTTTGATATCGGTCCGATCTATAACTTTGTGAGCTGGAACCCCTTGGAGGGTGTGCGTCTTCGTTTTGGCGGCGCTTCTACGGCCAAGATGCATCCGCAGGTGTTCTTCCGCACCTATGCAGCCTTCGGCACGGGGGACTTGCGCCCAAAATACAATGCTACGCTCATATATACTTTCGACAAGCACAAGAGCCAGCCGTACGATGGTATCCGCCACCATATCCAGTGGATGGCGCAATACGATGTGGAAGAACCCGGTCAGTTGACGGATGTCATCCGTAGGGACCATATATTAATGTCTATTCCTACAAGCAAGCCCACGATGCCTTTTGCGCAATATGTCTTCCATGCCAAGATGGAGTATATGAAGGAATGGCGCAACAAACTCTCGCTCAAAGCCTCTTTCGATTTCACCAACAATGAAGCGGCGGGAGCGCTCCGGTACAACCGTGTGGACTGGACACAGAATATCTCCGGCACCGACACGACCTTCTTGCAGACAATATCTCCGATAGGATCGTATCGCAACTATGAGGGAATGGTTGAGTTGAAGTACTCGCCGGGTAGCCGCATATTTATTGACCGAATGGGCGTGGAGAGTCCTTTCGCTCTGGAGAAAGACGCACCGACACTGAAACTGACCCACTACATAGGTTATCTGGATGACCGTCATAACGGGGGGGACGGATTCTTCTATAACCGCACGGAGTTCATGTTCGACAAACGCTTCTGGTTCTCCGCCTTCGGACACCTTGACATGCGTCTGCAGACAGGTATGGTCTGGCAGAAAGTGCCGTTCACCAAACTCTATATCCCTAATAGTTCGACTTCCATCTTCCTGGCGCAACGGGCGTTCAACCAGATGAAACCGATGGAGTTCCTCATGGATGAATATGTATCGCTTTTTGCTACATATTACTTCAAAGGCTGGATCCTGAACCGCATTCCCGGAATTAACAAGTTGAAACTCCGTGGCGTGGTGTCCTTCGCCGGTATATACGGAGGTCTGACCAAGAAGAACAACCCCTATCTGGAGCGCGTGGAGAACTCCGGGTTGTATGAGTTCCCGCACTCCGAGCTGGATGATAAAGCTTTTGACAACTACGGTTATATCAACGACGGCTACCGTACCTCGTCGCCGATAGGCAAACTGCCGTATATGGAGATTACTGCCGGTTTTGAGAATATCCTTAAGTTCATCCGTATTGACTATGTGCGTCGTATTACCTATAACGACTACGAACTGCCATATAAAATCCAGAAGATGGAACCGATCAATCCCGATCAGCCCTCTCTTGGCTTCCAGCCGGCAGTGGACGAAAATGGTCAGCCGATTATGATCAATGCCCGTCGCCGCATAGGCGCATGGGGACGGAATGGTGTGAAGATAACCTTTAGATTAGCTCTATAATGAAAGCCATGAAACGAATATTGGTTATATTGTTTGCATTGGGTCTCATGTCAGGACTGAGTGCACAGAGCAAAATCCGCTTGGATTTCGATGAAGCCAAACTACGTTTGGAAGAATATAACACGGAGCGGCTGCTGGATTCGCTGGACCAGGAGAAACTGCCGAAGATAGTATCCGGCGGTCTGCTGGCAGGTGGAAACTTGAGCAATTTCATTATTACGCGTGACCACCAGACGATGAGTTCATATATGATGATCGGTGCCGAGGCGGGAGGATTTCTTGATTTCCGCGTTACGAAGCATTTTGCAATACAGCCGCAGGTAATGTTTACCGCTCACCAGAATTATTTCGCCGAGAATGACTCGTCCAACAGGCTCTGGTCTTTTGGAGTGGATATACCTATTTATTTCTTAGGCAGATATGGTAATATGGAGAAAGGCTATGTGCAGTTCGGCGGCGGTGTGTTCACCCACTTTACTTTCGCTTCCAATATCTTCGGCAAATATCACAACGTGGACGAACCTGTCCGCCTGCCGGCGCGGAAGACGGAGTATGACTATAGCCGCTTGCATGAGTTGCACAACAACCATTTCGGCGTTTGCGCTACTGTCGGCTATGAGTTCTCGTTCGGTATGCAGATCAATGCCGCCTACAAGGTGAGTCTGTCCGATATAACGGCTTTCTACTCCGAGAAAAAAGGCACCGCCGAAGCAGATGCCTTGATTTATCCGCAGTCTGTTTCTCTGACTGTCGGGTACCGTTGGCGGTAATCAATGCGCAAAATAGTTGTTACGTATTATCTTGTCTGATAGCAGATACGCCTCGTCCTCCGGGATGAGGCGTTTTGCATCCGGATCCATGAGATTGACGCCAAAGCCGTGCCAGTGGTAGTCTTTGGCGCCTATCAGGGCTTTGTAGGTAGGGAAAATATCCATCTGATAAGCATCCCCGGTATATCGTGTGTTGTGACGGATCTTGGGGGAGTAAATCACTACCGGCAGACAGTCGTTAGCCGGCTCCAGATTCATATGGTGTGCATCTGCGTAAGCTTGCATCTGCTGGCGTTTCTCATAGTGGAGAATGCGGTGGTCGCCGGTGATCACAATAGTGTATTGCTGCAACTTCGGGTCTGTCTCTATCTTGCGGATGAAATATCCCAAGCCTTCGTCCAATGCGTTGAATCCCCGGATGAAGTTGTACATGACCCACGGCATGTCTTTAGGCAGTTCGAGGGACGAGTACTGCTCATTGACAAACGGAGCATGGGTTGACTGGGTAATACACTGGATATACCGGATACCGTCATCTACCAGACTGTCCAGTTTCCGGAACAGGATGGTGTCGATGTCCGTGTAACAGATTGTTGTGTCGTATCCGTAGGCAGGCGACATATGTGTCTGGTTCCATACGCAGGTGTCGTGTGGCAGGAGGCAGACAGCCTTCTCCGGCGCAAGTTTCATGATGGCAGGGTAGGTGTTGTGGTCGTAATGCAGACAGGTACCGCCGGCGTTGATTGGCAACAGACCGGTGTTGACGATCATCTGCCCGTCCGCCGAAGGTGCTCCTACAATCTGTGTATGAACGCGGTTGGCATAGAAGACATGCTCGTTGTTGATGAGGCGATAGAGATTAGGCATGATCTCAGGTGTCACTACCCAGTTTTCCAGACTCTCTACAAGAACGATTATCAGGGGCGAGTCGAGTCTCGTCGTGTCGGTGGCAGGATAGTCGATCTTGGCAATAGTCTGCATATCCTGCTCCGTGAGCGGTCTGGTGGGCTGGATATCGTTGACCATCAGATAATAGTCGGTGATGATATATAGCGGTGAATAGAGGATGCTGGTCAGTTGTACCGTTCGCGGGAAATGAGTGCCATAAACCGGTTCGCGGTGCTCGCGGATATAAGGGAAAGGGTCATACGTGGTATTATTCTGATCCAAAACATATACCCCTTCTCCTGCCAGCCTTGTGAACACGGCAATGCCTATTACACCTATCCACCACCATGGCAGGCGTTCTGTTTTCTTTGGAATGACCAGAAAAACCAGACCGAACACAGCCGTCAGACCATAGAACAAGAGGTCTATTCCCCATTCAATATAGATCAGTACCGACCAGAAATATCCGTGCAGGTTGCCCGACATGTTAAAAGCTTCGGCATCCAAAAGAATGTGGTTGTTGCGCATGTAAATGAGATTAGCAACCATCCAGGTGTCAATCACAAACGACAGTAGCAGAATCCATCTCTTGTCTCTGAGCAGGAAGACAAAGGACGCAAAGAGCATCGATGCTCCTAACTTGCAAAACACCATCGAGGTGACTTCCCATCCGCTATAGAGGCTGTATCCGGTTTCGCCACGGAAAGCAAAATAGTCGAATAGCAGTGTCTGGCAGAATAGCAGTGCCGTAAAAAGTCCGAATACCAGCCAAGAAGCTTTGTTGTCCTTTATGGGATTGTGTCCTGTTTTATAATGTCTCATACTTTAGCAATAAAATAGCATCCTAAAATGATCATCACCGCACCGATCCATTGCATGTATCCTACGCTCTCGTGGAAGATAAAGAGTCCGGCTAACATGCCGAATAGAAATCCCAGACTGGTGAGCGGGTAAATCTGCGAGAACGGATATTTGTCCAGCAACCATAGCCAGAACAGGTTGGCGGCAATCAGCAGCACTACCGCTACCATAAGCCAACCGTTGAGTATTACTTCATGCCAAATGTAATTCCATGACCATTGCCAGTCCGGCATGTCTTTCATTCCAAGTTTCAGAGCTACTTGTCCCAGAACCAGCATGCCTGTCTGGAGCAGCATTAGTAATACCATTGTAATCATCTTATTTGCTGTGTTTCAGGGTGTATGACTGTTTGATATCTTTGTATCTCAGTACCACTTCTTCCATGACGTTTTCCCACGAGCGTGAAATGGTGGTGGAGGCTTTGTCTCCTACTTGTTGGAGCAGTTCGCGATGATCTATGAGGTAGCTTATACGATCGGCATACTGCTGCAGATTGTTGGGTGTCAAGAAGCCGTTGACATCTGCCTGGATGACTTCGGCAGCCGTCGATTCTTGCAGCATTAGTGCCGGCGTGTGCATGGCAGCCGCTTCCCGTACGACAAGAGGGGCGTTGTCATACAAGGACGGGAAAAGAAACAGGTCTGCCGCCGCATCTATACGTTTCAACCGCTCGCGGTCGTGGATATTGCCTAACATCGTTACCTTGTGAGACAAGCCTAAAAGCGTAATCTTCTTGCGTATTTCGCTTACGGCATAGCCGGTACCTACCAAGAAAAGATGGAATGGCTGCTGCTTGATCAGGGCCAGCGAATCGAGGATGAACCCGATATTCTTCTCCCATATATGTTGGCCTACGAAAAGCAACATGGTCTCGTTTGGCTCTATACCCAACTCCTCGCGCATTTCTTTACGCATTTGGTTGATTGTGGCAATAGGTGTGGAGAAATCGTTGCCGTTCTCTACCACCTCTACGTGACCTTTGAAACCGTACTCGCGCAGTGTAGGCTCCACAGCCGCTTGCGGAATCCAAACTTCGTCTGCTTTCTCATAGAAGCGGATGATATGTTTCACCATCTGATCCACGATAAACGGGCAGGACACATTGTGCTCAAAGTCATGACGGTATTTGGAGTGGAAAGTGGCTACCATTGGTATCTGCTGTTTCTTTGCCGCCGAATATGCCAAATTAGCAGTTGTGAAAGGACAATGAGCATGTACCAGTTCGAATTTCAACTGACGCCATTGGTGCATAAATTGCAAGTCGATATACGGCATACCGAACCTGTAAGGTGCGCGTAACGGAATAGGTACCGATATATATCTGTATATCGGGTACTTGGCGGCATTGATGACATCTTCGGATTTGGGCGCATAGGGTGTAATCACAGAGACATTATGTCCCTTTTCGTGCAACCAATAGGCGTAGTTTTGTGCTGTTAATGCTACACCGTCCAGAATGGGAGGAAAATTGTCATTAAATATTCCGATCATTGTCAGTATAGTGTTTTTCCGGTTATAAAATGGTCATTACTTCTTTGAGCGAGTGCACCACATATGTGGCTTTCTCTTCCTGCTCTCGGGTAGGAGTCGTCTCCGGGCGCACCCACCATATCGTATCTATGCCGGCTGCAACAGCCCCCGCTATATCCGATGAGAAGCTGTCGCCGATCATCACTACTTCGTTCGGCTGCAGGTTGGGCAGATCCGGTTCGTTGCGTGCGATAGCAATCTCCATGATGCGCGGATCGGGTTTCATCACTCCCACTTCTTCGCTGAAAACCGTGTGCTTGACGAAAGGCTGCAACCCTGATCGCCGGAGCTTCAGATACTGCATCTCTACGAATCCGTTGCTTACAATAGTAAGGATATACTTCTTGGCAAGGTATTCCACCACCTCTTTTGCATCGGGGGTAAGCCGGCTGTTGTCAAGGGTTAACTCGATATAGTCAGTTCCTAAACCGTTACAGAGATTGATGAGGTCTTGTCCGGCAGCTTCGGTTGGAATACCGAGATAATGGCACACAGGGTTGAGAAACTGGTCCAGGTGCAGATATTCCCGTGTAATATCTCCTGTGGCATATCTTTCCCAAAGTTCGGTGTTGTGTGCGCGGTAATAAGCCAGATAGTCCTCAAAGGGCACTACCAGTCCGGCTGCCGTGAGCAGCGGATTGATATGCTTGTCAAAAAGCACCCGTTGTGCCTCTTCTGCCGAACCTCTCCAGTCTCCCAGAGTGTCGTCCCAGTCTATGAATACTGCGCGGTACTTCATTTTACTCAAACTCAAGAGTAGGGGATTGCGCCATGTATGGCAGTTTTCCCAAGTGCTTGTATGCCAATTCGGTAGCCTCGCGTCCGCGGGGTGTACGCTTGATAAATCCTTCCTTGATGAGGTACGGCTCATAGACATCTTCTATCGTGCCGGCATCTTCGCCCATCGCCGTGGCAATAGTGTTGAGACCTACCGGACCTCCGCGGAACTTGTCGATGATGGTATTGAGCAACTTGTTGTCTATTTGATCCAAACCGAAGGTGTCGATATGCAGCGCCTCAAGAGCGTAACGGGCGATATCGAGGTCAATGGAACCGTTGCCCTTCACTTGTGCAAAATCACGCACACGGCGGAGCAGGGCATTCGCTATACGCGGCGTACCACGGCTGCGACGGGCTATCTCTCCGGCGGCTTTGCTGTCGATCTCTATGCCCAGAAGGTTTGCACTGCGCCTTACAATACCCGTTAGCACTTTGGCGTCATAGTACTCCAGATGGCAGTTTATACCGAACCGTGCGCGGAGGGGCGATGTAAGCAGTCCGCTGCGGGTGGTGGCACCGATGAGTGTGAAGCGGTTGAGATCAATCTGTATCGTGCGCGCGGACGGACCTTTGTCTATCATGATGTCAATGCGGTAGTCCTCCATCGCCGAATACAGATACTCCTCTACCACGGGACTGAGGCGGTGGATCTCATCGATGAATAGCACATCGTTGGGCTCCAGCGATGTGAGCAGTCCGGCGAGGTCGCCGGGTTTGTCAAGCACCGGTCCGCTGGTGACTTTGAAGCCTACACCCAACTCGTTGGCGATGATATTACTCAAAGTCGTTTTTCCCAAACCCGGAGGACCGAAAAGCAGCACATGATCCAAACTCTCACCGCGCATCTTGGCTGCTTCTACGAAGATATGCAGGTTCTGTACCACTTGCTCTTGTCCCGCAAAATCGCTGAATCGCACAGGGCGGAGGGCATTGTCCTGCTCCTTCTCCGTGTTCTGGCTGTGTATGTCAAATTCGTCTGTCATTTCTCGTTTGTTTTTTGGCGGAAGAGGACTTCCAGATCCTCGATTTGGTCTATCGGCTGATCAGCCTTGATTTCTCCGTGGTGGAGAATAATAACTCGGTCGCACATCTCTCGAACCTCCTGCATTATATGGGTGGATAGAATAACTGTTCTGTCCTTGCCGAGTTCGCGGATGAGGCTTCTGATCTCTACCAGTTGGTTGGGATCCAGACCGGTGGTTGGTTCGTCTAAGATAAGCAGCTCCGGGTCGCCTAACAGCGCCTGTGCCAGACCGATGCGCTGACGGTAACCTTTGCTCAGTTCGCGGATGTGCTTGTTCTTCTCGGGTGTGAGACCTACACGCTCGATCAATTCCTGCACTTTGGCTTTGGCGTCTGCTCCTGCATGGGTCAGTTTGGCCATAAAGAGCAGGTATTCGCTTACGTACATATCCTCGTAAAGCGGATTGTTCTCCGGCAGATAGCCGATGGCTTTCGGCACCTCGACCACGGAATCGTTGTTCTTGTCTGCCTGCCATAGACCCAACATGATCTTCATCATCGTGGATTTGCCGGCGCCATTGGGTCCTAAAAGTCCCACAATCTGCCCTTTTGCTATCTCAAGAGAGATGTCCTGTAATACGCGCTGCGTACCGAAAGTTTTGCTGATATGTACTAACTTGACCGACATGATTATTCAAAATAGCCTGCAAAGTTACATTAAAATTCCCACATACACAAAAAAAATTCCTTTTTTTTTGCAAATGTACGATTTTTTTACTAATTTTGCAGCGGAATATAGCATATGCCTGAGATTTTACTACATTATATATGGCATCAACGCCTCTGGCAGGGCTTTGAACAGGTGACGACCGATGGCAGGTCGGTAGAGATCGTTGCGGTAGGCAGACACAACCTCGGCGCCGGTCCTGATTTTACCAACGTGCACCTGCGGATAGAAGGCAAGGATTATTATGGCTCGGTGGAGATGCATGTCTGTTCATCTGACTGGTATCGCCATCATCACCATACCGACCCGGCTTACGACCACATTATTCTGCATGTAGTGCGCCAGGCGGACAAGATTGTATATAACTCGCATGGCGAACCCCTGCCGCAGTGTGTGCTCCGCTATCCGGATAATGAAGACTACTTGTCATCGCTATTGCATCAGGCACATGAGATGGACGGTTTTCAGACTGTTCTCCGTTGCTACCGGCAGTTGGCGAAATCTCCGGAGTTGTTAGAGGAGGACTGGAAGAAACTGCTGCTGATCCATCGCCTTGGCTGCAAACGTGATTCTATCCAGCGGCTCTTGCAGATTACGGAAGAGGACTGGGAGGTGGCGTTCTATATCTCGCTGGCGCGCAATTTCGGATTCCATTATAATAGTTCGGCATTCGAGATATTGGCATTGCATACACCGCTGAGGTATCTGCGCAAGCACCGTGACAGCCTCTTTCAACTGACGGCTGTTCTGCTCGGACAATCGGGACTTTTGACTGACAATTCCGCTACTGATGAGGAGCATAGGAACCTCCTGAATGAGTACCGCTTTTTGCAACATAAGTTTGATTTGCATCCTATTGATAAGGCACTTTGGAAGCGGGGCTTCAATCGCCCGCAGAATAATCCGGAGTTGCGGATCCGCCAGTTCGCAGAGTTGCTCCACCATAATGAGTTCGTTTTTTCGCAATGTTTATGTGCGAACAGCGTTGATAATTTACGGAATATTTTCTTCTTCGCAACGGAAAGCACGCCGCAATTAGGTAAAGCGTCGGTTGATCTGCTGCTTATAAATACTGTTATACCATATAGATATGCCTATAATCTATGGCGTAATGATGAAAAGAAGGCGGAAGAGGCGTTGGAACTATATGCCCTATTGCCTGCAGAAGGAAATTCAATAGTCAGACAATGGAAATTATTGGGACAGAAAGTGGCTACTGCAGCTGATTCTCAGGCACTCATTCACCTCTACCAGAACTATTGTCAGCCGCAGAATTGTCTTAATTGCGGGGTGGGATACCAAGTCTTTTTGGATGAAAATAAATTATTCTGAAATACAACATTTTATATGAACGAAAACTGGCGCTATTTATACATTGCTTTGGGAGCTGTTACGTTGATGGTTGCAGGTCTGTTGGTGTCCTATCGGTGGAAGATGAGCCGGGGTGTCCGTCCTTCTGAAAGTTCGCTCACCCTTTTCGATCTTAAGGGACAGGTATCCTCTTTTGATTCCATAGCACCGCTTCGCTCTGACTTCGTTGAGCCGGATTCGGCACTCAATAAGCAACTTCTTCTTAAGCAGCAGAAGACGCTTGTCCGCGATATGGCGGACAAAGAAGGTTTTCGCTGGCAGACAGAGTTGCAGCAATACCGTTTTCGGGAGCAAGCCGAAGCGGTTCTCTTCTGCTTGGAGCAGGATGGGGAGGTGGTGCGCGACTCGCTCGTCACGCTCCTCATGGATACCGCCTCTGTTTTTGCGCAGCGTGTTACGCCTGACGACTCTTTGTTGCTGTTCTTTGACGAACGCCTCGCCTCCTGGCAGGAGCGGCTGGACACCCAGACACAATTACTCCCTACCGCTCTGCAGGCTTTGGAAGCCCAACAGATAAGCGATAAGGAGTATTCTCAAATTATCAAACAGGTTTCTTCTTTGCAGAAACGCCGCCGATAGTCGGATTATTTGGTTATCTTGAATGTGCCGTTCGCCGTACTGATGATATATACACCGGTCGGTAACGCCATTTGATAGACGTCTTCGTTGGTGGTGGTGATCTTGCGTCCGTGGATGTCGTATATGTTTACCCACTCACCGGTAGTGTACACGTTATCAATGCCTTCTGCGCGATAGAGTGCCACCACTACATTATATACTCTTCTGTGGATATAGTCGCTCACAACGAAATCCAGACCATAGTGGCTGTCGGATAGATCGACTGTCTCGCCGCTATTAGGGGTAACATGGGTGAGGATGCTGTTGAGCGTAATCTCCGGCTGCACATTACTCAGGTCGATTTGCTCTTTTTCCTCGATACTTACAGTAATCTTGTTGTTGTCTTGGTCGATGGTTCCGCTGTAGTTGCCGATCTTGAAGGATGTGATCTCCAGTTGTGGCACAGTTACTGTCGGCTGCGAGTTGAGAAGATAGTTGACAGTCTCTTTCAGCAGTTGCTTGCCGTCGGCACTCAGCTCCTTGGTGGACGAAATACCTATCGGCAGGCAGATGTATTTCTTGCCGCCACGCAGCGATGCAGGCACCTCATGGAGGAATGTCTCTTCTTCTCCGTCGCCATAGTAGTCATTTTTGGGGCGGGTGAGGGCTGTGGCAAGACAGAGGGTGCTGTCATACACCACGGCAGCCGGCATAAGACCTTTGCCGATGATAGAATCCAGAACCACAATTTTGTCGCCTTGCTTCTTGCCGAGAGCTTTGAAGATCGGGTGGTCACCGCGCAAAACAGTAATGCTCTTGCCGTTTTCGGAGATCGAACCGTTGTTCGGCTCACCCCAATCCAGACGGTATGGCGCATATGAGAAGGATTTCATGTTCAGTACCGGCAGACCTGCTTCACCGCGTGCTACGGCAAGTACCTCTGCGTTATTGGCATCCACATCCTCCGAGATCAGTATCCATTTGTAGTTGGCGTATTGTGCAGCCGGGCGCAACCCGTCCTCTTTTGCCTTGCGGGCAATCAGATTGCGCTTGCCGCCTTCGTTGGACGAGAGGTAGCTGAATACACCGTCTTTCTCATAAGCGAGATTGTTCTTATAGAGATACAATACCGCATTGTCGCCGTAATCCAGTATTTTGACAGTAATCTGTCCTTTGATCACTGTGTCAGCGCCCAGAACCGTGATCTCAAAGGGATAGGTACCTGTGGCTGTAGGTGTACCGCCGATGATATACTTTCCGTTGTCACCCTGTCCCTTGATCGTACCTTGCGGCTCGCCTTTGGTCCAGGTCAGTTTCACATCGTCTGCTGTCAGGGCGTAGTAGGTAAAGGTGATCTGGTCCATCTCTTCGTTCTGATAGACATCCACATTGACGTCCGAAGTAGCCTTGATATCCGATGTCACGGTAATCTTGCCGCTTATTCGGCTGGTCTCATTGCCGTTATAGAGACTTACTACATGGAATGGGTATTCGCCTACCGGGCACATTGCCTTACCGCTCATGATAATGGTGTCGCCCAAGGCATTGGAGTTGCCTATTCTCAGTCCCATTCCTGTGCCTTCGCTGCCATCCCATACAATACGTGTCTCACCCATTTTGTTGTATTTGGTGAAGAATGTGATATCCTTCATCGAGGTGGTCTGGAGAACAGTCTGCTCCATGTCTCCTTTGACGCGGTTCACACGCGGCTCTTGGGCTACGCGGAGCGAGAAACCGTAGAAATAGTTGTTACTGCCGCCTACACCGCGCACCTCAATCAGGTGCTTGCCGGTGGAGATGTCGTATCGACGGATTTTATCCGAGGAACTCAGCTGGTTCGCAGGTTGCTCAATACCGTCTATGAAGACCTTGAAATACTTGCCCTTGCTGGCGTCGGCATTGTTGTCGCGTGCGAAGAACGAGAACTGGTCATAACCTTTGATCTGCAGTTTGTAATAGCCGTCGTTGTATATCTTGTGCTGGCCATAATCGCCGGCGGCGAACTCATCGGTCTGCGCTCCTGAGTAGTTGGATTTGGAGTTGGCTCCTTTCACGGTGAACCATCCGTCGTTGGCTTTACACTCAAGAGTGACAATGCTTTCGGTGATTCCCTCTGTCTTTTGAGCCGGGGTGACAGATACGCGGTAGTTGCTCTCGCTGTCAAAGGTGGCATAATACACTTCGTATTCACGGCCGTTGAATACGCTCAGTTTGCCGTTGTACCCTCCTGCAAGATCCTTCTCTTCATAGATACCCGGCTCATGAACAGTCAAATCGCTGGATGGTACTGCAACGCTGAAAATGATGGTATAGGTCTGCTTTGAACCGTCTTCGGCAGTCACTACTATTTTGGTCACACCGGGTACACCGGTAGCATCCGTCTTGGTGGCAGTCGCCTTGCTGTCGTTGACGGCATAGCTGACATTCGGTGCAGTAGTCGTGCCTGATTTGAGTTCTACGTTATACTCATAAGTCGTTGGCGAGAAAGATATCGTATAACCGCTGATACTCAGACTTTTGAGAGTCGCGTCATCCGATACTGGAGCACCCTCTGTAATGGTGACGTCATATGATATGGCTTCGCCGGTCGGGGCAGAGAAGATATAATTGACAGCCCCTTTGCTGAAGTCTTGTGCTCCCTGCGGAGTCCATGATTTGATGTTATTGCCCGTAAACTGAGGAGTGATGGCTGTCAGCGGTGTGCCGTTTTTCACCTCTCCTGTGACGGTGTTGTTCACATTGTCCACTACAGCAGTCCCCTTCATGTTATCCCATGTGGCACTCAGCACTTTCGGTGCCGCCGAAGCTACCGTAAAGGTGATGGTATATTCTTTTACGGTCGTTCCATCCTCGGCTGTCACGGTCACTTTGGCAGTGCCCGGCAACTTGTCTGCCTGGGTTACACTGACCGTTGCCTTGCCGTCGCTGGCAGTAGCGGCTACAGCCGGCACGGATGTTGTACCCGCAGGCAACTCTACCTCGTAACTCGTCTTATCCGCCGAGAAACCCGTCACGGAAGTACCGTTGTAGGTGAGGGTCTTGAGCGTCGCATCCGTAGAAGGGCCGGCAGAGTAGGTTACTGCAAAATTGTCTATAGCTGCGTACTTGCCGGATGATGATGCCGTGAGGGTCAGCTTGATATGACCGCTAACAGCGGGGCTGACACTGCTGTTGGAAACACCCCATTTGTTTGTACCTCCGGTGTTGAAGTTGGTTTTGGTGCCATATCCGCTGTAGATGTTCTTCAGTACCGTTCCGTTGTCATCCACAATATCCAGTGCCCAACTCGGCTTGCTGTTATCGCTTGATACAGCGTCAAACGTAATGTTAGTAATGTTGTTGAACGATGCCTTGGTGGTCACAGAGAGGGTGATACCGCTCTTGTTTTCAAAAACAAAATACAGGTATTTGCCGTTTTTCTCGCTAAACTTGCCGGGAGAAGCGATAGAACAGTCTCCGTTTCCGCCACTTGGCACATCTTTGGTAACTGTCCAGTCGTTTTCCAAAGCTACACCGTCGTCAAAGGTGTAGGTCTTTTGTGCAATCAAACCACTTGACAATAAACAGCCAATGGTCAAAAGTAAACTCTTTTTGAAGATGTTTCTCATATTGTTGTTTGATTTTTTATTCATCGGTATCTTATCGGTATCTCGTCGGTGTCCCGTCGGCGTCCCGTATCTGACTTGTAAATCATCCGTAATGACAGGTACGGTTTGGCGGATATTAATTCACGCTGCAAAATTACTACTTTTTTTCCACATATATGTGTATATATTGAAAAAAAATGTGGAAAAATTGACAAATTTGTGGAAAATCTTCGCGCGCGTACATATTTTATTTGTGCATGTCCGAAAAATTTTGTATCTTTGCAGTCGATTTGTAAAATCTGTTGTTTAATAGATAAAAGTATTATAAGTTTTTGAAAATAATCATGAAAATTAAGTACATTGTTTTATCAGCACTGTTTTTTTCGGTTTTGACCGTTAGTGCACAAGAAGTGGATAAATCTGCTGTCCAGTCTCAGGTTTCGGCTGCCGAGAAAGCAAAATCCGAATTGGCTAAAGTAGATACCGGTGAGAAAGCTTGGAAGTTCTCGGGTTCGGTGGGACTCAACGCTGCTGCTACAGGGCTCTTCAACTGGGCTGCCGGTGGTAACAACAACATTAATGGCGTAGCTTATGGCCGTCTTCGCCTCCTCTACCACCAGAATAATATTGCCTGGGATTCGAACCTTGATCTGGAGTACGGACTCAGTTGGATCGACCAGAAATACGACAAACTCCAGAAATCCAGCGATAAAATCAATATCGCTACCAAATTCGGTTGGGAGTTCCGTAAAAACTGGTATCTGACCGCTCTGGCTGCCTTCAACACCCAGTTCGCCCCCGGTAAGAACTACAACGGTTCGGAGGAAGCGGATCCTATCGTTTCCAAGTTTATGGCACCTGCCTACACCGATGTCTCTGTCGGTATCGACTGGAAGACCACCAAGGATGGCGCCGACTTTTCGCTCTACCTCTCTCCGGTAGCAGGACGTCTCACTTCCGTGGTCGTTTCCAAAGGAATGAACAACTATTTCGCGGACCAGACCCAATACAAGGATGCCGATATGTACGTCGTTGATCCGGCTCAGGAAGCGGCTTTGGGCGCTACCGGCTTGGAACTGGAACTCAAAGAACGCTATTCCGTTTGGCGCTATAAAACCGACGATGCAACCGGTAAGGTGGAAAAGGACTATACCCGCAACACCCGTGCCGAGTTGGGTCTGAACCTCAAAGGCGCTATCAACTATACCTACAAGGACTTCAAACTCCAGACGACGCTCGGTCTCTATACCCCCTATGCTTGGGACAAAACCAAAGTCTATATGGATATGAGCGGCAATATGTATGCCGACCAGGGACAGGGTACCGATTTCTCGGATGAGACGCTCTATACCTATATGGGCTACCGTGATAACAACCGTCGTTTCGGTAACTTCGATGTTGACTGGACGGTCAATCTCTCCTATCAGTTCCTGAAGTGTCTCCAGGTGACGCTCTCTACCGATTTGCGTTACTATAATGGTGTCAAGATCGACAAAACCGATAGCGAGGGCAACTTCTCTTCGGCAGAGCGTGTTCAGTTCAAAGGCGTCATCGGTCTCGGTGTAGGCTACTCTTTCTAATCATGGAGCAGCTGGACCAACTTTCATCCGATGTTCGGACATTGATCTCCCGCTACGAGAAACTCAGGGAGGAAAATGCAATGTTGCGTGAGGCGAATCGCAGCCAAAGGGCTGAGATCCTGCGCTCGCATGCCGATCTGGAGGAGTTGGAGAAACAGTATAGCCGCCTCCGGCTGGCGTCTGCAGTAGTCGGTACGCCCGACGAACGGGATGCGGCGCGCAAGCGGCTCACACAACTCATAGCGCGTATTGACCACGTGCTTGAAATCCTGAAACAATAATCCTATGGCAGAGAAACAAAACATCCGTCTGCAGCTGGACGTACACCCGCTCTCGCTGACTGTAGACCGCGATCTGGAGCCGTTCTACCGTGAGGGCGCCAAGTTGCTCAACCAGCGCTTCCAGTACTACCGCCGTGTGATGCCGAAAGCCACGTCCGAGCAGCTGTGGATGTATGTGGCTTTGCAGATGGCTATCAACTATCGCAGCGATGCCAGTGCGATGGATACCAAGCCGATTGCACAGCAATTGACTGCTTTGGATGAGGAGATAAAATCTGTCTTAAATACCCGTAATACCAATACCGGTCAGTCCTCTGACCCCAATGTTAATCATTAAATCTTTTAAATTATGTTAATTCCAATTATTGTCGGCATAGTCTCTTTCCTGGTTGGAGCCGGTTTGTGTTTCGGCATCGTCAGGATGTCGAGTATCGGTCTTGTCAAGAAAGCCGAGGAAGAGGCTGAGGTGATCAAGAAAAACAAGATCATCGAGGCAAAAGAGAAATTTATTGCGCTCAAGATGGAGCATGAGAAATCCGTTCGCGAGCAGGAGAAGAAGCAGCAGCAGGTGGAGCAGCGCCTCCAGCAGCGTGAACAGCAGCTCAACCAGCGCCAGGGCGACCTGCAGCGTCAGCAGAACGAGGTCAACCAGCGCTCACAGTCGCTTGACCAGCAGATGAAAGCAATCGACTTCAAGTCGCAGGAGATCGACAAGATGCACCATGCTGCACAGCAGCAGTTAGAGCAGCTCTCAGGACTCTCTGCTGAGGAGGCGAAAGCACACCTCATCGAGTCGCTCAAGGATGAAGCCAAAACCAACGCCATGTCCTATATCAACGATATTATGGACGATGCCCGCATGACGGCGACAAAGGAGGCGAAGAAGATTATTATCCAGACTATCCAGCGCGTCTCCTCCGAGACGGCAGCCGAGAACACAGTCTCTATCTTCCATATCGAAAACGATGAGGTCAAAGGCCGTATTATCGGTCGTGAGGGACGTAACATCCGTGCGCTCGAAGCCGCTACCGGTGTGGAGATCGTGGTGGACGATACACCCGAAGCGATCACTCTCTCCGCTTTCGACCCCGTGCGCCGCGAGATAGCACGACTCTCACTGCACCAGCTCGTACAGGACGGACGTATCCATCCGGCACGTATCGAAGAGGTGGTCGCTAAGGTCAAAAAGCAGATCGAGGAAGAAATCATCGAGACCGGTAAGCGTACCACAATCGACTTGGGTATCCATGGTCTCCATCCCGAACTGATCCGCATGGTAGGACGCATGAAATATCGTTCTTCTTATGGCCAGAACCTGCTTCAGCACTCGCGTGAGACCGCTAATCTGTGTGCCGCTATGGCTGCCGAATTGGGACTCAATCCCAAACGCGCACGGCGTGCAGGACTCCTGCATGACATCGGCAAAGTGGCTGAGGAAGACCTCGAGATGCCGCATGCAGAGATTGGTATGAAGATGTGCGAGAAATACGGAGAGAAACCTGATATCTGCAATGCCGTCGGTGCACACCATGACGAGTGCGAGATGGAGACTTTGATTGCTCCTATCGTACAGGCGTGTGACGCTATCTCCGGTGCCCGTCCGGGTGCCCGTCGCGAGATTGTAGAGACCTACGTCAAACGTCTTAACGACCTGGAGAATATGGCACGCTCATATCCGGGAGTGGTCAAGACTTATGCTCTGCAGGCTGGTCGCGAACTCCGCGTCATCGTCGGTGCGGACAAGATTTCGGATAAGGATACCGAACTCCTTTCCTTCGATCTCGCTAAGCGTATCCAGGACGAGATGACCTATCCGGGACAAGTCAAAGTGACCGTCATCCGTGAGATCCGCGCTGTGAATGTGGCTAAATAACAAATCTCAAATCACTAATAACAAAGAACTTCCGCCTTATAGGTAGAAGTCCTTTGTTATTTCTTGATAGGCGGCGCTACGACCGCCTTTTTCGTCTTCCAACACAAGCCTCTCAGCCTCTGCTCCGCCGGAACACCGGATACCCGTTGCCGGAGTCGCACGGCAGAATGTCATAATCACCCTCTTGCACCTCTTCCCCTCCTTACTATATACGCGCGTGACGCGCGCGAGCTGCAGGTGCATCTTCTCGCCCAGTGCAATCAGATCCGTTTCCGCTTCTGCCGGTACGATGACAGCTATCTGCCCTCCCTCGGCTAACAGCCGTTCGCTATGGAAGATCAGCTCCTCATAACTCAGGCTGTCCGTGTGGCGTGCTGTCCGTCGCTGGGCATCGGGGTTCTTGAGACTGTTCTCGAAATAGGGTGGGTTGGATACAATCAGGTCGTATGACCTGTTCCCTTGCCTCTCTTGCACCCTTTCGCAGTACGCGTGCAGGCGTTCCCCCCATGGCGATTGACGGAAATTCTCTCCGGCTTGCGCTACAGCCTCCCCGTCAATGTCGATGGCGTCTATCTCGGCGTGGGCATACCGTTGCGCTAACATCAGAGCTATCAGTCCGCTGCCGGTTCCGATATCCAAAACCTTAAGTGCCGATTGCTCTCTGTCCGCTGCCGGCTCAGCACAACAGCCAAGCAACACACCGTCCGTGCCAACCTTCATGGCGCAGCGGTCGTGCCGTACGTAAAACTGCTTGAATCTGAAACCCTCACTCTGCCGCATGGCTGTGCACTGTCTCTATGTCAAACATCTTGTGATGATGGTTTTCGTGGGTCGGATCGGTGACACAATGCACCACCAGATACACTCCCACTACGATGAACAGCACCGCACAGATATGCCGGAACCATTTCTCGAAACTGCTCATCTTTTCCGTCAGTTGCCCTACGGTGATGGCACTGTAACTTATCAGCCACGCTATCAGCATAATAGGCAGTCCCGTTCCCAGTCCGAAAATCACCGGCATCGTCCAGCCCCAACTCATCGGAAGCGTCAGCATGATATCTATCATACTCAGAAAATAGATCAGCCTGTGAGGACAGAAGGCGATGGCGAAGAATATACCGAGCATAAACGACCATAGCCAAGACGACCTGTCATCTACGTTCTGCAGCCATTTGCTCAGCCCGTGGTCGTGCTGGTGGTGGTGACCGCTTATCAACAGCACAATGCCGCACAGTAGCATAAATCCCGCTAAGATCGGTTCGCCCCAGTGACCTAACACCTTTTGCAGACCCTCTGTCTGGGCGCCCAAAAGAAACGGAATAGAGAGCAGTACGTAGGTCGTCAGTTTGCCCAAAACGAACATCCCGCCGTTCATCAGTACCTTCTTTTTGTTTCCTATCTCGCGGTCTATATAGCCGATGGCTGTAATCGAGGTGAAAAGCGTGCACGGATCCAAAATCGTGAGCAATCCAAGTACAAAAGCAGCTAAAATTTGCATAAAAATGATTTTTTTTTCAAAATTGTTTGCAAAGGTACAAAAAAAATCGTATCTTTGCAAGTGGAAACGGAAAAATATGCGAAAAAGGAGTATTTTTTTCATCTTTTGGGCTTTCATCCTTGTTGGTTTGACTGCCTGTCACTCTCCACAACATGACGCACGCGTCATGCAGCGTCTGCTTTCGTCTCAGATACAGACTGCGCAGTCCCAGGCCGATTCTGTTCTCGCCCTTTTGAATGCCGGTACCTCGATTGATGAGGTGCGCACGCTCCTTGAACAGGAACCGCAGATTCTCTGTTATGTCTTCGATCATCATAAGCTCGTTTATTGGTCTTCCAACTGGCTCGCTGCCGATGATATTCATGCTTCCGACACTATCTCCGGATGGTGGTACCAGCTCTATAACAATGCCCACGCGGTCTCCCATTGGACGCGTGCCGGAGACTATGAGATCCTCACAGTCATTCCTCTTAAATACAGCTATCCTTTCGAGAACCGGCAGCTCCATAATACCTTTGTGCCACCTTTCTCGGGTGATGAGCACTACCAGATCACCGAACTCAATATCTCCGGCTTTTATCCTGTCTATGGGCCGGATTCTCTGTTCCTTTTCTCGCTCAGTAGCAATCAGCCTTTTGAGAATCAGGAGGTCGTGGGACCCTTGGCGGACAGTTTCTCGTATCGGCAGCTCATGGATCCCAATGCAGAACGCCCGGCTTGGTACAATCGTCCGCGGATATTGGTGCGCTTCTATTGGGGATTCCTCATGTCGCTTCTCGGACTTCTTGTTCTGCTCGGCATATGGGGAGTTATTCGCCATCGGGGATTTCGTAATATGAAACTCCGCACCCGGATTGTCTATGTCGTGGTTGCAATGCTCATGGCGGCGTTCGTCTATGTTTTTGTCACCTCTACAAGATATGTCAGGAGCCATTACCAGCAGCGCCAGCAGAACGAACTGAAGCAGAAAACCCTCCTCATCCAGTCACATCTGCATGACCTCTATTTCGCGACTACTCCTTCCCGTCCCATGGACGGCAGTTCGCTTAGTGCGGATCTTCTGAAAATGAGCTATATATACGCCTCGGATATCCATCTCTATGACCTCCGGGGAAATCTCTTGGCTACTTCTGCGCCCGAACTCTTCCAGAAGGGACTTGTATCCACCCTCATGTCGCCCGAGCCGTTCTTCTCCTCCGATTCGCTCGGCTTGTACTACGAGCAGATAGGAGAAATGCGCTATCTGGCGGGATATATACCTTTTATCGGACCGGAGGCTACACCGGTCGGCTATATATCCGTGCCGCTCTTCATCTCCGAGATCGAGATGCACCGTGAGATCAATGCCTTCCTCTCGCGCCTCCTGCCGCCTTGTATCCTCTTGTTATTCCTGACGCTGGCTGTCAGCTTTTTCCTGGCAAGAGGACTGACACGACCGCTTAACCAGCTGTCGCAGAAAATGAGCCATTTCAGGCTCGGTAACAATAGTAACCATATCGACTATCCCTATCAGGACGAACTGGGAGAACTCGTCCGTAACTACAACGAGATGGTCGATCAGGTAGAGCGGGCTTCTGCGCAGCTCGCCAAGTCCGAACGTGAAGGGGCTTGGAGGACGATGGCGCGGCAGATCGCCCATGAGATCAATAATCTCCTCACGCCTATCAAACTCAATATCCAGCAGCTCCAGCGTATGCGTGGCACCGAGAGGTTTGACGCCTATTTCGACCGTACGGCTGCCTCGCTTGTCACGGCGATTGACAATCTAAGCCATATGGCTTCCTCTTTCTCTACTTTTGCCAAGATGCCGGAGGTGGTTGTCGAGCCTACTGACATCGCCCAGCGCCTCAGTGCCGTCATCACACTCTTCCGATCCAATACCGAGCAGGTGCCTATCCGTTATGTCGGAGCCGATGCGGGAGTCATGGCGATGGCGGATCCGGAGCAGGTCGCGCAGGTCTTCACCAATATCCTGCGCAATGCCATTCAGGCGGGCGCTTCCGATATCATCGTCATCCTCAATCAGAACTACTCACCTATGCATGTAGAGGTCTCTGTCTCGGATGACGGATGCGGAATATCCCCCGAAGACCAGGCTAAGATCTTTGCACCCAATTTCACAACCAAGTCCACCGGCACTGGCCTCGGACTCGCTATATCAAAGAATATCGTCGAAGCCTCGGGCGGTTCTATACGGTTCGAGTCTTCACCCAAAGGAACAATTTTTTATATTTATTTTAAAAAACCATGAAAGTACAAACTATCATGCAGCAGTTAGCTGCTAAGCACCCCGGTGAGGCAGAGTATCTGCAAGCCGTTCAGGAAGTTCTCGAATCCATCGAAACGGTGTACAACCAGCATCCGGAGTTCGAACAAGCCAAGATTGTTGAGCGCCTTGTGGAGCCGGATCGTATCTTCACTTTCCGCGTCACCTGGGTCGATGACCAGGGGGAGGTGCAGTCCAACCTCGGCTACCGTGTTCAGTTCAACTCGGCTATCGGTCCCTACAAGGGAGGTCTCCGTTTCCACCGTGCCGTAACACCTTCGATGCTCAAGTTCCTGGGCTTTGAGCAGACCTTCAAGAATGCCTTGACAACCCTCCCGATGGGTGGAGCCAAAGGTGGTTCGGATTTTGATCCTGTCGGCAAATCGGATGCCGAGATCATGCGTTTCTGCCAGGCATTCATGCTTGAACTCTGGCGTTGCATCGGTCCCGATCAGGATATCCCTGCCGGAGACGTGGGCGTAGGCGGTCGCGAGATCGGATTTCTCAATGGTATGTACCAGAAACTGGCACGCGAGTACCATACGGGTGTGCTCACCGGCAAAGGTATGACCTGGGGCGGTTCTATCCTCCGTCCGGAGGCTACAGGCTTCGGTGCGCTTTATTTCACCCAGCATCTGCTTCATAAGGCAGGCAAGGATATCAAGGGCAAGACGGTGGCTCTCTCCGGCTTCGGTAATGTGGCTTGGGGTGCGGCAACCAAGGCGGTTGAACTCGGTGCCAAAGTGGTGGCTGTTTCTGGTCCGGACGGCGTAGTCGCTATTCCTGGTGGTATTACTGCCGAAATGATTGATTATATGCTCGTTATGCGTGCTTCTAACCGCAACAAAGTGCAGGATATGGCAGACAAATTCCCCTCTCTCTGTACCTTTACCGCAGGCAAGAAAGCATGGTCTGTTCCCTGCGATATCGCCTTGCCGTGTGCTTTCCAGAACGAGCTCTCGGAGGATGACGCCAAGGAACTTAAAGCCAATGGTTGCTGGTGTTGCTGTGAGGTCTCGAATATGGGTTGCCAACCGGGTGCTATCCATTTCTTCCAGTCCAATGGTATTCTCTTTGCGCCGGGTAAGGCGGTTAATGCCGGTGGCGTAGCCACTTCCGGCTTGGAGATGACCCAGAATGCGGAGCACCTCAGTTGGACGGCTAAGGAGGTGGATGAGCGTCTGCACCATATTATGGAGTCTATTCACGAGCAGTGTGTCCGTTTCGGTACGCAGCCTGATGGTACGGTTGATTATGTCAAAGGTGCCAATATCGCCGGCTTTATGAAAGTCGCCCAGGCTATGCTCGAGCAAGGAATTATCTGATTCACTTCCTAAATCCTTGGCTCTCAGCCTTTGGAACTTAGTTTTATGTAGAAAAATCGCTCTTTGGGGCGATTTTTCTGTCTTTTATTTGCGTATATGAGATTTTTGTTGTATCTTTGCACTTGAAATCCACGTCGGAAGGGAAATGTCTCTTTTTTAGGGTGGCTTTCGGACATATGAAATGAGCGTTTATTGACGCCTGTTTTGCGCTTCAAAACTTCGCAACTTTTGACTACTCCGCAATTCATGCAACGATATACGTTCACGGGTGTGTATAATTCACGCGCGCTTTTAGTTTTTTTGACATGGCGCTGTTATACATACGGCGTGGACTTTCGTTTGCTGTTTTTGGAGTAGGGCAATGCGAAGGCCTTGAAGCGTAGACAGCAGAAGAAGTCTGCGCTTTTTTGGCTCTTTTATCTTCTTTTATCTTCTTTTATCTTCTTTTATCTTCTTTTGTCTTCTTTTATCTTCTGTTTACTAATTTTTGGTTAATTTTTGATAATTTTTGACAGAAAAAAGTCCTTCCGTCTTTCATCATCCACTTTTGTCCCATCCTTTGGACAAACTCTTCCCCTCTCAACTCCCCGTAAGGGTTTCCTCTACTGTGCCACGGATGCAGACCGGAGTCTGATCGAATGCTGATCGTATGCTGATCGAATGCTGATCGTATGCTTCTCCTGAGATGACAATGCCTTGATGCCGACGAAAAACCGTTCTCGGCTTGGTGGAATAGAAATTTTCTGCAAAGGTACAAAAAAAAATTCAATTCTCCAATTTTTTCCCCACTGCTTTTGTAATATTTCTTACATAGCCCATCCTAAACCATTGTTCAACAGCCTCTTATATGGCAATTATTTTTTAATTTTTCATTACTGTTTCATTAAAGCATTTTATCGTTTATGTGCCGCATATCTATGTGTGGCTGTCTTCATTTTGTTAGCGGTTTTTAGCCCCTGCGGTCTTACAGCGAAGCGGTCATGCAGTAAAATTTACGAAAATTACGAATTTTACTTGCGTATATCAAAAAAAAGTATTATCTTTGCACCCGAAATCCGCGTCGGAAGGGAAATGTCTCTTTTTTATGGTGGTTTTCGGACATATTTATTGAGCGTTTATTGACGCCTGTTTTGCGCTTCAGAACTTCGCAACTTTTGATTACTCCGCAATTCATGCAACGATATTTCGTTCACGGGTGTGTATAATACATGCGCGCGCCTTGTTATTTCCATAGATCTTGACGGGAGATACTATTAGGGTGTTTTCGGGCAATAGATTTAATTGGTATTTCTATAGATCCGTTAGGGTATTTCCGAGTAGATCTAACAGGGAACTATTATATACGATGTGGACTTTCGTTAGCCTTTTTTAGGAGTAGGGCAGAGCGAATACCTTGAAGCGTAGACAGCAAAAGTCTACGCTTTTTTGTGCGTATTATCATAGTGCCTGGATCACTGAAAACACCAACCAAAAACAAAAATATATAGAGAAGCCCGCTGAAAATCCCCATAAAAGAGTAGGCAAATCTATACTTTTTAGAGAATGTGCCACGAGCCCCTAAATATGACGGATCAGCAAATTGTCACGGCGTTAATCAATCGTGACAAGGAGGTCACGCGCGCGTTCTTTTATATAAAATGCTATCCTCTCTTCAACTCTATCTTCGAACATTACTATACCGATTGTGATGACTGCATAGAGTTTATCAACGAGATGTATATTTATATTATGTCGCCTCAACGCACCACCGGCATAAGCAAATTGGAGAATTTCCGTTTTGAGAGTACGCTTACTACATGGATTAAAACCGTCTGTCTCTATTATTGTTATGCCCGCTTTGAGGAGAAGCAACGCTTAGATATTGACCAAAATTACGACCTTGCTGATAGGAACGATAGTGTTTCAGACTCTATACAATTAGATATGACTACACTAAATAAGGAAGACATCATGCATATACTTGCTCTTATGCCCAATATCCGTTATCGCACACTGATCCGTCTGCGCTATCTGGAAGGTTATTCCAACGAAGCGACAGCCGAAGCATTAGGCATGACTATGGACAATTACTACAACAAACACCGCCTTGCCAAAGCGCAATATCTTCAAGTGTACAGAAAGGAGGCGCATGATGAATAAATCGTTCCATCCCATATTGTCAGAAGAAAAGTTCGCCGCATGGCTTGATGGCATGTTGCCCACCGACGAGATGCAACAAATAGGCTCTATCATAAGCAATGATAGTGATCTCCATTCATTATTAGGAGTATCAGATTATATCAGTGCTCATAACGAAGAGCCAATGTCTGTTTTATCTAATTTAGACAATAATAAAGTTTCCCTTTTCCTGCAAGACGCATTGGAATTTCCGGCACTTGAGGCATTGCAGTTATCTCCTATTGATACAGATCTTTCAAATGGTCTATTCCCTACATTCATTCCAGATAATTTAATAACAGATGAGTCAAATATACTCATTGGAGATGATACAACATCATTAGAAACTGGTTTCGATGATTATACTGATAACATATAAATAAAATCAACGTATATATGCAAAACGGATCAATAGATTTATTTGGAGGATGCGGAGCATTTTGGGTTGCCAATTCCATAATGTCAACAGTTCTCGGTGGCAGAAACCGCGAACTCCAAGAAGAAGCAGCACAACAGAACGAGGCTTTCCAATTGGAGTTGGAGCGTGCGAGAAATGTTGCACAAGACGAAATGGAGGCAGAGAAGATCGCTTTCCGTCGCCGTATGATGGCACTCTCTCGCGAATGGCAACGTGATGAGCGTGCCAAGTCTTTTGGCAATATGGATCAGGCAATACAACTTAATGCGTATGCTTCTCAATGGCCTCTCGGATTAATGCCCAGTACAATCTTGTCGCAAATAAAACAAGGGCATCAAGATTCTCTCAATGTCATACTTCTTCATACCCCTGTTTTTGCAGGAGAAAACGGACTGATGACTCGTCGGGGAACCAATGTTAGGTCAGCAGAAATAGCCACATATAAAAGTTTGGAAGAATATATCAAAAATGACATGAGTTATGTGGGTAATGTAAATTATCATAAGGATGCGTGGCTTAAAGCAGACCAATCTAACATTGATTTTTTCAGCTCAAGTGCAGATATAATGAACATTCATTATTTAATGGGCAGCGTTCCTACATTAGTATTTCTTCCTAAATATCAAGATAATGCTATCTTCATAACTGCTGCAATGTGGGATGAACAAGCGGAAAGACCCTTGTATAGACCTCTATTTGCGTTACCTCATAATCCAAAGCGCGCTCTTGAAGATGAAAAATATCGCAAAGAAGTGATAGAAAAACTCCATTACACCCTCTCTATAGTTACAGGGGTAATAAGAGATCAATATGCTATGCTTACATGGGCTAAACAACCTACTTTGCATGTGATGTTAAATGCGAAAGGTAATGAGAGGATGAAGCAGTTTGCTTTACATAATAAATCGATTAGAGGTTTTATTTTGCAGGAGAATGAGAACTTGAGAAAGACGCTCGATGCGGCAAATTCTCCGCAATTGCTACAGTTGTATGAGCAATCGGATTTGAATTATATGATTCAGATGATAGATGAGCAAAACAAGATGTTAAACGCTTAAATTAATAAAGATATGCCGGCAATTACAGGTACTACCATAATGATTCTTACCAATGTTGGGCTACAATTGTTTAATAGCATGCGTGGAAACAAAACCAATGAAGCCATGCGTCAAAAACAACAAGAGTTCCAACGTGCTTCCCAAGAACGTAATCATGAGCGCATGATGCAGTTACTCTGGGAAGGTCAGGCTTTGCAGGAAGAATGGGAAAAAGAAATGCACGATACACGGGTAAGCAATATCAATGAGGACTTTGATCAACTTATTTCTCGTGTGTTTCAGCAACAAGCTCTCCAGCATTGGCCCTTGTCCGTATTACCGATGGTGATGAAGAATCAGTCGTTAGGTAGTTATCGAGCTAAAAGCGATGAAAATATTGCTCTGCATGTCATACTCACTCCATCCAATAGCCAGAGTTTCAATCGTTCTGTTTTCCCGCAGATAGAACAAGGAGTAGAGGCATTTTGCAATAGACATTGGAATACCCACTCCAATCACCCCATTCTTTTTTATGGAGGTGCTTGGAAAAGTAGAACCGCACCCACGGGAAATGATATTTCACAACTGAAAGCCGATTTGCCGCATTTGCCGGTTTTGCTGATTACTCCTTATTTTACAGACAATGATGATAAATTGGTATTTAATATCAATATGTGGGGAGTCGGGCAAGAACAAGACGCAGTTATTGTCCCTACAGAAACGGAGTTCTCCTATTATAACATCTATGCAAAGGAAATGAATTATGGGGAAGAACTGGCATCAACTACTATAGAAGAGTTTATTCCCTATCTCCAGTGTTTAATAGGCTATTTGGCTGATGTTTATTTCTGGTCCGCTCATGCAGTTGCCCCCATTTTACCATCTCTTTTAACAATGGGAGCAATCAATACGGATGGTATGAAGTATTTGCTATCATCAAATCAAGAAAGATACGAAAATTTATTAGAAACAACGGAGGAACAAGTAAAGAATTATCCAGTACGCATTAATCATTTACTTGCACTATATGAGGGGCAAAAACCTTTTATTAAACCTGCCGAACAATATTCTGCCATTAACAATATTCTTCTCGCGTATTGTAATGGGTCCTCTAAGAAATACAAATCAGGAGATGAAGCAATATGCAAATTTCCGTGGACTAAGCAAGATGAACCATTTTTAAAGTCTCTCAGCAGATGCTACGAAAACAAAAATAGACATCTTATTCAGATAATAAAAGAACTAGAAAAAGCAGACAATATCAATGTATATTGTGAAGTTATTGAGGAGAGCGATGTATATATCGTAGATATTTTTGATTGGTGCGATACTGCTTTCCAAACTCATAAACAAGGTGCACATGTTGTTATACAAATAGAAGAAAATCAGATTATAGCGTTCGTTAAGGATGTTGGGTTGTCAATAATTAATGATGCCTCATCTCCGTGTTGTCGCATATACCAATTTGAAAGATTGTTATTCCCTAAGAATGTAACAATTAATAATAATAACTTAAATTGGACCAAAGAAAAATTTTACAATATTTATTCAAACATTAAATGTATTCTACAATGAAAACTTTTGAGAATCAATTATGGACAGAACGTCCTCAGAAGTCTCCTTGGGAGGAGATGAAAGAAAGGGTTAAACATCTAATTTTTGGTTTAGACGAAACCATTAATGAAGATGAACGGTATGAGTTAGAGTCATGCAGAACACTTACTTACAAGAATGTGGTAGAATGGCTAATGAAAAATAAGCCTGTAGATTTTGATGAAGCACTATTATATCGATATAAATCAGAAAGAAACAAGAAATATCCGATTGTTTTATCAATAGTCTTTGTGAAAGATTCCAAACCACTACTTGGTGGAGATTATTTAAAGAAAATATATTATTGTACTTTTTTAGATGCCGATTTAGACAATTTATTTGCTGGCGATGATAAGGTATTAGTAAAATGAAGTTTTAAATGAAAGGAGAAAAAATATGGGACTTATATTTGATATAATTGACGCGATAATTGATGGTATTGAGGCGATATGGAACGCCGCAGTTAAAGTTTTTAAATCAATTGTCCAATTTTTTACTGATGTCGTAAATTGGTTTAACAAGATTCTAAATCCCAATGAGGAGGCAGTTTTAATTGATTTACCAAAATTAGTTGATGACGCAAAGAGAAAAGGTCATGTCGTTCATGTTCCCGGGTTGCGTGGAAATAAGGGTGTCGCAGCAGCAACTTTCGATCCAATAACTCGTAAGATAACGCAATTAAAATCAATAGATTCTGATAAACGAGATGATAAAACAGATGAAATTTTAGGTGGACGTAAAGTTGTTATTCTTGAATAAATTTCTAATAATAGACAAAATATGAAAGGATTTTTAAGTTTTATTGCTTGTGTCTGTGGAATAGGCGCAATGTACTATGTCGTAAAAAAAATAATAGGTAAGCCAATACATATGGTTCCTATCAAAAAGTATGAATTGTTTCAACTAGAAGATTTATTAAATTGGTTTAAACAATATGATTTGACTGAAAACAATGAGTGCTGCATTATAAATGATTGTGAAACAACAAAGTACGGCTTTAAATTAAAAGGTTTATGTCATGACGATATTAATAAAGTAATTGTCTTGATAGTTTTCGATAAAAATATGAAAAAGATTAAAGAGGCAATTGGTGTTGTTTATGATGATATAGATCCTGATATAAAAAGCATGATTAAAGACAAGAAAGTAACAATACTGGAATAAAAATGGGATTATTGTTTTGGTTTTGGATGTGGTGTATAGCCACAGCTGGTGTAATAGCTATTTCCATAGTTGTTTCTGTTTTTCTTGATAGAAATAATATTGCAAGTATACTTGGACAACATGAAACGAATGGTGCTAGCCAATGGCTTGTAAAAGAGATTGAAGGCGCGGATCATGTTGTTATTGGATTAAAAAAATCAGGAGAAATAGTAGGTGGTGTTAATATTACATGCAAAAATGGTCATGCATTACGTGTAGGGCAAACTGGTTGGTTATAATAATTATAAATTTAATAGTTATGATAAATGTAATTGTGCACATTGACGCAGACAAGGAAACTCAATCTTCAATTAAACAACAAATTGAGTCCGCGGTATCTAATATCGATTTGTATCCGTTTGGAGTCGAACAGTACACTATCTATGCGGAAAGTAACATAGATAGGGAGTCTTTAAGTGAGGCGTTGCAGATAGCAGCAAATAGTCGAATATATCTATTGTTTCAAAATAGACCAAAGTATCTAGAAAAGAACACTTCATTTGACGCAGAACTTGCTCGATTTGGAATAAGGTTAAGATCATTAGATACTTCTTACTTAACGGGAATCGAAAATATCCTTATCGTTGTGGATTTTTCAAAAGAGCCTTTAAATAATACAGTGGAAACATCTTTGACTAGTTCAAAAGATAGGAAGGGCATGTTCGTTCCAACAAATCCCAAATATTCGATGAAACAAGTCGTTATATCGGAGGAAATGAAAAAAGATATTTATGACGCAATCTCTATTATAAAAAATCAAGAAGTCATATATAAAGATTGGGGATTTGAAGAAATTGATTCCGAAGTACGCACTATCATAAATTTTCATGGGCCGGCGGGGACAGGAAAAACAAAGTGTGCGCATGCTATAGCTGATGAATTAGGTAAAAAGATACTCTGCCTCAATTATTCAGATATTGAATCAATGTGGGCAGGAGAGTCTCCCAAAAATTTAGTCGCAGCTTTTAGAGCAGCTGAAGATGTTGATGCTTTATTATTTATGGATGAAGCAGATTCGTTTTTGGGTAAGCGTATTACGAATGTTCAATCTGGTCATGATCAATCAATCAATTCATTGAGAAGTCAATTGCTGATTTTATTGGAAAATTTTCATGGAATAGTAATTTTTGCAACAAATTTGGTTAAAAACTTTGACAAAGCTTTTGAAACTCGCATAGTAAAACACATTAAATTCCCATTGCCAGATGCTCCCACATGCGCTAGACTGTATAAGATACTTATTCCGAGCAAGTTGCCATTGCAGACTCAATTCAATGATGAAGATTATAATAAATTAGGCGAGTTGTCTGAGGGGTTATCAGGAAGAGATTTACGTAATATTATTCTTGAAACAATGTCATTTGCTGCGAACAATCATATTTCAACTTTTAAGAGAGAAATGTTTGAAGAAACAATTCGTAACAAAAAAATAGAATATGAAAAATTGCAAGAGCAAGACATTGTACACGAACATGAGATTGGAAATGCTGTAATTGATAGTTTGATTTTAGAAACTGCTAAACGCAAGCAAAAGGCATTAAAAACAATTTGCACAGTAATAATCAATGAATTAGAGTTGAACGATGAAGAAAAAGAAAGATGCATAAATGAGTTAAGTTTCTTATGGGGATTAGATATGACTCAAAAAGAAGAAATTACCATAGAAGAAGCATGTGCAACTTTTGAGTCTCCAATCAATAAGTTGATAGTAATGGGTTTGTTACAAGCAATTCTTTCACTTGCCGATAATATTTCTCAGTCGGCATGGAAACTAATCCAAAAGATATATTGTCTGTTAGGATATGATATTGAAAACTTTACAAAGTTCAAAGAGTTTGTTAAAATCGTAAAATCATAATTTTTGACAATGCAAATTATACATTCAATAGTTGACTGTAAATTAAAGAATGCTGGTAATGCAGGTAAAAAGATCGTAATAGATGACGGGGTTTTTGTTGCTGATGTCAATTACATATATAAAAGTGTTTTCGATCGATTGCCGAAGCGAGCTCGAGAGATACTAAGAAACTCAGGGTTTGAGATAAAACCAGATCCTATTAAGATAGAATAGAGGTGTAAGTATTATGGAACTATCAGATAAAGATAAACGAATCATCGAAGAGGCTTTAAATCATCCGCTTAGTCAGGATGGTATTAAACTAACAAAAAGAAGTAGAAGTGTGTCATGTCTTGTGATAGAAGATTCAATACTGAAGATTGACATTCCTCGATCTGTTGAAAATTCTGAAATGATGAAGTTCTTATCCTCAGGAAAGAAAATAATAATAGAATAAGTTTTATGTAAATTGCAAACAATATAGACTTAACAACCAGATTATAAGATATGATACCAAATTTGATTTTGGGTGTCTATTAAAACCAATGTATGTAGATGGTTATACCATCAACTATGCAGACCCATACTATGAGCCATGTGTTCATTGTGGTAGTACAACTTATCAAACAAAGGAAGAATACACTTTGTGTTATTGCCCCCAATGCCGAAGGCTGCTAGTTCATTACTAACAATCGGTATAATTTTGTATATCAATAAAATTATGATAGACTTTTTAGATTATCTCAATTCCATCATATTAGGAGATGATGGTGGTTTGCAAACTACTGCTACGGCTGTGATGCAGGATTTTGCGCAGGAGCAGTATGGCTTCAATCTTTCAGATGAACAGATAGTACGTTCAGTCCAAGAAGCAAGTGACTTCTTTAATATGGATAGTCCGGCTGTCATCAGAGATGGTTGGACGACTGGAGTATGCACCCGTTTGTCATTCACGGAATCTGATGATGTATTGCTTATTAATAAACATCAGATGGAGGCAATGGGTATAACCGGTGCTGAGGCTTTTGACTTAGTAATGACCCATGAAGGAGCACATCGCGCTTTGCAGGGAATGGATACCGGCTACACGGATCACCAAGAAGAATTGTGTTGTGATACGATGGCTGGTGTTCGTGCCGCATTAAACGACATGCCCCAGAATGCTATTGATGCAATGAAAAATTCTCTTGCTAATACTCCTGCAAGCGAAAGTCATCCGGCTGGAGTTGATCGGACACAAGCTATTGAGGATGGATATCAGTTCGCCAAAGATTACATAAACAATCATAAGGGACAAGCCCCATCATTTAGCGAGTGTTTGGACCATTTCGATACGGTTCATCATATCAATTCCGCAGTTGAAATAAAAGGATTAGTAACCCTTCGACCGGAAGGCGCACCGGAAGCAGTTAGAACCTATTCCGCCGAAGAAATAGGTGCTCGGTTATATAATTTGCAAGAAGAAATTCAAAATCTGCAAACACAGATACGTCATGTAGTTCCAACCGGTGATGAAGATCTCTGGCAAGAATCGGATATGTCCAGAATAGATGCCCTGCAAGATAAATTGGATGCTGCTACCCGTGAATACCAACGATGGATAGATGAAACACCCGATCGAGATATTCATGGCTATACATCATCGGACATCGAATGGCTTGAACATCAAGTACGCATATCAAGTGGCTCAGAGCAAGCACATTGGTTGGAGAAACTGAAGTGGGCAACTAATCATGTGTCCGGCTTTGTGGCTGACGAGACAGCAAGCATGGCGGATAATGCAAGTGATTTTGGTGCCGACGATTCTGTTCATGGTTTTGTAAATGACAAGGGATGGCATTTAAAACAAGCAGAACATGAGCAAAAAGAAGTGGAGTATTATAGAAAGCGAATGGAACACGCTTTAAAAGACGGCAAAATAAGCAATGCTAGTGACTATGAATACCAGATGAAGAGACATGAAAAACTGATGAAGAGTCATTTGGACGATGCACAACGTAGCACAAAATTATTTGTTGCTCCTTCTGATGTGCCATTTACCGGCTCATTTGAAGGTTTTGTGATGCCCTCTTTTGAAGAACTTCAAGATATGGGATTTAGTGACCACATTGCCCATGGTATGTTAAATCCGGATATGCCTCATTCTTACACGCAGCAAGAATTGCAAACCGTACTCTCTTCTGACAACCCGCTTGAAGCATATAATCAAATGATGGATACCAAAGCTCATGCAGCGATGGCAAAAGCTGATGCCCTCGAAGCCCGAATAGCCAGAGACTTCGGTATCTTTGCTACAATTTAGATTGGTGCAAAATTGTTCTTCTTTATGCTATGAAAACACCCCACACCGCAACAGCTACATTTTACAGGAACATAACTCCTATCGGCTCCTTGTATGCCATAGAGTGCAGCGAGGAGAGGTTTCTCCTTGTGAAAGTGAATTGGGGAGCAGAGGAGGATTACGAACGGAGTAGGGATGGTGAAGTAGAGTTGTCTTGGGTGGTAAAAGGAGAGGCGTTGGCGCAGCTGAAAAAGATTTGCAATAACGCCAAGACACCCAATGATGTCATTCAATATCTGCATGAGCGTTTTGCTTCATCCGAACGTCAAGCCGGCGACAAGTTAATAGAATGGTTGGAGAAGAAGTCTATCCCCTATTATTACGATGTGCATTATTAACTCGGACTGAATATTTTTTCTCCCCTCTGATAGATTCTTTGTCCATTTGTGCTCTATAGTCGTAAATGTTGGACTTTTAATTTCGAAGCTATGAACATTTACGACAAAATCAGACGGATGGTAGGACAAGAAACCTATGATGAGAAGATGTACAAACTGCTCAATACGGAGCGTTTCAATCAAGAGCGGTACGAAACTACAGATAAGGGCGAGGATATGTCCTTGGTCAAGCAAAGTATCTTGGGGTGGTGGAAACCGCGGTTCCTTATGGATCACCGCACCCAATGCGCCTATGAGTTTATGGATGTGGGAGAAGAGTTAGTGACTGTTACGGATGAGGACATTGACTGGAATAGTTTGGAGGGACTACCTGCTTCTGCTATTGAAAGAGCACAAAATCACGACGGGCATTTCCCGACAATAATATATGGCTTCAAAAGCGGAATCGCTGAAGTAATGTGGCAGATCAATCCTGATGGCATGTACTACATGGACGATGATGGATTCGGCATGACCGATGACAAGGAGGTTGCGCTATGGGGTAAAATCGACCGTACCGGCAAAGTTGTTGAACCATTTACTTATCGAAAAAACTGATAAGCAGCAAGATACACAAATCGTCAACTGTTAATTACAAGTTAATTTGATTATTGCTATGTCTAAATTTACAAAAGTTCGTTTTCAGGCACGATTGTATGCCTTTTGCTGGACGATTTTAGAGACTCGCCAGCCTGATTTTGATGCAGATAAAGTGAAAGAGCAGCATCATGTGTTAACAATTCTTCAGGCCTTGGATTTTGCTACAGAAGAAGAAAAGAAAGTGATACAGCAAATGCCAGATGTTGCAAATTCTAAACCTGAAGAACAGGATCAGCAGAGCCAAATCCTGGGCGCTTTGGAGGGCAAAAACGTAGTCTATAAAAAGATGAATCCGGAGCTGTTGCTCCAAGAGATTGATCTGGTGGGTGATGAGAAAAAGTCTGGTGCTGCTTCTGCAACATCCGGCAGTAAATCCTCAGCAATATCTTGTCTTGTTGTATTGGGCATATTTCTGGCAATTGTAGCAGGTATAAAAATATACAATCTTCCTTCCAATCGTGATAAGCGCGCTTATCGTGCTGTAGAGAAAGCTTCCTCTATTGCGGAAGAAAGAGAAGCAGTAGAGTCTTATCTTTTCAATTTCCCCGATGGGGAGTATATTGAAGATGTGGAGTTTCGAGATGTCAAACTGAATGCTGATGAGGATACGGATTTTTATGATTATCTTCATAAATATCCCAATGGCGAGCATTTCTCTGAAGTCAAACGGTTGTTTGAGAGTTTTGTTCATAAAAAAATACGTGGCAATGGTGCTCAAATGACTGATATTATGACCTATTTGGATAATTTTCCGAATGGCGCTCATGCAGAGGAAGTTAATAAGTTGTGTGATAGTATTTGGGATAGTGAAATAGACAAGTATCATTCTCGACCCAAAGTCAAAAAAACGACAAAAGCTACCGTATATTTTAATGAAATGTTAGAGTATATGAAGACCAATCGCATCAATACAATGATTATGTCCACAACTTCAACAATACGGCTCAAAGATTATTCCGAATATAGCCAATCTGTGCGTGATATGCTGGAGGAAGAGTCTTTTGGGATTTTGCCGATCAAAGGGAATGTGGTATCTATTAGAGAAAATTTCTCTGCAAGTGATCAGACCTCTCTGGAGTCTATTTTGGGAGAAGGGTTGCAAAGCAGTTTGGATAGCGTTTTCTCGCCGGGGTTTGTGAGTGTTAGAACGAGTGGAAGTGAATATGAAGAGATTAATGGTCATAAGGTGTATTGCCCTAAGGTTGATTTCAGTTATGTGATTAAGAGCCAAGAGGATGTTTTTTGGGGGGTGACATATCCGCATCTTTGGACATATAGCACTAATAATGTTCCACTAAAATATTTAGTAGGTATTTCCATTACTTTCAATGCAAAGTTTACGATTCCCAATTCTACAGTCTCTTATGAATGTTCGGGTAAAGGGCATCCTGAAAAGGATATATATGGTATCTTAGACATCAGGGATGGATATCGTCGTATGACAACTATGAGCTTCGCCCGATTTGCAGACGACATGTACTCCAAATTAGGATTGAAAGAAATCTATTTGGGACAATAATTATATTGACATATTATTGATGCTAACTGATTATTTCGACTCTGTTGCTAATACATTGGCTCTCTGTTCCAAGGGGGCATATATAAATTAACACAACCATAGATATGGCTTACGAATATTTATCTGACTTGTTTGGTAAACTGCGGGGCAATCGCAAGACACCCTATACACCTATTGAGAAAAAAGCAATCCAATGGATGAAGGATTTTGTCGAAAAGCGCAGATCCGGCATGGATTTTGCAGATGAGTTTAGAGAGATTCTGAGGGAATTCAATGCGGTATGTGATGAGATCGGACATTTTAACAAAGACACTCCTCTTTGGTTGAATACAATTGGAGGCTTCCATTTTTCTAAATGGTATCGGTATCAGCAAGTATATTGGTATCTTCATGACCACTATGATGAACTGACTGAGAGCCAATTAGAGGATTATAGGCAATTACAAGAATTAAACTATGACGAGAATTTTCGAGAGACATGCAGAAATTGTTTGAAAGAATTATCGCAGAAGAAATATTTTTGGTGCAAGATATAGCAAACTATCTTCTCCCTAACTGATAGATTGATTCCTTGCCCTTCAGTTCGCTATCGTCGTAAATGTTGAACTTTTAAAGGAAAAAAGACAATGAGGAACAGTATTAATCCTGCCCAATGGGCTAAGAATATCTGTCAAAAACTCTTTGGTAAACGAGAGCCGAAGCAATCCGTGGTATGTAACATCTCAGAAATAGGGCTCAAATTGGATCAATGTAAGTGCTATGAATGGGGCGAAAACTTGCTTCGTGTAATTGACCAAGAAATGAACGGATACCTCGTCAATAAAGCTACTGGTAAAATTCGGATGATTGATATTCCCGGCCGCTTGGTAGGATTTTCCGATGCGGAGATTGATTTTGCAACGCTTGACCAATTGCCCAATAGCCATAATGCACACTCGCGCAGGATAGATTACCGTGGTATAGGTCGCAGGGATAACTGCACGAACGGAATTTTTGCTCTCAGCTGGATGCTTTATCCAGACGGGCGGTATTTTGCCGATTCCGACGGTTTTGGAGGAGAGGACAATGACGAATTGACTGTCTATTGCGTAATGAATGACAATTTTGAAGTGATCAGACCTTTTACCGTTGTTCGAGATATACGTGTGCTACTCAAGGAGTTGAGAGAAACTCATCATTAATTCTGCATGAAATTTGCGGGATGGTATAAATCGTTGCAAAATATGCGATATTTGCCATTTTATGACAATTATTTTTTGTCAATTAAAATATTTTTACTATCTTTGCACCGGATAAACCGTTAACGAAAATCATATTATGTACAACAGACCCTTTACACCGGAATGGATCACGGAGTTAGAGCCGAATGAGGTTTTTGTCTTCGGCAGCAATTTACAAGGCATGCACGCAGGCGGCGCAGCGCGTGTCGCTTTTGAGAATTTTGGCGCTATTTATGGCGAGGGAACTGGGCTCCAAGGGCAGAGTTATGCTATCCCGACTATGCAGGGCGGAGTAGATACGATAGAACCCTATGTCAAGGAGTTTATTGCGTTTGCCAAAGCTCATCCCGAACTCACCTTCCTCGTTACGCCTATCGGTTGCGGTATTGCCGGATTTACGGCGCAGGAGATAGCGCCTCTGTTCTACCACGCAATGGATGTAGAAAATATTATCCTGCCGAAGGAGTTCGCGGAGATAGTCAATGATATCCACGACCGCTTTATCAACTCCTTCGATCACGATTCTGACCGCAGTTCGGACAACTGGTAAACAATATTATTCTTTTTTCTCTTATTTTTACGATTTGTAGAAAAAATTACAACAAAAATTTGCGTATATGCGATTTTTGTTGTATCTTTGCGTCCGAAACTTTTATAATATTAATCCTAATCATATTATTACCATGAAAAGATTTGTTCTTTGTTTGTTAGTGATTATGCCGGTTCTGGCAATGGCAAACCCCACAGTAACTACCGCTGAAACATCTGTAGCTACAAAGTCGGAAGGTTATTATTTCTCTGTAGAGGAATATGATTGGCTTAGTTATGAATATGTATCGGGAAGCGACATAAGTGATTTGACCGATGAGCAGATCGACTTGCTGCGTAATTATATCTATGCTAAGCACGGTTATATTTTCAAAACCGAATTTTATAGACGTTATTTCTCTCAATTCCGTTGGTATCGCCCTCGTTATCGTAATGTAGATAACATGCTTAATAAATACGAGCGTAAGAATGTTCTGTTTTTACGTCAATACACCAAAGGTCGCTAAGATATGAGACGGATATTTTTCGGTATAATAACTGTATTCTTTTCTATACCGATACTTGCCGATGTCCCGGTTGCTGCACGCCGGTTGATTTCTGCATATCCTCAGGATATCAAAGAATACAAAGACGGCTATCTCTTGATGGCTTCTGGAAAGAAGATTTTGCTCAATGATGGCAAAGAGAAAGATTTTGTAACGGTTCTGGCACAGGCAGATCCTGAGGATATGTTTCGTATTCCCTATGATACTATCGGAGAACACCCTGATTATCTGGAGGACGCCGGGCGTATCCGTTGCGATTTGTTTTTTCGTGAAGTATATGGCGGTACCAAAGAGGCTGTTCAAGCCAATCTGGTTACAGTTAATTTCTGTGGTCAAAAAGTACAGTTTACCAAGAAAAACGGTGCTGCAAAGGCGTTGCAGGCAGTGTCTGACGAATTGCAGAAACTGCCCAATTATGCTTCATTGAAGCGTTATTTGGGCAGTGGGGGAACATTTGTTTTCCGCCCTGTGAGAGGAGCAAACAGGCTTTCGGCTCACAGTTTTGGAATTGCTATTGATATCGGCTATGATCGTGCAAACAAACGGAATCTGTCTTCTTATTGGAAATGGGATAATGCTAAAGCTGGTGAACTCTCAAAAATAGGCTACCGCAATACTATTCCTATGGATATCGTGCGTGTTTTTGAAAAACACGGGTTTGTATGGGGCGGTCGTTGGTATCACTATGATACTATGCATTTCGAGTATAGACCCGAATATTTTGTTAAATAATCTCTTTTACCAAGGATCTCTTCTTTTCGAAAGCTTTGAAATAATGGAATCTATAAATTTGATTAGATTATATGTAAGAGTGTAACATAAAAATGTACATTTGTTTGTGTATGTGAGATGTTTTTTGTAATTTTATAATGCAAAATCCGATGAGAAGAAAATGGAACGCGCACATTAATAGTAAAGGCTATAATTTCTATATTTTTTAGTATGAAAAATAACTCTTCATTAAAATGGGTCTATGTAGGTCTACTGACCATGATAGCAATCTTGTTGATTGTGTTGATTTGTGTTTTAAAAAATAAGAAAGAATACTCTTTGGACAAAGAAGACGAGCCGAAGGTGTACGTTCAAGAAGATGACGCCTATCAATCAGATGAGTCTGAGTCTCAGCTTCAGGATCAATCTTTCACCGATTCAACTTCTCTGGACTGGAAAATGCGAGGTTTAAGGGGAAGAGTGAAGCATATCTCTGAGACGAAGGAGATAATTCCCGAGTATGGCGAGTCCCAGACAATCCATAAAACAATACGTTTTGATCGCAATGGGACATATCTTCCTGAAAACTCCTCTCAAGTCACCATTACTCGAAACGGAAAAGGGCAGATTATAAAGGAGGTGGAGGTAGAGCATGAAGAAGGAAGAAAAATTACTTACACATCCCAATATAAATTTACCAATGAAGGATTTGTGAAGTACGAATCCGAGCAAGTAAAATCTGAATTTGGCGATGTATATGTGGATTATTATAACTATACAGTCAATAATAATGGATGGCCGATTTCAGCAAAAGTGAAAAGTGACGGCGATTGGGAAGAATCTGTTCATTCTATTTTGAAGTTTTCGTATTCTGACATCGATGATCATGGGAATTGGAGAAAGTCAGTTACCAAACAATATCAGGATGATGAGTTTCAGGGGAAAGCAATCGTGACTCGTCAGATAACTTATTGGGATTAAATTGCCCGTAAGATTTACAGGTATCAGAAAAAAGCAGTATCTTTGCAACCGAATTTAAAAACTTAATATACGATTGAAAAACTAGTTATAGCATTATGATGAAAAAAAATCTTTTTTATCTGGTATTATTGCCGATCTTCGTACTCACATCATGTGTCGAGTCCAGCAATGTAAACAAAGCTGTTAACGGAGACAATGATGAGGGACACAATTCGTATAAACAAGTGAATGTGGACTATGAGTCTAATGAACTTAATTACGAATCTACAGAAACTAATTATAACCGATAAGATTATGAGAAAAAGTATTATCTCTGTTATTGTTATAGCGATGTTTGCTATGACATCTTGTATCCAAATTACTAACGAGAACAAGGCTATCAATGGTAGCAATGATGAAGGTGGCAATAGTTTCACCCGTGAGAACTATGAGTATAATAACAATAGCGAATATGGTTCTACGAGAGGCTCTTCCTCAACTACCCCTTCATCTTCCTTTTCGACATCCTCTTCCTCTGTTTCTTCTTCGATGAGTCGTTATAGTGGTACGGTCGGATCATATCCTGTTACAATGTATATCAATCCAAGTGTTACCTCTGGTAAAATTGGTTACTATTATTACAACAAGTATAAAAAGAGCATTGATTTATATGTGAGCGGGTACGATTACGATGGAGATGGTACTGTCGAGTTTGAATTGACGGAGAATACATCAGGGCATGGTCAGACGGGAGTCTTCCGTATAGCCGTATATCCTTCACACAGCATACGAGGCTCTTTTGTAAATAGTAAAGGACAGTATTTCGACGTAAATCTCAACTAACCTTTGATGGGTATCGTGCGTATTTTTTTTACCAAACGGAAAAAGGAAAACATTAATATCATGAAACGCAAACTATTTTTACTAAGCTCTTTTATTCTTTTAGGAGTATGTTGCCTGTCGGCGCAGACAACCATTCAGTTTAAGACGGTTAAACAAGTGTCGCATTATATTACCAACACGACTGGAGAGTCCGCTTATGGAGATGGACGCGTTTATAATGGCTTGAAGTTTGAAACAGAATTTCTATGGCCTGTAGGCGGACTCCCAGCAAATAAACTTCGGACTTTCCGGCAATGCGTCTTGCGGGCATGCGCTTCGGAACAAGTGACAAGAGCGCAGATGGCGAACGTGGATGAAGCGAATTTCCCTAACCTTTTGCATGCCGCTTTGGTTAAGGAATATCGTACTGAAGGTGTGTGTATGGATTCTGATCAGAAATTACATTATGTGACGGCTGCTCAATTGCCAAAGAATGTAGAGTTGAGCGAATCCGTTATAAAAATGGAGCATAAGCGTACCAAAAATGGTGTCTGCACCATGTTTTTTCACGGCTGGGACTTTTGTATTGGAGCAGCCCATGGCATGCACGGAACTTGGGCTCTCAATTATGACATTAATGCAAACAAGCAATTATTCTTACGGGATCTTTTACAATCGGGTAAGGCGGCTGAAATCAATCGTTCGTTCTGTGCAATAGTTAACCGTTGGAGAAATACTAATGGCTATTCGGACTATGATGAACCTTATAGCGAACCACGGGATTTTAATGATAAATATGGATGGTATATTAATAATGAGGGAATCGTATTTCTCTTTCAACCATATGAGATAGCGCCATTCTCAGAAGGAGTCGTGGAGATTACTCTGCCGGTAAAGCGATACAAGCATCTCTTCCGCCCGGAAGCTTTGAAATATTGGAATTTGTAATCAGATTTTCATACTCAATAGTTTGTAAAAATAGCATGTTTGTCAGATTATAACAATCACGAATCATGGATTTTGACCAACTGATACTGCAGGGCACAAAAGTATCTCCGTCCAAGGATTTCTTTATCGAGTTGTATAAAAAGCCGGAAGGTGACTTTACCTTCTGTGTGAGGAATAGTCATGGTCAATTATTCTACAACCCTTTGGATACTGATGGAGAGATATGTAAAGATGATCTGCTCGATTGGTCAAAGCATCACGATCTATTGTTCTTTAGCACAAATCATCTCAGAAGTGTATTCTTATTTGATTTGGTTCATCATCAGTTTTACTCCGAAAAGTTAACAAGCGGACAAGTTGCCTTATGGGACGATGATGCTAACCGATGGCTTATCCGCCAAAAAGAGTATTCAATAGACGGAAAAGATTATTATAGTTCAGTCGGGGAGTTGTGTTCTGTTGATTATATGCGTGATGTTCCAGAGCTGAAAATAATGGATATCCCCGGAACGGATTATAGCTTATGGTTACAAAAACATACGATAAAAACATATGACAGATATGTATGGAAAATAGCGATTTTCTCTCGGAGTGAGTATAGATTGTTAGTGGAAGATTTGGGGTATTATGCTGTTGAAGATAGTGTACGAATAACGGGCAATAAGTATATTAACTTTTATGGTTATAAAGCCGATAGCAGTACTTTGTGTATTATCAATGGTAAACCGAGGGGACAGATGGATCTGTTTATTTGGGTGTGCCCTCCAATAGTTCCAATGCGCATGGAATGGTTCCCAGAGGAAAATTGTTGGCGTGCAGTAATCAATAGTACGGTCATCCGTCCCGGTCCTTTCTATTTTGATATGCATGACACGGTACGGTTAGAGTTTGAACACAAATCTCTTCCGCTAAAACTAATGGGTCTCATTGTCAAGGAGAAACCGGAATTTCAAGATTTATACGATCAGTATCTAAAGGAGAAGCGTGAAGCACAAATCTTGCAATATGAGCAGCAAAACACATCAGCCGAGGATTTAATTAGGCGTGCCGATAGTGATACACAGATTTTCCAACGGATAAAGGCACGCTTCGTCTCGTCCCGTAGAGAGAATCCGAGAACCAAGGCACTGATTTATTTCATTTTGGCAACAGTTTTATTGTTTGCGATCCCGGCAGCTGTCGCTATTGCCGCTTATCATGGATGGCAAATGAATGGCGTTACAATGAAGAATGTCGCTACCATTATGGTCTTGCTTGGCTCGTTGTGGATCAGTTCCCTTACCTTTTTATTATCCTTCAGAGAAAAAAACATCATGGCAGACGCAGAAAAGCTATCATCGTCATAATCGTTTTATGCATCATTGCTTTAGTGATTTTCGGAATTGTTAAGGCAAGCTCGTAGAGCAGAACGCTTTGGAATGTGTTGTATTTAGTGTCGATTTTAAGCTTATTTACAAAAAAGCATAATATAAATTTGCGTATTTGCGATTTTTGTTGTATTTTTGTACCAAAAATCTTAAAGTGTCTATAACAATGAAAAAACTAATTCTTTTGATCTGCTTGCTTGTGGCGATGGCGGAATGGAGTAGGGCTGATGCCGAAAATTATGTGTACAAAGGAGAGATTGGCCCGTATAAGATACACATGGTGCTCAACGAAAACCTGCAAGGCTATTACTACTACGACAAGAATCCCAAAAGCCATTTCAAACTGGTGCTGGCACACGAGAATGACTGCGATGGGGAAGAAATGGGGCTCTATGACGGCTGCGCCGAAATTACACTTCAGGAATATGCACCCAACACAGGCAAAAACACCGGTACGTTTGACGGTGTCTTTGGCTCTAAATATCATTATGGCTTTCTGACCACCAATTATACCGGTGTCTTTACCAGAAAATCTGATGGCAAACGCTTCCATTTCGAGGTGGGACGCAGTGAAAAAATAGAATAAATATGAGACGTTGGCTATTTGTTTTGTGCTTATTATGCAATGTACTTGGCTTGTATGCCAAGCAGGCAACGCTGGAAGGCGTGCTGAGGATGTGTGTTGTGGACAATGAAGGCAATGTGAGAACGGTTTCCAAATACCAAGAGACAGATTGCCATAGATTGTGTTTGGTTTTTGTCGTGGAGCTGTCCAAGAAATTGAATGTGGTTCCTTATCTGGAGGATGGCGAAGATGATTTCATCAGTTCTCCGTACCAATCCGGAATCATGGTAGTTCCCCAGTTCTCTTATTCCGCCAAAAGTTTTGCTGCACAATACGCCAATAAGCGTGTCCGGGTATCAGGAAATCTGTACGCTCCCGGTGGCGGTTGGCGCAATGCGACAGATGTAGTTATGGAATTGAAGAATATTAAACAACTCTGATATGAAACGACTTTTGATCTTATTAAGTTTGATTGTTTGTGCTCTCGGCTTATGGGCACAGCGAGTGACCTATAGTGTCAGTTCGCGGAATACGGACACCAATGCATTCCAAGATGGTGAAAGAGGAGTGTGCTGTGTAACGGATTTTGCTGTCCATAATTTCTCAGGAGGAGCGCGTATGTGCGCTGAGTTACAATACAAAACGGCAAAAGGGACATGGGCTGCTGTGCGCTTGGCTCATAGTTCCAATCTGAATTATGCCGTTTATTCTGCAGGCAACGGCACCGTTTGGGCGCAGGGGAGGTTGCTGAATATAACCCGTGGTCGTAATTCGTTTTCGGGATATAAGATGTTCCTTCCGAATAATGCCATTACTCATCCTGCCGGCAGGGTGGACTACAGATGGAAGATCTTTGTCTTTGAAGACGATGATATGTCAGGAGGAGATTATATTTACAACTCCAAAGGAGGATACTATGAATATTGCTATTTCTCTATGAACTGGTCCAATGCTAACAGATAACAGTTATGAAAAACCAACTCTTTTTACTCTTGCTGACGGTGGTGTCGTTGTTCGCTTCGGCGCAGAAGATTGATTTAGAGCAACTCAAAACAAAAGCGAAGAACGGAGACAAGCAGGCGCAATACAACATGGGCGTCTATTATTCCCAGTCCGGTGACTACAAGCAGGCTGTCAAGTGGTACAAGAAATCTGCGGAGCAAAACTATGCGTTTGCCCAGCATAATTTAGGCTATTGCTACGAACACGGTGAGGGCGTGCCGCAAGACTACGAGAAAGCGGCAGAGTGGTACAAGAAAGCTGCTGCCAAAGGTGATCCCAATGCCCAAAACAACCTCGGTGTGCTCTATGAAGAAGGTCTGGGAGTGAAAAAGAATCTCAAGAAAGCGGTCGAGCTTTATACCCTTTCCGCTAAGCAGGGACACGCTGAGGCGCAGTATAATCTGGGCTATTGCTACTATCTGGGCAAGGAAGTGCCGCAGAGCACCGAAACGGCTTTGGAGTGGTTCAAGGCTGCTGCAGAACAGGGCTTGGAGCGTGCGCAGGAGTTGGTGACCAATATCCAGGAAAATCCCAAAACACTGTATCTTTACAAGTGACAAACGAATTATTAATCTCTAAAAATTTTTACTGTTATGACCTTTTCACAATCAATCTCTACTTGCTTTAACAAGTATGCAACATTTTCCGGTCGTGCTTCACGCTCCGAGTATTGGTGGTGGCAACTCTTTGTTTTTATCGTTATTTTCGTCATCGTTTTTATCGTAACTTTGATGAATGAGGAAGCAGGAGATGCGGTAGGATCGATCCTCCAAATCGCATTCTTTCTCCCTAATCTGGCAGTAGCTATCCGCCGTTGTCATGACACTAATCATAGCGGATGGTGGATTCTCTGTCCGATTTATAACTTCATCTTGATGTTAATACCAAGTGATGCGGAGGAAAATGACTACGGCACTCTTGAAGAATAACCCCTAATATGAACCATTTTTAATATTTTTAACAATGAAAACAACTTCCTTTTTTAACAAAGGTCTGAGTATCAGGACTTTTGTTTTCTCTTTGCTTGCAGTATGTGCTACGGTGTTTTCCGGTTGTTCCCCTTCCGCTAAGATAGAGTATGCCGTTACTGAGGCCTCTAAGCAATGCCCGATAGCCGTGGACGAAACGATGACCGTCACCAATATCAAAACCGAAGACAATAATGTCGTTTATATCTGTAATGTCGATGAGAATGCTGCAGGTTTTTCGGTGGAAGACTTTGCCCAACCGGCTGTCAGCCAGACAATGAAGAACGCTATGGTAGAATACCTCCGTGGTGCAAAGACCACTGACAAAGACACAGAAAGTCTGATCCGCCTGTGCAAGGATGCCGACTATAATATTGTCTATCGCTTTGTCGGTTTGGACAGCAACTATTCGATGGATATTACCATATTCCCATACGAAATGTAGTTCACAAGAGAAAGACTGTTATTGAGTGATAGAAATATCAGGTATGAAAAAACTAATTCCTATATTTGTTGCAGGAGCCAAGAATCTGCGTCCGCAGCGGTTAAGTCTAAAAGCGATGGCTAACGATCTTAACGCTGAGTTTCATGCGCAGAAGACTAACGTGATTTTGCAGATGTGCTCATATGAGAATTTCGGGGATCATCAACATGAGTATAACCAGTTTATTGAGGAAGCTTCCAGTTTGGTGATTTTTGTCCTTGATGGTGGCATAGGGGAATATACTGCTGATGAGTTTATATTGGCTGCTAACAAATATAAGAAAGACAAATCGCCGGAGATCTTGGTTTTCCTCAAAGAATTCGGGGAAAACCGCACACCTGATATTATCAAGGTGGAGAAGATGATGGCTGAGGCTTTTGGCTCAGATTTCTATTACATCTCTTATTCTTCCACCGAAGACTTGTGTTCCAAGGCAAGGGAACGTATTCGCCAGCACGTGCGCCGGGTTATGCGTCGGAGAAATATTATGAGACAGTGCATCTGGCTTGTTTTGATTGCCCTTCTTGGCGTTTCTTGCTTTACTACAATAAGGTATTTCTCCTCCCGCAAAATAGACCCGACCATCGTGTTTGTGGGAGGAGGGTCGGCTGCCAACTACTTCCTTAACCATTATGGTTATAATGTGGGTGACGGAGGAGTGAAAAATTCTCTCTATATCAATTTTCCCAGTAGGCAAGGATACCTTCTGTTAGCCAATGAGGTTTTTGAACATCATGCGGATAAGAGTGAGCATGAACTGGTAGATGCTCTGTTTGCTAAAAACAACTATTTTTATCCGGTTCTTTTGTCCGCATCGACTGCGGAGGCAAAGGATTTTATTGATAGTCAAGTGTCCGACGAGCATGACTCGTTTGTCGAAAAAGGCATTGTGATCTCTTATTTCTTGGGGTATGACAGTCTGGTGGTGCATTTTCACTATCTCAAACAGGAAGATGTGCCGGCTGGTATGTCCAATGAACCAATATCAGTGGACGAACTTGAGCAAATAATAAGGTATGATACGTTGATGAGAATCTATTCTACTCGTCCTAACAGCGGAACCAGAAAGGCTTATCAGGAACATTTAACAACCCAATTGGATTCCATCAAAGGCGATAGAGTGGGAATCTTTTATGGTGCTACTTTACGTCAAGGAGGAACTACTCCTAAGTCTCTTCACGATGATATTCGTACTAAGAACTACAAAGGATTTGTACTGCTCTGCAGCGCTAATTACTCCTTAGAGAAATACAAGCGGTATCAACAGGATAATCCGTCCACCTATTTCGTACGTCCGCTAACTGTCGGAGACTCTGTTATCCAGAAGCCTACTTGTCTTTATTTTGTAGCCTATAAGAATAAGAACGACGGCTACTATCATATACCGGCGGTGGCACGTGATTTCTTAATATCATTCCTGCCGGATCTGAAAGATTCGGCATCTACGATGCTTGAACTTAAGAATGTTACGGCAGGAGAGGTTGTCCGGCCGCTACAAGATTTCCGTTTTATAAATCCTAAAACAGAAGATTGATGAAAATTCTCTTTGTCTGTCATGGTAATATATGCCGCTCCCCGATGGCGGAGTTTGTAATGAAGCATCTGGTGGCTACCCGTTGTCCGGAGCGGCAGAATGATTTTGAGATCGCATCGGCGGCGGTCTCTACAGAAGAGATAGGCAATGACATCTATCCTTCCGCCAAACGTGTTCTTGCGGCTAACGGAGTGCCGTTCTCCTGCCGTGCAGCGAGGCAGATGACCCGCGCCGACTATGCCTATTATGATCATATCGTATGCATGGATCAAAGCAACCTGCGATGGCTCCGTTATATCATCGGTGAAGACACCGGGCACAAAGTATCCTTGCTAAAGCAATGGATAAATGGTCAAATGGTAAATATCTCCGATCCCTGGTACACAGGAGATTTTCAAACGGCATATGATGATATTTCAGAAGGCTGTACGGCACTCCTTAACAAACTATAATTATTATGAAGATATCTATACAGAGGCATCTGCGTTCATTGATGAGAGACGAGTTCTACCGTAATTGGTTGATAGCCATTGTTGTTTTTGTGCTCGTTTTGATTGTAGTACTTATTGTCGCTGCCTTAACTCAAGATATGGAGGGAGCGTTGGTGGCTGTTCTCAGATCCGGCACCCCCTCGCCCTCATTTCCCTTGGCTTGGCATATATGGCTGGGAATGCTCAATACGATCTTGATCACACCGTTTCTGCTGGCTGCTATCATCATGACTATCCGCTATTGGACCGAGCGTATCCAGACCGGTCGGAAACGATACAAGTCTATCAAAAATCATTATGTCCTTATCGGATATAACCGCTATAGCGTCAGTATCATCCGTAATAGGCTCGGGCAAGACGGAGATTCGGATGCTTTGATGATATTATATACGGTGGCTCCCCCTCAGACAGTGCGTTCTGAACTCCGTGCACTATTGCCTAAGGCATTGGAGGAACGCGTGATTATCTATGCCGGCGCTCCGCACCTTAAAGAGCAGATTGCACAACTTAATCTCCATACAGCAAAGGCTGTTTATATAGCCCTTGACGGAGAAGATTGGAATAGCTCATATGCGCGTAACATCTCAATGCTGCAGACGATTGCTCACTATGCAGGGACGCAACGGGTGGAGAACCACCTGCCGGTCAATGTGCTTTTCAATGATGATAAGGCTTACGAGATTGCACAACGACTGGAACTGCCTCTGCAATGTACCGGCGTATATGATGCAGACCGTCAGTTGGTGCAAAATCTGGATGTGCACATCTATAATTTCTATGAGAATTGGGCGAGACTGCTTTGGAGTTATTCCGGATTCAAGAAGGCGGACGGCAGCTATTATTATGACAGATTGGATTTCGAACCATTGGAGGGAACGGACCATTTTGTACATCTTGTCATTGTAGGCTTTAATAGCATGGGGAAGGCGTTGCTCAAAGAAGCTATAAGAGTGTGCCATTATCCCAATTTTGATGCTCGAAAGCAAATCGGAAAAACCTTGATCACTATCATTGATCCTGAGGCGGAAAGACAACGGCGCCAATTTCAGGCAAGCTATCCCTATCTTGCGCAAATCAAAGATATTGAGATAGATTTTCGTCAGGCTTTTCTGGAAGATGAAGATGTGCGTTGTGATATAACTGTTTGGGCTAAGGACGAGCGGCAATTGCTGACCATTGCCATCTGTGTGAAAGATCCGGATGAGGCAATGCATATGTCTCTTTCGCTGCCTGAAGCCGTTTATGTCGATTATTCTCGGTTGCAATTAGAGAATGTAAGTGCTGACGGACGCCGGGCAAGACTTGTAAAGGGAGGAAATGGTACACGGACCCGTATTCTGGTACGGCAAGTAGTCAGAAAGAACCTTCAGACAATTATTAACGAGAATACACAACATTTCTCTAATATTAAGGTCTTCGGCACCTACTACGAGGGGATTGCGTTGAATCTGTTGGATGACAAGTTGCCCATCTGTATTCATGGACTTTATGCAGACAAACTGTATGATAACATCGACCGCATTTCTGAAATTGAGAAGATTGCCGTACAAGATCATTTTGAGCGATGGAAGAATAGCTGGTACCCCTTGAGTGAGGAAGAACGGTGCGCCAACCGCTATCAGATAGATATGTATCGTTCTACTTTTGCCTATATGGAACGTCTTGCTATTCCGCAGGGAACGATTATTGCCGATCCAGTAGTTGTGGAGCGATTGGCGGAGGTGGAGCATCGTCGCTGGATAGCTGATAAAACACTCTTTGGATTCCGTCAGGCCAAAACCGGTGAGGTGCGGGTTGATGAAGTCAGAATACATAATTGTATTGACGATTATAGCAATCTCACGCGCCTCGACCAGATCAAAGACCATGCTGTGGTTCTATCCGCTCCGGTCTTGGTTACATGGGCTGATAAAATTTAAGGGATAAGTAAAATGCACAGTTATATGAGGAATTACGATATTTTTATTAGTTATCGTCGTGAAGGCGGATATGATACAGCAAAGCATTTGAATGATTTGTTGCTACGCGATGGTTATAGTGTTAGTTTTGATATCGATACACTCCGTAATGGTGATTTTGATGAACAATTGTATCAACGCATAGATGAGTGTAAGGATTTTATAGTAATAATAGACCCTCATGCCTTCGATAGGTCTTTAGATCCGTTAATGGATCCCAAGCACGATTGGTTGCGTTGTGAATTAGCTTATGCCCTCAAGAAAAACAAGAACATTATTCCGGTTTTCTTATCAGGAGTCAACGGGGTTCCGGACAATCTTCCGGAAGATATTATTTCTATAACGCAGAAAAATGGACCGGAGTATAATCGATATTATTTCAATGATTTCTATAAAACTCTCAAGGCCAGATTTCTTGTAAGCAGAAGTCGTCGAAAAGATGTAATGATAGCGTCTGTTGTATCGGCGATTTTGCTTCTCGTTGGCTCCTTGTTATACATTACTTTTGCGGGAAAAGCAAATAAAACGGAAGAACCTATACCTATGATAGACTCTGTCGAGGTGCAATCCAAAACTTCTTCTGAAAATGCCAGTATGGTTCAGGATACAACTTCGGTTGATAATAAGAATTATTCCTTTAAGGGAACTATCGGAAATAATAGGATTTCAATGTATTTGGATACAAAAATCCATTCCGGCATTATAGGAACTTATTGTTATGATAAATATAAAAAATATATGTCTCTCCGCGTTCAGGAATATAGTTCTGAGGGGAATGGAATAATCCATTTGGTGCTGTCTGAAGTTGCACCTTCTAAGGGAATGACAGGACTGTTTGATATTGACTTAGATACCAAAGAGCACCAGATTAATGGTACATTTATAAATTCCAAGGGAGAGAGTTTTCCCATTAACATGAAGTAGTGAGTCGAAGATATTGGATTGTATTTTATTGATTCTGTATGGCTATGAGAAAGATACTATTGTTTTTGTTTATGCTTGGTGCGGTGGGGGTGTTCGCGCAGAATTATCTGCGTGAAGCGGAATACTATCAGCGTAAGGGCGACGGATACGCCCGCGAAGCAGAGTACTACCAAAAGAAAGCACAAGGCTATGAGCGCGAGGCGGAATACTATCTCAAGAAAGCCGAGAGTTATCAGCGCGAAGCAGCCTATTATACCAAACGCGGAGACATTGATCGCGCCAATACCCAAAACCGCTACGCACGGGATGCCATGGACAAAGCCAAAACGCAACAACGCTATGCTTCCGACGCCTGGGATAAATACCGGACGCAACTGCGTTACGCCCAAGAGGCATACGACAAAGCAGCAGACTATATGCGCCGCGCATCGCAACAGCGGTAAGTAGTATGTTAACTTGGAGGTATGAAATTAATTGAACCCTATACGCCATTTTTAACGATGTAAATTTATATAGTTATGAAGACAAGACATCTGACATTAGTAGCCCTGTTTGCGGCGGTATTGCTTTGTACGAGTTGTGATCCCTCTCAGGTTGTATTGCGTAATAATGCATACCTCTATTCCCAAGATGCGGAGATCGAAGTGATCCTTCCTTCGCCTTATGGCAATGATACCGTTATTCATCGTCTTTCCGAAGAATCCCCGGAATATGCTTGCGGCGCAATTGTGAACTGGATACGCAAAGATAAAGATAGAACGGCATATGCCGGCTACGAGTATATCATGGTTCGCAAAATATCGGGAGAAGCCCCGGTATATGTAAGTAGCAAATACAATCTCAAAATCAATGATTCGGAGGCGGAGTTCTGGGCAGCAGACGGCAAATATACCGTTGCAGAGAAAATCGAACTGATGAAGAAAGCGGACTGCATTGTGGAAATCAGCGACACCGACCCTCATCGCATCGACCTTTCCCCTGATGCCTCAACCCTCTGCACAATCACCACTCCGTAGAGCAATGGTCAGCAGACCTTAAGCCGACCTTGAGCAGAGGTTAGACGGCGCTTGACATAATGCCCAATCTTAAAAATCGGCAATTCTTTTTATGCATTTGAGTACGAATTGCCCCTTACTTTACTCTTACTTGCCTCTGACATTCCCCTGACTTGCCTCCGATAACAGGTTTGTAATTCGCTGAAAATAAGGGGTGTGTGAAAAATTATAAATAAACCTCGGAATTTACGTATCTTAATAATCGGCAATTTTTCAATAGACTGCTACGCTGACAGAGTATAGATGCCGCACATGAATATGCGGCGCATAAACGCTATTAACGGTGGCAAAAATGCCACCGAAAGGGACAATCAAAAGGAGCGCGAGAAAGAATACCCGCGGCATAAGGCGCACTTAATATAGTCTGCTACCCGGAGCCCATTATGCAAGCATATGTTCTCCCGGTAGCAGACTATATTGATTGAATTTTATTCAATTAGGCAGAAAAAACCTTTTTTATTTGCATATGTGCAAAAATTGTTGTAATTTTGTACCCTGAAACAAATTACTCTATTATGGGCGAACATAGAAAATCCGGTTTTGACAAGTTCAAAGGCTTCCTGAAAGTGGTTCTGGTGATGCTGGCATCTGTTATCGGCGTGCTGATTGCTATTCTGATCGTGGATGTGCTGATCGACGAGTATGTGCCGGAAAAGAAAATCGAGGCAAAATCCGCCTATGCTCTGGAGCAAGAGCGCTTTACAGCCATGCTCGAGGATGCTACCGACGAAGAACTCTTTGCAGTACTGCGCTTTGCTATCATGAACCGGTTTGTGCCCAACGAAGCGCCCGACCCCTACGGCGAGATGTATGTAATGGTCAGCCCCTGGGAACGCACCATACAGGTCTATCGCCGGTTGTCGGACCGTCCAGACCTCCTCGCCAAAATCTACCCGGATCTCAAAGTGCTGGGAGGTTATGTGGAGTGGGGCAAACAGACAGGCTCGGAGTATCCCGACCGCGAAGTAGCCCGGACAATCATCGAAAACGCCTCCCGCGACAGCGCGATGATCTATACCGCCGTGGGCGAGTTTGTGGATACCGCTTCCGTTAACTACAAGTATTTTGCTACACCGATCATGTGGCAGGACGAAAAAGAATAATTTTAATATATCATCATAGTGAAAACACAATTCCTTTCCCCGAGGCACATAGGCCTCACCGCAGCAGACATGGAACAAATGCTGCAAACCATTGGCGCCAAGTCGGTTGACGAGTTGATCCGCCAGACAATGCCTTCCGATATTCTCATGGAGCACGGCTTGGATCTGCCCGAAGCGCTCTCCGAACAGCAACACCTCTCTTCCATGCAGGAGGCTGCCAACCTCAACGAACAGCGCCGCTCCTATATCGGGCGCGGATGGTACGGAACCATCACTCCCGCTGTCATTCAGCGCAATGTGCTCGAAAATCCTGTATGGTACACCTCCTACACCCCCTATCAGGCAGAAGTGAGCCAGGGACGGTTGGAGGCGCTTTTTGTGTTCCAGACTATGGTGAGCGACCTCACGGGACTTCCTCTTGCCAACTGCTCGCTCCTCGACGAAGCTACTGCTGCCGCTGAGGCTGTTACGATGATGCGCAATCTGCGTTCGCGCGAGCAGGTGAAACAGGGTGTCAGGAAGGTCTTCGTCGATGAGCGCATCTGGGAGAACACCAAGTCGGTACTCCGCACCCGCGCCGCCGGACAGGGGATAGAACTTGTCTTCGGCAGATATGAACTGTTCAGCCCTACGGCAGAGTTCTTCGGCGCTATCGTACAACTCCCCAATGCAGACGGTGCCGTCGTTGACTATGCCGACCTGGTGGAGTCGTGCCATGCCGCAGGGCTCAAAGTGACAGTCATTGCCGACCTCATGGCTATGGCGCTGCTCAAACCGCTTGATGCCGATATCTGTTGCGGTACGGCACAGCGTTTCGGATTGCCGATGGGCTTTGGCGGACCTACTGCCGGATATATGGCTACACGCGATGAGTTCAAACGCGACATGCCGGGACGCATCATCGGACTTTCCAAAGATGCATACAACCGTCCGGCATACCGTCTGGCATTGCAGACCCGCGAACAGCATATCAAACGCGAGAAAGCCACCTCCAACATCTGTACAGCCGAAGCTCTCTCTGCCATGATGGCAGGATTCTACGGCGTGTACCATGGCGGAGAAGGCATCCGCTCCATAGCCGAGTCTATCCACCATAAGGCGGCTTATCTCAACGAGATGCTCCAGGCCTACGGCTACACCCAGGAGAACACCGAGTTCTTCGACACCCTCAAGATCAGAGTTGAGGGAGTAGGGGTTACCGTTGAGGGGTTGAAGGCGAAAGCCGACGAGATGGGTATCAACCTCTATTACGACCCTGCCGGTTGGGTAGGGCTCTCCGTAGATGAGACCGTTTCGATAGACGACATGAACGACCTGATCGAACTCTTCGCTTCCGCTGCTGACAGCATGGCACAGTTCGAGGAGGACGAATCCGCTTTCGAAGGCTGCTGGGCAATCGACGAGAGCCGTATTCGCGAAGCCGATTACCTCCGTGCAGAGGTGTTCCGCCTCTATCATACCGAGACCGAGATGATGCGTTATATCAAGCGTCTTGACCGCAAGGATGTATCGCTCACCCATTCGATGATTCCGCTCGGCTCCTGCACCATGAAACTGAATCCGGCTGCCGCCATGATTCCTATCACCATGCAGGGCTTCACCAATATCCATCCCCTCGCTCCGGCTTCGCAGGTAGAGGGATATGCACAGATCATGGCAGAACTGCAACAGCAGCTCTGTGCCATCACCGGTTTTGACGCCTGCAACCTGCAGCCCACCTCCGGTGCCGCCGGCGAATACACAGGCTTGGTGACAATCCGTGCCTACCACCATAAGAACGGACATCCCGAACGTCGCATGTTGCTCATCCCGGCTTCGGCACACGGCACCAATCCCGCCTCGTGCGTACAGGCAGGATTCGAACCCGTGATCGTCAAGTGCGACGACAAGGGGAACACCGACCTCGCCGACTGGACTGCCAAAGCAGAACAGTATGCCGACACGCTGGCAGGGTGTATGATTACCTATCCGTCAACACACGGTATATTCGAGATGGCTATCCGCGAGATGTGTCAGACGATCCACCGCTTCGGAGGACTGGTGTATATGGACGGTGCTAACATGAATGCCCAGATCGGTTATACCTGTCCGGCGTTTATCGGTGCCGATGTGTGCCACCTCAATCTTCATAAGTCCTTTGCTTCGCCTCACGGCGGAGGCGGACCCGGTGCCGGTGCTGTCTGCTGTACAGCCGCGCTTGCCGATTGTCTGCCTACAGAGGACGCCAACCGTGTTTCTGCAGCTCTCTACGGCAATGCCAACATGGCGCTTATCTCCTACGGATACATCCGTATGATGGGTGCGGAGGGATTGCGCGAGGCTACTGCAGCAGCTATTCTGGCTGCCAACTACATGGCTGTCCGGCTGCGCGATGCATATGGTATCGTTTATACGGGCGAGCAGGGAAGAGTAGGGCACGAACTGATTCTCGATTGCCGTCAGTTCCACGCTATCGGCATCACCGAATCGGACATCGCCAAGCGCCTGATGGACTACGGTTACCATGCGCCCACGCTCTCTTTCCCGGTTCACGGTACGCTGATGATCGAGCCTACCGAGTCGGAGTCATTGGCAGAGCTGGACCGCTTCTGCGATGTGATGCTCCGTATCCGCGAAGAGATAGCCGAGATCGAGCGTGGCGAAGCCGACGCCAAGGACAACCTGCTGCTCAACGCCCCCCATCCGGAGTACGAACTGGTAGCGGACGAGTGGCACCATGTCTATCCGCGTTCGCGTGCCGCATACCCCACCGAGTGGGTGGCACAGTCGAAGTTCTGGATACCCGTAGCAAGGGTCGATAATGGCTTCGGCGACCGTAACCTCATTGCACGATTTGAATGAAAGCCAGCGAAAATCTCATAGATCATCTGCAGCACTATAGACGGATGAAACCGTTTATAGCCGTCAAGGAGTTTATCATGATCGTCATCTGTACTATCCCGTACGCGATCGTGGTAAACCAGATTCTGGTGCCCCATGCCATCGTCGGCGGAGGTGTCACCGGTCTCTGCGAGATCATCTATTTCGCTACCGGCTCTTTTGTGCCTATCTGGCTCAGTTCACTCGTGATCAATGTCACTCTGCTGATTATTGCCGTATTCACTGTCGGCTGGCGCTATACCATGCGTACGCTCCTCGGAGTGCTGTCGCTTACTTTCTGGCTGAAGATGGTGCCGGTGGGTGCCGAACCGCTTATCACCGATCCTTTCATGGGCATCGTCCTCGGCGGGCTTTTCACCGGTTGCTTCCTCGGTATCACCTTTCTCAACAACGGTTCTACCGGAGGCACTGATATCATCGCCATGATCGTTAACAAGTACCACCACTTGCCCATGGGGCGCGTCCTTATGGCGTGTGACATCATTGTGATCATGTCCGCGTATTTCCTCCCGGAGATACAGTCTGCCGGTACCCAGAAAGCTATCGAGAAGATTCTCTTTGGTCTGTGTTACACCTTCGTCCTTTCCTCTGCCGTCGATTGGGTGATGAACCGTACCCGTCAGTCGGTGCAGTTCTTCATCTTCTCCAAGAAACCCGACGAGATCGCCGAGGCTATCATGACCCAGGCTGACCGGGGGTGCACTATCCTCGAAGCCGAAGGAGGCTATTCGAAGACACCGATGAAGGTTGTTACTACCATCGCCCGCCAGCATGACTCGGCAATCATCTTCCGTGTCGTCCATTCGATTGACCCGGAAGCGTTTGTCAGCCAGAGCCAGGTCAGAGGCGTCTTTGGCAAAGGATTCGATAACATCAAAGATAAAACGTGATTATGAACCACCTTAGCGATTACGTCAACCCTCATAACGCGCCTCAGAGTCTTCGTGCGAAGATAGTTTTTGAGTATCTGATGATTGTCTTCGGGATTTTTCCGATGGCGCTGATGGTCAATTGGATTCTGCTGCCGCATGCTTTTGTCGGCGGCGGACTGACCGGTATATGCTCCATCATCTATTATGTCACCCAGGGAGCCTTCCCGTCCCTTTTTGCCGAATACGGAGGGGCAATCCCTGTTTGGCTCACCACTTTTGTGTTCAATCTTGTGCTGCTCGTGATAGCGATACTTACCGTCGGATGGCGGTTCTGTATCCGTACGATCGTAGGCGTGGCGGCAATCACCTTCTGGTACCGCGTTATCCCTATTCTGGACAAGCCCCTTATAGCCGATCCGTGGCTCGGAGCCATCATCGGCGGTGTGGTCTTTGGCATCAGCCTGGGAATAGTGATGGCGGCTGAAGGCTCGTCCGGCGGAACCGATATTCTGGCTATGATTGTCAGCCATTATCGCGATATATCGCTCGGCAAAGTGATGCTTGTATGCGATATAATCATCATCTGCTCCGCATTCTTCCTGCCGGTGCCGGAAGCGATGTTGCAGACAGGCGAAAACGTCCTTTATATCAAGATCAAACGCGTCCTGTGCGGTGTCTGTATGACAGTCAGTTATACCGCTGCTGTCGATTGGACGATCAACCGCACACGCCAGTCGGTGCAGTTCCTTATCTATAGCCGCCAATACGAGCAGATAGCTACGGCAATCAACAGTAAGGTCAACCGGGGTGTCACGGTACTCGATGGTACCGGATGGTACTCCCAGCAGCCGGTCAAGGTGATCTCGGTCCTTGCCCGCAAAGCGGAGGCTCCGATGATTCTGCATCTTATCAATGCCATCGACCCCAATGCCTTTGTCAGCCAGGCTAACGTCTCAGGCGTCTTCGGCTCAGGATTTGACCGGATAAAAGGAAAATAACATAACACTATTAAATATTTATATTTGTGGAACAGTCATCTAATCAACATTGGGATATAACCATCACCCCGAAAGACAAACTCTTGGCGGTGGACTGGAAGGAGATCTGGCGCTACCGCGATATGTTTGTGCTCTTTGTTGAGCGCGCTTTCCGTGTGGCGTACAAGCAAACGATCCTCGGACCACTGTGGTTCGTTATCACTCCCGTTCTGTCCGTCATTGTCTATGCCACCGTCTTTGGCGGCATTGCCAATATCCCAACCGACGGAGTACCGCCTATTTTGTTCTATCTGTTGGGTATCTCCGTATGGGGCTATTTCTCGTCCTGCTTGAGCGCAACCTCCAATTCGTTCGTCTCCAATGCAGACATCTTCGGCAAGGTCTATTTCCCGCGTATTATCATGCCTCTGGTAGCGGTGACTACCAATCTGCTGTCATTCGGTATCCAGCTGGCTATTTTCTTCGCGTTCTATATCTATTATGCCGCTACCGGCACAGACCTGACTATCCATTGGCAGGTTGTCCTTTTCCCCTTCCTGATGATACTTCTGGCATTCATGGCTGTGGGATTCGGTATGATCTTCTCCTCTATGACCACCAAGTATCGTGACCTCCAGATCATGCTTGCCAAGATTATATCCCTCTGGGTGTATATCACCCCCGTGATCTATCCCCTCAGCATGGTTACGAATGAGAAACTGCATCTGGCGATGTCGCTCAATCCCGTGACCCCGGTGATGGAGGCGATTAAGTACTCGCTTCTCGGACAAGGACAGTTCTCGTGGCTCTGGCTGTGCTATAGTGCTGCGTTTACGGTGGTGCTCCTTGTTATCGGACTCATGATGTTCAACAAAGTGCAGAAATCTTTCATGGACACAGTCTGACAGGAATAACAAAATGATAAAATGGTAAATGACAAAATGAAAAATGATTCTTCATATTGGACTACCGAGATTTCTCCGGATACCTTTGCTAAGGGACTCGGACTGAAGGAACTGTGGCAAAAAAAATATCTTATCTGGCTGTTTATCAAGCGCGATATAACCGTGCAATACAAGCAGACGATTTTCGGCATGGGGTGGTATTTCATCTCGCCGCTCTTTACAATGTTCATGTATATTGTGGTCTTCGGACGCATAGCCGGTATCCCTACCGATGACATACCGCAGCCGGTGTTCTACCTGTCCGGTATCTGTCTCTGGGAGTATTTCTCCACCTGCCTTACGGAGGTCTCCTCGACCTTTCAGACCAACGCGGGGCTCTTCGGCAAGGTCTATTTTCCGCGTCTGGTGGCGCCGGTATCGAAGGTGGCGTCCAAACTGTTCCGGTTCTGTCTTCAGTTGAGCACGTTTGTCTTTGTGTACTTGTATTTTGTGATTCGCGGTGTGGATCTGCGTCCTAACTGGTATCTGCTCCTTTTTCCGGTGCTGATTCTGATGATTCAGGCTCTGGCACTCGGCTTGGGACTCATCGTCTCCTCGCTCACTACCAAGTATCGCGACCTCGTCAATTTCTTCGGTGTTTTTGTCTCCCTCTGGATGTACGCTACGCCGATTGTCTATCCGCTCAGCTATGTGACGAACCCGACGCTCCATAAGATCATGCTCTTCAACCCCATGACGGCTATCATCGAGACCTTCAAATACGGTGCGTACGGAGCAGGAGAGTTCTCATGGACGGCACTCGGCTATTCAGCATTGATCATCTGTGCCCTGCTTTTTATCGGTATTGCGATGTTCAACCGCAAGCAGAAGTTTTTCATCGATACCATCTAAATCTCCTGTTGGATATATGCAACTCTCCCAAAGGGTACAAAATATCGCAGCCTCCCAGAGTCTGGTTATGGCTGCGCGTGCCAAGGCGATGAAAGCCTCCGGCATAGATGTGGTCAGCATGTCGCTTGGCGAACCGGATTTCGATACGCCTCTTCATATCCGTCGTGCGGCGCAAGAAGCGGTGGAGAACCATTTCTCACATTATGGTCCTGTCCCCGGCATACCGTCCTTGCGCGAAGCTATCGCACAATCGCAAACCACAAATGGCAAATCACAAATCCTCTTCGCTCCTGAAGACGTGGTTGTTTCCGTGGGGGCGAAGATGGCTATTTATAATGCTATCCAAACGGTTGTCAACCCCGGGGACGAGGTGATTATCCCTATGCCGTCGTGGGTCAGCTACACCGAGATGGTCAAACTCGCAGAAGGAACCGTCGTGCCGGTTGAGACGACTTTTGAGGATAACTATTGCCTCACTCCTGCCCAACTCCGTGCGGCTGTCACGCCGCGCACGAAGATGCTCATTCTATGCTCCCCGAATAACCCTACGGGAGCTGTCTATACCCGCCAACAGATGGAAGCACTGGCGGAGGTTCTGTCTGACTTTCCGGATATAGTCCTCCTCTCCGATGAGATCTATAACAGCCTTGTCTATGACACCCCGTCATCAAACGAGGCTCCCACATTCGCCTCTTTCCCCTCTTTGGCAAACAGACTGGTCATCGTCAATGGCGTCAGCAAATCCTACGCCATGACCGGCTATAGGATAGGGTGGCTGCTCTGCAAGAACAAAGACTTCATCGCTGCCTGCACACGCTTGCAGGGACAGCAGCTCACATGCGCTACTATGGTGGCGCAGAAAGCGGCGGAAGCTGCCCTGACCGGACCGCAGGACTGCGTGTCGGAAATGCGCAAGGTCTTTGCTTCGCGGCGCGAACTCATATGCCGTCTGGCGGCTGAGATACCGGGCTTTAAGTTCTGCGAACCGCAAGGAGCCTTCTATCTCTTCCCCGATGTCAGCGCATATGGTACAGGCGACGAAGTGGCGGAATTCCTTTTGGAAAAAGCACATGTAGCGGTTGTCTCCGGCTCTGCTTTCGGCTGTCCCTCCTGTATCCGCCTCTCCTATGCTATCTCTACGGAAGAAATCACCGAAGCCCTCCGCCGCATTAAGAATGTCCTAACCCGTAACCTGTAACCCATAACCCCTAATATGACAATCATCTTCGATCTCGACGGCACCCTCCTCAATACGATAGACGACTTGGGCTATGCCTGTAACTATGCGCTTGAGCAGGCCGGCTTCCCGACGCACCCGATAGAGGCGTATCCGGCTATGGTGGGGAACGGAATAGGCAATCTTATTCGCCGTGCCCTGCCCGTAGAAGCCCGCACGGAGGAGACCATCCTTCGGGTACGCGGGTATTTCGTGCCATATTATGACGAGCATAATTGCGATTACACCCGTCCGTATGAAGGCATTCCCGAACTGCTCCGGACCCTCAAAGCACAGGGGCATCAACTGGCTGTAGCCAGCAACAAATACCAGGCTGCTACGGAAAAGATTGTAGCGCATTTCTTCCCCGGCATCTTTGATGTCGTACTCGGCGAACGCCCCAATATCCCCCGTAAACCCGATCCGCAGATTGTTACGGATATATTGGACGCTTTGAATGGTAAAATTGCAAATAAATCGTACATCGTACATCGTCCCTTTGTACATTATGTCGGTGACAGCCTCGTCGATCGTGACACAGCCGCTGCTGCCGGTCTGCCTTTTATTGCGTGCTCGTGGGGCTTTGTTCCTCGCGAAAAACTCGTTGCTGCCGGAGTGACACGTATTATCGATAAACCCGAAGAACTCCTTTCCTTCCTCCCATAACCCGTAACTCATGAAAACCGTCACCGTTGTAGCCGCTGTCATCTATGATGTCCAAGGCCGTATCTTCGCCACCCAGCGCGGATATGGCGAGTGGAAGGATTGGTGGGAGTTCCCCGGCGGTAAGATCGAACCCGGTGAGACACCCCAACAGGCGCTCGTACGTGAGATACGCGAAGAACTGGATGCCGACATCTCCGTCGGTCCGCTTCTCCGTACTATCGACTACGACTATCCCGCTTTTCATCTGACGATGCACTGTTTCCGATGCACCCTCACCAACCCTCACTTGACCCTCTTGGAACACGAAGCCGCCCGATGGCTCTATCCCTCCCAACTCACCTCCGTCCGCTGGCTCCCCGCCGATGAAGATCTCATCGTCTCCCTCTCCCTTTAATTCCGTCATTCCGCAAGCCTTTCTGGCTGCTTATTCTGTCATTGTGTAATCCCGACGGTCAAACGACGGTTAAACGACAGTCAACCGACACTCACCTATTACGTCTAACTAACGTCTCCCCCTCTATAAGAGGGCTGGAATTGCCCCGAAAATGATTTTTTCTTTCCTTTTTGCTTGCACATGTGCAAAAAAATCACTACCTTTGCACCCGAATTGTTTAACCCTCAAAAACCACAACAATGAAATCACTCAAAGGAACAAAGACCGAGCAGAACCTCATGGAGGCTTTTGCCGGCGAATCCATGGCGCGCAACAAGTACACTTTCTTCGCTTCCAAGGCAAAGAAAGACGGTTATGTGCAGATTTCCAAGATCTTCGAGGAGACCGCAGCCAACGAGAAAGAGCATGCCGAACTCTGGTATAAATACCTCAACGGAGGCAAGATTTCCGACACTACCGCCAACCTCGCAGACGCAGCAGCCGGCGAGAATGCCGAGTGGACGGATATGTATGCCCGCATGGCGGCTGAAGCACGCGCTGAGGGCTTTGACGAGATAGCCGAAAAATTCGAGCAGGTAGGCGCTATCGAGAAACACCACGAAGAGCGTTACCGCAAACTGCTCCAAAATATCGAAGACAAGATTGTCTTCTCCCGTGACGGCGACTGCATCTGGCAATGCTCTAACTGCGGTCACATCGTCATCGGCAAAGCCGCTCCGGATGAGTGCCCGGTTTGCCACCACGCCCAGGCTTACTTCCAACTCCTCGCCGAGAACTACTGATCATGCGGGTTGTAGTACAGCGATGTTCGCGCGCCGAAGTGCGCATTGATAATACTCCTGTCGGTTCTATCCGCCAAGGCTTCATGCTCTTGGTGGGTATCACCGATACGGATACCCAAGCCAATGCCGATCTCTTGGCGAAGAAGATTGCCCAACTTCGTGTCTTTGAGGACGCGGAAGGCAAGATGAACCTCTCGCTCCGTGACATCGGCGGTGCTGTTCTCAGTATCTCCCAGTTCACCCTGTATGCCGATTGCCGCAAAGGCAACCGTCCGTCCTTTATCCGAGCCGCCCGTCCTGAACAGGCGTCACCTCTGTATGACTATTTCAACGAAACCCTCCGTACTATGTACGGTCTCCAAGTCGAAACCGGCCGCTTCGGTGCCGACATGAAAGTCGATTTCATCAACGACGGTCCCGTCACCATCCTCCTCGACTCCTCCGAACTGAAGTGAAAAAACGGAGGGATAAAAGATGAAATAATCCTTCATGGACAGCAAAAAATACACATTTTTGCAACAATTTCCCATATATATTTGCATATATGGGATTTTTTTTGTACCTTTGTGCGCTTATTTTGTGGCATAGTAGTTTCACGCGCACATATATGGGCGAAAGTACAACGAATAGAAAACAATTCAAAGAATAGATGGCAACAGCAATAGAATTTGATCACGTATCGAAACAATACCGTCTCGGCTTGGTATCTACCAAGACCTTGAGTCACGATATCCGCCGTTGGTGGCTCACCAGCGTCATGGGAAAGGAGGATCCGTATCTCAAGATCGGCGAAACCAACGACCGTGCCTCGAAGGGTAACTCTGACTACGTCTGGGCGCTCCGCGATATCGACTTCAAGGTCGAGCAAGGCGACGTCGTCGGCATCATCGGCAAGAACGGTGCCGGCAAATCTACACTTCTCAAACTCCTCTCCCGCGTCACAGGACCTACTACCGGCACTATCCGTGCTCACGGTCGTATCGGCTCCCTCCTGGAGGTCGGTACCGGCTTCCACGGCGAGATGACAGGCCGTGAGAACATCTTCATGAACGGTGCCATCCTCGGCATGACGAGGAACGAGATCCAAGCCAAGCTGGACGAGATCATCGATTTCTCCGGCTGCGAACGGTATATCGACACCCCTGTCAAGCGTTATAGCTCCGGTATGACCGTTCGCCTCGGCTTCGCCGTAGCCGCTTTCTTGGAGCCAGAAATATTGGTGGTAGATGAGGTATTAGCCGTCGGCGATGCCGAGTTCCAAAAGAAAGCCATCGGCAAAATGAAAGACGTCTCCCAAGGCCAAGGCCGAACAGTCCTCTTCGTTAGTCATAATATGGCAAGTATCAAAAGTCTATGTAAGAGTGGTGTTGTGTTGGAGAAAGGTTCAATGAAGTATCTTGGCACAGCCGCTGATGCGGTTGAGCATTATCTCAAGATGTCGGATTTTGTGACTACCAACGAATCGCATATGAAGATTCATAACATCAGCAAAGCAATCTCGATATCAGGGATCACTGTGAATGGGAAAGAGAATGCGAATGTGGTTTCGTTTGCTGGATATGGCCCCAAACAACTATCGTTTGTGATAAAAGGGAAACTCAATGTAGGAATGAATGTATCTGTTGAGGCAATGTTGTTTGATAAAAATGAAGTACTGGTGGCTTCATATTCGCCTACGCAGTGGGATGGTTCATTCCATTCCATTAAAGCAGGTGAGTTTGAAATTGGAGAAACGATAGAATTACCGGAATTGTTCCCACAAGGAGAATTTTTTCTTTCAGTGCGTCTGGTTCAGATGAATATAGAGCATTTAGTGTACATTGATAAGATGGTAGAAATACGTGTAACGGATGTAACCAGTCCTATAACCGGAACAGGATATTCATACAATTATTCAGGAGGCTTGATTTTGCATGGAAAAAGTGGTGGGAAATAAAGAGTGGTATCAGAAGAAATTGTGAATTTTAAATCAAATATAAATTCAAAGAGACAAGTCCTTTATGGAAACAAAAGAATTACATTACAATTATGTCTATCTAAACTACAATTGTGATTATGGAGAGGGGATGATAAAGGAGTATAATCCAGATGAGTTTAATGCAATAAGTCTTCGTGATGTAGAAGCAATGGAAGGAGCGGATGTGATTCCATATCCATTGTATTATGCTCCGGTATGGGTTAGAAAATTATATGATAAACATATGCGAAGAGCATGGAACCATACTATTGCATACAAACTTAGAAGATTGTGGTGGCCATTTGTATGGCGAAATAGATTTAAGGATAAGAAGCCAATCTGTTTTGTTTTTGCCACGTGGTACTATCCTTTAAGTTACATAATGTATCTAAAGAAGAAATATCCGAACTGCAAGATGGTAGAGGTGTTTCGCGATATGTATCAATTACGTCAGATATGTAAACCGGAAATGACGGAAGATATATCGAATAAAATCTATGATTTGAGAATGTCATACGATCCGGAAGAGTGCAAGAAATATGGTCTAATTTGGTTCCACCAGATTCACTCCAACACGGCATTAAAACGGATAGACGAATATCCTCAATACGATGTTTTCTTCTGTGGACGTTCGAAGAATAGATTGCAAAGAATAATAAAGGCATATGATGTACTCAGTGAGGCCGGATTGAAATGCCATTTTATTATCACTCATGCACTTAAGACAGAGCAAATATCACGTGAGGGTATTGTATATACCAATGAATACATACCATATGTGGATATGCTGAGTATGAGCGTTAAAGCAAAGTGTATATTTGATACACAACAGGACGGTTCGGTAGGATATAGTTCTCGTTTTTTGGAATCGTTGATGTATAACAAGCGGTTAATAACCGATAATCCATCCGTTTTGACGTCTTCTTTCTACAATCCGAAGTATATCCATTACGTAGAGGAAATGGAAGATATTGATCCAAAGTTTGTTATGCAACAAGAACCTGTAGACTATCACTATGATGGTGAGTTTTCACCGATTCGATTAATAGAACAGATAGATAGTTTGTTAACTGCAAAATAGAAAATATGAAAAATAACTTTAAAGTTTCAGTCGCAGTGACGACATACAACATGGAGGCGTATGTCGGAGAGATGTTGGAAAGTGTGCTGATGCAGAAAACAACGTTTCCGTTTGAAATCGTGATATGCGATGATGGAAGCGAGGATGGTACACGTGATATAATAGCGCAGTACCAGAAAAAGCATGACAATATCCGATTGATATGTACCGGTCATATCGGAAAAATGCCGAATTTCATCCGCTCGCTGCAGGAGTGCAAGGGTAAGTACATTGCATTATGCGATGGTGATGACTATTGGATAGATGAGAATAAACTACAAATGCAGTATGACTTTATGGAAAGTCGTTCGGATATTGTGGCTTGTTGGACAAATACGTGGGTGATAGACCAAAAAACAGGTGAGAAAAAGGTAGCTAAGACACATATCTGGGATGAAGCTTCAACGGAAGGATTGTTGATGCATAAAGATGATGACAATATCCAAATGTCACCAGGCCATACATCGGCATACTTTTATCGAAACGGGTTAGTAAAGGAATATCCAAAATGGATGTATGGGGATGTGATGACAGATTTTCCGTTATACATGTTAATCTCACACTATGGAAAGGCAAAATTTATTAATGTGATTACAACGGTGTATCGTCTCCATGCGGAAGGAGTGTCAAGCAAAGGGTGGAGTCCGGAAAAGGCAAATAGGCGAAAAGTATTTGTGTACAAAAATGTTAATAGAGATTTTGATTATAAATTTAAGAAGATTATCAATCCGATAATAGGAGAAAGTTATTGGATATGGGGTAAATATGTTTTCAAGAATAAATCAAAACTTAGAGCGATACCTTTATTACTCAAAGCATTTATATATAAACCAAGGATAATCGTAGATTATATATAGAAGATTTAATATGTTTCGAAAACTAAAACGATATTTACGTGACCCATATTACGAGGTAGGTAAGGTGTTGCTGAATACGCACCCGAATTGGATGTACGATAAATGGTGGATATCTACCTTATTTCAGCAGATATTCGGGTATAAACTTGATTGGAATAATCCTCAGACCTTCAATGAAAAGTTGCAGTGGTTGAAGATCCACGATAGGAATCCACTATATTCCACACTCGTTGATAAGTATGCCGTTAAACAATGGGCAGCAGACAAAATAGGTACGGAATATATCATCCCTACGTTGGCTGTGTATAAAACAGCTGACGAGATTGACTTGGATAAATTGCCGGATCAGTTTGTGCTAAAGTGTAACCACGACAGCAGTAGTATTATCATCTGTAAGAATAAGAGTGAATTCGATTTGAAGTTAGCGAAGGAGAGATTGTCAAAATCGCTAAAGACAAACTATTACACCAATAGTCGCGAATGGCCGTATAAGAATGTCAAACCATTGATTATAGCCGAGCCGTATTTAGAAGATGAGCATACACACGATTTGCCGGATTATAAGTTTTTCTGTTTTGACGGAGAAGTGAAGGCATTGTTTGTCGCTACAGATCGCCAAAGTGAGTCTGAAGAGACCAAGTTTGATTTTTATGATGCCAACTATAAACACATAGATGTTACCAATGGTCATCCTAATGCATATCAATCCATCGAGAAACCCAAGGAGTTTGAAAAGATGAAAGCTTTAGCGGCAGAGTTGTCGAAGGGGATGCCACATGTGCGGTGCGATTTTTATTGGGTTAACGGAAAGATATATTTTGGAGAAATAACCTTTTATCATTGGTCCGGATTTGTACCATTTGATCCACCGGAGTTTGATAAGATTATGGGTGATTGGCTAGATTTAAAGAAAGCAAAATGAAGATATTAGTTACAGGAGCGGCTGGATTTATCGCATCGAAGATTGCGGCAATATTAGCGCAACGAGGCGATGAGGTGATTGGTGTGGATAACATCAATGACTACTATGATGTGCGGTTGAAGTATGCACGTTTGCGTGAACTCTTGGGTATCGACTATGCTGGAACGGATATGCCGTTCGCGAAGGAATACGCATCCGCCACATATCCCAATTTCCGTTTCATCCGCTTGTCGATAGAGGATAAAGCCGCGATGGATGCGCTGTTCGAGAAAGAGCATTTTGATGTGGTGCTGAACTTAGCTGCCCAAGCCGGAGTACGATATAGCATCACCAATCCCTATGCGTATATGCAGAGCAATCTCGTCGGCTTCCTCAATATCCTCGAAGCATGCCGGAACAATAACGTACCGAAACTCGTATTTGCTTCTTCGTCCAGCGTATATGGCATGAACGAGAAAGTGCCGTACTGCGAGGAAGATAAAGTCGATACACCGGTGAGCCTCTATGCCGCAAGCAAGAAGAGCAATGAGTTGATGGCGCATTGTTATAGTAAGCTGTACGGAATTCAATGTATAGGTTTGCGGTTCTTTACGGTATATGGTCCATGGGGAAGACCGGACATGTCTCCGATGCTTTTCGCTACAGCTCTTCGTGATGGCAAACCGATAAAGGTGTTTAATAATGGTGATATGATTCGGGACTTTACGTATATTGATGATGTTGCGGAGGGAACCATTCGTACGATAGATAATGATATCCCTGTTGATAAGCGAGAGAATGGGGTAGCATATCGGATATACAATATCGGTTGCCGCCATCCTGTCAAGTTGATGGACTTTATCTCGGAGATGGAAAGCGCGTATGGTGCTGAGGCGAAGAAGGAGTTCCTGCCGATGCAACCGGGTGATGTCTATCAGACGAATGCGGATACGTCTCGTCTTGAAGCAGAGATGGGATACAAACCCCATGTGTCGCTGCATGAAGGAATAGGCGAGTTTATAATATGGTATAAGAGTGATAATAATCCGTTGAAATAAGAAGACTAAAATATGAAAGCAGTTATTTTAGCCGGAGGATTCGGCACACGAATTAGCGAAGAAAGTCATTTACGGCCGAAGCCGATGATTGAGATTGGAGGAAAGCCTATTTTGTGGCATATCATGAAATGGTATAGCAAGTTCGGTATCAATGAGTTTATCATTTGTGCCGGATACAAGCAGGATGTGATCAAGGAATGGTTCGCGAACTATTTCCTGCATACCAGCGACGTGACTTTCGATTTCACGAATGGCAATGAAGTGATTGTGCATAGTCGACATGCAGAGCCATGGAAGGTGACAGTAGTCGATACGGGGTTGCATACTCAGACAGGAGGAAGAGTGAAGCGTATCAAGGACTATGTGGGCAATGAGACTTTCATGCTTACGTATGGAGATGCAGTAGGAGATATAGATATTGATGCATTGTTGGCATATCATAAGCAAAAGGGTAAGATTGGAACGGTGTCTGTGTATAACTTTGGCCAGAACAAGGGTGTGCTGGAAGTGCAGGACGGAGATGTGAAAGCCTTCCGTGAGAAGTCGGATTTGGATGGAGACTTGATAAACATTGGTTTTATGGTTTTTGAACCGCAGTTCTTCGATATGATTGATGGCGATGATACGATATTGGAGCGTGAACCGATGGAGCGACTGCTGACTAAGAATCAGTTATCGGCATATACGCATCTTGGATTCTGGCAGTGCATGGATACCATGCGTGAGAAAGAGAAACTGGAAAAACTCATAGCAGAAGGAAAAGCTCCATGGATGAAATGAAAAATTTCTATAAAGGAAAGCGAGTGCTTGTGACAGGGCATACCGGTTTTAAAGGCTCGTGGTTAAGTATCTGGCTGCATGAGATGGGGGCTGATGTTATTGGTGTGGCGTTAGGTCCAAGCACCGATAAGGATAATTTCGTACTTTCCGGTATCGGTAGTAAAATCAAAGCTGATTTGCGTGCAGACATACGTGATGCAGCTGCTATGAGACGTATATTCGACGAGTACCAGCCGGAGATAGTGTTTCATTTAGCAGCGCAGCCGCTGGTGCGGTTGAGTTACGATGAGCCGGTGGATACATGGCAGACGAACGTGATGGGAACAATTAACGTGATGGAAGCATTTCGGCATTGCGAGAGTGCAAAGGTGGCTGTGATGATCACGACGGACAAGTGCTATGAGAACCGCGAGACAAACCATGCGTACACGGAAGATGACCCGATGGGTGGTTATGATCCATATAGCAGTAGCAAGGGCGCATGCGAGATTGCTATCAGCAGTTGGAGACGGAGTTTCATGAATCCGGCTGCGTATGAGAAGCACGGAAAGGCGATTGCGAGTGTGAGAGCCGGAAACGTGATTGGGGGAGGTGATTGGGCAAAAGATCGAATCATACCGGATTGCATCCGTGCGATTGAGGCAAACGAGCCGATTAAGATACGCAATCGTCATGCGGTGCGTCCATGGCAGCATGTGCTGGAGCCGTTGAGCGGATATCTGCTATTGGCGCAGAAGATGTGGGAAGAGCCGACAACGTATTGCGAGGGATGGAACTTTGGTCCGAAGATGGATGCGGTGGTGCCGGTATGGGATGTAGCGACGATGTTGACGAAAGAGATGGGACGCAGAGAGTTGCTCGACCAGACGGATCCGAATGCGCCGCATGAGGCGAACTTGCTAATGCTGGATATCACGAAAGCGCAGACGAGACTCGGATGGAAGCCACGATTGAGTACGGCTGAGGCTATTGCGTTGACTGCGGATTGGTATAAGCGTTACCACAATGAAGATGTTTACTCACTCTGTGTAGAGGAGATAAACTCATTTTGTGGATTTTAGATTTTAGAATTTAGATTTTAGATTGCGATATGACACGTAAAGAAGAATTAAAACAGCAAATATTGGACTTAACTCGTGAGTACTATCATGAGGTGCATGAGGTGAATCCGGAGTTTGAAGAGGGGAAGACGTTCGTGAACTACGGTGGACGGTACTATGATGATGAGGAGATGGTGAATCTGGTGGATTCGTCGTTGGACTTCTGGCTGACAGCCGGTCCGTGGGCACATAAGTTCGAGACGCGACTCGCAAAGTGGTTAGGCGTGAAATACTGCGCTGTGACTAACTCCGGAAGTAGTGCGAACCTGTTGGCGTTCTATGCGTTGACATCTCCGAAACTCGGTGAACGTGCTATCAAACGCGGTGATGAGGTGATTACGGTAGCTGCGGGATTTCCGACGACGGTGAATCCGATTATTCAGTTTGGGGCAGTACCGGTGTTCGTGGATGTGAAAACGAGTACGTTTGATATCGACGAGAGCCAGTTGGAGGCAGCATATAGTCCGAAAGTGAAGGCTGTGATGTTGGCTCATTCGTTAGGTAATCCGTTCAATTTGAAGGCTGTGAAGGCGTTCTGCGAGAAGCACGGTTTGTGGCTGATTGAAGATAACTGCGACGCGTTGGGTTCGGAGTACATGATTGACGGTGCGACCAAGAAAACAGGAACCTGGGGGCACATCGGCACGAGCAGTTTCTATCCTCCGCATCACATGACGATGGGTGAGGGTGGTGCTGTGTACACCGATGATCCGCTGCTGGATAAGATTGTGCGTTCGTTCCGCGACTGGGGACGCGACTGCTGGTGCGTCGGAGGTGTGGACAACACGTGCAAGATGCGGTTCACGGGTAAGTTCGGTGAGCTACCGGAAGGGTATGACCATAAGTACGTGTATAGTCATTTTGGTTTCAATCTGAAGATCACGGACATGCAAGCCGCTATCGGTTGTGCACAGTTGGAGAAACTGGATCGGATTGTGGACGCGCGTCGCAAGAACTGGCAGACGCTGTATGAAGGACTGAAAGATCTGCCGCAGTTGATGATGCCGGAGCCGGAGGAGGGTAGTAATCCGAGTTGGTTCGGATTCCTGATTGCGGTGCGTCCGGAAGCAGGGTTCACGCGCAATGAACTGACGGGATTCCTGGAGAGCCAGAAGATCCAGACGCGTAACTTGTTTGCCGGAAATCTGTTGCGTCATCCGGCATTTGATGAGATGCGGAAGAGTGGCGAGGGTTATCGCGTGGTGGGTGAGTTGAAGAACACCGACTTCGTGATGAACAACGGATTCTGGATTGGTGTGTATCCGGGAATGAAGCCGGAGATGCTGAATTGGATGATAAAATCAATTCGTGAATTTTGCAAAAAATGACAATAGAAAAGACACCGATAGAAGGTTTGCTGATACTGCAAACGAATAACTTCCATGATAATCGTGGTAGTTTTCAGAAGTTGTTTAACTACGACTTCTTCAAAGAGCATGGATTGGCTACAGATTTCAAAGAGTTTTACTACTCGTTGAATCGTAAGAATGTGGTGCGTGGTATGCATTTCCAGACGCCACCGGCTGAGCATGTGAAGATGGTATATGTGGGTTATGGACGTATCATGGATGCTGTAGTGGATTTGCGCAAGGATTCAGCTACGTATGGAAAGGCTTTTACAATTGAGATGATTGCTGATCAAGGACGATATTTGTATATACCGGCAGGATTGGCGCATGGCTTTGTGACGCTGGAAGATAATACGGTAGTGAACTATGCGCAGACAAGTTGCTACGACAGAGAACATGACTGCGGTATTGATTGTATGTCGGTGGGAATAGATTGGGGTGTAGAAGAACCGATTCGTTCCGGTAGAGATCTGACATTCCCAAAATTAGAGGATTTTAATTCGCCATTTTGAGCATGAAGATATTAGTAACAGGCAGTAACGGTTTCATAGGTAGCCACCTATGTGCGAGACTAAGGAAAGAACATGAAGTGTTCTACTTGGCTCGTCCGCATAACGCGATGCAACAGTCGGGTGTTAATGGATCAACGTTCTTCTTTGAGAATAACAACATCGGTGCTTTGTCGCGATTTTTGCGAGAGAACCAGATTGAAGGTATTATCCATTTAGCATCATGTTATATCCAAGCGCATAAGGAAGAAGAGATTCCGGATTTGATTCAATCGAATGTGTACTTTGGTACGGCTGTTCTGGAGGCTGCAGCGAAAGCAGATGTTAAATGGTTTATTAACACCGGTACTATCTGGCAAAATTTCAATGCTCCCGATGGTTCGGATGCGTATTGTCCGGTGAACCTGTATGCGGCAACCAAGCAAGCGTTTATGAATATAGCGAAGTTCTATTCTGAGACAACAGATATTCGCATTTGTACGCTTAAACTATGCGATACGTACGGGCCTAATGATACTCGCCGCAAGATCTATTCGTTGTTCGAAGAGATAGCGCGTACAGGTGAAACACTAAAGATGTCAGCCGGAGAACAGAAGTTAGATATACTGCACGTAGATGATGTAGTGAAAGGCTTTGTGCACTTAGCAGAGATGATGCATAATGGAGAAGAACTACGCGACGAGTATGTGCTTTCATCTGGTCAGCAGTTAACGCTTCGGGAGATAGCTGCGAAATACGAAAAAGAGCACAATGTGCATTTAAACATAGAGTGGGGAGCGCGTCCGTACCGAGTACGAGAAGTGATGGAACCTTATAAAGGAAATGTTTTATCAGGGTGGAAACCTAATAAATTGTGATAGGATGGGACAATTTGGACAACATATATTGTTAAAGTTAAATAAATATATTACCGCAGCTCTATCTCGGTATGAGCAAGCATCGATTAATAAAGAGCTTGCATCGGCCATTGTTTATAAGCAAGAGCAAAATCTTTCTGCGTATATTTATAGAGAGATAAGGCCAATGACACACGAGAAGGTAGAGATGATTCCTATCTACCAAGCCATGCCAAAAGGAGCACTGACGTTGGATACGGCAGCGCAATATTGTTATCGAATAGAGAATGCAAAGATTCGCTCGAATGCGGACTATATTATTACGAATGACAATAAGGTCATATGGTCAAAGAAAAATCTGCATTTTTTTACCAAAGATATGCCTCGTGATGCCGGATTGATTAAATTTACAGACGATACAATCTATGTACAACGTCAATCGTTGCAAGTGAAAGAATTTGAAAACGTCTTTTCATTATGTGGTGTGTATAGTGATGTATGGTCTCATTTCATGCTGCAATATTTGGTGAAGTTGTATAACATTTTGCAATTACCCAAGGAAGTATTAGATAATCTAACTATCTTGACACCGGATTATGAGGATGCACATATAAAGGAAGCTGTATACAGATTTGTTCGCCAATATTTGCCAGATTGCCATTTGGCTACTCTAAGTAAAAATGAGATAGCGCATTGTAGGACGCTGTATTGGATGGACAATACGACGGATATGATAGAACATGTGGCTTATGTATGTCCGTTTGATATGATAACTCCTGCTTATGTGGCAAAACAGATGCAGAAGTATTTTATTCCAAAGGCAGATGATAGAAGAGATGGGGAAGGAGTTAAGTTGTATATCACACGCCATGCGCAGTGGCGTAACATGACGAACAATGATGAAGTGGAAGCTTATTTCGCGAGTCAAGGTTTTAAGATTATTGAGGCACATAAGTTAGGATATGACGAGAAGATAAAGTTATTCCAAAGTGCAACGGAAATTGTTGGACCTTACTCCAGCGGTTTTGCGAATCTGGTATTTTGCAGACCGGGTACCAAGGTGCTGATCTTCTCCAATATTCAGCGGACGTTAGAGAATTTTTTGGCTTTTTACGTGCAGAATTTTCAGTTGGATGCGATGTATATCACGGAAAAGGATCATGTTCCTTCCGATCCTGACAGTCCTTTTTCTATATCGTTATCTCGTATACAATCAGCTTATAAAGAATTAATAAATAAACAATAATATGGATACTTTTGAAAAAATCGAATTGAATGGTAAAATCTTGGGCGTAATCATTCGTGCTGATTACCATAAAGAAGGCATCAGTTTTTTTACTCCGGATGATTTCTCTCAACAGTTAGGATATATGAATCGTCCTGATGAGTATGTTATTGCTCCGCATGTACATAATCTGGTAGAGCGTAAGGTGGATTTAACCCAAGAAGTGCTCTTTGTACGATGTGGTAAAGTACGTGTGGATTTTTACGATGATAGTCGTAACTATCTTGAAAGCCGTATCGTTTCCGCAGGTGATGTAGTAATGCTGGCTCATGGCGGACATGGCTTTAAGGTTCTCGAGCGAGCTGAGATGATTGAAGTGAAGCAAGGCCCGTATTGTGGTGAGATGGACAAAGTCCGCTTCGAACCAATTAGTGATGAACAAGTAATTTTGAAATAATATGAATACTTTTATTCCCGTTTGTGAACCATTACTCGCTGGAAACGAGCTAAAATATGTTACCGATGCTGTTTCGACGGGTTGGATTAGTTCTGCCGGTAAGTATGTAACCGAGTTTGAAAATCAGTTTGCTGCTTATAGTGACTGCAAGTACGGTGTAGCTGTATGTAATGGTACTATTGCGCTACACCTTGCTCTTGTAGCTTTGGGCATTAAAGAAGGTGACGAAGTCATTGTACCTACATTCACGATGATTGCTTCCGCTTTTGCTGTATGTTATACCGGTGCCAACCCTGTATTTGTGGATGCAGATCCGAATACTTGGAATATTGATGTGAAGAAAATAGAGGAGAAGATCACTTCGCGTACTAAAGCAATCATGCCGGTGCATATATTCGGCCAAATGTGTGACATGGATGCCATTCAAGCCCTTGCAGATAAGTATCATCTCTACGTAATTGAGGATGCCGCAGAGGCGCATGGTGCCACATGGAAGGGACATAAAGCCGGTTCGTGCTCTCATGTCGGGTGCTTTAGCTTCTTCGCGAACAAGAATGTAACTACAGGTGAAGGTGGCATGGTGGTTACGAATGATGAGGAACTTTATCAAAAACTGAAATACTACAAGAACGTATGTTTCCCTGTTAACGGTCCGCGTAACTATCTCCATAATGATATCGGCTTTAATTATCGTATGAGCAATGTGGTGGCTGCTATCGGTTTAGCGCAGACGGAGAAAGCGGACGAGTACAAGGCGATGCGTATGCGCAATAATGCGTTGTATCGCAAGTATTTAGTTGATGTTCCTGGAATCCGTTTCCAAACAGTGCTGCCGGAAGCAGAGTGCGTAAGTTGGATGAATACGATTGTGATAGATCCGAAGGAATATGGCCATACGAAAGATGAATTGGTGGCTTACTTAAAGGAGAATAATGTGGATACCCGTTTGCTCTTCAATGGAATGCACCGTCAGAAATCATTGTCGGACTTCGGATGTGATTGCACAGGAGAGTATCCTGTTTGCGATTGGTTGACAGAGAACGGATTCTATTTGCCGAGTGCAAGTTCGTTAACGGAAGAAACCATAAAAGCAATATGTGACTTGATTAAGATTTTTTCTTTGTAAACCATTTCTATGAAATCTGTAGAAGTAGTAATGATATTGGGTAATAGAGCAGCATTGTTATCAAGATATACAATACCTGCTCTTCTAAAAAGTTGTGTAAACGCAGTTACTGATTATCTCATCGATGTACGCATTTGTTTGAACGGGTTTAATCATGCGAAATATGATAAAAACTTACGTAATGTGCATAAATACAATGAGTTAATGAAAATTAGTGGGGGGGGTGTAAAATCGAAGATTATAAAGGAAAAACTTCTGAAGATTTTTTCCTTCAGCCGGATGGTAGTTTCTCTTGCGGTGATATTGGTGGTTTTCGGAGGCCAATGTTTAAAGGAAGCGATATATGGGATGATTATTTTCGTAAAACAACTGCTGATTATTTTGTCATAATAGATGATGATTGCGAAATTTTAGATAAAACATTACTGAAACGCATGTTAGACTATATGGTTCAGCATGATGTAGATATTTTTTCGGCAGATAGAACAGTTATGTCTTCAGTATATGATACCTATTCCCAAGCAAATATAGTTGCAATGCCTCGTAATGATACTTGGTTGTGTATATATGATATGAAGCAGTGTCGTTGTAATGAATCTTTTGCTTTATTAGATGTATTTGTCACCGACGATGATAAAAGGTATTTGTGGAGATCTTCGAATTGGACCGGAATCTGGACGGAATACGAAGGACATTTTAGAAATGAAAATGGCACGAGATATGTATATGATGACTCTGCATACATGCAGTCTTTAATAAAAGAGAAGACCGAAAAACCATTCTTATGTATTCACGATATATATGATAATGATTGTTCCTATATTCACTATGCCCATTTTTCTGCTAATACACAAATTAACTCAAATGTGCAAATGTATGTGTATAGAAAATTAATCCTATTAGGATATAGGTCTCAAAGTAGATTTGTACGTAAATGTGTAAATGCATGTAAGAGAAAATTATTTGCTAATGCAGATAAAAGTAGATTAAGAGATAATATAATATCACAATTGGATTAATATGCCAAAGATACTGATTATTCATCCAGAGGGAAATCTTAAGAACAATCCCAACCTATTTGCCATTACTCGTATGATGGTTGATGCAGGATGGGAGGTGTTGGTCTATTCGCAAAGACGTCCTGGAATATATCAAGGAGACATATTCCCCGGGGCGAAGTTTGTGTTTTTTCCGGATTCTATCAATGAAACAATCCGTCTTGAACGCTCGTTTGCAGAAGAGGATATTCGTTTCATAATTGGTATAGATGATATTGGTATCTACAAAGCAAAGAATATTGCTGATTTTTTAGGAGTGAGTTATCTCTTCTTGTCTTATGAGATAATGTTTGATCACGAGATAGAGAAAATAGGAGGACGTACTGCCAAGAAGAATAAAAAACGTGCGAAGCAAGCCGCTCAATCAGCAGTATGTGCTATTGCGCAAGATGAAACGCGGAGGCATATATTGAGCAAAGAGTATTGTATCCCCGAAGAAAAGATATATCTGATGCCGGTTTCTAATTCCGGTTCGCATCGTATAGAAAAATCTCACTATTTCTATGACAAATTTTCCATTCCGTATGATAAGAAGATTTTGTTGTACATGGGGTGGATGGATATTAAGCAAGAGCAGCGAATGATTGAATTTGCTCACTATATGCCCTCCGATTGGGTCTTGGTGGCGCATAGCCGTTATAAATACAAATCGTCAATAGAGAGCGATATGGTTGGAAAGAAATTATTCTTTTCATTCGACGCGCCTGTAGAGAATTTGGATGAAATGGGAACGCTCTTGTCAAGTTGTCACATGGGATTCTGTTCCTATGAACCGGATTATTCATCGATTTTTACAGGGGATAATATCAGGTATATTGGCCTTTCGTCCGGCAAAACCACAACATTCTTGCAGTACGGAGTACCTGTCCTTGTGGAAAATATGAATATCTGGGACGAAATGGTAGAAGCGAAAAAAATAGGATTGGTAATGCATCATCCGGAAGACTTGCAAAAATTATCAACTATTAATCCTCAAGAATATGCTGATAATGCTATCTGTTTCTTTGATGAACATCTAGATGCTAAGATATATTGGAGTGCTATTTCGAAAGAGGTTGAAATAAATGCAACAATTGGGCATTTTAATAAAAGGAAATTTAATAACTATAAGTTCAAGTTGTACATTGACACACATATTGAATCCATACGTATATACCTTAAGAAACTGCGAAAGAAATATCTAAATTATTAGCACATAGCAATGATATATAAGAACGGATTATGGAATCATTAATATCCAATAATATCTTAGCGCGATACGCAATACCTGACTTGTGCGGGAAGAATTTCTTTATTCCCGATTATCAACGTGGATATAGATGGGGGAGGGTGCAAGTTGAACAGCTATTGGAGGATTTGTGCCGTTTCTTTTACGGAAAGGAAAATCAAGGCGATTTCTATTGCTTGCAACCCATTGTAGTGAAGGAACTATCAGCAGATGAGGTTCATACTCTGAATCTGCGTTCCAATCTTGACAATAATCATTGGTACGAGGTGGTGGATGGTCAGCAACGGCTAACCACTATTCGAATTTTCCTTGCCCTCTTCGCTTTGTTTGATGACGCATTCGAATTATCCTTCAATATCTACTACAGGACTCGTCCCGGTTTGGGACAATTGTTTTCGCAACTCAAACATCACATAAGAGATGATAAACATTACGATGTCAGTCTGGGCAATGAAGACAACTTAGATATTGATGCATGGCATATATGGCAAGCAGCTAATCTGATATTACAATGGTTCGATAGACCTGACCACATAGGCTTTGATCGGGACATCAATATAAGTACATTCAAGAAAGTATTCAGTGAAGATTTTATCCAGCCAAAGAGTAGCAAGAAATCTGTTCAGATTATTTGGTATGAGTTGCGCGACGGAAGCCAACCTATGGATATGTTCAAACGCCTCAATGACAAGAAAGTATCGCTCAATAATGCTGAGTTGGTTAGAGCAATGTTTCTGTCGGACTCGGCAGTATATCCCTGCGATGAAGAACTGCTTCGTCGCTTCAGTAAAGAGTCGCGGCAAGCTGTTAAACAGCGTGAAAAAGTGCGTAAGCAAGGGCATATAATTGAGCAATGGAATTTGATAGAGCATCAATTACAACAACCTTCATTCTGGTCGTTTATCATACAGGACATAACGAATACTGAAAATCCCAAGCTTAAAACCTACGATTGCCGTATAGAATATCTTTTCGACCTTATAACACGTCGAAAAGCAGATGAATCAGATCATCTTTACACGTATATAACGATGGAGAAGATGGTTGCACAAGGACAAAAAGCTGATTTATGGAGTCTGTGGCTGAAAGTAGAACACCATTTCTCTATTCTTCGGGCTTGGTATGAAGACGAAGAATATTTTCATCGTATTGGTTTTCTTACTACCGAGTTAGGTGCAACCGTCTTAGCTGACTTGTTGGAAGATGCAACCCGAATGCCTAAAACTAAGTTTAAAGAAGAAATAAAGGATCGAATCTATGATGCAATACACGATAATAGAATAGAAGGAAAGATTCTTCAATATAACTACATGGATAACTATAAGCTCTTGAAACGTGTGTTGTTCCTGTTTAATGTTGAAACATCGCTGAAGTCAAAAGAACGCTTTGATTTTGAACGTTATAAACAAAAAGACTGGACTCTGGAACATATCCATGCACAAAACTCCGAGAGAATAGATCATAGTCAGAAGGACAAATGGAGTGTTTGGTTTGATGAGAACCAACGTGCTTTGGATAATCTGAAAATGCGTTTGGGAGAAGAGCAGCATTTTACAGAAATCTATTCTGCTTTCTCGCTTGAGAAGAGAAAGTTTGAATCTAACCGGGTTAAATACTCTTTCGAAGATTTGTCTTTGATTTTCGACAAAGTTTTGACGTATTTTAATGGGCTGATAAAAACAGAAGATGGCATACCAACGATGACACATGATATATCGAATATGGCTCTATTGAGTCGGGAAATCAACTCCTCTGTCAGCAATTCTGTTTTTGAGGTAAAACGACAGCGAATTAAGCAACTGGATGCAGATGGTGTCTATCTTCCTCCTTGTACGCGGAACGTGTTCTTGAAATATTATAACAAGGCAGAGACTAACTTCTGTGTGCAACAAGAGTTTTATTGGAGCGAACAAGACCGCACTCATTATGTGAAGGCAATAAAAGAAGTTTTACAACCATATATTCAGCGCGAAGGAGGGCAAGAACATGAGTGAACTTGAGAATGGAAAACTGACTACTTTCTTTCGTCTGTTGCAGGATGAACCGGTGATTATTATTCCTAAGGTGCAACGCGACTATGTGTACGGCAGAAATGACCAAAAGATACATCAACTGCTGCATGACATGTTACGGAGTATGTTGGACGCTGTTCGCCAAGAGAAACCGGTTGTATTGGATTTTGTATATAGTGCTTCGTATGTAAATAATGATGATTGCTCCGAAGGATTGATTCCGTTGGATGGCCAACAACGACTGACCACCTTGTTCCTGCTTTATTTCTATGCAGGTGTGGTGCAGCCTGATGTTGCTGACGAAGAGGTTGCTTTTCTCAACCGGTTTCGTTATGAGACACGGCAGACGGCTACAGATTTTTGCAACGAATTATTGAATGACACTCGAACTTTACTGATAAAGCATTATACTTCTAATAATTCGATAGTCCGGTTAATAGAAGACTCTCCAAAATTCAGACCCGATTATAAGGCAGACCCGACCATCACTTCCATGCTCAATGTGTTGGACGAAATAGAACGTCAGTATCGGGAGCAACCCATAGAGGACTTGTGGGCAAAACTTACAACCAATGACTATATCCAATTCTATGCCTTGTCGTTGGAGCATTTCCATCTGACGGACGAATTGTATATCAAAATGAATGCTCGCGGCAAACCTTTGACCGTATTCGAGATCTTTAAATCCGATTTGGAGCAGACCGTTGGATATGTGTCAGAAGATACAAGGTATCGATTAGCTAAAAGAATTGATACCAAATGGATGGATGTCGTGTGGACCTATGTGTATGATAAGGACAATCCTGACAAGAGCCCGGACAAGGCAGACAGGGGATATATGAATCTGTTCCGCAATATTTTCCGAATGTTGCTCTTCCGGCATCGTATAGAAATAAAAAGTAACCGTCCGGCGCGCATTGATGAGATGACCAGTGATGAGACCATCATTAATGAATGGATGGCGATATTTGATACGATTGTTCAAATACATAGCAAAGGGATAGCAGAGCAATGGTACCAATATTTCTATTTTAGTAATGACATCGTTGGACAACCGGATAAAATTAGACTGTTTTGGCAACAAGAGCAGAATCGTAAACCGATACTTCATTTAGCAATCGATAGAGAACTGTCTGCTCCGGAACTGGTGTATCTGTATGCCATAATAGAATTGGAACATCAACAAAAGACGGTGGATGTCGTGCGTAATAGTTTGCGGGTGATTCGCAATTTGGTTACTGCCAACACACGTGCCAATAGTGCACGGTATGATATGCTGTCTGGTTTCTTCGACGATGTGCAGGAAGTGATTGATAATGACGGATGTTTGCTTAGAGGGATGCATACCTTCGTTTCTACTGCTTGCGAGGAAGAGATAACGAAGAACGAAATGTCGACTGTGGGGCTGTATCCGAAATTGCTTCGATACGAAAACCATGCTTATCTGCAAGCTTCATTGCGTTTGTTTTACAATCATTATAACCGTGACGGATTGTCTCCTGATATACTACTTAAAAAACTGAGTCACTTTGAATCGCTGTTCGACAATAATAGTGTGAATAATTTCGAAAAGTTGCGATGCAATCTTTTACAGCCGGATTCAGATTATAGGCAATATGAGAAATGGATGAACTCGTCCGGCAAGATGATTCGGAGATATATGATACATCGGCCTTCTGATTGGACGGAATTCCTGATTGATAATGTAAACCGAATGAATCAAGGCGGTATCTTAGAGGCGATTGATTCTATTCTAAATCTCGAAAATAAAGATGCGATTGCAAGTCGATTTAGCGTTACATCGTGGCAGTATTATATGGCCAAATATGCTTCTGCCGGTCGATCTGATACCGCTTATGGAATCTATGCATGGGATGATGAAGTAAATCGCCCTTTAGAAGCGGTAATCTTAAATAGTTCGCAACATAGTCCGAACAATATCGAGTGGCTGATGTTGAATCATATTTTATATAGCGAGTTAGCAAACAAAGATAAATATGAATTAGACTACCATGCATCTTCACCTGTTGTTTTGAAAAATTTAGGGGTTAAAATTACCATTAAGCAGAAAGGATGGGGTATATCAACCGATAATGTAGCAATGGTTGAACGCCTCATGGATACCTGTTATTATCATATTGAGGCAGATTATGAAAACAATACCTATACATTGTTGTATGATTCAGATAAATGTAATGGGGATTATATTGATATGGCAAAGCAACTAATTCAATATTTAGAAACTCTCTGAGATGTATGTCATGAAACACCTCATTATAATAAAATCTAATTTGGAATACAGCGATGAAACTATCCATTATCACAATAAACTACAATAATGCGGATGGCTTGCGCAAGACTCTTGCTTCCGTAGCGTCTCAGACGTACCCTAATATCGAGCACATCATCGTCGATGGTGGTTCGACCGATGGCTCGGTTGATATCATTCGTGAGTACGAAGAAACCATACACCATACACCATACACCGTACACCTCATTTGGATCTCCGAACCGGATAAAGGCATTTATAATGCAATGAATAAAGGTATCGAAATAGCGTTAGGCAAAGGAGGTGTCACCGAAGATCATACATCAAACATAATACATAATACATCACCTGAATCGTTATGCGATTATGTGCAGATCCTCAATTCCGGCGACCTCCTTGCCGCACCTGACGTTACCGAACGGATGATGGCTGCGCTTGAGTCATATAGCCAAGAGTCAAGAGCTAAGAGTCAAGAGAAATGTCCCGCGATTATCTACGGCAATATGATCAAAAAAGACTACACTACGGGAAAAATCATTGGCAAGAGTAGGGAAGTGGAGTATTCGCTGCGCCAATACTATAGTTCGACAATGAACCATGACTGCTGCTATTTCCGTCGTGATCTCTTTGAGACTTATGGCCTCTATGACGAGAATTTGAAGATTGTCTCAGACTGGAAATGGTTCTTGCAAGCCATCGGTCTCGGTCATGTCAAGCCTATATATGTAGATATAGATGTTACCATCTTCGATGCCTCCGGTATCAGCGAAACAAACTTAACTCTCCGCAATCAAGAACGCCGCCAAGTCCTCGAAGAACTCCTTCCTCCAGCCATTCTTGCGGACTATGACAAATATGCGTTCCCGACTTCCCAATATGACCGCCTCAAGAAATATCACTTGTGGCCGTTGGTATATTTTATAGAGCGTGTTCTTTTCAAACTAAATAAATGGCATATTTTGCGATGATTCCTCGCTTCTCCATCATAGTTCCTCTCTACAACAAGGCTCCGTATGTGCGGAAAGCTATTGATAGTGTTGTCTCTCAAACTTTCAAAGATTGGGAATGTATTATTGTGGATGATGGCTCGACGGATAACTCGTTGGAAGTGGTAAACGAGTATTTCCGTGATGTATTATGTGTGATGAGTGATGTGTGCAAAAATGTTAGGGTGATTCAACAAAAAAACGCTGGCGTTGCAGCGGCGCGGAATAACGGAGTTAAAGCGAGCAAAGGCGAATACGTCTGTTTTCTCGATGCCGATGATTGGTGGGAACCGACATTCTTAGAAAATATGGATAAACTAATCAAAGACTATCCTGATGCCGGTATTTATGCTTCTAACTATATCTATTACAAACCCGGCAAGACGCATGTGGCATTGTCACTACCGCGAGGATACATGGATTATCCTAAAACATATTATGAAGGTTCTGCAATGCCGGTTTGGACTGGGGCAACTTGTATGCCACGCAAGGTATTCGATGAGATGGGCGGATTCCCATTAGGTATCAAACTTGGCGAAGATTTCCTATTATGGGCTAAGACGGCACTCCATTATCCGGTGGCCTATTCAAATAAGCCATTGGCGTATTATAACAACGACGTCCCCGCTTCTCTCCGTGCTACTCGTAATCTCCATGCTCCGCAGTATCATATGCTTTTTCATCTTGAACCATTGGAGGAAGAAATTCAACAAACATCAAACATCAAACATCAAACATCAGTTTGGAAATTGTTATTGGACAAACTCCGCATTAGCGGACTGATGGATTATTGGCTTAGTGATGAATATCACGATGCCGCTACAGTAGAACTGCAAAAAGTTGATTGGACTAAACAACCCAAGCGTGTCCGTGCGCAATACGATAAACCAATCTGGTTTCTCAAGGCAAAGCAGCGTTTCATGCAGATAGGGAGTTATTGTAAGCAGAAATTGATAAAGATAACAAGTAGTTATCTAAAAAAGTCAACACAGGAGTCATTCATTTGAAAAATGGCATATCTTTGACTGGATATAAGCTCACGTAAAAATGTGATGATGGAAGGAGGAAGTGTAGAATGGATTCTGTGCAAAAAGAGAATATGGATTATATAGTTCCGGCATCTGGTGAGCGAGCTGCGATGAGTGGTTATCTGGGACAATATACAGAATTTGCACGTCAACTATATGAGCATTTGCAAGAAGGAACATTGGAAGAAATTCGCGTGGCAGACGATCCCCAAAAAGTAGGTAAATTGGATGATATTTGTTACGTTTCCACATCAGAGGTACAAGCATATCAAATCAAATGGACGATAAACGAAGATACATTCGGCTATTCGGATTTTGAAGACTTGTTGCCGGAAGTCGTAGATGGATGGATTAAGTTAAAGGCACAATACCAAACAAAGCCTGTTATACCACATTTATTAACTAATAAGAGAGGAACAACAGAGGGAAACTACATCAGCGATAAAAATGGTAATAGGATAGGACGTTTTCCTGCATTTCGGGAAGAGGTTTTGGAGGCTTTAAAGAGAGGCGATATCGTAGATGAAAAGTGGACCGATCCTATAGTGGAACTACGTTTGAAGATTGAAGAAAAGATAAAAAGAGCAATTACAGAGGAGGAGTTATCTGAATTTTGGAAAGCGTTTGTTTTTATTACGGACTACAAAGGCGAGGAATTGGCCATTCCTGATGCGATGATTTATCAAGAAGTAGATGATTTATGGGCATTGGTCAATTGGATACAAAAAAAAGTGGCAAGTCCTCAACGTAGAGCAAGGTTTACATGGAAAGAACTTATTCAGGATTTAGGATGGGATAAACGCAATAAACCTTTGTTTGATCATCGTCTGTCTGTAAATGTAGCGACATATGAGCCCAATAGTCAAGCGATAGAGTTACTGAATACTAAATTAGAAGAGAAAGGTTCCAAAGGATATATTTTCTTAGAAGGTTCTCCCGGTTCCGGGAAATCAACTATTTTAACAACTTGGTCGCAATCGTGTCCCAATGCGTTTATTCGATATTATGCTTTTGATTTTACGAGACCATCATCACAATTGGGAAATAGTCCGGAACGAGGGGAAATCCGGACTTTCTTACATGATGTCGTTAGGCAAATAGAGGAAATTGAAAATGGTTCAAAGACGGCGGTCAAGATCTATAATGATTACTCACTGCTGAAAAAACGATTCATTGAGTTATTGCAAGAGATAGGTAATACTAAAAGACCAACCTTGCTAATTGTAGATGGGTTAGATCATATTCATCGGGAATACACATCTTGTGAACATCCGCTATTAGAGGCTTTGCCAACAACAGCAGAGTTACCGGATGGAATTGTTGTTGTGTTGGGAAGTCAGTATTATGAGGGATTAGGGCTTAATCCTTTCATTATGAAAGAGTATGAGGAAGGCGCATTCACTATAAAAATGCCCCCATTATCACGAGAAGAAGTCCAGAACTTAGCCGTCAAAATTCTTGGAGCCGAAAAAGTAACATCGGATGTGGTTGAAATGTTGGCGACTAAATCCTTAGGTCACCCGTTGTATCTGAGATACACGCTGAATCAGTTATCTGCCAATCCCCAAATTAACCTATCCTCAATTCAAACCTACGATGAGAATCCTGAACTATATTACCAACGAATAGTAGGAGATACATTGCAAGATGATGCAAAATGCCAATTCTTGGGCATTTTGTCGCGTGTGGTAGTTGATATTGACGAACATTTTATTCGCGAATGGAAAACACCGGAAAAAGTGAAACAAGCCGTATTTAGAAAGTTGGGGCATTTATTTATGCACGACCCATTTTCTCATACGTGGACATTTTTTCATAACTCATTCCGGCAATATCTACTACGAGAAACCAGTCGTGACTGGTTGACAGGAAAATATAGTGAAGTACGCAATAAAAATTTTTATGTACAGTTAGCTCAATATACTCAGGAAACAGTTACTGAGAATAAGTGGGATATTGGTTTTTATCTATATAAAGCAGAGCGGTATGATGAATTTATCCAGTTGCTAACACCAGAGCGAATCATTGAGCAGATTCATCATTTCAGGCCGCTATGGCATGTGCAGCGGGATGTTAAAGCAGCTGTGCAGATAGCACTTAAAATAGACGATCCGTATTTGATGGTTCGTTTACTGCTTCTTCAAAGCCAACTTTCACAAATGGGCAATCAAGAGTTCAACTCTTTGGACCTGATAGAGCCATTTCTTCAATTAGGAATGGTGGATATGGCCAAACGGCAGATACGCGATGGAGGAGAATTGCGATGCACACCACAATATGCCATGACGTTAGCAAGAGAGTTCTATCAATATGGTCATTCCGAAGAAGCAAATCTATTATTTCAATTTACTTATCCGGATTTCTTATCCACTCCATTAAAAGAATCGCGGAGATTTAGCCACGATGTAGATGATCAAATAAAATACTTGACGGAGTGGATTCAGACTGCTGTTTATTTCCAAACGTTAAACGAGGTGGATGCTCATATAACGTTGTTTCTTGACCACCTATGTGAACTGGCTAAACAAAACAATGAAGAGTTTGATGAAATAGAAGTTCTGTTTTCATTCAAATACGAGGTAATTAAGTCATTGGTAGGATTGTTACGATGGAAAGACATGGAAGATTATCTATTAACATTCCGGCCGGAGGATGCAGAATTGGCATCTATATTGGCTCGGAGAGATAAAGTTCGTAAATTGATAGATATAGGTGCCACGCGAGATACGCTACATGCGGAGTATCAAAAACTTCAATCCTTGATAAGTGAGGCTGTTGATGTACAAATAGATGATAGGGCTAATTTGATGATGGCAAGTATTGCGCAGCAGATAGGGGAAGATGAATCTGTTGTGAAGCATTGTTTAAATAAAGTGCGGTGGGAGTGCATAGAACCAAATACCAAACATATTTTGCCTCATGATCAATTTGAGCAATTAAGGCTGAGGATACGGTATGTAGAACTTAGGGCGTTACTTGGCTATTCGGATAAATTGACTGAGTTAGTGCCGGAAGGAAAAAAACTATCAGAGAAAATGGAGACTTCCTATCTGAGAAAAGTATATACACTGGCACAACTGCGAGGGAAAGCTTATTTGCCTAATCAGACGGATATTGAGTTTCTTCAGTTAGTGCGCCCTTATATACTATCATTTGACCAACTCGTTAGGGACAATGAAATGGAAGCTTATTCTATCAATGAACAAAGAGGGGATTTCTATGAATATCTGGTAAAAGTAGCTTCGGAATATGGACAAGAGACGGTTAAAAAAGTAGGTAATATTGTATGCGGAATATATCGTTCCGGTAAATGGAAAGCAAAGGAGAAAACAATACGTAAGATGGCAATTGCTCTGTATGATGCGGGGATGGATAAAAAGACGGTTAAGGCCATCATAGAGAGTATAGAAGAAACCATGTTACAGGGGGAAGATATAACCGGCAAGCAAACCGAAGCACTTGAGCAGGGCAAAGTATGGTGTGTGTTAGGAGAGAAAGACAGAGCAATCAATATGTTCAGACAGATGATTGTATCTTCTTCCGGTGTCGGATATCGAAAAGATTACCAACCGGTGACGATGACCGAATGGATAGGTATAGTTAATAAGGTGGATCCTTCTAAAGCGGTAGAGCGGATACATTGGTTTACTTCACGATTAAGGGATATATATGATAGTTGCGAATCACAAGCGATAATATATGCAGGTGAGAAGTTAATGGAAAATGCATGCGACCTCAATCTTGGAACCGGACTAAAGTTGGGAAAATGGCTACTTGATTCAGAAATGGGATATTTTGAATCCATCTCGTCTATCATCATCAAGAAGGCCTTGGAGAAGGTAGAGACAGAAAATGAATATAAGGCAGTATTCCGTTACTATACGCAGATTCATTTGTACATACAGGATGCGAGAGCGGATATTGATACCTCATTATGCAAAGAGATATATACGGTAGGCGCAAATTTGCCTGGAGAGGCATTTGCTGAATATAAAAAAGAATTGCGTTTATGTGTCTCTACCCAATGCTTTGAGAATCTACGTAATGGCTTACTATCCAAGATAGATGAACTTGAAAATCCGGTTGAAAGTATTGAACCGGCTAAGGTTAAAGATGTTGATAACCCTAATGACTGGCATCATGAATCGGATAGATTGGTAGCCAAGGCGGAGGCATTGCTGAATTCGGGAGATAAAATCGGAGCATGGAAAACAGCATTGGATGCATTGAGTCAATCCAGTGTGTATGGGTGGGCAAAATATAATGATGGCGGCACACGGATAAATGCATGCAGAATACTAAAAAGATTGATGCTAAAAAAGGAAGGGAAATTGCTATGCGGCAAATAGCCGAAGATATTCCAGAAGGAATAGGCTATGGCGCTATGCAATATCTGGACGAGATTGCGCGTTTGATTATAGATGAAGTAGATGAATTACAACTCTTTGATGAAGAAATGCGATATATGAGTTGGATTTTGCATCCCTATAGAGTCAATAGAACGGACATGCCGAATCTTATTCCTAACGCTGATGGAGTAAGGGAAATGATAGCGCGATGGTTGATATATATCATGAAAATGCCGATTGTATGCCTATCTGAAAAGGCAAAGATGCTATTGGCAAGAATGCAGAAAGATGGTTATGCTCCGATTGTAGATATGATGCAAGCGGAGCAGTGCGAGGTTCGAAATATATTCGAGGTAGCGATGTATTTGCGTGAGTTAGGAGGAGCGATGGATGGATACAAGCAAATCGCACAAACCTATGCGATATCAGAGAATTATCAGTTAAGAATATTTGCAAGAAACATATTGAGTGATTCAGGAGAGACATTACCTATCGCTCCTGCTAAAACTCTATCTCCGGTTTATGCTATGTTCATGCCACAGCCCCCAAAAGGAGATAATCCTCTGTATATCATGAGTCTGGCAGAACACATTATTCGTGAGCTATACTATACAACCGGCATAGAGCCGATAAATATAGCAACACGAGCATATCAGTTACTTTTGCATAAAGGCACAATGGTGAGTTGGAGTATGCAGGATAAAGAAAAAATGAACCACTATGCGAATATATCTCTGCGTTATCCTTGTCGATACTACAAAGCGTATCCGATAATAGATGCAGCATTGGAAGTAGTCGGAGAATTGGTAGATGGAGGGAGGATAAGTGAGAATGAATTGTCAGACGAAGTATATATGCTTACGAATTTCCCGATTATAAATATCGCGGTTCATACAAAACCTTCCTTTATACATAGATTAGCTGAAGTTGAAACATATAGTTTACCTAAAGAATGGTGGAATCAAGCCAAAAAGTCTCAACGATTGCATGAACCTGTAGTCCGTTTGGATGATTGGACAGTAATTGGAGAACGCACGATTTTATGTAAACCGCAAGAAGAAACAGCGCTAGAAGAATATAGCATGAAAATATCATACATCAATGATAGAGATATGGATGAATGTTTTTTTGAAAGTGATTGTATTGTCATGAAACAGGGATATTATGGGGCGGAAAGTGTGAAGTCAAAATGGATTGAATTGAATCCGAATATGGCAATTATTTTGGGCTGGAAGCAGGATTCGGAGTGTGTTGGAACATGGTTGGATAGTGAAGGAAATAAAATGGTTGAATCTGTGTATTGGCAGAGTGGAAATACGCAATATAGAGAACGGTGTAATCAGGAAACAGGAGAAGGGTGGTATATCATTGCATCACCAAAAGCAATGGAGCAACTATCAGTAAAGGGGAATCTGTATATCCACCGATTAATAGAAAGACGCAAGATTTCGATGTTTGAAGAACCGATAGATAGTGCTTCTGTGATACAAAAATATCTTATATAAAATTGTTTTTTTCTAAATCATAAGCATATGTGGTGCACATTTGTGTAAATAATAAGGGATTTAGGCATAAAAAATCAAACGATTATGATTATATAACTTAAATCCTTATATACTCCAAATATTTTATTCAAATAGCAACATTAGACTTCGCTTAGGCTTTGTCAATTCTCCCGAGATTACAGTCGTATCGCTGCTGCATATAGCAAATTTTTTAGGAAAAATCTCTAAAATGATAAGTATTTTAAAAAATTATGTCATAAACTTTTGTTTATGTCATTTTTTTATTGTAATTTTGTGCCCAAATTGCATATCGTGTGATTAGATTATGTCTATCGTGCGATTAAAAAGTAGTATGTAGATAATTATGAAAGTTCCTTTTTTGAGTTTACAAGATGTCACTGCGATGCACGGAGACGAGATCCGTGAGGCAGCATGCAGAGTGATTGATAGCGGATGGTATCTGCAGGGCCAGGAGAACGAACTCTTTGAACAGCATTATGCCGAGTATATTGGTACCAAATACTGCATAGGTTGCGCTAATGGTCTGGATGCGCTCATATGGATTTTCCGTGCATATATTGAGTTGGGCGTAATGCAGCCGGGCGATGAGGTCATCGTGCCGGCAAATACCTATATTGCTACCATCTTGGCTATTACGGAGAATGGCCTTAAGCCCGTGCTCATCGAACCCAAACGTGAGACGCTTGAGATTGATGACTCACTCATCGAAACTGCCATCACTCCACGCACCAAAGCCATTTGTATCGTCCATCTCTATGGCCGCTGCGCTTGTACGCAGAAAATCCTTGATATCTGCAAACGTCATGGCTTAAAACTCGTGGAAGACAACGCGCAAGCTCATGGCTGCCGTTTTGACGGCAAAAGAACCGGTTCGCTTGGTGATGCGGCAGGACATAGTTTCTACCCGGGAAAGAATCTTGGTGCGTTAGGTGATGCGGGAGCTGTAACAGCTAATGATGAAGAATTGGCAAAAGCTATCCGTGCATTGGCAAACTACGGTAGCCAGAAAAAATACGTATTCAAATACACCGGACGCAATAGTCGTTTGGATGAGATTCAAGCGGCGATACTGGATGTGAAACTCAAATATCTGGATGAGGATATCGCGAAACGTCAAGAAGTAGCTGCGTACTCTTACAAGCACATCAATAACCCATTAATAGAACTCCCGACTCGCCTGCCGGATGAGAACAACGTATATCATTTGTTCCCGATCATCGTGAAAGATGGCAAGCGTGACGTGTTGCACGATTATCTGGCTGAGAAGGAGATTGGCACCGTGATCCATTATCCCATTGCGCCGCATAAGCAGGAGTGCTATGCAAAGGATGCTTGGAATGTGCCGCAACTGAGTCTGCCTATTACGGAGATGTTGGCAGATAGTGAGTTGAGTTTGCCGATCAGTCCGTGCATGACGAAGGAGCAAGTGGAGTGGGTAGTTAAATGTGTTAATGAGTTTAAATAAAAAAGCGATTAATATGAGAAAATTTTATTCTGTTATCAGCTTAATGATTGTGCTGTGGTTTGCCATGGGGATGAAAGCACAGGAGGTTATGCATGACACCATTTATGTACAAAAGACGGATACAATATACATTGCACAGGCTATCGTGTGGGAACAGGCACAGGTGGAGGAAGTCAAGACGGATTCGACAAAGGAGATGAAGCGTAACTCATGGGGGGCAAAGCTAAAAGAATCACCTGTTCATCTGGGTATTGAGTTGCAAACAAAGTACATGTGGCGAGGTATCGAATATGGTACAGCTCCGACAATATTTCCGCAGATTAGTTTTGATAAATGGGGACTTAATATCTATGCAATGGGTGGTTATGCCGTGAATGGAAGTCACTCGGAAGTGGACTTGGGTATCAGTTATAGTTTCTATGGCGTAACTATCGGTTTGAACGATTACTATTATCCGTCAGCTGTGGGCGAGAATGACAAGTATTTCAATTTTAAGCGAGGTGAAACGGGACACTATCTTGAGGCTGTAGTTGGGTATTATCCAGAAAAACTACCATTCTGGGTTTTGGCATCTACATATGTAGCCGGAGCAGATACATTACCTGGGACCACAAAAAATGCATTTTCGAGTTATTTAGAATTAGGGTTGCATTACGATTTCTTGGATGATCATCGGATTGCATTGGCTTGTGGTATGGCTTTGAACAAGAGTTTCTACAATGACTATGAGAAGAAATTCTCAGTGAGCAATGTGATGCTGCAATATACGTATAATGTGCGAATCAACTGGTGGACTTTGCCGCTAAAGGCTGCGCTGGTATATAACCCGTATCGAAATAAATTCTATTTCACAGCTTCGGCTTATTTCGGATTCTGATGAAGCGTAACGCCATTATCATAGCAGCAGGAACGTCGTCCCGTTTTGTACCTCTATCCTTTGAGAGACCCAAAGGGTTGGTTGTGGTGAAGGGAGAAGTGCTGATAGAACGTCAGATACGGCAATTACACGAAGCCGGTGTGAATGATGTGACGATTGTGGTAGGGTATATGGCAGAGCAGTTTGCGTATCTAGGAGAGAAATACGGTGTGCAGTTTGTGAAGAACGAGGACTATAAGCGTTATAACAACACATCGTCGATGATTCGCGTTGTGGACAGATTGCAGAATACGTATATCTGCTGCTCGGATCAGTATTACGAGAAGAATCCGTTCTTGCAGGACTTGCGGCAGAGTGCATACGCGGCGCTATATGCGGATGGAAAGACTAATGAGTATTGCTTGGGGTTGGATGCTGAGGATGGAATTTGTACCGTGCAAATCGGAGGAGATGATGCGTGGTATATGGCAGGGTTTGCCTATTTCAGCGAGGATTTTTCAAAGGCGTTTGGAGAGATACTGACGGAGGAATATGCTAATGATGAGACTAAGCAGATGTATTGGGAAGATGTGTACATTGAGCATCTGAACGAATTGCCAACGATGCAAGTGGTACGGTTTGCGGATGAGGAATTGAGAGAGTTTGACTCGTTAGACGAGTTGCGGATGTTTGATAAGACATATGTGGATGATACACATTCTGCAATAGTGAAGGCTGTATGTCTGAAACTGCAATGCCGAGAGAGCGAACTGGGTGGATTTAAGAAAACGAAAGAAACGGGACAATCGTTTACCTTCCTATATAAAGTGACTGAGTATTTATACAAAAACGGAGAAATAACGAAATGTTAAAAGAGAGTGTAATCATAGATTATTTGCAGCAAATCTTTCCCGAGGCATCACGGACGGATTTCTTGATTGACAGAGTAGGTGGAATGAGTAATTTCAACTACAAAGTGCTATTCGGTGGTAAGTCGTACGTCTTGCGTATTCCGGGAAATGGTGCGGACGGAATGGTGGAGCGAGAGAATGAAGAGTTGAACTCAATGTTAGCGCAGAAGATGGGTATCCATCCGACTATAGAGTATTTTAATCGGAAGACGGGAATTAAGTTGGTGGATTATATTGAGAATGCTGAAACGCTGGATCCGACAAGCATTCAAGAGGCGAGTAATCTGAAACAGATTGCAGCTATTTATCGTACGTTGCATAACTCGCGTGTGCGGGAGCGGAATGATTTTAATATCTTTCACGAAATAGACAAATATAATTCTTTGATGGAAAAATCTGGAGCGAAGATGTATAATAGCAACAGGGGGGGGTGTTCGCAAATTATTGCGCTAGAACATCGATTGAATCATATGGGAGTGGAGTTGAAGCCATGCCATAATGACGGAGTGCCGGAGAACTTTATCAAGGATGCAAAAGGAAAGATTTATTTAATTGACTGGGAGTATAGCGGTATGAATGATCCTGTCGCTGAATTAGCTGCGTTGTTCTTGGAAAGTGAGTTTAGCAAAGTGAGCCGAGATATCATACTGGAGCATTATTTTGAGGGAAAGATTCCTATGGATTTGCCAGAGCGTCTATTGATCTATCAGATTTTATGGGATTATCTCTGGGCGCAATGGACGGTAATCAAAGAGGCCAAGGGTGATGACTTTGGCGGATATGGAAGAATGCGATTTGATCGTGCAATGAATAATTTAGAGTTATTATGAATGATAAGAATTGGGTAAAACGAATTGATTGGGTAACAACGATTGTTCCTTTTGTCATCGTGCTATGCTTGATGGCTGTGTTTATGCTCTTCCCAGAGCATTCGAAAACGACAGTAGATTCATGGCGTGCTTTCTTTGGCGACACGATAGGTCTGTACTATTCTTTCATTGGAATAGGTTGTGTATTGACGGCATTGTATTGGGCTTTCTCGAAGAAGTACGGAAGTGTAGTTTTGGGTGACGAGCGCAAGCCGCTGTATAGCAATTTCAAGTGGGGAACGATGATTTTCACCTCAACGATGGCTGCTGACATCTTGTTCTATTCGTTGTGCGAATGGGCATTGTATGGAGGAGAACAACATGTTGCATCGCTTGGCAGTTTGCAGACGTGGGGACCGACATTCACGCTATTCCATTGGGGACCGATTGCATGGGCAAGTTATGTGGTATTGGCAGTTTGCTTTGCGTATATGGTACATGTGCGTAAGCGTGAACGCCAACGTTTCTCGGAAGCAATGCGTCCGTTGTTTGGCAACAAAGTAGATGGTGTCTTGGGATATGTAGTTGACATTACAGCGGTGTTCGCTATTGTATGTGCAACGGCTACGACATTCTCGCTGGCAACACCTCTATTGACTAGAGCATTGTCTGTAGTATTAGGAATTCCGGCAACTACGGGAATGGTGATCATCGTACTGCTTTTGATATGCACGGTGTACACGATAACGGTGCTTTTCGGATTAACCGGTATTTCAAAATTGGCTTCTATTTGTTCATACTTATTCTTTGCACTTTTGTTCTATTTCCTATTTTTGGGAGGAGAGACACGTTATATTATAGAGACAGGTTTCACTTCATTGGGAAATCTTGTACAAAACTTTGTAGGGCTATCAACCTATATCGATCCGTTGCGGAATGACACCTTTGCACAAGACTGGACAATATACTATTGGGCTTATTGGTTGGTATGGAGCATCGCCACTCCGTTCTTCATCGCTATTATCAGTAAGGGACGAACGATTAAGAATGTTGTATTGGGCACGTTTGGTTATGGTTTAGCTGGAACATTTATGTCATTTATCATTATCGGCAACTACGGCTTGGCACAGCAGATGAAACATGGTGTAGATGTGATAGGCGAGATACAGAATGGCGATATGTACAATGCGATTATGATGATTTTTGACACCTTGCCATTGCCGGCTGTAGCGCTTGTATTGCTAGCAATCACAATGATTGCGTTCTATAGTACTACTTTGGATGGTATTACTTACGTGGCTTCGGCTTATTCGTATAAGAACTTGAAACCGGATGAGGAACCGAACAAATACATCCGTGCGTTGTGGAGTGTGCTGTTCATCATATTTCCCATAGCGTTATTGTTCGCGGAGAATACATTGTATAGCCTCCAATCTGTAACCATCATTGCTGCTTTCCCCGTGGGAATTTTGCTGATATTGGTTGTATGGTCATTCTTAAAGGATTTTAACAAGCAGGTTGCTAAATAGAATGGGGAGAATTAAAGAAATAGTACGAAAGATTACTCCGAAAAGTAGCATTCGGGTTTATCATAGAATACGGGATTGTATTCGGAGCTCATCGGCATTTATGACTATTCGTTTCAAATTTGATAGATTACGATATTGGTTTATCGAAAGAAAGATACGCATATTTAAGAAAGGAAAACGAATAAATGTGGTATTTCTTGTTACAACGAAGCAAGCATGGAAATATGAAGAACTTTATCGATTAATGTCTCTAAACCCTATTAGGTATCGGTTGACGATATTGATTTGTCCTATCGTTAATAGGGGGAGAGATAATATGTTGCAACAATTAGAGGAGACGTATCAGTTTTACTCAAGTAGATACGAAAATGTGCTAAAAGCATACGACGTATCTACTGATAAATACTTTAAACTATGTTCGTTGCATCCAGATATTGTTTTACATACGAATCCGTACAAAGGATTTGTTGATGATCGGTATTACATTAACAATGTTAGAAATGCGTTGACGTGTTATTTGACTTATGGCGCTGATATTTGCAGTGGTGATTGGTGCTATGCATTGGAATTGCATCAGAGGGTATGGCGTCAGTTCATATCTACGAACGGAGATGTAGAATATGTAAAAATGTATTGTCCGTGGGCAGTAACCAATAGAGTTGTTACCGGATATCCTATGTATGAGATTCTAACGAGAGGAACTAATGTTCCAAAAGACTGGAAGAATGCAGATCCAAAGTATAAACGTATTATTTGGGCTCCACATCATACTATCGAAGGCAATAGAGGATTGCTATCTTTGTCTACTTTTTTATTATATGCTGATTTTATTCTTGAGTTGACAGAAAAGTACAAGGACAAGTGCCAATTTGTGTTTAAACCACATCCATTGTTGCGTTATAATTTGGAGCATCATTCGGAATGGGGTAAAGAGCGTACAGACGCATACTATGCTAAGTGGGAGAACGGAGAGAATACTAATTACGTTAATGGAGACTATATAGATTTGTTTAATTCCTCTGATGCAATGATGCATGATTGCGGGTCTTTTTTACAAGAGTATTTGTACACACAAAACCCAGTTTTGTATCTCTCGAACGCATTTCATAAGGATGAATTCAACTATATGGGAATAGATATGTATAATGCGTATTATAAGGCATTATCAAAAGAAGATATAATTGACTTTATCGAAAATGTAGTTCTCAAAAGTCATGATCCTATGAAGAAAGATAGAATGCGAGTTTTCAATAAATATCTCTTGCCTCCAAATGGGAGAACTGCATCTGAAAATATATTATATGAAATAGAAAAAGTTATTGGAAAATGAAACACACAACAATAAATGATTGCAAGATTATTGATTTGCGTAAAATCCACGATGTACGTGGTAACCTCACTCCGATTGAAGGAGGGACTGATGTGCCGTTTGACATAAAGCGAGTGTATTATCTGTATGATGTTCCGGGAGGCGAGAGTCGTGGAGCGCATGCACATAAGGAGTTGCATCAGTTGATTATTGCTGCAAATGGCTCTTTTACTGTAACATTGGATGATGGAACGAATAAGAAATCGTTCAATCTCAATCGTTCATATTATGGATTGCTTGTAGTTCCTGGTATATGGCGTGACTTGGATGATTTTTCCAGCGGTGCAGTACTGCTTTGTCTCGCAAGCGAGCACTATGATGCAGAGGATTATATTCGCGATTATGGTGAATTTATAGAATATAAGAAAGCAAAAGAATGAAGAAACAAGTAGTTGTAATATTAGGAGGAAACAAACTCAATCGCGGCATTGTAGATTATTGTCAACGCAAGGGATACTTTGTGGTTGTGGTTGATTGGTCGCAAAACGCAGCTCTCAAAGGAGATTTGTTCTTGTGTATAGATGTGAAAGAAGCGGATAAAATTATCACCGCGCTTCGCGAAAACGGGATAACCGAAATCTTAGGTGCCTATTCTTCCATCGATTTAGCAGTGCGCTCTGTTAATGCCATTAATGCACATTATGGCCTTTTTCATATGTCCCCAAGTGCTCTTGAACATGCTTTGCCAAAGTCAGAGATGACTAGTATATGGCAAAAAAATGGACTGCTTAATCGCATCTCTAACGTATATAATGATTATTCTAAGGAAATACTGCATTTGTGTAAATTGACAAAGCTGATAATTAAACCAAATATATCTTCCAGTTCTCGTGGAATAACGATTGTCGAAAAGGAAAGTAGTGAATTAATAATCAAAGAGGCATTCATTAAGGCTCAGAATGAATCATTTGACAGTTGTGTCGTTGTAGAAGAATTTGTAGTGGGAAGAGAATTTACCTGTGATATGCTTGGAGATAAGGATGGCAACGTGTCCGTATATGCAATATCAGTTAAATATCATACCAAAAATACGGATAACAATAAAATAGCCATAAAACTCCATTATAATAGCAGCGTCTATCAGGATGAGGTATATGAGAGAATCGCTGAGGTTGGTAAACAATGCTATAAGGCTCTTGGATTTAAAGCATCATTCGGGCATTTAGAAATATTGATGAAGCCTAATGGCACATTCTCCCCAGTAGAGATAGGTGCTCGATCAAGTGGGTTTATTACCAATCCATTAGTGTCTTTAGCGAGTGGACATGATTATCTTGGAGATTATTTTGAGGTGCTGCATGGCGCTTCGATATCAGGAGAAGATTATATCAATGGTTCTCAATCATCTATGTACTTCTTCTATGACATGCCGCATGATACAGAATGCAAGCAACCTTGTTCACTGATGGACTTTCTTCCCAAAGAGATCGAATCACGTTATTTTGATAGGGATAAGGTGTTGAGAGAAGGCACGCAATATGCGAACATAGCCAATGATAATCAACGTATTGGTTATGAAATCCTTACCGGTCCACGTGACGTGATGACAATTGAGGCTATAGAGGAAGCCGAACGTCAATTTATAGAAAGGAATACAAAACTATGAAGTTTTATGATGCACATGCACATTGCGTGAAGAACCAGACAGGCGGAATCTTGTTGGGAATGGATGGGCTACCGTTCTTTGAAGGTACTCTATCTAACAAACAAGTAGAGGCTATTGTGCGTGATAATCCGCAATTTCTACCGGCATACTATATTAGCCGTGATTTTGGCACTGTGCCTGATGAACGTATTCTTAAATATCATCCGCGTCGTGAGAAGTATACTGCAGAAGAGGTAATCTCTGATTTAGTTAAGCGCGCTTGCAAATTATGCATCGTTGACACGCTCAATCAACCGTATTGGCAACCTTTGGATTATTGGAAAGTGGTGGCGGCCAACCCAGATAAGTATTTTATTCTTCCGCACGTCGGTGGATATGATATAATTGATTTTCTGAAGATATTGGATTTCAATAAGAATGTTTATGTAGATTTCTCAATGACGCAGGAATATTTTGGCTGGTGTGGATCTCGTTCGCGTTTAGCTCTAGTGGCTGATGGAATAGACTATTGTTTAAATAGCGAGAAACTATCTAAACGCGTATTATTCGGATCCGACGAGCCCTTCTTCTCGCAAGCAGTAGCATTGGAAAAATATATGACCTATGCCTCCGCGGAGGATGTGCTGGTTAACAATTATATGGAGTTAGTAAGCAAAGTTTGATAACTATATGGATAATTTGATGCAAGATGCAATAGGCTTAATTGAAGCCAATAAGATCTCCACAACTGAAGTGGCAGATGTGTTGGGTAAGACCGGACAGGTTCCAAATGTACGTGCATTGAACCGTGGTAAGTTTTGTGTTGGAGAAGTGGTGTGTTTATATGCCATCAATAATTCGAACTATGAGTTACATCGTCAGTTGGCTGAGGCTGATTTGAAGGATAAAATTCTCTTCGTATACAATGTCAATTGCAACAGAGCAGTGTTTGGCGATTTGGTAAGCAAGTATATATTATTGTATAAGCGTGCAAAGGCAATTGTCATCAATGGTATTCTTCGTGATGCGCATACACTCATCAAAGAGGGATATCCTATTTGGTGCAGTGATGTGAGTCCTATCGGTTGTGTGAACTATCAGAATGGAGAGGACTTATCGCGTGAGCAGATAAATGAACTCAAAGCCCAATATGAAGGCTCAATTATGGTGTGTGATGATAGTGGGGTAGTAATGATACCTAAAGATAAGATTGACCAGAAGTTGTTGTCTAAATTGGAGTTCATTGAATTCCAAGAGGATATTTGGTTCTACTGTTTGGATACGCTCAAGATGTCAACTTATGATATCGTGTGTCTTAAGAAATATCAGACGGATAAATTAATTGACCAACGATTGTTGGACAAGTTGATTGAATTGCAGAATAAGAAAGATATCTAATATGGAACAACCACTAGTATCCGTTCCGATAGTAACATATAATTCAGCAGAAACTGTTCTAAAGACACTGGAGAGTATTAAGGCGCAGACCTATCAGAATATTGAATTGATAGTGTCTGATGATTGTTCGACGGATAATACAGTAGAACTGTGCCGTAGCTGGATAGAGCAAAATAAGGATCGTTTTGAGCGGACAGAATTACTAACGGTTGAAAAGAATACCGGAGTTGCAGGAAATCTGAATCGTGCAGAGGCTGCATGTCAAGGAGAATGGGTAAAAGGTATTGCTGGAGATGATATGTTAATGCCGAATTGTGTAGAGGAGTTTGTGAAATATGTGGAGCAGCATCCGGAGGCAACCTATGTGTTTTGCAAGATGGAAGGATTTGGAAGAAGCCAAGAGGAGATAGATGAATATATGAACCGATGCTTTGATTATACGTTCTTCTCGCTCACACAGGAAGAGCAGTATCATAGGTTGGTATTCAAAGGAAATTGCCTTCCGGCTCCGGCAATGTTCTACCATCGACAAAGAGCGAAGGAATATGCATTTGGCAATGATGAACGGATACCAATGGTGGAAGACTACCCAAAATGGATGCGGATGACGAAAGCAGGAGCGCATTTCCATTTCGTGGATAAGCCCTTAGTGAGATATCGGCTTTCTGAGAGTTCTATTTCAACGACGACAACACCATCGCAACGTACAAGACAATCTGGTGCATTGATATACATATATTATTTGTTTGAACCTCGTTTTCATTACTATAAATCGCCAATAAAGAAATTGGGAGAGATACGCAAATATATCCATGCAGCCAATACGGCTTGGGGTGGATGGCTTTGGAAGTGTGCGATGGCTATAGATTGGTGTTTGGCAAAGGTGTTGAATGTGTTTGGCGCTAATTTGAAAATTTAAAACGTGGAACGACAATCGAACATAGAATTATTGCGTATAGTTGCAGCATTAATGATCTTGATGGTGCATTTTAGTGGTTGGTTCCCTTCGTTTTTGGGTATTGAGTCCTATTGGGACGGAAACACGGCAATGGCTGTAACTCGCGCGATGCTCAATGCTCTATCATGTATCGGAGTACCATTATTTGTGTTAATTTCAGGATATTTTTCTATTAGACCGAAAGTACATTCGTTATTGAATCTATTTACGTGTCTTGCATTTTTCTATTTGGGAACATATTTGCTGAATTGTTGGATAACTGGTGATGCGGTATTTCAACATCATCGGGTGCTCCGAAGTTTGATGGCCTTTTCTCATGAGAATTGGTTTATACAATGTTATCTATTCTTGATGTTGTTATCTCCTATATTGAATGCATTTGTTGAAAAAGTATCAGAAAAGGCATTATTGATCTATATCCTTATCTTTATTGCATGTGCATTCTATTTTGGGTGTGTACATGATTCAACCTATTTTTACTTTAATAGAGGATATAGTGTCACTACTTTTGTAATGATATATCTTATCGGACGTTATTTGAGATTATATGGGGTAAAAATGATGGAGCAGTTAGCGACATGGAAACTAACATTAGTATGGATTGGCTGTACAACTACGATTTGTGTCTGGAAATTGTATATGTACGAATATGGGGTATATGTGTCCTATCATTCACCCATACAACTGATTTCGGCCGTTTCGTTTTTTCTGTTGTTTACCCGAATCACAATCCAAAGCAAAGTAATAAATTGGATAGGTGCTTCGTGTTTAGCAACCTATATTTTTCATACAAATCCCCCCGTAATGGGGTGGATGATTAGTAAAGACGCATATTTGCTTAACACTAATAACGCAGGAATCTATTTTCTGGGTGCTGTTGGTATATGTGTAGGTGTGTTTATGGTGGCGATTCTTTTGGATAAAGTAAGAATGTGGATATGTTTGCCTATTATAGAAAAAATATCAGCACTTGTACAAAAATGAAGTATGAAAAGTAATAATAAAACCCTAATTTCCGTCATTATCCCATCCTACAACCGTGCGGATACGGTGGGACAGACGATTGAGAGCATCCTTGCGCAGAAAGTGGATGCAGACATTGAGATTGTTATCGGCGATGATTGTTCGACCGATAATGCGCGTGAGGTGTTGGAGCAATACCGACAGAAATACCCGAATATCATCCGACTTTTCCTGCGTGAGCAGAATATGGGATTGGGTGCCAACTGGGCACAATGCGTCAAGGATTGCCGTGGGGAGTTTATCTGTAACTGCGACAATGATGACTATTGGCATAACCCGAATAAGTTGCAACTTCAACTCGATTACATGCGTGCTCATCCGGAGTGTAACATCCTCATCACCAACCATCGCACGCACAACCGCTCAACAGGAGAGATAAAGGAATGTAAAGCAGAGATAGATCATACAGACATACAGCAATCCATGTGGGGAGGAAGTCATTTCTGCAATGCAACAATCATGTACCGTGCCGATTTCATGAAAGCGCATCTGGATTTGGATGAGTTTATCAAACGCCGTTTGTCTCTCCAAGACTGGCCTGCATGGGTCATCCTTACAGCATACACGGACATAGATGTTTTGCCCGAATCAACTGCTACATTCGGCATTGAGACGGTATCCATCACTCGTCCGGATTCAGTTGAACGCCTTGCCAAACGCTATCAAGGGGATAAAGAAGTATGTCGATATTTAGGTGAACTCTTTCCCGAGAAATTTCCCTTCACAGACGAGGATTGGGATTTATATGCCAACGGTCGTTTGTGTGCCAAAGCATTTGATGTGGATGATTTCGAATCTGCCAAACGATATGGAAAAGATTGTACAGGTCTCAGTCCTATTATACGTCTATGTTCGCAGAATAAAGTATTGTTTCGTATGTTCCGATTCCTAAAAGAGCTAAAGAGGAAACTCAAATAAATCAAAAAATGACATACAAACTTGCGTATGTCATTTTTTTGTTGTAATTTTGCAGGCGAATTGGCAAAAGTATATACATGAAAACAATACTTTTAGTTTTTGGCACGCGGCCGGAGGCGATAAAGATGGCTCCGCTGGTGAAGAAATTACAGAGTGAACCGGAGAAATTCAAGACGGTGGTTTGCGTGACGGCACAGCACCGGCAGATGCTTGACCAAGTGCTTCATATTTTTGACATTACTCCGGATTATGATCTGGATATTATGAAACCCAATCAGGATCTTTATGATGTGACGAGCCGTGTGCTTGTTGGTCTGCGTGATGTACTCAAAGAGGTGCAGCCGGATGTGGTTCTTGTGCATGGAGATACAACCACCTCCACTGCTGCGGCTCTCGCGGCTTTCTACCAACAAATACCGGTTGGACATGTAGAGGCAGGTCTCCGCACGCATAATATTTACAGCCCGTGGCCGGAAGAGATGAACAGGCAGATAACAGGTCGTATCACTACCCATCATTTTGCGCCAACGCTTCTTGCCAAACAAAATTTGATGCGAGAAAATGTGGCGGAGAAGCAGATTATCGTTACCGGCAATACGGTGATAGATGCGCTGTATATGGTGGTGGATAAGATAAAGAACGACGCAGGTCTGCAAAAGGAACTGGCAGGAGTGTTGAAGGAATCCGGATATGATACGGCTCGTCTGGACGGTTCTCGTCGGTTAGTGTTGATTACCGGTCATAGAAGGGAGAATTTTGGTGATGGTTTTATCTCTATGTGTACGGCAATCCGCGATTTAGCAGCCAAATATCCCGATGTTGATTTCGTCTATCCGATGCACCTTAACCCCAATGTCCGTAAACCGATACACGAGGTCTTCGGTGAAGATTTGACGCAGCATTCCAACTTGTTCTTTATAGAGCCATTGGAGTATCTGAGTTTCGTGTATTTAATGGAGAAATCGACCATCGTCCTAACCGATTCCGGCGGTATTCAAGAGGAGGCTCCGGGATTAGGGAAACCGGTGCTTGTAATGCGTGATACTACTGAGCGTCCGGAGGCATTGGAGTCGGGCACGGTACATTTGGTCGGCACCAACTATGACAAGATAGTAGAGGAGGTGAGTGTATTATTGGATGATGCGGAGGCTTATGAAAAAATGAGTCAGGCAGTCAATCCGTATGGAGACGGGATGGCAAGCAAACGTATATGTACGTTTCTTGCCAATGTATGATGTTTAATGTATGATGTGTGATGTATGAATGAGAAACAGAAACAAATACAGGAGAAATGTATTACATTTGCAGTGCGGATTGATAAACTGCGTAAATATCTAAATAAAGAGTGTAAGGAATATAACAAGGCAGATCAGATTGATAGAAGTGCAAGTGCAATAGGGGCTAATTATAGTGAGGCTATTTGTGCAGAAAGTGAAGCGGATTATATTCACAAGTTAGGTATCGCGCAAAAGGAAGCAAACGAGACCATTTATTGGTTAAAATTGATATATAGGTGCGATTATATAGACGAACAATTATATACAAGTTTAGTGGCTGATGCAGAAGAACTAATACGCATTGTTACATCAATTATACTTGCGTTAAAGAAAAAACATTATACATAAAACATGACACATAATACATTAATCCCTCGGATTATTCACTACTGTTGGTTTGGCGGCAAAGCTATGCCGGAGTTGGCACTCAAATGTATTGAGAGTTGGAAGAAGTATCTTCCAGAGTACGAATTGCGGCTTTGGAACGAAGAGACTTTCGACCTTGATATGTATCCCTATGCCCGCGAAGCCTATGACAACCGCAAGTTCGCTTTTGTAACGGATGTGGCGCGGTTATGGGCTCTGGAGAAGTTCGGAGGAGTCTATATGGACACCGATGTGGAGATACTGCGTCCGTTAGGAGAACTGATGGAATTGCCGGCATTTACAGGTTATGAAGCCAGCATGGCAAACGCGCCGGTTACGGGTCTTATGGCTTCTGCTCCGCATGGCGTGTGGGTGCGTGAGCAATTGGCATATTACGAAGGCAAGCATTTCGTCAAACCCGACGGGACACTGGATATGACGCCTAATACTATCACTATTGCCGATATCATGGTTGCCGGAGGATTTAAGATTGACGGCAAATATCAGGTCTATAAGAACGACATGCACGTCTTTCCTGTGGACTATTTCTGTCCGCTGACCAGTACACGTGTATTGAAACTGACCAAGAATACCTATTGCATCCATCATTTTGCCGGTTCTTGGGTGGAGAAAACCCGCAGTCAACTCATCAAGGAGTGGCTCGTTACCCATATCCTTGGGCGCAAACTGACAGATAAGATAGTGCAAGTGAAGAGGAGGTTGAATGGGAGAAATCATAACGCTTGATGCTCTTTAATTCCATTGAATTTGCGTTCTTTTTGCCCGTCGTGTTTCTCATCTATTGGGCAATCGGCTACGCGCACATAAACGAAACTCTCAAACTCAGGCTGCAAAATGCCTTTGTCCTTATTGCCAGCTACATCTTCTACGGTTGGTGGGATTGGAGATTTCTGTTGCTCATTGCTTTCACCTCTTTCTGTTCTTGGGGAAGCGGTCTGTTGATCGGCAAATCTGTCGCATCTGTTCAATCTGTGGAGGGTCATAAAAAAGCCAGGTTCTGGATGATAGCCAACATCATTTTGAACCTCGGCATCCTGTTCACCTTTAAATACTACAATTTCTTTGTGGAAGAATTCTGCCAACTTTTCCCCTCCCTAGAGGGGAGGTCGGGTGGGGTTATTTCTCTCATTCTGCCTGTCGGTATATCGTTCTATACATTTCAAGCACTCAGTTACTCCATAGATGTCTATCGGGGTAAGATAGAACCGACCAAAGATATTCTCGCCTTTTTTGCGTTTATTGCGTTCTTTCCGCAGTTGGTGGCAGGACCTATTGAGCGTGCGACGAATCTCTTGCCGCAGTTCCAAATGAACCGTCGATTTTCGTACGACCAAGGCGTAGATGGTATGCGTCAAATCTTATGGGGCTTGTTTAAGAAGATCGTGGTGGCTGATAACTGCGCAACCTATGTTGATCAAGTATGGGCAGCGTATGATACCCAGAGTGGCAGTACCTTATTGCTGGCTGCCATTCTCTTTACATTCCAGATCTATGGCGATTTTTCCGGTTATTCGGACATAGCTATCGGAACGGCTAAGTTGTTTGGTATCAAACTGATGCGGAACTTCGACAATCCTTATTTTTCGCGTGACATAGCGGAGTTCTGGAGAAGGTGGCATATTTCTCTTACAACGTGGTTTAGGGATTACGTGTATATTCCTTTGGGCGGTTCCCGACCCAATGTAGTGTACAGTGTATGGTGTACGGTGGAGAGTCAAAAGAAGCTGATTATTGTGCGCAGCACCTTTGTTATCTTCCTTCTTTCCGGCTTTTGGCATGGTGCGAATTGGACATTCATCGCTTGGGGAGTCTATCATGCGCTGCTCTTCTTGCCATGGATACTTCTTGGTAAGAATCGTAAATACACGAATCAAGTCGGCACTTATACAGACGCATCCGGCGCTGAACAACTCCGTTTTTTGCCCACATGGCAAGAGTGCGTACAAATTCTCTGTACCTTCTTTTTTGTAGTTCTTGGTTGGATCATTTTCCGCGCAGAGACAATCACGCAGGCATGGGAGATTTTGCGTCAAATGGGCAGTCATTCGTTATGTACTATGCCGTATATCGGCAGCCGGAGTACGATCATTTTTATCGTGTTTGCTATCGTCATGATGATGGCGGTGGAATGGATACAGCGGAACGAACAACATGGTTTGGCACTCGCTTCTCTGCATAGCAGAACCATGCGGTATGCGGTCTATCTGCTACTGATAGTGATGATGCTTTGGAATACCGGTTCAGGGATGGAATTTATTTATTTTCAATTCTGATGAGACGTTTTTTGATAGATATAGGAATCTTTGCGCTGGTGGCGTTGGTATTGTTCGGCGGAGTGGAGTGGATTGCAGAATCCATTCCGAATTCCTATACCTACAAGCGTGACTATATGGCGCATCATGGTTCGCAGATCAAGACACTTATCTTAGGTTCGTCTTATGCCTATGACGGGCTGAATCCGTCAGAGATGCCGGCGGCGTTCAATCTGGCGAATAGCAGTCAGACACCCGAAGATGACTATCGGCTTTTGGCACGGTATATCGGTTCGATGGACTCGTTGCAGACGGTGATTATAGGGGTAGGAACAGGCACTTGGGCGGATGTCTCGGAGGCGCAGCGGAGAACGTATTATACAATCTATATGGACCTTTATCCGCGTTGGCCGATCAACAGGAATAGTTTCGAGGTCTTCCATCTGGAGTTGCTGACGAAGAAAATCATCAAATACGCCCTCTCGCGGGATGTGACGCGGTGTGATTCGTTGGGGCAGCGGATCGGGCATGACTCACTGGCCGTGGCGCAGGGAGCGGAGTTTTGGAACAAAGATATAGCTTCCCTCGTTGCCAACGACCGGGTAGATGTTGCTCATTCTCAAAAGGAGATTGCACGTAATGTGTGGTATATGGATAGCATCGCCTCGCTTTGTGCGGCGCATGATGTGCGGTTGGTGGTAGTGGCAATGCCGGCGATGGAGGCTTACCGTCAGCAGCTGCCGAAGGAGCAATTGGCACTGACAGATAGTCTGTTTGTTCACCTTCGGGGTCGCGCACTGTGTATTGATGCTTCCGCATGGTCTTATGTTCCCGAAAGGGGATGGTATAACGCCACTCATCTCACTCGCGAGGCATCCGTGGGCTTCACGAGGCTGCTGATGGATTCGATTAGGTGAGTGTAGTGTGTAGGGTGTAGCCGTCCTCTATGGCGGCTTTTTTTATAGGGGAGTGTGGCAGAACTTTATACCTTGAACGAAAAGATGCTATTTTTGGGGCGTATGTCAGATTTTTTGAAAATATTTTTGTAATGTCAAGGGCACCGACATCATTAAAAATAATCCCACCTTGAAATTACAATGCACATTTGTGCAAATAACAAAGCTTTGTGGTTAAAAATTCAAATAAATTTGATTTTTATCATTCAAATCCTTGTGTATCTGAAATATTTTTCGTAATTTTGCACACTGAATTGTGTGTGCATATTTTAATAATGAACTACAAAATCCAGACATACGAACAGATAGATAGGGACGAGTGGAATAGGCTGGTGCAGGCAAGTGCTACGGGGACGTGGTTTCAGACGCCAGAGGCGTATGAGTTCTTTGCGAGCATGCCGGAAATGTTTGCTCCGTTTGTTTTTGCCGTGACGGGCACCCACGAGTCAAATTCGGGGGCAATGAACGAAGAAACATTGCGCGGCGTGTGTGCAGGCTATGTTACCGTTGAAAGAAATCCTATTCGGCAATTCTTTACCCGTCGCGCCGTCATTCTCGGAGGACCGACTCTGGCGGACGATGCAACGGAAGAAGAAGTAACAACGCTGATGAGTGCTGTCAAAACCTTTCTCTCTTCAAAGGGGACCGTATCGGGTTGCTCTCCTATTTATATAGAGACCCGGAATTTCCATGATTATAGCCGTTGGAAAGAGGCTTTTTCGAAAGCGGGATTCGAGTATAGAAAACATTTGAATTTCCATATAGATTGCACAGACAAGGACGGGATGTATGAACGGATGAGCGAGACCCGGCGCCGACAGATTCGTAAAGCAGTCTCTTCCGGCGTTGAGATAACGGAGGCGCAGAGTGAACAGGAGATAACCGATTGGTACTGCATCTTGGCGGAACTATATAGACGAAAAGTCAAGACTCCGCTTTTCCCGCTATCGTTCTTTATCGAATTCTACCGTCAGAAACGAGGTGTCATTCTGCTGGTGAAATATGGGGAGAAGGTGATAGGCGGTATGATGTGTCCGATATTTGATGGGAAGTGTATCTATGAGTGGTTCGTGTGCGGAATGGATAATGAATACAAGAATCAGTACCCGTCCGTGATGGCTACTTGGGCTGCCATGGAGTACGCTACCGGGTATAATATACTGATGTTTGATATTATGGGTGCCGGTGTGCCGGACGTGCCGTATGGCGTACGGGATTTCAAGGCGGAGTTCGGAGGAAAAATGGTAGAGTATGGACGGTTTCTGCATGTTGCAAAACCATGGCTCTACAAGATAGGGACATTGGGGGTGAAAGTGTTGAAAAGAATATAAAACTCCGCTTCTGTATTCATCTATTTTAATTTAATTTTTCCCTTTTTTCAAAAATTATTTGCATAAGTGCAAAAAAATCACTATCTTTGCACGCTATTTTGTGTGCGGAATGCACATATACATGTTAAATGGAGAATAATACCAATCAAAATATCCAACCTCAGGTTCCGCCGCACGACGAGCAGCCGATGCCGCCTTTTGCACCGAAACCTCCCATGCAGGGAATGCCGATGCTGTCGCGGAGGAGAAATGCCGCTGCGCAGGCAAAAGCGATTTTCCCGAAATGGCTGTCGCAGTATCCGTTGGTGGTATATCTGCTTGCATTTGTGGTAGTCACATTCATGTACTCGGAGTATTCGCTGCCGTGGTACTATATGCTATCCGGAGTGGTGGCGGTAATGGCGTTCTTTCTCTATGGCAGTACGGCTATTAAGGATACCTTGCTCGATAAGATACGAAAAGAGAGCCGATTCGAAAAGCGCATCTTTTTGATTGCTTTTATCCCCCGTGTTATTTGGATGTTCCTTATCTACACGATCTTCATGAATTCGTATGGTGATGCTTTTGGTTTTGAGAATGGAGATGCTAAGTTTTATGATGATTTGGGAAGAGATTTTGCTCGAGGTTTCCATGAGGGGCGTATTGTTTCGACATGGAAAGATATGACAAATTATTTGGATATAGCTGACTTGGGTTATGCTTTATATGTCGGGTTGATTTATTGGCTGACAGGAGCAGTGGAAAATGCGTCTCAGGCTTTAGGAACAGCGGTAACTACCAATCCGATAGGTATAATTTCTGTTCGTCTATTGAAATGCCTTTGGTCATCGCTAACTGTGGTTCTAATCTATCGTTTAGCGAAACGTAATTTTGATATGCAGACTGCCCGTGTCGCAGCTATCTTCTGTGCTTTATGGCCAAACTTCTGGTATTATAGTGGTTGTCACCTTAAGGAAACAGAGATGGTGTTTTTAGGTGTGCTATTTGTGGAGCAAGCAGATCAGATGTTGCGTTCGCGGCAGTTTACGACATGGAAAGTGGTTCCGGTTTTGCTTATAGCAGCAATAATCTTAACATTCCGAACGTCGTTGGCATTGGTGGCCTTTCTATCGCTTATCTTTTCAGCGGTGATGTCTTCTACCCGTGTCGTGAGCTGGGGAAAGCGAATCGCGGTTGGTGGCTTAGCCGTTTTATTGTTAGGTGTAGGTTTTGGTAATCAATTAGAGGAGAAAACTCGGGATTTATTCGAACAAGCACAATCCGATCAGCAGAAATCGAATATGGAATGGCGTAGTACGCGTGAGAATGGAAACGCGTTTGCTAAATATGCCGGAAAGTCTGTGTTTGCTCCGCTTATTTTTACGATTCCATTCCCATCTATGACGCGACCCTATGATGGACAGGATGTTCAGCAATTATTGAATGGAGGTAACTTTGTGAAAAATATTCTTTCTGGGTTTACCATCTTTGCTATGGTGATGTTGCTTATTTCCGGCAAATGGCGAGAACATCTATTGCCGCTTTCGTTTTTGCTTGGCTATCTGGTGGTGCTGACCATGAGTACGTTTGCGCAATCCGAGCGATTCCACCAACCGGCTATGCCGTTTGAGTTCATGTTTGCGGCGTATGGATTATCAATAGCAGTAACGCAGAAGAAATACAAGCGCTGGTTTACCTATTGGTGTGGCTTGATATTTGTGGCAACCATCGTATGGAACTGGTTTAAGATGGCAGGACGGGGACTGGCTTGACATTGTCAAGAGTGAAGCGGGAAGAGTGAAGAGATAGGAGTAAAAAACTAAGAGATAAGAGTGAAGAGATGAGAACATTTTGGTTAATAGTATATTATGTTTTTGCACGGCATTTGCCGAAGTCAAATAGACCGGTGTTGGGAAAATTTGGAGGGTGGTTGCGCTATCAATGTGCCAAACATCTGTTTGCGGAGTGTAAGGGGTATGTGAATTTGGAGCAAGGCGCATATATAGGTAATGGTAAAAACTTCCATGTGTTAGGAGGAGCTGGTATCGGTAAAGATTTTATTAATCATTGCCGTATTGTGACTATCCATGGTGGTTTACTAATGGGAGAAAACGTGCTATTTCAAGGAGGCGGACATCGTTTTGATAATCCCGATTTGCCCATAGGAAGCGGAGAACCTATACCGGATACGCCATTGGAGATTATGGAAGATGTGTGGATTGGCGCACGCGCTATTATTTTGCCGGGATGTAGACGTATCGGAGCACATAGTATAATAGGTGCAGGAGCTGTAGTTACTAAGGATGTTCCAGATTATGCCATCGTTGGTGGCAATCCAGCTAAAGTAATACGTATGAGAAAATTAAATTGAGATGATTGAGATATGCGAGTCTTAGTAGTATGCAGTTATAGGGATTATAGGGAAGACGGTATTGCGCCATTTATAAAAGAACAAGTTGAGGCGATAAAGCAAATCGGATCCATAGAGTTTGAGTATTTCTTATTGCGGGGCAAAGGAGTGCGAGGTTATCTTCGAGAAATACCAAGATTAAGAAAGGCAATACAAGTTTATAAGCCAGATATCATTCATGCGCATTATGGATTAAGCGGATTATTAGCGAATATAGTTACAAGAAGAATACCCGTGGTTACTACGTATCATGGAAGTGATATTAATGAAGCAAAGGCTAAACGGTTTTCAAATTGGACTTTACGTTTGTCCGCATGGAATATTTTCGTGAGCCAAGCAACAATGGATATGGTGCATGGATTAGAGAGAAAGAATTGCAGTCTCATCCCGTGTGGCGTAGATCTAACGGATGATCAATTACAGACACGAACCGAAGCTCGTAAAACATTAGGATGGAACAATACTGAGAAGAAAGTGCTATTTGCGGGAATGTATGCTGATGATGTAAAAGGGCCGGATCTGGCGAAATCTGTAATTGGGGATTTGCAATCAAAACTCGAAACCTATGTAGAACTCATGGAGTTAAAAGGGTATACGCGTCAAGAGGTGAATCAACTAATGTGTGCAGTGGATTGTTTGCTGATGACTAGTAAGACTGAAGGTAGCCCTCAGGTGATAAAGGAAGCTATGGCTTGCGGATGTCCAATTGTAAGCGTAGATGTGGGAGATGTGGCTGAACGAGTTGCCGGTATGGCGGGGTGTCTTGTCGTGAAAAATCGAGATCCCCAGAGGATAGGCGATGCTATAGCAAGCGTGTTCGCATATGAGGGTAAAACCAAAGGACGGGAGAGAATATTAGAAGATGGATTGGATAATATGCAGATTGCTAAACGAATAATGGATGTTTATAAGCGAATACAGAAATGAAATATAGAATAGAAAAAATATCATCTGTTAACTACACGCATTATATTGATGTAGTGAAGCAGTCGCGATGGGGCAACTTATTAATGCCGAATGTGTGGCGTGATGATATTTGGGGGGGGGTTGTCGTAGAAGAAGAGAAAGTAATAGGTGGATGGGGAGGAGTTTATCGTGGTAATAAAAGGTTTGTGAAATGGCTTGCGAAATCTGTGTACTTTGATGCGTATCCTATTTTTATTACTGCGGAATTATGTGACAAGTATCAGATGCTTCTTGTGAAGACAATGCAAGATTGGGCGAAACAGGAGGATATTGTGATGTTCAATCTCACGCATTGGGTAAGAGGATTCGGGATGCCATATCTTGAACAAGAACCCAATGCTACATTCTTGCTACCATTGCTAGAGTCAACCGAAGCACAATGGAAACTCGTAGAAAGTAAACAACGAAATATTGTACGAAAAGGCGAAAAAAATGGTGTAGAGGTTCGTGCTCTATGTGGAGAAGAGGCTATTGCAGAATTACCAACGTTGCAGTTACTTCGCGAACAAACACAACAGCATGCCATTCAAAAGAATGCCAATGCATCAATGTTACTTAAGTCTGATAATTTTTTTGCAAATTTGTTGCGGTATACTGATGCTACGCTGTTTATTGGAAGCGTGGAAGGTAAACCGGCAACGGTAGCCGTGATGCTAATTAGCGGAGAAACTGCATATTATCATTCTGGGGGTAGTGATTATGAATTAAATAGACAGACTGGCAGTTCGGCATATGTGATATGGAGAGCGATTGAATACTATAGAGAACGTGAGGGAGTCAAGTATATGGATATGGGAGGTGTACCGGTAAAACCAGATCAAGGACATCCTGCATATGGTGTTTATGCGTTCAAACGAAGTTTCGGCGGTGAGTATATGGAGTTTGATGCTGGAACAATTGTAATTAATCCAATTAAATATAAATTGCTAAAGTTCATGCTGAAACAAAGGAAGTTATTACGTTTGTTTAGTAAGTCATTATGAGTAAGTATAAACTATATTTCACACTCGATTACGAGATTCATGGCAATGGAGATGGTAATCCGATGGAGCTGATGGTGGAGCCTACCTATCGGCTGATGACTTTGTTGGAGAAATATAACCAACGAGTAACCATTATGGCTGATGTCGCGGAGATTCTTTGTTTCAAACGCTACTTAGCTGAGACTGGACGCGATGATTACCATGTGGCAGAGATTGAGGAACAATTGCGCGATGCCATCCGTCGTGGACATGATGTGCAGTTACATATACATTCGTCGTACTTCAAGGCTCAAGATAAAAATGGAGCATTCGACCAGTGTATTGAGGAGTACAATATGGCTGCACTATCTATCGAGCGGATTGATGAGATGGTGGGACAGTGTGTAACTTATTTGGAGGACTTGTTACGTCCTGTAAAAGAGGATTATAAAGTATGGTTGTTCCGTGCCGCTAACTGGAGTATGATGCCAACGGAGAACTTATATCGTGTGCTGGTGAAACATGGCATCACGCATGATACATCTGTTTATAAAGGAGGTTGCCAAGGAGGAAACGTATGTTATGATTATCGTGCTGCATATGATAATCTCTTTGCATATCCCGCTTCGATGCTGAATATCAATGAGCGGGATGAGAAAGGACAACTAATAGAACTACCTATCTATACGGAGATGCGTCCGTTCTGGGATTTTGTTACACTCATGCGTGTGTTCCGTATGATTCGCGCGAAATTCCATAAGCATAAAGTTAGTGAAGAGTTAAGAGAGAAGAGCGAAAAGTTAAATGTTGCTCAAAATGATAATCGCAAACTTTCGATCAAATCATTCTTCCGACTTAGTCCGCTAAAGATGGATTTCAATCAGGTTAATGCCCGTGGTTTGAAGCGGATGATGAAGAACGTGATGCGACGTTCCTCAGAAAAGGATCATGTGGATGTTATCCTCATTGGGCACTCCAAGACATTTGTTCTCTATAATGAGAAAACATTAGAACCTTTCTTAAGATGGGTTGAGAAGAATGTATGCTGAAACGCATTGAAGAATTGCAATTGACGAATGAGGCTGTAGCGAAACGAATTGTTAAGATATACGAAAATATTTTGAAACCATATTGATAAGCCATTATTACAGGTTTGTAATCATGTCTTCAAAAGCAGCAAGGAGATAGATATAGAATATTTAGCAAATATAAAGAATAAATGAAAGTACTTGTTTACATGGGGCATCCAGCCCACTTTTATCTTTACAAAAATGTCATCACACAACTGCGCAATGATGAACATCAAGTGGAGATTTTGATAAAAAGGAAGGATATTCTCCAATCTCTGCTAGATAACCAGGGATGGGAGTATCATAACATTCTACAAGAAGGACGGAAAAATTCCAAACTCGGCATGCTCATCGGTATGCTCAAACGTGCTTGGAGGCAGAATAAGTTCTGCGCACAATACAAGCCGGATATCCTCACCGGCACCAGCGTCGAGAACTCGTACATCGGCAAACTCCGGCATATACCCGTCATCAACTGCAACGAGGACGATGCAGCCGTGGTGCCTCTGTACGCGAAGCTCAGTTATCCGTGGGCTGACGCCATATTGAACCCCATCGTCTGCAACTCCGGCAAATGGGATAGCAAGGCAATCAAATATCCGTCATATCAGGAACTGGCGTATCTGCATCCGAATCATTTTAGTCCAGATATGGAAATCGTTCGCGGATATGGAATAGATGTGGATAAACCTTATTTTGTGATGCGATTCGCTTCGTTACATGCTCATCACGATAATGGTATAAAAGGTATCAATACTGAGGTGGCGCAGCGGCTGATTGATATCCTTTCGCCACATGGACGGATATACATTACTTCCGAACGTCCGCTCGAACCGCAGTTTGAACAATACCGTATTCATATTAATCCGTTGGACATGCACCATGTGATGGCGTTTGCTTCGCTTTATATCGGCGATAGCCAGACTATGGCTGCTGAAGCAGGAGTGCTCGGTGTCCCGTTTGTGCGATTCAACGACTTTGTGGGACGTATCGGTTATCTCCGAGAATTGGAAGATGTTTATAAACTCGGTTATGGCATCCATGCTACGCCACTCGCAGCTGATAGTCCTATTCGCCGCAATGACGGCTCTGCACAGCCGAGTGGAGTAGAGGCACTCTATGAGCGCGTAGAGCAACTGGTGGTAATGCTTGCGGAAGAACGGAGGACGACTTTTCTGGCACGTCGCGAGAAGATGCTCTCCGAGAAGATAGATTGTGCGAAATTTCTGACATGGTTTATAGAGAACTATCCCAAATCTGTAGAGGAAACAAAGAAAGCGGATAAAGAGTTTTGGGAGAGATTTCGGTGAATGCCGGATTTGCCTTACAAGCAGTGGGTCTGTGGTTCCACAAATGCGCTAAAATAGATAAAAATGAAGAAAAAGTTGGAAAAGTGTAAGAATTATTTGCATAATTTGATGGAAAAGTGTAATTTTGCGATGTGAAAATTAGGGAAAAGTGTAAAAACTATGTTGTATCGTAAGATTTCAACGGAAAACAAAGATTATCAAATGAAAAAATTAAAATTCTATGCAGATAACATTGATTGCAGGGGCGAGGCCCAATTTCATGAAGATAGCACCGATTATTAAGGCGATAAAGGCGCATAATGAAGAGCCTATTTCCGGCATTGTTCTATGGACGGCCACCGGCAGTCCGATCGAGCAAAGCTCTTCACCCGTAAAGAGAAGAGAGAAAATAAGTTTCCGGTTGGTGCATACGGGGCAGCATTATGACAAGAACATGAGTGACACGTTCTTCGAGGAATTGGGTATTCCGGCACCGGATGTGAACCTCGGTTGTGGAGGGGGTACACAGGCCGAACAGACTGCACATATCATGGTAGAGTTTGAAAAAGACCTGATGGCGCATCCGACAGATACAGTGCTTGTGGTGGGCGATGTGACCAGCACCATGGCTTGCTCAATTGTCGCCAAGAAACTGAACACCAAGGTCTGTCATGTGGAAGCCGGTATACGATCCTGGGATCTGACGATGCCGGAGGAGATCAACCGTATGGTGACGGATAGTCTGGCGGATTATATGTTCACTACAAGCGATGTGGCGAACCGGAATCTTGTACGGCAAGGAGCCTTGTTAGTTGAGAGTGGAGAGATGAGAGTTGAGAGTAGTTCGAAAGTGGAAGGTGGCAAGTCTCTGCCGGAGGATAAGTATGCCTATGAGCGAGTTCCTCAACGAGTTTGGCATGTAGGGAATGTGATGATCGATACACTGCTGGCAAACAGGGCACGTTTCCGCAAACCGCAGGTGTGGGATGAGTTGAGACTAAAGGAGAAAGAATATATCGTCATGACAATGCACCGCCCGGCTAACGTAGATGAGGAGACACATCTGAAAGCGTTGATGGAACAGATTATTACAAATGTGCATGGATTGCCTATTATCTTCCCGATACATCCGAGAACGGCGAAAATTTTCTATAACCTCTGGGGTAACGAGGAGGCATTGGCAAAGCGTTTCCCGAATCTGCATATCGTAGAACCATTAGGTTATCTGGAGTTTAACTATCTGGTGGAACGCGCGAAAGCAGTTGTGACGGATTCGGGAGGAATAACGGAGGAGACAACCGTTATGGGGGTGCCGTGTATCACGCTGCGTGACAATACCGAGCGGCCGGAAACCTGTACAGTGGGGACAAACGAGTTGATCGGTACGAATCCGGCGGCAATCAAACCGGCTCTGGACAAACTCTTTGCCGGTGAGTGGAAGAAAGGTGCTATCCCCGAACTATGGGATGGGCACACTGCTGAACGAATCATTGCAATCCTGGCCGGATTGGCGAAATAAAAGTCGAAAGTAGAAAGACCGCGGCAGAGCCGCTCAAAGACGAAAGATAATCATGAAAACATTTAAATTTATACTATTATGATCCCAATTCTTTTTACGCTGATTAGTTTACCGTATGCGGCGGAGGCACTGGAGCCGGTGATAAGCAAAGAGACCATCGAGTACCACTACGGCAAGCACCTGCAGGGTTATGTGGACAACCTCAACAAACTCGTTGCCGGGACGGAATACGAAGGCATGCCGCTGGAGGAGATCGTCGTCAAAGCACAAGGGGGCATCTTCAATAACGCCGGACAGATACTGAACCATAACCTCTATTTCACGCAGTTCGCGCCGGTGAGCGACTTAACGAAGGATTTAACGAATGAACGAATGAACGAGTTAACGGTCGTCAAGGCTATCATCCGTGATTTCGGTTCGTCGGAGGCATTCAAGGCGGAGTTTGAGCAGAAGGGCGTGACGCTGTTCGGTTCGGGCTGGGTATGGCTGGCAGCGGACAAGGACGGCAAGCTCGTCATCACTCAGGAGCCCAATGCCGGCAATCCGCTGACGAAGGGGCTCAAGCCGCTGCTGACGATGGATGTTTGGGAGCATGCGTATTATATCGACTACCGCAACCGCCGCGCCGCGCACCTGCAAGCCCTTTGGCAGATCATCAACTGGAAAGAGATAGAGAGGAGGTATGTATGCAAGTAGGAGATAAGATGCCGGCATTCAGTGCGGCGGACGAGCAGGGAAGAGTGGTGACGGAGAAGGAGCTGCTCGGTAAAAAGACGGTGATCTATTTCTATCCGAAGGACTCGACGCCGGGTTGTACCGCAGAGGCTTGTAACATCCGCGACAACTACCATGCTTTTCTGGCACAGGGCTATGAGGTCTATGGCGTGAGCAAGGATTCGCAGGCATCGCATGTCCGGTTCAAAGAAAAATATGCGTTGCCTTTTCCGCTGCTGAGCGACCCGACGACGGAGATGTTGCAGGCTTTCGGCGCATGGGGCGAGAAGAAGAACTACGGCAAAGTGACGATGGGAACGCTTCGTAAGACGTTTATTTTCAATGCCGAAGGAATACTGGAGCGCATCATCGAGAAAGTGGATACAAAGAACCATAGCGCGCAGATTCTGTAAGAGCGCGGGACAAACTCATTTACCATTATGTTGATCAAGATCTATAGTGCCGCTCCTGTGGGGATTGACGCGGTGCCGGTGACGATAGAGGTGCATGCGGTGCCGGGTTTCGATTTCACGCTGGTGGGTCTGCCGGACACGTCGGTGAAAGAGTCGCATGAGCGCATCATCGCGGCGCTGACGGTGAACGGGATGGAGAACCTGCGGCGCGCTTTCACCATCAACATGGCTCCTGCGGACATCAAGAAAGAGGGCTCCGCCTTCGATCTGCCACTGGCAATAGGCATGTTAGCCGCTGCGGAGAATGTGAAAGCCAAAGAACTGGAGCACTACATGATCATGGGCGAACTGTCGTTGGACGGCTCGCTGCAACCCATTCGCGGCGCGCTGCCGATAGCGCTCTGTGCGCGCAAAGCCGGCTTCAAAGGCCTGATCTTGCCGGAAGCCAATGCCGAGGAAGCGGCTGTGGTGGACGGGCTGGAGGTCTATGGGTTGAAGAACCTGATGGAGGTTGTGCGGTTCCTGAACGGCGAGAAGAAAGACGAGCTGAATCCGGAAGATACATTTGCACCGATGAGGGTGGATACGCAAGCGCTGTTCGATGAACTGGCTTTCCCGACCGACTTGGATTTCGCGGACGTGCGCGGACAATACAAAGTGCGTCGGGCGGTGGAGATAGCTGCTGCCGGCGGACATAACATGATCATGGTCGGTCCTCCGGGAGCCGGCAAGAGCATGATTGCCAAGCGTATCCCGTCAATCCTGCCTCCGCTGACGCTCGAAGAGGCTCTGGAGACAACCAAGATCCACTCGATAGCCGGTCTGACGAACAAGAAGAAAGGTGCGAGCGGTTCGCTGATTGTGCAGCGTCCGTTCCGCAGTCCGCATCACACCATCACCGAGGTAGCCCTTGTGGGCGGCGGACAGAACCCGCATCCGGGGGAGATCAGTCTGGCGCATAACGGCGTGCTCTTTCTGGACGAGCTGCCGGAGTACAAGCGTTCGGCACTGGAGGTCATGCGCCAGCCGTTGGAGGACCGGCACATCACCGTAGCGCGCACCAAGGAGACGGTCGATTATCCGGCGTCGTTCATGTTGGTGGCGGCGATGAACCCTTGCCCTTGCGGCCATTACGGCGAGAACAACCCCGCGCATCCGTGTACCTGTACGCCGGCGCAGGTGCACCGTTATATGTCCAAGATCAGCGGTCCGCTGCTCGACCGGATAGATATCCAATGCGAGATTGAGGCGGTGCCTTACGAGCAGTTGCGCGACACGCAGCCGGGTGAGTCTTCGGCGGTGATGAGGGAGCGGGTGCTGAAGGCACGCGAGATCCAGAACGAGCGGTTCAAACACAGCAAACTGGTGCACTGCAACGCCATGATGAACGCCAAGATGGTTCGGGAATACTGCGCGCTGGATGCCGAATGTGACAAACTGCTGGAGTTCTCGATGAACAGGTTAGGGCTCTCCGCACGCGCTTATGACCGTATATTGAAGGTCGCGCGCACGATAGCGGATATAGAAGGAGCGGCGGACATTCAGAAGAAACATCTGCTGGAGGCTATCTCGTACCGCTCGCTGGACAGAAGCAGTTATTTGGGGTAGCCGGAGCGTGACAGAAATAGAATAGCAGAGAGGCGGAAACTGCCAAAATGTCAGTATTTTTCTGCCAAATATAAGACAAATCGCGTCCAAGAACTTTTGGCACGCGATTTGTCCTATTCATAGCGAAATCGTTTTCACGGGACGCCGACGAGATACCGTCGAGATACCGGGAAATAAAACGAAACAAAAAGAATGTTAAACTAAAAAAATATACTACTATGTCTAAGATTATTGGAATTGACCTCGGTACTACCAACTCATGTGTAGCCGTTATGGAGGGTAACGAACCTATCGTTATTGCCAACGCTGAAGGTAAGCGTACCACTCCGTCTGTTGTCGGATTTATTGAAGGCGGCGAGCGTAAAGTAGGTGACCCTGCTAAGCGTCAAGCCATCACCAACCCGACCAAAACTATCTATTCTATCAAGCGTTTCATGGGCGAGACCTACGATCGTCTCCAGTCTGAAATCGCGCGTGTTCCTTATAAAGTTGTCAAGGGTGACAACAACACCCCGCGTGTGGACATCGACGGACGTCTCTATACCCCGCAGGAGATCTCGGCTATCATTCTCCAGAAGATGAAAAAGACCGCAGAGGACTACCTCGGACAGGAGGTTACCGAAGCTGTCATTACCGTACCTGCTTACTTCAATGACTCGCAGCGTCAGGCTACCAAGGAAGCCGGTGAGATCGCCGGACTCAATGTCCGCCGTATCGTCAACGAGCCTACGGCTGCTGCCCTCGCTTACGGTCTTGACAAGTCCAACAAGGATATGAAGATTGTGGTCTTCGACTGCGGTGGTGGTACCCACGATGTATCCGTACTGGAGCTCGGCGACGGCGTCTTCGAGGTAAAGGCAACCGATGGTGATACCCACCTCGGCGGTGATGATTTCGACCACCGTATTATCGATTGGCTCGTTTCCGAGTTCAAGGCTGAGAACGGCGGTGCAGACCTCTCCAAAGACCCGATGGCTATGCAGCGTCTGAAAGAGGCTGCCGAGAAAGCAAAAATCGAGCTCTCCTCCTCTACCTCTACGGAAATCAACCTGCCGTACATCATGCCGGTAAACGGAGTTCCTGCACACTTGGTTAAGACCCTGACCCGTGCTAAATTTGAGCAACTCATCGACGACCTTATCCAGCGTACGATCGCTCCGTGTAAGACCGCGCTGCAGAACGCAGGTCTCTCGACCTCCGATATCGACGAGATCATCCTCGTAGGTGGTTCCACCCGTATCCCGGCTATCCAGCAGGCGGTAGAGAAATTCTTCGGCAAGGCTCCGTCCAAGGGCGTTAACCCGGACGAGGTAGTGGCAGTCGGTGCAGCTATCCAGGGTGGTGTCCTCACCGGTGATGTGAAAGATGTCCTCCTCCTCGATGTAACCCCGCTGTCGCTCGGTATCGAGACCATGGGCGGTGTCATGACCAAGATGATCGAGGCGAACACCACTATCCCGACCAAGAAGACCGAGACCTTCACCACTGCGGTAGATAACCAGCCGTCCGTAGAGATCAAAGTCCTCCAGGGCGAGCGTCCGATGGCTGCTCAGAACAAGCAGATCGGTATCTTCCACCTCGATGGAATCATGCCGGCACGTCGTGGCGAACCGCAGATTGAGGTAACCTTCGATATCGACGCCAACGGTATCTTGAACGTCACTGCCAAGGATAAAGCTACCGGTAAGGAGCAGAAGATCCGTATCGAAGCATCCTCCGGTCTGTCTGACGAAGAGATCAAGCGTATGAAAGCTGAGGCTGAGGCAAACGCAGAGGCTGATAAGAAAGCCAAAGAGCAAGCCGACAAGCTCAACAAAGCCGACGCTACTATCTTCCAGACTGAGAAGCAACTCGCTGAACTCGGCGACAAGATCCCGGCTGACAAGAAAGCTCCGATTGAGGCGGCGCTCAAGAACCTCAAAGAGGCGTATGAGAAAAAGAACGCGGACGACTGCGAGCGTTACAACAACGAACTGATGACCGCTTTCCAGGCAGCTTCCGCAGAGATGTACGCAGCTCAGCAGCAAGCTCAACAATCTCAAACAACTTCAAACGATCAAACAACCTCAAACAATGGAGCCAACGGCTCCAACGGCAGCTCCACCGCCGAGGACGTTGACTTCGAAGAAGTTAAGTAATAAATGGCCAAATCGTAAATGACCAAATGTCAAATAGAAACTCCCCCTCTCTCCTTGTAGAGTGGGGGAGTTTTATTTTCCCTTTCTTCTTTCTTCGTTTCTTCTTTTCCGTCGGCTTCCTTCTTCTTTTCCGCCGGATGTCATCCGGCATCTCCGTCGTCCATTCCACCGTCTATCATCCGGGACCTTTGAACCGGAAAAGCATGTGCACACTTTCCCTGAGGGACAATACATATTAGGTTTATAGTTCATAATTCATACTTGCTAATTGTCCCTTTCGGTGGCATTTTTGCCGCCGTTGTTAGCGTTTGTTGCCGCGGCATACTATGTCTGTTAGCGTTTATGCCTCCGTAGTTCATAATTCATACTTAGTAATTGTCCCTTTCGGTGGCATTTTTGCCACCGTTGTTAGCATTTATTGCCGTAGTTCATAATTCACTTAGTAATTGTCCCTTTCGGTGGCATTTTTGCCACCGTTGTTAGCGTTTATTGCCGCGGCTCTTTGTTGTACCGTCGGCAAATATGCTGACCTTCTTCTCCCCTCCGGATTTTCCGGCTTTCCCATAAAAAAATAAAATTCACTCTCAAATATTTGCATATTCCAATTATTTTTCGTACCTTTGCAACGCAAAATGAGAAAATTGTGAGAGAGGATATGCAAATTACCCCCCCCATTGGGTGCGAATGCACTGCTAATCAATCAAATACAAACAATCGCAACGCTTTAGGCGGTGCTTGGTAGTCATGCCGGGTACCGTCTTTTTATATAGTAACCAATAAAATGAGATATACAATGAAAAAATTCTTCATCTTATTCGCCGCAACCTGTATCGCCTCCGCCGCATGGTCTGACGCTGTCTATGAACCGCTGATTGTTTCTTCCGGCTTCAACAGAGATGTCATTGCAGAAAAGATTGAGACTAAAAATACATCTGGGCAAAATCCAAGTGGCGTGGCAGATTATGCACAGTCCTATTACGATGATAAAGTGTCTATTCATTATATTTATCCGACGAAAACAACAATTCGTCTTAGACACGGTGATGCAGTAGATGTGCCGACAACAGTAGGATCGGTAACTGCACGTCCTATAGATACTGCTTTCCCTGACGATAATGGCGGTCCTGAGGATAGACGCATAGATTGTATGAGTCCTCTTTATCCTGGACTATATTGGATGTTGGGTGCGTATGATGTGCCTAATGCATTATGTATGAGAAGGAATATGACTAATGTAGGGATGGAATCAAAGGGGCTACTACTTCCTACCGGAAAGTTTGAATTCAAAACTATTGGCTGTTATCAGAAATTATATTTTATGGTGGTGGCTGGTGGATCTGGTGCAAAATCTCGTATTATACATACGCGTGTTCACTATTCAGATCGCTCTTACTCGGACGAGACATTTACATTTGTCGATCACGCATCTACACAACTAAACGAACGAGCGTGCCATGATAACATATTTAGTTCGGAATGGTGGAGCGGTTCATGGCTTATAAAGTTAAATTGTTTTGCAGCTGTTTGCTCAATGAATGTTGAGACCCATCATCTGATAGATAGTATTTCATTCAGGCTTAATGATGCTACAGATGCAGGCATCGCTATCTTCGCCGTAACAGGTCTTACCGCCGACATCGCCGCCCCCGATGCAAATCCTGAGCCGAATCATGCGCCCCTGCGTGCAAAGGAGATCACGAAAAACACCGTTTCTGTGGAATGGGATGCCGTAGAAGGTGCTGAGAGCTACCGCATTGACGTAGCCACCGACGAGAACTTCCATAACATGGTGGAGGGTTTCAACAACGAAGCCGTCATTACCAGTCCCGATACGGTGATTACCGGCTTGGATGCAGACCACGAATATTACTGGCGTGTCCGCGCCGTGGATAGCCAAGGCGGACAGTCTGCCTCCTCTGCTCCGCGCCGCGTACGCACAGAGAGCAGCGAGGGACCGAAAGCGACGAACGATGATGACCATCATCTTAAAACCAACGATATCACGCCGCTTCTGAACACCACAACCAACCTCACTATCAACCGTAAGCTCTACAAAGACGGCTATTACAACACCCTCTGCTTGCCCTTTGATCAGAGCGCAGCGGATTTGGCGGAGACCACTAACCCGCTACACGGATTTACTATTTATGAGTTTGAAGGAGCCACCAAAACCGGTGAAGCCCAGTTGGATATCAGTGTAAAGGTAACAGATCATATCGAAGCCGGCGTACCTTATCTGTTGGATTGGCCAAACAAAACAGACGAGGTGCTGACATCGCTCGAATTCAAAGGAGTGACGATTACCACGGATGAAGGTCGGACCATCGGAGAGCCGGACAAAGTGCAGTTTGTTGGAAACATCAGCACTACCGGCGAGAAAGGAATGGAGAACGGAAATCATAACCATTTGTTTATCGGTGCGAACAATGAGCTTTTCTGGCCCAATACCTCAAACGGTCTCAAAGGCTTCCGCGCGCACTTTGAAGTGCCGGCTTCCGGCCCGGCTTATGTTCCCCGCAATTCGCCTGCACGCATCGTCGTACAAACCAACGTGGCGACCGGCGTAGAAAACACATCCGCCAAGTTTGGCGGATCAGAAAAACACTTGGAGAACGGCGAACTGGTTATCATCCGTGATGGCATCCGCTACAACGTAATGGGACTCCAACTCCGCTAACTAAAACCCTACTATACAAGAAGACTACTGAACTACTAAACTAGAATACTAGAAGACTAGTGGACTATCCAACCAGTCAACTATAAAATCCCTTCGAGAATGAAAAAACATTATATAGTCCCGCAAATAGAGACGGTAACTTTCCGCGGCTTGAATGCCTTATGCGGAAGCGGTAATGATCCGTGGGAGGGTGGCCGTGCCCCCCGTCGTTCCGTGTTCTGACATCTGTCACCCCTCTCTAACCTTAATCCCCCTCTCTCCCTGTAGAGTGGGGGAGTTTTATTTCCCCTTTCTTCTTTCTTCGTTTCTTCTTTTCCGTCGGCTTCCTTCTTCTTTTCCGCCGGATGTCATCCGGCATCTCCGTCGTCCATTATGCCGGATGTCATCCGGGACCTTTGCAACCAAATCTGTGTAATCTGTTCAATCTGTGAACAAAAATTTCCGCCCCAATAAGAAAAATCCCATTTTTTGCCCCTCCCTCTTGCATATGTCAAAAAAAAACTGTACCTTTGCACTCAGTTTAATATCTATAGTACGCGATTAGTATATTGACAGTGCATCTCCATGATTCCTGCTATTCCGTACATACAATCCCGCTTTGACGAATTCAACGCCCGCTATTTCAACGGCTCCCTGCCGCCTGTCCCAATCAAACTCTCCCATGCCAAAGGCTTCCTTGGAAAACTCACTTTCACCCGCCGCAAACAAGGCCTCTTCCGCGGTTACCGCAATGAGGATTTCGCGCTTCGCATCAATGCCCGGATAGACCTGCCGGAAGAGCTGGTGGAGGATACCATTCTGCATGAGATGATCCACTACTATATCGCTGTCAATAACTTGAAGGACAGCTCGACCCACGGTGCACTATTCCGCCGTGAGATGGCTCGTATCAATGCGGAAGGCGGACGGCATATAACGGTCTCGCATCGCCTGACGGAGACTGAACGGGCGCAAGCCGTGGTGCATAAGACACGAATGGTGGCTGTCGTGCATTTCAAGGACGGTAAAACAGGTGTGAAAGTGGTGCCGAACCGACGCGAACACGTCCTCTACTGGCAGCGGATGGCGCTTCGCCGGTTTGCGATCGACAAGATAGAATGGCATCTGACGGATGATGATTATTTTGCTAAGTTTCCCTCGTCGGTGGCGATGAAGATCTATTTGATAGAAGATCTGTCCGTGCTGCCTGTTTCGGGGACAATCAATATGGGTTAAAAACTATGACCAAGATGAAAAATTCCAAAGTAATTCTTCTCACCGGAGCGAGCAGTGGCATTGGTTATGACACGGCAATCGCTTTGGCTGAAGAGGGGCACAAGGTCTATGCGGCGGCGCGCCGTATAGAGCGGATGGAGCCTCTGCGCAAGTATGGTGTCGAACCGCTTATGATGGACGTCACCGCCGAAGACTCAATGCAACAGAGCGTACAAGCCATTCTCGCCAAAGAAGGGCGGATAGATGTATTGATCAATAACGCCGGCTATGGCTATTTCGGGGCGGTGGAGAATGTGCCGATGGAGGATGCACGCAACCAGCTGGAGGTGAATATCTTCGGACTTGCACGCCTCTGCCAGTTGGTTTTGCCTGCCATGCGTGCACAGCACTCCGGACGTATTATCAACACCTCGTCGGTTGCCGGAAAATCGGTGTTCTATTACGGCGGTTGGTACCATGTCTCCAAATATGCGGTGGAGGCACTGAGCGATGCGCTCCGTATGGAACTGAAGCCTTTCGGCATCGATGTCGTGATCATCGAACCGGGTGCCATCAAAACCAACTGGGGAATTATCGCAGCCGACCATCTGGCACAAACGTCCGAAGGCACGGCATATCAACAGTCGGGTAGGGTGATGGCTGAGAATCTGAGAAACATGTATCTCTCTCCTTGGCTCTCTGAACCGGCGGTGGTGCGCAAAGCCATCTGCCGGGCGGTGAATGCCCGTTGCCCTCGCACACGCTACCGCATCGGACGACTCTCAGGCGCTATAGTCTTCTTCCATTGGCTGCTGCCTACCCGTTGGTGGGACGCCATGATGCGGATGATGGGCTTTTCTTCATCCGTTTGGCGAGACCGATAGCGCCCGTGGGGCATACGAGCCGGCATAGATGGCAACCCACGCATTTCTGTCCGAGGATGTGTGGTTTGCGTTCTTCGCCAAACTCTATCGCCTGGTGGCCTCCGTCCATGCAGGAGACATAGCATCGTCCGCAACCGATACATTTATCACGGTCAATCTTCGGGAAGACCATCGTCTCGCGGTCCAGATCATGCGGCAGAACGATGTTCGGCAACTCCTCGCCCACGAGTTTCTTCAACTCCGTGATACCGCGGGATGCCATGTAGTGTTGCAGACCCAACTTTAGATCATCGATAATCCGGTAGCCGTACTGCATGACCGCCGTGCAGACCTGCACATTGCGGCAGCCGAGTTGTATGAACTCCAGCGCGTCGCGCCAGGTCTCGATACCTCCGATACCCGATATATCCATGTGTTTCTCGATGCCTGCTTTATGAAGTATCGGATTGCCCGTCATCTCGTAAATCATGCGCAGCGCAATCGGTTTGACCGCTTTGCCCGAATAGCCGGAGATGGTTTTCTTCTTGCTCACCTCTGCGTCGTGACTCATGGTGATGGATTTGATCGTATTGATAGCGCTGATACCCGATGCACCGGCATAGAAACAGGCTAACGCCGGAGAGGTCATACTCATCACGTTCGGCGTCATTTTCGGGATAACTGGTATCTTCACCGCATCGCGCACATACGACGTGTAGAAAAGGATCAGTTCGGGGTTCTGTCCTATATCGCTTCCCAATCCTGTCAGACGCATCTGCGGACACGAGAAATTCAGTTCCACCGCGTCGCACCCTGCCGCCTCTGCCATCTTCGCCAACTCAATCCACTCCTCCTCGGTCTGACCCATGATAGAAGCGATGATGCGTTTGGTGGGGTAGTTCTCTTTGAGCCGGTGCAGGATCTCAAAATCCATCGTGTAGGGGTTCTCACTCAACTGCTCCATATTCCTGAATCCCACGAACGGCGTTCCCTCCTTGCGCACCGCATCGAATCGCGGCGAGACCTCGCGGATATCCGCTTTGGTGATTGTCTTGTAGAACACACCTGCCCAGCCGGCTTCCAGCGCACGCGCCACCATCTCGTAGTTGGTGCAGATAGCCGATGATGCCAGAAAGAACGGGTTCTCGCACACCATGTCGCAGAAATTGATCTCCAGCGAAGGCAATCCTACAGGCGTAGCCGATCCTACAGTGCCGACGGTCTTACAGTCCTCAGGACGGTCTTGCAGCGTAGCGGTCAGCGAACGCAGTTCGCTGATCCGTATTGGTTTGTCGTAATGAATACAGGAAGCCTCGGCGTGCGCCAACTCTTCGTCACTCATGGCGTTGAACAGCTCAACCGCCGTCCATAGATTATCAAACCGTGCCGCGCGGATCGCACGTGCCGCTTTCTCACCGCAAGGTGCGTCATAACAGAGAAGGCACCGGGCTGTTTCTTCATGGATGTGTATCATAAAGGCATTTACAATTTAGTCATTTACCATTTACAGATAATTCGTGTGCAAAGATACTGTTTTTTTTTGATATATGCAAACGAAAATATATGTTTTGTCATTTTCTTCACATTTTCGTTGCCGAAAATTTGCATATTCCAAAAAAAATGCGTATCTTTGCACCGCAAACTTTGCCGAACGCGAGTAGTACCTTTGCACCGTAAACTTCGCATTGGGCTTCCCGACGGACGCTAACGACAGGGTTTTATAGGTTTTTGTCTAAAGCCTCGCTCCTTTACATTGTGCATTTTTGTCGCATCATTGTGGCAATCCCTTTGCATTTTTGTCGCATCATTGCGGCAACCTAACACCCCTCATCCACCCCAAAACGACCCCAAAAACGGCTCAATTCAAGGGTAATCATTGAGGCGCATCGGAGGCATCCTAGACTTTATAACCAACGCGAAGCACCAAAATAACTGAATATAAACCACTTACAAGCACATGGCACGACACTTAAAAACCATCATTATGGACCGTTTGAAATACGGAGGAGCCACTTTCGAGAATCTCCCGGCCACCAGCCGCAGGGATATCTGCCACCGGAGGCACTCCGGGCCTCACAGCAGGGGTGTCCGCTATTTCCGTATCGATCTTGGTATTGAAATGCTTTGGGGTGCCATGGACATGGTCAAAGAAGGCCGTAAATACAAGAAACGCATCGTCGTACGCCCTTCCCGTTTCAGAGACGGACTCTTCGAACTATACACCTACCATTTCCCTAAACACTGGTCCGCTGCCTGTGTCGCCAACCGCGAACTCATCAAAGAAGCCCAGCGCCAAGCCCACGCCTTGGAACACTCTTCTACCCCGGAAGCCATGGAATGGCGTATCCGTTTCTTCCGCCATTATTTCAACGTGGTCAAAGGTCACGCCAAACCCGAACCCGGTCTCAAGCCTTACTCCCGTTTCTACCAATATACGTACGTGGCAATCTACCGTCAGCTCCAGGCCGAAGCCGCGAAATCCAAGGGACAACAAACCGTCACCGATGCCTACCTCCGACACCTCACCGAGGAAGTAACCTTCGAACCGATCTATCCTTCCCGCCGTCGTCTGAGTGGGGCATCGTGCATTTCTCGCGCATCATTGCGCGAGCATCTTTCACTCCCACATTCCTCGCCCCCGCATCCCTTCTCCCGTTATTACGTTAACGGCATCCGTCTCCCGATCTCCGTATCTACCTGATTTTTCAGTGTCTGCTAACTATATTGAACAAATTCATTTTTTTTATCAAAAAAGAACGCGCGCGCTTGCGTATGTCGAAAAAAAACAGTAACTTTGCGCCCGCTTTTTGTGTAACAAAAACAAATCAAACAATAATTAACAAACATTTATGCAACAAATCAAACTGAAACGTGGTTTGGACATTCCTTTTGAGGGACCTGCGGCAGAAACGCTGGGTAGCGTGCGCCGTCCGGAGGTCTTTCATATTGTGCCCGACCATTTCGCC
>ODAJ012188722.1_pt1 | contig 144322 bp, 124 predicted proteins | sample 1539241 | NCBI WGS metagenome assembly ODAJ01 (sample SAMN02144231, study PRJEB22623) | gut metagenome | biome: sheep rumen | host: Ovis aries | place: New Zealand | reverse complement strand
TCAGCATCATGCATGACCAGGATTGTTCTTTTTTGAGCATCCAGATCTCTTTGATGATAAATAAAAGCATTATAATCGTCCTTTTCTATAAAGCGCCAAGCGCCGTTCAATGCTCTATGCTCATGTCGCATGCAAAGGCATCTACAACCCGGAACTCAGCCTGACAACTGATTACGCTACCGCTCCTTCTCCGCGCATGAGGAAAGAAATCGCGCAGTGGGAATTCAGCAATCTGGACGGCAGCGAAGGGAATCACTTCACACTGTTGTACAGGGAACTTGATCAGCTTAGGAAAAAACCGGATGGAGCTATCCCTGCTTCCCTGCAGGAAATCATTGACGCCACGTCCGATGCCAGCGATGACTGCAATACGATTACTTACACGCTTTCCGGCTTTTCTAATCTTCTGGAGCTGGAAGTATTCCAGATGGTCCATTCCGATATCAGAATGAAACGATGCAAGAACTGCGGCAAGTATTTCATTGTTGACAAATCCAACCAGGAGTACTGTTCGCGCCTCGCACCGGGTTCTTCCAAGCTCTGCACAGAAATCGGCCGCATACGTGTGTATGGCAGAAAGATGACCGGCGACACTTCGGCCTCCGGTCTGTATCGGAAATCTTATAAAACACACTATGCCCGCGTACAGCGCGGACAGATGAGCAAAGATGCCTTCGAGATCTGGAAAATTCAGGCGCAGGAAAAGCGTGACCAGGCAAAAGCAGGAGAACTGGATATGTACGATTACGAGGAATGGCTGAAGCAGTAAGCCATTATCCCTGTGATAACAAAAAGGCCTTCGGAGCTGCCCTTTTTAGCAACCGAAGGTCTTTCTGCATAAACCTGTGGCGTATTTCCCCTTTACCGCCTGATCCTCCAGACCACCGCATCGCCGTCATGCTCGAACTCTACTTCGCTGACAGCCCGCAGTCCGACCGCCCCTTCACAGCTGTGGTCTTCACTCAGCCATTCGTATACTGCGCCGTAGTAGCAGGGCTTTCCGGGGCCGTTGTAATAATGACCTGTGATCACAATCTTGTCTGCAAAGGTGAGCATCTTGCCGTCCATGCCGGAGACGCGGCTCTCAAGGTATTCCAGCGGATCACTGTTCCTTTTCGGCAGCCTCTCGGGAAAGATTAAACTCTTCCTCCACCTGCCGTACGCGCTCAGCAATCTGCTCGGCTGTGGGCAGAACGGCTTCCATGTTTGCTATCTGAACGTTGCTATAGGTTGCAACACCGAGTGGTGTACTCACATTTCGGAAAGACCACTGCACCTCTGTTCGATCCATGTCCTTACAGATCAGAAGGCCGATTGTCGGATTGTCGTCCGCTGCTTTGATCAACTCATCGACAGCACTTACGTAAAAGTTCAGCTTTCCAGCGAACTCCGGTTCAAAAGCAGTCACTTTCAGCTCCACAACCACATAGCAGCGCAGCCGGATATGATAAAACAGCAGGTCGATTTTTCGGGTTTTCCCCGAGACAACAATCTCCTTCTGTCTTCCGACAAAGGCAAATCCAGTCCCGAGCTCAAGAAGGAAACGAGTAATATTCTGTTCCAGAGCATTTTCGAGCGCCTTCTCGTCGTAATTAGCCGGAAGCGTAATGAATCCGAGATCGTAGTTTCCTTTCATAATTTCCTGCGCAAGCTGTGCCTGCGGCATTGGCAGCCGATCGCTGTAATTCGTGATGGCTGCACCGGAAGTATGATAATAATCAGCCTCGATCACGTTGAGCAGCGCGCTTCTGCTATATCCATTTTCGATTGTCTTTCTGATATAAAACAATGCCTCGTCCAGGGATTTGCATTTTGTGATTATTTCTATGTGATGTCGCCATGGCACATATGATAACAACAACGGAAATTCTATTTCTCCACCAGACTGGTGGAGTCTTTCAGGGTAATTCCTTTCTCCACCAAGATGGTGGAGTTTTTGACCGTTCCCCTGTAGCCCTGTCAATGAGTCAAAAGCTTCTCTATCAGTTTCCGCGCTGGCATAAAACAGATACCACTTTTTCATATACCACAGATTAGTGGTACTGAAGCCCGTAACATCAGGGAACTCTGCTTTTAAGTCAAGGCTGACCTGCTCGACCACACCTGTTCCCCACTTCTCCTCCGCCTTCTTTATGACAAGATCACGGCCCAGCTGCCAGTTGAAACGAAGCTGTTCCGCATTCACTTTGACGGCTGCTTTGATCTGCGCTCTTCGATAGCGGTCTTTTACTTCCGCGATCCACTGCGTATATTTGGAATCGAGATGAACATCGTGGGACTTCACAGCAAAAGGTCTCCTTTCTTTCATTTCTGCTCACCCACTTTCTCCTGATACAGCCGCATGCCAAGAGATTTCTGCTCGATCAGGACGTGCGTCTCCGGAATGTAAACATTGATTCTCTTTGTGTTTCCGTCGCCGCCAACTACCTTCTTCTCGAACTCCACTCGGTCTGTTACATTGTCTACGCCGAGAATATTCTGAAGGATATCGATCCAATACGAACGAGCATCCTCGTCTTCTTTCCCTTTGCCGTTCCACTTATTGAAAAACTGTCTGGCGGCTTCTCTCTGCTGCGCATCAGTCATTGTCAGCACCATCCTTCTTCTTGATATATTTTCCAGACTTTACTCTGCCGTCCGCTGGTCTCTCGGCATCCGCCGGGATTGCCCATGAATGTCCAAATCGCTTGACGCCTGGTATTTTCTCCTCCTGACACATGACCTGCACGCGTCGTTCTTTAAGACCCCATTTCTTGGCAACTTCCTGGATTGTGATGTAGTCCATAATTCATCCCCATTTAAACTGTAAACTCTAACAGATACATTATATGCGTATAACCGCATTTTGTCGAGGGGAAATTGTGAGAAAAAGCTGATCCCCAGTTCCCTGAAGACCAGCCTCTCTATAAGCTTGTGTTAAATTAATGAAATACCCCGGGGCAAGCCCTCAAGCACACGTCGTTGCTCCGGACCTCTTTGAGGTCCTCCTCACTCCGTGTACTTGCCTCGCGCTTGCGCACCCGCGCAAGTTCGCGAGCGGGGTATCTGTTTTCCTGTCTCTCCCTTTACATATTATCCGAAAAGCTCAGTTGTCCCTCCGGTAGTTCCCCTTGATATATCTTGTTGTACTCGTTTCCCTGGTTCTTCACATAGTTCGCGATTACTCTCTCATTTCCGTGCTCGCTTACTGTCGCTACGTAGAATCCATCCGACCAGAATTCCCCTCCCCAAAGCTTTTTCTTTACTTGTGGGCATTGCGTAAATACTTGTTTGGCTGTTAGGCTTTTTACTACCTGCACTATTTGCGTTGGACTATATTTCGGTACTGACTGAATCAGCAAATGTATATGATCTTTGTCTGTTCCGATTTCGAGGAAACGCATTGGGTATCTTTTTTCAATTTCAATGCATGTCTCTTTGATCACTTCATCTACATGATCATCGATCACTACTCGTCTATATTTCGTCAGAAATACAAAATGATACATCAATACCGATACGTTATGGGAACTATGTACACTATGACTCTTCATGAGGCCCTTCCTTTCGCCTCACATTATATCTCTTCCTCCGCTCTTAGTGAATTTCCGATCGCCGCAGAGCGGCGGGGAAAGGCCCATGGATTATTCTACGCCTTCTCCACAGCAGTACGCCCGCTCCGAGGATCTGTGTATACCCATGTGCTAGGGCAGTCATATCAGGCAGCATCTCTCCGTCTCTTCCTCATCACCAGACCTGCCCCAGCAATGCCTGTAAGCATGACGCCGAGGAGGTAGATCAGGTTGGTGCCGGAGCCGCCGGTGGAGGGAAAATCATCTCATCACGTTATCCGGATCCTGTAGTTCATGATACATCGCGTCGATAATAGCTGTGTCGCCTGCAATCCTATACAGGAAATAATACCTATGCCGTTTGAAGTTGATCCTTCTGTAACCCAACTTTGCAAGTCGTGGATTATCAACCAGTTTTAAAGAACCGGCTACTCTTTCCAGTTCATCAAGCGTTTCATCATAGTCTTCGAGTACAGCATCTGCAGCCTGCTTGCTCATCTTCTCAAACAAAAGGTACTGAACAAACTCAGACAAATCCTCTTCAACATCATCTGTAGCGAGTACTCTCCAAGTGTTAAGCTGATCCCTATAGTCCATACTTTGACCTCACATTTGAAGATACCTGCCTTGCATCTTTCAGTTTTTCTTCCTCTACATGCTTTCTGGATCTTTCAAGCTGTGCATATATCTCATCTTCAGTCAAAGGAGTGAACGGATTTGATGTCTCCGGGAAAAAAAGCCTTATAAATGCCTGAATTTTAAGCAGATCTCTCTCCGGTAATTGTTCCAGCATTGATACTGTCGCTTCCAATGTATTCATTTTAGTATTCCTTTCTAAATTGCGCCTCTATAATTAGAATATTTCCATGATCTGATCAACGCTGCAGTCCAAAGCCTTACAGATCTTTGTAATCACATCAAGAGATACATAATCATTTCTTCCCATTTTCCACATGGTCGATCTGGATACTCCTGCTTTCAGCTGAAGTTCATGGCGGCTGATATCGCGGTCTATCAGCAGTTTCCAGAGTGGTTTAAATGAAATATCCGGTGTACTCATCAAATATAACTCTCCATCAAGGTTCTAATATTTCCTTCATTAAGATTTAATATCATGTTCGCTTTTCTTCAGCCCTTAAGGTTCCGTTGACTAAAGCATAGCACATCTTGTCTTAATTCACAAGCATTTGTTTTAGTTCTAAAACATCAGGTGTGATAAGAATGACTAGCTCAGAAATCAGAAATCTACGCTGGTAGCGCTGAGTTGTAAGCTGAAAGACTCCTTAACCCTACACTATCAGCATCATCCAGCTGGTCACGACCACCTGTGTTGGCATTCCGAGAATGTCGCTCACAGAGTAGACACCCTTGTATTCTTCAGTTCCCAGAACATCTTCACAGGCCTTTTGTCTCGGAACAGCGATACGCTGATCTCATTACCATAAGCGGCCCCATGAGCTGTCACACTCACAGAGCCGATTGCACATTACTTTTGATATTTTGTTCTTATGCTTTCCGTCTCTTCCTCATCACCAGACCTATTCCGGCAAATGCTGTCAGGATAGTTCCGAGGAGATAAATGAGGTTAGTTCCGGGACCTCCGGTGGAAGGGAGTTCGACGCCAGGATTGTTAGCAACACTGAATGTGTATAACAAATCATTATCAGGTGTCTCATCATTATAAGTCCTTGGTGCATATTCTGTATCCGTCAGCATAGCTATTCCATTTTGACCAACTGTGATTTTCAACATATATTCCAATGAAATATAGCCTGCCGGAGGATTCGTTTCCTTCAAATAGTATACACCATTTGAGAGATAAACCCCATTCAGAAGATTACCATTTGCCGTTTCACTTGATGTAATACTATCATAACCTGTAACAGGAATCTCCTTATCATCGCCAGTCAGAGTGAATACTGCATTCTTTAGTGGATCATTATTCAAATCAGTTTTATTTATTACCAGCTTCCGCATCGTATTGGTAACTATGTCCGTACGTTTTTTTACCGTTCCTCCTTCTGATATCTGACCTTCTGAATATGTCACTACATAAGTATCTGACTTACCAGTTCCTATCTCAGTAGTTTCATCTGCAACGACAATCGTTCCTGATTCAGCAACTGGTGAGATGATTTCACCAACTATGGCTACTTCCCGAACAACGTAATCTTCAAGCTCTGATTCCCGAACTTTATATACCACCGAAACATCAGGTGATGCAATTTCCTTCACAGAGCCTTCCACAAATTCAAGAGTATTTCCATCGCTCTTTTTATAAAGCGCGACATGAATTGAACCATGCATGGTAACAAAATCACCGCTGGACCAACTCTTCTGAACCTCTAGCTCGGCAAGCGGTTTATTCTGAACATTGACAATATAAGGATCTCCAGCCTGAGTCGGGACTGTAACTGAAGCAGTATCATCTCCACCAGTAACAGAAACCCCATCCTGGGTAACTTTGATGCTAACCGCTTCACCAAGTTTTTCATAATTCTCAGGTTCATGTGTTTCCGTTAGTGAATATTCTTCACCAATTGTCAGATCCCCGTCAAAAACAGTGCTGCTTCCATCGGCTGCCACTTCTACACTATTACCTTCAGAATCCATTAACGTAAAGGTTGCTCCTTCAAGTGCTGCATTTTTGTCATCAACCTTGAGAATCTTAACAGGAATAGCCTTTCGTGTGTTGATAAAAAGAATTGTTTTTGCCGTACTCAGGGCAACAGTTTTGGTGGAAACCTCTTCCGGGCTACCACTGTCGACTGTGACTGACGTATCAAAGCCGGCATCTTCCACTTCTGTCACTGTATAATTGATGTCTCCAGGCAGTGGGATTGTCATGGACTGGCCATGCTTTAATTCGAAAGAAACAGTTCCATCACCCGTTGCTGTCTTTGTTACATTTGAACCGTTTACATTGTAACGATAGATCTTTCCTGCCGACAAGCCGCCCAATGTGAATGTAAATGGCTTCGCCTGATCATCTGCACTGCCTGTCACTTCTTTTGTCACAGTCAACAACTTGTTCCTGTTCGTAAAGGTAATCGTATCTGCCTGTTCCACAGCACATCTAAAGATCCGATCATTCTCAGTGTCTTCATCAGCAACATTATTTTGAGATGTAGTTTCAACTACAAATTGTGCATACTCGTTCTCTGAAACTTCGACAACGGTTCCCCAAGGAACATTAATCGTTTTTGTCGCATTGTTGCCAAGCTTGAATTCTATGATTCCTGCTCCATTTGTAATGTCAGCCGCAGTCCCGTTACCTACCGTATCAAAGCCCTTCATCGGAGATCCTTCAAGCGTAAGCTGTGAAGAAAAAGTATATCCGGCGGCATCCAGTTCCTGACCGTCAACAACCTTTTTGATCTCCAGAGGTATGATTGGCCTGTCATAGATAACCAGAGTATGACCATCGGAACCTGTTAATTTAGCAATACTTGTAGTTACAGTTCCACCGCCTATTGTACGGAGGAGAAATACCTCGCCTCTGCGAACCGTCAAAAGAACAGGTTCGCCCATCAAAGCATAATCCGACGGAGCCTGTGTTTCCTCTACACGATAAACACCTTCCTGCAGTCTCCTGCTCAGAGAACTCACGGAAGACATATCATATTCAAAGGTAGCCGTTCCGACCTGCTCCCAGTGCGAAGTTTCAGCGTTCCACTGAACCGGCGTCAGAACAAATTTAGAACCTGACAGCAGCTCGTCATCATTCAACGCCCTCTTTTCCAGGGTAACCGGAACCTTCATAGAGTATGTATATGTAATCTCAATATCTCCAAGGATCTCATAATTCCCTAATTCATTGAGTGGCAAAGTTTCACGTGTCCCATCATCACGTAATACAGTTGCATTGACACGAACATCATAGTCAGCATTATCAGGTATTGTAGGTGCTGTAATCTTGAATACATGGCCAACCCGGTCATAATACTGATATTGCGTTTCAGGATCCGTGGACAAGTTGGTGTAGGTGACGGAATCATTCCCGGTTAACGTTACGGTGCTTAAATTGGAAAATTCTAATACATTTTCCACTCCTGATTTATAAGAGTAGTTGAAGTTCTGAACAGGCACGCCGTTCTCAACTACCTGCTTTACCGTGACCTTGTAGGTCTTTGGCTGCCACATAGCATACAGAGTATTGCTTTCATCGTTTAACCTGTTCTGAAACAGATTATCTGCAGCTACCATCTGCCCAGGAAGAAAGTTGGTGTTTCCTTCCAGCTTTTCCGGATCCGTCTGGTCTTCATAGCTGCCCTCGATAAAGGACCATCCTACCAGTTCATACCCATCAAGATAAAAATCATTTTTTCCGGGCAGTACAATGGTTTCATTGATCTGCTCATCATAAGTAACCTGTATCTGCTCAGATCCATCGCTGGTTCTTCCCTGCATGGGTTCAGAACCATCTGGATAGACACTTGCATCAAAACTGTTGCCATTATAGGTAATCGTGGTATATCTCCCATCCACATCCGTATCTTTTACATACTTTGCACGAAGCCTAATGGTTTTTAATACAGGATTGCCATCTTCATCCTCGGTCTGTGAATATGGCGTAACTCCATCAACATCAAAGGTCGTTCCCGGAGGTAGCTGGGTAATCTTATTTCCATTCTTATCCGTTACTTCAAGAACATTGCCTTCACTGTCAATCGCTTCCCAGTACTGGAAATGATATAACTCATTATATCCGGAAGGTGCTGATCCGACAATCACGTTGCTTCCTTCCTGATAAATCTGCGGGTCAATGGGAACTGTCGTGATCAGGGTTCCATTTGTATCATAAATACCAGCTTCACCGGGGTCGTATTCGACATTGATACCCTTCTGACTAGTATCGACGATCCATTTAGCATATAGCTGGACTATACCTCTTACATTGTCATGTTCCTCATCATCGTCGCCATATGCAACCCTTGTCGAAGCCCATTTAGGTGCAGTATGATACGTCATATCAACGCCTTCTACTGTAGCATTTACCGGTGTTGAAAAGATCCACTTATTGGTAAATTCTGGATCTGTATACCAGCCGTCTAAGATATAGCCTGTCCGAGTGGCAGCCTCCAACATAGAGCCGCCGATTTTCTCATCATAGTCAAGACGAAAGCTGAGCGACTGTGATCCAGTATAAACATTGTTTGCTCCAGGTACGATCACAACACGGATACGTTCCATTTTCCAATAGCCGTACACATCCACGTTATGATCCAGCATGGTTGTATTAAAGTCAAAGGGCTGTGAGAAACCGGCATCTGCATACCAGCCCAGGAAATAGTGTCCTGTTTTCTGGCCTTCCGCCTGGTCTGCGTAACCGCTGATATCATCTTCATAAAGAACTGTGTAATCTTCTACGTCATTTCCACCATTGTTGGTGAAGAAGGTCAGCTTATACTCATTGCGATCAAAACGAACCTCAAAGTAATTATTGAAACTAATCGCACCTCCATAATAACCATCTGATCCTTTTGGCGTTACCGCTGTCCAGTTTCCGTACCCGCCTGTTCTGTAATATGCAGCATGATACCCGGTATACTTATCATTGATATGGAATGACCCACTATTGTATCCAGTGTAGAAACTGTTTGCCTCTGTATAAGAACCATCCAGGTTCTGCAGGTAGAAAATAATGGCTGACCCGGTAGTTGTCTCAGTATTACCATAAAATTTTGCAACTGTAGAATTATCCAATGGCTCAAAAGTTGTTTTTAAAGTCATGCGCGAACCATCTGTTCGACCTGCCGTTCCCCCATCTGCATTACCACCGTTGGCAGTATTATAACCAGTGTCGTACCAGTTATAACCTGTAGGCCAAGTATAACCATTACTCTCCAACGTAGAGCCATAAAGACCTTCAAAAGACTTATAAAGCTGCCAGCTGTTCTGTTGATTATTGGAGCGCGTATATCTGGTACCAGTATAGTAGTGCTTTACGCCTTCTGAATCCGTGTAAGACCAAAGTTTCGCCGGTGTATGTGTCTCATTGAGTGCACGGAAAACGTTATTCTGGTCTCGTCCATACAGTCCTGCACCATTTTCTTCCGTGGCATGGTAGACATCTCCGTCTTTGCGATAGAGCTGCCCTATGTAAGTGGCAGGGGTCGTACTTGCCGTATATCGAGCACCCTCATATATTTCTCCATTATAATAATAGATATAACCATTTGTGTTTCTTTGAAGATGTACATGACCAGCATCTGCTGTAACTACGGCATACTGCGTTCCATTATGTGATGTTGTCTCTGTATAGTTATATGGAGCACTCCAACCTGTCCTTGTATAACGAGGGCCTGTATATGAATATGTACCATTATTATTACTTGTTCGTGTGTAACGATTTCCATAATAAGGGTTGGAGTACGTATATCCTATCCAACCTCCTCCGTTTCTGGTTCTATACCAGGTACCGTTATAGTAATATATCTGTACAAACTCACCGTTATAGACGCCGTACTGAGTCCCAGTATTGTCTGTGGCAGCATTATAAATATACTGTAATCGGTAAGTCGTCATAGACTCCCTGTCGATCTCAACATATTCTCCATCAACAATACCGTACTGTGTCCCATTGTCCCCTGTTGTTGTGGAATAGACCGGAGAATAGGTATAGGTATAGATATCTTCTCCATTCTCATGGGACAGTTCAACATACTCTCCATTTACAAGCCCATACTGAGTACCATTTTCAGTTGTGGTCTCTATATATATATATCCATTTCCCCAAGTGTAAAAATTCATGGTCATGGGTACACGATCATAGTACACATTGATCACAGAGCTGCCGTCTGCTTTCACCACGATATAAGGATTACTCTTATCCGGATTGTAAGTGAAATAAGCCTTATCTGTATCCGTGGAGGTACCGTTTTCTCCATAAATGTTGGTATACTGATTATCCAGGTAAATCAGATCCCCTGTTGTAACGTCCGAATCAACGAGAAAGCTGGTATCATAGTCATAAGTCTTATTCTCATCGTCAATTCCAACCTTATCTGTGGACTTCTGCTTCCAAATAATAACGCGGTAAGCACTGTCTGAAGGAATCCATTTTGCATAAACTGTAGTGTTTTTTGTCAGTAATTCACCAAAAGTAAAGAGTATAGTGCAGGCTTCATCTTCATACCATCCACCAAAGGCATAGCCTGTCCTGGTCGGATCTTCCGGCTGGACAGTAACCTCTTTTACGCTCTCCGTGTTCATATAAAAAGCAGGGGCTGTATAACTGGCACCGCCGCTGACCATCCGACCCGTACCATCATCAACAAGATCATTATCATCAAAAATCAGCCAGTATCCACCTTCCACTACCGGTGCAAGAGTGATATTAGAACTTATAGGATACTGTGTACCCGGCTCATAGAGAAGGGCATCCGGATCATCGCTATCTTCAAGCAGACGCCATCCTGTAAGTTTGTCCTCATATTTTGTCGGCTTTACAACATCTTTTACTGTGAAATAAGTTTCACCTTCTTCTTTTAATACCAAATCCGTGCTGAGGATATTGTTTGTATTGATATCAACATAAGTGATATAGTAAGCATCCTTCAGTTCCGCGATCAGGTCAATATAAGTACCTTCAACATACTCATTTTCCGTTTTTGCTTTTAGTTCCTGATTCAGTTCCGATACCGTCACGGATTCTTCTGAAATATCTGCTGTGCTGCCGTCAACTGTACCTCTGTGCCATCCCTGGAAAATACGCACAAAGTCTTCCTGAGACATTCCAGGTATGCTCGGTTCGTATATTTCTGCATCCCGGTCCTGAACATCACTATAACGGAAATACTGTGAAGACATCTGCTCATAAACGCCAGAAGCCGCATTAAAATACCAGAAACGATATACTATTCTTGCATTTCCTCCCGGTGTATCATCATCAACAATCGGATAGATTGAAAAACTGTCTGTCTGAAAATTCAGTACATTTCCATTTGCTGAAACATCCAGAACATCCACCTGGTCATTATCGGAAATATGAATAACCTTAAGGTTATCAATTCTATTCTTATCAGCATCAATCAGCTCTATACTAACATCTACATCTGCCTCAGGCTGATAGTGAACATCAGGATTCCCTTTTGATACAAGGCTGATGTCAAAGATTCGGGCATAGGAAATAGCATCCACTTCTTTACCAAGCTTTAAGGCAGATTCTTCAAGGTATCGATTATAATCCGCATTATTCTGCTTTACTTCAGTAACAATAAGGTCTGTATCCTCTGGTAGATTCGCTTCAGCCCCATATGTCACGGTTACCTTATAATTCTTCCCATCACTCGCCAGTACGGTCTTCTCAATGGTCGTTCCGATCATGCCATAGACGGAGAAGGAGGCTGCCTCGAAGGTGATGCTCTTTACGTCATCGTTCTTGTTGGTCTTGACTTTCACATCATCGATGACCTCGGTCTTATTATCTCCGAAATGAAGGACGTTTACCTTTTCCCCTTCCTTGACTTCCACAGGCTGGTTATAACTGATATTTACAGAAACCGGGGAAGCTGGTTCAACCTCCTTTTCCCCATCCATAATTTTAATGTCGAAGAAGCGGGCCGTGGGCTCGGCCTTCTTGTTCATCTCCAGGGTCTTTCTGGCTTCCTGGAGGTATTTTTCATAGTCCTTGCTGTCCTTAGGGATCTCTTTCACCTGGAGGACGGCTCCTTCCGGGATGGAGGCTTTGTCATCACAGGTCATAACTACCTTGTAATCCTGTCCTTGAAATTCCAGTTTCTCTACAGACTTCCGATTCTTTTCAACAGTCTCTGTACTGGCCGCTTTCGTTTCTGTGCTCTCTTCGGTAGCTGCCGATTCCTCTGTAGATGCTTTTGCTGCTTCTTCCGTGGATGCCGCTGCTTCCTCTATAGACGCTTTTGCTGCTTCTTCCGTGGATGCTGCTGCTTCCTCTGTAGACGCTTTCGCTGCTTCTTCCGTGGATGCTGCTGCTTCCTCTGTAGACGCTTTTGCTGCTTCTTCCGTGGATGCCGCTGTTTCCTCTGTAGATGCTGCCGCATTATCCTCCGAAGATGCTTTTACTTCTTCTGTGGAGTTCTCTTCCTTCTCCTCTGTCTTTGGTGCGGTCACGGCAAGGCCCACCAGGCCCCAGTTTCTGTTATTCACTGCGGAGGAGTAGAAGAAGCGGTAGGCGGACACCCGGTACCCGCTCATTTGTGTATCTACACTTTCCACCATGTAGGCATAAGAGCCCCGGAAGGTAAGAACGTGGGCTTTTTCCCCTTTTCTGACCTTATCTTTTTCCGTGGGCACGATCAGCAGATCGATGTCCTGGCTGGAACGGATCTCCTTGCCCTTGGAAAAAAGGGCGAACTTTAAGAACCGGACAGAGCGAAACTCTCCCCGGCCTTCTCTGGCGGCCGCCCTCCTGGCTGCTCTTAAATAAGAAGAATAAGCAGCAGAGGTATCTTTATCCGTCATATCCTCTTTTTTGATCTCCTCGACGGATATCGTGACATCCGCCGGAAGCTTCATCTCTTCTTTCAGTTCCAGAGACACGGTGTAACCGTCTCCCCTGCCGGTATATATGCCTTTGGCATAGCTGGCTGTCTGAGACCGGCTGCTCTGATCCTGGTCTTTCTGGACCGGATCGTCAGGATTTCCTTGAGAGGAATCCGGTGTGAGTAATACTTGATCTGTCTGATCTTCTCCTTCTGTTTCTGCAGGAACAGTATCCTTATCTTTCCTGGTCGTGTCGGAGGGGGTCAGTTCCTCTTGTGCGTCAACAGTCGAATGAGAAGTGTTTCCCTCCAAATCCTGTTCAGAGTCTGCCATGGGGGAACCCTGCTGCATTGATGCCGTAGAGCCGCTTTCCATCTGATCCAGATATACGCCCTGATCCGTTTTCCCTTCTTCTTTCTCCAAAGTGATGGCCGGTAATATGAGCGCATAGGTCGTAACGAAAACGACCACCATAGCCATTGCAGTAACAAGACGCCGCCATTTCCAACCCTGAGCCATATAGGTCATTAATAACCTTTGTATGTATCTCAGATATTTCGACATCTTTTTATCTCCTTATTCCGTTTTTTCTAAAAAAGTCATGATTTGGTCCGAAATTCATTTCAGTTTCATCAATTCTGTCATTGCATCCGTATAACTACATATGATGATGTAAAAGCAAAAAAATATCACGGCTTGTTTCGCTGCATAGCAGCTCTCACAATCCTGCAAAACATATGATTATCTGTATCAATAAACAAAAAACGTACCTATTCTTTGAAGTAGTACTTCTACCTTTAACTTATTTTTTATGATATCATAGCCTTTTTATATTTACCACTTAAAAATCAAATCAACAAATACTATTTTTTAGTCCCTTTTTACACCTTTTTACAAAAAAAGCCTTTCCGGTTCTGTATCTTCCCGGAAAGGCTTTTTTTGTAAACGATGATTCATTGTCTGTTATTTTCGGTAATTCCCTATTTCCGCTCTGACAGCTGCAGGCGGATCAGGGCTTTCTTCAGGGCCAGTTCGGCTCTTTGGATATCCACGCCGCCCTCGTGTTCCGTGGACAGTCTTCTCTCGGCCCGGATCCTGGCTTCCTCGGCTCTCTTTTTATCAATCTCCTCGGGCCACTCTACGGACTCGGCGAGGATGGTAACCCGGTCCTGGCTGATCTCCACGAAACCGGACAGGAGGGCTGCCTCTTTCTGTCCATCCTGCTCTGTGATCTTGAGGATGCCGGGGGCGATGATCTGGGTCATGGGGATGTGGTCAGGATAGATCCCCACCTCTCCCACTGTGGTATTATACTCGATCATAGCCACGTCACCGCTATAGAAGATCCCGGAAGGTTCGATGACTTCAAGTCTGACTAATTTTTCCGCCATGAAATCACCTTCTTTACTTATTATACCTGGCCAGGACGTCGTCCATATTGCCGGCGTTCAGGAACATACCTTCCGGAATGTCATCGTACTTGCCTTCCAGGAGGTCCTTGAAGCCCTGGATGGTCTCTGCCAGAGGTACGTAGCGGCCGTTGGTTCCGGTGAACTGTTCTGCCACGAAGAAGGGCTGGGAGAGGAATCTCTGTACCTTACGGGCTCTGGCTACCAGGAGCTTCTCGTCCTCGGAAAGCTCGTCCATACCCAGGATGGCGATGATATCCTGCAGCTCCTTATATCTCTGAAGGATCTCCTGTACCTGTCTTGCCACATGATAGTGCTCCTCACCTACTACTCTGGGATCCAGAATACGGGAGGTGGACTCCAGGGGGTCTACTGCCGGGTAGATACCCTGCTCAACGATGGCACGGGAAAGTACCGTCGTCGCATCCAGGTGGGCAAAGGTTGTGGCCGGAGCCGGGTCTGTCAGGTCATCGGCAGGCACGTAGACAGCCTGTACCGATGTGATCGATCCATTTTTCGTGGATGTGATCCGCTCCTGGAGAGCGCCCATCTCTGTCTGCAGGGTCGGCTGGTAACCTACGGCACTGGGCACACGGCCCAGGAGGGCCGACACCTCAGAACCGGCCTGGGTGAAACGGAAGATATTATCAATGAAAAGAAGGACGTCCTTTCCACCTTCATCTCTGAAGTTCTCGGCGATGGTAAGTCCGGTAAGGCCCACACGCATACGGGCTCCCGGCGGTTCGTTCATCTGACCGAAAACCATGGCGGTCTTCTCGATAACGCCCGACTCGCTCATCTCTGTATATAAGTCATTACCCTCACGGGTTCTCTCTCCAACACCGGTGAATACGGAATAGCCGCCGTGCTCGGTAGCGATATTACGGATCAGCTCCTGGATCAGTACGGTCTTACCTACTCCGGCACCGCCGAAGAGACCGATCTTTCCACCCTTCTGGTAGGGACAGAGGAGGTCAACGACCTTGATTCCCGTCTCCAGGATCTCTGTGTCCGTGGCCTGCTCCGCAAAGGTAGGTGCCTTCCTGTGAATGGGCATCCTCTTTACTCCCTCCGGGGCCGGCTTATTGTCAATCGGATCTCCCAGAACGTTAAAGATTCGTCCCAGTGTCTTCTCACCTACCGGCACGGAGATGGGTCCGCCCGTGGCGGTGACTTCCATGCCCCGCACCAGACCGTCAGTCGGTCCCATGGCGATACATCTGACGATGTCATCGCCCAAATGCTGGGCAACCTCGGCCACCAGCCGGCTTCCGTCCGGCCTGATGATCTCAACGGCGTCGTTAATCTCCGGGAGTACTCCCTGTGCGAACTTCATATCCAGAACGGCACCGATAACCTGGGTGATCTTCCCTTGATTCTGTGCTGCCATTTCTTTCTCCTTATACTGTAAATGTGAATTCCTGTTACTTTGACCGCCAGGGACTCCCCTATTACGGTCAGTTCAATGCCTCGGCTCCGGAGATAATCTCCGTCAGCTCCTGGGTGATGGCACCCTGCCTTGCCCTGTTGTAGGCAAGGGAGAGAGAGCTGATCATCTCCTCCGCGTTGCTGGTGGCCGCATCCATAGCCTGCATACGGGCACCGTTCTCGCTGGCAACAGCCTCGATAAAGGAACCGAAGATAATACTGTTAATATATTTGGGCACCAGAAGGTCGAGGGCCTCCTCTGCCTCCGGCTCATAATTCATGGGGGCAGCCTTGCGGGAGTTCTCCTCCTCTGGCTGACCCTGGTCCTGCTTATGCCCTATGGACTGCATTTCCTTACTTGCCTCATCGACCTCCTCCGTCTCTATGGGGAGCAGCTTCAGAAGCCTGGGCTCATGAACTACGGTATTTTTAAAATTAGTGTAGGCCAGATAAATCTCTCCGATCTCCCCGGCACTGTAGGCGTCAAGGAGGGTCTTGCCGATGATGATGGCATCGGCAAAGAGGGGTTCATTGATGATGTCTGACTCGTCAGCCACGATCTTGTAGCCTCTGTGAGCCAGACCGTCCACACCCTTTTTGCCGATTCCATATACCTGGACCTGGTCCTTGGACAGGCCGCTGTCCGCCAGCAGCTTGACCACGTTATTATTGTAGCCGCCGGCCAGACCCCTGTTGGAAGTCACCACGATGACACCCTTCATGTCTGACCCGTTATGCTTCAGATACTGGTGGTCGATATTACCGGACTTCTCCAGGATGGAATGAACCGTCGCATACATCTTGTTGAAGTAGGGCTTGGCCCCCTCCGCTCTCACCTTTGCTCTCTGCAGTTTGACGGTGGATACCAGCTTCATGGCCTTGGTGATCTGCTGCGTACTTTGAATACTCTCTTTCCGCCTCTTAATATCTCTCATGGATGCCATAATGAATCACCGCCTTAAAACTGCTCTTTATATTCGTTGATCGCCTTCTTTATCAGCTCGTCTGTCTGATCAGAGATCTTCTTCTCCTCCCGGATATGGCTGAAGATTTCCGGATACTTGGTATCGATGAAATCGTGAAGTCCTTCCTCAAATTCCAGAACCCGCTCGGTGGGGATATCCAGAAGCATCTTCCTGGTCACCGCGTAGATGGTCACAACCTGCTTCTCTACGGGAAGAGGTTTGTACTGGGGCTGTTTCAGAACCTCACGGATCCTCTCACCCTGGTCAAGACGGGCCCTGGTGTCATCGTCAAGCTCGGAACCGAACTGGGCAAAGGAAGCCAGCTCACGGTACTGGGCAAGCTCGGTACGGATGGGGCCGGCAATCTTCTTCATGGCCGGAATCTGGGCAGAGCCACCTACTCGCGATACGGAAAGACCGGCATTGATGGCCGGGCGGAAACCGGCGTTAAAGGCCTCCGTCTCCAGGTAGATCTGACCGTCTGTGATGGAGATGACATTAGTCGGGATATAGGCAGATACATCTCCTGCCTGGGTCTCGATGATAGGCAGGGCCGTCAGGGAACCTCCTCCCAGGTCTTCCGACAGTCTCGAAGCCCTCTCCAGCAGTCTTGAATGGAGATAGAATACATCTCCGGGGAAGGCCTCACGTCCCGGCGGACGACGGAGCAGGAGGGACAGGGTACGGTAGGCTACCGCATGCTTACTCAGGTCATCATAGATGACCAGGACATCCTCGCCTCTCTCCATCCATTCCTCACCGATGGCACAACCTGCGTAGGGAGCGATATACTGGAGCGGTGCCAGCTCACTGGCCGTAGCCGCAACGATGGTCGTATACTCCATGGCTCCGTACTCATTTAAAGTCTTTACTATGTTGGCTACGGTAGAAGCTTTCTGACCGATGGCCACATAGATACAATGCATATTCTGACCCTTCTGGTTGATGATGGTATCGATGGCGATGGCCGTCTTTCCAGTCTGACGGTCTCCGATGATCAGCTCTCGCTGTCCTCTTCCGATAGGGATCATGGAATCGATGGCCTTGATACCGGTCTGAACCGGGGTGTCAACACTTTTACGCTCGATTACGCCGTGGGCAACCCTCTCCACGGGGCGGTAGCTTGTCGCCTCAATGGGACCCTTCTCATCGATGGGCTGGCCGAGGGCATTGACAACACGGCCGGTCATGGCGTCGCCTACCGGAACCTCAACCACCCTGCCAGTGGTCTTGACCGTATCGCCCTCGTTGATGCTGCGGTGATCACCCAGGAGTACCGCACCGACATTGTCTTCCTCTAAGTTCATGACCATGCCGTATACCTCTCCCGGGAATTCCAGAAGCTCACCCTGCATCGCGCTCTCGAGACCATGAATACGTGCGATTCCGTCAGCCACCTGGATTACGGTACCCACATCGGCTGTCTCCAGTTTCGCCGTATACTGTTTAATCTGTTCCTTGATGACGGAACTGATCTCTTCAGGTCTTAAGTTCATAGAGCTTAATACACCTTCTTTCTCTGTTCTTATGCCATGCCGCCTTCCCCGCTCTTCTGCCGGCAGGCCGGCGGCTCCTAGTTTATCCTAGTTTAAATTCTTCTGCCTCAAAAGGCAGAATCTATATCTCTTCCAGCTCTCCTATCCCAGTCCCCCGGGACCGGAAAGTCCATCAGCCGCTGATGGTCCTCCTCCAGGAATCAGGAAAGCTGGATCTGCGTCAACTCTTTGCTGAGCTTGTCAAGCTGTGTTCTCAGACTGCTGTCAAGGACCCGGTCCTCGATCCGGACCACCAGGCCGCCCAGCAGGGACGGATCCACTCTGTAGTCCACATCGAAGGTCTTGTAGCGGGTGGTCTCCAAAAGCCTCTTCTCCAGAGCATTTTTCTGGAGTCTTGTCAACTCCTTAGCTGAGCTGACGGCGGCTGTTCCAATCCCCTTGTATTCCTTGACCTTATGGATGAAATAGGAGAAAATGGACGGAATCTCATTGTAGCGGTCCTTCTCCACGATCACATGGAGGAAGCCCTCCATATCCCCGGACACCCGGCCGGAGAACACATTTCCTATGATCTTCTGTTTGTCTTCCTTGATGATCTTCGGATGGTTCAGGAGTTTTGACAGATCTTCATTATCAGAAAATGTCTTCTGCACTGCCTGAGCTTCCTCGTAGAGGCCATCCAGGCTGTTCTGCTCCAGGCCAAGTTCAAACAAAGCGTCCCCATAGGTTGTGCTTACTAGCTTAGCCATGTCTCTTCACCCATCTCCTTCAAGGTCTGCTCAAAGATAGCATCCTGACGTCTCTGGTCTACAGCCTCTCCGATGATCTTCTCGGACATGAGGGCAGCCACAGAAATGATCTCCTGCTTGACCTCGTCTTTGACCCGGCTCTTCTCCAGCTCCGCCTCGTTTCTGGCCGCCGTGATGATCCGCTCTGCCTCCTGGCGGGCATCGGCGATAATCTCTTCCTCCCGGCGGAGGGCCTTCTTGCGGGCGTCGCTCAGGATCTGCTCGGCCTCCCGGTCGATCTCCTTAAGCTTCTTGTCATATTCTTCCTTAAAACGTACCGCTTCATCCCGGGACTCCTTGGCTTCCTGCTGCTCCCGCATGATCCTTTCCTTACGCGCGTTTAAGATCTTGCGCACAGGTTCGATCAGCAGGTAACTTCCCAGCAGAAAGAGCAGAAATACGGAAAGTATCTGGAAACACAACTGAAATAGCAGCTGTGGATCCAGCCCGAATATACGGTCGTCGTACAGTGCTTCCAGTAACACGATCTGGCCTCCTTTCTAAGAATCCATGGGCAGGTCCTGCCTGCTCGTCAGATCTGTTCTTCTAGAAACGGCCGATCAGCGGGTTCGCGTACAGCAGGATCAGTGCTACTACAAGACCGTAAAGACCGGTTGTCTCGGCAACAGCCTGGCCTAAAAGCATGGTGGAAGTGATATCTCCTCTTGCCCCCGGGTTACGTCCTACAGCGGATGCACCATGGCCGGCTGCGATACCCTGGCCGACACCAGGTCCGATACCTGCGATAAGCGCAAGGCCCGCACCGATACAGGAACAAGCTGCTACTAATCCTTCGTTAGTAATCTGTGTCATAATTTTTTCCTCCTTGTTGACTCCATGTTCTCTTAATAAAATAAATCTCTGATTCTAATGATTTGTTTCTAATGATTTGTCTCAATAAATGCTTTCTTTATTATATGTCTTAATAAATATCAACTAATTTAATACATATCCGGTAAGCCGGGGTCTTTGACTCTATGTCTCTGCAAATATTAAGCCAATTAATATATACCCGGTAAGCCGGGATACCTGCTTCTATGTCTCAACAAATATTAACTATCTCAATACGTGCCCGGTCAGCTGGGATACTTGTCCGTGATAAAGGTCATGGTCAGCATACCGAATACATAGGTCTGGATCGCTCCTGAGAAGAGATCAAAATAGGCATGCAGGAATGTCGGTATACCTATCTTGGCAAACCAGGGCATCAGGGTGTACCACAGGCCCAGCATGATGGTTCCGGAAAGGACATTTCCGAAAAGACGCAGGGACATGGATACCGGTGTGGCGAACTCACTGATTACGTTAACCGGGAAAAAGATAGGAAATGGCTGAAAGAGATCCTTGACAAAGGATATGCCATTATACCTGATCCAGGCATATTCGATCAGGACGAACGTGACGAGGGCCAGGCCGAATGTGGTGGCAAAGTCAGCCGTCGGCGGTCTCAGGCCAAAAAGTCCCGAGATGTTGGAAAACAGAATAAAAATCATCAGCATTTCCACGTAGTTCCGATACTTTGGCGCGAACTTGCCCATACTGCCTTCCACCATGCTGTCTAAGGTCTCCACAAGCATCTCTGCGATATTCTGAATCGTATTAGGCTCATCGTAGTCCTTCATAATCTCGTGCCGGAGCACAAGGATCATGGCCAGGACGGCCAGACATACGATCACTGTGCAGACCATGGTCGTATTGATGGAGACAGTGGTGCCAAACAGCTTGAACTCATAGTAACTGTGGATAAAAAAGTCCACTTCGGTCCCGCTGTCCAGCAGTAATCCGGCAGGCACGCCTGCTCCGTTTCCCATATCTTCACCTTCCTTTCTTTAATAATTTCTTAGTTATATATACATTGGTGTAGACATGAAGATACGCCGAAACCTTCAGTCCCAGAATCCCGACGAGGATCCCGGGGAAACTGATCCAGGTAAAATGCATACCCAGCCATGCTACTGCCAGTATAACCAGCATTCTTATGATACTTGCCAGGGTCATGGACCGACTGGCCTGACCCGGTTCCATGGTCACAGCCTTCTCCACACTCCTGTACATACTGATACTGAGGCCTATGGCGGCCGCGGTTCCCATAAGCAGACCCAGGGAAAATGTCAGCTTGTTCTCCACAAAGATCAGGCCGATCACTTCAAAAACCAGGCTGTAGACGAGACAGCCCAGGATCAGGTCCAGCAGGGTCTCCTCCGCCTCAGATCCATGGGTCTTCATCCAATTCGTCTTCATCCTCACCTCCAGCTTCCGGGACCTGAGCCCCTTTCTGGCTATCCGGCTTCCTGTCAGGCTTTGTATCCGGCTGTCTGCCCGGAGCCATATCCGGCTGTCCCTCCTGTCCCTCCGGCTTCCTTCCCGTGATCAGTCGGCCGTTAAAGCGTTCGATCACCTGGTAACAGGACCGGAATCCCGACAGAACTCCCAGCAGCAAAAACAAAGGGAAAATCACCGGATGGCCGGTGTGCCCGGCCAGGAAATAACCGGGAATCCCACAGAGAAAGATACAGGTCATCATGGATATGCCCAGCTGCAGAATCAAAGTAGTCATCCGCATCACCCGGCGGTTATCCTCGCCCCGCTTCTTCTTTCTTCGCTCACGGAATTCCTCTGCCGTCTCCCTCCTGCCCATCTCTTAAACCTCAATCAGCCGGTAACCGGCTGCCTTGAGCATCCGGTTCATCACGGCATCTCCCAGTCCTTCCTCAAAAAAACTTTCCGAGTAAATGTACTGGCATGCCAGGTCATCGAACTCTCTTAAAATCCGGTAAAGTCCGGCTGCCACCGTCTCCGGATCACTCCGCCTGCCGATACTGCGCCGGATTCCCTTCTTATAGGAATCCAATGTCTCGTCGGTGGCTATGATCCCCACCTTTAATCCTTCCGCCTCCCGGTCGGCCGCCAGGCGGTTAATCTCGGCAATCACTCTGGGGCCGGCTCCCTCCACCAGTACCAGCTGCCCCTTGGGGGCATAATGGCGGTACTTCATACCGGGTGCCTTGGCCACCATGTTCACAGGCTTCTCCCGGCCTGCCACAGCCGGATCCACGGTGACGGGACCAGCCACTTTCTCCAGCATCTCCGGCGTAATAAAGCCGGGCCGGAGAATCACCGGTCTGTCTCCTGTCATGTCGACAATGGTCGACTCTATTCCTATCTGGACAGGTCCCCCGTCAAGAATCAGGGGAATCCGTCCCTTCATATCTTCATAGACATGGGCCGCACTGGTAGGGCTGGGTCTCCCGGACCTGTTGGCGCTGGGCGCCGCAATCATCCGGCCGCTGACCCGGATTAAGGCTGCCGCCACCGGGTGGGAAGGCATGCGGATGGCCACGGTCTTCAGTCCTCCTGTGGTACCGTCAGGTACAATGGCCTTCTTCTTTAATATTACTGTCAAAGGTCCCGGCCAGAATCTCTCCATGATCTTCCAGGCCTCCTCGGGGATGTCCCTGGCAATCTCTGCCACCTGGTCAAGACGGCAGATGTGGACGATCAGAGGATTATCGGAAGGTCTGCCCTTGGCCGCATAGATCCTGGCTGCCGCATCTTCATTGAGGGCATCTGCCCCCAGGCCGTAGACCGTCTCCGTGGGAAAAGCCACCAGCTCTCCCCGGCGGATCAGGTCGCCCGCCAGTTCCAGGGCCTCCCGGCTTGCGGCCGGCCAATCTTCCTGCCCTGTCTCGCTCTCCCGGGATCCCTCTGCCTTGGGCAAAAGTCCCGTCTCTATCTTCAGACACTGCGTCTCCACAGAATCACCTCTTCGTTATTATACTTAAGGAACTTCCGGCTATTCCTGGAAAAGACTCCGGCCCAGACTTTTGTCTAATCTCTGGATTGAACTCCGGTCCGCTTTCCCTGATTGACTCCCTTTCCGAAAGCTACTCACAGTCCTCAATACTATATCATGATTACAGGGCAAAGTCAAAATGGCGGGAGGGAAAACTATGGACTCAGAGAAGCAACATTATGGACTCTCCGGAAGCTGTTTGCCATTCCCTAAAACAATTCTGACCAGTCTATTTGCTGCCTTATCCCTCCCGTCCCGAAATGTCTTCTTAAACCATATTTACAAGGCCAATTATATTCCTATATTTTGCTTGAAATGTTTAATATTGACATTTCTGTTTGGTTATTGTAAACTATTTCCAATTCGAATGCAAGCCCTTTCCTGAAAAATATTTTCAAGGAAGTGCCTGCCATACAGGGATATTCCCTCAGGGGAAAGCCTTTCCCAGCCTTTAGACATAATATTTACTTTACAGAAGAGCAAGTTCTGATTATACTATGTTATTGGTATCTTTATTAAACAGTTCCTCCACACAAGGTATTTTTGATAGAATTCAGCATGCTGGTAAGACAGGAAGTTTTATAAAGATCAAGGTATTATTGCTAATTATTTTTCAGGCTTTAGAATTCCGGCGGGACCAGAAACCGGCAGGACTAATCCTCTTGTCTTCACAGGCCCATGGACCGGCTGGGCTCGATACCCTTGTTTCCAGCAGGACCGGCAGTTCTTTTATTCCGGCAGGACCAGGACCCCGGCAGGGTTGATACCCAGGCCGCCTGCAGGGCCAGAGGGATTCAGAGTCTTTTTCACACTACCATTTATAAAAAATGCTGACACACATTCCATGTGCCAGGCATGTAAAGGACGGATGCTCATGCATATAGAAAAGATTAACGAAAACCAGATCCGCTGCACTCTCACCAAAGAAGACCTGGCCCAGCGGCAGCTCAAGCTTAATGAGCTCACCTACGGTTCCGCCAAGGCACGGGAGCTCTTCAAGGATATGATGACCCAGGCCTACGAGGAGCTGGGTTTTGAAAGCAGTAATATTCCCCTGATGATCGAGGCCATACCAGTCTCTTCGGACTGTCTGGTCCTGATCATAACCAAGGTGGAAGACCCGGAGGAATTTGACACCCGCTTCTCCCGTTTCTCCCGGAATGGCAATCACGGAGAGGAAGACCCCGGGCTGGCTCATGGGGCGGAACTTCCGGACACCACCTACAGTTCCCCAGGCTTCTCCAACCTTTTAGAAGAGGACCCGGAAGCTCTCCACTATGAGGAGGACCCGGAGGCTGCAGGCAGCCATGACCAGCTTTCTGTCTCCGACGATTCCGATGGATGCCATTTCTCCTCCACCCGCAAGGATGGCGACTTTGAGACCACCCTGGAGATTTCCATTGAAAAGGATGGGCAGGACGGGGAGGAAAGTGTTCCTGTAGATCTATTTAATATGTCCGCCGAGGAAATGCTGACCTATCTGGCGAAAAGAGCCAGAGAGATCAGAGAGGATTTGGGCCAGGGTCAAAATAAGACCGGAAAGACTGACCCCGCCTCCAGCCGGCAGGATCTTCCTGCCCTGGAATATAATCCGGACAACAACCCCCGACCGGAATCTGATCAGAAAGACGGGGCCAGTAATAACTTTGGTCAAAATGATGAGACCGGCAAAGACTCCGGCCTGGATGAAGCTGACAAGCCAGTCACCGCTCCCGGCATTCATCCCGGCGGCAGGACCGGCAAAGCCGGCAAAGGAAACAGGTCTGGAGCCGCTGCCTCCCAGAAAGACTTCCGCTGCTATTATTTCAGCAGTTTTTCTGACATCAGCCGCCTCTGTGCTGTTCTTTACCCCTTCTATAAAGGGATGAGCTCCCTCTACCGGGATCCTTCTGAAGGCAGCTACTACCTGCTTCTGCGCAGGGGAGACAGTGACAAAAACCATTTTAAACGGGCCTGCACCCTGGCTGCCGATTTCGGTAAGAGCCTGGACTTAAGCTACGGCACTGACTTCTACTTCAGAGAACATTTCCGCATAATCCTGGCCGAGGATGCCGTGGCCCAGACAGCCAGCCTGCTGTAAGCCAACTGATAAAAAATACATGCTGTAATTCAGCAACACAGCCGACTACCAGCCTCCTGTATGCCAGCTGATAAGAATTGCATCCTGTAATTCAGCCAACCTAGCCGACTTCCAGTCTCCTGTATATCAGCTGGAACCCCGGCACAAATGATTTAAACAGGCCCTTATACTGAAAAAAATCTTCAAATATAAAAAGAGCCGGGTCTCTGCGGCCTCCTTTCCCAGACAGCTCCTGGAAGACTCCATCAGCTGCCCGGGACCGGCCTGCAGATACCCGGCTCTTTTAAAATACTCTTATTATTTTGCCTCGTTGGCAAGATAGTCATTGATTCTCTTTGTCAGCATATCAGCGTCCATGCCATGCACCATACATGCCTCCTCCAGGCTCTCCATCTGAGAAGCCGGGCATCCTACGCAATGCATACCTGCTGCCATCAGGATTGCTGCAATTCCAATATCCTTCTGAAGCATCTCGCCAATCTGTGTCTGTTTTGTAACCTGAAATGCCATAATAGTTACCTCCACTTATTCTATGGGCAGACTCTCCGTCTGCAGATTAATTACTTTTACCTCATACCCACGGGGGGTATATGTATTGTCACCTAGTATATAACAAACCCGGAAAAAAAGCAAGCTTACTTAAGGTCTGTTCTTCTCTGCTTACCATACCCGCAAGGTATGTAAACTCCTCTTTCTTATTTCTCCAGAGCCTTGATCAGGTTGATCATCTCGATGGCGCCAAGAGCACAGTCATAGCCCTTGTTGCCTGCCTTGGTTCCTGCTCTCTCAATAGCCTGCTCGATATTTTCTGTAGTAACGATACCGAACATAACCGGAATATTGGACTTCAGGCTCACCTGGGCCACACCCTTGGAAACCTCATTGCAGACATAATCATAGTGGGATGTTGATCCACGGATCACAGTACCCAGAGCGATAACCGCATCATATTTTCCAGAATCAACCATCTTCTGGCAGATCAGGGGAATCTCAAAAGCACCGGGAACCCAGGCCACATCGATATTCTCTTCCACTACACCATGACGAACCAGTCCATCCACCGCGCCGCCTAAAAGCTTGCTTACGATAAACTCATTGAATCGGGCACATACGATACCGATCTTCTCCTCGCCGCCTACTACTTTTCCTTCAAATACATTGTATGCCATGATATAAACCTCCTGTTTTGGTGGGCCCGGCCCCGGCCTCCCGACTCCTTGAAGCCGGACATCCGGATCCTTTAAGCCTCATAATATATGATACCATATTTTATCATTATATTTATTATAAAATGTTTTTCCTGGACTATTTTCACGAGAAAATGTTTATCTTCTTCTTGTTTTTCCTGACCGGTCCGACCTTTTGACATATGCCCCTGAGGTCCTGAATATGCCGCTGGCTTTTCCTGGTCCGGCCAGCCCCCTTTTAATAAAGGTGACCCATCTTAATCTTCTTGGTCTTCAGATAGAAGCGGTCGTCGTCATTGGCCTCAATGACGATGGGCACCCTCTCCACGATCTCAATACCATAGCCGGACAAACCCACTACCTTGGTAGGATTGTTGGTCATCAGACGGAGCTTCTTCACGCCCAGGTCAGCCAGAATCTGAGCACCGATACCATAATCCCGCAAATCTTCCGGGAAACCCAGGGCCAGATTGGCCTCCACCGTATCCAGACCCGTATCCTGCAGCTGATAGGCCTTAAGCTTGTTAATCAGGCCGATGCCACGGCCTTCCTGTCTCATGTAAACCAGCACTCCCCGGCCTTCCTTCTCAATCATGCGTATAGCTGCCTGGTACTGCTGTCCACAGTCACAGCGCCTTGAACCCAGGGCGTCACCCGTCAGACACTCAGAATGAACCCGGCAAAGAACCGGCTGACCGTCAGAGATATCACCCTTCACGATAGCCACGTGGTGCTCTCCATTTAAAGTGTTCACGTAGCCCAGAATGCGGAAATGTCCATAATGGGTCGGGAAATCCGCCTCTGCCTCCCGGCTGACATAAGACTCCGAACCCCGGCGGTACTGGGTGATCTCCGCGATGGTAACCACCTTAAGACCATGGTCACTGGCAAATGTCATGACCTCATCCAGCTTCTTGGGCTCGCCGTCACCATCCACGATACCACAGCTGATTCCCGAAGCCCGGAAACCGGCGATCACCGCCAGGTCCACGATACCTTCCGTGTAGCCGCTGCGCTTTAAAACACCACCCTGCATGGCGACTTTCATATTATCCTTCCAGAGGACCTCCTGCTGGGCCAGGTGCTGGGCGATCTCATCCGATACCCTCAGGGCCACCTTTCCCCCCGCATGGTCCTTCATCCAACCGATCGCCTCCGGCGTAGCCCACTGGCCCGCCACAAGGACAACTCCGTCGGAATTCTCATCATTATCCTCCACCAAAACAACCATTTTCCCCTGCTTCAGGTCCTCAACGGCCTCATCAATGGTGGCAAATACATAGTCTTTCATCTGTCAGCTCCTCTCTGCTTATTTATGCCTCAGACACTAGTGCTGCTGCAACGATGAGCGATGTAATCTTCTTTATAAATCCATTCTTCTATAATTTATCTTTGTATATCAGACTTTCCACGACTTATGAAAGCCATTCCCGGCCTTTAATCAGCCCTGTAAAACAGTCTTTTCCATGCTTCTAAAAGCCATTCTTAGCCAGGAACTCCATGGTAATCCCGGATTTGGGCTGGACTTCCGTCTCCTGTTTACCTTGGTCAACACCGGCAAAAGCCAGTAGCTTCTCCACATATTTCCCAACCAGGTCATTTTCCAGATTAACCGTATCACCCGGTTTCTTATCCAGCAAAATCGTATTGGCCATGGTATGGGGAATCACCGAGACGGCAAAACTGGAAGAATCCACCCGGGCCACCGTCAGGCTGATACCATCGATGGTAATAGACCCCTTATCAATAATATATTTTAAAATGGAGGCCGGCGTATCTACCGTAACCCACACCGCATTATCATCTCTCTCCATGGACCGGATCCGCCCGGTACCATCTATATGACCAGCCACCATATGGCCGCCAAACCTGCCATCCGCCGCCATGGCCCGCTCCAGATTCACCCGGCTGCCACTCTTCAACTGGCCCAGATTCGTCCGGTTCAGAGTCTCATGCATCACATCCGCACTATAACAACCCCTCCCCAGGTCCACCGTAGTCAGACAAACACCATTTAGACAGATACTGTCACCGACATGCATATCCTCCATCACCTTATCCGCCTTAACAGTAATAATCGCCGACTTGGCACCCTTCTTCACAGACTGGACGATACCAACCTCTTCCACAATTCCAGTAAACATAACTGCATCCTTTCTATTACAAATACAATACAAATCCAATCCAACAAACCATAGGCTAAACATCAACCAATTTCTGACCATAGCTTTCCCGCCGTGAGCATGTCTGAGCCTGCAAAGCAGGCGAGTTCTGCAGGAGGCGCGAACAATAAGCGACGCCGGAAAATCCGCAGGTATAGTTGTTTTATTTCCTATAGGTACCATATTGAAAAACCTGGCACTACAGTACCCAAGGGTTTTTCAGGGTCTAGCACCCTATATATTTGTAGGTGACCAGCAAGTCTTCTCCTAACACCTCCAGCCCTGTCCTCTCAAACTTCCAGGCGTCCGCAGCCAGACTTTTACCCAGGCCCTCCACCGGAGTCCTGGCATCGGCCCCGCCAAACATCTTCGGAGCCAGATAACAATAAGCCTTACCCACAATCCCTGCCTCCAGGGCACTCTCATTGAGAGTTCCACCCCCCTCCAGCAGGATGCCGTCCACCTTCTCCCGGCCCAGATAAACCATGAGGGCCTGCAGGTCCACATGGCCATCCTTGTCCGGCATAACCGCCACTTTGACACCCGCCTTCTCCAGAAGGGCAGCCTTGTCCTCCTGACCTGCCAGGCAGGCCACGATCAGAGGCTGGTCTCCGGCGGTCCTGACCAACTTGGAGTCCATGGAAATCCTCAGATGGCTGTCCACCACGATCCGGATGGGATCCCTGCCTCCCTCAAGGCGGCAGTTAAGACTGGGATCGTCGGCAAGCACCGTACCGATCCCCACCATAATACCCTTGTAATGGTTGCGCAGCTTCTGCACATGAGCCCGGGCCGTCTCCCCGGTCACCCATTTGGAATCCCCGGTATGGCAGGCGATCTTCCCGTCCATGGTCATGGCATATTTCATAGCCACAAAGGGAGTCTTCTGACTGATATAGTGGAAGAACACATCGTTGATGGCGTCACATTCTTCCTTGAGAAAATGGGTGATTACCTCCACCCCTCTCTCTCTCAGTATCTGGTAACCCTTGCCCGACACCAGGGGATTGGGGTCATCGGACCCTACCACTACCCTGGAGATTCCCTCTTCCAGAATGGCATCGGTACAGGGCGGCTGCTTGCCGTGGTGGCAGCAGGGTTCCAGGGTCACATAGATGGTACTGCCCCTGAGATCAATCCCAGCTTCTCTGGCATGGGCTATGGCATTACGCTCGGCATGATACTGGCCGTAGCACTCGTGATAGCCCTCTGCCAGCACCTGGCCGTCCCTGACGATCACAGCCCCGACCAGGGGGTTGGGATTGGTCCTGCCGCTGCCCTTTTTGGCCAGCTCTATGGCCCGACGCATATATTTTTCATCCAATGGAGCATTTCCCATAATAATCCCCTTCCTGACATCCGCAGGCCCGGCCACCGCCGGTTTCCTGCCCTTATCCTGCCCTTACCCTGCCTTTACTCTGCATAAAATGTAAAAACCCTGAGCCGGCGTCTGACGCAAACTCAGGGCAGAATATCATATTAGCACCTGCAATACAGGCAAAAACATATTCACATATCAGTTCTTCTCCCATCCAGACTCTACTGTCGGCCCCGGAATCTCACCGGGTCATGCTATCGCTCGCGGGCTCACAAAAGGAGGCTGCCCTCTTTTTATATACCGCCGGTCGGGAATCTCACCCTGCCCTGAAGACCTCTTATTTAATTCGTTGACTATTATAACCTATTCATACCTTTAATACAAGCATGACTTTCAATGGGACTCCCGGCCGGTCCTCCTGACATTTTCCCTCAGCCGTCTATGATCTCAAAGCTCCCGGTCTTTTCTCCTCCGTAGCTTCCTATGCCGGTCACCTTAAAGCTGGCAGTCCCGGGTCCCATATTGTTATAGACCTCCAGCTTATAATCCAGCCCCTCTACCAGGTCCCTTCCATTTAAGCTTATCTTGAGATCAGGTACGACCGGCTTACCAAGATAGTCCTGGATATCGGAATAGGTCATCTGGGCGTCCTTGATGTCCACTGCCATATTATTCTGGTCGGAAACGTCGTTCTGCTTATAGATGGTAAATGTCACCGTGGCGACGCCAGTATAATTGCCCAGGCCGCCCACCGTCATCTTGGCCGTGCCGGGTCCTACATTTTCCCCGTATCCCAAGACCTTGTAATCCTGGCCCTCAATAAGAGCATGGATGCTATTCTTGCCGGATACCACGTAAAAGAGGGTCCCTCTGAGGTCGGTAAAGGTCAGGGGCGCACCGGTCTCTTCTATAAGAGAGGGGTCCAGGGTGAGGTTGGATGCTGCCAGCTCGGCTGGGATGATCTCATACTTTAAGGTCAGCTGGCCTTTGTAGGCACCCATGCCTGTCACCAGGGCTGTGGCGGTACCTACGGCATTATTGTCCTGGTATGTCACCATGTAATCCACATCTTTTACAAGAGCAGTCTCCCCATAATAGAGGGCCGGATCCGGCTCCACACCGCCAGGACAAAAGGCATAGTTCTTCATGCCGATCTGGGATGCAATCTGTGTATCGCTGCCGATATCAATCTGATCCGCCTGGGCGGCTTTCACCGTCAGGCCGTCATGAAAGCAGACCAAGCCCGCATATATCATCGTTGCTGCCAGCAAGACCAGACAGCATAATCTCCTGCAAAAACCAACGTTCTGCATCGTGGAAGCATCCTCCTTTTTTCTTATGTAATAAAAGTATTAAATAAATGTTACATTTCTAAAAACTCTTCTTACTAAATATACACAATTTTTTTAAAACAGTAAATAGTGATTTATAAAAGTTGAGAATAAATTTTTATTAGAAAATGGATCTTCCGGCAAAAAAATAGCGGCACCACTCTCCTGAGCGATACCGCCTGAATATCTATATATCATTATTTGAAAAAACTGCTCTTGTTATGGATTGTCATAGCGATCAACTAGTCTGCTGTCTGCCCGGATCATGTAAACCGACGCAGATACTCCATGGCACTCATGGCCGCGTTAGCTCCGTCTGCCACAGCAGTGGCAACCTGTCTGAGCCGCTTCTTTCTCACGTCGCCGGCCACGAAGAATCCTTCCGCTGAAGTAACCCCGTCCTCACCGGCCAGAACATAGCCTGCCGGATCCAGCAGTACCGTATCTTTCAGAAGCTCGGTTCTGGGATCTGCTCCCACAGTCTCAAAGACCACATCGATCTCCAGCCTGCGACCGTTAGACAACTCAAGGGCTTCTACCCTGTCGCCTCCACAGATCCTTCTGACTGCCAGGTTCCTGAGAATCTCGACATTAGGCTTCTTATCCAACATGCCCAGTATGGCCCTGTTACCCCGGAAATCCTGTCTCCAGTGGATCAGGTAGACCTTGGAGCATAAATCAGCCAGATAGAGGGCGGAATCCAGGGCTGTGTCACCGCCACCGATGACCGCCGCCGTCCTTCCCTTGTACAGGGGGCCGTCGCAGACCACGCAGGTGCCGACACCCCGGCCGAAGAACTTTTTCTCCCCTTCTACATTGAGCAGTCTGGGCTTGGTTCCGGCCGCGTAGATCACGGTCCGGGACTCTATACACTCGCCCTCACTGAAGCAGGTCCGCCAGGAAAAACCGGCGTCCTTGATGGAGCAGACATTACCATTATAAAATGGCACCCGCATCTCCTCAGCGTGGAGGCGGAAGCGGTCACCCAGTTCCAGGCCGCTTATGCCCGGACAGCCAAGGTAATTATCCACCCTGACACTGCCGGCGATCTGGCCCGTTCCCATGTAGTCCTTCTCAGCCACAATTATATTCAGATTACTCCTTTTGGCATAGACCGCCGCCGAAAGTCCGGCCGGCCCGCTGCCGATAATCAGAACATCGTACATATCTCTGCCACTCTTTTTTCAAAATCTATAGTCCCATCTAAATTATACCATAAAGTCAGGATAAATGCCTGAAAAAGACTAAAACTTTCTGCACAATAGTGGAAATATCTTGCTCCTGCCGGTCCTGTCTTCCTGCCATATTATTCTACTTAAAACCGTCTGCTCTGCCGCTGCCAGCAGTTCCGTGCTATTCTACTTATAAAGCGTCTGCTGCCGCTGCCAGCAGTTCCGTGCTATTCTACTTATAAAGCGTCTGCTGCCGCTGCCAGCAGTTCCGTGCTATTCTACTTAAAAACCGTCTGCTCTGCCGCTGCCAGCAGTTCCAGATTATACTTCTCTACTTCATTAAGACTATTTTCGTCAAATTCCTGGGCTGTGTAGCGGGCGTGGTACCAGGACTGGTCCTCAAAATAGTCCTGGATATTCTGGTCATTGAATATTCTGCCATGCCGGCCCAGAATCTCAGCCTTTGTAATTCTCAGACCATCTGCGTCAAGGGCCTCTATATCTTCCTGCCGATAGCGGATGGTCTTCGTATAGGCAAGGCGAGACACCCTCCCATAGGGGTTGGAACTGGTGGGGTCTCCCTGGATCAGGGGCATGACCTCCTCTCCCAAATCTGAACTGGCTTCAGCCTCCGTCTCCTGACCCGCCACCTCGGCGAAAGCATCGTCGGCTAATCCTTCTCCATTTTCCTCAGCAGCCTGACTGCTGCTAATCTGGCCGGTTTCCTCCTGATCATGCTGACCGGTCTTTCCCCCGCTTAAGCTATGAAAAGCAAATATAATCACAGCTACTAATCCACATACAGCCGCAAGAGTAACCAGCATCATCTTAAATGTGCGTGGATCCTTTTTCCTTGTGGACATTACATTCTCCTCATTTGTTATAATTATTAAGCGAAAAAAGCAATATTTCTGTAAATAACATCTTTTTAAAGCCAAAATGAATACAGACATTATATAGGAGAATATTATGCAAAACAAGCAAATCAGCCCATAGTTAAATAAGATTTAATATATTGCGGCAAATTAAGTAAGAACAATTCTCAATTTATCCTTGCCAATCCGGACATTCTGATATAAAATATCTGTACAGAACATTTATGTTCAACTTTTATCATCTAGAATTAACAAGGAGGAACAAATTATGGCATATGTAATATCTGACGATTGCATCATGTGTGGATCATGTGAAGGAGAGTGCCCGGCTGGAGCTATCAGCGAGGGTGATGGAAAGTTCGAAATCGATCCCGATACTTGTATGGATTGCGGTTCTTGCGCAGGCGCTTGCCCGGCTGGAGCTATTTCCCAGGAATAATTGAAGCATGAAGTTGCTTCCGTCTGACGGACAGCGGGCTTAGGGAACCTTGCTGAATCTTAGTCAGAAGCATACTGATGTCAAAGATTATCTGAAAAGATATTAAAAAAAAGAAGTTCCGACCGGAACTTCTTTTTTATTTACATTTCTATTTGCATTTCTAATATTGTATTTCTATTTTTGGATCATATTCGACCAGACTACTTGCAGCTTTCATAGCTGCATCATTTTCAACCGAGTCACTTGAAGCTTTATAACTGCATCATATCCAACTGAACTATCTTATCCCTTTTATTTTTATTGGATTATATTCAATTAGCTCACTCGCACATCCTATATAAACCTGCGCCGGCTGATATAAACCTGCGCTGGCCGGCTTATTTCTCATTATTATATATCCGCCAGGCTCCTGGGACCAGGATCTGCCAGCTTACTGTCTAGTTTAGTCTGGACCGCTCCTTATTGGCAAATTTGGTATACTGACCCAGCCATACCAGCTCTATGGTGCCGGTAGCGCCATTTCTCTGCTTGGCCACGATCACCTCGGCCAGATTCTTTTTCTCCGTGTTCACATTATAATATTCATCCCTGTAGAGGAACATAACCACGTCCGCATCCTGCTCTATGGCTCCTGACTCACGCAGGTCAGACAGCATAGGCCGGTGGTCCTGTCTGGCTTCCACGGCCCTGGACAGCTGGGACAGGGCTATGATGGGCACGCCCAGTTCCCTGGCCAGGATCTTTAGTGACCGGGATATGGTGGAAATCTCCTGCTGGCGGGATTCATTGGAATGGCCGCCGCTGCCGCTCATAAGCTGCAGGTAATCGATGATGATCAGCTCCACCTTCTCCGTCTGCCTGTAACGCCGGCATTTGGACCGGATCTCAGACAGGGTCGAGGCGCTGTCGTCGATAATGAGCCTGGAATTACCGATGGTTGCCGCTCCCTCCAGAAGCTTCTCCCAGTCGGAATCTCTCAGGTCTCCTGTCCGGATCTGCTGGGAATCCACCATGGTCTCCGAAGCGATAAGACGGGTGACCAGCTGTTCCCTGGACATCTCCAGACTGAAGATGGCAACGGTCCTGTTGTCACGGAAGGCGGCGTACTGGGCGATATTAAGCACAAAGGCCGTCTTGCCCATGGCCGGCCTGGCAGCCACCAGAATCAACTCCGCAGGATGCAGGCCCGTCAGCTTGTAGTCAAGTTCCGTAAAACCGGTGGCTATTCCTGTCACCCTGCCCTTCATCTTGGAGGCTTCCTCTATGGAATTCAGGGTATCCATCACAATCTGCCGGATGGGCACCATGTCAGACATCCGGTTGCGGTTCTGCAGCAGCGAGAAAATGTCTTTCTCTGTCTGTTCCAGAATCTCCGGCGTATCCTTTTTGCCCAGATAACATTCATTCCCAATGTCACCGGTAACCCGGATCAACTCCCGTAAGGTAGCTTTTTCATGGACGATGCGGGCATAATCCTTGATGTTGGCCGAGGTGGGAACCATGGCCACCAGGTCCCGGAAGAATTCCAGGCTGGAAAGCTCCTCCGGCAGGTCCTGTTCCTTCAGCTTGTTCTGCAGGGTAACCAGGTCCACCGGCTTTCCCTCCCGGTAAAGCTGGACCATGGCCTCAAAAAGAATGCCATACTGCCGCTGGTAGAAATCATCCTTGGTGAGCATGTCCTCCGCTTCGACGATGGCATCCCGGTCCATTAGCATGGAACCCAGGACTGACCGCTCCGCCTCCTCACTGTGGGGCTGTATTCTTTTGACAAAATTCTCATCTACTGCTGCCATCGCTGTAAACTCCTGTTGCCTTATGACTCAGGCTTCTAACCGTCCCCGGGAACCAGGTCCCTGGCCTGCTTGTCTTCCTCTTATCTCCGGATCTATCCGGGTCTACTCCTATTAGGACTCCCATAGGACTACCCCAGGACTCCCCCAGGACTACTGTTCAGTAACCTTAACCTTGAGGGCCGCTGTAACCTTAGGATGCAGCTTCACCTTAACCTCATGGCTTCCCAGGGTCTTGATGGGCTCATCGATGACGATCTTCTTCTTATCAACGGTCAGGCCCAACTGGTCCTTAACCGCCTGGGCCAGCTCCTTGCTGGAGATGGCTCCGAAGGCCTTGCCGTTATCCCCCACCTTGATACTGAGGGCCAGCTCCTTCTTTTCAAGCTCTTCCTTCAGCTCTCTTGCAGCCTCCAGCTGCTCAGCGGCCATCTTGTCCTGGTGGGCCTTCTGCAGTTTAAGATCATTTATATTCTTACCTGTAGCCTCCACACCCAGCTTCTTAGGCAGGATATAATTCCTGGCATAGCCGGTGCTGACCTCTACCAGGTCACCTTTTTTTCCGAGAGATTTCACATCCTTTAATAAGATTATCTTCAATGTTCTGTCCTCCTGTAATAGTAATATTCTTTTCTATGAATAATTTCTCTATAGATTATCTCTTTATAAATTATTTCTTTATGGATTTTTTCTTTATAGAGTATTTCTTTATAGATTGTTTTCTATAGATTATTCCATGGTTTTTTTGATTATAATTTTTGAAATTATTTTCTATGATCAGTAGGGGGGGATCTTTTCTGGACATGACCTCCTGCCAGACCTAGACCGGCCCTGATAACCAGGCCTGACCTTCACCATAGTTTTACCCTTAATTCAAGGTCTGTCTCCCAAAGCTTAGATGTCTCCGCTGTCTGTCATGGCGCTCAGTACTTCCTTCAGGGAGAGCACTGCCTCATTTAAGGTGACATCCTTGAGCATGACTGCCGCCATGGTCAGGTGGCCTCCGCCACCAAACTTCTCCATGATAATCTGGACATTGACATCATCGATGGACCGGGCACTGATATAAATGCCCTCCTCCAGCTGGGTCAGTACAAAGCTGGCCCGGACGCCCTGAACTCCAAGCATGGAATTGGCCGCCTTGGCCCCGGAAACGATGGGCCCGACGATATCCCTTCCGTCCAGGGTAGATATGGCAAAGACATCCAGGAAGAGCTCAGCCCGGTTGACGATGGACGCCCGAATACGGAAATGATCCATGTCCTCCCGGAACATTTTCCTGACCCGGGTCACGTCCGCGCCGGCCCGCCTCAGGTAGGCTGCCGCCTCGAAGGTCCTGACTCCGGCCTTGAGGACGAAGTTATCTGTGTCAATCAGAATTCCCGAATAAAGGGCGTCTGCCTCTATGGGCTGCAGCCTGATCTTGTCGGGCATATATTGAAGGATCTCCGCCACCATCTCGCAGGCGGAGGAAGCATAGGGCTCCACGTAGGATACCACTGTATTACTGATGGTGTCGCTGGTCTGCCTGTGATGGTCTAAAACAACAACGGTCTTTATCTGTCTGATCAATTCGGGGTACTCGGTCATGCCGGGGATATTCACATCCACGACAACCAGCATGGAATACTCATCCCTGAGGCTTTTGGCCTCTTCGTTGGTCACAAATACCGGGTCGTCCTCAGCATGGTTGTTGGCAAATACGCCATTGACGATGGGCTCGATGGCCGGACATTCCTTGTCCATAACAATGTAGGCCTTCTTGCCCAGGGTTCTGGCCAGCCGGTAGATACCCAGGGCCGCTCCCACACAGTCCGCGTCCGGGTTCCTGTGACCCATGACAAAGACCTTGTCGTGGGTGAGCATGATCTCACGCATGGCGTGAGCCTTAACCCTGGCCTTAACCCGAGTGCTCTTCTCCACCTTCTGGGTCTTGCCGCCATAGTAGGATATGGTCTCCCCATCCCGGACTACGGCCTGGTCTCCGCCCCTGCCCAGTGCCAGGTCCATGGCCATACGGGCACTCTCATAGGTCTCAATATAGCTGTCTCCGTGGACGCCCACACTGATACTGAGGGTCGGCGCCAGGTCATTACCCATACTGATTCCCCGGATATCATCAAGGATGGAGAACTTGGATTCCACCAGGCTCTCCAGGTTCCTTTCCTCAAATACAAAAAGGAACTTATCCTTTTCAAACTTTTTGACGATAGCATTGAGATTGGTCATATATCTGACGATATTCCTCTCAATCACTGCCAGGAGCAGGGACTGGCGTACCTCCTCCATATTCTCAAGAACTTCCTCGTAATTATCAAGATAGATCAGGCCGGCCACCAGACTGGTCTGTCTGGCCTCCTCCTGATAGCCCACAAACTGAGTCTCATCAAAGAAGCAGAAGGTCAGCACCTCGTCCTTGCCTTCCTGCTGGTCATGGCCCTTGCCGGAGGCCTCGGTCCTGGACCCGGCTTCCTCTGCCTGGCCACCGGTCTCCTCAGACCCCTCCGCCAGCAGGATACTGCTGGTGCACTCTACACAATACTTCTTATCTTCCACGGAAACATGGTACTTTTTGCTGCCTCCCACATCCGGCAGCACCTTCCGGTATATCTCAGTAAACATCTGGGATATATTCTTTTTGGCACTTCTCCTGCCAAATTCCTTCCGGAACCTGTCATTATAGAGGAGGACATTTCCATTCTCATCCGTAAGCAGCACAGCCACCGGCATCTCCTGGATAACTGTCTTGCGGATCTCATTCTGCTCCTGCCCGGCCTGGGCGATCTCGCCCGTCAGCATCCGGTCCATATATTCATAATATATGATTGAGGCAACCAGGTAGACGGCGCTCACACCGATGATGGTGTAGGCCAGATGGGGCAGGTCATCCAGGATCACCATGCCCACAATTGCCAGAAATACAACGAGGATAATGGAAAGCCAGAGGGCAAGCGATAACTTCCTTGTCACTAACTTTTCTCGTTTCATGTTATTTCTCCCTGTAAAATGTCTTAATATTTTTCGTGCAAATATTATGTCAAATATTATGCAATAAGTTGTCTTCTATTTATAATAATCTGAAAATAACTCAAGACTTATCCAATGATTATACCATTATTTCCTGTCTTTATCAATTCATATTCATGGCCTGGCGGCCCTTATTCATGCCTTTTGTAGCGTCCTGGCTGGTAGTTTCCCTTACAATAGAAAATGAATGGTTCATTCTATACTTATTTCCTTGTCTTTTAAAAAGAAATTCAGTATAATGAAACAGTATTTTTACTAAATTTCAGTAACTTTAACCAAGGAGGATTAATGCCCTATGATGGATACATCGAAAGCAGATACCCTGTTAAAAAATATGCGCCGCCTTTCCGGCATACTGGTGCATCCCACATCCCTGCCGGGACCCTTCGGCATCGGTGACCTGGGTCCTGAAGCCTACCGTTTTGTAGACTTCCTGCAGGAGGCCGGCCAGCATCTCTGGCAGACCCTGCCCCTGGGACCGACGGGCCAGTTTAACTGCCCCTACCAGTGCTATTCATCCTTCGCCGGCCAGCCCCTTCTGATCAGCCCCGAGCTGCTGGTTCTGGACGGCCTGCTGGAAGAAGAGGACCTTAAAGACCGTCCTGACTTCCCGGAGGATAAAGTTGATTATACCATGGTCAAGGAGTACAAGGATAAGATCCTTCACCTGGCCTTTGATAATTTCCAGGAGCTTGACCCGGACCACGGCCTGGTCGATGAATTTAACCTTTTTGTTGAGAGTTCCTCCTGGCTGGATGACTACGCCATGTTCATGGCCATCCGTAATTCCAAGGAAGAGTCCTACTGGCTCACATGGGAGAAGAAGTACCGCAAGCCCACCAAGACCCAGAAGGCTGTCATAGCCCGGGAATTAGAGCAGGAGATCCTCTATGAGAAGTTTATCCAGTGGCTCTTCTTCCGTCAGTGGGCAGAACTTAAGACCTATGCCAATGAGAAGGATGTCCTCCTGATCGGTGACATCCCCATCTTCGTATCGGCAGACAGTGCCGACGTATGGGCCCAGCCCCAGATGTTCCAGCTGGACAAGGACGGCTTCCCCACCGTGGTTGCCGGAGTTCCGCCGGACTATTTCAGTGCCACAGGCCAGCTTTGGGGCAACCCCCTCTACAACTGGAAGTACCACAAGAAGACTGGTTTCTCCTGGTGGATGAAGAGGATCGAGACCCAGTTTGCCCTCTCCGACATAGTCCGCATCGACCATTTCCGCGGTCTGGAGAGCTACTGGGAGATTCCTGCCACCGCCGAGACAGCCATGGAGGGAAAATGGGTTCCCGGCCCCGGGGATGATTTCTTCAAGGCCATCGAACTTACCTTTGGCAGAGAGCTGCCCATCATCGCCGAGGACCTGGGCATCATCACCGATGAAGTGCGGGCACTCCGTGACCGCCACAATCTGCCCGGCATGAAGATCCTCCAGTTCGCCTTCGAGGACGAGGACAGCAGTTACCTGCCCTACAACCAGCCCTATAACTGCGTGTGCTATTCAGGCACCCATGACAATGACACCAGCACTGGCTGGTATAATTCAGCCCCCGAAAAGGCCCGGGACAAGGTTCGCCGCTACATGAACACTGACGGCGGCCAGATCAGCTGGGATTTCATCCGCACCTGCTTCGGCTCACCGGCCCGCTACGCCATCGTGCCGATCCAGGACCTGTTCTGCCAGGACAGCAATTACCGGATGAACGTGCCGGGAGTGGCAGACGGCAACTGGGCTTACCGTTTCCAGAGCCAGCTGCTGACCCACGATGTGGCTACAAGGCTTCGGGACATCACCAAGCTTTTCGGCCGCTAAACCTGCTGAACCGGACCGGTTTGCAGAGACGGTCCTGCAGAAACCGGATAGCCTGGCCGGGCCGGCTTGTGTAGACTTACTTAGGAACGTATTTACCATCAATTAATTGGATTTGAGGGAGAACGTCATGAATCTAAGAGCAATCCGCACACTGTTATACCTAATTTGCTATCTCATCTCCTCGACCCCGACCAGGATTCGCCTGAGAAAGCTGGCCGAGACTGATCCCAGGCAGAGCAATGACCTGGCCTGGCAGGAGATCAGAAAAGCCGTTAAAAAGCTGATGGAGATCAACGGCTCCCAGATTGAGGTGGACGGTCTGGAAAATATTCCCGACCAGGCCTGTCTCTATGTTGGCAACCATACCAGTTACTTTGACATCGTCGTCCTCAGTGCGACCAGCCCCGGTTCCATCGGCTTTGTAGCCAAAGACAGCCTGGAAAAGATTCCCGGCCTGGCGGCCTGGATGCGCCTGATCCACTGTCTTTTCCTGGACAGGAGCGATCTCAAAAAAGGCCTGGAAACCATCATGACCGGCGTGGGCTACCTGAAAGATGGTTACACTATGTGCATCTACCCGGAGGGAACCCGCAGCAAGACAGGCCAGCTGGGTGAATTTAAGGGCGGCGCCCTCAAGATGGCTCAGAGGGCCAAGGCTCCGGTAGTGCCCGTGGCCATCAGCGGAACCCGGGACATCTTTGAGAACAATGCCGGCCTGCAGATCAAACCGGCCAAGGTACACATTTCCTTCGGCCAGCCCTTTGTAATCACAGACCTGCCGCCGGCCCAGAGGAAGTTCGCCTCTGACTATACAAAGGAATCCATTCAGAATTTACTTGATAAGCAACAAAAAAAATGTTAGACTTTTTAATTGTGGATAATATGATCACGAATTAGAATTAGTGGAGGTTTTGGAATGAATACTACTTGGATTATTATTTGGGCAGTTGTTCTGGCTGTCCTGGTCGGAGTCCTTGTCTACCTTTATTTCAAGGGAAACAAGCTTCAGAAAGAACAGGCGGAGTCCCGCGAAAAACTATTGACTCAGAGCCAGCAGGTTACCATGCTCGTCATAGATAAAAAGCGGATGCCCCTGAAAGAATCCGGACTTCCCCAGGTCGTGATTGATTCTACACCCAAGCGGATGCGCCGGGCTAAGGTCCCGGTAGTCAAGGCCAAGATCGGTCCCCGTGTGACCAACCTGATCGCCGACGAGGAAGTATACGATCTGATCCCGGTTAAAGCTGAGATCCGTGCCATGGTTTCCGGCATCTACATCACCAGCATCAACAACTTCCGTAAGGCACCGGTTCCGGAGCCGGAGAAGAAGGGCCTCATGGACAAGCTCCGCAGCAAGGGAACCAAGGCTTCCAGGGAGCTGGCTGAAAACCAGAAAGAGGCTGACAAGGCTGCAGAAAAGAAAGCCAAAAAAAATGCCAGCAAGAATGCCGGCCAGAATAACAACCAGAACAGCGGCAAGCACAGCGGAAGCAAGTCCAAGAAAAAGAAGAAGAAATAACTTCCCCAGTCTGGTCTTGGCTCAGGCTTTGGCTCAGGCCCATGCTCAGGCTAAAGCATCATAGGCCAGAGCACATGCCTAAAGCTAACGCATCAAAGGCCAGACACATGTCATTGGGACGCTGCTCATCCGGTTCAGGATATATTTTCAGGATATGTTTTCAGGATATATTTAAAAAAATTAAGAAAAGGCGTCACAGTAAGATCCAACCCATTATAAATGGGCAGATAATTACTGCTGACGCCCTTTTTTTGTGTATTTTTATCAGTAATTCAGGTTAATTTGTAATCTATTGATGGGGTGCTGCTGAAACAACTTACTTAGGAATCCGCTCAGTTGACACATGATTTTCTTTATTTACATATCCAATAAGTCGCTGTGAGTTCCTGTTCTCACTGCAGTCAGCACAAGTGTTTCATTATCCACATAATAAATAAGAAGCCAATCAGAAAGTATGTGGCATTCTCTATGGCCAGTATACCGGCCAACCAAAGCATGATCTCGATATTTCTCACCCAAAGATTGACCTTTAAGCAAAGTATTAATCACTTCTTCAAGCAGACTCATATCCAAGCCACGTTTTTTACAGCGTTTATAATCTTTTCGGAATTTACCGGTCGTCTTTTAAATCCATCATTCAGCATCCAACTCCGCAAACAACTCCCCGGCAGAATGATAGGATTTTGTCTTTACCTTCCCTGAAGCAATGTCCTCTGCTTCTTTCATAGCCATCTCAGTTTCTAGATTAAACCGCGGGAGTCTGACATCAAAAGGAATCCCTCCGACGAGAAGCGACTGGGAAATAAAGATGTTCACTGCCTGAGGCAGAGTCATTCCAAGAGTCCGATATAAAGCTTCAGCATCTGCTTTTTTCTGTTCTTCCATACGCATGTTAAAATTAGCTGTTTTAACTGCCATCCAAATCACCTTCTTTCCTTTAGAAATTGTATCGCATTTGTTTTACTTTTGCAAGCTTAATTGTGTTGTTATAATGTAAATAAGGATGGTTCTCACCAGCGCCTCCTTTTATTGTATCAAAAAAAAGCTGCCGGACTAAATACTTATGAACTATCTTAGCAGTTCACATATTTAGTACAGCAGCCATTTCTCTGCTTCTCTATTATCCAGTTCTTTATTATTCTTTAATTATACTACTACCCGTACCTTTTTATGATCCAGGAAATGCCCTCCTCTGCCAGGCCTGCTCTACTGGAAAGTCATCTCCAGGACCAGCTCATTGTCTGACATAAGCTGGTCATTCATAAGGAGGGAATACTCCATGTGCAGTCTTCTCCTGCCGGTCTCTTCCTCCCAGTGGATTCTCCTCGTGTCAGATACCAGTCTCATGGGACCCACCACGGTGTGATAATGACAGTCCCGCTTCCTGCCCGTCTCAAAAGCCAGCAGCGACCTGCCGGCACCCTGCTTGCGCAGTTCCACCTGACCCTGGCGGAAGGTCAGCCGGTTCCTGGTCTCTTCCCCACCTTCCCCATACTCAGTATAGAAAATGTAATGGACATCTTTTTTGCAATAGTATTCACCTCTGACTATGAGAACCACTGGATCTGTTTTTTCTTCTCCGGTCTGAAGGCCGGTAATCTTCAGCCGGACCGGGGTCCGCAGGGACTTATCCACGGGCTTTCGCTCAGTATTTTTCATGGAACTTTTCCCAGTATTGTCTATGGACCTATTTTCAACATTTTCTTTGGATGATCTCAAAGGTTTATCCTTCCCGTCAGTCCTGGCAGTCATCATAGCGCTTCATGCCCAGATCGATCAGCTTCTGGATCAGCTCTTTCTTGTCAAGCCCCCTGGCCTCCCAGAGCATGGGATACATGCTGATGGCCGTAAAGCCCGGCAGGGTATTGATCTCATTGAAGACCACCTGGTCCCCATCCTTAGTCAGGAAGAAGTCTACCCGGGACAGACCGGAACAATCAAGGGCCTTAAAAATCTCAACTGCCGCCTTCCTGATCTCTTCTGCCTTGCCTTCCGGCAATTCCGGATCTACGATGGTCTTGGAATCTGCATTATTGTATTTGGCTTCATAGCTGTAAAAAGTATCGGCTGCAAGAATCTCTCCGACACCTGATGCGATAGGTTGATCATTACCAAGGACAGCACACTCGATCTCTCTGCCCACAATGGTCTCCTCCACAAGAATCTTGGAGTCGTGTTTAGCGGCCAGGCGGAGGGCCTCCTCCAGCTCCTGCCGGTTTTCAGCCTTGCTGACTCCCTGGGATGACCCGGCCTTGGAAGGCTTGACAAATACCGGATAGGGGATCTCTGCTTCCACCCTTGCCAGCACCTGGTTCATATCCTTCAGGTCTCTCCTGTGTACTCCTACAAAACCGGCCTGGCGGATACCGATGCTGTTGACAATAATCTTGGTGTAGAACTTGTCCATGGAACAGGCAGATGCCAGAACACCACAGCCTACATAGGGGATACCGGCCATCTCGAAAAGACCCTGTATGGTTCCATCCTCCCCATACATGCCGTGAAGAACGGGAAATACCACATCGATATGCTTTTTGTGAAAGTCCTCTCCCTTGAAGATGATCAGGTCACCCTTGCCGGTTTCCGGAGAGAGAATCACATCGGTCTGGCTTTCCAGCCAGCTTCCGTCTGCCACCGATTCCAGAGAAGGAATCAGCTTCCAATCTCCCTCCTTGGTGATACCAATCAGAACAATATCATATTTGTCAGGATCTACATTTTGTGCGACGGTAGACGCCGATACCAAAGATACCTCATGCTCAGATGAACGTCCTCCCATAATAATCGCTATTGTCTGCTTATCCACTTCTACTCATCCTTTCCAGCCCAGCTGTCTGTGCTATGCTTTATCATTTTATTAATATTTTCAGGATATTTGTCCCATTTAATCTGCCTATAGCAGGATTATGCTCTCTCTTCCCCTGCAATTTAACTGATGCAGGCTTACTGACCTTTGAGCTGCCAACTCAAAACCCCTGCCTTCTCTCTTTTCAGGTATTTGACTTTGGGGCTTTTCCCATCTACGCTTTATGTCACTGGCCGGCCGGATTGAAATTTCGATTAAAGTTTCCCTCCAAAGCAGGCCATTTTTATCCATAATTTAAACCATTCTATCACAATTAAAGTTAATTTTATAGCCGAAATCAAAAAATCATCCGCCATAGCCTGCACCCTGCCGGCAGTCTTGATTTTTCAGGAAATATCATTATAATTATTGTATACAAGATACAGAGGAGGAACAATTTATGAGTCAGCCCCTTCATCTAAAAGCTTATGCTAAGATTAATCTTGCCTTAGACGTTGTCCGGCGGAGAGAAGACGGGTATCATGATGTCCGTATGATTATGCAGACGATCCGCCTTTTTGACAGACTATCATTGAGAATCATTTCCGGCAATGAGATCCGGATATCCACTAACCTGCCCTATCTGCCTTCCAACGAGGATAACCTGGTCTACCGGGCTATCGATATTATCCGCAGTCACTACGGCATCAAAGACGGCATAGAGGCAGTCCTGGAAAAGCATATCCCAGTGGCCGCCGGACTTGCCGGTGGAAGCAGCGATGCCGCCGCTGCCCTGGTTGGTATGAACCAGCTTTTCGGCCTGGGCATCAATCAGTCTAAACTGATGGAATATGGAGTTTCCCTGGGTGCGGATATTCCCTTCTGCATTATGCGGGGGACTGCCCTTTCTGAGGGAATCGGCGAAGTCCTTACTCCTCTTCCGCCCATACCGGACTGCTGGATCCTCCTGGTTAAACCGACATTTTCCATGTCAACAAAATACGTATATCAGAATCTGAAACTGGACGACCAGACCTTCCATCCTGCCATAGACGACATGGTGACCGCGATCCGGGAAGGCGACCTGCCGGGCATCACTTCCCGCATGGGAAATGTTCTGGAATCTGCCGTTGGCAACCGTCTTTCTGACATCACTGTCCTGAAGAATTCCATGCTGGAGCTGGGTGCGGAAGCCTCCCTAATGAGTGGCAGCGGATCGACGGTCTTTGGCATTTTTACAGACAAGGACAGGGCCTCCCAGGCTCTCTCCCGCCTTTCCGCCGACCCCATCGTCCATCATGGGACTGTCATCGCCCCCTTCCAGAAATCCCTCCACTAGGCCTTCCTGCCCTGAGGCAGACCGGCAGCTGACAGAACAGAACCCCTTGAGGCGGAACTGACACTTTTTGGGATGGACTGTCCATGGGACAGACCGGCAACCTTTGGGATAGACTGTTCAAGGGACAGGCCGGCAGCCTTTAGATAGACTGTTCAAGGGACAGACCGGCAGCCTTTAGATAGACTGTTCAAGGGACAGGCCGGCAGCCTTTAGATAGACTGTTCAAGGAGCAGACCGGCAACCTTTAGATAGACTGTTCAAGGAACAGGCCGGCAACCTTTAGATAGACTGTTCAAGGGACAGGCCGGCAGCCTTTAGATAGACTGTTCAAGGGACAGACCGGCAGCCTTTGGAACCGGACAAGGGCGGATAAGCCCGCTATTATATTAAAAGAGAACTTATTGAGGAAATAGGAAAAAAGAAAAATACAGGAAATAATTATTGAAGATCCTGAAAAGGAAATGATAAAGGAAAATATATGAAGGAGCATTCTCTTAGTTTAAATGCAAATGAATATCTACCCCTTCGGGATGTAGTATTTACCACTCTCCGCCAGGCTATTATCACCGGGGAGTTTGCTCCCGGGGAACGGCTTATGGAAGTCTCCCTGGCTAAGCAGCTGGGGGTCAGCAGGACCCCGGTCCGGGAGGCTATCAGAAAACTGGAACTGGAGGGCCTGGTGATCATGGTTCCCCGCAAGGGTGCCCAGGTAGCCCACATCACAGAAAAAAGCCTGCGGGATGTGGTGGAGGTCCGCATGGTACTCGAAGAATATGCCGTCTCCCTGGCCTGTGAGCGCATAAGTACTGAAGGCTGCCAGGAGTTAACCCGGCTCCACCAGGAGTTCATCCAGGCAGTGGATAAGGGAGACGTACTGGACATCGCCGAAAAGGATGAGCATTTTCACGATGCCATCTTCCGGGCCACAGACAATGACCGGCTGATCTCCATCATTAATAACCTGCGGGAGCAATTCTACCGTTACCGCCTGGAATATGTCAAGGATATCCAACAGTGGTCCACTCTTGTCACGGAGCACCTGGCCCTGCTCAATGCGATCCGCCAGGACAGGCAGGAGGAGGCCAGGGCCATTATGAAGACCCACCTGACCAACCAGTTAGACGAGGTGATCGCCCGGATCCATGATAAGGATACCGAAATCCATTAAGCTGCTGCCGGCATCTGCATAAATTGCCGGCATGCCAGACTGATTGGTTCCGGCTATATAAACTGTTGCTTCAGACCCTGCCGGACTGGCTGTTGCCGCTATATCGGGCCGGCTGCTTTTAGTCTCTGCCTGGCCACCCGGTCCGGCCGGTATGCTTCTTGCGATTTTGATGGGCATTTATTCCTTATTATGGTATGATGGATTAAAGGAGCGTGATAAAATGAAGATTACTATGCCTTCACAGGCAGCTTATATTATATCAAAGCTTCAGTCCCGAGGATATGAAGCTTACATCGTCGGTGGCTGTGTCAGGGATTGTCTTCTGGGAATCGAGCCCGCGGACTGGGACATTACCACTTCTGCCAAGCCTGACCAGGTAAAGGCCCTCTTCCCGAGAACCATAGACACAGGACTTAAGCACGGTACTGTCACCGTGATGATGGATAAGACCCCTTATGAGATTACAACCTACCGGATTGACGGCCATTATGAAGACCACCGGCATCCCAGCCAGGTGACCTTTACCAGCAGTCTTCGTGAGGACCTGATGAGAAGGGACTTCACCATCAATGCCATGGCCTACAATGACACAGACGGCCTGATCGACCTTTTCCATGGTGAGGAAGACCTCCGCTATAAGATCGTCCGCTGCGTCGGTTCGGCCCGGGAACGTTTTGAGGAAGATGCTCTCCGCATGCTCCGGGCTGTCCGTTTTTCAGGCCAGCTGAATTTTGAGATTGAGCCGGCCACCTTGAATGCCATGGAGGAAAAATATGCCCTCCTGGCCAATGTCAGCGCCGAGCGGATTCAGGTGGAGCTGATGAAGCTTCTTGTATCCAGACACCCGGACTACCTGCGCTATGCCTGGTCCAGCGGACTTACCAGCATTTTCCTGCCGGAATTTGACCAGATGATGGAGACGGACCAGAATAATCCCCACCACATTTACAATGTGGGAGAACACACTCTTCACGCCCTGCTGGCTGTGAGGCCGGACCCCTTGCTCCGCCTGACTATCCTGCTCCATGACGTGGGTAAACCGGCAACCCTCACGACTGACGAGGAAGGTATATACCACTTCTGGGGACATAATGAAAAGGGTGCTGCCCTGGCGGAAAAGATTCTCCGCCGGCTGAAATTTGACAACCGTACCATCGAAGGCGTGACTAAGCTGATCGCCTACCACGATGTCCGTTTTAACAATGCCCTGACCACAGGCAGGTCCCATGTCCGCAAGACCATCAACCGGGTAGGTGTGGATTTATTCCCCTATCTCCTTGATGTGATGGAAGCCGATGTGTCTGCCCAGAGTGATTACATGCGTCTTTACAAGCTGACCGCCCTCAAGGAGACCCGGCAGGCCTACCAGGAGATCCTGGCCCAGAAGGACTGTCTTAGCCTTAAAGACCTGGCCATCAACGGCAATGACCTCAAGGCCCTGGGCATATCAGAGGGAAAAATGATTGGGACCATACTAAAGGCCCTGCTCAACCTGGTCCTTGACCAGCCCCAGCATAATAACTATGAATATCTGAGTGAACTTGCCTTGGAGATCTACAGGGAGATCAGTAAATCATGACCCTCCCGACCAGACCGGCCCACTGCATGTAAGGAGTGTGATTGTATGGCCTACATAGCTTTATATCGAAAATGGCGGCCGGCCAATTTTGATGAAGTCAAGGGACAGGACACTATCGTCCGCACTCTGCGCAACCAGATTATCTACAACCGTATCGGACACGCCTACCTGTTCTGCGGTACCAGGGGTACGGGAAAAACATCCATAGCCAAGCTCTATGCCAAAGCTGTGAACTGTCAGAATCCCATCGACGGCAACCCTTGTAATACCTGCCCCTCCTGTCGTGCCATCAACGAACAGACCTCCCTGGATGTCTATGAGATCGATGCCGCCTCCAACAACGGTGTCGACCACATCAGGGATATCCGCAGCCAGGTCCAGTACTCTCCCACGGAGGGAAAATATAAAGTATACATCATAGACGAGGTTCACATGCTGTCTGCAGGTGCCTTTAACGCCCTGCTGAAGACACTGGAGGAACCTCCGTCCTATGTTATTTTTATTCTGGCAACCACAGAAAAGCACAGGATACCTGTCACGATCCTGTCCCGCTGCCAGCAGTACGATTTCCGCAGAATATCTGTAGATACCATAGAAGGTCATCTGGAAGACCTCATGGAAAAAGAAGGCATAGAGGCCGAACCCAAGGCCCTGCGCTACATAGCCCGGGCCGCGGACGGCTCCATGAGAGACGCCTTAAGTCTCCTGGACCAATGTATCGCCTTTTACCTGGGCCAGGCCCTCACTTACGAGAAGGTTCTGGATGTCCTGGGTGCGGCAGACACGACCACCTTCAGCAGTCTGCTCCGGTCCATACTGGCGGCAGACACTGCCAGGGTCCTGTCTGCCATAGACCAGATCATCACCGAGGGCAGGGACCTGTCCCAGTTCCTCTCTGATTTTCTCTGGTACCTGCGTAACCTTATGATCCTCAAGGACCAGGGCGGAGACGAAGATTCCCTGGATATGTCTCCCGAGGCCATAGAGGCCTTAAGAGAAGAGACCTCCATGATCGACAACCCCACCCTGCTCCGTTTCATCAGAAACCTGTCCGCCTTATCCGGACAGCTGAGGAATGCTACCCAGAAGCGTATTCTCCTGGAGGTCGCTTTTATCAAGCTTTGCCGGCCGGATATGGAGGCAGATAATGAAAGCATTTCCCAGCGGATGCTCCAGCTGGAGAACCGGCTGGCCTCTTTGAGCCAGATGGCCGTAACCGGCGGCTTTGCCGGCCAAGCAGCAGCCGGAGCCATAGCAGGAGCCGGATCCCCGGTCCCGGGACAGGCTGGCGAGCCAGGACAAACAGGCACTTTGCCGGCAGGTTCTTCCCCGGCCTCCTCCGATGGCAGCCGGGGCGGCAGGTCCCCGCAGACATCCAAGAGCCTGGAAGACCGGCTGCAGGAAAGATTTAACCCCCAGGAGGTCAGGGACCTCAAATCCCTGTCCGACCAGTGGTACAAGATCCGCTCCTCCCTGCCTTCTGTTCTGATGAAAAATATGTTGAAGAATTCCCGGATTTCGGTCACCGATAAAAGTGATTCTATCCTTCTTTATTTCGATGAGAACCGGGACGCTTCCGCAAAGAACGCCAAGGCCTATTTTACATCCAGCGGCGGGAGCAAGCTTAAGGAGCTGTCAGCCTACGTGTCTGATTATCTGGGCAGGGAAGTGTCTTTCGAATGCTATTTGAATGATTCTTCTTCCGCCGCGGCCTCAGACCGTATCGACCTGGCCAGCATCCAGGAAAAGATCCATATGGAAATAACCGTGGAATAGGATATACTGTACTTGCATTGATTAGGGATGTATTGTATTATCCTTGCATTGATTGGGGATGAATTCTCCTTGAATACATAAACATGACACACATAATTTAGCTGATAAGAAGAAGACTTTGACGGAATGTCTGTCTGAAAGAAAGAATGGAGGAAAATAATTATGGCTAGAAGAGGTGGTTTTCAGGGCGGAATGCCTGGTAATATGAACAATCTGATGAAGCAGGCCCAGAAAATGCAGAAGCAGATGGAAGAGACTACCAAGGCTCTGGAAGAGAAGACCTATGAGGCAAGTGCCGGCGGCGGCGTTGTCAAGGTAACTGTATCCGGCAAAAAAGAGGTAACCGCTGTAAAAATCTCCGAAGAAGTTGTAGATCCCGATGATATCGAGATGCTTGAAGATCTCATCCTCGCTGCCACCAATGAAGCCCTTCGCACCATGGAAGCTGACAGCCAGGCTCAGATGGCCAAGATCACCGGCGGCATGGGCGGAGGATTTGGTTTCTGATGAATTACTACGGAACTCAGGTAACAGCTCTGATCGAGGAGCTGAAAAGGCTACCCGGCATAGGGCCTAAATCGGCCCAGCGCCTGGCCTTCCATATCATATCCATGCCCCAGGAGCATGTAGACCACCTGGCCCATACCCTGGTTGAAGCCAGAGAGAAGATCCGCTACTGCAAGTACTGCTGTACCATAACAGACTCGGAAGTATGCCCCATCTGCTCCAGCCAGAAGCGGGACCACTCCACTATCATGGTCGTTGAGCACACCCAGGACCTGGCCGCCTATGAAAAGACCGGCCAGTACAACGGCGTCTACCATGTCCTCCAGGGCACCCTGGTCCCCAGTCTGGGCAAGGGCCCTGACCAGATCCGCTTCAAAGAACTGATGGACCGGATCGAGCATGCGGACCAGGACAGGCCGGTAAAGGAGATCATCCTGGCCACAAACTCCAGCCTGGATGGAGAAGCCACAGCCATGTATATCACCAAGGTTTTGAAACCCACCGGAATCAAAATCACCAGGATTGCCAGCGGCGTCCCCATCGGAGGAGAACTGGAATATATTGACGAAGTCACCCTCTCCCGGGCTTTAGACCGGAGAATAGAACTTTAACACAAAAGCTGCCTGCTATTTATAATAGCCGGGCAGCCTTTTTTTGCTCTCATATATCCTTTTTGCACTTACATATCTTTTTTGCTCTCATATATCCTTTTTGCACTCACAAATCCTTTTTACCCTCACATATCTTTTTGCTCTCACATATCCTTTTTGCTATCACATATCCTTTTTGCTATCACATATCCTTTTTACTCTTTTTATCCGGCAGCAGATCCAGCAGTAGCATGATGACAAAGCCCGCCAGCAGGCCGCCCACATGAGCCGCATTATCCACATCCGTAGCAGTGAATCCATAGGAGATGGCACAGACGATCATAAAGATCATCCCTCTCAGACCGATCTCACTCCTTCTCCTCTCGCTGCCGGTCACATAAGACTTAAAAATCAGTGCCAGCAGACCTCCCATAACCCCAAAGATCGCCCCACTGGCTCCGGCACATACCACATAAGGGTTCCCGGCCAGGGTAAAGAAAAAGGAAGCTGCCGCAGAGACCAGGCCTGAAAGAAAATACAAAGCCAGGTATTTCCAGGACCCGACAGCCCTTTCCAGTCTCCTGCCCAAAACGGCCAGAGTCACCATATTCTGAAGCAGATGGCTGGCTCCGAAGTGGAGAAACATGGAACTTATTAACCTGTAGTACTGGCCATCTACAGCCACCGCATCCCAGGTGAGGGCCCCGTGCCGGTACATAAATTCCGCGTCCTCCGTATTCCCTATGAGACTTAAAAACAGAAAAACGAGAATGTTAATGGCGATCAGACTGGTGTTGACCGGGGTCAGAGCCTTAAAAAACTGATTTCTATCGTATTCCTTTTTCTTCTGGAAATACTCTTCAGCAAAGGTCTCCAGCCAATCTCTGAGATGGTGGAAATCTCCTCTCTGATGCTCATAAAGATAAACAGTACCACTGGTCTTGTCCAGGTACCAGGCAGCAGGGAAGGCCTCCAATTCCTGAATCTCCTCCTCTGAGGGAGGACCGGAAATCAAGACCAGCATGAGCCGGTCGGTCCTACATCCCTCCACCAGCATCTGCTGCCTCTCCAACTCCCTTCCCCACCGGTCTCTGTCCGCCAGGGGAATCCGGGCCTGACCGGGCAGCTGCTCCGGCACCAGCTGTATGATGGCCATCTCTCCCTGGTCTCTCAGCCTCCAGCACAGGCCATCCGTCCCCTGGATATTCTCATAGCCGTGTCTGATCAACATGTCCCGTAGTCCATTCATAAATTGCATATACTTATCCCTCTGCAGCTGCAAGGCAGGTCCGTCCCCAAAAACAGGCCCGTCCTGACAGCTGGCATCTCTTTTATCCTTAGTTTTTTGGCTCCGGCCCTCGTCCCGGAGCTATTGTCTTCTACCATTATAATTCATATTGGAAATCTGTCAATTTTCATAAATCAGAGTGGGTCCCGGCCTTGGTCCTATAAGCAGGACCGGGCCCCCTGACCGCCTATTATCCCCTTTCAGGGAGACAAGTATCTGTACTGGCGGTCTGCAATGTCTATAACATCCCCGTCAGAAAGACTCCTGGCTGTCTCTGGAAGCAAGGTGATTCCGTTGACCTTAGTTCCATTGGTAGAATTCAAATCCATAATCAGTATCTCCTGACTCTCTTTACCCCGATAAATCCTGGCATGTCTGCGGCTAACGGTCCGGCTGTCGATCCAGAGATGACAGCTGGCCTTATCGCTTCCTATGTGCCATGGATCAGTATGGATCATCCTCAATTCACCCGAGGTCATATCCTCCAGGGCCGGCAATCTTCCTTCCTTGTGGATTCCTAACAGTACAGTCCCGTCTTCTTCCACAGACTCCAGGTCCCTGCCAGGCCAGACCTTCCCTTCCTCCGGTCCTGGCTGGAGGAAAGAAGTTCCGGAATTCCTATAGTAATCCTGCATAGCCACAGCCTCCTTCTCCCTTGTAACTGCTTCTCCTCCAGCATCCCAGTCCTCTTCCTGCTCCCTGGCCTTTTGCCTGTCCCCGGCGGCAGATAGTCTGAAAAAGGCGGCGCCGCTGCAGGCTGCCAACAGGAGGAGGCCCATCATATACCTGGCATTAAGCCGGGTAAAACCATAACTATTTCCAATATAGGCAAGTACCGCCATAGCCAAAATGGCACAGATACAGATCCCCAGGCTAAGTCCACGGAGGGCCTTATTCCTGACGGTTGCAGATGGTTTCATAGACTGGTCCTTGTTCTGGTTTTCTCCATCCGTCGGCCTTGCCTCACCCCCATCAGTCCTGCAGGAGGTTGGCTCGGGGACTGGATCCTCTTTCCCCTCTGCCAAGACCTCTCTGGCTGCCTCCTTCTTATCCTTTTGGGAGTCCCCGGCTTCTCTTCCTTCTCCCAAGGCCTGAACTGCCCCGGTCCAGACCTCGGCCAGGTCCGCCTCTTTCTCCCTTCTGCCTGTCCGGGCCCTGGCCAGGGACGGGCTGTCACCACTACTTAAAAGGCAGTTTTTCAGCAGGTTTTCAGAAAGTTCCTCCTTCCTCAGGCACCAGTGAAGATGATATACGAATTTTACTGCCTCCGAATCATCATAATCCACCTTGGAAAGTAGCCAGGCCGACAGGCCTTCCAGATCCTTTCTGATATGGTCAGAGCCCTGGGGGAGATAAGGCCAGTGGCAGCCAAGATCTTTATCCATAAATATAGAGTCTGCTTTCATACATACATGGGATAATTCCAACATGTTTTCCCTGACAAGCTCCATGACCTTCAGCATGCTCCTCACGATTTCCCGGCAAACCTGCAGGTCAAAATCACCCTGCCGGCTCTTCTCCTCCAGAGATATCTTCCCATCTACCTTGTACAGGAGCCAGCGCTTCCCATCCTCCTCTCTCATCAAAGGGGGCAGAAAGACTTCCCAGTCATTTAGACAGAGCATCCTGTATTCCACCTTCTCGAAATAATCGCAGTCTCCGACTTCCATTCTGTAATAACAATGAATACCCTCCTGGAATCTTTCCAGCTTCAGCTCATTCCCCATTCTTCTTTCTCCTATTTAACATAAAGGTCAGACGAAGATCCTCCTGGACACAGTCAATCAGAGCCCTGCTGCTGCAGTTGAAGGTCCAGCCGTCCCTCAGAAAATAATCTGACATTCCCCGGAAAGGCATATGAAAACCGATCCGGCACGAAGCACAGACGCTAACTCCTCTGACACATACCTCCACCTCCACATTCCTGACCAGACAGGTGCGGGTAAGAATTCTTCCTTTAAGCCGGTTTGCGGCCCTGGCCTTCAATGCTTCATTTTGTCGAATTACCATCTTAGTCAATGGTCTTTGCAGCAGCTGATTCAGAGTATAGTCCCCTGTTGCCAAATCTCCCTCTGTTCTCCAGGCAGCAGCAGTCTCATCCGCTATCCTCTGACTTTCACTCTTGACCACAGACATATCCAGAAGAAAAAGGACAAAGAAAACCATCCCTGTAATCATCATCGTGAGCATGGGTACGATGACGGCGACCTCCACCGTGATCATCCCCCTTTCATTAAGCAGACCAGACCTAATCTGGCTTGTGTCAATCTTCTTTGTCCTCCTGTCCAGGCCGGGGGCAGTCATCAGGCCATCCCTCCTTTCCTACTTATGCTGGCCAGGCCCAGTCCAGATTCCATACTGATCAAGCCCAAACTGGTCAATCCCAGCCTGTCCGGACCAGCGCTTTCCAGTCCTGTGTTTTCCAATTCTGCGCTTTCCAGTCCTGTGCTGTCCGATCCTGCTCTTTCCAGTCCTGTGCTTTCCAATCCTGTGCTTTCCAATCCTATGCTTTCCGATCCTGCTCTTTCCAGTCCTGTGCTGGCAAGACCCATGCCAGAGCCGGATTCCTACCTGCCAGCCCCACATCTAGAGCAGGGCCTCATTCCAGGAATTTCGCTGAGGTAGACGGCTTTCACTGTCCTTTTCAGACCGCTGCAGGCCAGACTGCTATGGTAACAGTCCCCCTCTGCTGTTATATAGATGGCCTTCAAATCCCCCTTCCTTTTGACACATTTTTCGCAGGGTCTGAATCGGCCTCCCTGAATTACAGTCTTTATGGCCTGGGCATTTTTTATAGTCAGGCATATGTGACTGCAATCCGCCCGAAGATGGTAGACTGTCCCCCTTTCTGTCACGTATACGATCCGGTCTCCAGGTCTCTCCTCCATGTCCCCCTCGTGGGGCAGGTAGCCGGAAAAAATCCTTTCTTCAATGGTGATCTTCCTGGGAAATGTTATATAGCGGAATAGGAAGACGGGTATCTTTAAAACATACCTGGCGGTCAGTCTGACCTCCTGCCTGGCAGAATCCTTTTTGCCAGTGACCAGAACTGCCATGGAACCTCCGGCAATACAGGCGTCGCAAAGGGCTCCTCCATCATACTGGGTCATAAATACGCTTTGGGGCTGAAGTCCCAGCCCAGGACCGGTCTTGTCCTGACTCTGGCCTGATCCTTCTTTTCCAGCTCCCTTCCGGCTGCCTGCCTCTGCCGCCAGCTTCTTCGCTTCCTGGAAGGCACAGGTCCTGGCCGTCTGAACCAGGCTGTAATGAATCTCCCCCTCAACGATCAGCAGCTGGCCGATATAGAAAAGGGCACAGACAGCCATCAGAAACACCGGCAGGGCCATGGCTGCCTCCACAGAGGCACTGCCCCTGTTAGAAAAGCCCGCCGGCAGCCGACATTTCTCTTTCTTGAATAATGTTTCTTTTTTCACACCCTTCACATAAAAACTCCTCTAATCTACATGGTTCCCTTCATAGGAAAAGGCAGGGCAGGGTACTCAGATCCCCCTTGACGTCAAACTAAAAAACAAAAAATACAATACTCATCAATGACTTGTGCCTGGAGAGACCTTTCATTATTTTTATTACATCCCGCATCACTTACTGCGGGACTGCTCTTGTATTGTATCCTGCTGAGTACCCTGCTCTGCCCTTTCCCTGTCCTGCTCCCTGCTTCAGCTGATTGATCCTACTTCCCGGGCCAGCTTCTCAGCTTCCGTTTTCTGCTTTAGTTCCAGAAGCAATTTGCCTCTAGCTCCTCCTCTCTTCCGGTCACTGCCCGGCTGGGGATCCTTCCTCAATAAGAGAAGATCCGGCAGATCCTGGTTTCCATGATCTTATCGGAAACCAGCCCCATACCCGGAATCAGGGGAAACCATTTCGCCCCACAAAAGCTGCCCTGAAGCCGGAAGGAAAAGAGACAGTCCTTCATAAAAAACCCTGCTTCCTTCTGGCGGACATTGGTCTGCATTAGGTCCATCATCCGGTAGAGCAGCCTTGCCCGCTTCCTCTGCATAAGCAGGAGCAGCTGGAGATAATTCTCATAGTCGATATTGTATTTACCAGGCTTGACCATGCTTTTGGAAGACAGTTTTTCCGAGGCATTCATCAGATTCAGATTCCAGCTGCCGGCAGATTTGATCAGGGGAACCTTGCCTCCGGCCAGCAGACTGTGCAGGTCTAGGAGGGTCTCCCCATAGCTAAGGGCTCCTATATAGAGCATTTTTACTGTCGAGGCCAGCTGGGGCATACCGATGGCTCCGGCCAGTAAGGCTGCCAGGGTCTCCGCCTCCTGGCCTATGGAAGGGTCTGAGCAGGCGAAGCTAAAATTACAGGCATATCTTATGAGCATAATTCTCCTCACTGTCCCCTTCAGATTATCCAAATCCGAGTTCCTGCCTATACACAGGTATTCCATCTCATATTGCAGAAGACTGTCCTTATTAACCCTTTTGCCAAAGCTGTTAAAATGACTGCAGGCATAGGCAATGTCCATCATATCCTCCAGGGGCACATTCCCCCTGTAATCCTCAGCAGGATTATGGGAAAAGTAGCCGGACAGGTAGGTAATCCCTGAAAAAGACATGACCGGCAGACTGACAGAGGTCCTGCCACCCTGGCCATCCATGTGGGAAGGTAACCCGGATGCAGGAAGACGGGCATGGGAAATATTCCCGGGCTTGTCAACTACATAGCTAAGAATTCCCATGTTGATGATTCCTGAAATGGTTTTTTTCAAAGCCTTCCACTTTTTGACCTCCTTTGTGTCGGTCTGGGCCTGTTGGCCTGACTGGACCACTTGGTCTCCCTGGGAAGACTTGGCCTGGTCTTCCTTTTCCTCTACTTCCTCAACCTTCTCCCGGCTGCTGTCATAATCTACCTCCTGCAGCCGGCCCAGATAGGTAGTCAGCTTTTCGGCGGCAACCCCTACCGGCTCATATTTCATCAACTCCCTGATCTGCTGGTGGAGGACCTTGCCCTGGCAGTCTGTCGCCCAGACCTGACCTGACAGGGTAAGGTTCCGGCAGGAGGCAGCATAGAAGCTGTCTTGAAGAAAGCGCTTGTTCATGGCCTCCCTGGCCTCTGTCTCCAGCCAGCTTCTCTCTCTGGGATCCATGAAAAAAAGCTGGTAGTGACTATAAAGCTCCTTGTCATAATTAGCCAGGGCCGCCCTTCCCCCACTGATGAAGGCATCCTCCTCCAGACTGCTTAGCTGGTAGTCCCTGACCCCTTCAACCACACAGAAGCTGACAGCCATGAGCAGCATGAAAACCAGACTCAGATAGACGGTAATCATCCCGCCTTCCTCTCTTAAGACCCTTGTCAGCCTTCTTCCCTCTAAGCAGGTTCCTTCTGCCTTTCCCCCAGCTGGCTTTTCCGGTTTTTTTCCCATGCTGTCACAATATTCAGCTGGCTCTTCCAGCTTTTTTCCCATGCTGCCACAATACCCAGCAGCCTTTTCTATCCCTTTTTTCTTACTGCCACTGGATCTGTCCTCCCTCATAGACTCCTTGAAACTTCCCATTCCTTTCCCTGCCTACTTTACAGAGGCGGCATTTCTCTGGATGGTAGAGAAAATGGAGGCGACAACCCCCTTGATATTAGACTGGAAAATGATTACCAGTCCTATCAAAACCACGATAATCAATATAACCTCCACCACAGCCATGCCATCATTAGATGTCAGGACCTGGCTGATTCTCTTCCTAAAAGCCTTCATCATAACTCTCGTCCTCCCTCTCTTTTTTATAGAGCCGTCCCTGCGGCTTATCACAATATCTCTTTTCCCTTGCCTCAAAAACTGTTAAAGCGGAGGATGGCTGGCAGCATGACCAGAAGTGTCACTTCCCCCAGCATAATAATCATGGGAAATAAAAGCTTGGTCGATGCCTCTTCCCCCTCCTTTCTGGCCTTGTCCACATGCATGCGGAAGGCTTCCGCCTCCTCCTTATCCATCATGGCACCCGCTTCCCTGCTCCCCCGGCTGAAGCTCTGGACCAGAATCAGGGCTAACTTCTGATAGCTGGTCCCCCTGAGCCGGTTCCCCCAGCCCCGGCAGGCCTGGGTCTGGCTTACACCTGCCTTCATCTGCCTGTCCATAATCAGAATCTTTTCATAGGCATATCGCTGGCCTTTGGTCCTGTCATATTGGCAGTAGTCCCTGCTGATCCTGTCAATGGCTGACATGAAGGACAGGCCTGAACCCAAATAAAGAGTTAATCTGTGGACGATGGAAGAGAAGTCTTTCTCTGCCTGCCTGCGGGTCTGGTCTCCCTGCTGGCGAAGCTGCCATACCCTGAAAACCGGAAGCAAAAACCCAAGGATGCCTGCCATGGCTATGGCCAGGGAAAGATTTAAGTCCTGCCGGTCCTCTTTAATAATAAAAGATCCCCACTGACCAGGCAGGCTGACCTCCATGCTGCAAGGACTGGCCTCTTCCAGCCGGGAAAGATACTTTTTCAGCTTTCTGAATGGATCCTTTTTTATGGAGTCTTTCCCAGAAAGCAGCTTGAGTCTCCAGGTCCTCTCCAAGGTCCAGTCCCCATAGCTGGCGGTCACCAGAATCCCGGTGGACAGGGTCTCCCCGGGCCCAAGCCGGTCAAGAAGGGGAGACAGACTCCCATCCAGATAAATATAGTCTGGGTCCTGGGCCTGGAAGCTGATCTCAAAGGGATAGGCTGGGATACTCTCTGGGAAATACAAGGGCCGGCTGACCCTGGACCAGGAGGGATTCTTACCCAAAACAGTCTTCTTCAATGTTCGGAAAAAGTCTTCCTCATAGTCCTTCTTCTGCTCGGAGTTCATCTGAAGCTCAGATAGAGTCCATACATATTTTTCCTGCCTGCCCCCCTTTTTGTCTTCCCTGAGAATCACTGTGACCTTTTTATCCCCCTGGCCAAATTCATTTCTTTGAAGCCGCATGGTCCTGTCTGTTTGGGTCTCCTTAATCCCCATGGCTACAAGCAGGACCAGGAGGCCTGCTGCCAGCAGAACTACAGTGATAATCTGTCTGATAAAGAAGGTCTCTGCCTTCCTGCGGACCAAATCCTCCGGGCCCGGGTCACTCTGTTCCATCAGCCGGGTCAGGGCCCTTATCCTGCCAGCCTTCCAGGCCGCCGGGACCAGCCGGTCCACAAGCTTACAGCAAAACCCTCTCCATTTCTCACATTTCAATATCCATAATCCTTTCTGCCCAGTAATAGCAGGCCAGACAGCCTGAAATCATTACTGTCATCACACCATGTCCCAGTGAGGACCTGTAATACCAGTCCAGATAACCCGGATTGGTCAACCGCAGATAGAGGAGAATAATAAAAGGCATGACCAGCATAATATTTTTTTCAAAAATCCTTCCACTCAGAAGAACCCTGATCTCCTCCTCCGCTGCCAGCTTCCTCTCAAGATGGTCAATGGTATTTCTCAGAATCTCTATAGTGTTGCCACCATTACTGCGGATAATCTCCAAAACTACAGAAAACTGATAACAATCCTCTGAATCCGCTTCCCTGGCCAGCTGGCAGAACAGACGGTCCACAGGGATATGAAGATCCATCCCCTGCTCAAGCCTGGCTAGCATCCGGCAAAGGCTGTCCCCCTTCTTCAGGGCTGACCTCTGGTCCCGTACGGCCGTTCTGCAGGCATTATCCAGGGAGTACCCGGCCTGTAAAGACGTCATCATGGACTGGAGCAGGTCGCGGAAACATTTCTGAAACCGCTGTCGGGTCTGCATCTTCTGCCTTCGGTACATAGCCTTCATATAAGGAAACAGGAGAACCTGCAATGGCAGCAGCCATAATAAATCGCCGTAGCAGAGCAAATCAAGACCCAGAAGGAGGCCCTCCCCCACCAGAACTGTCTTCCACATCCACAGCCGGCTGACACTCTTGATCGAAGTCTTCCATCGCACGAAGATACATTTCCATTTGTCCATAGGCCTCCATGTTGGTACAGTTTATTAAACTGCCTATCTTTTTTAAAACAGGTTCCCTCCCGGCCGCTGCCGGCCCGGCAGGGTCCTCTCTCATCTGAAACATGGGATTCATCCGGTAATCAGTTCCATCAAAGCTTTCCAGCTCGCAGATTTCCGTCAAAATCCTCCTTCCACTGCTGTTCCTCTTCAGGTGGATCAGCACATCCACCGCAGACCCGATCAACCCCCGCACTGCCGCCAGTGGAATCTCCATCCCCATCAGGCACATAACCTCCATACGCCTTAAGGCATCTCTGCAGGAATTGGCATGGATGGAGCTCATAGATCCGCAGTGACCAGTGGCCAGGGCCTGCAGCATGGTCATGGCTTCGGATCCCCTAACCTCTCCCACGATAATCCTGTCAGGCCTCATTCTGAGACTGGCCTTCAGGAGCTCTGCCATGGTGATCTCATTCCTTCCCTCCACATTGGCATTCTTGGTCTCCAGCCTGACCAGATTATCCACATTATAGAACTGGAGCTCGGCGGAGTCCTCGATGGTGATGATTCGCTCATCTTCCCCAATATAACCGGCCAGGGCATTCATGAGGGAAGACTTGCCCGAATTGGTCGCCCCGCTTATAAGCAGGTTGTACCTGCCTCTCACCAGAGTCGCCAGGACTGGTACCAGACCGTCCGGGAACTCGCCATACTCCAGCAGCTTGTCCATGGTCATGCCTCCCCGCTGGAACTTACGAATAGTGATGGAGGGTCCCTCCAGAGATACCGGGGGCATGATAATATGGACCCTGGACCCGTCAGCCAGCCTGCTGTCTACGATAGGAGAGGAAGCATTGACCATGCGGTTGGTGGGGGCGACGATCTGTTCAATCAACCGCTGCAGCTCCTCTTCGTCATAAAAGCTGTCTTCTGTCCTGACCAGGAGGCCGTTTTTCTCCACGAAAATCTTATCTGCCCCTATGACCATAATTTCCGTTACCGTATCATCCCTCAGATATTTCTCCAGAAGATCAAAACCCCGGATGGCATCAAAGAGCTCTCTCCTCAAGGAAGCCAGGTCTTCCAGGCTCCGGAAGGTTTCATCCTGACTCTGGAGGACCACCTGGTCTATCTCCCGGTAAACCCTTTCATCGGTTACCTCGTCACTGCTGTCAATACGATGAAGAATCTTCTGCCGCAATCTCATTTTTTCAGTCTGATCCAAGATCCTCCTCCCTTCCGGCCACCCCGGACCCGGTATCCAGTGTTTATCCTACCTATCATTTCACTATTATTCCTATTTATGTAATATATTTACATTCAGTTTTCAAAAAATAAATAGGCCTGGTTCCCAGATCCATCCTCTTTGCCTGCAAAATCTTTGTCCTTCCTGTCAGTGGGACCTTCTTTTCTCCTGCCAACAGATTTCTCTTTCTCCCGCCAACAGATTTCTCTTTCTTCCGCCAGCAGATTTCCTTTCTCCCACCAACAGATCTTCCTTTTCCCTGTCAACGGGTCTTCTTTTCCCTGGGGACAGGTCCTGCCTGCTCACGCCAATAGTTCTTCTTTACATACCACATCCACCTCCCCCCGGAAGGCGCAGTATTCCCCCTTGAGAAAATCCCTCATCCTCTCACAGAACCGGTGCTGTCTCTCGATCTCTCTTGAGTCAACGAGAATCATCATGTCAAACATGGAGAAGACTGCCGGATCTGAAGCAAAGCCGTTGCCCATGGCAAACATAACCTTGCCATAAGTTCCGGAGCTCCTGAGCTTACTGAAAAACCATTGATAATCTTCCGGAGTCAGCTCTCTGAGATAAAAATACATGGCTGGGGAATTCAGATAGCGGAAGCTCTCTCCCTTTTGCAGCAGACCTTCCATGACAGACAGGATCTTCTCTTCTCTTAGGTGGATATAGTAGCACATGTCTCCCATATCCGGCTCCTGCCTCTTGCCCTCACCCAGGTCTTCCAGACCCAGAAAGAGGTCTTCCTCTGTCAGATAGCCGGCGGCAATCTTCATCATGGTCTCTTCATAGACAGGGGAGTAAAGCCCCAGAATAGGACTGTTCAATGACTTATAGCCATCCTCCTCCCGAATGGCCGGAAAGGTCCGCTTCCTGATCTGGTCAAGGAGCTCTCCCGGGGCATGATAGCGGCAAAAGGTCCTGTCCCCCTCATCTTCCTCGTAGGTAAGGTGGATCATCCCTGCCCCTCTCTCGCTCCAATTCTTATCCTGCTGCAGCCGCTCATAAAAAGCATCTCCCAGAATATAGATATCTCCCTGGTCACCGGGCTGGGGCAGGTAATCTTCCCTGCTGCAGTGGACCAGCCTGATCCGGTCAGGCAGCTTGCCCTCCAGATAGCGGGCCAGTCTTCTTCCGTATTCGCCCTCCTCCCCAATGATTATTCTTTTTAAACCAGCATAGTCCATAGCCTTCTCCTTCTCCTTTTTCTTTTCCTTTTTATTCCAATTTTTCTTTTCTATTATTTACCATATTTTTCCATTTCTGTCTACCATTATTTTAAATATTTTCCAGTTATTTCTATTTTTGATTTTCTATCTATTTAATGAACCAGCAATCCATCATGTATGCCCACTCCCCAGCCGGGGAATAGTCTTCTTAGGACTCTCACACCGAAGGAGGTAACACCAGTACACTAGTGACCTGGTGCCAATGGCGTAACTTTGCATCCCCCTAAGTCTTTTTAATACATAAAAAACCGGTCCCTTTCCCAAACATAAAAAAACTCCCGGACAGACCGGCTTAGCTGCCTTGTCTGCCTGAGAGTTTCCTTATATTAAAACCAAGTTAAAATCAAAAAAAAGAATCAGGAATACGAGTACTCATCAGAAGAATACCTGGATCGTGGTTCCTTCCCCCAGCTGGCTGGTCAGGACCAGTGAGGCATCATGAAGGTCTGTGATATGCTTTACTATAGCCAGGCCCAGGCCCGTACCCCCACCCTTTTTGGACCGGCTTTTGTCCACCCGGTAAAAACGCTCAAAGATCCTGGACTGGTCCTCGACGGCTATTCCGATCCCCGTATCCTCCACCGTCAGGACCGGATGGTTGGAAATGGTCTCGACCCGGACGGTCACCTGGCCATTCTTTTTATTGTAACGTATGGCATTGACACAAAGATTATTGATCAACTCCCCAATCATGTTCCGGTTTCCATGGATCATGGTATACTGGCCGGAACAGCTGATGGACACATTATTCTGCTGGGCATAATCCCGGATTCCATCTACGCACTGGTCTGCCTCTGCCAGCAGGTCGAAATACTCCATGACCGGAAGCTGGTCTGTCGCATCCAGCTGGGACAGGCGCAGCACATCCTCAATCAGGGATAACAGCTGGTTGGAGTTCTTGTTGATCTTTTCCGCAAACTCCCGCATCTGGGACTCCTCCACCAGGCCGTTTTCCATCAGGTCCGCATAGCCGGAGATGGCTGTGAGGGGAGTCTTCAGCTCATGGGAAATGTTGGCCGTAAAGTCTCTGCGCATGATGGAGGCTCTGAGGATATCCTCATGCTGCTCCCGGATTGTATCGATAATAGGAACCAGCTCCTTGTAGGTGTAATCCGGCGCTGCCGTATCCAGATTAGCCGCCAGCTTTTCGATGGGCCGGATAATACTCCTGGTCATAAAATTAGCGATGACCACGCAGAAAATAATCATGAGTACCAGGATGGCTATCAAAACAGGAAATGCATTGCTTAAAAAACTGTAGATGCTGTCGGCCTCCCTGGCCACCCTGAGTACCGTGCCGTCATCCATTCTGACCGCATAATAATAAGTGTTCCTCTTGAGCGTTTCCGACCGTCGGGCAGACTCCCCCTCCCCGAAGCGGAGGGCGTCTGCAATCTCCGGCCGCTCCAGGTGGTTGGCCATCTTCCCTGCATCCACATCATTGTCAAAGAGAACCTGGCCATCTTCCCCAACCCAGGTAACCCGGAGGGTCCTGGCATGGATTCTGGACAGCTCAGCCTTCTCATAGCCCTTCACAATCGTTCTTTCCAAAATCTCGGCATCACTTTTGAGATCGTTTTGGACCTGCTGCTGATAGACGTCATAGAATTCATAAGTCATGACGATCATGGTAATCAGGACCGCAGTAACTGCTATGGCTATTAAACGGATATTAATAACACTTTTCATAAATCAGGCCTCTGGCTCCTCATCAATTACATAGCCCACATTGCGGACAGTCCGGATATGCTTGCCCGCGGCACCCAGTTTTTTCCGGATAAACTTGATGTGCATATCCACAGTCCTGGATTCCCCTTCAAAATCCATCTCCCATACATGGCTCATTATTTTTTCCCTGGAGAGGACAATATTAGGGTTGCGCATGAGATATTTCAATAGTTCGAATTCCTTGAAGGTCATGGGAACCGGTTCCCCGGCCACAGTCACCCGGTGGCGTACATCATCAAGCACGATATCAGCCACGGTAAAGATACTTTCATCCACCGGTTCTGCCCTTCGTAAGAGAGCTTTTACCCGGGTAATCAGTTCTATGACGGAAAATGGTTTTTTCATATAGTCATCTGCCCCGGAGTCCAGTCCCCGGACCAGATCTATCTCCGCAGTCTTGGCTGTGACCATAATCACCGGAAGTCTTTTTGTCGCCTTATTATTTCTCAGATTTCTCAGAATATCAAAGCCATCCATATCTGGCAGCATGATATCAAGAATCACCAGATCCGGAGCCTGGTCTGCCACTGCTTTCATGAAATCACCGCCATTGTCAAAACCCCGGATCTCATGGCCGCTGCTCTTTAAGGCAATAGTCTCAATCTCCAGAATACTGCTGTCATCTTCTACAATATATATATTTGCCATCTAAGTATCCCCCTCCAGATTATTTCCACTTATTTATAAGACGGGCCCGGCCTTCACGGCGGCTTCACCCCGGCTCTGGAAATGTCAAACAACCTCTTTGCCGCTGATTTTGAAGCTGGAATATAGTCCTCTGGCTTTGACTATAGCACGGTCATGTAAACAGAAACCTGTTATTTGGTAAAGACTGTGTAAAGCCCTGTGATTTCTAATTTTACTTTCCCCGTACATTTCCTCTGTCCTAAAGGAAAAGCCTGTAATTATGATGATCCTATACCTTAAAGTAGATCAGCACAACTACAGGCTTAAGCTGCCATGGTAATTAATAAATATTATCTGACGGGTCACCGGGATTATTCCTGGCCAGTCCCGCCCTCTGCAGAATTCTCTACTGTCTCATCAGGACTGGCTGTCTCTGTAGCTCCGGTTTCTTCACCCGCTGCCTCTGTGGATTCCCCAGGGACTTCTGTGGATTCCTGGGTCTTTGCCATCCGCTCCCTGTAGCCTTCCAAATCAAGACCGAACAAATCGATATTATCAATAATCAGGAGGGTATTATTCACCTGGCCGTCATAGGCAGACAGATCTCCCTCAGCTTCCTCTGCCGGGATAATACCATAATTGACAAACTCTCTTACGATAATCTCCTTTTTCTGGTCCTCTGTGACCTCTTCACCGGCTTCCTTCAGCTGGCTGATATCATCCTGGATGGCCGCTGTCAGACCCAGTGTCTTGTCCTCGTCCTGGAAAAAGCTGTTAAATGCTTCAATCTGTTCCTGGCCCTGACTGATGATCTGGTCCTCGTTCGACGCCCCTGGAGCTGCCTCCGTAGATGCCGTCTGAGGCTTGGCTGCCGCCTCTGTGGACGCTGCCTGGTCCTGGCCTGCCTCCTCTGTGGACGCTGCCTGATCCTGGCCTGCCTCCTCTGTGGACGCTGCCTGGCCCTGGCCTGCCGCCTCTGTGGAAGCCGCGGGTTCTGTAATGGTTTCTGTCTGCTGCTGAATCTGGCTTGTATCCAGATTCAGGTCATTAATTTTAACCATAAGGTCAATCAACTGGTTGAGAATCTCTTCTGAGAGCTCAAGATTTCTCTGGGTCGCTCTCTCCCTGATCAGTGCCTCCAGCTCTGCTCTTTCCGTCGCCTCGTCAAATTCCCTCTCGGAAACCTCAATCTTCAGGTCAAGGATAAACTCCTCGATCTCCCGGCTATCCTCATAATCATCACCGAAGGACTCCCCAATCGCCCCTTCTACTACCAGTTCATTCATGGCCGTATCCTGGAACTCTTCGGAAATCTCTTCACCGGTCATATCCTCGTAGGCTTTCATGGCACCGACCAGAGCCGCCGTTCCTGAAATGGGGAATGGTCCGGCGACCACAACCCTGGAATCGGTAATTCCGGCGGTGGAGAGGGCATTCACATACATGGACGGGGTGCAGTAGGTGATATTATGGGTTGTCACCTGCAGCCCGTATCCTTCCGTCCTTTTCTGGATCAGCACGCAGGACAGGGCCCTGCTGCCGATGATGGAGGAATCGATATAATTATCCAGGTAATTATGCTCATCCGCATTCGTTACGTAAAGAACATTATAGGCATCCAGATTGGCCGGATCCACATTCAAGAGAGAAAATACGGTCTCTCTCTCTCCGGCACTCAGGTCTGCTCCCAAGGCCAGATAAGGTACGGACTCACTGTCCGCCTTTGCCACAGACCCGGGAAGAACAGTACCCAGGGCCATAAGCAAGGTCATGCATGCGGCCACGATCCTATATTTTTTTCTATTCATGACTTTCAACCACCCTTTCTACATTCTTTTTTCTTTTGTATTTCTTTCCCGATTCAATTCATATTTCTCTCCGTGAGAATCGTTCTGCATCATCATAGACTATTTCCCCTCCAGACCTGTGATAATCTCTTGTTTATTTTACCATAAAAGAACATAGTAAGACAATCCCAGCTATTTCCCGCTTTTCACATGAATTGTCAGAACCTGTCCTCATTCTCCTCTAATTGTCTGTCCTCAAGGGGCTCCTGGCCCTCTGTTACAGACTGAATGAAGTCCGCCAGCCGCTTCTCCCTGGCCTTCCTTGCACGGATGGTCAAATACCATGAACCGGCAAACAAGAGGATACAAAGCAGGGAAATCTTCCATCCCAGGCCAAAGCCTTCCGGCGTGTAAGTCATGGAAACCTCATGGTCTCCCTCGGGCAGGTGCACTCCCAGGAAGGCATCGCCAACCCTCACAGTCTCCTTCTCCCTGCCATCAACCAGGACCTTCCAGCCCTTGTCATAGGGAATGGAGAACATGAGCATCTGGCCCATCTCCGCGCTTACTTTTCCCTTGAAGGACCTCTCCGTAAAACTGTCTATATGAAAGGCTCTGTCTGTCTGCACCTCATCTTCAAACATGGTGTACATTTCCTCGTCCAGATAGGCTGCGGACAAGCGGATGTAGCCGGTCATATCCTCTTCCTTCATCTGCATATGGACAGTAATCAGGTCCCCCTTTTTCACCGCCCCAATAGGCATGATCCTTCCATCATAATCATCACTGTAGACAGTCTCATCATTAACCATAATCTGCGCAGTCTCTACCTGGGTACCGTCATAATGGATAAAATATCTTTCTGCGTCCTGGTCAGCCACCAGGGTAAATACGATGTTGTCCGGATCTGCCGCCTCCAGGTCAAAACGGTACTCCCCATCGTTAGTCCTCTCCACCTGGCAGAGATTGGTCTCAGGGTCGGACACCGGCTGATCGGCAAAAAGATCCAGGTAGCCAAAACCATTCAGACCCAGCTCATTGAGAACGCGGAAAGGATAGGCATTTGCGGTATCCCATTGCTGAATGGTGTTATCTATGATAAATCCCACAGAAACTTTATTGGGATTCTCATAGACCGTAAACTGTCCGAATTTACCGACAGGATCAAAATCCGTCTTCAGGGTATCCTCCGGATGATAGTAAAGATACCTCACTCCCAACAAAAGATTGGTCATAGGAGTGGCACCCCGGTATAAGTACTCGTTGCAGCCGCTGTAAAAGCCCATGCCGTCCATGGTCTTAACCATGCTGGCCGATGCCGTGGAGCCGAAGAGGCCTACAGTCCTGAAAGGATACCAGGTAGCCTCATCCACCATGAGGGTGGCAGCCAGCTCACTCCGGTAGAAGCTTCCATCATCCAGTTCTCTGGCCGCCTTATAGCCATCCTTGGTCCCGGAAAAGAATTTATCAATATCAATCTGGCCATTGTAGGCAAAGCCTGCGGCCGATGTGGCACACATTTCAATAATCACAGTCAGTGACAGAGCTGCCCTGTACCAGATTCTTCTCCTGGGTGACAAAAGACCCAGGAAAAGCAGCATGCCATAAAAGAGCAGCAGCATACCCATAATGCCATAAAGCGAATCATCCAGCGGGTCTGTCCCTGTCTCCCGGGCCCAGACCATGAGGCCGATGGAGGCCAGGCAGGCCAGGCCTATATGCCAGTTCCTCAAACCCTCAGGATGATCCATGACATCCAGGAACATGGTCAGAAGAACAAAGCCCAGCAGGAAGGAAAACCGGTTGGGAATCCCGTACTGGTCATGGAAACCATGCCAGATAAAATTAAGGATGGTCTCACTGAAACTGATATAAAACAGGGCCAGTATAAGAAGTCTTTTTATCTTATCCCCGAGGGAGATCCTAGTGTTCAGAAAATACAAAAAGGCAGCCAGAACAACGAAGGCTCCCACGTAGAGATTGCCGGTCCCGTCAAAATTATCATGGGAGAGGGGGGTCGAAAAGGCAAACTGCCTGTTCACCAGGTCCTCAAAACCGGAGAGGAAGGAATGGCTGGGAAAGTCCAGCTGCTCCCCTGCCGCGGTCTGCCTGATCCCCAGGTAGGCCGGTATTAAAAGGATGGCAGCCATACCTCCGGCCAGGAGGGAATACCAGGCGAAAAGCAGCCCGCTCCGGAAAAAGTTCTTTACATTTTTAAAATGGATTGTAAAGAACCAGATTATTACAAAAATGCAGATCATAAAGCCGATGTAATAGTTACACAGCAGGGCAAAGAAAAGGGCCAGGCAGTAGAGCCTTCCGTCTTCCTTTTCCGCCAGTCTTTCCAGCCCCATAATGATTATGGGCAGGGCCATGATCGCATCAAGCCACATCACATTCCAGCTGTATCCCACCATGTAGCTGCACAGGGCATAGGCCGTTGCCGCCGCCGGGACGGCCAGACTCTGCTTCCGCACTCTGCCGGAAAAACAGATGCCGGCTGTCAGGCCGCAAAGGGCAATCTTCAGACAGATGATCAGGCTGACAGCCCCATTGAGCATGGTTTTGGGAAAAAGCAGGATCAGCAGGTTCAGGGGACTGGACAGATAATAGGCAAAAAGTGCCAGGAAATTAATTCCCAGTCCGGCCCTGAAACTGTAAAAAAGGGTCTCCCCACTCTTGATCTTGTCATAGAGGACAGAGAAGAAGGGCATGTACTGGTGAAGTCCGTCCACAATCACCAGGGAATTATGGCCAAAGGGCTGGATGCCAAAGCGGACCATGAGTATCAACATCATAAAAAGGGGCACCGCAAAGGACATCAATATCATCTTGCTTCTGCTAAGCAGCTTATTAATTGGTATCATCCCAGTTCCTCCTCTGCCACTCTTTTCCTGAGCAGCCTCAGGCAACGTATCATATTAGCTCTTTTCTCTACCATAAATTTAACGTCCCCATGACTCATGGCAGTAATATTATCATCATGTCTCCGGTAATAGAGCAGGCATTCAGGCATAAAAAGAACCTTACCTGACAGCTCCGCCGTCATACCGATCCAGTAATCATGCATGTACATGGACTTTGGAATAGGGCAGATTCTCCTGACCAGCTTCCTGCGGAAGGCCATACAACAGCCCACATAGCTGTTTTTCACAAAGTTTTTAACCAGACCGGGACCACTCTTCCTCCAGTCAAACATGGTATAATCCTCGGAGATGTCCCCCTGGCTGTTAACAATCCTGGCATCGTGTACCAGGCAGAGCAGTTCCGGGTTCCTGAAGGCTTCCATAACTTTCTCAACCTTGTCCGGAGCCCATATGTCATCCTGGTCCGAGAGGAAAATGATTTCTCCCCGGCATCGCTTGATGGCATGCTCAAAATTCTTGACCACACCCTTGCCGGGTCCATGGACCAGATGGATCCGGGAATCTCCCTGGGCGTAGCTCCGCAGCAGGCCCAGAGACCCATCCTCCGCGCTGTCCACGGAAATGATCACCTCATCCTTCTCTCCCAGCTGCTTTAAAATAGAGTTCAGCTGTTCCTTAATGAACCGTCCGCCCTGGTAATAGGCCAGGGCTACAGAGATATTCTTATGATCCATATGTTCTATTTTATTATCTTTATCACTGGAAAATATATTACTCACAGGATTATGTCGTCCTCCTCTTTTTTTCGTTGGTTCTTCTCTATTCTCTTCTTTTCTTCCTCAGAGAGAGTCTCATCCTGAAGCATCTTATCATAATCTGTTGTACTTTTTGTTAAATTATTCCCCAAAAATATTTTTGCTACCTGTCCGTCTAACCGTCCAATCACAGATCCCATAAGGAACCTCCTTCGTTTATTTTCTTTCAAATAGGCAAATGTTTATAAGATATCATCAAAAGTTGTTACTAAAATTTATATCAGTTCACGCTTTTATCACAATTACTACAAAGTTTAAACATAATTATACTTTATGTTTATTTTAGCAACAAAGAAATCCCTCTATTTCTTGTGGCTAAAGATTTTTTTCATATTTTTTTGAAGCCCATATATCCCCATGTATGGGCTTTCTCCTTTTTAAGGATGCCCAGGCAGCCCAACTTAGTTTCCGGCTGCCTTTTTACAGGATTCCTTCATCCTATTCTTATAATCCGACAAAATCAACCCAAACAAGGACCGTTGGTTTTGCCGGATTTTCTATCTTATTTATGATTCTTCCACCTGGCCGGCCAGATAGTTGACAAACTGCTGGGCCGTCCTTCCTGAAAGGCCTCCGTGGGAGAGCTCCCACATATTGGCCTGGGCCGTCAGCTCCTTGTCTGTCAGCTGGATCTGGGGATATTTTTTAGCCAGATTTCTAACAATCTCGAAAAATTCCTTCTGGGTCGGCTTGCCATAATTGATGGTTACGCCAAATCGGTTGGCCAGGGATAATTTCTCCTGGACTGTATCAGACCTGTGCAGCTCATCACTGTCAGACCGGTCTGACCAGTTCTCCCGGATCAGATGGCGGCGGTTGGATGTGGCATAAATCAGGATATTTTCCGGCCGGGTCTCCATGCCTCCTTCGATGACCGCCTTCAGGTACTTGTACTCTGTCTCAAAATCCTCAAAGGACAGGTCGTCCATATAAATGATAAAGCGGTAATTGCGGTTCTTTACATGGCTGATCACGGAGGAGAGATCTTTAAACTGGTGCTTGTAGATTTCAATCATCCGCAGGCCCTGGTCATAGTACTGGTTAAGGATAGCTTTGATAGAAGTGGACTTGCCGGTCCCCGCGTCTCCGTAGAGCAGGCAGTTATTGGCTGCCCTGCCCTTGACAAAGGCCTCTGTGTTGTCGACCAGCTTCTTCTTCTGGATCTCATAACCGGTCAGATCATCCAGGGTAATCATCTCCATATTTTTAATGGGGATAAATTCCAGCTGCCCTTCCCGGGACCGGATCCGGAAGGCCTTATTGAGGCCGAACATGCCCACGCCGTAATCCCGGTAGAAATCTGTCACTGCCTTAAAGAAATCGTCCACTGTCTCCGCTGCCGCCAGCCGGTCGGACAGAGCCCTCACCTTCTCACTGACATTCTTATTATACATCCGCTCCTTCTTGCCTATGGCCCGGTAGTTGAGCACTGTAGAAAAACAGTCGATACCCAGGGCCTCCTCTATCACATGGAAATCATAATGGAAGAGATTCATGAAATGACGGAAATCATTTTTGGCAAAATGGTTGACCGTCCCGTCGTGGGCCCCGTATTTCTCGCTGGTGATACTGAAAGAGTTCTCATTGGTCACCAGCACATAAGTCAGGTAATTGTGCCAGAGATTCTTATCAAAGGCATAGGCGGTTCCCAGGTCCAGCAGGGCCTTCATCTGACGGTAGATGTCTGTAATCAGCTCCTCCTCCCGGTAATGGCAGCTCTCAAAGGTCTGGAAAATGTTAGCCAGATTCCTCAGAATGCTATCCTCTCCCAGGTCCCTGTATAATATCAATTTCGAAACTTCTTTATGCATTCCATTTCTCCTTCTAATCCCTTGAAAGGTACTCTTTTCCCTCCAGGTCATCGGGGATCACGCCGGTCCTCACATCTTCCATAATCTGTTCCGCGTCAATCTTTTCCAGGTTCTCATCAATATTCATGGCCTTCATCTCATTAGAGAATTGAGCCTTTAAAGCGTCGATTTTCTTCAAGCCCTTCTCCCGGTCTCCATTAAGTTCCGTATAACCGTCATACTCAGAGATAGCCGGTTTGTCCGGGTCTCTCCTTTTCCAGCCGGTCAGAAACTCCAGGCCCGGAAAGGCTGCCTGCCTCTCGTCGGGTCTGACATTGCCTGCCCTGATATCCTCCAGGGTAACCAGGCCGGGGAAGGCGTGTTTGGGCCGGTAATCCGGCATGTTGAAGACCTCAAAGCACTCCAGGATGTCCATATCCTTCATATCGTCAGGCAGGCCCGCCTTCAGATAACCTGGAAAATGTTCTTTAAAGAACTCATAGATCACCTGCTTTACTTGATGATCTCTGAGATTAGCCTCCTCAGGCTCATCATTTATATAGAAATAATAGCGGTCCAGATAGGGCAGTTCCCTCATCTCCGCCGTGATGGAAGTGATGTCCGGACAGGAGGGATAGGATACCTCCAGGCGGCGGATGGTTCTTCTCTCAATCTTCTTTTCCGTCGCTCCCTCCATCTCGTATTTGTCTAACTCAAAATAAAGGCTTTTTTTCAATGTGAATTCAAACATGCGTAACTCCTCCGAAATCTATCTACTCTCTTATAATCAGGCTCCCGGGCCTGGACAGACTCAACTTTTTCTGATCCTGGCCGGCTCTTATGACCAGCGCCGGGTTCTGCCGGCCCTGGCCGGTTCTTCCCTACTTGCCATATTATCCGGGCCTCGGCCGGTTCTTATGACCGGTAACGGGTTTTTAAACCTGATCCATCAATACTTCCATCTGGTCCAGCAAGTCGCCGAAAAGCTTCAGGGCTGACTCCACCGGCTCCCTGGTGGTCATGTCTGTCCCCGTCAGCTTCAGCAGGTCTATGGGATTCATGGAACTGCCTCCACCCAGGAAGCGGAAATAGCCCTCCCTGGCCGCTGCCCTTTCCTCCGGGTCCGAACTTAAGAGGCGGCGGCTGATGGCGATGGCCGCCGAATAACCGGTAGCATACTGGTAGACATAAAATGGTGTGTAAAAATGAGGAATCCTGGACCATTCCGAGGCAATCTCCTCATCGATACAGATCTCCTGGCCGAAATACTCCTGGTTTAACTTATAGTAAATGTCATTGAGGATCTCTGCGGTCAGCGGCTCCCGGTTCCAGACCTTTTCGTGGGTGATCTTCTCAAACTCGGCAAACATGGTCTGCCGGTAGAGAGTCCCCTTGAACTGCTCCAGGAAATAATTTATGAGATACATTTTCTCCTTTTTATCCTCAGTATGGGCCAGCAGGTACTCCATGAGCAGGGCCTCATTACAGGTGGAGGCCACCTCGGCCACAAAGATCCGGTAGCCGGCATAGGGGTAGGGCTGGTTCAAATCAGAATAATAGGAATGCATGGAATGCCCCATCTCATGGGCCAGGGTAAATACGTTATTGAGATTGTCCTGATAATTCATGAGGACATAGGGGTGGGTGCCATAGGCGCCCCAGGAATAAGCCCCACTCCTCTTACCCTGGTTCTCATAAACATCAATCCAGCCCCCGTCCATACCCTGGGCCAGCACCTTGCCATATTCCTCTCCCAGAGGCTCCAGGCCCTTCTTAACCAACTCTTTGGCCTCCTCAAAGGGCACCTTCATATCCACATCCGCCGTCATGGGCGCATAGAGGTCATACATATGGAGCTCGGAAAGTCCCAGGGCCCTCTTTCTCAGGCCCACATATCGGTGCATCAGGTCCATATGGTCATGGACCGATTCAATAAGCTGGGTGTAGACAGACACCGGGATCTCGCCGCCGTCAAGGGCAGCTTCCAGAGAGGACCCGTATTTTCTCACCCTGGCAAAGAAAGCAGCATTTTTCAGGTTAGCCTGGTAGAGGCTGGCCAGAGTGTTGCGGTACTGGCCATACTGGGAATAAACAGAGGCAAAGGCCTCTCTTCTGATATCCCGGTCCCGGCTCTCCAGCAGCAGAGTATACCTGCCATGGCTGACAGGAATCTCCTCCCCCTCCTTACCCTTGATGGAAGGAAATTTCAGATCCGCATTATTAAACATGGAAAATGCATTGGCGATCTCTCCGGTCACGTCAGCAGCTTCTGTCAGGATATCCTCCTTGTCCTTGGAAAGAACGTGGTCCTGAAGACGGAAAAGCTCGTAAAATAAACGGCGGTAGACCTCCATCTCCTGTCCCTGGGCCGGGTCTTCAAACCAAGTGTCGATCTTGTCCTTGCCAATCGCTATGAGCTCCGGCTCCTCAAAGGTGGTAGCGCTGTTAATCTGGACTGCCAGCATCTGGGCCTTGCCGGTCATCTCCTGGTAAAAACTGTTGCCGGTATCCTCATGATAGCGCTGGTTGGCATAAACGTAGATTCTTTCAAACTGCTTCATAAAAGCTTCTTTTTTCTTCATATAGGAAAGGAAGGTCTCCGGTCCCTCAGCCAGTCTTCCCTCATAGGAAGCCAGCTCGGCGATTTTGCCGGAAAGCTCCTCATAATCCTGGTCCCAGACCTGGTCACTCTGATAAAGATCCTCCAGATGCCACATAAATGCAGGGTCCATCTCAGACCTTTTCTTCAGCAGTTTCTCTTCTGCCATGTCTGTATCCTCCTTATTGTAAATATCCCACGGACCGGCAGCCGCCGGCCGGGCACCTGATATCATGACTAGGATCATTTTTTCTTTTCACAGATCCACTGAATCATATATTTAGTCATATATAATTAATCATACATAATTAGTCTTACATAATTAGTCACGTACCGGGTCATAATATTATATATTAACATTAACAAGAACAATTTTCTACACATTTCCCCACTTCCGCTTTTTTTATCATTGCCGAAGCCCGGCTGCCTTTAAACCGTAGCCAAAATGCATCCTGCCTGGCTTGTGGTGACTGGGCAGAGCTGGTAAAACATGCTATAATGCCCTTGATAAATTGTGCCTGGATCTTGTTAGTGGATTATATTGTTAGATCCTTGCCTGGATAATCTTATAATAATTATAGCATTTTTAGAGCTATGAAATGTGTGCTAGAAAGGAATAGTCATGACAAAAACATCTGAATTTCTGACCTTGATCAGAAACTACCGGGGTATCATGGGGACCATTCGTTTTGACGATGTCTGGTTCACCTTTGATTCCGGCCGTTTCAGTTACTACGATGATGATGATGAGATCCAGTTCCTGCTGTCAGGCCAGGAGGGGCTGGTATCTGTGAAGCATATCGTTTCCTACGAAAAGATGGGGGATGATGAGGAGTTGTTCGAGGATGCCTTCTGTGGCTACCGGGCTACTTTGTCTACGGGTAACGTGGCCGAGTTCTATTGTTTTAACCCGAGAAACCATTAATGGGGGTGCTTGCCGGGCTGTGAGGTTTACCGGTCCAGGCTTGCCGGACTTTTTACTTTTTTAAAAAAGTGCTTGCCAAGGTTATTTTTTTATGGTATCATCTGAATCTGTAAGCGGATGTGGCGGAATAGGCAGACGCGCTAGATTCAGGTTCTAGTCGGAGTTAATTCGGTGCAGGTTCAAGTCCTGTCATCCGCATACTGGTTTAAATGGCAGGTATTTCAAAGATACTTGCCATTTTTTTATGGGTGTCAAAGTAGTATCAAATCTATCCTTTTTCCGGAATTCCATCACGAATTCCATCAATCCCATTTAATTCAATCATCCGGGATCCTGATGTGCAGGATCCGTCTCAAAGGTCGGGAGTTCTTCTCGGCTTTTTTATTTCCCCCTTTTACCGAAAGCACTCCCTTTTCGTTATTCGGAAAGGAGTAAAAATGGCTCAAACACTGGCTCGCGCGAGATCACCGGCGGAGGCCATAGATGAGATTTTAGAAAAGAATCGATGGGTTAAAACATCGATGGGAAGTTACAAATCAGATTGGCTGTGCAAATCCCCAAAGCAGTGCCCAGACTGCCATTTGGACACTCGAAAGTCTAAGTACAGACCCATCTGACAGCCTGATGGCCGAATACAGTTGCTTGTTAGACAATGTATTTGAATATCTCACACTCTCACCATATCCATCAGAAATGGCTTCTTTTATTTCATCACGCTCCAGATGATTTTCCATCTCATTTACATTAACTGCGTTGTCAAATAGAACCGTCCCATCTGCATCAATCCACGTAATACGATAATCCTTAGCTTGAGGTTGATGTGCAGCAAACAGCACATAATACAGTGCTTAAAGTAAAAGATACGGGAATCGGAATCCCAGAGGAAAGCAGAGAACGTATCTTCGAGCGTTTCTACCGTGTTGATAAAAGCCGGAGTAAAAAAGTAGGTGGCACCGGCCTTGGCCTTTCCATAGTCAAACATGCTGTATTGGTTCACGGTGGAAAGATTGAAGTGAACAGCGAGGTTGGCAAGGGTACGGAGTTTATTGTATACTTACCAAACAAACAAAAGAGAATAATGCTTTGAAAGATTTCAGCAGGAGTTGCGGCTCCTGCTTTTTCGTTGCGAATATTACATAAATTTTACAAGAGACCGATAATGGATTTGATGTTCAGCTGCTACTATTCTTTTGAACTATAATAAAGCAGAAGAATGGAGAGTATGTATGGACATTTTTAGTATCCTCAATCTAATAGGAGGCTTAAGCTTGTTCCTGTTTGGAATGTCACTGATGGAGCAGGCACTGGAACGGCGTGCAGGTAACAGGCTGAAGATTTTGTTGGGAAAACTGACGACAAACAGGATCACAGGACTTGCGACGGGACTCGGTGTAACTGCTGTGATACAGAGTTCATCAGCAACCACGGTCATGGTTGTTGGTTTTGTAAATTCCGGACTTATGACATTGCGCCAGGCAATCAATGTTATTATGGGGGCTAATGTCGGAACTACAGTAACTGCATGGATCCTGAGCCTTTCAGGAATAAGCAGCGATAATATTATTGTGAAGCTTTTGAAGCCTTCATCTTTTACCCCGATCCTTGCTTTGATTGGAATCATTTTGTATATGTTTACAAAAGAGTCTAGGAAGCGGGATACGGGAATGATTCTCTTGGGTTTTGCCACATTGATGTTCGGAATGGAAGCTATGTCAGGGGCTGTATCGGGGCTGCGTGATCTTCCGGAGTTCCAGAATATGTTTGTGACATTTACAAACCCTGTGCTTGGAGTATTGGCAGGAGCGATTCTAACAGCTATTATACAATCCAGTTCTGCATCTGTCGGTATACTTCAGGCGCTTGCATCAACCGGAGCGGTGTCTTATGGAGCTGCCATACCAATTATTATGGGACAAAATATCGGAACTTGTATTACAGCAATCATTTCAGCCGTGGGTGCTAACAAAAATGCAAAGCGTGCAGCTTTAGTACATCTGAGCTTTAATGTGATAGGAACAATTGTTTGGCTGACAGTATTCTGTATTGTGAAGGCTATGGCAATTCCGGCTATCCTTGGAGAATCAGCTAGCCTGATGGGAATAGCTTTATGTCATTCTATTTTTAATATCCTATGCACGTTGCTGATGCTTCCGCTTGCAGGCATGCTTGAAAGAATGGTCAAAAAGATGATTCCCGATAATGAAGTAATTGAACAGACAGAGGAACTGGATGCTCGTTTGCTGGGAAGTCCTTCCCTTGCGCTTGAAAGATGTGGTCAGGTACTTAATTCAATGGCTGGTATAGCCATGTCAGCATTAAAGGATAGTATTGGTTCAATCTGCAGATATGACGAAGAGATTGCAGTGCGAATTCGGGAAGCAGAAGAGGAAACGGATCATTTGGAGGATGTTCTGGGAACATATCTCGTAAAGCTGACATCAACACAACTAGGAGGAAATGAAAGTGCAAAAGCAACGGAATACATGAAGATAATCGGTGATTATGAACGGATTGCAGATCATGCGGTAAATATTCTTGGGTCCGCCGAGGAATTGCTGCAAAAAGGAATTATGTTTTCGGGTCAGGCGCAAAAAGAATACGATCTGATATCGGATGCTGTTAAGGAAATACTGGAGCTGTCCTATACGGCATTTAAGGATACGGATCTTAAAGCGGCGCGGAAAACGGAGCCTTTAGAGCAGATTGTTGATGAACTGAAAGAGACACTGCGCACCCGGCACATACTACGTCTGCAAAAAGGAGAATGTTCAGTAGATGCCGGGTTTGTATGGTCTGATTTACTGACAAATTTGGGGAGAGTTGCCAATCACTGTTCTAATATTTCAGGGTGTGTCATTGATACAGCCAGCAACACCATGAATATTCATCAAAACCAGAGATTGCTTCGTAACAGCGGAAAAGATTATAGCCAGAACTTGCAGGAGTTTAGGGTAAAATACAAGATATAGAAGCCTTACACTGATATTAAAAACACTAATATGGGTTTATATACTATTAGAAACGAATTGATATAATATTGATGGATTGTCTTTCCCCCTTTTTTGTGATATACTCTAATCTGTAATTAGGGAGTAACCTGCATGCACGAGCATGTAGCATTTGTCGTCAGTACGAGAATAGATTTTCTCCGGCATATGTTCGAAGTGGTGAGACTTTTTACTGTAATTTATTTGCAGGGAAAAGTCTCTTTTTTTCTTGCAAAAATATATGTTAGGAGGAGATTATGATAGTATCGATTATTGTTTTAGCAGCAGGTTTTTTTGCACTGATTAAAGGGGCAGACTGGTTTGTGGAAGGAAGTGCGGATTTTGCCAGATTTCTGCACATTCCCAGTCTTATAATAGGGCTTACGATTGTTGCCATGGGTACTTCGGCTCCGGAGCTGGCTGTGAGCACTTCGGCAGCTCTTAAAGGATCTAATGAGATTGCTCTGTCAAATGTTGTGGGTTCCAATATTTTTAATCTGCTGGTTGTCCTTGGAGCCTGTGCCCTTTTTACCCCACTTCCCGTTGACAGGATCACTATTCGAAGAGACTGCAGCCTCTCTTTTGCAGTAACTTCTTTTATCCTGCTTTCAGCTTGTGGAAAATCTATTCTGTCCGGAAAATGGGCCGGTTCCGGTATGTCTTCAAAGGTTGGGATGGTCAGTAGATGGATCGGGGCATTAGCTATCCTGATCTTTTTAAGCTATATGATTGTCCTGGTTTTTCAGGCCTTCCGTCATCCGGAGGAGAATGATTCGGCGCCTTCCAGGCCTTTGTGGAAATGTATGGTCCTTATTCTAGTTGGAATTCTGATGATTATAGCAGGCGGACAGATGGTAGTGGAGAGCGCCAGGAGCATCGCTTCTGCTTTTGGCGTATCAGAAACACTGATCGGATTGACCATTGTTGCTGTAGGAACTTCTTTACCTGAACTGGTAACCTCTGTGGTTGCTGCCCGAAAAGGAGAAGCCAGCCTTGCAGTGGGAAATGTTATTGGATCAAACATTTTTAATATCCTTCTTATCCTGGGTGTATCTTCCGTCATTCATCCTATAGGGATAAATGCCGCCTCTGTATTTGATCTGATCATTCTGCTTTTGGTTACTGCACTAACCATGTTCTTTGCAATTACAGAGCGATCCATCAACCGGAAAGAAGGCGTAATCATGCTTCTTTTCTATGTGTCTTATATGATATTTGCCGGTACCCGATAGTCTGGGAGGGTTTATATCATGCATAAAACAACACAGCCTGGGCAATCGATTTTGCTTTTCATAATAGTCTGGCTCATAATATTTCAATCAGTATCAGAGTCCTCGTATCGGATACCACAGTTCTCGCAACAGGTGTCTGGTCCGGAAAAAGGAAAGAATATACTGAATAACACAAAACCGGTAGATTCCTATCTTTCTTATTCCAGTTCGGAAACTGAAAGGATTCTCAGGGTCATACGACAGGATAATCTGCCGGACAGAAAGAATCATGGGCAGAATCGCGAAGCCTTACTGAAGGGCTCCGCGATTCTGCTCTTTTAATGTCTTTAATTTCGTATATGTTGATTAAAAGATCTATGGAGCCCCTTTACAGGAAGACCCACTGGTAGACTGCAGTCATCAGGGGCATGGTGATGATGCAAAGGATGATGCTCATAACATTGATGCTGCCTGCCAGCACCGAGTCCTGGCCATAGATGTTAGAAATCTGGGTCACATTTACCGCCGTTGGGGCGGCGGCGGCCAGGAAGGAGACGAAGAGGACGCTGGCGGCGTCGGGATAGAGTCTCCAGAGGCCGGATACATAGAGAAGGCCTATGGTCAGCAGAGGCAAGACCAGCAGCCGGAAAAAGCAGACCAGCCAGCTTCTGCCCCTGGTAAATACTTCCTTTAAGTCCTTGGAGGCTATGAGGATACCGATGACAAACATGCTGATGGGAGCGATGCAGTCCCCGGTTCTTTCCACGGCTGTACCGAGGATCTTGGGGAGCCGGAGGCCGGTAAAGAACAGGAAGAGGCCGGCTACCATGGCAAGGATGTTGGGGTTCAGAAGGATCTTTCTGAGATTGACCGGTCCCCGGTCTCCCAGCATCCTGATTCCCTGGGTCCACAGGAGGATTGTCTGGACCGACATGAAGGCGCAGCAGTAAAGGACATACTCATCGCCCAAGATGGCCCCGATCAGGGCACGATCAGATTGCCGCAGTTGGAGTAGATCACAGAGGCCTGCTCTACCTGGTTTAGATGAAAGCAGCCGGCCAGAAGGCGGTTGACCAGGAGAAAGAGCAGGTGCATGAGGACAGAGGCGACAAGGGCCAGCAGAAAACCCAGCATTTTCTCCCTGCTGAAGTCTATCTGGAAGGAGTTGAGGATCAGGCAGGGACTGATGATAAACAGGACCAGGGTTGAGATACTGGCACTGTCCTCTGTCTTCAGTATGTGCAGGCGGATACTGGCGTATCCGATCAATATGAGGACTCCCATAATGAGAATCTGTTCTAACAGCATAAAGCTCAGGTTCATGATCATACTCCATCGGGATCTTCAGCCGGACTGTTCTTATGGTTCTTCAAGATTCTCCACACAGTCGTCCTGCCGATTCCCAGCCGCTTAGCGGCACTGCTCTGGTTCATATTTTCCTGTTTCATAATAGCACATATTACATCGTAAGTGATATCATCCAGGGACTGATTCAGATTAATATTATAGGTGACAGTCTGATCAGCCCTGGAAAAGATCTCGTTGCGGATGTAGGTTTTCACGGTCTCTGCCGTGATATAGGGGGCGTCAGTCACTGTGACCAGCTCCCGCAGGACTCTTTTCAGCTGGGTAATGTTGCCCGGCCACTGGTAATCAAGAATCTCCTTTTCCGCAGCCTTTTCAAAACCTATGATCTGCTTGCCGAACTGGATATTCAGCTCATTTAGATAGATGACCAGGATATTTTTCAGGTCTTCCTTCCTCTCCCTCAGGGGCAGGGTCTGGAGAAGAAGAGTCTGCAGATCGTCCCTGAGATATTTCACAAAGGGGGACAGGTCTGCCCCAGGGACCAGAACCGCCGAGAATATCACTTTATTTCTCCTGCAGAGCATGGATTCCTCAATCAGGCTTCTTAGTCTTCTCTCATTCTGCTGGGATATCCTGTGAACATTTTTGACATGGATCGTGCAGCTGATATGCATGAGGGGGGACGATGTCCGGTTAAAAAAGCGGTACCACTCCCGGTCGGAGGTGGCTTCACAGTCTATGACAAAGTATGGGTTATCACTGAGACCGCTTCTTCTATATATGCTGGAGGCTGCGGCATCCTTGCCGGTGCCCTCCTCTCCCAGAATCAGGATGGGCAAGGGCGACCTGCTGCAGTTATAGATGGTCTCCCGGGTCTGGCCGATGGAGTTGATGGCCCCGTGGAGGCTGTGGAAAGCATAGCCCTCATCGTTTGCATTTTTTATCAGGGTGATTCCTGCTCCCTCTTCCGCTTCCTGGCGGAAGATTTTTTCCCCGTAGATATAGTAATAATATCCTTCATCTCCCTTTACTCTTTCCACATGGATCTGATAGAGTCCCTTTCCTATATGAAAAATCCTTCTGATAGGAATGTCAGCAGCCAGTCTTTCCATATGCTCCGAAAAATACTGGCTGAAAATATCCTTCCTCCCCTCATGGGCCTGATTATCATAGGCCCCGGCTTCATAAACTCTGGCTTCCTGGCCCCTGCCTTCATAGTCTCTGACTTCCTGGGCTCTGCCTTCATAGTCTCTGGCTTCCTGGATCCTGCCTTCCCTGATTTTGCTTCCATAATCCCCGGCTTTCTGGACCTGGTCCGGGTCCTGCCTTGTTCCTCCTTCATGAAAAGAGGAAAAGAGAATCCTGTAGGAATCGTCCATAATCATGTACATGTAAGGAGAATGATTAATCAGACCTGCAAAATGCTGGTTCAGGCTGTCGATCCCATATTTGAGGGGCAGCATCTGGCTTATATTGTCCAGGGCGTCCCTGATACTGGATTTGCCTGACATGATGAGGACGAAATTCATACCCACTTCTCTCGCCATCTGGGCGGTGATCACATCCCCCACGATCATGGTATAGCCCTGCCTATGGAGACCTTCTACTACAGTCTTGGCTTCTTCCTCTGAATGAATGTTATGGATGGTGATATCCAGATCCAGCAGCTCGCAGAGGGTATGGACCTGTTTGGTCAGAAAAGGAAAGCTGACCACGGCAAAATTCTCCTTGTAATTCCGGGCCAGCATAACAGCATAGAAAACATCTTCAAAGGAAATATTAATCTCCACAACCGGTATAAAGGGCAGCTTCTTTCTCAAGAGTTCCGCAGTACCGCCTCTGGAAAGTATCACATCATAATGGGTCTGGTCCAGGAGGCTTCTTGCCAGGTCCAGGCCCTTTTGCAGATTGCCGATCCGGCAGTCTATGGACAGTATAGGGTAATTCGCGGCATAATGCCGGACGTTGGCCTTCAGTTCCTCATATGGCAAAATGGCCAGTACCTTCACTTCTTTCATATTTATCTCCTTATAAAAACAACAAGCAACTTGATGTTTTATTATGAAACATTTTTTATCATCATTATTTCTTCTACTGAAAATCTATCACATTATGTTTCATATGTAAATATTTTTTTCTTTACAATTTATTATTTTTTTATCTCTAACAAATATAATACAAGCAAGAAAAAGGAAGGTGAAGATATATGAACACAGAAAAACCTATCATAGGAATCAGTATGGGTGATCCGGCGGGCTGCGGTCCTGAGATCACCGTAAAAGCACTTTCTGAAAAAAATATTTATGACCAGTGCAGGCCCCTGGTGGTGGGTGACGGAAAGATTTTCCGGGCCGCTGTCCGGATTCTGGAAGAAACCGGTTTTCTGGAGCCGGATGCCATAAAGATTCATGAGGTCTCCTCTGTGGATGAGGCCCTCTTCCGCTTCGGAACCATAGATGTCTATCATCTGGACCTGGTTGATATGGACCAGTTCCAGTACGGACAGCTTTCCCCCATGTGTGGTCATGCTGCCTTTGCCTGCGTGAAGGAGGTCATCGGCTTGGCCATGGATGGTCAGGTGGATGCCACGGTAACCAATCCTCTCAACAAGGAGGCCCTGAATATGGCTGGGCATCATTTCTCCGGCCATACAGAGATTTATGCCCATTACACATCAACAAAAAGCTATGCCATGATGCTGGCCCACGAGGACCTGCGGGTTGTCCATGTTTCAACCCATGTGTCTCTCCGCCAGGCCTGTGACCGGGTAAAAAAAGCCCGGGTCCTTGAATGTATCCGGCTGGCTTACCAGGAGTGCCTGCGCCAGGGCATAGAAAAACCCATCGTGGCCGTAGCCGGCCTCAATCCCCACGCCGGTGAGGGAGGACTTTTTGGAGACGAGGAGATCAAAGAGATTATGCCTGCCATAGAGACAGCCAGGGAAGAGGGCATCGACGCCCGGGGACCCCTGCCGGCAGACAGTGTATTCTCCCAGGCTCTTGGGGGCTGGTATGACATTGTCGTAGTCATGTACCACGACCAGGGCCATATCCCCTTAAAGACAGTTGGCTTTGTCTATGACCGGGCCCAGGGCAGGTGGGAGGCCGTAAAGGGAATCAATGTGACCCTGGGCCTGCCCATCATCCGCACGTCAGTTGACCATGGTACAGCCTTTGACCTGGCCGGAAAGGGAACAGGCAATGAACTCAGCCTGGTCAATGCCATAGAATATGCGGTAACCAGCGCCTGCAACCGCTGATAGAAAAATCCTTTGACAAAACAGAAGACCATAAACAGGCTGTCCCATGACTTGCGGGACTTCAGACCTAAACCACAGGGACAGATCCTGCTGCCATGAAAGGGGGATTGATATGGTTGAGCTGATGGTTATAGCCGATGATCTGACCGGAGCCCTTGACTCCGGCGTCAAATTCGCCCAGCTTGGAGCCATGACCCAGATATTTCCCTGTACCGAGTGCTCCTTTGATGGGATCAAAAAGACCACAGAAGTGGTCATCGTTAACACAGAATCAAGGCATCTCAGTGCAAAATCTGCCTATGAGAGAGTTTATGACCTTGCCAGGCAGGCCCTTGATTATGGGGTTATCCATTTTTATAAAAAGACGGATTCTGCCCTGCGGGGCCATATAGGAGCCGAACTCTCCGCCCTGCATGATGCCCTGAGGGAGACGGTCTGTTTCATTCCTGCCCTTCCCCAGGAGAACCGGTTCACGGAAAAGGGGATCCATTATATCAATGGTGCTCCGGTAACGGAAAGTGTTTTCGCCAAAGACCCCTTCAATCCCGTCCTCCATTCGGAGGTGGCCATGATTATAAAGGAGGAATCCTCTCTCTTAGTGAAATCCGTGGAACGTCAGGACTACAGACGACTTCCTGCAAATGCAGACATCCTGGTTTTTGATGCCTGTTCCGACCAGGATCTCGAATCCATATCCCTGATTTTGAAAAACCAGGATCTTTGCGGGGCTACCGCCGGCTGTGCCGGCTTTGCCGCCTGGCTGGCCCGCTGTCTCCAGCTGAAAAAGGGAATTCCCTGCCAGCTGCAGAAGATGAAAAGACTCCATGTCCTCTGCGGCAGTATCAATGAGATCAGCCGCCGCCAGCTTGATTATGCCCAAAGCCATGGTTTTGAAAGGATTACCCTTTCCCCGGAACAAAGGCTGGCCTACGGTTACTATGAAACAGAAGCAGGAAAGCATTTTCTGAAAGAATTGGAGAAAAAATGTCTGTCTTCCTCCTGTTTCATTCTGGATGTAGCTTCAGAGAATCCGGTGGAGGAGGCTGCCGCCTATGCGGACCGGAATGGAATTGACCCGGCAGAGATTCCCTGGAGGATTGCCGAGAGGCTGGGGGAGACAGCCCAGCGGATGCTGCAGTGGGATGAGGAGGCTGCCCTGCTTATTATAGGCGGGGACACCCTGTCAGCCCTGATTAAGAGATATGATGCCCCGGTAATCACGCCCATCTGTGAGGCCAGCCCGGGCACTGTATTCATGAAATTCGAAGAGGGCGGCAGTTGCCGCCAGCTACTGTCCAAATCAGGAGGCTTCGGAGAAGCCGGTCTCCTGATCCAGATTGCTGACTTTGTGATCTCCTGATGGGGATGACATTGCAAATATATTACAAGGTATATTTAGAGGAGGGTATCACAATGAAAAGAGATTATCACAATAACACATGGTTAAACGAGAATGTTTGGGAAAAATACGGAAAGGGTGACGAGATCGGCGCTGCCAAGGAAATCAATGCTGCTTCCGTGCTTGCGGCCATTTCCATGATCAAAGAGGGTAAGGTATACGACCTGGAGACCGAACGTTTCAAAGGCATGCCTGTATGGCCGGGCCATACCGGCTTTGAGCTTCTGGCCTATGCTTCTCCCAAGGGACGGCAGAACATGGCAGATTCCAATATTGACGCCAGCGTAAACTGGTACAAAGAGGGTGAATGGCTGTCTGAGCCCACCAACGCTGCCGAGTACCACATGGGCCTCAACACTGAGATGATGTCCACTTCCATGCACATTGGAACCCACATGGATGCACTCTGCCATTTCTCCACAGGCGATGACAACCACTGGTATAACGGCTTCAGCGGCGATGCCCACTGCACCAATTTCGGACCGACCCGGTGTGACATCACATCCACACCTCCTATGGTTATGAGAGGTGTCCTGCTGGATATGGCCGGCTACAAGGGTGTGGCTTCCCTGCCCAACAACTATATCGTTACTGCTGAGGATTGCGAAGGCTGTGCCAAGTGGGAAGGCGTTGAGCTTAAGCCCGGCGATGCCGTTATGGTTCGTCTTGGCGATGACTGGCCCAACAATGCCTGCGGTGACGCCGGACTTGGTGTGAGTGCGGCAAGATACCTGGTTGAGGAAGGCGGCGCCATCCTGGTAGGCGATGACATGGCCTGCATCGATGGTTTTAATGCCGACGGATCTACCTCTATCCCCAACCATCCCCAGCCGGTACACCACTATCTGCTGATCCAGCAGGGTGTTCACATCCTGGAATTTGTCCAGTTAGACGAGCTGGCCAGAGACAAGGTTTATGAGTTCTGCTTCATCTGTAACGTATCCAAGGTCCGGGGCGCTACCGGTATGTTTGTAAGACCTATCGCCATCATCTAACTTACAAGTCTTTCCGGGGGGTGGGTCTTGTAAGAATTATATAGATACAGAAGGGGGCTGTCGCACTAGCGGCAGCCCCCTTCCTTGTGGAAAATCTGGAAGTTCACTGCGGGAGCCTGTCCATCTTTAACGGGAAGAGGGTCTTTCCCTTTGCGACAGCCAGCGTGAGCGGGATTGGGGATTCCTTGACACCTTTACCTTTTTTCACTATACTTAATAAAATTAAATTTTTTTACTTTATTACTATTCACAGCCTGTTAGAGTTGAAAAAGGGAGGTAGAACAATGACATTTTTATATTTAGGCCTGGGCTCATTTATTTTGGGAATCGTTCTTCTTATTAATTATCCAATCCACAATGCCCAAAATAAACGCCGGTCAGAGCGTACTGAGGGCACGATTACGAAAGTTGACAAAAGGACTATTCGCAAAAAGGAGGCTGGCACAGGCGATTATAGGTATGATACCTCTTACATATATACTGTTGAGTATAAGGTAAATGGACAGCTGGTTTCCTTCAAAAGTTCTCCATCATCGGCTGCTCATGAAGAGGGGGAATCACTGACGGTATGCTATAATCCTGATAAGCCACAGGATGCTCACATACTTGAAAGCCATGGTGATTCATCTAATATTATTCTGTACGTAGGGCTTGCGTGTATAGCTGTAGCCGTCATAAGTATATTTTTATTCATCCATTCACTTTAGAAAAACCAAACTCTCCTATAAAGCAAAAAATGCGTCGCAGTCACGATCTTCCCATTATTTATGAATGGGCGAGAATGTTACTGCGACGCTTGCCTTTTTACCGTCCTGTGAAGGCTGTAATAATTATGGCATTATGATATTTTATAGTATTATTGCATCCTGTGATATTCTGGCATCTTATGGCAGGTCATTTCCCGCGGCCAGGTAGACCTCATACCATTCCTTACGGCTGAGTTCAATCTCTGTGGCCAGGGCTGCCTCCTTAATCCTGCTAACCTTTGTGGTGCCTGTCACTGCCTGCATCCGGCCCGGATAGCGCAGCACCCAGGCAAAGGCTATGGCTGTAGGCGTAACCCCTTTCTCTGCCGCAAGCCGGTCGAGGACCTTGTTAAGCTCCTGATACTTGTCGCTGCCTAAGAATACTCCCTCAAAATATCCATGCTGGAGGGGAGACCAGGCCTGGATAACGATATCATGGAGCCTGCAGTACTCGAAGATACTGCTGTCCCTGACGATGCCGGCATCCTGTTCCATGTTCACATGGAAGCCTGCGTTAAGGGAGGGGGTAAAGGCTGCGGACAGCTGCAGCTGGTTGGTCATAATGGGTGTTTTTACTTCCTTCTTAACCAGCTCGATCATCATGGGGTTCATGTTGGAAACGCCAAAATCAACCACCTTGCCGGCCTTGACCAGCTGGTCTATGGCCTCAGCGATCTCCTCCGGCTCCATGAGGGCATCCGGTCTGTGGAGCAGCAGGGAGTCGATATGGTCCACTTTCAGTCTTTGAAGGATCTGGTCCGTTGCCTCAAGAATATGCTTTTTGGAAAAGTCAAAATAGACAAAGCCTTCATCCCTTATGCCACACTTGGACTGGATCCACATTTTCTCTCTCAAGTCAGGCCTGCGGGCCAGGGTCTCTCCCAGGAGGGATTCACAGCCGCCGCCCGCATAGATATCGGCGATATCAAAGGCATTAATGCCCACATCCAGGGCTCCATCGATCAGACGGGCCAGCTCATCCGGTGTCATCTTGTCAATCCTCATAAGACCCACGATAATCTGGGATAAGTCTTTTTTATTCTTACTGAATTCAATATATTTCATGCCGGAACTCCTTTCTTTTTACAACTGCAGCGGACTGCAGCCTGTCCTTACATCTGTTGCAGCTTCCCGTATGGCCCGGCCGGGCCAGGTTTCCCGCATGCTAACACAGACGGAACCAATTATCAATAGAGCCGGCCCATCATTATGTGCCAAAAAAGAACAAAACAGTCATCCAGGTCTGACAGGTTCCGTTTGTCCTTTTCTTCAAACGGAACACAGACATGAATGACTGTTTGATTCTCAATCTATATTTTGCTTATTTTCTACGACACTCCACAGTTTTTCCCATGATAATCAGCAAAATATTTCTGCTTATTACTCATGACGGTTAACAAGCTGTGATCTCCCTGCCCTCCTGATTATTCATAGTAAAGTGGTGCCTTCTTTAAGGTCTGGAAGAGATCCCAGTCGTGGGCAGGAATCATGGTCGCATGGTACTTGTTGGTCAGATAACGTACCCGCTCAATGGACTTAAAATACTCTGGTCTCTGACCCAGGAGACCGGAAGCCTTTCCTGGCGGGCCATAGATTTCCATGGTGTAAACCGCATCCATGGGGAATACAAAGGTTCCTTCCTTTTCCAGGTGGATAATCAGCCCCAGCAGACCTGGCGTATGACCAGGAAGATTCACCACTTCCACACCGGGAACCAGTTCGAAATCATCCTCAACCAGCCGGTAATGGTCCACTACCACATCCAGGTCATTCTTACAGTACCCCACCCACTGGGTGTAATCGTTGGTCACTCTGACCATGGTCTGGGCATACTCAAAATCCGCCTTGGGCGCATAGATATCCGCATGCTTAAAAAGGTGGACATTGCCAGTATGGTCAAAATGCATATGGGACAGAACCACCGTATCTATGTCTGAAGGACGGAGACCGACCAGGGCCAGCTGCACCTCCAGGTTCTGCTCGATTGTCTGATGAAGATCATAGGCGTCTGCGATATCCGGCGCCCAATGACCCTTCATGGCATTCATATTACTGCCGGTATCATAGAGAATCCAGCCATTGTCATGCTGGATCAGGATACACATGACCGGCAGATTATAAAATGTGTGTTTTACGTCAGGGTTACTCCTTGTTGCTATGGTGGAATTAGCCACCACATTATTCTTGTCCGTCTTCAGATAACCCGTGTCGAGGATATAAAATCTAAGCATAATTGCCTCCTGTAAATAACTGAACTATCATGTAATCATCTCCGACAGGTTACAAAGGAATCTTCTTTTTATAGAAGATATATTTCTTTTCAGTTTATCACCATATCCTGCCTTCAAATGAGAAATATTGGTCATTATTATGGTAATAATCCATAGAGGCCACCTTTCCCGCATTTTATCAGAACTGATGGGGAATAGCACAAGCACCCCATTTTATTTAGGTTATAATACTATTATTACGGGGGTGAATAATTATGTTTGAATGTGCTTTTATTTATGTGGCACCTGGTCTGGACCCACAGAAGCAGCGTGCGGAGATACCATCTACGGATATTAACATGAATGTTGTAGGCTGTGCCAACTATTCCCAGGCAGTGGAGGTGGCCAAAGAACTGGTGGCCAAGGGCTGTACGGCTCTGGAGCTTTGTGCCGGTTTTGGCAACGAAGGCATTGCCATGATTAAGCGGGCCGTAGGCCCGGGCATCGCTGTGGGTGCCATCAAGTTCGACTTCCACCCGGCTTTCGGTTTCAAGAGCGGGGATGAGCTTTTTGACGATACTAAGACTGCCGAAGAAGCAACTTGTCCTGACTGTGGTGACTGCGCCAGCTGTGCCAGCTGCAGCATGGAGAATTTCTGCAACAACCGGGACCTGGACCTGCCTCCGGCAAAACCCAGGACAGAGTCTCTCAGTTTACAGGAATGGATGAAAACCATTAAATAATTTAACAAAGGCCAAAGATCAGCACATAAGCTGACAAAAGAAGGAAACCGTCAGTCTAATCTGGCAAAGGGATAATACGTCCCTGGCCGGCCGATTATGGGCTTAAACCCGCCGATTCGACAATTAACCTGCTGTTTATAAAAAAGCCAGACTGTTATGAATCTTTTGCATAACAGCCTGGCTTTTTTTCTTGTCCGATCATCTCAGCTGGTTTATATTTATACTTTTCCATGATAGTATCCCACGGGCTATGGCTTTATTCTTCCATGATAGTCTTCCGCAGGCTAGGACTTATTTCTGCCGATCATCTTTTTGATGGTATCCACATCTACAGCCCCGTAAGCTTTATTGACATCATTGACCCCATAGACAGGACTCACCCTGCCGCTCCAGAGCCGGCCTCCCTTACGGTTGGCCATAGTCTCCGCGAAATCATGGTAATTATCAGGAGTAATCTGGTCCAGTTCTTCCTCCGTGTAGAGGGAGGGATCATAGGTCCTCCTGATAAAATTTTTGACAAAGGGTACATAGGAATCACTGTAGATCTTGTTACTGTACTCCAGAATCCTGTCGATATCCCTGGTCTTCAGGACCTCAAAAAGCCGGAAATAATCCTCCCTGTTACTGTCGATTTTCAGGACATCAAAAGTTTGGGACAGGATGTCACTGGCATGGTCGAAAAAGGACAGGTAACCGAAAATATACATGATCTGCCTGAAGTAGATAACAAAAATCTGGGGCAGCAGCATGACGGCAAATTCCTGGTAGGCCCCGTGGGCTTTTCTAAGACATCCGCTCAGCATCCTTTTTATGGAGATGTCACGGAAGGGTGCCGGCACCTGATTCTTATCCACATCAATGGCTGTGCCGGGCCTTAGATTCCTCATGACATCCTTAAAGGCTGTCTGGCAGGCATGGTACTCTGAATAAGTATTCATATAGTCAAAGAGCCGCTTGCCTGTGTCCCCCTCGAAGGGGTTGTCCCCGGAGGGCTTTTCCGGCAGATTAATCTCCCCGTAGACCCCGAAGATCTTCCGGTCCGAAGCCGTATTGACATTTTCTTCCCTCCGGTCCCTTTCCTTCAGGTCCTCAATGCCCGGTCTGGGCCCCGGGTAGGTCAGGAAATCATAGAGATGGGTGAACTCATGCATGAGCAGAAAATGGACGAACTCGCTGCGGTAGACAGGGAATCTCCTGGTCAGGTGGAGGACATAATTACCCTCCAGCATCTCCATAAGATCGAAGGATGCCTCCACTCCGTCAGCGGCATCAAAGCTGATCCCCGAAATCTCAACCTCACTGACATAGTCATGATCCTTTTTATATTTTTTCCATAAATCATTAATCTGTGAAAGCATAAACTCCCTCCAATATACCTTAAGTATATCAGAGGGAGTCATATAAAATGTGAATATTATTACGTAGAATTATGAGAAATATGCAGTCTCAGCCCGGGCCTATTCTGTAAAGAGGTCCTCCATGCCGTACTCTGTTTCCGGAGCCTCCACGATATTGATCTTGCTCTCTGCAAGAAGGGCATCGGAAATCTTATCATAAGTGAGACTGTATACTACACTCTCATCTGTGAGGCCAGCCTCGTAAAGGGCTTCCTTGCTCTCATAGCCTTCACTCTTGACAAGCTCGTCAACATAGTCCGCGACCTCCTGGTCGCTTACCTCAATGTTCAGCTCTTTCTGCAGCAGTTTGATCACACACTCATATTTAAGATTATCAACGGCAGCGTCTTCCAGATTCATGCCATAGTAGGTAGAGAAAAGCTCTTCAACACTCACACCGTAAGCCTCTGCGGTCTCAGCCTGGCTGGCAATCAGATTATCCTTCTCCTGGCTGGTCATATCCTCCGGGAAATCCTTAATAATCTCTGCGTTCTCAAGGATGGCATTCCAGAGATTCTCCTTGGCTGTCTGGTCTGCCTCTTCCTTGGCTGCCTCCTCGAGCTCCGTCTTCTTGGCCTTCTTATACTCGTCTACAGTGTTATAGTCTGTATTCTCCTGGATAAATGCATCGTTGATCTCGGGTACCTTCTTCTCGGAAATCTTTTTGATGGTTATGGTCTGCTCACAGTTCTTACCTGCCACTTCCGCGTCATCATAATCCTTGGGGAAGCTATAGGTTACCTTGATGGTATCACCAACCTTATGACCCACCAGCTGATCATCGAGTTTTACATCCTCAAAGCCCTCGCCAAGAAGCTCATTCTCACCGATCTCAATGTCGATGTCCGTATCACTGTAAAGCTCATTCTCCTTGCCATCTATCACGCAGACATAATCAACATTAATAAAGTCTCCCTTTCTGACATCCTTCCTGTCCGTAACCTCCGGATACTCTGTATAACTCTCAGCAAGGCTCTCAAGATCGTTCTCCACATCCTGATCAGTAACCTCTGAGGAAATACTGTCTACAGTGAGGCCCTTGTACTGGCCCAGCTTAACATATTCCTCCGGATGATCAATCACAACCTCCTTGTACTCGGGAACATTAGCCATGGCACTTTCTGTCGTCGCCTCTGAGGATGTCTGCCCGGACTTGGAACTGCCGCAGCCGGCCAGCAGACAAAATGTCAATAATACCACTCCAGCGCCCAATAATCTTTTCTTCATAATTGTTATTCCTTTCTCGTTTCTGTAGTTCTAATTAGATTTCACGTATGCATCATCTAAGATTTGTCACTTAATAATGTATCACTAATGCAGAAAATTAACAATTCTCTTCACCAAATCTACATACTTTTACACCGTTTTCATTTTCAGTATCCGGAATCTGCTCAGACAGGCCATCAGCTCTGCCTTTCTGGGCAGGGCAGGCTGGCCTCCCGGGTAATTTGGAGGTACTACACTGAGAAAACCTTCCTTTTCTATCCTGTCATAGAGCCGGTCCACAAGAGCCTTCAGATTCTCCGGCCCGGTCTTCCTGGCATAAATCAAGGCTGTCAGATAGGTCAGACCCACAGTCTGCTCCGGCTCTGTCAATTGCTCCAGATACCTCACGTCAATCACTTCCCGGTCAATGATAACAGAATCTGTTCCGGAAGTCTTGCACTTGGTCCTGCCCGGTCTGCCGGCCGCCAGAATCCGGGGTCTCTCCCGGTAGGTCTCCTCCCCTGCCGGGTACTGGCCTGTCAGACCTGACTGGTCTGAGATGGCCCTGGCAGCCAGGGTCACATCCTTTACCCGATAGTGGTCAAGCTGGAGAACCAGGTCTGCCACAGAAAGATAGTCTCCCGAACTTCCCACCACCAGGATGAAGGAGATTCCTCCTTTCTCCCGGAGACCTCTTATCCTCCTCAGAAGAGTACAGATGGGCTCCTGGTCATCGGTGACCAGTCTGGCCATGACCTGGTCTCTGATCATAAAGTTGGTGGCTGAAGTATCCTCATCTAAGAGCAGCAGCCTGGACCCGGTCTCCAGGGCCTCAATCAGGTTGGCCGCCTGGGACGTACTGCCACTGGCATTCTCCGTGGTAAAATCCCTGGTGTCCTGGCCTCCCGGCAGGTTGCTGATAAAGAGGGAAATGTCAGTGTGGTTGACACTCCTGCCATCCTCCGCCCTGATCTTCACTGCGTCGTCCCTGGTCAGGACATACTCTCTTCCGTCACCGGCTATATGATTATAGACCCCCTGCTCCAAAGCTTTCAGCAGAGTGGATTTGCCATGGTAGCCGCCTCCGGCTATGACGGTGATTCCCTCCGGAATCCCCATGCCGGTAAGAGGGCCCCCGTGGGGCAGGTCCAGGCTGATCCGGAGACTCTCCGGAGAAGAGAAGGGAACCGCCCCTCTCATGGGTCTGTCGGAAACCCCGCTTTCCCGGGGTAAAAGAGCCCCGTCCGCCACGAAGGCCGCCAGGCCCCTCCTCCTGAGTTCCTCCCGGATGAAGGTCTGGTTATCTGATAGCCGGACCGCTTCCTCCAGTCTTTTTTTATCCCTGGCAGACCAGGACCCGTAGATAAAGCTGCTCTCCAGGAGGTCTGGCAGCAGCCTGAAGGCCAGGTCTGTCATCTCCCTGGCCAGAATAGTCCTTCCCCTGGCCGGCAGACCCAGTTCAAAACGAACCTCCAGCCGGTCTCTGTAAAAAATTACCGCAATCCGCTCCTGGATAGTCTGGCCCGGCCGGCAGCAGCTGATTCTGCCACTCTTGCCTGACCCCATCCTTCCTGCGTCCAGTTCTCTTAACTGTCTCTGGAACTGCCTTAACACCATATCCTCCAGGGTCAGCCGCCTCTGCTTCCTGTCCTGGTAAGAGGCAGGAAAGCCATGGACAGCCTGGCCCAGCTCAAAACGAAGCCGGGAGGGGGAGGCGAAAGGGTCTCCCTGTACATGGTCAATATGAAGTATATAATTCTTAAACTGATAAGAGCCCGTCAGGCTCTTGTACATACCGTAGCTTTTATGGTCAAGTCTAGCTATGGACCGTCTCAGGTCCTCCCCTGTTTTCACGATTCCTTCCTCCCTTTTCTCAGCGGTCAGCCAGTTTATAGAAGAAATATTTGTAGCCGGCCAGATATCCTTCCTCCAGCCTGGTCTGGCTGACCCAGTCCCCGTAGGGCGAGTCCTCTCTTTTGGGCAGGCAGTTGGAATCCAGCAGCAGGAACTTATTGTTTTCCGGATTATAGGCCGAGATACAGACATAGTGGCCCGGCACATGGGCTACGGCCACATCGCCGGCCAGCAGCTTTTTCTTCAGCTTCTTTATCTTTCCGCCGGATCCATCCCAGGCAAAACCGTACTTCTCCCCATACTGGAGGGCCGCAGCCTTGAAAATGCCTTCCGCCGTTCCGCTGCCCTCTACCCGGTATTCTTCCCTCACCGCAAAATCAGCCAGCTCCATGACATCCATATACTGGCCTGTCAGGGCATAAACCGCATTGACAGGGGCCAGGATTCCGCATCCTGCCGTCCCCATACAGCCCTCGCTTCCATAGGAGTTGTCGCACCACTGGGGATCGTACTGGGTCAGCACAAAGGGGTCTCCGGGATTCTGGATCTTTTCCGTGGCCTGGATCCTCCACAGGCCCTCCTGCCCTCTGCCTGGACTTAAAACCAGCTTGCCGTCAGCATTTTCATAGAGATAACTGCCGCTTAAGCAGCTCTGGATCCTGTAGGCGGAACCCTCTCTCATCAGCTGGAAGAGAGATCCTTTTTTTGGCTCCGTGGCAAAGCTCACCCCAAAACCTGTCCCCTTGCCGGTAGACCGGACTGTCAGATATACACCGGCCGCCTCATCCTTCAGATAATACTGGTCCTTTTGCTGATAGCTGGCCTGGAACCGGTAGACCATTCCGGCTGCCCCTGTATCTGACCCGTAGCCGCAGGTGAAATTGTAACTGCCGTCCGCCAGAATCTTTTTGGGCCGGCCGTCATAGTGGAGGGTATTGGCCCAGGACTTACCTTTAATCCATCCGATTCTGTAATAGTTTCCGGCATCATAGATGACCTGGCGGGCCTTCCCCTTCCTGCTGATGGAGATGATGCCGGTATATTTTCCCATGGTCCCCTGTTTCTCCTTACAGCCCGGACCCGTGTAGGCCCTGGTTTTAGCCCGCACCGTGGCATAGACATGGTCATAGTCGGGATTAAGGACAAAGATTCCTATGGGAAACCAGCCCCTGCCACTCTTGTCTCCTGCCTGGTAGATGCCATAGACGGCCTGGTCTGCCACCTTCATGGCCCTGATGGTCAGGAGACTCCCATCCAGCTGGTCAAGCTCCTTCTTTCCATAGCGGTCCCCGTAGACCGTCACCGGACCCTTTGACAGAGAGTCAGCAATCACCGGCTTCTGATCCATGTCATAGGGAAAGGCAGCTTTCACCTCTGCCTTGAACCCCCAGGCAGCCGCCATAAGGACCAGCAGCATGAGAATAAGGGGCTTCCTGCCTTTCACTATCTTTTTATTACCATACATATTTTCTGTCATATATCTTCTCCCCCATGTGAAAATGGGCCGCTACCCCCGCTGACCAGACCAGCTGGCAGGCAAAGAGTAACCTGGCAAATATTCCTAATGAAGAAAGAAGGAGAAAATTCCTCAAAATTTCCTCCTTCTTATTTCTCTTATCATGGTGGTCCCGGCCTGGCCCTCTAGTGGATTGCTGTTCCTTCCGGTACGGAATCATCCACGAAAATCACCTTGCAGCCACAGTCGTCATGGGTAGCCGCCAGCAGCATACCATTGCTGGCAGTCCCGGCAAACTTGGCCGGCTTCAGGTTAGCCAGAACGATAATCTTCTTCCCGACCAGCTCCTCCGGCTTGTAATCGTCGCGGATGGAGGAGACGATCACTCGCTCTCCAAGACCGTCAAACAAAGTAAGCTTCAGCAGGTTGCGGGCCTTTTTGACTACCTCGCATTCCACGATCTTGCATACTCGCATATCCAGCCGGTCAAAGGCATCCATATCAATCTGGTCCTTGACCGGGGCGACGGCCTTCTTTCTGGCCTCTTCTTCCTCTGCAGCCTTGAGGGCCGCCTCTCTGGCTGCCGCTTCCTCGGCTGCCTTTCTCTCTGCCTCAGCCTTGGCCTCTGCGGCAAGTCTGACTTCCTCCTCCGTCTGGGGAGTGGAGAAGTCCAGCAGCTTCAGATAGCGCTGGGGATCTACGGCATAGAGGAAAAGGTAGAGCCTGGGGCCTGCCGGCTTGCCGATCATCAGCTGGTAGGCATCCTTAAAGAACTGGGCCTGGACGGCCTTCTTGTTGGCCTCGTCAAAGTCAGGGTCAGCTTCTCTGGGAATGGCGTAAATATATGTATTCAGCCCATCCAGGTCATAGTCTCCTTTTGCGATAAAGTCATGAAGAAGGGCAATCTCCCTGTGGGCAACATCACTGAGAGTGTTGTAATATTCCCAGTTCCTGTAGCCCAGAAGAGTGTTCATGTTCTCGGGAGAGCATACCTCCAGCCAGTACCTGGCCAGGTCCAGTCTCTCTAAGAACTCTTCCTTCTTGTAGGGGGTCCCGATCTTCTCGAAAACCACCTCCAGCATATCCGGGTTAAAGTCCACTACAGAGCCGAAGTTGACGATCTGCTGCATGGGTACCGGATAGAGGTCCCTGCCCTCGATCAGGCAGTTGTACATAATATCCTGAATATTCTGAAGGTTCTTGCCCTTGCCGGCCTGGTAGACCTTCAGCATCTTGTCAAACTCAAAGTACTGACGGAGAATCTCGTCATCAAAGCAGAAGTCAAAAGCCTTGTTGGGCTCAGACTTGGCATAAAGCCAGAGGATGACTTCCGGCTGGTAGATCTTCAGCAGGGTCTCCGGAGTCAGGTTAAGACCGGTGGAGCCTGACATCTTTCCGGTAGTTCCCTTGATGCCGATGAACTCATAGCCCTTGAACATGGGGGCCTGGATCCCGTAGATTTTCTTAGCGATGATCTTACTGGTATCGTAGCTGCCGCCGGGGCTGGCATGGTCTTTTCCGCCCGGCTCGAAATCGACGCCCTCATACATCCAGCGCATGGGCCAGTCGATCTTCCAGGCCAGCTTACAGTTGAAGTCCTTGCGGAAATCCCAGTGGCCACTGTGGCCGCACTTACAGGTGTACTCACAATTGCTTCCGTCCTCGGAACAGGATGTGATGGTGGTCTCATCCTTGCCGCATACCGGACAGTAGATGCTGACCGGATAGTAGGCTTCCCTCTCCTCATCGGTGGCAACCTGCTGGCGGAACTTATCGAGAATGTCAAAGATCTCTTTTCTCTGCTGGATGGCCGTGATCACGTGTTCTGCATACTTGCCGGACCGGTAGAGCTCACTCTGGCGGCGGAAGTCCACCTTGATGCCGAAACGGCTTAAGGATTTCTCAAACTCCTTCTCAAAATGCTCTGCGTAGGAGCCGCAGCAGCCGAAGGGGTCTTTTACATCCACGTAGGGCTTGCCAATCTCATCCTCCAGTTCAGGAGCAATCTCTTTGACATTGACCGGAACCTTCCTGAAACGGTCGAATTCGTCCCAGGAAAAAAGAAGACGGGCTTTTTTGCCTTGTTTGACCAATGCCTTATATACAAAATAACTTGTGGCTATATCCCGGAAATTACCGATATGAATGGAACCGGACGGGCTGATGCCGGCGGCACAGACATACTCTTCTTTATCCGGAGATCTTTTGATAATATCCTTGGCAATCTTCTCGGACCAATGCATGTGTTATATTCCTCCTGAAAATATTATAAAATAAGAACAATTTATTGAAACAGGCGGCCTTACAAGGGCTTGTCAGCCCTTAAATCCGCAGTCAATAAATAATTATAACAAATGCATGATTTCTTTGCAAGAAATTATCCCTGATATTCCAGTACTTCTTCCACAACCCCGTCCTTGATCCGTACCTTTCTCCTGGCCTGGTTGGCCACATTCTCATCGTGGGTGATGAGGACGATGGTATTACCCTGCTCATGGAGTTCGTGGAAGAGCTTCATGATCTCCTCTCCTGTGGAGGAGTCCAGGTTACCGGTGGGCTCATCGGCCAGGATCAGGGAGGGCTCTGCCGCCAGGGCCCGGGCTATGGCCACCCTCTGCTGCTGGCCTCCTGACATCTCCATGGGCTTGTGATCGCCCCTCTCCCCCAGCTTCACCCGGTCCAGGGCCTGGCTGACCCGTCTTTTCCTCTCGCTTTTCGGCAGGCCCTGGTAGATGAGCGGCAGCTCCACATTCTCCCAGGCTGTCAGGTTGCCGATCAGGTTGAAATTCTGGAATATAAACCCGATCTTCTTATTGCGAATCTTAGCAAGCTGGTTCTCCGTATATTCCTCAATCCTCTGGCCGTCCAGATAATAGCTGCCCTCGTCAGCCACATCCAGGCAGCCGATAATATTCATTATGGTTGATTTACCGCTGCCCGAAGGGCCTATGATACTGACGAACTCCCCCTGGTCTATGGTGAGAGACGCATGATTGAGGGCTCTGACCTGGTTATCCCCGATCTGGTATATTTTCGACACATCCTCCAGAACAATAATTTCCGGCATAAGGCGACCTCCTTCTATAGATTAAAAACCCTTTTAAGGCAGATTTCCCGGCTATTCCGTTTTACTCTATAGCCATTTATTGTCAAAAATGTGAACGAAGACGAAGGCTTTTTGATAGATGGAAGATCGAGACATTTTCTATAAATATAAATAGCGGATGGAAATCGATCCCATCCGCCGGTCTGTAATCTCTCAATACATCTAATAATATCTATATAATATGTTGCTAAAATTTCACTTAAATATCTCTATAATATCTCCAGCAGCTGGTAGAGCAGCTTGTAAAGCTGAACCGCTTCTCCTCCCTCAAGATTGATGCAGCTGCCTACCTGGTCCGGTATATCCTTGACCTGGTCCCGGAAGGCCCTGCCCTTGTCAGTCAGGTAGACGATGACGATCCGCTCGTCCTCCCTGCTCCTCTCCCTGCGGACATAGCCGGACTTTTCCATCTTTTTTAAAAGGGGAGTCACAGTTCCGTTATCAAGATAAAGTCTCTTGCAGAGTTCTCCCACGCTGATCCCATCCTGTTCCCAGAGTACCAGGAAAACGATATACTGGGTGTAGGTGATGCCCAGCTTTTTGAAATAGGGTGTGTAGAGGTTTACAACCTTTCTGGCACAGGCATAAAGAGGAAAGCACATCTGCCGTTCCAGTAATAGCTTATCGTTTTTATTATCCATGAGTCTCCTCCCGCTTGGCCCGGAAGCTTCCGGCCCTGATTTCTTTGCCTTGATTGTTTTCCAGCTGGCTTTCCGGCTCTGACTTCTTTGCCTTGATTATTACCCAGCTGGCTTTCCGGTTCCGACTTCTTTGCCTTGATTAATTCCCAGCTGGCTTTCCGACTCTGACTTCCTTGCCTTGATTATTTCCCGGCAGCTTCTCTCTCTGCCTTCTCCTTTTCTCTCTTCCGCTTGGCCAGATAATCTACGGCGGAAAGGGCGGCTATATTACCCTCGCCGGCGGCCTTGATGTACTGGTAGGGCTGGCCTACGATATCTCCGCAGGCAAAACAGCCGGGGATATTGGTTGCCATATGCCGGTCCACCAGCACATGGTTGCGCTTCACCTCCAGGCCTGGTACCAGCTGGCCGGGTGAAACGGACTCACGAAGGATGAAAACACCGTCCACAGAGTAGTCATTCTGGTCTGTCTTAAGAACTCTCATACCCTCCTCTTCTGTGATCTCCTGGGGTTTTTCCCGGACAACCCTGACCTGGTCAGAGCAGTTGACCTCATCCTTGTAAAGGGGCATATAGATCACCTCGGAAGCGATCTCCGCCAGGAAGTCTGCCTCGGCTTCCTCCTTGGGGGAAGCTCCTACGATGACAGCCGTTTTGTCCCGGTAGAGGGCAGCGTCACAGGTGGCACAGTAGCTGACGCCCCGGCCTAAGAGTTCTTCCTCGCCAGGATAAAGCTTACCCTGCATTACTCCTGTGGCCAGGATCAGGCTCTCAGCCTCAAGGAATTCATTTTCCCCTGTCTGCAGGGCAAAATACTCGCCCATGGAATAAACTGCCGTAATCTTCTCCTCCATAATCTCTATACCCATCTCATCAAGATGCTTCTTGAAGGCCTCGGCCATATCCTTGCCGGAGATCTCCGGCAGGCCCAGGTAATTCTGGATTTTATGGGCCTTGGTCATCTTGGTACTCAGATCTTTACTTCCTAACAAAAGAACCTTTTTATTCCTCACCTTGGCAGTGATGGCCGCTGAAAGGCCGGCAGGCCCTGTACCGATAATTGCTATATCATATCTTGCCATAATAATCTCCTTCTCTTTCCACCCAGGTCTCCAGTCCCGGTACCAGCCGTACCAGCTTCCCCTCATAGGGAACGGACCTCAAAGATCTCCTGATCATCCGTCCTCATTTACTAGATTAACCTCTATAAGTTAACCCCTATAATAAGAGGTCAGGCGATTCATCCATGAATTCCCTGACCCCTTCATCCTAACATATTTTCCGAGAAAATGCTTTACTAACCTTCTCAGATCAGAGTGATTTCTATAGCGAGTTCCGTATGGCAAACTTTCTAGAAGAAATATTCTACACCAAACTCTCTATAACAGATTCTCTAAAACAAACTCTCTATAGCAGATTCTCTAAAACAAACTCCCTATAGCAGATTCTCTAAAACAAACTCTCTATAGCAGATTCTCTAAAACAAACTCCCTACAACAAACACACTACAGCAGGCTCTCTACGCACTTGTCCACCAGCTTCATGTCTGCTGTGGGCTCAAAACGGGCCACTACATTGCCCTGACGGTCCACGACGAACTTGGTAAAGTTCCACTTGATCTCCGGATTGTTCTTGTAATCCTTGTCAATCTTCTTAAGCATGGCAGCCATGGCCAGAGCCTTGGGGCCCTTGCCAAAGCCCTCGAAACCCTTCTGGGACTTGAGATACTTAAAGAGAGGAATCGCATTCTCCCCATTGACGTCAGACTTCTTCATCTGGGGGAACTGAGTGTTATAATGGAGGGTACAAAACTCATGGATCTCCTCGTCTGTTCCAGGTGTCTGGCCCATGAACTGGTTGCAGGGAACGTCGATAATCTCAAAGCCGCGGTCATGGTACTTCTCAAACATCTCCTCGATATCCTTATAATGGGGAGTGAAGCCACAGCCTGTCGCTGTATTCACCACTAAGATCACCTTGCCTTCGTAATCCTTTAATGCTACCTGGCTGCCATCAGCCGCTTCTACTGTCAGATTATAAATACTCATATAATACCTCCTGTAATCTTCTTCAGACTCTTATCTTTCTTAGACTCTGACTCTCATAAAAATGTAACTTTCTTAGACTGTAATCTTTTTAACTTGTAAATATTTTTATTCTGTAATATACATTTTCTTCCGGCACTATTATGCTTTGGCAGGTCTGCTTCTGCCGGTCTTATTATGCTTTAACAGGTCTGCTTCTGCCGGCCTTTTAACATGTAAAATATCAGCTCCTGCTCATTTATATTTTTTACAATTATATTTTATCAAATATATTTGAAATGTCAAGTATTTTTTCTGGAAAATATTTTCTGTCCTTCCTAATTAAAAAAGGACCCTATCCGGCGGCAACGTGGAAAGGCTGAATCCCGCAGCCGGATATAGATCCTTATCTTTATTCCCTTAGTTCAGATAGAGGAATATATCATAATTTTTTCTTTTATTACATTTCCTTCTTGTCATGGTCCAGCCGGCGGAAGAAGCCAGCCAGGATAGCTCCGGATATATTATGCCATACGGAAAATATGGCCCCGGGAACTGTAGCCATGGCCAGGTTGGGAAAGGCCGTCCCGGCCAGGGATGTAGCCAGACCGGAATTCTGCATACCCACTTCTATGGACAGGGCCTTCTTTTCAGGCAGGTCCAGGCCCAGCAACTGGCCCAGCAGATAGCCGGCCCCGTAACCAAGGATATTGTGAAGGATCACAACCAGGAATACAAGCAGGCCGGTCTCCAGGATATTTTCCGCATTGTGGGAAACCACGGCGGCTACGATCAGGGTGATGGCCGTCACGGAAACCAGGGGCAGGCCGTCCACCAGCCTGCTGGTGTACTGACCCCAGAGCCGGTTAATGATGAAGCCCAGGCCTATGGGTATGATGACTACCTTAATGATGGAAAGAAACATACTCATGGTATCCACTTCCACAGTGGTCCGGAGGAAGAACCAGGTAACCAGGGGGGTGACAAAGGGGGCCAGGAGGGTATTGACGGAGGTCATGGCCACAGAAAAGGCCACATCCCCCTTGCTCAGGTAGGTGATTACATTACTGGAGGTACCTCCCGGACAGGTTCCCACCAGAATCACACCGGCCAGGAGCCCTCCCTCCAGCCCGAAGACCTTTGCCAGGCCGAAAGCCAGCAGGGGCATGATGGTGAACTGGGCCAGGCAGCCCAGGAGGATGTAGCGGGGGTGGCGGAAGATCAGGAGGAAGTCATCCGGTTTCAGGGTCAGACCCATGCCGAACATGACCAGCATCAGCAGGTAATTGATCCATGAGATCTGGATCCAGAGACAGGAGCCAGGGACCAGCAGGGCCAGAGCCGCCACGACAAGAACGATCACCGCCATATATTTCCCAATATAATTACTGATATTTTTTAAATGCATCGTCTTTTCTCCTAACTTAAACGGCCGCCTTTTTGAGCCAGTCAGATTCCACTAAAGAAACACGAAAAAGCCATAGTTCTTACCATGTTTCCATGGTCATGAATTATGGCCTTCTTTTCATATAACCTATGCTGTGAGCTGACTGAAGCTGGTTCGCGGCCTGACCTCTGCCTGCTAGCAGATGGTGAGAATGTCTGAAAAGCCTGTCACCTCAAAGATCTCCATGATGGTATCATCCACATGGATCACTTCCATGGTGCCCTGCTTATTCATGATCTTCTGGGCAGTCAGCAACACCCGGAGGCCGGCGGAAGAAATGTATTCCAGCTTGGCCATGTCAAAAACCAGGTCGGTCATACCATCCAGGGATGACTTCACTTCTTTCTCCAGGTCAGGGGCCGTGGTGGTATCCAGTCTTCCTTCCAAGGCCAGACAAACTTTTTTATCCTCAATCGTCTTATTAATCTTTAACACTGCCATCATCTCCTTTTACTGTTAATTGCACTTCAGTTAATTTTATCATAGAAATAAACTGAGGTCAAAAGATGAATAAGAACTGCGGGAGATTACTGATTGTCTTGATTTCAAAGTAAGAATAGTTTAGAATTACTTTATAGTAGAACAAACATTTATATATATGGAGGGAATATTTATGAGTAAATTTGGTGTAGTACTTGTATCCCACAGCTCTGATGTGGCTGCAGGCCTTAAAGATATTGTTGATGAGATGAATGATGGTTCTGTTACAGTAATCGCTGCCGGCGGAGCTGATCTTGGAAGAATTGGAACCAGTGCCACTAAGATTATGACTGCCATGGAAGAACTGGCTGACAACGATTATATCCTGGTCTACACAGACCTGGGCAGCTCCATCATGAGTGCCGAGACAGCCATCGACATGCTGGAGGAAGAAGTTGCCGAGAAGATCGTCATGGTTGACTGCCCCATCGTAGAGGGTGCCCTGGCAGGCGTGGTGGAAGGCTGTGTATCCGGCGACCTGGATTCTGTCATCAAGGCTTCCGAGGCGGCCAGGGAAGTGAGAAAGCTGGGCTAAGAGGGCTGTCTCTGTAAGGATCTGTGCCTGAACTGCTTCGACCGGTCCAAGCCGGACCGGCTCAGGACTTAAGTATGCAGCAAATATCTTATAAAAAAGTTATATAAAAAGACAAGGGGCTGCCGCTCTAAGTGATAAGAACTATTCATCCAGTTCCACACCACTTAGTCCGGCAGCCCCTATTGTTAACCCCGATTGAAATAAATATTCTTTTATTCAGCAATCAAGATGTACATATGGTCTTTTGATTATTTCACCTTCCTATTACCAGTCATGCCACGCTTTTTAAGAATCTTCTTATAAGCCTTTTTCTTAGCAGCTGGTACATAGGCATTTAGCTTTCTTATGAACCTTCTTAAAGGCGGCTTTACCAACGGTAGCCTTGGTCAGCAGGCTGACCCATCCTACTTATATTTCTCCTGCAGCTTGTCAGCCTTGTCACCGTCCAGTTCAAAATGCTGATAGTCTTTGCAGCTGTTCCAGGCCCCGCCCCAGCTAAAGCCATGGTCGGTAAACAGCTGGTAGCAGAGGTCGTCCTCATCAATCTGGTAAGGGAAGTCCCCGTCCCGGTCCAGATAGGGTTCTCCGGCTGCCGGCTCCACAGTCCGCTTACCCTTAACCTTCTTAGTGTAAGGATTGTAGAGGGGGTTGATGTCCACTGCGATACCCAGGCCATGCTTGGATATCTTGCTGGAATTGGAGATGGTCCGGTAGTTAAAGCAGGAAGAGTTATTATCTGTCATAGATGCCTCGTCATCGGCATCATAGTCGTCCACCAGCTTCATCCTCTCAATGGGATAATTCTTGTCATAGAGTTCTTTAAATATCTCCAGCAAGTCGTCGGCGATGATTTTATGGCAGACCAGCTCTCCTTCGGCAGTCCCCCCATCCAGAGTCTTATGAAGGATATGAAGATAACGGAGGTCCTTTCTTGGAATAGGGCAATCCTTCTTGTAGGACTTGCCCTGCATCCTCTCAAAAATCTGGTCAGGCAGCTTAACCGCGTAAAAATCTTTGTCTGCCGGATCACCTCCGAATTCCAAGGTATCCAGGGGAGGCTCCGCGGCCATACTCTCCCGCATACTATCATCAGAGGATTCCGCAGCTTCCACGTCCTGGCTATTCCCGGCGGCAGCCTCCAGGGCTTCCGGATTCTGGCTGCTCCCGGCAGTAATCTCCACTATTTCCGGGTCCTGACTGTCTCCAACAGTTTCTGGGACTTCCGGATTTTGACTGTCTCCAGTGGCTCCCGGACCTACAGGGTTTTGATTGCCAGCGGCGGCTGTCTCCATTCCTTCCACATCCTGATTATTCCCGGTTGTGGTCTCCGCATTGCCGCCTTCCTGGCCTGCCCTGGCCAGCTTTTTCCCAGCCAGAAAACAGGCAGCCCCACAGAGGGCCATCAGGCCTGTCACCAGTACTATTCTTTGTATTCTGCCCTTTTTCATTTTATCTCACCTTCAGCCTCTAGCCTATCTCATAACATAGTAAGTTCTAGCTTCCGCTTTTATTCATAATATACCCTGCTTCCGGCTTCCACCTTTGCATATGATATAACCGTTTTGGGCTTCCGCCTTTGCATATGGTATAACCGTTTTCGGCTTCCCATTTTACATATAATATATCAGCTTTCAGCTTCCGTTGCCAGCTGCTTTTATTAATAAGGGCTGCCTCCATCCTAGTTGCCAAACATTTTTTTAAGCTTCTGGGTCACCTTTTTGGAAAATGGTCTTGTCTCCCAGTCGATGACCTTCTGCTTACGGGCCAGGTCTGTCCTGTTTAACTTCTTCGCCTGGAAATACAAAATCTTTTCCGGCTGTGCCGGTCTTACTACTCTGCCTTACTGGCTCTGACTTATATATCCTTGCCGGTCTTACTACTCTGCCTTACTGGCTCCGACTTATATATCTTTGCCAGTCTTAATATTCTGCCCTGCCAACCTTGCTTTTAAAACTGCAGACCCTGCTATTTTATTTCCCGGTCCTGCTTTCTAGCTGTGCTGTCCCTGCTTTATTATCTTCCGGTCCTGCTTTCCAGCTGTACAGACCCTGCTATTTTATTTTCCTGGTCCTGCTTTCTAGCTGTGCAGTCCCTGCTTTTTTTATCTGGCTGTTTCCCGGCCAACCGGCCAGGGCTCTGACCATAGTCTCTAGATATACTGGTCCAGCTTCTCCATGATCAGGTCGATGCCTTCCTCTAAAGACAGCTGGGAGGTGTCCACCTCGATATCCGGACTCTCCGGAACCTCATAGGGGGCGGATATGCCGGTGAGCCAGATGGTCACAGGCTTCTGGCCCTTCTGGGCGGCCCGCTGCTTCCTGGTGATGTCCATGGGATACCAGGTCAGGTTATCAGACCGGGAGATCTTGCGGACAACCACGCCGCAGGCGGAAGTTGCGTTGGAAACCCGGTCGATGAGAATAAAGGAACCCAGGGAAGGATTCTTCTCAAACTGGTCAAAAACTATTTTCTCTGACAGGGAGATGTCGCAGACAGCCAGCTCGTTCTTGTAGACGGCCTCGGCCTTGACCTCATCTCCTGAATTGACATCCAGCCGGTAGCGGATCTTCTGGGCTGTGGCCGGCATCCTTACGGTCCCCAGCTTAAGCAGGACAGACCCCCAGGGCTCCGGCACCAGGGCCTGGGTCAGGCTGTCCCCGGCCTTCATATAAAGGGCCTGGCCATGGGTGATGTTGTTGAAATATCCGATATGAAGGCTTTTAGCCTTGTTTCCCTCTTTTCTGCCACAACCTGTCAGGACGGTAAGAATACACAGGACCGCCAGTATGACGGAGGTCAGCTTTTTGATCATAACATTCTCCCAGCCAGTTTTCGTCTGCCGGACAGCACAGATATGTATTATTAAGGTTATTTTTAATCTTATTATCCTTAAAAAATATTTATTACAAGGACATTGTTTCCAAAAGAATCCACCGGTCTTCTAATGTCAGGCAGCAAGGTCTTTCCAAATCCGGATTCCCTGGGAAGCTGATTCTTGTTACATCGGAAAACAATGGAAATAAATATGCTATTTTTTATCATGAGGACTAAAAGTGATACAAATATGGGGAAAATGTAAAGAAGAATGGGCTTTTCTTCTAAAACGGTCCGTTTTCTTACTGGATTCTTAAGACTTGAAAAAAAAAGGACTGTTCTGCCGGTCAGGGAGGAAATCCTCTAAAAAGGTTCCCTCTGCCTCAGCAAAACAGTCCCTGCTAGAAACGGGTTATATAATTATCTTTGGATAACCAGTCCCTGGTCTTTGATTTCTTTTATAATCTGCTGGCGCCAGGCAGCGATAAAGTCTGCCGCCCGGTCCGGGTCCCCGAAGCCGAACTGCCTTCTGGCCGCCGGCACCTGATCGTCGCTGACCACGGCCAGACAATCCTCCGGCCTAACCCGCATACCCCGTCTCAGAGCCTGGCGGTAAACCAGAATCTTAGGGTATATGGTCTGGCTGCCTCCTTCCAGGAGGACCAGGTCCACGTCATGGACAGCCATAAGCATCTGGTCCAGATCTAAGGGCCGGTTCTCCATCCAGACCCCCTTATCCACGGAAAAAAGACCAGTCATATGAGTCCCTGCCTGGGTCAGCCGGTAGCTGTCCTTGCCCTCCTTGTCCACCTGGAAATGGTGGGCGTCATGTTTGAGGCAGGCCAGCCGGAGTCCCCTCTCTTTAAGACAGGGAATAAGTTTCTCCAGAAATGTCGTCTTACCGCTGCCGGACCAGCCGGTGACAGAAATCACCGGGAGAGGGCCGGACCTGGTCATGGCCCAGGGTCGCGCTGGATCTGGCTCTCCCATTGGCCTGACCTTGTTTCCTGCTGACATGGCCTTGTATCCAACTGGCCTGGCCTTGTATCCAACTGGCCTGGCCTCGAGAGAATCTTCCTGCAAGTTCAGACCTTCCGCCATCTCGCCGTCCTCCCCTTTCCGGGACTGGGGCTTGAGATCCTGGCCATCCTCCCCTGGTATGGGTTGGAACGTTGGATCCTGGCCGTCCTCTTCCAGGGCCAGGAGGGCCTCATACTCTTCCCAGGTATTACAGCTTAGGGTCTTGCGGGCACCTTCCCGGACCTGGTCCGCCGGCACATAGGCCAGGTTGAGCTCTTTTAGAACATCCTTCATCCGGTAGGCTCGTCCCTTTTTTATGCCCGTCTTTGGGCCCTTCTCTGGAGCTTTTTTTGGGTTCTTTTTTGAACAGTCGGTCTCACTGGTCCGGGTCTCTTCTACCTGGGTCCAACTTTTCTCTTCAGTCTCCAGACCTTCCTCCAGCCTTTTCCTCAGCAGTGGCAGGACCTTCTTCCGGTAGAGGCCCAGCAGGTGCTGCTTTCTCCCCTGGCTGTCCATCATGAAAATAGCGTCCAGGTCAGGCCTGTCCATGAGTCGGCCATAGAGATCCTCTGCCAGGTCATAATCCACAAAAGGCATATCTACCGCCGTGACAAAAAGGATGTCATAGCGGCAGACAGTAAGAGCGCTTTCCAGACCTCCCATGGGACCTGAATCAGGATAGCGGTCCGAGATTTTGGGAAGGCTGATCTGGGGATAGGATTCCTCCCGGCCTATGGACAGCCAGAGATCATCAAAGGCTGCCAGATTCCGGGCCAACTGTCCCACAAAGCTATTATCTTCATTTTTACCCGCCGGGAGCAGGGCCTTGTCCCTGCCCATCCGGCGGCTTTTTCCGCCACAGAGAATGGCGGCACTCATCTTATTAAGCATCACGATACTGTTTTCTGAAAAGCATGCGCAGGAACATGAGAACCACGTAGCCCACCAGCATGGAAGTAATCCAGATCTGGAGTCCGGCCAGCTGGCTGCAGGCAAAGCCCAGGGCTTCCTTACCATTTTCCGTCAGGTAACCGGCCATCTTCTGGGAGGCCACCACACCGATGGCCATGGGGAAGGTAAGTCCCGCAAAGCCCGGGTAGAAGGCATAGGAGAAGAAATCCGGCAGCTTGAAAATGATGAAGAAGAGGGATGCCAGGACACAGATGTACATGAAGCCCAGCAGCATCTCATTGGGTGTTCCGTAAACATTGATCAAACTTACCACACAGAGAGAACAGGGGGCCAGGAGGACTGCCATGGTATGGTAGGCCGCCGCCTTGATCTCTACATTCATAAGACGCCAGAGCATGAAGGGCAGGAGGACCACATAGATGATACAACCATAGATGGTGATCACCTTGAGGATGGGAGCCGCATTCATGGCGCCGCCGGTAACACAGGCCACCATCCAGCCGTTGTAGGTTACATACCAGCTGGGCATCATGGGAATGAAATTCTTAGGAAGAAAAACATTTCCAAAGGTGTGTCTTACCGTAAATATCAGGATATGGATACAGTGGAGGGCCACCGCGAACATCCATATCGCTTTTCCAAAGCCCATGCCCATCTCATAGTAGAAGCTTCCCAGGACCATGAGGCACATGGAAAATGCTCCGTAGAGACTGGAGGGGATGGTTTGGGCATATTCCTTGAGGCAGGTTCCGGAGAACATGACCATCTTAAGGATAAAAGCCAGAATCAGGGCAGTGCCGCAAATCATTACTAGCCAGCGCACCCAGGGAAAGCCGAGGCCGCCATAAACATTGGCCATAGTCAGGGCACTTAAGGTGGTCGCAATAGCTGGGACCGGTAAACGTTCGAGTCTGCTCATCTTAGGCTCCTTTCTCTTATCCCGTATATGATTCATCATAGGAGAACTCGAAGTTATCCTTGATGTGGAAAAAGTCAGAATAGTCGATGTCGAAGAGTGGCTTCTTCACCTTGCGGACATCCAGCCTTCTGGCAATCATCTGCTGGAGGACGCCGCCGTAGGCCAGGTCTCCCTGCAGGAGGGCGCCGATGATCCTGCCATCCTTATGGACGATCTTCTTGTAGACACCATCCTTGTCGTAGGTCTCCACCTTAATCTCCGGGTCTTCCTCCAGGTTAGGGTTGACATCTCCTAAGGACATGGTGGAAATCTCCAGGAAACGCATGGTGGACTTGGAAGCGAAGAAGTCGGTCATCTTAGCATGTTCCCCTGCCATGTTGGCCGCGGCGATCATGCCTTCTTTCACGGCTACAGGCCAGATGGGACTGAGACCGGAGACATCGCCGGCACCGTAGATGTCCGGATCATTGGTCCTGCCGTTCTCATCGTAAACCAGGCCGAACCGGCTCAGCTCCAGGCCGCTGTCTGCCAGGAATTCCACATTAGAGCGGACGCCGGCAGTCACTACGAAGAAATCACAGGGCAGTTCTGTCCCGTCACTTAAAACTACGGTAGTGATCTCATCCTGATCATTCTTGATGACCTCGCTGACACCCACGCCATAGTGCTGTTCCACACCCTGGGCCGCAAAGGCATCGATGTAGGTCTGGGCTGCCCTCTGGTCCAGCTGCTTGTTGAGCAGCCAGCCGGCAAAGTCACACAGGGTTACCTTGACACCCAACTCCAGGAAACCGGTGGCACAGTCGATTCCTACCAGGCCGGAGCCCAGTACTACCACCTTTTTCTCCCCGCCGGAGGCCAGCACATCCTGGGCCACCTTCTTCAGGACCTCGATGTCATCGATATTACGGAAGCCGATCATATTCTTGGCCCCGGCCATATTCTTGATAGGCGGGAAGAAGGTGTGGGACCCGGTGGCAATCAGCAGCTTGTCGTAGGACACGGGCTCTCCCTGGTCCAGAAGAAGCTTTTTATTCTCCCGGTCAAGGCCAACAACCTCCACGCCCTTCATCCACTCAACCTGGTAGAGGTCTTCAAAGTCTGCCTCCACAAAGCGGAGTCTTTCAAGGGTTCTCTTCCCGGACAGGTACTCATGGAGTATACAGCGGGAATAAATGTCTTTATCCTTGGAGATCAGAACGATCTGACTCTCCTTATCTCTTTTCCTTAACTCCCTGACGGCATTGACACCGGCAGCGGAGGATCCGATCACAACATATTTCATACGCGCACCTCCTCGAGTGTAATGGCATGCATAGGACATTTCTCTACACACATGGGGTTGGCAGTCTTTCCGTCGGGGCTGCGATGAACACACATATTACACTTCATAATCTCCCGGAAGGTGATGCTGTCCGGTTTCAGGATACCGTAAGGACAGGACATCACACACATATAACAGCTGGCGCACTGGTCTTTATCATAGTCCACATAGCCGGTCTCCGGATTCTTCTTCATGGCACCGGTCATACAGGTGTAGACACACTCAGGCCGGTTACAATGCCTGCAGAAGATGGGGGAGGGCCGGGTCTCACTGTCGATTACGACGCGGTTTCTGGCATCTCCGCTCTCGGTCTCATGGCTTACAACACATGCGGTTACGCAGGTAAGACATCCGATACAGCGGCTGCGGTCAATTTTGATTCTATACATAAATCTTCACTCCTTCCACTGTACTTATGCCTCAGTGATCTTCTCAAAACGACAGGTTGCGCCCTTGTAGTTGGGCTCTCTGGAATATTTGTCATAGTTGGATGGAGTCAGCTTATTGCACTCGATATAATGAATCGGGGCATAGAGCTGGTTGTAGGGCACATTGTCCGTCAGTTTGACCAGGAAATCTGCATTCTGGCCATTGACGGAATAAACCCGGATCTTATCCATCTCTTCGATGCCATTCTCCTGGGCCTGCTTGGTATTCATAAACAGGTAGGCCTTCTTAACACTGACATCCTCCACAAACTTGACCTCCTTGGTCCGGCTCTGGGTATGCCACTGGCCTACGCTGCCCCGGCCTGTATTAAATACAAGGGGAAATTCCTCAGAAGGCACGTAGGGATTAGGCAGGGGCTCCTCAAAGAGGAACTTGGCTTTGCCGTCTGCTGTGAAAAAGACACCGTCCTCGTAGAGCCGCCTCTCATCGGCGGCCAGTTCTTCCTCTTTTCCTTCCGGATAAGGCCACTGGCGGCCATTGGAATCTGTCAGATCATCCCACTTGACACCGGTGAAATCACAGGGCTTGCCTCTGGAGATCTCCCGCAGCATGTCGAAACACTGCTCCGGTGTCTCCCAGCGCTCGATGGCCTTGCCCATGCCAAGAGCCTTGGCCACGCCCAGGATACACTCATAGTCAGAGATCTCATTCTTTCCTCTGGGAAGTACCGGCCTCATGGCGGACATACGGCGCTCCAGGTTGATATAGGTTCCAGCCTTCTTGATACCCGGCACTACCGGGAAGTAAACCGTGGCATCCTCGGCACTCTCAATGGTGTCATAGATATCCTGGACCACAAAGAGCTCCAACTTCTTGGCGGCCGTGGCAAAGGTCTCATTGTTGGTCCAGCTGTGGCGGGGATTGGTGCAAAGAATCCACAAGCCCTTGATGGACCCATCATTAATTCCTTCAATAATCTTGTTATAAGGAAGGGTAGGCTTCTTGGCGATCAAATCTTCCTCAATACCTACGATATCCGCGATCCTCTGTCTCTCTGCCGGATCGCCGAAATCTCCGCCGCCGTGGAGACAGGTGGTATTGGAAAATACTCTGGATCCCATAGCGTTGCACTGGCCGGTAATGGAATTACCGCCGGTTCCCGGCCTGCCCACATTACCTGTCATCAGGGCCAGGTTCATGATAGCCTGGGCTGTGCGGACCGCCTCATAGCCCTGGTTGACACCCATGGTCCACCAGAAGGATACGGCCTTGCCCCTATGGATTAAGTCTGCCAGCTCCAGGATCTGACCCTTGGAAAGACCGGTTGCTTCCACACCTCTCTCCAGGGTGAAGTCCTTCACAAAGGCAGCGAAATCCTCATAGCCGGTGGTAGATTTCTCGATAAAAGCATGGTCCACCCAGTCATTCTCCACCAGAATATTGGCGACGGTATAAAGGAGAACCAGGTCACTTCTTGGTTTTAAGCCATACCAGTAATCTGCATTCATGGCCGTCTCGGACCTTCTGGGATCAATGACCACAATCTTGTGGCCCGGCACCTTGTTGTTGCGGACCCTGCCCCAGACGATGGGGTGGGCCACTACCGGATTGGCTCCGATAAAAATAATGGTATCGGACAGTTCCAGATCAGCCAGGGTATAACCTGGCGCATCAAAGCCCAGAGTCTGCTTGTGGGCCACGGCTGCCGTAGCCATACACAGTCTGGTATTACCATCTACATTGGTCTGCAGATAATTCCTCATCACATGACCAAAGATGGCAAACTCCTCCAGAGTTAACTGGCCGGTACTGATTCCTGCTACACTCTCTCTTCCATACTTGTCCTGCAGTTCCTTAAGCTTGTCTGCCACATAGGAAAACCCCTCATCCCATGATACTTCTTTCATGGTGCCATCCGCCTGGCGGATCTTCGGCAGCGCATCAGGCTTCACTGTCGTCTGCTGCTTTGACAGGGAAAGTCCTTTGATACAGCTGAATCCGTCATTGACCGGATAGCCCTTCGTGGGGACAGTCTTCACGATCTTACCGTCCTCAACATAAAAGTCAAGATTACAGTCGATCGCACAGAAATTGCAGGTCGATTGCACTTTTCTCATACCCATAATACCTCCGTGTTTCTTTGCGACCGCAGGGTCTCCAGAGCCAGTCACCAGGTCCTCCCGTCCCGGGCCGGCCCCTGCTAACCGTTACAGTCAAATACCAAAATCATAGTAACCATATTATACCATGGGAGGCTTCTTAAATGAGAATTATTTTTATTTACTATATTGGGCATTAAAACTAAATTAAAAAAATCCGCCGGTCGACCGGCGGATTCACATCCCTTATTCTGGGAAATACAAAATGTCTTTTTCCATAATCTTCAGGTAGTCCGGCAGGCCCTTCTCACTGATTAAAGGCCAAAGGTCCCGCTGGACAAACCAGGAGATCACATCCTCCGGCTGATAGTCGCTGCGGTTGGGCCGGATATAATAGTTTTCCTCAAAGGGAAGCTGGTCCTTCCTGTCCAGGACAAAGGGGATACAGTTGCCTTCCGCCTCCCCCCAAACCGGGATAAACTGGTGGGCCCGGTAACCGATAAAACGGACATCCCCGGGCACCCGGCCTTCCGTGGCAATCTCAATACCCCAGCTCTCAGCCCGGATCAGATGGTCATCCAGCCTGGTGACGGCAGAAAAATTCTTACAGCCGGTCATGGCTGCAGCCGTCCTGGTGGCCGGTCTGGCAAAGACTGCCTTTTTACTGCCCTGACTGATCACCCTGCCCTGGTCCATGATGATAATCTCCTCACTGAAACGGTAGATCTCATCCCTGCTGTGGGAAACCATGAGGACGGTGCCGGGGTAATCCTGCAGCTGGTTTAAAAGCTCCCGCTGCATCTGGTCCCTGAGGTGGACATCCAGGGCGGAAAAGGGCTCATCCAGAAGAATCATATCCGGGGCCGAGGCCAGGATCCTGGCCATGGCCACCCGCTGCTGCTGGCCTCCGGAAAGCTCCGGGGGCCGCTGTTTTTCCAGCCCTTTAAGGCGGAAGCGGTCCACCATCTCCCTGATGGTCTCCTCCCGGCCGACCTTCTTCTTAGGAATCCCGGCCCCTATATTTTCCTCCACCGTCATGGAAGGAAAGAGGGCATAGTTCTGGAACATATAGCCCACCTTCCTTTTCTGGGGCTTCACATTAATCTTCCTTTCCGTGTCCAGAAGAACCCTGTCCTGATAGACCACCCGTCCCTCCCTGGGTGTCATAATCCCGGCCAGCATTTTCAAGGTCATGCTCTTGCCGGCCCCGGAGGCCCCCAGGATACCCAGCCGGGAAATCCCGGTGGTCAGGTCCATATCCAGTTGAAAGTTCTTATAAGCCTGTTTCAGGCGTATCTCCAAAGCCATCCTGTCCTACCTCATTATTGATTCACCCTGGTCCACTGTCAGGAAATCCACCAGGAAATCCACATTTCCACCGGAATCCAGCTCCTTTTTCCACAAGAGTCTTGCCCTCTTCCACAGAGAGCCTGTTCCTTTTTCTACAAAATCTCACCACTGTACCTTACTGCGGCCGGACCGGCCGGCCAGGAGATTCATCAGCAGCATGATGACAAAGGCTATGATCATCACGATCACCACCCAAATTCCCGCCGTAATATAGTCCCCGTTCTGAATAACCATGGCGATCCGCTGGGAGATAGTCGCCGTCTTACCGGGAATATTACCGGCCAGCATGGAGGTGGCTCCGTACTCACCAATGGCCCTGGAAAATGTCAGGACCGTACCGGAGGCTATGCCGGGCCGGGCTGCCGGATAGACCACCTTACAGAAGATCTTCCAGTCGCTCATACCCAGGGTTCTGCCCGCATAAATCAGGTTGATATCTACCTGCTCGAAGGCTGCCCTGGCATTCCTGTACATAAGGGGAAAGGAGATCACAAAGGCTGCTATGACACAGCCGGCCCAGGACTGGACCACCTTGATGTCAAAATGATCATACATATACATACCCAGAGGCCGGCGCTTGCTGAACAAGAGCAGCAAAAAGAAGCCGGAGGCCGTAGGCGGCAGGACCATGGGCAGGGTCAGGATGGAATCCACCACTGCCCTTACTCCACTTTTTCTCCCCATGACCCAGCCCGCCGTCAGGATTCCGAAGATAAAGCAGAGCAGGGTTGCCACAAGGCCGGTCTTCAGGGAAATAAAGAGGGGGCTCCAGTCCAGGGATTTTAAAATGTCTGTCAAGGTCTCCATCATTTTCTCTCCTCATCCTATCAATTCAGGGTCTCTTTCTCAGTCCGGGTTTCCAGTTTTCCTCTGTAATCACAATCTCCAACCCGGCTTACCAGCTTTTATCTGAAATTATATTAACAGCCTGCTATCCCGGTTCTCATCTGTAATTACTATTCCAGCCGGATCTCCAGCGCTGCCGCAGGCCTCCTACTCCAGATTAGTATCAAAATAATATTTGTCAAATATGGCCTTGGCTTCATCGGAAGCCACATATTCTACGAATTCTCTGGCGGCTGCCCTGGCGGTATCGTCAGCTTCCTCATTGTTAATCTGGGCGATAGGGTAGATGATATCCCCGCTCAGGTCATAGCCCACGGTCTCCAAAATCTCCACCTGGTCCTCATAACCGTAAGTATCAGAATAGTAGGTAGTACCCACTTCACAGGAACCTTCCGTCACTGCCAGCAGGACCTTGCTGACATTGCCTTGCTCGCTGATCTCCACACCGCCCAGGGCCTCAGATACCTCCTGGGTTGTGATCAGGGAGGGATCGTCCACCTTTTTGAGAATGCCCATGTTCATGAGGGCCTGCCTGGTATATTTTCCCACGGGAACACTGCCGTCGGCCAGGGCCAGGGACTTGGCGTCCCCCAGGCTGGCCAGGCCGGTCACCTTGGTCCCGCTGTCCTTGTGGGTCAGGACTACCAGCTGGTTATTGAGCACGTTGGCCCTGGTCCCTTCCACCACAAAGCCTTCTCCCTCCAGCTGGTCCATCTGCTTCTGGGCCGCGGAGAAAAAGACGTCACAGGCATAGCCTTCCTCAATCTGGGTCATGAGGGTTCCGGAGCTGTCGGCATTATAGGTAATCTTCACATCAGGATGGGTCTTGTTATATTCTGCCGCAATCTCATCCATGACGGTGCTGAGGCTGGCCGCGATAAAGACCTGGATCTCCGTCTGACCATCCGCTGCCGCCGTCTGAGTGCCTGCTTCTGCTCCGGCCTGAGTGCCGGAATCAGCATCCTGGCCGGATCCCCCGGCGCTTCCACAGGCTGCCAGTCCCAATAAAAGTGTTCCTGCCATCAATAAGGCCATCAATTTCTTTCCTGCTTTCCTCATAGTCCCTTCTCCTTTCTTTTTTCAGCCGCATTTTCCCAGATTGCTTTCTTCAATCAAGGCTGCCAGTTCCAAATTTAATTCTTTTCTAAAAAATGCATTTTCCAGTTACCGTTCATTGAATCAAACTATGTTCTTCCGTTTCCGTTCATTCAATCAAAATATCCTTTGCGGCTTCCGGCCTCCCTACAGAAGGTAGACCCTGACCTTGTCCCCGGCCCTGCCGCTGCCATTTCCCGGAATCTCCACCAGGCAGTTGCTGGCTGCCATGGAGGACAGAGTGCCGGAGGCGTGACTGCCGGTAAGAATCCTTACCTGGCCTTCTTCCTCATCATAGGACCCCCGCATAAAACGCCGGACCCCGCCCCGCTTTGGTGAATCGTTGACCAGCCGGCACTGGCGGGTCTTACTTCTTACCGCCGGATTCCCGGACATTTTCTCCAGCACCGGCCGGACCAGCAATTCAAAATTGACGGCCACACCGTAGGGGTTGCCGGTCAAACAGATTACCGGCACAGACCTTTCCCCGGTCAGGAAGGCCAGGGTGGGAGCTCCCGGTTTCAGGCTCACCCTCCAGAAGAGTTTGTCTCCATGAAGGTCGGCCATCACCTGGTGCATGATATCTTTCTCTCCGACGGAGACGCCGCCGGTGGTGATAATCAGATCGCTCCTCTTAGCGGCCTCCCTGATCCTGTCCTCCATAATCTCCGGATCGTCCTGGCAATGACAGGACTCCAGCTTACGGAAACCAAGATCGGCCAGCCGGCCCAGGACCGTAAAGCGGTTGGCATCGTAGATCTTGCCCGCTTCCAGGGGTCCTCCCGGTGCCACCACCTCATCCCCAGTGGAGATGACGGTAATGACCGGCTGCCGATAGACCTCAACCTGGTCCCGGCCGGACCCGGCGATGATCCCCAGCTGCATGCCTTTTAGCACAGTTCCTTTTTCCAGGAGCAGGTCCCCTTTATGGTAGTCCTCCCCCGCATATACATAATTCTGCCAGGGGGCGACTCCCTTGAAAATGTTGACCTGTCCGGCCTGGTCCTGGCCGGGCTTAAAGTCCGTATCCTCCTGGCGGACTACCGCGTCGGCTCCCTCCGGGATGGGCGAACCGGTCATCAATCTGACACATTGCCCCTTGTCTACGGTACCAGTAAAAACCTGACCGGCATAGATCTTCCCAAGAACCTGCAGGCTTACCGGCTGCTGGTCTGAGGCGGACAGGGTATCTTCCCCCCTCACCGCATAACCGTCCAGGGGTGACCGGTCAAAGGGAGGCTGGTCATAGGCCGCCCTGATATCCTCTGCCAGTACCCTGCCGGCAGCCTCTGCCAGAGGAAGCAGCTCTGTCTCTTTTACCGGCCCCGCCGCCTCCTGCAGAACCTCTATGGCTTTCTCCAGTTCCAGCATAAGCATACCCCCTTACTTTCTTGCACACTCACCGGCCCGGCCAGTGAGAATGCGGATTCCATGATCTAACTGGTCCACCACAAAGCCCAGGCTTTCCTTAACGGCTTTGGGACTGCCGGGCAGGTTAACGATCAATGTCTGGTTGCGGATCACTGAAGCCTCCCTGGACAGCATGGCTCTCCTGGTAATCTCCAGTGACCCGGCCCGGATAGCCTCGGCGATACCCGGCGCATTCCTGGTGGCCACCTTCATGGTCGCCTCGGGAGTCACATCCGTGGGGGCAAAGCCGGTTCCACCGGTGGTCACGATCAGGTTGACCTGCCTCTGGTCGGACAGGCGGATCAGTTCCTTTTCAATCCTGACCTGGTTGTCAGGCAGGAGAACAGTCTCAATAATTCTATATCCATTTGCCTCAAGAATCTCCACGATGGCAGGACCACTCTTGTCCTCCCGCTCGCCCCGGAAGCCTTTATCACTGAGAGTAATGACCGCCGCTGTCAGGGCCCGGTCCGGGTCGGTCCCCAGACATTCCACCTTGTCTCCCAGCCGGATGGTCCCAGGCTCTTTGACTACGGCAAAGACACCCTCTCTGGGCATGATACAGTCGCCCATAGTCTGATAGATAGCACAGTGGCTGTGACAATTCTTTCCAATCTGACTCATTTCCAGTAAGGCATCCCCGATCCGGAAGCGGGTTCCCACCGGCAGGGCCCTGAAGTCAAATCCTTCCACGATAAGATTCTCCCCGAAGTCACCAAAGACCACTTGGGCACCCTTTTCCCGGAAGGCATTGATCTTATCCAGGGAAAGCAGGCTCACCTGACGGTGCCAGTGGCCGGCATGGGCATCGCCCACCAGACCCCAGTCTTCCTTGAGCTGGGCCTCGGCCACCTCCTGCTTCCTGGTTCCCTTTTTCTCACTGATACAGATGCCCCGCAGGATGCCGGTCACAGGCTGGTCTACAGAGGCATTTTCACTTTTTATTTCCATTTCCTGCACAGACTCCATGGCAGCGTCTGTTTTGTTCTTATTATCACTCACAATATCTCCCCTTTATACTCTATATCCAATAGTAATCTTTTGACTGTCTTCTTTATATTTTTCATCTGGCAGCAAGCTTTTGTCTGTCTTCCTAATACTTTTTATCCACAGGCAGCTTTCTTTTGCCTGGCTTCCCTATCGTCTTTATCCATAGAAAGTATTCTTTTGTCTGGCTTTCTGATACTTTTTATACACAGGCAGCACTCTTTTGCCTGGCTTTCTGATACTTTTTATACACAGGCAGCACTCTTTTGCCCAGCTTACTAATAACCTTCATCAAGCAACAATCTTTTCCCTGCTTCCCCATACTCTTTCTACAAAGACGGGTATCTTTTCCAGGCCTTCTATGTACTTTTTATCCAAATACAAGCATCTTTTCCCGGTTTCACTGATACTTTTTATCCGCCGATGGCAATCATCTGCTTGTCTTCTGTAATATCTTCCAGCCTGCTGAAGCAATGGGCCTCCGGTTTGTCAAAAATCACCTGCTTCAAGATCTGGCCCACGGCTTCCTCTCCCTGGCTGCGAAGCAAGTCACGGACATTAGCCACTGCCTCATAGCAGAGGCAGGGCTTGAGGTCCCCCATGGCCGACATACGGATCCGGTTGCAGCCGGAACAGAACTTGCCGTGAACAGGGCTGATCAGGCCTATACTGCCCTGCCAGCCAGGAACCTGGTAGTAGACTGCCGGCCCGTTGCCATGAACCCGGTGATCCTCCCTGAGGTCCGGAAAGCGGCATCTCATCAGACCCAGCAAATCTTCGTTAGACACTCCCTGGTATTCTTTTCCCGACCCGATGGGCATCATCTCAATAAAGCGGATATCCAAAGGCCTTGTCCGGGCCAGATCCACCAGGTCAGACCACTCCTGGTCATTGGTCCCCTTCATCAAAACACTATTTATCTTCACCCGGATTCCGGAGGCCAGGGCTGCTTCCAGACCGGCCAGAACCCGGTCCAGCTGGTCCCTGCCAGTGATGCTTTTATAGCTATCCCTGTCCAGGCTGTCCAGGCTGATATTTATTCCGTTCAGGCCGGCTTCCAACAGGCCCGGCAGGTAGTCGGCAAGCAGGACCCCGTTACTGGTCATGGTAATTTGCCGGATGCCCGGCAGGGCCCGGATCATGGCCACCAGGTCCACGACCCCTTTGCGAACCAGGGGCTCGCCGCCGGTAATCTTAATCCGGTCGATCCCCAGCAGGGAAGCCTGCCGGCAGACGGCAGTAATCTCTTCAAAGGTCAGCAGGTCGGACATAGGAACAATTTCAACTCCATCCGGCATACAGTAGCGGCAGCGCAGGTTACATTTGTCCGTGACCGAAACCCTCATATAATTAATCTCTCTTCCCCTGCTGTCAAGCATGGAAATCACCACTCTTTCCTCCGGATTTCTGCAGGAGACGGACATCTTTCATTACCATCCGTTTATCCACAGCCTTGCACATATCATAGATTGTCAGTAGGGCCACCTGGACCCCGGTCAGGGCCTCCATCTCCACCCCGGTTTTTCCGGTAGTTTTTGCTTTACAGAAGGCCTTGATGGCACAGGCCTCTTCCTCCAGCTCAAACCAGACCTCCAGACCGGTCAGGTTCAGGTTATGGCAGAGAGGAATCAGGTCAGAGGTCTTCTTAGCCCCCATGATACCGGCAATCCGGGCAACGCCCAGAACATCCCCCTTCTTCATCTGGCCGGCCTTCACCTTCCCATAGCACTCCTCAGACATGGTGATACGGCCACAGGCCGTGGCCTCCCGCCGGGTCACATCCTTCCCGGAAATATCCACCATCCAGGCATTGCCCTCAGCGTCGAAATGTGTAAAATCCACAGGATCACCTACTTTCCAAAACCGCAGTTGGGATAGGTACAGACGGGACAGTTGAGACAAAGCCCGCCCTCTCCCAGGTCTGCCAGGTCCCTGGCGTCAATCATATCCCCAGCCAGGAGACGGGGCAGGACCAGGTCAAATATGGTTCTTCCCGCATACATGACACAGCCGGGCAGGCCGGCCACAGGCACGGTCTCTTTATAGTAGCTTAAAAGGAACATGGCTCCCGGCAGGACCGGAGCCCCGTAGGATACGATCCTGGCCCCGGTATTTTTTATGGCCAAAGGCGTGCGGTCATCGGGGTCCACACTCATACCACCGGTGCAGAGCACCAGCTCGGCCCCCTTATCTATCTGACTTAGGATAGCTTCCGTAATCATCTCATGGTTGTCATCACAGATGGCATGGTCTATGACCTCCACCCCGTAAGCGGCCAGTTTTCTTTCCAGAATAGGAGTAAATGTATCCTGGATCCTGCCGTGATAGACCTCACTGCCGGTGGTCACGATACCGGCCTTCTTTTTCAGGAAGGGCAGGACGGCAAAGAGGGGATCTCTTCCCGCGGCCTCCTTAGCCCTTTCCATCTTGTCCTTTTCAATCACCAGGGGAATAATCCTGGTACCGGCCAGCTTGTCACCTTTACGGACGGGAAAATCCCCATGCCGGCTGGCAATCATCATTTCTCCAAGACCATTGACGGCCCTCAGGCCATCCCTGCGGATCTTAAAAAGGCCGTCCCTGTCGGCGATCAGCTCAATCTTTCCTTCCTTAACCTCTGTGGGATGCATGCCCGGCCCCTGACAGATCTGTCTTAGGATCTCTGCCGCCTCATTTTCATGGAGCATCTTCTCATTGCGCTCCCAGACATAGACATTCTCCTTGCCCACAGAGAGCAGGACCGGGATATCTTCTTCCCGGATAATATGGCCCTTGCGAAAGACCGGCCCCTTTTTCTCCCCAACGATAATCTGGGTGATGTCATGGCAGAGGACCTGGCCCACCGCATCTGTTACTTTCATTGTTTTCATTTTAAACACCCCTTTATGAATCTAACCCTTTTTCTCACAATCCCACATTCATAGCTCCCGGCCGAGAACCGGTTCCAGTCCCACTGCGGGCCATAGATTTTGCCTGACCGTGGGGCACAGATCTTGCCTGGCCACGAGCCACAGATCTTGCCTGGCCACGAGCCACAGATCTTGCCTGGCCGCGGCCACAGATCTTACCTGGCCACAGGCCACAGATCTTGTCTGACTGCGAGCCACAAAGCTTGTTTGGCCGCATGTCACAGATCCTGCCTCGTCGCAGGCCACGGAGCTTGACTGGCCATAGGTCACAGATCTTGCCTCGCAGCAGGTTTCAAATCCTGCCTGGACTGCTGACCGGGCCCGCTGTTGGCCCCGTGACTGCATAATAAAAAGAGGAGACCCGCCTGGAAAATCAGACAGTCCTCCCCCTTGGTATCGCTGTCTCCTTCTCAAACACGGAAAGTCATACCGTTTCCCGTATGGCTCTGAGTCCGGACTTACCCCGGACGACGGTCTGCTGACCCTGGATGAATCTTTAGGTCCACAGACTCGGAAACTATATCATGCTATGTTCATTATTCATTATTTTATTTCCATTATGTGTTTTTATTATACTATATTTCCCAACATCCAAAAACAAAAAATTCTTTATTTTCACGGCTTTCTTCCCTGCTTTCCGGCTCAAATCCCTCTTAAAACAAAAGAACCGGCCCGGCATAAGCCAGACTGGTCCTTTATCATCTTTAACTATTTAACATCTTTAAATATCTAATATCTTAAACTATTGATACACTGTATTCAAGGGCAATCCTCCATGACCGGTTTTCCCGGCTGGGGTCAGGCCCTTACCCGGCTGGGGTCAAGCCCTTACCCGGCAATAATCGCGTCCCTTTCCTAGAGATAACCATACTTCTTCCTGAATACAAGGATGAAGATCAGACTCAGGGCAAAACATCCTACCTCCGAAGCCACGGAGGAGATCCAGACACCATCCAGGCCCCAGATCAGGGGCAGGGAGAAGACCAGGATCACCGGCAGAATCATACTTCTCACCAGGGAGATGATGGCCGAAACCAGTCCATTGTTGAGGGCCGTAAAGAGGGCCGAGGCCATGATATTCAGTCCCGCGAACAGATACATGGGGCTGTAGATCCGGCAGGCCCGGACCGTCATCTCAAAGAGTGCCGGATGGTTGCGGACGAAGATCCCGCAAAGCATCTCGGCGCCAAAAAAGGAGATCGCGAAAATGATGAGGCAGCAGGCACCGATTATGGTATAACATACCTTAAAAAGATTCTTCAATTCCTTCTTGTTGTCTGCACCGTACTGGTAGCCGATGACCGGCACGGCCTCCATGTCAAATCCGGTGAAAATGCAGAGGAAGAGGATGCCGAAGTACATGAGAGTACCATAGGCATTGATTCCAGCCTCGCCGGCCAGCTTATTGAGCTGGTAATTATACAGCATGCCCACCACGGAAGAGGCGATATAGGACAGCATCTCCGAAGATCCGTTGCTGCAAACCTTGGCCAGCACCTTTACTTCCATATTGGTACGGGCATATTTCAGCTGGTCCACCTTTCCCTTGAAGATAAAGTAGGCGGGAATGATGGCAGCCAATGCTTCGCCCATGACGGAGGCTGCCGCTGCACCGGTCAGGCCCCACTTGAAGACGATGATGAAGATGGCATCGAAAACCATATTGGTCATACCGGCAATGATGGTGGCGGCAAAGGCCAGCTTCTGCTTGTCCGCCATAACCAGAAAGCTCTGGAAGGCATACTGGAAGACAGAAAATGTGGTGCCGATCAGGATGATCCTGCCGTAGGCCATACAGCCTGCATGGAGGGCCGTATCCGCCTTCTGCCAGTCCACAAAGGGATCCATCAGCAGGAATTCCAGGGCCGTCATGATGACAGCCAGGATAAGGCCCAGCTGCAGGATCATACTGAAGATCTGACTGGCCCTCTCCTTGTTCCCCTGACCCAGCACCATGCTGATCAGGGCACTTCCACCGGTACCCAGCATAAATCCCACGGTGGGGAATACGATGATATAGGGACTCATCATATTCACCGCCGCATAGGAGATCTCATCGGTAAAATTCACGATAAACCAGCCGTCTACTACAGCGTAGAGGGAGGTACACAGAAGAGAGAAGATAGGCAGGAGGGTATAACGGATCATCTTGCCCACTGTAAAATGGTCAGAGACCTTTATAGATTTTCTCTTTTCATCGATCTCCTCTACTTTTCCCTTTATTTTTTCCCCTTGGCCTTCTAACTTCTCCTTTATTACTGCCTGTTGGTTTCCTGCCTTTTCCTTTATTTCTTCTTTTTTCTCCTCTAAACTACTCTTTAATTTTGCTTCTTCGTCTTTTAAGTTTTCCTTTAAATTTGCTTCTTTGTCTTTCAGACTATCCTTCAATTTTGTTTCTTTATCTTTCAGGCTGTCCTTCAATTTTGTCTCTTTGTCTTTCAGACTATCCTTCAATTTTGTCTCTTTGTCCTCCAAGCTATTCTTTATGTTGTCTTCTAATCTGTCCTTACTCATGGTCCAATATTTCCCCTAAGAGATGGCCCTCAAGACCCATGGCGGCAATCTGTTCCATACAGTCAAGCATATGGTCCATAAAAGCCTGGCTGTAACGGTTGGCATGATAGTCGATCCGGATCTGGTAACTGTCTTCGAGAGGCAGAATCTGGACAACCATCCTGGTCAGGGAACTTCCCACATCCTCGGAAAGCCATTCCAGCTCAAGAGGTTTGCCGTCCATAGTCATCTGCTCTTCCTCCGACTGAAAAGCAAAGAGGTAGTCAAACATATTGGGGAACTGGCCAGTCATTTCCTCAAGGGGGATGGCTGTGTTGCCCATGGTGCGGATCAGCTGCCTCTGGGTTTCAAGAAGGAAATCATGGAAACTTCTGTCCTTGTCAGCCTTGGCACATACAGGCAGCAGAGTGGCAAAGAAACCAAAGGTATTATTAAAACGGTAGTCATTTCTTCCGTTGTAGGCCAGCATATAGGAGGACTGGTCCTGGCCGGTGAGGGCGGAAAAGGTGAGGGCCGTCAGACCGGCAAAGAAAGAGTTGGCCGTAGTCTTGGTCTCTTTGCAGTAATCCAGAATCTTGTCCTTGCCTACAGACAGGGTCCGCTCAGCAGTTCCCAGGCGGATCTCCTCTTCCTTCAGGTCTCCCTCCACATTCATCCAGCCGTCCATGTCTTTTGTCATCTGCCTGTAGTAGCCCAGGGTCTGGGCGTAGAGTGGCGACTCCATAAACTCAAAGTTCTCATCGCCTGCGTCAAAGATGGTGGCAAACTCCTTGTCCAGTTCCTTACCTTCGTAGGCCAGGGCGATATCTCTGACCAGGATGTCGATGGAGTCAGCGTCGGTGATCGCGTGGGCAAAGCGGATAAAGAGATGTTTCTTCTCTTCCGTCTCGTAAAGACGAATCAGATAAAGTGGAAGGTCTTTGGGATCCATCAGCTCCGAAGCCAGCTTCTCTTTGATTCCTGCCATCTGGTCTTCGGAAACCATCTCGATCTCCGGCTCATAATATTTGGACACATCCTCACAGGGAATCTGCCAAACCTTGCCATCGGCAATCTCGAAGCGGCTGGACATGCCGGGATGATTAAGGATGGCCGTCTTAAGGGCCTTAAGCAGCCGGTCTGAGTCCACGGAGGCATCCATGGTGATCATCACCGGAATAGTGTGGGACGGCGCATTTTCCTGCACCCACTGAACGTAATCCACACTCTGGATGATCAGGGCCGGGTAACGGTCCTTCTTCTCCCGCTGCTTGAGCTTGGGCTTGGACTGGATCATCTGCTCCAGCTGCAGAACGGAAGGATTATCTTCCATATCTTTAATATTGAGGGCCACCTGGTACTCATCGCCCAGGAAGCCTAAGAGAACGATCACATCCAGGGAGGACATACCAGCATCAAAGAGGTTGGTGTCAATTCCGATGTCCGCGTCAGTGATGACAGACCGCACTCTCTCCAGAATCTTCTCCTGCATGGGGGTCTCTGCTTCCCGTACTTCCACCTTGGGCAGCTCCGGCTTGGGCAGGGACTTCCTGTCAATCTTCATGTTGGCCGTCAGAGGCATCTCATCAAGCTGGACAAAGATCTCCGGTACCATATAGTGGGCCAGATGTTCTTTGGCAAAGGCCTTAAGCTCCTCCTTATCCACGGGTCCCTTCACGGTATAGTAGAGGCAGAGATAACGGTTTTCAATGGGGGCTGCGGCACAGAGGTCGATCATCGGATGCTTGCTCATGTTCTCCTCGATCTCTCCTAATTCGATACGGAGACCGTGAAGCTTGATCTGGGAATCCTGTCTGCCATGGTACTCAATCTCCCCGTCCTCTGTAATACAGGCCAGGTCTCCCGTCCGGTAGGCCTTCATGCCCCGGAAGCTGACGAAAACTGCCTTGGTCTTCTCCGGCAGGTTCTTGTAACCCCTGCCGACACCCAGACCACAGATCAGCAGCTCGCCGACCTGACCCTGGGGAAGTTCATTGAGGTTATCATCTACAATATAACAATATACATTACTGTTAGGAATACCGATCGTTACATTTTCTCCCCCATCCATAACCTTCATGGTACAGCTGATGGTAGCCTCAGTGGGACCGTAACCATTCATGATATAAACATCCGGATTCACCGCCCGGATCTTATCATAAAGACTGCCCGGGAAAGCCTCGGCACCAAAGTCAATCACCTTAATTCTGCCCAGGGCTTCGTTGAGCTGGGGCAGGGCCAGGAGACTGCTGAAATAGCTGGGGGTACAGCACATGGCATCCACGCCATGCTTCATAATAAAATCACGCATCTTGAGGGGATTCATAATCTCCTCCTCCGTAGCCAGGGCCACGGTCATGCCCGAGGTCAGGGGAATAAACTCCTCCATGATGGAAACGTCAAAAGTCAGCGGGGCCACCGCCAGCTCTACCGTACCCCTATCCACGATCCCCATGGTCTCATGGTTCTTGGGATTGTGGTGGAGGAAGTTGGTCAGGTTGCCGTGCTCAATCATAACACCCTTGGGATTGCCGGTAGATCCGGAAGTATAGATACAGTAAGCCAGGTCATCTTCATTGATACGAAGGCCGGGGTTCTCGGTCCAGGGGGATGTCATAATCCTCTCCAGGAAGAGCGGCCTCCTGCCCAGACTTATAATAAGATCCAGCCGGTCAAAGGCTACCCTGTGGGTGGTGATCATATATTTACAGCCGGCATCCTCATACATGAACTTGATACGCTCATCCGGGTAGGAAAGATTGGCAACCACAAAAGACGCGCCCGCCTTCAGAATACCCATGTTGGCAACATAGGTCATGACAGATCTGGGCAGCAGGATCATAATGGTATCATCATGTTGGATATTAAAGAAGTGGAGCAGGTTGGCAATCCGGTTACATGTCTCATTGAGTTCATCATAAGTCATGGAAATCTGCGTGCTGGTTACAGCAAGCCGGTCCGGATGGGCAGCCACCTGGTCTTCAAACATCTGAACCGTAGAAGAGAATTCAAACTCCCAGGTAGTATCATTAAGGCCTGTAAAATTGCTTGAGAATTCAGCCCTGGCCTCCTCGCTCTGCTCCACGGTCATGATATCCGTAAAACCGGTGATATAGAAAATGTTATAAACTTCCTCAGAAGTATTGATTACACGAAGCTGTCTGTCCTTGCGGGCATATTTCATCAGGACCCGAAGGCCGGCAGAAGAAATATATTCAAGGCCTTTGGCATCAATGGTCATATGTTCGGCAGGAAACTCCTCCTGCAGGGCCTGGATCCTCTGGTCCGCCTGGTCGGCATTATCGGCATCAAGCCTTCCCTCAATCTCCAAAAGCAATCTTTTTTCTTCCAGTCTTCCCCTAATTTCCATCTTTAAATCTCCTCCATCTCAAAATTTTTCTTTTCTTCAATAAAGTCGTCACAGTTAAACATATGCCGGAAAAAGAGCCTCCGGTACAGATCCAGCTGGATATCATACTGGTCTGCCGCCATCCTGGCCGCCAGGTCCGTCACATAGCGGTCTCCCTCCGCATCAGAAACCCGGTAGGCCTCCCGGACCGGATCCAGCTCTTTCATAATCTGGTCAAACATCTTCTTTTCCTGGGCCCGCTGGAAACGGCTGACCCCCTTACCCAGGTGGTCCCGGTCAGTGACGGCCAGAGCCCAGATCCTCTTGCAAAGATAGTAGAAGCCCTCATCAATAAGCCCATCTTCTTTAGCATCGGTCTTGTATTTTTCAAAGGTATCACTAATACCGGAAAATGCAGGAACATAAACGGAATATTCTGCATTTGCCATGGCCAGCCACTGCAGCTGGCAGCAACGGTCGGGCAGGTCCTCAAAGGTCTGTATAACATGGGACGCACTCTGGTTGGTATCCCCGGCAGGAAAACGGGTCTTCTTCTCTTCCCAGGGCAGCAGGTCCACATCGTAGCCGGTCCCCTCAAGACGGTCCCCAAAGAACTTCATGACCTCAAGAACAGAAACCCTCTGGTCAGGCTCTATCAGTAAAGGATAATGGGCATCTTCATCATAATCCCCCACCTTGGAAGGAGCCATCCTCTGCAGCAGTCTCCATATCCTCAGGGTATAAAGCGGCGTCCTCTGACCAGGCACGATGGTATCCGTAATATTATAAGCACCATCCTCCCGGACCACCTGAGCCGGCAGCCGGTCCAGAATCCCCTTCAGATTAGGAGACACATACCAGTCATCCCCGGGATTGTCAAAATTCACCCACTCCAGCATAACCAGGGTCCCGATGGCGGCCACCTTGTCATCCGGCAGCCTCATGGCCGCCCAGGAAGTCCCGCCATAGATCTCAAAAATCCAGGCCTCTTCCTTATCCATAAAAAGAACCGCATTGGACTCCTCAGAACCATAGGTCTCCATCAGGTCCCCCAGAACCCGGACAGCCTCCCGGCAGTTCCTGGCCTGGCAGATCACCGGCTCACACATATTAGCCTCCCGCAGGGCCGTCCCCTCCTCCTTCAAAGGATCCAGAGCCAGATATTCCTCAGGAAGATTAACCAGAGACATGGTGGCACTGATCATCAGCCCGTACTCATTGATACAGACACTGCAGTAATCCCCATCCCCCAAGACAGTATAATCCGGAACCACCGTATATTTACAAGTCACATCGGGAAGCGGGAAAGCCAAATCCCTTCCCTCCCCGGTATCCTTCACAGTCCTTCCCGGCTGGGAGGAAGCCTCCTTCACAAAAAAGCGCTTCGGATGAACCGTCCCCACCTGGTCCTCAGACCTGGCCAGAATCCTGGTCCCCTCAGCGCTAACATCCTTGCCAATAAATACACTGGTGCACATAGGAAAACCTCCACTTCATTCAAACCACAATATCAATCCGCCCCCAAAGCAGACTAACCCTTATAAAACATATATATAATCCTATTCAGTATATCATTCAAACACCCCAGAAAAAAGCTATTTTTTCTATAAAAATATGTGAATTCTATATAATTAAAAACCCTCATTAAAAGACTCTCCTTCCTCCACACCCACCAGAAAATGACATCCCTTTACCAACCTGCAAAAAATACCACAGCACAAATACTGTGGAATTACTGAATAATTTAAGTTTTACTCTCCCCAACCCTTCATAAGGCAACTCCCCAAAACACTTCCCAGGACCTGGCTTCCACAATCTATAAAAACTGTCAGTCTGTTGGATATCTATAGGAAATAAGGCCATGGGCGTGAATACCAAGGATTTTCTGCCTAGCTTTCGCGCCGGGCAGCTACCCCCGCCTGCGTAGCAGGCGAGTTGAGATCGAGGCGCGAACAAAAAGCGAGGCAGAAAATCCGCAGGTATAGCTGGTGTTATTTCCCATAGATATCCTTACTGACAGCTTTAAACAGATTGCGGAAGCCAGGCCCGTATAAAAAAAGGGCGGGGCCAACGGCCCCGCCCGGGAAAGCAGGCGATTACATTCCAGTCTCTTCCAGCACAACCTCCTCTTCCTTCTGAACATCATCGAAGAAGGAAAGCATCGGCTTCACATCCTTATTGTGCATGTGCCGGTCAACATAATTCTTGGTGATGGCGTAAACCTGTGGTGCAAGCACAAGTACGCCGATCAAGTTGGGGATCATCATCAGACCATTGAAGGTGTCCGCCAGATCCCAGGCCAGGTTATCAGACATAACCGCGCCGCCGAAGGTGGCCAGCACGAAGATCACCCGGTAGATTACAGTAGGCTTCTCTCCAAAGAGGAACTCACAGGCCTTGGAACCATAGTGGCTCCAACCAAGAGCAGTGGAGAAAGCAAAGAGCATAACCGCAATGGCGATAAAGCCGGCACCTGCCTTACCAAAATGCATGGAGAAAACGGTGGATACCAGGTTAGCCTTGGAAAGGGCTACGCCATTATATTCAGTGAGAGTCGCACCTGTCTCCAGGTCAACCAGACCGGAACTTAATACGGAGAAGGCTGTCAGGGTACATACGATGATGGTATCTGCAAATACTTCGAAGATACCCCACATTCCCTGGCGGACCGGCTCGGATACATTGGAGTTGGAGTGAACCATAACAGAGGAACCAAGACCGGCCTCATTGGAGAACACGCCTCGCTTCATACCCTGTTCGATGGCCAGCTTGATACCATAACCAACAATACCGCCGCCGGCAGCCTTGGCTGCGAAAGCTCCCTTAAAGATAGCGCCAAATACGGCACCAAAGTGTCCCATATTGGTAAAGAAAATAACAATGGAACCAACCATGTAAAGAATAACCATGAAAGGAACGATCTTTTCCGTAACGCTGGCGATACGCTTGAGACCGCCGATGATAACCAGGCCCGCGAAGATCATAACAACCACGCCTGTGATCCAGGTAGGAACATGGAAGGCTGTCTCCATATTACCGGAGATGGAGTTAACCTGGGTCATGTTTCCGATACCGAAAGATGCCAGGAAACAGAAGGCGGAGAAAAGTACTGCCAGAACTGTTCCGATTCCCTTGCAGCCCTTCTTGGCGCCAAGGCCGTCCCGGAGATAGTACATGGCTCCTCCACTCCACTCACCGACACTGTTCTTACGACGGTAGAAGATACCCAGAACATTTTCAGAGAAATTGGTCATCATGCCAAAGAAGGCCATAACCCACATCCAGAATACGGCACCGGGTCCACCGGTGATGATGGCTCCGGAAACACCTACGATATTACCGGTTCCTACAGTCGCTGCCAGTGCGGTACATAAGGACTGGAACTGGGAAATAGACTTGTCCTTAGTGTGACTGGTAATCTCCCTGTCCTTAAAAATCGCACCTATCGTATTGGCCCACCAGTGCTTCAGATGGGAAATCTGGAAGAAACCGGTAAGGGTAGTCATCAGAACTCCCACGAAAGCGAGCAGGATCAGCGCAGGCCATCCCCATACGAGTCCGTTAATAACACCATTGATTTGCGCTATCTTGTCTAGCATAGTAACATTAAACCTCCCTTTTACCTGTGTAGCCGGCAAGAAAACTACCGTGAAAACTACAACCCATTCTAAATCTTTTATTTGCCCGGGACCAAAGCCCGTATACAAAAAAAGCAAAAAGACATTCTCATCCTCCGACGCCATTGTCTTTTTGCCCTTTTATTTTTATATCATAAATATGAAGCATGCACAAGCTTTAAATTCATTTTCTAAAGCAAAAACAAGCTATTTTAGGCTTAATTTTTCAAAATAAGAAATTTGGGACTTAATTTATGCCTCCAGAACCCGGCAAAGATAGTAAAGTCCCACGGTAGATACCAGCTCAGGGATGTCAGATCCTTCCAACAGCCGGCCTGCCCTTTCCAAAATAGCACCTCTCTCTCTGCTACAGGCCTCCTTGAGGTCTCCGATGGTCAGGATATCCAGCTTTCTGAGTCTTTCCAGGTAGCCCTCCGCTGACACATGGTGAATGGTAGCATTACTAAAGGCTGCAATTTCCTTCACCAGGTCAGTCATCACCGGGCTTGTCCTGAGAAATTCTTCCAGGGTTACCAGGTCCAGCGTCATATCATCGGCACAGTCGCCACTGATATTCTCCTTCGTCTCCCGACTGTAGTTTTCAATCTGCTGGCGAATGGCCACAAAGCGCTCATCGGCAATCTCCAAAAGGCCGGCCAGCTTGGCAAACTCCCGCCGGATCTTGCGGGGAATACTAATCTCCGCCTTGTAGCCCAGGTCATGCTCGATCTCCGCCCAGCTATGCTGGAGGACCGTCCGCAGCTGGATCTCAAAAGGCAAGTCCTTCAACTTCTCAGGATAAGGGCCTTCCTGGGACAGCCGGCAGATAAAGTGGAGAGAGATATATCCAAAAGTGGTAGGGGGAATACTCTGCCGCTTATCAATGGAGTTAACAGGATCAATGGAAAATGTATCCTTGATAACATCCGCAAAGGCGTCCACCTGGTCAGAATAATAGAAAAGAATCCGGATACCGGCGATATCTGTGATATCCTTCAGATCATGGTACTTGCCTTCCTTACGCAGAATCTTCTCCGACAGAGACTCTCTGGTCTTGACCCTGCCCCCAACCTGCATGGGTTTAAAGCCATGGTCCGCTATGACCTCATTAAGAATCTCCTGGACAATCTCCAACAATTCCTGGTAGTCAGGCAACAGCTGATCATATTCTTCAAGCAGGTAGGTATTGGTATTATACATGGCTTCCCTCTTTTCAGGACTTCTAAACTAAACCCATCTCTCTAGTCTTCTTCCCAAGTTAAGCTCTTTTTTCCATATCTTATTCCATATTTTTTCCCATATCTTTTTCTATATCTCAAACCCAAACCATGTCTTTTCCAGGAAGTCCTTCCTCAGGTCTTCTATCCTGGAAAATGTTCGAATCTTCCCTTTCAGACATTTTCCAGGCCCCGATCTAAAGCCTGATCCGAATCCTCCTTCTGGCAGCCCTTGTACTCCAGGCAGAGCATGGTCAGGTCATCAAACTGCTCCGCCTCATCCACAAAGAGGTCCACAGCCTTCTTGACATTGGCAAGGACCTGCTCGGGACTGGCCTCCTTATCTTCATTCAGGGCCTCCACCAGCCGGTCTGTGCCAAACATTTTCTCATTCTTATCAGTCGCCTCGGGCACACCATCCGTATACACGAAGATCTTAGAGCCAGGCTCCAGCATTATCTCATAGTCCTTATATTTCACACCGTCCATACCACCGATCACAAAGCCATGCTTGTCCTTGAAGAGTTCAAAGCTGCTGCCCTTCTTCATCAGAACCGGATACTCATGGCCTGCATTGGCCGTCATCAGTTTACCGGTGGAAATCTCCAGGATGCCCAGCCAGACAGTGACAAACATCTCCTCCTTGTTGTTGGAGCAGATGGCCGAGTTGGTGGACTCCAGGACAGCCGCCGGGGAAGCCCCGGTCATGGTCGTATTGGCCAGGATGACCTGGGAGACCATCATAAAGAGGGCCGCCGGCACACCCTTGCCGGACACATCGGCGATCACCAGATACAGATGGTCCTCGTCGATAAGGAAGAAATCATAGAAGTCGCCTCCCACCTCCCGGGCAGGCTGCATGGAGGCATAGATGTCAAATTCAGACCGGTCCGGGAAGGCGGGGAAATGGCTGGGCAGCATGTCTGCCTGAATTCGTTCCGCCAGGGACAGCTCTGTCCGAATCCGCTCCTGCTCTCCCGTGATCCGGGTTATATCTTGTACATAGCTGGTAATCTGGTCCTCCATCCGGTCGATGGAGGCAGCCAGTATGCCAATCTCATCCTTATTATGGATGGTCTCTGTAAGCTTGGTCTCTGCCGCCTTGTTCTCCTCGGCAAAGCGGTCCGCTTCTTTGGTAATCTTTTTAATGGGCATCAGCAGATGATTGAGGTAGACCCCTGCCACCAGGAAGGCAAACAGGGCCAGAACAGCCAGGGCTATGGCCACCCTGTTCACATAATCATGGCGGGCATCGGTCATGCCGGTCATCTGCCTCTGGACACACATGATTCCCTTGGTCTGCCGGTCGGACCCCCGCAGGGGAACCATGGCCGTAATATGGGGGTCGGTCTCTATATAACCGCGGTCTCTCACCACCAGCTCCTGGCTGGAATCCGTCTCATAAAGCAGCCGGTACTTGTCCCGGTAATCGTCATTGGTGGTCTCCCGATAATAACCAAAGGGATATAGATCATAATGATACTGCCAGCCGACGGTAGAGAAAATAAAGGTAATATGCTCATAGTCGGTCTGGTCCGGCCGGATCACATAGACGAAGGTGGAGCTGGAGGCATTACACACCCGGTCGAGGGTCTTTAATATATTCCGGTACTCCTCCGTAGTGCCGCCGCTTTCCTGGTAGGCATCCATCCTGTCCGCATCCAGGTTGAGGGCCGCCACCTTGGCCGTCCGGAAGGCATCCTCCGAATACTGGTCAAGGAGAGCATCCGTAAAGCCCTGGTAACCAATGGCACTGACCACCAGGAAGAAGGTCAGCAGCAGCAGCTCGATGCCAAATATGCTTTTGAAACTTATACTGTTAAATGGATTCTTCATATCATCACTAACCACACCGGTATATTGGCAAAACAATTTCTACTATTCCTACTTTACTCTATGACCAAAGACTTAGGCAAGACCCTTATTTAAATTTTAAGCGGCTGCCCTTTAAGCAGCTGCCCTATAATCTGTCTTATCCGCTTCATCCATCTTGTCTGTCATCTTATGATAAAGATTCAGAAGCAGGGGGAAGAAAGCGATAAAATAGAAGGTATAGATTATGGAGAAGGTCAGCTTGCCCCAGTGGCTGCCCAGAGCGTCCACAATGACAGGACTGAGATAGAGCTTCAGCAGCCGCACGGAAACCAGGCCCAGAAGACAGACCAGGATTCCCTTCCAGCTGCCATAGCCTTCCTTGTCCAGGTCCTCATAGGGTATAAAACGGAGGGCGGCAGAATTAATACAGTAACGTAAGCCCCCCTGGTCTCTGGGCCCGTCATTAAAGACATGGCCGAGATGGGACCTGCCCTGGGCACTGCGCACCTCTACCCTGACCATACCGTAAGATTCATCCTTGTGCTCAGTGAGGGCGTCCCTGGATACAGGCCTGGTAAAGGCAGGCCAGCCACAGCCGGAATTATACTTGTCCTCAGAGGAAAATAAAACCTGGCCGGTCACCACGTCCACATAGATCCCTTTCTCAAAATACTCGTCGTATCTCCCAGTGAAGGCCCGCTCCGTCGCAGCATGCTGGGTCACTTCATAGGCGATATCCCCGATCCTGGCCCGCAGGTCTTCCTCTGATTCCACCGCCTCCGCCGGCTCTTCCTGGTCCAGGGCAAAAAAGCGTTGGGGGATGTGGCAGTAGCCTCCCGGGTTTTTATCCAGATACTTCTGGTGATATTCTTCCGCCGGGCAGAAATTAAGCAGGGGACCCAATTCCACAGCCAGCGGACCTCCGGCCAGGTCTTCCTGTCTCCTGTAAACCGCCCGGATCTCTTCCTTCTGGCTCTCCTCAGTATAATAAATCCCCGTGCGGTACTGTATTCCCCTGTCATTACCCTGCCTGTTGACAGCCAGGGGATCAATGACCAGGAAATAATATTCCAGCAGCTTTGTCAAACTGATTACCGCTTCATCATAGACCAGCTCCACAGTCTCCGCATGGCCGCTGCCCGCACATACCTCCTGGTAACTGACTTGCCTCTCCGGCCAGCCAGGCAAGCTGCCACCCGATTCCTGAACATGACTTCCTTTGTTTCCCGGTCCCTCTACATGGCTTCCCCGGTTCCCCGGTCCGTTCGCATAACCCACCCGGGTCCTGACTACTCCGTCAAACTGATCAAAATACTTCTGGGTACCCCAGAAACATCCACCGGCTAAATAAATCGTCTTCATATCAGCCTGCCCCCCTCTTTTATATCACATCATTCGTTTCACGCTTATAATATAACATCTTATATCTCTCTATAAAATATCATATAAACCATCCTGCCGATAAGAAAAAACCCGCAGCTTGCTCTCTGGCAAGCTCTTTGCCAAAGTCTCCTACTCGCCCTGTTCCTAGGTCTGCCAAAGCCCTCCTACTCGCCCTGTTCCTAGGTCTGCCAAAGCCCTCCTGTCTTGACAATGATTATAAAAAGCTTTACTATTTATAAAATAAAAAATCCAGAAAATATATACTTCGTGTAGCCGACCAGGAGATCAACCGCTATGCGGGACAGGGAGAAAAGATGTCAAAACATAATAAGAAATCCAACCATACTTTGACAAGTATACTATTGATCCTCGTATTGTCACTGGCTTTTTGTATATTAGTCTACAAGTCCCAGGTCCAATATGAAAATGACAAACAGATAGAATACACCCTGGTTGCGGCCCATAAGGACAATGGGAAGGTCACTCTGACCAGAGATAATCCCGAACTCTATGAAGACTTTGTCTGCAGGGTGCCCGGCCTCAAAAAATTACAGTTCCGTGCCGCCCCGAAAAAAGTGATCACAGGCAGCCGGCTTCTCCTTGAAGTCAGCAGCCCTGACTCAGGAGAAGTCTTCTATAAAAAAGAGGCCTCCCTCAGCTATTTTTTCAGCAGCAGGCAAAAAAAGCGGGAAATCAAATTAAAAAATCTGCCAAAAGAGACCGAAGGCTTAAACTTAAGACTTCATATGAAGCTGCTTATCCCGGATTCACAGGGTGAGGACGCCTTGTCCCAGGACAGCGCACAGACCGCTGGGTCAACCAGCTCGGTTACCACGACTAGCTCAGCTGCCCCAACCAGTTCAGAGACCCCGCCAGATGATATGAAACTGGTCCTGACTTCTGTCTATAAGCCCGGAACAGTCATAAGCTTTAATGGCAATCCAGAGGACTACACCAATGTAATCTACCGGATGAAATATGGCCATCTGTCTGAGATGACCAAGCTCTATTGGTTCCTGTGCCTATGCATGCTGGTAACCCTGCTGGCTGCCTATTATCTTATCGTAATCAGAAAATGGAACTATAGAAAATGGTTCCCGCTAATCGCTTTCATGATGGGTCTGGTCATCCAGTGGGTGATCCCGGTATACGGAGCCCCTGATGAGCCCTGGCACATGGATACGGCATACCAGCTATCCAACAAGATCATGCATGTCGACAAAACCCCCCAGGAGGGAACCGTTCTCAAACGGGAATGCGATATTATAACTGCCGACCTGCTGGCAAATGACGTGGAATCCAATTCTTACTACCAGCTTTGGCACAGCACCCTGGACAAGGCCCAGGATACAGACCTTAACAGAGTGACATATGTGGATACCAGTCATCAGGCACCCCGCCTGGTCTATATCCCTTCGGCCCTGGGCATAATAACCGGAAGATTACTCCACCTGTCAGGAATGATGACCTATCAGCTGGCAAGGGTCTTCTCTCTGCTGGCCTATGTCCTCCTGGCATGGCTGGCCGTAGCTATCATACCCTTCTGCAACAACTTAATGGCCGCCATCGCCATCTCCATGATTGCCTTGCAGCAGGCAGCATCGGCCTCTTATGACGCCATGATCAACGGAATCTTGTTTCTGTTTATCGCCCTCTGCCTGAGCCTTTCCTATGGAAAGGACAAAAAGCGCAGGATAATCTATACCATCCTTATCGTCCTGATGGCAGTCTTTATCGCCATTAGCAAAGGTGGAGTATATACACCGGTCATTCTCCTGCCTCTCCTTTTACTGTCCGGCAGAAAACACGGCGGACAAGCGGACAGACAGGATAGACTGGATAGACGGACCAGGCAGCATGGTAAAAGCACTTTGGATAAAGAAAAGAGGAAAAAATCAGGCTACAAGCTGGTCCTTGCCACTACTGGAGGTGCCGTGGCGATTGCAGGCCTTATAGCCTGGAAATTCTATCCCATACTGGTCTCCTTGTCAGCAGGCACAGGCACAAAAGGAGAGTCCTACACTCCCGCCTACGTCATAGGCCATCCCTTGCAGCTGATCTATACTTACTGGCGAACGGTAATCGAGTTCGGAGAGACCCTTTTAAGAGGAATGATGGGCGGTAGATTAGGCTGGCATAACATCATCATATCCTGGCTGTTTATCACACCTCTGATTCTTTGTCTGCTGCTGCTCGTCCATGTGGAAAATGAACGGCCGCCCCAGGAGTTGAAATACAGGATTACAGCCATTGCCATATCCTTGCTGGTTATACTTCTCACCCTGACAGGCATGCTCCTGGCCGAGACCAAGATCGGAGATCCCGCTGTTCTGGGAACACAGGGAAGATACTTTATCCCTGTAGAGATTCTTCTCTTCTCCGCTTTCTCCACCCAGATGATCAACGTGAGCAGGGAAAAAGCCGGCCAGATCTTTTTCTCAGTAATCCTGATCGAGTTACTGGCCTTGATGCAGGTTCTCGTCTGCTTTATATAGGCTAAACCGTTTTAGCAAAGGAAACTCGCAGGCGGCTCACTTTTAAATGAGCGAAAGTAGCTCAAAGGAGTCCGGAATAATCAAAGCGAGGGTTTTTGCTCACCTTTAAGCGAACGAAGCTGGCTCAAAATTAAGAGAGCGTTCCGGCTCACATTTTAATTAACGTTTATAAGCAGGCTCAGTACTGTAACATAAGGGGGAGGCTATCGCTTTAAAGCGGCAGCCTCCCCCTTGTTATTGTAGATTGTAAAACTGTTATGTTTTTCTGTTATATTTTTTCTAATTCCCAGGTCAGGAAGTCTTGGAAGCCTTGTTCCTCTTTCCGCTGTTGGCCGTTCCCCTGACCTCCTCATGGTAGAAATAATTGACGATGGTGGGATGGCCCTGAGGCACCCGCTCATAGGGGGTCTCATTATCCAGGAAACGGCAACCGTAACGGCGGGCCAGGTCTTCTGCCTTGCGCTCCAGGCCCTGGAAATAAGCCCGGTTCTTGTGATTATATATTTCCACGTAAAGGAGAAGGAGGTCAGGATACTTGTCGGCGATATAATTCATAATCTCCGCCTTGAAGCCTCCCCGCAGGTTAAGATTCTCCAGCCAGACCAGGTCGCACTGGTTCCTGGCCCGGTCAAATATAGCCTCAATGTCCGTAATCCCAGGAAATACAGGTGAAATAAAGCAAACCGTCCGGATGCCCGCCTCATAAACCTGCTTCATGGCCACCAGCCTTCTCTCGATGGAAACGGCCTGGTCCATATCATCCCTGAAAGACTCATCCAAAGTATTAATAGACCAGGAAACGGTAATCCGGTTCTTCTGGTCCATCTCCTTTAAGAGGTCCAGGTCCCGGAGGACCAGGTCAGACTTGGTACAAATGAGGATATCTGCTCCACTATCCTTGAGCTCTTCCAGAAGCCTCCTTGTATTACCATAGGTCTCCTCCAGGGGATTATAGCCATCGGTAACCGTACCGATCACCACCTTCTGGCCGGCATATTTGCCCGGATTCTTAATAGGGGGCCAGTCCTTAACATCCATAAAGGTCCCCCAATCCTCCTGGTGACCGGTAAACCGCTTCAAAAAAGAAGCGTAACAATAACGGCAGGCATGGGGACAGCCCACATAGGGATTGACCGAATAGCCACCCAGGGGGGCATTGGATTTGGTCATGATACTCTTAGCCTTAATATGATTTACCTTTATGTCATGCTGATTCATGAATTCTTCCTCCAAGCTCTTATCTTTAATCAAGTCATTTAAAAAATGTTCGGGAAAATATGTCGCTTCCCGCAAATATAACGGCCTGCCGCACGACCTTACAAGACCTCCCTGATCTTCCCAATCAAGGTAAGGTCTGCCGGCAGCCAGGCCACCTGGTCCAGGTCATCCCTGGACAGCCACCTGGCCTCCTGGGATTCTTTCAGAACCAGGTCCCCCTTTAAAATGCTGCACCAGAAGCAGTCCATGGACAGATGAAAGGTCGGATAGTCATACTCGATCGTATCAAGGAGATCACCGACACTGATCTCCGTATCCAGCTCCTCCAGAATCTCCCGCCTCAAAGCCGCCTGGGAAGTCTCCCCAGGCTCGATCTTACCACCGGGAAACTCCCAGCCACCTTTATAGTCTCCATAGCCACGGGCAGTGGCAAATATTTTATTCTCTTTACGGATCACCGCGGCTACTACTTTTATTGTTTTCATGGGGGTTGGGCTCCTGTATCTGATTATGCCAATATATTTTTTCCATATATTCTTTTACACTTTTGCCAATAAAGTTGTCAACTGGAAAGTGAGCGCCAGCTTGATCACAAAGCACTTACGCTCACTTGTTTTTGAGCCACTGATGCTCATCTGAAAATGAGCTGGTGACTGTCATTTATTCTAAATCACTGGAAATGTTGTATTCCGCAATTCTTGCAGGTATACATCATTGACGCTCCTTCCGGGTCATAAGTGAGCGGGACTCCCTGGTCCCAGTCATGCCAGATATTATCCGGCTTACTGTATATGGGCCTTCCATCCTCTCCCATCTTCCAGAAAAGCAGATCACCTTCCACAATCTTTTTCATATCTGCCATGTATTCTGTAAGATACTGTATGGCCCGGTCAAACTTAGACCTATTTTGCTTTATCCGATGTTCAAAATAAGAATTAGCCAGCATCTCTTCATAGAACCGGGAAGTATTCTCTGGGTCTCCGTAAGGCAGCTTGCCATAATCCAGAAGGTCTGCATATTTTTCTATCTTTTTAATGGCAGAAACATAACCTTTGCAAGTACTTTCTGCCCATCTATAATACTCCGGATCTTTACTTTATACATCACTAAAGCTAAAGGTCTTTATGTACAAAAGACCACATCTCTCTTCCTACAAAAAATAATATTTCCCCTCCCAACATTCAAGGGCCGGGAGCTTTCCTTCTCCCAGCCCTATTGATTTACGTTTTACAAGATGTTACTGCCGCTCTGCCATACCCTCGCCAGACAAGACCCCTTTCTGTCTCTGCAAATGATGTCTTTTTTTGTAAGATCCTGCTATTTAGTTAAATGCCTTCTCATACTCTTTCATGATACTGAAGAATCTTCCAAAGATCAGATCATAGTCTGCGTCCGTACTTGTATTGATCTTCCAACCTTTGGCTGTCTTGACCATGTTAAAGATCATGGTATGCTTATACATTTGCACACCCTGCTGATTAATGTTCTTTTTGACCAGTCTAAAGAAAAGGGTGTCTGATTGCGCTTCGGTGCTATCCGGGTTATTGAAGGCATAGGACAGCATATCTATCATGGCCTTGTCTGTGGCATTTTTTATGTTGGGGGATTTTACCCTTACTTTCACGACAGCTGTTTTCCCGCTGAATTTAATGGCTTTGATCTTGTAAGTGATTTTTTTGTTTGTCTTATAAACCTTATCGAAATAGGGCAGGGCCTGCCTGGCCTGCTTCATAGTGAAGTTTAAACCTTCTTTTGTCTTGAAGCATTTCCCCATTTTACGGCCGTTGGTCGCCCGGGCTCCGGCCATGTAGGTCTTGATGACCTTTTCCACCTTGTCTTTCTTGGAGGCTGCCTTGACTGGACATGTGGTCATGGCCACTGCCAGCACTATAATTGCTAATATCCATCTTCTTCTTTTCATAGTTTTCTTTCCCCTTCCTATAATATCTACTTGTCAAAGTTTCTTTGGAATCCATCTATGCCGCTTAGCGGAATCTTGTAAAACTTGTACCTTTTCATTTAATGCCTTTTCTTCCAAGACACCCTGAGTACCGGGCCTGCAATCCAGTATAGGCCCCCGGTCACAAGACCTAACAGGATGATCCAGCCGATCTGGCAGTACCAGGGAAGGTCCAGCTGCCCAGGTTGGCTGTGGCCATAACTTTTATAGCTGCCAGTCCCAGTCCTGTCTGCTCCCCTCTGCCCAGAATAAGTAGTTACTGCCTCCCAGTCCCTGCCCGATGGAGGGGTTACCCGCCAGATATCCAGGCTCCTTTGGTTTTATCTTCCAGACGATCAGGCCGGCAACCAGGCTACAGGACAAGATGGCAGAGAAGAAGTGGCCTATTCCACTTTTGGAGCCAAACAGCAGAATTACAGCCAGGAGAACCACTATGGCGATAAGGCAGATATTTCTTAACTTCTGCCACTTGGCCAGGTCTTCCAGATACCGCTCCTTGTCCCATCTCCGCTCCTCTATTCTCTGGCTCTCCACCTCTGCCTCTTTTAATCTGGCCCGGTCAATATATTCATATTTCTCCCCTGCTTCTTCAAGACGAATCTGGCTGCCGCAGTATTCGCAATATACAAAGGGTCTCTCTTCCTTGATTTCCAGCCTGGCCCCGCAGCAGGGACATTCCTTGACTGATATCTTCATATGCTACCCCACCTCTTGACAAAAGATTTTCCACTTATGATTATCAACCAAAAATCTTCTATTTACCTCTATTTGTTCCATTAGCTGTATTATACCCTTTTGGCTTTCTTTGGTCAAACTCATGGTGGTGAACATGAGCGACACCTTAGCTTTCATTATGAATCTTTGGAACGTAATCTTTGGAAGTGGAGCTTCGCATAGCCGCGCGTAGCCGCGTATAAACATCCTTTGCCATGATCAGCTTTAGGGAGTAATAGGATTAGAAAAGGCCGGAAGTTTTCACACTCCCAACCTTATAAAGGGTCCGTATCCTCAGTTCCAAGACACCATATCTTATAGATTTGAATTCCACGATTTATATTTTAAAGCACACCAGTTTTATTTTGATGCTTCCTCATATTCTTTCATAATAGACAGGTAGCGGCCATAGAGCAGATCATAATCTGCGTCAGTGGAGGCCTTAATCTTCCATTTGCCACCCTTCTTTACCATATCAAATGTCATAGTGTGGATATACATCTGTACGCCATACTTGCTGATGTCATTCTTTAAATAGTTTTCGAACTGCTTCTCTGCAAGTTCATCTGATATTCCAGGATTCTTAATGATGAGCTCCATATACTCAACCGCAGCATGGTCTGTAGCTTTCTTAATATCCGGGGACTTTACGACAACGGTCACACGAGCTTTTTTACCTAATGTCTTTATACCATTAATCTTATATATTATCTTTGTATTATATGATGTTGGGGTCAAAAGCCCTGCCAATAGTACCTTGAAAAATTCATATAAAACCCTATTTCTACCTCTTATCTGATATAATAGAATC